>Ga0222714_10000016_pt1 | contig 233583 bp, 204 predicted proteins | sample C33_3DmetaG_FD_165048 | JGI IMG/M metagenome (GOLD analysis project Ga0222714, IMG submission 165048) | Estuarine water microbial communities from San Francisco Bay, California, United States - C33_3D | ecosystem: Environmental > Aquatic > Marine > Unclassified | place: USA: California... | reverse complement strand
GTTGAGAAGTTGTTGCACAGCTATGGATAAAGTTGTAAATTCGCATTTCAAATCGCGAGGTAGAGCAGTGGTAGCTCGTCGGGCTCATAACCCGAAGGTCGCAGGTTCGAGTCCTGCCCTCGCTACTAAAGAAAGCACCATTAGGTGCTTTTTTTATGCCCTATTGATGTCATGAAAGAGTTTGTTGTCTATATTCTTTGGAGTGCTACGCATCAAAAAATATATATCGGGTTCACCTCAAATCTTATCACTCGATTTTATTCACATAACCAACTTGCTTCAAAGGGGTTTACCAAAAAACATAGACCTTGGTCTGTAATTTGGGTAGAATTTAAATTATATAATCCGTTGGTTTCTTGTGCTCTTGTGAATCCATTAAAATAGATCATTAACTCAAACTGTGATTTTTTACCCAAACTTCAAATCAGTAGCTGACTGTCTTCTTGTCTGAGAAATAAAGAAAAAATAGAATAATTGGGTAGTTGCTTTTGTTCACTAGAAAATATGTAGCTATATTTAAGTCACTATAACTATAAACCAATTAAAATGAAGAAAATATTTTTTAGTCTCTCGATGCTTTTTATGATTTCTGTGTCTGTAGCACAAGAAAATTTAGCAGTAAACTCATTTCGAAATATTCCTGCAAGCGAAATGAATACCTTTATGCAAAACGAAGCTTTTTATTGGAGTAAGGTTGCGGCTATTCTCAAAGAAAAAGGACAAATTACAGCTTGGGCAATTCATGTAAAAGTAGCTGGGCGAATGTCAACGGAGCCCAACGTTCAGGCAAGAGTTGGTGTTGGCTCATGGGAAAATTATGAAAATCTAGGAGCCAATTACGCTGCTGCAGAAACCCTTGTTAAAAGTCAAATGGATCCTGAAAAAAGAGTTTTACTAGAAGAATCTTTAAAGCAAGAAAAATTTGAAATGGGAGTCTTTCTTACCAATACCCTAGACCTGATTTGGAATGATGATGCCCCAAAGTTTAATTATACTGTTTTGAACTATTCCAATGCGGCAAATCCTGCTGTATATCTTCAGGAAGAATCAAGAATAATGAAGCCTTTTTTTCAAAAATTAATGCGTCAAGGGAAAACCAAATTAAGTGGTTGGGGTTCTGCACAAGTTTTAGCTCCCGTAGGCTATGATTATCCCTTTAATGTTTTCACTGTAGATTTTTATGAAAAAATTAGTGACGTATTTAATCCCTTCGGTTCTAATACAGTGTCCTGGCCAGACGAAATGGCTTCTTTAGGAGAACTCAAAACACCGGGCTTCTGGAAAAGAGCTGTTTGGAAAAGAGTGATGTATCTGAATAATGACAACAAATTGGTATCGGATTGGTAAGATTAGTGCGATCCATTTAATGTTTTTTTTGAGGCTTATCGATCCCAAACCGAGTCGCATTAATTATCCCTACCTTTGGGAAAATTAAATGCTTGAAAACACAGCAGCATAGATCCGGTTTTATCAGTATTATTGGAAATCCCAATGTTGGGAAATCCACATTGATGAACGCTTTAGTGGGTAAAGAGTTATCGATCATTACTCACAAAGCACAAACCACGCGTCATCGCATTTTGGGTATTGTCAACGGTCCTGATTTTCAGATGGTCTTATCAGATACTCCAGGGGTAATCAAACCCGCATATGAAATGCAGACATCAATGATGAATTTTGTTAAAGAAGCACTCGTCGATGCGGATGTATTACTCTACATGGTCACTGCCGAAGAAAAAGAGTTAAAAGAGGAGCGTTTTTTTGAAAAAATAAAGAAAAGTAAAGCTCCTCTTTTTGTATTAATCAATAAAATTGACCAAATCAGTCAAGAAGCACTGGAGGAGTCGGTGGCTTATTGGCAAGAACTTTTTCCTAAAGCTCGAGTATTCCCCATTTCTGCACTTACAGGATTTTATATCCCTGAATTATTGGAGATTTTGATTGCTGAACTCCCCGAATCTCCAGCTTATTTTCCAAAAGATCAACTGACAGATAAGCCTGAACGCTTTTTTGTAAACGAATCCATCCGCGAACAAATACTTTCAAATTATTCCAAAGAAATTCCTTACGCCGTAGAAGTCGTGACAGAAGAATTTCATGAAGACCCAAAAATCATCAAAATCCGAGCTGTGATTATGGTGGAAAGAGAAACTCAAAAAGGAATTGTGATTGGCCACAAAGGCAGTGCCTTAAAACGCGTAGGTATAGGTGCTCGAAAATCATTACAAGATTTTTTTGGAAAAAAAATCCATCTAGAACTCTATGTCAAGGTTTCCAAAAATTGGCGTTCCAGTGCACAGCAATTAAAACGATTCGGTTACAACAATTAAGTCGTATTTTTTAAAATATTTTTATCTTTAAACAAACCAACAAAATGTTTAAAAAAGTCTTTGCCATTGGATTGTTATTCTTTGCCACAGTTTCTTGTCAAAAAGAAATAGACACTCCGCCGAATATTGTTTTTATTATGTCAGACGATCATGCTTATCAAGCGATCAGTGCGTATGGTCATGGACTAAACAACACCCCTAACATAGATCGAATAGCTCAGGAAGGGGCACTCTTTCAAAAAGGCTTTGTGACAAATTCAATTTGTGCGCCAAGTCGCGCGGTTATGCTTACTGGAAAACACAGCTTTGTAAATGGAAAAGTAGATAACATTCAAGATTTCAATTGGGATCAAGATAATTTTGCAAAACACCTTCAAAAAGGAGGCTACCAAACAGCCCTAATCGGGAAAATTCACTTAAGAGGACTTCCTCAGGGTTTTGACTATTCTGCTGTTCTCCCAGGTCAAGGTCATTATTATAATCCCGATTTTATCATTGATGGAGTTAAAGAACAAATCGAAGGCTATGTAACTACAATAACTACCCATTTGGCTTTGGATTGGCTTAAAAACAAACGCGATAAAAAACAGCCTTTTCTCCTACTCTACCATCAAAAAGCTCCCCATAGAAACTGGAAACCAGAAGAAAAGTATCTTACACTTTTTGACGATAAAACCTTTGACCCACCTGCAAATTTTTTTGATGATTATTCCAATCGAGGAACTGCTGCAAAAACACAAGAAATGCTGATTGCAGCAACTGAACAACAAATCGCTGAAGCGCATGGGGATGGTGGCCATGGGCGTTGGGGTCACGATTTCAAAATGCTCACCGATCCCTACGGTAAGGATACTGGTTTTGAAAATGAACTCAAACGATTTACTCCCGAACAAAGAGCGGCTTGGCTTGCTGCCTATACCCCAAAAAATGAGGCCATGAAGGCACAAAACCTTGAGGGCAAAGAATTAGCACTCTGGAAATTTAACCGGTATTTAAAAGATTATTTAAGAACGATTCAATCCGTGGACGACGGTGTAGGGGAAGTATTGGACTATTTAGATCAAGAAGGACTGACCGAAAATACTATTGTGGTTTATACCTCGGACCAAGGTTTTTATTTAGGAGAGCACGGTTGGTTTGATAAGCGTTTTATGTATGAAGAATCCCTTAGAACACCCCTATTAATGAGATATCCAAAGGAAATTCCCGCTGGCTCAGTAGTGAATCATTTGGTGCAAAATTTAGATTTTGCTCCAACCTTTTTAGATTATGCTGGTCTTCCCCAACCAGAGGACTTGCAAGGGGCTTCGTTTAGAAATGTAGTAAATCAAAAAGGGGGAGAATGGAGAGATGCAATCTATTACACCTATTACGAATATCCCTCTGTTCACATGGTAAAACGTCATTACGGCGTTCGAACCGATCGGTATAAACTCATACATTTCTACTATGACATCGATGAATGGGAAATGTATGATCTTGAAAAAGATCCGTCAGAAATGAACAACATCTACAACGATCCATCTTATGAAACTGTACAAAAAGAATTACATGAGAGATTAATTGATTTGAGAGAACACTACGGTGATTCGGATACATTAGATCAAATGCATATTGAACGCTATCTATCTTCCCTAAACCCCTAAAGCACTACTTCATTTTTTAACAAACGACCATAGAAACACTAGATCTTCATTTGATTCGCCATAAAGAAGCGATGGAAAAGGTTCGAGATACCCTTGCAAATGCAAAAAACAAAGGTTCCTTTTCACTCACCATCATTACAGGAAATTCCTCTGTTTTACAACAACGTATTTTTAATGAAATTTTAGAAGATTCTTCTTTTACGTATTATATCCCGAGTTGGAATCTCGGTCAAATTATTGTAGAATATATGAAACTCTAAAATCACAAAATAGAATCGTTTTGTATAGACTTTATTTACAGATTGATAAATAGCCTCTTTTACTATCCACAATAGAGCGGCTAAAGCAAGTTTTTTGTTTAGTTACACCCTCTCATTTATTCATTCTCTATCATTTTTGCTAAAAATCGAAAGCTGAAAAACACAATTAGTACCGCTGTGATAGGTATCCAAACTCCATAAGCTTCACCGATAGGAAAAGCACTCCAGTCTACCTCATTCAATTCTTCAGAAAATTCTTGTAAACCGACTTGGTTTTGTACTACTTGGAATAGAATATTTTTCATCTTATAAAATAAAAATTGAAGTCTTTAATTGAGGCGTTTTAATTTACATACATTTCAGTTACTGTAGATTCTAAAATATGCCCTGAAGCAGCTATATCCTCTCCAGTTGCAGCCATAAATTTCTGCATGTGTGCTTCACTTAAACAGTTCAGAACTACACAAACCTTTTTTTCATTGTCAGGTGCGTGCCCATGATAGAGGTGAAAAATTCCAGCTGATCTTGCCATGGGTTGGTGACTGTAAAAAGATTGTTCCCATTCGGCAAACGTATTTCTAATTTCAAATTTTAAGAAAACTGTGGTCATAATAATTAGTTTATGGTTTACCTAAATATACAAAATACAATTCAATTGATTCTCTAATCTCAAAAAGGTAATCCTTAATGGTGTAACTTCAAATCAGGATCGATCTCTATTTAAATTGTTTGTAAAACACAAAACCCTCCGATTTAGGAGGGTTAAGTAAGGGTTTGATTCAAAACTATCTTGTACCCGTAATGAATTCCATAATTACGCGATTCGAAAATCCATTGGGTAATTGACTTAAAAGTTTTTCAAACATATCAGGTTTTACAACATCCAATACACCTTTGTTCATAAGATGTTCCAGCGCTTGCTGAGCGGTTTCATAGACATCCCAAAAAAATAATGGAGGAAAATCACTTCCTTGAGGATAGACTCTTGTGGCCATACCCCAACCAGCCATCCCAGACTTTTTCATATTACTTTTGAAACTATCCGAAATCTGATCGGCCAACTTTAATGCCTCATTCATGTTTGATGGAGTAGCCCAATTTAATATCAAAAATTTCCCTGCTCTGTCTGAATCCATCCTTTTTTCGGTTTTGTAGAGAAAATCTCCAACAGGATATCGTTTTACCCCATCATATAGTAATGCTGAAGGAACTCCGAACTTGCTTTCTGTTTCCCACCAACTTCCTGCATTCATCATCTGATCAACATCTTCATATACGTGAATCCACAAATAGCTAATTTTATCTGAAGCTCTTCCCCCATTTACTTTTTTCATCAGATACCAATCTTTTATAATCCCTTTGTCTTTGGCTTCTTGAGCAAGAGGAGTGGCGTATTTTTCCTCCAACATCTCAAATGTTTCAGCATTTTCGGGATCAATATCTACAGGCTGAAGTCTGAATACCTCTTGTGCGCTTAGTACGGAAATTGATAAAAGAAAGATTGAATAAAATAGTATATTTCTCATATTTAATTGATTTATGGTTAATAATCATTCAATATAAAAAGTTTAAATCATACTATTAATAAAATATTAATGAATTTGATATCCTACTACAATTTTAATAGCTTCGTTCTTACTTAATTTGTCAATGATAATTCTAACCGACGATTACGGAAAAGACTACCAGGTGTCCAATCTAGAAGCTTTTAAAAAGCATCTTAAAAAAATATCATTCCAAGAACGGTAAGGGAGACGGAAGTCTTCACGAAGAAAACGGATATTGGTTTGAAGTTAATGAGGCTTTTTATGCGTATGTAATGTCCCTTTAGAAAGACAGCATTATCTTTAAATTCCCAAGAGCCGCTATTTTAAGCATCCGTACTTAGACCCAGGCTTTCCTCAGGAATAAGGAGCTGGACCTTCTCCCCTCCTTGAATACCTTGAATAGGAGGCATCAATACTTCCAACATGGTGTCCAATTGATGATGATCTGCTTTGGTTTTAGGATCGGGCATATAAATCAATCCGTCGTACACTTTCCCCTTAAACTCTATTTGTACTGCAAAAAAATAGAAGTTTTCTGGAGGAATATGTGGAGACCAGTCAACCTCTTTGATGTAATGGGTAGGGGTCTTGATGGTATATCGGTAGGGTGCAATATCAATATTGATTGTTCCTCTAAAATAACAACTTAAATCCAGACCCTTTGCTTTAAAATAGGGCATCTGAAGGATTAAGGTTCCTTCGGGGTATCTTGAATCTTTCCCTTTACCTGAAGCTACACCATATCCCGAAATGACAACCCCCTCAATTGAATTCATAGTTTACAAATTTGCACCTCCATCAATGGCTAGAGAAGTTCCTGTGACGAAAGAAGCCTCATCCGAAGCCAACCAACAAATTGCATCTACAACCTCTTTGGCGGTCCCTAAACGACCAATAGGATGCATCGCTATGGCTTTGTTTCTCTTCTCCGTTGTGTCAAAAGCGCGATCTGCCATGGGGGTTTCTATCACAGCTGGACAAACCGAATTAACACGAATTTGGTCTTTAGCATATTCCAATGCCGTAGCTTTAGTCATCCCCACAACCCCAAATTTTGCGGCATGATATCCGATTCCAGCTCCACCGGCTTGCAATCCTGCTAAGGAAGCTACATTAATAATTGCTCCTTTACCTCGTTTTTGCATAGCCGGAAGTTGGTGTTTCATGGAAACCCAAACTCCTTTTAGATTAATTGCAATTACCTCATCCCAAACAGCTTCTTTATAATCCGCTGTTTTAACGTCTGGTGTTCCCTCGATACCGGCATTGTTGACCGCAATATCCAAACCTCCAAAGTGTTCAATCCCTGTTCTAATCGCATGTTCGATTTCGGTACTCTTAGAAAAATCCGCTTGTATAAAAAAAGCATCCCCACCACGGCTCTTAATCTCAGTAACTAAAGCCTCATTAGACGCTCTGTTTCGAGAAGAAAGAATCACCTTTGCACCTTGATCTACAAATGACAAGGCTGCCTCTTTTCCTATTCCTGAACTGCTCCCGCTGATAAAAACGATTTTATCTTGGAAACGCAGTAACTGCTTTGTATTCATTTAATTTTTATTTAATTAATAATTTTTCTAATTCCTCAAGGGATTTATTTTTAGTCTCTGGCATAAACTTCCAAACAAAAATGAATTGAAAGACCATGATCAGTGCAAAAATGGCAAACGTAAATCCACCTCCTAAGGTACTCGTAACATAGGGAAATGTTGCTGCTATCAAAGCAGCAAATACCCAGTGAGTTCCACTCCCTAGGGCATTCCCATAAGAGCGGACTTGATTTGGAAATATTTCGGAAATAAACACCCATATTACAGCACCCTGACCTACAGCATGTGATGCGATAAATACAAAAACCAAGATGGGAATTAAAAGTGAACCTGCACCAAAACCAGTATAAAATGTTAAAGAGATCAAACCTAAGGATACGATGTATCCAAACGAACAGAGGTACATCAAAAACTTACGCCCCATTTTATCGATGAGAAAAATTCCTATAAAAGTTGCAATCAAATTTATAACGCCTACCCCTACGGACGACAGTAAAGCTGCACTTTCCCCCATACCTGTTTCTGCAAATATCCTTGGAGAATAATAAATTACTGCATTGATTCCAGATAACTGATTGAAAAACGCAATAAAAAACGCAAGGAGTATGGGAACATTAAACTTTCCTGAAACAAATTCCTTAAAGCCTCCCTTATTGCTGTTTTCATTACTATTTGACTGTATCAGCGCGATGCTTTCTTCAACAGTATTGGGGTCAATCTCCCTTAAAACCTCCTTCGCTTCTTCAATCCTTCCCTTTTTTAAAATCAACCAACGAGGGCTTCGAGGAACAAAGAAAATTAATAGGACAAAGAGTGCTGCTGGGACACTTTCTATCCCCAACATAAACCTCCAATTTCCATCTGCTGCACCTCCGATGAAATAATTAGATAAATAGGCCACCAGAATTCCGATGACAATATTCAATTGAAAGAGAGCCGTGAGTTGTCCCCTTTTATTCGCTGGAGAAATTTCAGAAATATACATAGGTGCGGTTACGGAAGATGCACCAACTGCCAGACCGCCGATAAATCTAAAAAACATTAAAGAGTAAACCTCAGGGGCTAAAGCTGATCCTATTGCTGATACGAGGTACAAAATCGCTATCCAGATTAATGTTGTTTTCCTCCCTAAAGCTTCTGAAGGAAATCCCCCTAACAAGGCGCCAAGAACTGTTCCGTAAAGAGCCATGGCTACCGTCTGTCCAATCATGGTGTTACTTAAATTCCACAAGTTTTGGATTTCCTGTTCGGCTCCAGAGATGACGGCAGTATCAAAACCAAAAACAAAACCGCCAAAAGCGACAATGACTGACCAGGTAATAATTTTAGTATAATTCATTTAAATAAAGTTTGAAATTTAACTGCTATAATTTACAAGATAACTATTCTCTTGAAGAATTCCTCCGTTTATTTAGATTGGGAAAGGAGTAAATACTTGTTCAAGAAATATATTTTTTGATTTGAAAAGTTGAAATCAGCACCCAATTGAATAAAAAAAGGCGCATTTTGCGCCTTTTAATTCATTGTCTTTTTAAATTTTTAAGCAGCTTGCATTTTATTTCATCAAGCCTGCTTTTTTCATTTCAGTTCGCTCTACTGTAGGGTCGTAAATCCAGCTTGAAACCGTTACTTTTCCATCTACCCATTTAAAAGAAGCAAAAACTGGAATGGCAACACTTTCGCCATTGCGTTTAATTTTTCCTGTCCAATTGGTGTAAAAATGACTCCAAACTTGATTGTTGTTGTTTTCGTCATAGACAGTGGTTTCTGTAAAACTCCATGATAAAGCTATGTCGGTATACAACACATTATGATGCGCCATATAGGCTTGTTTTACTTGAGCTTTTGTAAAATTTTGACCATTGATCGAAAAGACTGTTTCATCGGTATAAATTTCATCAAAAGTATCATAAGCATTCGACTCATACTCTGAAGTCATTTTGGTAATAGCCTTTGAATATTTATCTCCGGTAGTTGTATGACCAGTTATCTCCTGACCTATCAGAAAAGTAGAAACAAGGAAGAGGAGTAAAAAAATAGATTTTTTCATTTTAAATTGATTTATGATTAATAGAAAATGAAGTTAACAAGATTCTACCAAAAAACAAATTTTATATTTATTTGGTAACCGTGCCTAAACTTTTGGTTTTCAGTGGCATCCTTAGGATTCTTATTTTGCTTATAACGACTTCGACTCTTTAGAATTTTACTAAATTTGAAAAACTAAATTTTTTTAAACGAAATAATGATAAAGATTCTTCAAATTTCAATGCTTCTTATAGCATTGATTTTCACTCCCTTTTTGGCAATAGCACACGGCAGTGATCACAGTCAAGAAGGGAAAAAATGGTCTCTTAAAAATAATACTCAAGTCTTAGAAGCACACTACATTTCATTCTCCGATGAACTTGTCTATCTCAAAGACTCGAAGAGTAATGCCATTTTGAAGTTTCCCATTACCGATTTTTCAATGGAAGATCAGTTATTGATTTTAAGACAAAGTGAAATGTCTGAAAAAATCAATTTGCATCATTCTAAAGTGATTCATCTCGAAGCTACTTCCACAACAAAAAAGATTAGTAAAGCAAAAGCGGCAATTGCACTAGTCGTGTTGCTCCTGATGTTTGTATCGATCGCACTCTACTTCAGTTTTTCTAAAATTCGAAAGCCAGCAATTGTAAGTTTATTTTGTTCATTTTTTGTTTTTGCAATAATAGCATGTTCGGCAGAAGAAGAGGAATTACCTGAAGAACTAGTAACGGTGACGCCCCCTGCACCTCCAGAAACGGATACAGATACTTCAACCGATACCAATACATCAACTGTTTCAGACACTACAACGGACACCAGTACGGATTCCAATACTAATGACGAGTCTTCTTCCTCTGAGGAGAGTTCAGCAATCGAATCCATTAAAAAACATTTTGAGGAATTTACTGGAGTGACTATTACAAATGATGAAGATTTTTTCTATATCAATTCATACAGCTGGCCGGAGCACAGTATGGGAGTTGGCATCACTTCTTGGCAAGAACAAGTTCCAATTCCCCAAAATTATACAGGAAGTAACAGCTGGGTTATTCCCCTAAATCCAAAAAAGGCTCAAACGCCTTTAAGTACTGAGGATCACCTTTTAAAAGGAGCATTAGCTGTAGCTATAAATGGGGTTCCTATTTTTAATGTCTATAATAACAGAGGTGAAAATGCTTATGAAATCGGTGAATTAGATAATTGGGGTGGTCATTTTGGTCGAGGGGATGACTATCATTATCACTTGATTCCAACACATTTAGAGGAAATCGTAGGAACGGATCAGCCGCTTGCCTATGCATTAGATGGCTATCCAGTATATGGATATACAGAAGAAACCTTGGATGAAGCCTTTGGATATGAGGACAGTAACGGCAATTACCGCTACCATGCAAATACTGCATCTCCCTATTTTATGCCCTATGTCGTAGGAGAAATTACTTTAGATCCGGATTCAACAGCCCCAGAGGATCAAATATATCCTCAACCTGTTCAGAATCCTATTCGCCCTTCAAATAACTTTAAGCCAGTGAATGGTGCAGCAGTTACTGCCTTTACTCAAACAGGAACAAATGCCTTCTCTTTCGAATATACGGTCAGTGGAAAAAAGTACTATGTCAATTACAGTTGGGATGACAATTGTAAATTTACCTATACCTATGTGGATGAAAATGGTGGAACGACCAATTTACCCACCTATGGTGCAATTACAGACAGCTCTCAAAATATTGAAGTTTATACTAATGTTTCTTTTTGTCAAGACGTCAATTTAGGTGAAGCTACCTACACGAATAGTACTGACGATACCAATAGCTCTACAAACAACACTGATGAGGATTTAACTACCGAAACGGGAGATACAACTACGGACTCCTCTGCTACAGGATTTTCTGCAACATCCGAAAATTCTAATTTTACTTTATCTAGTAGTGCTATTGATTCAAGTGGAGCCTTACTCGATGCCTACAAATGTGAACAAAAAGTAAATGGCGTCGAAAAGTCTATTCCGATGTCTTGGTCAAATATACCGGCGGGTACAGGAAAGATCGCTATCTCTATTCACGGCTATCCCAATCCTTCTGAAACTAATTCGTATTTAACACTTTGGGATATTGATCCCAGTGTAACTGAAATTGCTTATGGTGGAGCAAATGATGGGGACTGGTTCATTGGACCCAACAAAGATGGAGCAGGTTTGTCCTATACCTCCCCTTGCAGTCCCAATGGAGCTACCTCTACCTATTACATGACCATCTATGCCCTTTCTGAAACACCCCCGAGCTTGTTAGCAAAATCAGCAAGTGAACATATTGAAATCGATTATTTAACTCTCATCGGATATTTTGATGAAGTAACTATTCTAGATAAAGTAGAACTTGAATACATTGCTACTTCTCTTTAAAAACTGATAGCAGCCCTTGAAAAAAATCATGGGCTGTTGTAATTTATTTATATATGACTTTTTTTTAACACAACTATTTTTATGGAAGAATATTCTAGACTATTAAACGAACAAGTTTTTGCAATCAATACCGTATGGGTAGCTCTTTGTGCAGCATTAATCTTTTTTATGGAGGCGGGATTTGCACTTTTAGAAGCGGGTTTTGTAAGGACAAAAAATACGATGAGTATTATCGCCAAAGTTTTTATTGATATTACTTTTGGAGGTATCGCTTTTTTTGTCATTGGTTTCGGGGTGGCTTATGGGGCATCTAATGGTTGGTTTGCTTTTGATTTAGGAATTTCTGATGATGATCTTGGTTTAGGTCTTACCGTTTCAAACAAACTTTTTTGGTTCATTCAGTTAGGGTTTGCGGTCGCTGCAATTTCGATCGTTTCTGGAGCGGTAGCTGAACGAATGAAATTATGGGCTTATGCTTTTTTTGTATTTATTTTCTGTGCCATCATGTATCCTATGGTTGCTAATTGGGTATGGAATCCCAACGGATGGCTTGCCCTAAGAGGCTTTAACGATTTTGCTGGCTCCGCGGCAGTACATGCTATGGGTGGTTTTTCTGCTTTAGCAGCTGCCCTTGTTTTGGGACCTCGGATTGCTAAATACAACGAAGACGGTAGTTCCAATACTATCCCAGGTCATAATTTACCCCTAGCCGCTGTTGGAGCATTTATTTTGTGGTTCGGTTGGTTTGGATTTAATCCAGGTTCTTCTCTTGGAGCAGTTGGGAATTGGGAATTGATCGGCGATGTGGTTGTCAATACGTTCTTGGCTTCTGCAGCAGGGGGAATTGCTACCATGCTGTACACCTATTTTTCCTATGGAAAAATTGATATTACGATGGTCATTAATGGTATCCTTGCGGGATTGGTTTCCATTACAGCAGGCTGTAATGTGGTAAGTCCAATAGCAGCACTAATCATCGGTTTTATTGCTGGAATAGTAGTGGATCTTGCGGTTTTATTCTTTGACCGTTTAAAGGTGGACGATCCTGTAGGTGCAATTGCTGTACACGGTATCAACGGACTTTTCGGAACAGTGGCAGTTGGCTTTTTTGCACTTGACGGGGGTTTATTTTATGGTGGAGGTTCCGCACTACTAGTCACACAAATAATTGGAGTCGTAAGCATTGCTGTTTTCTCATTTTGCTTAACTTACCTCATAATGCGTATTTTAAAAATGACTATTGGAATTCGCGTTTCAATTCATGAAGAAAAAGTGGGTATTGATGCTATCTCCTTCGGAATTAAATCCTACACCTCAAATGAATAATTAGTTTAAAACTCATATAAAATGAAAAAAATAGAAGCCATTATCAGAAAGTCAAAATTCAAAGAAGTTAAAGAAGCTCTTCATAACGTTGAGGTCAATTTCTTTAGCTATTGGGATGTGACTGGAATCGGGAATGAAAAAGAAGGCCATGTGTACAGAGGAATCAGTTACAGTACTTCTGAGATACAGAGAAGATATCTTTCTATCGTAGTAAATGATGAATTTGTTCAGCCTACCATCGATGCTATTTTAAAATCTGCTGCTACTGATCGTGTTGGTGACGGTAAAATATTTATTCTTCCAGTAGATGAGGTCTATCGAATTCGAACGGGGGAAAAAGGAGGGAAATCTCTAAATTAATAGCGTTCAGTTTTTTAATCTCTTTTTTATCCTTCTCGGCTTCATCAAGTTATAAATCAATTTGTTAAGTATTAATACGATGGAGGACTATATTGAATTGGGCTACTGGGGCTTGTTTTTAGCAAGTTTTTTAGCGGCTACGGTTATCCCGTTGAGTTCTGAAATCGTCCTAAGTGTTTTAATTGCCAATGGTTTTGATTTCATCTTTTGCCTATTGGTTGCTACCCTGGGAAACTGGCTGGGAGGATTGAGTAGCTATGGTCTGGGATGGCTTGCCAATTGGAAAATCTTAGAACGCTATTTCGGCATTAAACAAGAGAAAGTTTTTGCAATCAAAAAATACATCAACCCATGGGGGAGTCCACTTGCTTTTTTATGTTGGCTTCCTTTAGTTGGTGATGTATTTGCAGTGGCACTTGGTTTTTTTAGAGTTTCCTTTCCCAAAGTAAGTTTATGGATGCTCTTGGGGAAATTGATTCGCTATACCCTGTGGGGACTTTTTACCCTTTGGGGAATTCGTTTTTTTTAACTTTATAACATAAAATTGAAACACCATGAAACGAAACCCTATTGATGTCTTTAGTGAATGGGCAGATCTGGATAAAGATTTTGGAATGGAAGAAAACCATAGGGAATCCGTTGACAACATGCTTTCCTTAGCCCTAAAAGAACAAAAACCTTTTACTTTTATTGATGCCGGTTGTGGAAATGGGTGGGTAGTTCGTGAAGTGCAAAAAAACGTTCATTGTAACCATGCGATCGGTGTTGATGGCTCTCAAAAAATGATTGCAAAGGCAAAGAAAATTGACCCCCACTCCACGTATCTCTGCGAAAATTTAATGAATTGGACTCCTCAAACTCCTGTTGATCTTGTTCATTCGATGGAAGTTTTTTATTATGTGGACGATCCTAAAAAACTCATTCAAATAATTGCAGACACTTGGTTAAAAAATAAAGGCAGACTCATTATCGGTTTGGACTTTTATCAGGAAAATACAGTCTCACATGATTGGTCAGAAACGTGCGGAATTTCAAACATGAAACTTTTCAGCGAAAGGGATTGGATTTCATTTTTTCTGGAGGCTGGTTTCCATTCAGTAGAAAATTGGAGGGTAGGTTCAAAAAAAGATTGGGCTGGAACGCTAGTCGTTACTGGGCTCAAATAAACTACTTTTTATCGTATCTGCCCGGGGCTAATCGTTTGCTAAAAAGTGGAAAAAGAGAATGGGGTAAAAGCTTTAAAAGAAATACGATAAGTTTAAACGTCTTGGTTGGAACACATACTTTTTTACCTTTTAAGGTTGCTTCTACCGCTTCTTCGGCTACCCGTCGGGCGCTTTTTTTCATAAAGCTAGGTACGCTGTCCATTTCTTCCTGAACACCACTCGCTGTGTGAAAATTCGTGACCGTATATCCTGGACAAACAGCTGTACTTGTGATTCCACGATGGTTATAATTTACATTTAATCCCTCACTAAAACGATTCATAAATGTTTTAATTGGGCCGTATAAGGTTTGAATGGATGAAGGTGGAGCAAAAGCCGCTACCGAAGATACAATCATGATCTGTCCTCCTCCTGAATTTAACATGTCCTTGATAAAAAGCTTAGTTAAGGCAATGACAGAGATTCCTAAGACCCGTATAAATTTTTCTTCTTCCTCCATAGGTGTTTTATGAAAAGGGCTTGCGATAGCATACCCGGCATTATTTACCAAAAGAGAAACGGTGTATTTTTTAGAAATACAAAAATTATATATTGCTTTAGGAGAATCGGGATCCTCCAAATCGGCGGCCAATGCGGCTACCTTTACTGGAAATAAATTCATTAATTCCGTTACAGCAGTTTGTAATTTTTTGTCATTCCGAGCTGTTAGAACCAAATCATACCCTCTAGCTGCTAAACTTTTAGCGATCTCCAATCCTATACCCGAGGAGGCTCCAGTAATCAATGCCACTTTATTTTTCAAAATCTTACTTTATTTTACCCTAAAGTAGTAATTTATTTATGAGCTTAGGGGCATTAAACGTCTGTGGGATATTTTGAGGTTTTCCTACATTTTTGTTTTTTTGCATTCTTTATCCGTTATTCATGTCAACATGAAGTATTTCTATTTTGTTTTTCTCTGTTTTCTGGTATCGGGTGGAATTCATGCCCAAAGACTGTATGATTCTCTTTATTTTGAGATGCCAATAAAAGAGGCCCAACTTTTTTTAAGAGAAAACTCAAAAAAACTAAAGAATATTGAATTGGGTAAAGGAACAAGTTACGCCTTCCGTAAAAGTTCATTAGTCGATCATAATAGCAAACTAGAGAGTATCAATATTTGGAGTAAAACCAATTTAACCCTCAAACAGGCCTCAGATTATCTCGTAAAAACTCGTGCGTATTTTGAATCAAAGGACTACAAAATGGTCTATGCTCAAGAAAATTGGTCCAATCCAAGTATGGTAAAAAAAAACCTCCCCTGCATTCGATTTGTTGATCCTGATAAAACTACCGTTGTTGAAATGGATCCAAGAGGACAAGGAAGTGTCTATAATATTTTTGTAACCTATTACAATTACAATTGGTTTTTAAAAAAGGCAAGAGGAGAAGAATAACTACAAATCGATATTGATTCCCAATCCCAAGAGTTCCCTCACCTGCAACTTTCCGATCAGGTCATCATCATAAAGGAGGTGTAAAATAAAGTTTCCTGAAATTTTAGTATTGACTTTGAACCGAAGATTTGCATTCCAATCAAAATCAATATTTTGAGTTTTTTCAAGGTAATTTACATAGAAACTATATTTGTTTTCCCAAATGATATTTTCCATGATTTCTGTTTTAAAGAATCCAGAAACTAAGGCCCCAAAAAAGAATTTTGAGGATTTATCTCGTTCCACACCAAAGTACTTCGCTCCATCAACCAAATCCTCCGTGAACTTTTTTGAAACCACGATTATTCGTGCAGAAATTGGAGATAAGTTGACCCACATGTCATTACTTTTTTTGTAATAAAATCCCAATCCAGCCTGAACAATTGCGGGGGATAAAAGACGGGATACTTTATCCCTCATTTCGATCCCTTCCTCTTTATAGTACTTAAAACCAGGAAGTAATTGAGTTTTAAAATTGAAAAAGCTAGAGTAATTCCAAAACTGATTAATCTGTTTTCCAACCAAGGAATTAATTTCGAATCGGTCGTCTGCTTTTTTTAAGTATTTACTCCCTGAGATGGAAGTTGTCCCAATGGAAAGGAGCAAATTGGTATCCCAAACCAAACCATTCCTATCTGAATAATTAAAATTATAATCCAGTCCGTATAAAAGGGTAAGTGCACTTTCCCCTCCAGAAATCCAGTTGGAGAAATGGGCTTGATTAAAATTAAACCGAGTATTCCCATAAAACTTCATCCGCTTTCCTCCCAATTCAGACTGGATTACAGCATCAAAAGGAAGATCTTCTTCAGGTTCAGTTTCCTGAGCATACATATAGTTGAGACTCAAAAAACTAAACAAAAAAAGTAGGGAGATTGAAGTAGCGCAACTAAGGTAATGGGGGTGTTTCAACTGGATTTTTTTTTGTTACATAAATTAAGAATGTACTTAATTTCAGAATAGGTTAAATTTATAAAATATTTAATAAAGAGAAACAATGCTTATTCCATTCCTTATCTTTAGTAAATGAAGTATACCGTTTCAGAAAATAAGTTCTTTCGTCAATACATTATTGTAGTTTATTTTTTTGTGCTTTTTCATTCATTGCTCCATGCCCAGCAAAAACATTCCCTTACTTTTCAAGTAGATAGTTTAATAGAAATTGGAATTCAAAAAAAAGCTTTCCCAGGGGCACAAGTCTTAATTCTCAAAAAAGACAGCACCCTCCTTCACAAAGCCTATGGCTTTCATACCTATGATTCCCTTCTGCCGGTGCTGACTTCCGATATCTATGATCTTGCCTCGGTAACTAAAGTCTTAGCTAGCACACTAGCTTTTATGAAGCTCTATGAGCTTTATGACCTTGATCTTGATGAGCCCGTTTCGGAATATATTCCTTTGATTAAAAAAAGTAATAAAAGCAACAGTACCTTTAGAGAGGTTTTGAGTCACAGCGCTGGTTGGATCCCCTACATTGCCCATCAAAATTTGGTAAGGAAAAAAAACGGAAAATTTAAAGCGCGAACTCTTAAGCACTCCTATTCCAACCGGTTTCCTACACAAATAAGCGACTCCCTTTTTGTATTTAAAGATTATCCAAAAAAAATTATGCGTCGTATTCGTAAAACAAAACTGGGTGCTGTGGGAGAATACAATTACTCAGGACTATGGTTTTTTCTACTTCCAGAACTGACTCAAAAATTGAGTGGTCTTTCTTTTGAGGACTTTTTAGCTAAGTACTTTTATCAACCCATGAAATTGGAACGACTGGGTTTCAATCCTTCAAAGAAGTTTTTGAAAAACGAAATCGTCCCAACAGAAATCGATACTGTATTTAGAAAAGAATTGGTTCAAGGATATGTCCATGACGAAGCCGCATCGCTGATGGGAGGGGTTTCTGGTAATGCGGGACTTTTTGCAAACGCAACTTCGATTGCTCCCCTACTACAAATGCTGCTGAATAAAGGGTCCTATGGGGGTCGTGAATATTTAACTCCTGAGACCATTGAATTGTTTACTCAAAAAGCGTATCCCATGAGTACGAATAGAAGAGGACTCGGCTTTGACAAACCCAACACCTCAACCAATGACGAGCCCTACCCTTCAAAACTAAGTTCACCTGAAAGCTACGGTCACAGTGGTTTTACGGGAACTTTTATTTGGGTAGACCCTGCTAAAGACTGTATTTTTATTTTTTTAAGTAATCGTGTTTATCCTTCCAGAGCCCAAGACGGAATTTATAAGTTGAATATTAGAGGACAAGTATTAGATTTTGCACTTGAAAATTAAATTTTTTATTGGTTTCTTTTTGTGTTTTCATGTTGGGGCATCACAAATTCTGCCAGAAGGTTTTACAGTTTTAACCGAAGTTATTCCAGAACTTAGTACAGAGCTACGTTATGCCTCTTCTTCTAATTTTATGGGAAGACCCGTCAAAGGTTATGTCTCTTCCAAAGCTATAGGGACGATAGCCATGGCAATTCAATTAAAAAAAGTGCAAGACCTATTGAAAACTCATGGCGTAGGCTTAAAAATCTACGATGCATACCGACCTCAAACCGCTGTCAACGACTTTATTGAATGGTCACAACTTTCCCAAGACACTTTGATGAAAAGATATTATTACCCTCAGCTTTCTAAAAATACCCTATTTCAAAAAGGTTTTATCGCTAAAAAAAGTGGACACAGCCGAGGGAGTACGGTAGACCTGACCTTAGTCTATACTTCAGGAGATCATGAAGGAGAAGAACTCGATATGGGTGGAACTTGGGATTTTTTTGGAGAGCGCTCGAGTTATCTGTATAGTAAACTCACACAGATGCAAAAAGAGAATCGTAAACTTTTACGTGATGCCATGATCACACAAGGATTCAAACCCTACGACAAAGAGTGGTGGCATTTTACACTTATTCAAGAACCTTTCCCCAACACCTATTTTGATTTTATTCTTACCCCTTAAGGACGAAATGCAATGGGAAAAGAAGATAAGTCAATATTCCAAAGTAGGGGAAGTAAAAAATATACTAAGAGGGTAATTAATAGGATTGAAAAAAAATTCATTACGATTCCTTTTGTTACCATATCAGGTATACTCAAATAACCCGAGCCAAAAACTACTGCATTGGGGGGTGTAGCTACTGGAAGCATAAATGCACACGATGCGGCAATCGCTGCTCCTACCATCAGCCCAAATGGGTGAACATTAACTTCCATCGCCAAGGGTCCCAAAACAGGGAGCAACATGGCCGTCGTTGCTAAATTTGAGGTGATCTCCGTTAAGAAATTAATGGCAGTCACCAGAAGTAAAAGCAATAAGATGAGAGTTAATCCCCCAAATTCCGTCATCAATGAGCCCAACCAAATCGCTAGTCCACTGACTTCAAATGCCTTTGCTAAAGCCATCCCTCCACCGAAGAGTAAAATAATTCCCCATGGAATATTCATAGTGTCCTTCCAGTTTAAGAGAGGTTGCCCTTTCTTTTTTGAGGGTAAAACAAAGAGCACCACTCCAAAGAAAATCGCAATAATGGTGTCGTCTATTGCTGTTAAAAAAGGTTGAATCAAAAAGGAACGACTGATCCAACAAAAGGCTGCGAGTGCGAAAACAAGGGTAATCCATCGCTCCTCATAACGGACTGGTCCTAATTCCTTTTTTAAACGTTGGATTTCCTTTTTCCCTCCAGGAAATTCGGTCTGTTTAAATGTAAATGCATAACGAGTCAGGTAAATCCAGCAAAAGAATAAAAGGGTAAGGGCTATTGGAAATCCAAAACTGAACCATTCCAAAAAAGTGATTTCATAACCGTAAGTAGATTGAACGACTCCTGCTAAAACTAAATTGGGCGGGGTACCAATAAGTGTAGAAATTCCACCTATAGAGGCACTGTAGGCAATCCCGAGCATTAGGGCTTTACCAAAAATTAAATTCTCATCTTCAAGGGTATCAGGATTGTCTTTTAGTTGTTTAATGATGGCCATCCCTATGGGTAACATCATCACCGAAGTTGCCGTATTGGATATCCACATGGATAAAAAAGCGGTTGCAATCATAAAACCGAGGATGATTTTACGGACATCCGAACCGATAAATGCGATAATATTGATCGCAATTCTTCTGTGTAGGTTCCATTTCTCTATCCCAATGGCAATTAAAAACCCCCCTAAATAAAGAAATACATATTTGTGACCAAAGGAAGCTGTGGTAGAAGCCAAATCCATCCCACCACTGAGAGGAAATAAAACAATGGGTAACAATGCTGTAGCCGCTATGGGAACTGCCTCCACAATCCACCAGATGGCGATCCATAAGGTTGTAGCCAACACAGCGTGTCCTTGAACTGAAAGTCCCTCAAAAGGATGAAGGAGAATAACTATAAGGAATAAAAGTGGCCCAAGAATTAAGGCAATTCGTTTTTGCATAGTTCTAATTTACTCCTGAAGTGTGATCAGAAATGATATACCATTGCTTGTTTAGCAGAATCCAATTTAATGTAAAAAATCCTTGTAAGTCCCCTGAAGTGCGCTGAAGATAAAATTTACCCTGAAGTTGAACGACAGTTTCGCTCAATGCCAAAAGATGCAAAACATCAAACTTTAAAACACCCATTCTTTCACGATCTGAATAGGTTCTTTTATACCGGTCTCGCGTTGCTTCCCAGCCATATATTGGTCCTGATGCTCCAGAAAAAACAAGCTGATCAGACTTCAAATAGCCTTCCATAAATGCGTCTATGTCCCCAGCGTTCCAATCTGCTTGTTGTTGAAATAGGATGTTGACTATAGCCAATGAATCTGATTTCTTAACTGCGTATTGAGCAAATCCCAAACATGAGAAAAGAAATATTCCAATCCCTACAATAGTTTTCATTCGGATATTTTTAAAGTTGGATACGTAATATTTAACTGTTCCAAATAGGTGTCAAATTTTGTTTCGTCAAAATAGAATTTTTCTAATTCCCCTCGATATTGTTTCATGATCCCTTCATTTAAATAAGTTGGGGGAGGGTCATTTTCTGTAATCATTGGTTTGTATTGGGTATCCTTACTTTGAACATTTTTAAAATAGTCCTTTGCTTGAAGAAGTAATAGAGGCTGCGTAAGAAAATCAATGACTGTAGCAGCGACTACCTTTGCACCAGCCGTCCCTCCTTGATGAGCAATTGGAGTAGCCATTGCAATAGCATTTGACCAGTGATGTCCTTGAAGACCAGGAATGTTTGAAGGAAACCGAAGTGTAACCGTCGGGATTGTCCAAGAAATATCTCCAATATCATCAGACCCTCCGCTTCGTGGTTCTGGAAGGGGCTTCCCTAATTCGGAAAGTTCTGTATCAAGCCCCTCCGTATTCTTTGATTCTACTTCTTTTTGAACCGCAATAGCCAATTTTTGGTCCTCCTCTGACCATTTCGGCAAACCAACTTTCTGAATATTGGCGTACATTGTTTCCGCAATTACCTTATTGAAATGTCTTGGCCAAGCCGTCCCTATCACTTTAGAACTTACCTTGGTGTCGGTCATTAAAGCTGCCCCTTGAGCAATATTGTTGGCGTCATTATACATCTTCATAATGCCCTCATAGGAAACATCTCTGAGATAATACCAGATGGATGCTTTAGAGGGAACTACGTTTGGTTGATCTCCAGCATCTGTAAATATAGAATGCGATCTTTTTAAAGGATGTAAATGTTCTCTTTTGTAATTCCACCCTACATTCATCAACTCGGCCGCATCCAAAGCGCTTCTTCCTCTCCACGGTGATCCTGCAGAATGGGCTGCTTCTCCCTCAAAGGTGTATTCTACAGAGATGAGTCCTGTTCCGTTGGCTTGCCCATAGGAAACAGAAAGATTACTCCCTACATGGGTGAAAATACACATGTCTATTTGATCAAAATAGCCATCGCGAACATACCACGCCTTAGAAGCTACCAACTCTTCTGCAATACCCGGCCAAACTACTAAAGTGCCGCCTAAATTATGCTCTTTCATTTGTCTTTGAAGTGCAAGGGCAGCTGTTATTATTACAGGAATCCCTGAATTATGTCCTTCCCCATGTCCAGGTGCTCCTTCTACCATGGGTTTATGATAAGCCACACCAGGATATTGGGAAGCTTTTGGTATGCAATCAACATCACTCCCTAATGCAATAGTAGGTCCTTCGCCAAAACTCCATCGTGCCATCCAAGCGGTTGGAATTCCTGAAATACCTTTTTCTATTTCAAAGCCAGCGGCTTCTAAAATTCCAGTTAAATAGGCAGAAGATTCGTATTCTTGAAACCCCAATTCAGCAAAGCTAAACACCTTATCTATCATGACTTGAGTGTTTTTATGCCTGCTCTCAACCTCTTGTATGATTTCAGATTTTAGCTTCTGAATTTGTTTTTTTGAAAATTTTTGTTGCGCTTGTAGGTTTGTTATTTGAAATAAAAAAACAAGGAAAAAAGCTCGTAGTGCGAATTGTAAAGTATGTTGCATGGAATTCATATTTTTATCTAAAATACAAATAATTTGAAGCCCTATCACTTCTTAATAAAAGCTACATTCAAACTACTTTTTTTTGTTTTGATGGTTTTTTTATCCTGTACTGAAGATCAACTTTCAGCGGATTCGGTAATCCAAAAAAGTATTGAAGCCCATGGAGGTGAAGCTTTATGGAATCAAGTTTCAACGATCACTTACACTAAAAACACTCGCCTTTTTACTCCAACTAAAGTACTTGAAGAAGAAATCTCTCAAAAAATTTCACATGCTTTTCACCCTTTTTATACCACTTTAGAATGGGAAAATTCAGAAGGACACTTTTATGCCAACAATAGGAATGAAACTACTGTTTTACTGAAGAATCAAACACGAATAACAGATTCTTTATTTCTTAAACAAACGAAAACAACTCTCGATGCAGCCCTTTATGTTTTTTGGCAACCCATTAAATTGTTAGACCCCTTGGCAAGAAAAGAGTATTTGGGGAAACAACTTCTTCTGGATTCAATTGAAGTGCATAGTGTTAAAATATCCTATTCCGACGACCCAAATGCGGATCTATGGCACTATTACTTTTCCACAAAAAACTTTAAACTTCGGGCTGTTAAAGTGGAGCATAACCATCGAAGCAGTTTGATCATTAATGAATCCTACGAAACAAAAACAGGCTTATCTCTAAACAAGACCAGAAAAAGCTATTTTCTTGATACCTTAAATCAAATCGAATACTTGCGCGCTTCTTATGACTACGAGATCCTCGAAGTGCTCTGGCGTTAAAAGAAATACCGCTTAAATGCCTCTATAGCGGCATATTCTGAAAGCCCCATGTCCTTGTACTTTTTGGCCGTAGAACTGTTTCTCTCTTCTGCTCGTATCCAAAATTCTCTGTGATCATTCCCTTGAAACATAACTCCATCTTTTTGAGATTGATGAAAAAATATCGCTTTTCTTTTTCTCAAAACTTGATCGGGGCTCATAGGAACTGCCATTTCAATTTCATGTATATCCCATTCGTGCCATGCTCCACGATAGAGCCAAACCCAACAATCCTTCATAAATGATTTTGATTTGAGTTTTTCCAAAGCCGTAAAGATTAAATCCAAACAAACTCGGTGTGTCCCGTGTGGATCTGCTAAATCCCCAGCAGCATAGATTTGATGGGGTTTAATTTTCTCGATCAAAGCTATGGTAAGGTCTATATCTATTTGGGATACTGGATTTTTATCTATTTGTCCTGTTTCGTAAAAGGGTAAATTCATAAAATGAACTTGACTGTCTGGAATGCCTACATATCGGGTAGCCCCCAGGGATTCCCTTTTTCTAATACTACCTTTTAGTTCACAAATCGCTCTAGGTGCTGGATGTTGAGGATTAATTTCTTTAAAAGCTTGATTTAATTCGTGTAACCTTTTGTTGTCCTCCGTTTGTAAAACATCTGCTGCTACTTCTAAAAACCGCATGGCATCTTGATCAGATACCGCAATATTTCCAGAGGTTTGATAAGCAACATGGACTTCATGTCCTTGAGCTACCAATCGGTCGAAAGTGCCTCCCATAGAAATTACGTCATCATCCGGGTGAGGACTAAAAATTATCACTCTTTTCTTTTCTGGTGTTGCTCTTTCAGGTCGGTATTTATCGTCTGCATTGGGTTTTCCTCCAGGCCAACCGGTTATGGAACGCTGCAATCTGTTAAACATTTCAATATTCAAATCATATGCGGAGCCGTGTGATGCCAGCAAGTCAGACATTCCGTGCTGATTGTAGTCCTCATCAGTCAATTTTAAAATTGATTTTCCAGTAGAGTTACAGAGCCAAGCAATGGCCTTAGATCTCAAGGCTGCATCCCAAACACATTGTCCAACTAGCCAAGGAGTTTTAATTCGAGTAAGTTCGGAAGCGGCCTCTTTATCCAAAACCAAGGTCGTGTTGTCGTGGAGTTGAAGATAGGTCGTCGGAATCATGGGGGATATCACCCCTTCAATCGCTTTTTGAATAATTTCTGATTTATTGGTCCCCCAAGCCATGAGTAGGACTCGCTTTGCAGATAAAATGGTTTGTATCCCCATAGTAATCGCCTTTCTGGGCACATTTTCAATCCCTTGAAAAGAGGGGGCTGCATCATAACGAGTTAAATGATCTAGGGTAATGGTTCGGGTTTGAGAATTTCTATGTGAACCCGGTTCATTAAAACCTATATGTCCAGTTCTTCCAATACCTAATATTTGTAGATCAATTCCACCAGCATCCTTGATTTTTTTTTCGTATTCAATGCAAAATTTTCTCACCTTATCTACCTCAACCTCACCGTTTGGGATGTGAATATTTTCGGGTTTAATATCCACATGATTGAATAAATGAGTGTGCATAAAGTAGTGATAGCTTTGGATATCATCTTTTGCTAAAGGGAAATATTCATCCAAATTGAATGAGATGACATTGGAAAAGCTGAGCCCCTCCTCCTGGTGCAAACGAACTAATTCACGATAAACACTAATTGGACTAGAGCCTGTGGCCAAGCCTAATACGCACATTTCCTTGTTTTTTTGTTTTTCAAGAATAAGTCGAGCAATACGATGGGCGATGAGTAAGGAACCTTCTGTAGGGCTGTCGCAAATCACATTGTGAAGTTTTTCATAACGGGTCTCCTCAAAGCTTCCCGGTGCTTTGTATTTTAAGCTTGGGTTGTTCAACAATTGCATTTTTCAATAAGTTAGGGTGAAATACAAATTTAAGATTTCCGTTCAGTAATAGTTTTCTTTTTTGTTTTTTTTTGCTTCAAGCGAATTCACTAAATTTGTGAGTCATGAAACTCAAAAATCATCTCGTAATTTTTTTACTTTTCCCAATCTTCGTTGGTATTATTGCTCCTTCATTGACTGTGTTTCAGGATTCTCCTATTGAAGAAACCATCAGTTTGATGAATTCTGAATGGGATAACGAATCCGAAGAAATGGAGATTAATTACGTTTTTAACTCGATTGAGATTTCTTTTCAACCCAACAGCCCTATATCCAAAACGGATATTTGGTGGCAAAATTCGTATCGCTTTCTTTTCTTAAAGCTTATCGGTATTCCCCCCAAGAGCCTAGCCTAGGCACTTGTTTTTTTTTTACTACTCAATCTCCCCTTTGGGGACCAAACACATTTACCATTGAAAAATTTATTTACACATTTAAAAGGTGACCTGTTGGGCGGACTAACCGCAGGTATTGTTGCACTCCCTCTAGCCTTAGCATTTGGAGTGAGCTCTGGTTTAGGGCCTAGTGCTGGACTTTACGGAGCTATTTTCTTAAGTTTTTTCGCCGCGTTATTTGGCGGAACTCCTACTCAAATTTCAGGTCCAACAGCTCCGATGACAGCCGTCAGTATGGTAGTTATTGCCGCCATAATAAGTGTACACAACGGTTCCATTGAACAAGCCCTCCCTTATATTTTGGGTGTGTTTCTACTCAGCGGTTTATTTCAGATTGCACTGGGTTTATTCGGAGTGGGAAAATACATTAAATACATTCCTTATCCTGTTGTCTCCGGATTTATGACCGCCATAGGTGTCATCATTTTGATCACTCAAATTCTTCCCGTTTTAGGCTATGATGTAAAAGACGATCAAGCTTATATTGAAGAATTTAAACCCTTAGCAGAAGAACATATTTTAGAGAAAATACTTCTCGATGAATCAAAAGAAGGTTTACTGGTCTTAGAAGATTTTGAGGAAACCATAAAAAGAGCGAAAGAAGTGAATGAAGTTACCATCTATGAGGAAGCCACCAATCTTGCAAAAAACAATGCTTCTGGAGTAATCGGTACAATTAAATCCATCCCTAGAGCACTTAACGGTGTGAATTGGATTGAAGCTGTTTTGGCAATAGGAACCATTCTGATTATATATGGATTTAAAAAAATAACTACCGCCGTCCCAAGTACCCTTGTCGCACTTATTGTTGTTTCTGGAATTGCCATTGGTTTTGGAATTGATTATAAATCAATTCAACAAATTCCGGATGGATTTCCTAAAATTCAATGGTCTTTATTTTCTGAATTTAGCTTTGTTCAACTTATCCCTTATGTGCTTACAGCATTGACCTTATCACTACTAGGTGCTATAGACTCACTTCTTACCTCTGTGGTAGCTGATAACCTTACCAAAACAAGACATCTACCTAACAAAGAACTCGTAGGACAGGGAATTGGAAATTCTATAGCTGCGATCTTTGGTGGTATCCCTGGTGCTGGAGCCACTATAAGAACAGTTGTGAATATTCAATCTGGTGGAAAGACAAGACTCTCGGGTATGGTAGCCGCTATCGTCCTCCTTATCATACTTTTAATCCTCAGTCCGATAGCCTCTCAAATTCCAGCAGCTGTACTTGCCGGGATTTTAGTTACCGTTGGTATAGGAGTAATGGATTACAAAGGATTAAATACGATAATGAAAATTCCGAAAACAGAAGTGACGGTTATGGTAGTAGTATTACTGCTCTCTGTCTTCTGGAACTTAGTCTATGCAGTAGGGATTGGTCTGGTATTGGCCTCACTATTTTTTATGAAAAAAATGGCCGATATTTCCAAAAACGATGCGCGTTTATCAAATATCTCTGAAGAAAAACTTTGGAAAGATGAAAAGCAATTAAGTCAATCATTTAAAGAAAATGTATTCATCAAACATTTAAGTGGACCCCTCTTTTTTGGGTTTACTTCCGAGTTTGTAAACATCTCCAAACAGATTCCTAAAAATGCTAGCATCGTTATTATCCGGATGGACAAAGTCCCCTACATTGATCAGTCAGGACTTTTTGCATTAGAAGATGTACTTTTGGATTTAAATGATAAAAAAATTGAAATATTGATTGTAGGCGTTCAGTCTCAACCCAAGTATCTTATGAAAACTGTGGGCATTTTTAGGGAGTTAATTCCTGAAGAAAAATCATTTGAAAATTTTGAAGATTGTAAAAACTTCGTCGTGAATAAACACGAGGAAATTGAAGTTTAAAATGATTTTTTGTCTTCCCTTACTTACTATTTGAGTGGGTTAGGATTCTTGAATTTTTTATTCTGGAAAGGTGACTTTAATGTTTTTATTTTCAATCAAAGAGACTTCGATTAAAGAATCTTTTTCAAAAAGCTGAGGTAAAGAATCCAACGAAATGAACTTTTGATAAGGTTTGTAGTTTACATAATCTTGGATACCTATTCCATTGATTTCTCTTGCATTTTGTACTTTACGGAATCGGGTACCTCCACCATCCGTTAAATAATTGTATGCTAAATAAGCTATTTTATAGTCCTCTTGGCTTATCCAATACCGGTATTCGTCCTGAAAATCTTCCCCACCCCCTTCTTGATTAAAAGTTATTTTAATGGTCCAATAGGTTTGTCCATTTATCGTACTAGGATTTAAAAGTTCCGCCTTAACCGCTGGATCTTGTAAAGGTTTGGGAAGTTGAAAAAAATACATTACGGAATTCAACGAATTGGAATACAGATTCTGAAGACTATCTTGAAGGGAAATTAATGTATCGTTTACCTTTCTTTTTAGTGGTTCTTCCGAACTCATCCTATCAAATATCACCTGATCATTCTTTATTGTTTGTCGAGTATAGGTGAAGGAAGCTCCATTTCTTTTTAAGAAGTAATGGTATTCTCTAAAATCAAATGAAATTTCAAAACGGTCGGAATCAAAGCCATAAGCCTCAACGGATTTTGCGATTATTTCTTCTGGAGTAGGGGTCAATGGAGTTTGACAAGAAGCAAAGAAAATGAAGGTAAAAAAAATGAGTTTGTCAAAAGATATCATTGATAAGTATATTGATAATTCAAATGCAAAACAAAGATACAACTAAAAGATAAGCGTTAAATTTGGGTCAAAGAAAAAACTAAAATGGAAGTACTCAAAACCTTAATTATCGGAAGCGGTCCAGCTGGATATACTGCAGCTATTTACGCTGCTAGAGCAGATTTAAAACCAGTTCTTTACACGGGAATGGAACCCGGAGGTCAGTTGACAACCACTACGGAAGTTGACAATTTTCCAGGCTATCCGGATGGGATTGACGGTCCAACAATGATGGTTCAATTACAGAAACAAGCCGAACGATTTGGAACTGAAGTTCGGATTGATATGATCAACAAGGTAGAATTTTCAAAAACAGCTGGCGGCATTCACAAAGCCTTTACTGCTAGTGGTACCGAATTGCATGCACAAACCATTATTATAAGTACAGGTGCTACAGCCAAATATTTAGGGCTTCCAAGTGAACAACGACTTCGTGGTGGTGGGGTATCAGCCTGTGCCGTTTGCGATGGTTTTTTCTATAAAGGACAAGAGGTTGCTATCGTAGGTGGTGGAGATACCGCTGCTGAAGAGGCTACCTATCTTGCTAAAATTTGTTCCAAAGTTACTATGCTCGTTCGTAAAGATCAGTTAAGAGCCTCCAAAGCCATGCAGCATCGAGTTACAAATACTGCAAATATTGACTTGAGATTTAACACTGAAATAGAAGAAGTTTTGGGAGATCAAGTTGTTGAGGGTTTAAGGATGCGAAACAACCTTACTCAGGCCATTGAAGAAATCCCAATTACTGGACTTTTCATTGCTATCGGTCATAAACCGAATACTGAAATTTTCAAAGGACAGTTGGATATGGATGAGGCGGGCTATTTGATTACTAAAGGTAAAACTACGGCGACCAACCTTCCAGGTGTATTTGCTTCAGGAGATGTTCAAGACAAAGAATATCGGCAAGCTGTTACTGCTGCTGGAACAGGGTGTATGGCTGCATTGGATGCTGAACGTTATTTGCAAGCCATTGAAAATTAGTTAAAATTTATTGCGCTTAAAGCTGTAACGTTTCCCATTTCTCCAAAAGCAATTCCAACTGCTTTTTCTTTTCTTGATAGCTGTCAAAAAAGTTAGGCTGGGCAATGGTTTGCTCGTAATTTATTTCTAACTCAAAATCGATCGCTTTTATTTCTTTTTCAAGACGACTAATTTGTTTTTCGATTTTAATTATTTTTTGGTCGTCGGCTCGATCTTGCTTTTGCTTTTCGTAGGTATCCCCTCCATCTTTTGGGGGGTCTTTACTTTTTTCTTTGGTCACTCGTTCCAACTCTTTCATCGAGTCTATTTTTTTAGCTTCCAAATATGCATTGAGGTCTCCTAAAAAAGGCTTGACCTCTTTATCTTTAAAAGCAATGACCTTTTCACATAACCCTTGGACGAAATCCCTGTCGTGGGATACAAGTACCAAGGTTCCTTTAAATTTGAGTAAGGCTTCCTTAAGTACGTTTTTAGAACCAATATCCAAATGGTTTGTTGGTTCATCCATTATGAGGACATTGAAAGGTTGTAGGAGTAGTTTACAAAGAGCTAATCGATTGCGTTCTCCTCCAGAAAGAACTTTTACTTTTTTCTCTACTGCCTCCCCTGGGAAAAGAAAAGAGCCCAACAAGTCTCTGACTTTAGTTCTGTTTTCTGGAGTCGCAGAATCCTCAGCTGATTCCAAAACGGTTTGCTCTCCGTCTAAATAGGCCGATTGGTTTTGTGCGAAATAACCAAGTTGAACATTGTGCCCAAGCTTTACCGTTCCGCTGTATTGAATTTCAGAAACTATAATTTTTGCAAGTGTGGATTTCCCTTGACCGTTCTGTCCTACAAAAGCAATTTTTTCCCCACGTTCAATTTCTAAATCAACATTTGATAACACCTGTTTGTCTCCATAACTTTTCGAAACCCCTTGAACTTCCAAAATAATTTTACCTGGCTGGTGAGAAATCCCAAATTCGAATTTAATTTTCTTATTTTCTTCTGGATCAATTTCTATACGATCAATTTTGTCCAGTTTTTTAATTAATGACTGAGCCATACTCGCCTTAGACGCTTTAGCCCGAAAACGTTCAATTAATTTTTCGGTCTGCTGAATTTCCTTCTCTTGGTTTTTTTGAGCTGCTTGTTGCTGAGCGCGCAGTTCTTGTCTCAAAACCATGTATTTTGAATAGGACTTTTTAAAATCAAAAATTCGTTGCTGTACAATTTCAATTGTCCGGTTAGTAACCTGATCCAGAAACATCCGGTCGTGCGAAACCAAAACAAGCGCACCTTTAAACTTTTTTAAAAATTGTTCCAACCAAATTATGGATTCGATATCCAAATGGTTGGTAGGCTCATCCAATAATAAAATATCATTGTCTTTAAGAAGTAGTTTTGCGAGTTCAATACGCATCCTCCATCCACCAGAAAAAGTGTCTGTAGGGGCGTCCAAATCGTCCATACTGAATCCGAGTCCAAGAAGTATTTTTTCTGTTAGAGCTTGATAATGATACCCGCCGATCATTTCATAACGCGTACTCAAATCGTTCAACTCATCTAAAATGTCATAATACTCCTGACTTTCGTAGTCCTGAGTCTGCTCCATAATCTGATGAATGGCTTCCTGACGGGCTTCTATTTTTTTAATTTCTTCGAAGGCTAAATAGGCCTCCTCCAGCACAGATCGTCCGTTTTCGAAATCAAGGTCCTGAGGTAAGTACCCGATCTTACAGTTTTTTTCTAAGGCAAACGTTCCCGATGTAGGAGCATTTTCCTGAGCCATTAATCTTAAAAGTGTTGATTTACCTGCTCCGTTTTTTCCAATCAATCCCACTCTATCCCCTTTCCCTAATCGAAAAGAAATTTCATCGAAGAGGGTCTCCCCTCCAAAACTGACTGTAATCTGATGCGCGTTAAACATGAATTTTATTTGGTCTGCAAAAATAGCTTTCAAATCTGTCAATTGCTACTTCCTGAGGGATTTGTTTTCCTTCATGGATACTTTCGTATAACCATTTGGACAACATAGGAGCCATAAGCACACCTCGAGTGCCTAGCCCATTAAATACATAGACATTGGAATGTTCCGGATGGGCACCAAGCAAGGGCCTTCTGTCCAGTACTGTTGGTCGAATCGCAGCATTATGCGATACAATCTCAAAAGGAATTGTAATGAATTCCCCCAAACGTTTTAACAACCATTCTTTGCCTTTTACTGTTGGCGAATGGTCTTTATCTTTCGGTGAAAAGCTAGCTCCCACCCAAAAGAGCTCTTCTTTTATGGGTGAAATAAATAACGATGCTTTCATAATTTCATTCCTAGGCAAACCGGGAGCTTTTATTTCAAGGGATTCTCCTTTAGAACCGAGTAAAGGCAAGTAATTAAACCAAGGATTTTTATTCAAAAGCGAGCCCTCACAGAAGATGATATTTTTAGCTTCTATGCCTTGATAACTTATTTTATCCTTAAAAACCTCTAGCGCTTTATAATCAAACTCCTCTGTTTTAAATGTAGCTGGATCGGACTGGTTTTGAAAATGATTCAAAAGGCTGTTAATTCTTAATCTACCAACTGATTTTACAATCCCATATCCTGCATTTCTCTTTAAATAAGGAGCCGATGTCAAAACGGGCTTGGGAATAAGATATGAGGACAGTCCCTCTCGTTGTGCAGCAACCAACCAATCATTTTGCTCTACAGATTTGTAAAAATAGCGGTGTATTGGAAGAAGGTCAAAAATTGGAGCTTGAAGTTCATCTTCACATCTTTGATAATGCGGTATCGCATAATTCAAAAAGTCTGCTCCTTGCCATGCCATGGTATAGCGCTTAAGAACTGTTGGATTACATATTCCAGCGGCTGTTCTGCTTGACCCAGGGCTGTTATTTGAAATGATAAGATACTTCTTGTTTTGCTGTTTCAGTTGCCACGCAAAATGAAATCCCGCTAAACCATAGCCTACAATGATTGAATCTAACATGGTGTAAAATTATCCAAAAAAAAAACGCTATTGTTTCCAATAACGTTTTTCTTCTCATTTTTAAAAACAACTTAATTGTTCCACATATCTTGCTCGAAATCTCGAATCACAGATTTTATTTTTTCAGACTCTAGAAGCTGACGTAATGCATCTTCATAGATATAATCCTTTACTTCTCTGTCCTCATACACATTCTCTTCTTTATAAATAATCGAATTGAAACGCCTTGAGTTTAGCATGTGATCAAAAGTAATGGGTTGTGAAGAATTTTTAGTATTAAATACTTTGCTGTTCGCAAGTGCTTCCCTTGCATCTGGAAACCACACCCAAAATAGTGGCACTAACGCATCTTGCATGGCTTGTGGACCTTGACTTAATGTTGATACATCGGGAGCTACCGGCGCTATTCCTAGCAAGCGATATTTTAGTTCTCCTAAACGTTTGTTGAAGTACCAAGTTCCTTTAATACGGTATTGCATTACCTTATCCGATTCGATTTGAAAAATATCATAATCATCATCGGTGACTTGTTCACCCGCATTTGATTTTGAAATTCCTTCTGCAGATAAATTTTTCATCTGTAGCTTTTCACCTAAGTCTTGGAAAGTTAATTTTTCATTCGGATTGAAATAGGAGGTAGAATATATTTCTGTGATATTTCCATTTGCAATATTGTCGTATAAAACTCGGAACAATGACTTTCGATTTTCTGATAATAAACCATTGTTTATGGTCGGATAATAATATGGAAAATTAATACGTTCATCAAGATCAATAATTTCCCAAACCGTTTTGGACCACAAAATATCTCTGTCGTCTGTATAGCCATAGGCAATTGGAGTACTGTTCTCCGCCATTTCCATTCCTACTTCTTGCGGAACTCTAGCATTAAGCAAATTCGCTTGAGACCAAATAGCATTGGATTGAAGAAGAATAACCAAGAGTAGTATGTAAAATCCTTTTTTCATCAATGAGTAGTTAGTTAATTGTAATTGAAATTGGTGAGGTTTGTTTCAACTTATAACTCGGATTGGATGGAATTATTACTTTAATGTCAGAAATAATTACTGTTTGACCGTTTTTGATACGACTCAATGTATTTATAGCTCTGCTATCCAGTTTGTCCCCGTTGATTACCATACTCGGTTCTCCAGGAGCTCTAAATCTAAAAGATTCCACTTTTAAAGGCAAATCAAAATCAAAATCTTCTAATCGAGCTTCTACCGTTCCTCTTTCTAAACTTGATTTTGGAATTGTAAAAGAACCTGATTGTCCTCTAAAATATCCCGCGGGTTTGGGAATATCTTTAATACGGAAAGTGGATACAGAGGATACTCTGTTCCCATCGGGTAAAGTTCCTGAAACATTAATATTTACTTCTCTTCCAGCTCCAGGAAATAAATTGTATTTACTCCCCTGAACTCGGCTTAACCCTGGTGCAGAAGCCTGAACTTTAGCATCTTGAATTCCAGGAATAGAAATCGTAATTGGGTTTTGAACCCCGCGATAAACTACGTTCATCTTGTCAGCTGAAATAACTGCAGAATTTGGTTTTGAAATAACCGAATAGATCTGACTTACTTTAATCCTAGATTCCTCACCATCTTCAAGAAAGACTAAATCCCCCTCTATGGTATGATCTCCTGGTGATCCAGCATTAACATTGAGCTTTATCCCTCCGGGGATTAATTCGTATTCAGAAGAACTTAAACTTCTTCCATCCAGTGTCAATTCAACAGAATTTGGATTTTGTGCTCCCCCTTTTCTACCGAGAATCACACTCCCATCAAAGGTTTCCCCTTGATAATAGGCTCCTTTCTCAGTAATCAACAAACTGGTGTAATTCGATGCGTTTACTTTTGAGGACATTTTCAGTTCTTTACCCATCAAAGTTGCATAAACATCATTTTCGGTTTGACGAATATCATTTTGCATCAACGTCAATTTCGCTAGGGAGGAGATAAGTGGAAAACCTTTGAAGTTAGCATCCAACCAAGGTTCATCTACGTTATCACTGTTTTTGACATTGTAGTTCATATCCCCCGTAAAAAATCGTGCCTCTACCATGTCAATGGATTCAGGATATTGACTCCCGAATACTTGGATCACTCTCCCTTTGTAGTTGTTGATCATTTCAACAAAATTATTCTTAGCTTCCGTTGAACCTTCTTTAAACCAAATAACATCAAGGGATTCACCTTTGTCCATCTGAGCGTACTCTTTCAGTTCAGGATCTTTTTCTTTTTGTTTTTCTGTTATGGTAGATTTAATTTTTTCAATTTCATTGAAAAAATTATCGGATTCTCGTTTAATCTCATCTGCAGTTCTTTTGTGACCAATCCATTTGCCTCCTTTTTCATCTGCGTTCACCGTGATCGTTTCGAGCAATACATTATTACTCTCACTAATCCGTGCATTTGCATCTTCAATTTTGACAAACATTTGACCAAATCCATCCAGTACTTCCTTACTTACATTCAATGCAAGCATCGTGATAAATACCAGGTACATCAGACTGATGAGTTTCTGCCTGGGTGTTTCTTTAGCTCCAGCCATTTTTGCTTATTTTTTTGTCATTGCATTCAGCATTCCGCCGTACACATTGTTTAGTGCAGCTAAGTTGGATGACAAACTTTCCATTTGTGCTCTCAGTTGATCTGCATTTTGTTTTACTTTGTCATTAAACTCTGAGTTACCTTTAGATTTTTGAATTTCTTGTTGGTAATTTGCGTTGAGTTGTTCAAGCTGCTTGGCTGCTTTGGCTAATTCAAGAGAATAATTTTGAGAAGCTGTAATTGCTTCGGTTGCAGGCGACAAAGCTTTTGCGGAACCTTCCAAATCTTTAATGCTTTTTGCTAAAGAATTCATTAGACTGACATCCAATTTAGCTTCTTGCATGAGGGCATCAATTTTAGAAGATAGTCCTTGCTCACCTCCTCCAGAGGCTGGTTTAGCCGGAGCTCCTTTGATTTTCTTTACGTAGTCTTGATGCTCTTCTTTGATTTCTCCTGTGTTTAAAGCTGAAACTGTAAAAATTAGAGCTTCTGTACCCAAGCCGAGCCCAAGTACCATACCTCCTGTAATTGGCCCAATTTCTAAGTGCAAAATTTTAAAAAGCGCTCCCACAATTACTACTGCTCCTCCTAATCCAAAGAGCATGTGCATAGCTACTTTACTTCTAAGACGTTTGTTTAATGCTTGATCTGTCATTTTTATATAAATTTATTTACTAATATATAATGTTTAAATTATAAATTCTGCTTATTTGATCTTAACTTTTTGTGAACCTAAGTAATCTTGTACTGTTCTAAAACCAATATAGCTTCTTGAGGTGTCGGAATATTCGTAATCTCTTGAACTCACACGTAGGAAATAAGCTACATCTTTCCATGATCCTCCTCGAACAACTTTTCTCTGTTCGTTTGGAAAGGACATATTCGGATTAAGTGAAGCCACATATTCATAAGCACCACTGTTGTAGGAGGAATTGGTCCATTCAGCCACGTTTCCAGCCATATTATACAAATTGTAATCATTTGGCAAATAGGATTTCGCTTCTACGGTATAGACGGCTTGGTCAACGGCATAATCTCCTCGTAAGGGTTTAAAGTTGGCTAAGAAACATGCTCTATCGTTTAACAAATAGGGGGAGCCCCAAGGATAGGTCCCAGAGGGTATTCCGCCTCGTGCAGCATATTCCCACTCCCCTTCGTTGGGAAGTCTAAATCGGCTCACATTGGGTTTTCCTTGATCCCGCTGGTATCCGTTTTTGAAATTTGTTCTCCAGTTGCAAAATGCTACAGCTTGTTTCCATGAAACACCTACTACAGGATAGTCTTGATAGGCAGGATGAGAGAAATAATCGTTGTGCATGGGCTCGTTGTAGGAATACACAAAATCCTTTATCCAGACCGTGGTGTCAGGATAAATCTGTATTTCTTCCTTTTTGATAAAAGGCTTCCTGTCAATAAACTGTTTTTTGCTTCTTTTGGATTCAGCAGCAGCCCCTTCAGCATCAAACCAAGTGTATGCGTACACAAGTTTCGTGACATCGAGTTTAATTTCACCATTATACCACAATTCTGGAGGCAAATAGAGGGAGTCCATTACCTCTGCGTAATTTTGATCAATGTAATCTTCTGTATCCCATGTCAAGTCGGCATCCCAATTTAAAGCCCTACCCGCATACAAATCCTCGCTTACATCGTAATAATTTTGACGCATGTATTTTTGGAATTCATTGAGTTTAGTTGTATCAGAATCTTGAAAAGCAAATTCACCGATTCCGTCTTTGTTGTCCTCTCCCAATTCTAATTCATCCGCTTTTCGTGCAAGCATGGCAAGCGCTATGGAGTCCTTAACCCAATACACAAATTGTCGGTACTCGCTATTGGTGATTTCTGTCTCATCCATGTAAAAGGAGGGAACAGTAACTGTTCTTGCTGGAGCATTTTGAAGCTGAGCAATATCCTCATCGGATTTCCCCATGATATATGCACCCCCTTCTACGAGCGTCATTCCGAAGGGCTTTTCCCCAAACCACTTCTTTTGTTTGACACCAATGAGCTCGCCTCTGTTTTTACTCCCACAGGAAGCTACAAATAAGCAAAGTGTCAACAGAACTAAATGTCTTTTCATTAATCTTTATAATTAGAACCCACGCTTACATCTGTAAATTAGGACATAAAACTAGTTATTTTTTCACTATATATAAAACTTCACAGCTTTAAGTATTCTTGCATCGGATTAAAATATTTCAAATCACTATGCTCTAATGCATCCTTCTTACTGCATTATACCACCTTTCAGGCACATTGTCATGAGTAGCAGATTGATAATCTTTTTCCGTGCATGCTAATAACGTTGCTTTTTTTGATTTATTATTCAAATGTGAATCATTTGTTAATTCTAACCACCAACGTTGACTTTTCTCGCTTTTATAAAACACTAATGTTTGATTCGAAAGCGGTACAGTATATTTTAAAAATCCTTGATTCACAGCCACAGGGTATTCGTCAAAACGTAAAGCATACCCTTCAAGAAAGTACCATACAATCTGCGACAACAATTGATCTGTCATGGGTGTGGAAGGAATCTCGTAAATTCCCAAAAAGCTTACTCGATCACTTATCCCAGCATAACGAGATAGTGCACATATGGTCCTAGAATCTATTCCGTTAGGCTGTCCTTTCAAAGGATCTGCAGTAGCTTGCCAAGAAAGGCATTTAAGATCCAACCCTACAATATCCGCATCTCTAAAAATGGGTTCTGTACTTGCAACATTATCCAAAACCTCTCCCAATCGGCAGCCATCGAAATACAACTTATTCATCAAGTCTTTTTCTTCTATTGCACAATAATAATTCTGAAACCCTATGTTGGTATAGTTGAATAAAATATTCGGCTTGTCCATAATGATTCTACTCATATAAGACCTTCCCGAAATCAATTCATCTTCCTGAGAAAAATCAAATGAGCGATCTACAGAAACCATATTGACCAATTGCTTAAAATCTTGATATACTTGATAAAGCGGAAAAATCATATCGTGACTTCCTCCAATAAAAATGGGAACAATATTCATTTGCTTTAAATGATATCCGATTTCCTTGATGGCGTAATACGTGTCTTGAACCGTGGAGCCATTAGGTAAATCTCCTAAGTCCGCAATATTTAATGTCCAATTCCCTGGATAAAGCGCATAAAATTCTTTACGAAATGCATTGACATCATATTGGGTATTAGGAAAGAAACTGTTTCTGTAATCTTGAAGCCCGATAAGGGCTACATGAAGCCCTTTAAGCTCTGGCAAACCAGAAGAATGAGTATGTAACTGGATTTTGTTCCCCAAAACTTGTTTTGGAAGAAAGGACATCCCAAGTAGGGTTTCCTTTTCTACCGGAACTAATAACTCTAAACTCATCGTTTTTTTGCAGCTTTCTTTTTAGTTTTGGATTTGCCTAGATATTTTTCTGCGTCCTCTAAAGTTAATGAAATAGCGTCTATCTCTTTACCAATTTCTACTTTTTGCTTGCCCTTAATAATATGGTGTCTTCCCCATCGCGCTTTTTCAATCCGGATTCCCGCTTCACTCCAATCGTGAATTACTTTCTCTTTTTCTTTTTGGATTTTTTCTTCAATAAGGGTAACAATATCCGATTCGCTTAAGTTATCAAAATCATATTTTTTATTGACATTAATAAACATACCGCTCCACTTTAAAAAGGGTCCAAATCTCCCTACTCCTTTGGTTACTGGCAAATCATTATACACATGTATAGGTGCGTCTGCCTTTTGCTTCTCTTGGATAAGTTCTACAGCTAAATCCAAGTCAACTTCCGTTGGAAGCATCCCCTGGGGAAGTGAAATAAACACATCGTTGTGTTTGATGTAAGGTCCAAAGCGTCCGTTATTGACTTCAATTTCATTGGATTCATAGGAGCCAAGCGTTTTTGGCATTTCAAACAATTGCATGACCTCCTCAAAAGTGATGCTCTCCAACTGCTGATTGGGTCCTAAACTCGCATAAATGGGTTTTTCATCTTCTTCAGGATCTCCAATTTGAGCCATAGGTCCAAATTTTCCTAGTCTAACTTTCACTGGTCTTCCAGATTTTGGATCGGTTCCCAAAACGCGTTCGCCAGATTCCCTTTGTGCATTTTCTTTGACGTGTTCTACATTGGAATGAAACTGCTTGTAAAATATTTTTAACATTTCGGTCCAGTCCTTACCGCCATTGGCAATATCATCAAAACTTTGCTCTACATCTGCTGTAAAATTAAAGTCCATGATGGTTTCAAAGTTTTCTACTAAAAAGTCGTTCACAATCATCCCGATATCCGTAGGAATAAGTTTTCCTTTATCTGCTCCAACCTTTTCAGTGAGCACCTCTTGACTGATGAGGTTGTTTTCTAGTGTCAATTGTTCAAAATCTCGTGATTCGCCTTCCGATGAACCCTTTTCAACATATTTTCTGTTCTGTACTGTAGAGATCGTAGGCGCATAAGTCGAAGGTCTTCCGATTCCTAACTCCTCCATTTTTTTTACTAGAGAAGCCTCTGAATAACGATACGGTGGCCTAGAATAACGTTGAGTAGTCACCATTTTTTGAAGCATTAGCAGTTCCCCTTCTTTCACCATTGGCAGCATACCATTGATTTCTTCATCTTGGTCATCCACACCTTCAATGTAAAGTTTTAAGAACCCGTCAAAGGTAATCACCTCCCCTTTTGCTACAAATACTTCTTTGTGGCTTGAAGCATGGATATCTATTTGAGTTCTTTCCAACTGAGCTTCACTCATTTGAGAAGCCACTGTTCTTCTCCATATCAAATCATACAGACGACTTTGATCTCGGTCTATATCAAGTTTAGTAACTGAAAAATTTGTAGGACGAATTGCTTCGTGGGCTTCTTGAGCCCCTTTATTTTTAGTCTTAAAATTTCTTGGCTTATGGTATTCTTTTCCATAGACAGATCGTATTTGATCTCCTATTTGATTCTGAGCTTCTACAGATAAATTGACGCTGTCAGTCCTCATGTAGGTGATATGTCCAGCTTCGTAGAGACGTTGTGCTAGCGTCATGGTTTTACTAACCGAAAAGAAGAGTTTTCTGGAGGCTTCCTGCTGAAGGGTGGACGTGGTAAAAGGTGCTGTTGGACTTTTAGTTGCCGGCTTTTTCTTGACTTCTTTCACCCTAAATTCAGCATTGATGTTTTTATTTAAAAAAACCTTTGAAGCTTCCAAATCAGGAAATACTTTCAGCAATTGTGAGGGAACTAATTTCCCTTTTGCTGTTAAAAAATTTGCTTGAGTTTTAAAACTTTGTGTGGGTTCAAAATTCCGAATTGCTCGCTCTTTTTCCACTATAAGACGAACCGCAACCGACTGAACCCTTCCGGCAGAGAGCCCACCCTTGACTTTTCTCCATAATACCGGAGACAATTCATAGCCGACTAAACGGTCAAGGATTCTTCTTGCCTGTTGTGCATTTACGAGATTGTAGTCGATTTTGCGTGGGGTTTCAATTGCTTTTAAAATGGCATTTTTTGTGATTTCAGAAAAAACAATTCGCTTGGAATTCTGGTCATTCAGGTCTAAGGTATTTGCTAAATGCCAGGCGATAGCTTCCCCCTCGCGATCCTCATCACTTGCCAGCCAAACCGTTTTGGATTTTTTTGCCAAACTCTTTAATTCGCTGACTAATTTTTTTTTATCAGAACTTACAATGTATTTCGCTGAAAAATCTCCATCAACATCTACTCCTAATTCCTTAGAAGGAAGGTCTGCAATGTGCCCAAAACTGGAAGCTACTTTATAATCCTTTCCTAAAAACTTTTCAATTGTCTTTGCTTTTGCTGGTGATTCTACAATTACTAAATTTTGAGCCATGAGGATATAATTTCCTCGCAAAAGTAGGTAAGTTTTTTTGGAACTTTCAAATTTTAAATCCGACTTGTCCTAAATTTGCTCTTTAAATCCCTATTTTAGAAGAACTAAATTTGTTTGAATCCATTTTAAAAATTCGCTTTTGATTACAGCAGATAGCACGAAAATATTGAAATTTCTTTTTGAAGAGGAGTTGCTCTCTGAAATCCAAAAAGTCAGCCAATTACAAAAAGTACCCAAGGGGGAAATCATGATTGACGTGGGAGAACAAGTCAAGTTTATTCCCATATTGCTGGAGGGTGCCATAAAAATTGTTCGAGAAGATGAATCGGGAGAAGAAGTCCTTTTATATTATGTAGAATTTGGTAATACCTGCGCGATGACATTGAATTGCTGTTTGGAAAATAGCACTAGTGAAATACGAGCAATTTGTGAAAAAGACACTTCTATTATTATGGTTCCCGTATCTTTTATGGATAAATGGCTGGTAAACTATCGGTCTTGGAGAAATTTTATTTTTCAAAACTATCAAGACCGACTTAACGAAATGCTCAAAGCTATCGACTCCCTTACCTTTTTAAAATTAGACGAACGTCTCCGAAACTACTTGAAAGAAAAAAGCAAGGTAGCCGACGATTCAACTTTAGAAGTAACGCATTTAGATATTGCAACCGATTTAAATTCTTCAAGGGTGGTAATTTCTAGGTTGTTAAAACAAATGGAAAATGAAGGAGAAGTTTCTTTGGGAAGAAATACAATTAAAATTAAGTATTAAATGCCAATTTGATGGGAGGTGTAACAGATGTTACATCCATAACAATAATCTGTTCTATTTTTGAGTAAAATTTAAGATTCTGAAAAATTATTTTCCTTTTTTAAGTTGGATTTCAAGTTACCGACTAGACTCTTTCAAACCTGACTTACTTGCTGGTATTACAGTTGCTGTACTTCTGATTCCTCAAGGAATGGCTTATGCTTTAATCGCAGGTTTACCCCCTATCTATGGACTTTATGCGGCACTTACCCCACAAATCGTGTACGCTTTCCTTGGGACTTCAAGGCAACTTGCTGTAGGGCCGGTGGCAATGGATTCGCTTTTGGTGGCAGCTGGATTAAGTGCTCTAAGTATTGTGGATCCTAGTCAATACATCCAAATGGCTATACTGTTGGCTTTATTTATGGGAGTCATTCAATTTTTATTAGGGATGCTGCGAATGGGTTTTATTGTCTCCTATCTATCCAAACCTGTAATTAGCGGATTCACCTCAGCGGCTGCAATAATTATTGGGCTAAGTCAATTTAAACACCTTTTAGGAGTTTCGATCCCACAGAGCAACAAACTTCATGTGGTCATAAACTCTTTTTTGAATACCTCCTCCCCCATTCAATTTCAAACTTTTCTAATAGGAATTGTAGGGATTCTTATGATTGTACTTATTAAAAAATGGAGTCCAAAATTTCCTTCAGCTCTTTTGGCGGTAATCGTAGGTATTGCTTGGGTTTATTTTAATCAGTTAAATGAAAAAGGGGTAGAGGTTGTAGGATTAATCCCACAAGGACTTCCCTCTTTTCAAATCGTGTCTTTTGAAATAGAAACCGTAAAACAATTATTCCCAACTGCTTTAACCCTCGCTTTGGTTGCATTTATGGAAGCGATCTCTGTAGCCAAAGCCATTGAGGAAAAGCACAAAACCTATCACATTGACCCAAATCAAGAACTTCTTGCTTTAGGAACTGCAAACGTTATTGGTTCCTTCTTTCAATCCTATCCCACTACAGGTGGATTTTCAAGAACAGCTGTCAACGATCAGGCTGGAGCCAAAACGGGAATGGCGGCTCTGATTACTGCGACTATAGTTGGTTTAATCCTTTTGTTTTTCACCCATTGGTTTTTTTACTTACCCAAATCAATCTTAGCAGCAATTATCATTGTAGCTGTTTTCAATTTGATTGACTTTAAGTTTGCAATACGTCTATTCAAAAACAGAAAAGATGAATTTATCGTTTTATTACTCACCTTTTTATTCACCTTGTTTATAGGTATCACAGAGGGTATACTATTTGGAGTAGTCCTATCGCTTCTTTTGCTAGTATTCAGAGCTTCAAAACCACATTACGCTTTCTTAGGCAGAATCGGAACCACAAATTATTTTAAAAACATCGATCGTTTTTCGGATGAAGTGGTCCATCGGGATGATCTTATTATTTTGCGGTTTGATGCACAATTGTTTTTTGGAAATATTGAGTATTTCAAAAAACTTGTAGAAAAGGCTATCCATGCAAAAGAAAAAACAATAAAAGGCTTTATCATCAACGCTCGTGCCATCAATTATATTGATATAACCGCCTCAGAACAACTTTACGATCTAATTGCATCATTACAGAAAAAAGGAATTCGCGTAATGATAGTTGGTGCTATTGGACCTGCAAGGGATTTAATTTTAAAAAGCAATATCATTACCATTCTTAAAAAACAAAATCTATTTATCACCTCAGGTGACGCAACCGATAATTTTGATGGATTAACAAAAAAAACCCCTTTGCAAAAAAAAATAAGTAGACAAACAAATTCCTAAGGGTTCTGTAACATCGATTACATACAACTAAATCATTAATCGTAATTTTACTTAAAATTAAATACCATGAAAATCGAACAAATTTATACCGGCTGCCTTTCACAAGGAGCTTATTATATTGAAAGTAACGGGGAAGCAGCAATCATTGATCCCCTCAGAGAAGTCGCTCCTTACATTGAAAAGGCCTTAAAAAATAAAGCCACTATAAAATATATTTTTGAAACTCATTTTCATGCCGATTTTGTAAGCGGTCACGTAACGTTAGCAAAAGAAACGGGGGCTACAATTGTTTATGGACCTCAAGCAAAAACTGGATTTGAATCCCTGATTGCAAAAGATCAACAAGAATTTAAAATTGGGGACATCACGCTGACCGTTTTGCATACTCCTGGACATACGATGGAAAGCACCACCTATCTACTTCGAGATGAAAATCGCAAAGATATTGCCATTTTTAGTGGTGATACGCTATTCTTAGGTGATGTTGGACGTCCAGATCTCGCTCAAAAAGCAGCCGATTTAACCCAAGAAGATCTTGCAGGAATACTATATGACAGTCTGCGTAAAAAAATCATGCCTCTGGCAGATGATGTTCTTGTATATCCAGCTCATGGTGCAGGTTCTGCTTGTGGTAAAAACCTAAGTAAAGAAACCGTGGGCACATTAGGGGAACAGAAGAAAACAAACTACGCCCTTCGCGCAGACATGACCAAAGAAGAATTCATTAAAGAAGTTACGGAGGGTTTACTCCCACCACCTCAATACTTTCCTTTGAATGTAAAAATGAATAAGGAGGGATATGAAGACATTCAGGATGTCTTGGAATCTGGCACACGTCCTCTTTCCGCTGAGGCTTTTGAAGTTGCAGCAAATGAGACAGGGGCAGTCATTCTCGATGTAAGACATCAAGACGAATTCGCCAAAGGACATATTCCTCAATCGATTTTTATCGGGATAGATGGTGGTTTTGCTCCCTGGGTCGGTGCCCTCGTAGGGAATGTTAAACAAGCTATATTATTAGTTACTCCAGAAGGTAGAGAAGAAGAAACTGTAACTCGTTTAGCACGTGTTGGCTTCGACAATACCCTTGGTTATCTTAAAGGCGGTGTTGAGGCTTGGAAAAAAGAAGGAAAACAATTGGATGCTGTAGAGGGGATTGAAACTACTGAATTAAAAAGTAGAATGGAAGCCAATGAACTCGAGATTTTTGATGTGCGTAAGCCAGGTGAATTCCTTTCAGAACATATTCCAAATGCACACAATACGCCCCTAGACTTTATTAACGAACATATGGCTGAATTTCCGTCAAAAAACCCCTTTTACGTTCATTGCGCTGGCGGATATCGCAGTATGATTGCTGCTTCGATTCTAAAAAGCAGGGGGATTCACAATTTAATTGACATTAAGGGTGGATTTGCAAAAATCAAAGAAACTGGAATCGAAGTATCGGATTACATTTGTCCTTCAACACTATAAATACTTTAAATAATGGAATGGATTTTTAAACCCTGGCCTTGGTTTATCGGTGGGCCAATGATAGCACTTGTGCTCTTTTTACTCCTCTATTTTGGAAAAAACTTTGGAATGTCCTCGAACTTAAGAACACTCTGTACAATTTGTGGGGCAGGAAAATCCTCAGAATTTTTCAATTTCGATTGGAAAAAACAACAATGGAACCTGATGGTCTCTCTGGGAGCCATTCTGGGTGGTGGAATTGCATCCCAATGGTTAAGTCTGGATTCCAGTGTGCTAATTCACCCCGATACGATTGCTAAACTTCAGGAACTCAACATAGAAAGTGCTGGAACGGCATATCTCCCTGATGAGCTTTTTAGTTTAGAAGCGCTCCTCCAACCCAAAGTGTTGTTGATCTTAGCAATTGGAGGTTTTTTAGTAGGATTTGGCGCTCGCTATGCTGGAGGATGTACTTCAGGACATGCCATTTCAGGCTTGAGCAATCTTCAATTGGTATCTCTTTACGCCGTCATTGGATTTTTTGCTGGCGGACTATTAATGAATCACTTTTTACTTCCCTATATACTCTAAGCTATGAGACAACTTATATTTTTATTTATCGGAATTCTTTTTGGAATTACTATGTACAAATCTGAAGCAGCCTCATGGTTTAGAATTTATGAAATGTTTCAATTCAAATCCTTTCATATGTATGGAATTATCGGGTCTGCACTCGTCCTGGGCGTATTGATGATTCAACTCATCAAACGCAACAAAATAAAATCTGCTTTTGGTGAAACAATCTCCATTCCAGATAAAGAAAAAAGCTTTTATCGTTATGCTTACGGAGGTATCCTCTTTGGTTTAGGCTGGGCTCTGGCAGGTGCTTGTCCTGGTCCCATGTTTACTCTATTAGGCGCTGGTTTTTACTCTATTCTTGTTGTTATCTTTTTTGCTGTTTTGGGGACATGGGTTTATGGACGAATCGCTAGTAAATTGCCTCACTAGTTTTCAATCCCTCTTTCAATTTCGGATTATTACGAAATCCTAAAAATATTCGGGACTGACAAAATGGCAATATCAGTTGGATTTTTGTAATTTTGCATTGCATTAGACATAAAAACGACCAACACGAATGCCTTTAGGAGATACAATACAAAAACTGGAAAATAACCCTTTAGAACACAACGGGACCCTCTTGGAAAAAAGGAATGGTCCTTCCAAATTAGCTGTGAAATTGGCTTATATCGAAAGCTACGGCTGTCAAATGAATTTTGCAGACAGCGAAGTTGTCGCTTCGATATTAAATGGAGAGGGTTATGAGATAACCGATAATCTTAAAGAAGCTTCGTTAGTTTTAGTCAATACCTGTTCCATTAGAGAAAAAGCTGAACAAACTGTCCGCAAACGTCTGGAGTATTTCAATTCCATAAAAAAAGAAAAAACCGACATGACGGTAGGGGTTTTGGGCTGTATGGCAGAACGTTTAAAACATCAATTTTTAGAGGAAGAGAAAATTGTAGACCTAGTTGTTGGTCCAGACGCCTACAAAGATATTCCTAATCTCTTGCAAGAAGTTGCCCAAGATAGGGAAGCAGTTAATGTACTTTTATCGAAAGAAGAAACCTATGGGGATATCGCTCCCGTGCGACTAAACTCCAATGGAGTCTCTGCCTTTGTTTCCATTACTAGAGGCTGTGATAATATGTGTACTTTTTGTGTAGTACCCTTTACCAGAGGACGCGAAAGAAGTAGAGATCCGAAAAGCATTCTGGAGGAAATCAATGATTTGGCAAGTAAAGGATATAAAGAAATCACTCTATTAGGGCAAAATGTAGATAGCTACTTGTGGTATGGAGGTGGACTTAAAAAAGACTTTATCAAAGCAACCTCACTTCAGCAAAAAACTGCTCTTCGATTCGAAAACCTATTGGAATTGGTTGCCAAATCCCATCCCAAAATTCGGATACGTTTTTCTACTTCTAACCCTCAAGACATGTCCGTAGAAGTTTTAAAAGTCATGAAGCAATACGACAATATCTGTAAGTACATTCACCTCCCAGTACAATCAGGTAGTAATGCAATTTTAAAAAAGATGAACCGACAACATAGTCGTGAGGAATACATGAAATTAATTGATACCATTCGGGAATTACTCCCCAATTGTGGTATCTCTCATGACATGATTGCTGGATTTCCGACAGAAACAGAACAAGACCATCACGACACTTTAAACTTAATGGATTACGTCAAATACGATTTTGGATTTATGTTTGCCTATTCCGAACGTCCAGGTACACTCGCGGCCAGAAAAATAGAAGACGATGTGCCCGAACCCATTAAAAAAAGAAGGCTCAGCGAAATCATAGAAAAACAACAAGAACACAGTCGCTTCAGAACAGAGCAGTATCTTGGTCAGACGGTTTGTGTCTTGGTTGAAAAAGAATCTAAACGATCCACTACCCATTGGAGTGGACGTACAACACAGAACACCGTTGCTGTTTTCCCAAAAGGAAGCTATCAAATTGGTGATTTTGTAGAAGTAAAAATAACAGATTGTACTTCAGCAACTCTCCTGGGTGAGGCGGTTGGAATTTCAGAAAGCGTATAATATGGATTCGTTACAAAGTGTAAAACAACGTTTTGGAATTATCGGAAACAATCCAGCTTTAAACAGGGCGCTCGAAAAAGCACTACGCGTTTCTAGTACGGATATTTCCGTCTTAGTTATTGGTGAAAGTGGTGTGGGAAAAGAAAATATTCCCAAAATAATTCATCAATATTCCCATAGAAAACACTCCAAATACATTGCAGTAAACTGTGGTGCTATTCCAGAAGGAACCATAGACAGTGAGCTTTTTGGTCATGAAAAAGGAGCTTTTACCGGGGCAACACAAACCCGAGCAGGTTATTTTGAAGTTGCGGACGGAGGAACTATTTTCTTAGATGAGGTGGGAGAACTTCCGCTTCCAACCCAAGTCCGTTTACTTCGGGTACTTGAAACAGGAGAATTCATTAAAGTTGGATCCTCTAATGTCCAAAAAACCAATGCTCGAATAGTAGCAGCCACCAATCTGAATATGTTGGAAGCTATAGAAAAAGAAAAATTTAGAGAAGACTTGTATTACCGACTAAGTACAGTAGAAATATCCCTTCCTCCACTGAGAAATCGGAAGGAAGATATTGTTCTTTTATTCAGAAAATTCGCCTCTGATTTTGCTCAAAAATACCACATGCCTCCACTTCAACTCGACGAGGAAGCACAAGCCCTTTTAACGGAATACCGTTGGAGTGGAAATATCCGACAGCTCAGGAATGTTGCAGAACAGTTATCTGTATTGGAACAGGAGCGAAATATCACAGGAGGTCTTTTAAGGGGTTATCTTCCTGATCGCGGAAAACAGTTGCCCGCCTTAATCGGCAAAAAAGAAAAAGAAAGTGATTTTTCATCAGAAAGAGAGATCTTATATAAAGTCCTCTTCGACATGAAAAATGATTTAAATGACTTAAAAAAGCTGACTTTAGAGTTAATGAATAATGGAACTTCTGAAAAAATTCAGAAAAAAAATCAAGGTCTAATTGAAAAGATTTATGGAAAAGAAACTGAAGAATCTGAGGAAACCAACCTCAATTCAGTTGACATTGCTACATTTGAATCTAAAATTCCCGAAATTTCAAAGGTGAATGCTGTCGATAAATACGACTATGCTGAAACCATTGAAGAGGAAGAACCACTATCGCTTCAGGCAAAAGAACTCGAAATGATAAAGCAAGCCTTGTTACGATGTAATGGAAAGCGAAAGTTAGCTGCAAAAGAATTGGGAATTTCAGAACGAACACTGTACAGGAAAATAAAACAATATGACCTTCAGGAAATTGAAACAAAATAGTTTTTATCGCATACTCTGTTTAATTGCCCTGATTACTTTTCAGGCCTGTGGAATATACTCATTTACGGGTGCTTCCATCCCACCAGGTGTGACAACCTTTCAAGTTAATTTTTTTGAAAACATTGCAGGGAACAGACCCGGATCTACCGTTGAACCCGGTTTAGATAATGAATTTACTAATGCACTTCAAGACCTTATAATGAATCAAACCAATTTGGACTTGGTCACAGCAGACGGACAACTGATTTACGAGGGCGAAATTACCGAATATAGCGTTACTCCAATGTCGGCAACAGCCCAAATTACGGCAGCACAAAACCGACTTAAAATGTCGGTTGCCTTTCGATTCATCAACACAAAAATTGAGGAAGACGATTTTTCCAAAACCTATTCCTTCTTTTACGATTTTCCTGCAGAGCTTCAAGTATACGATATCAAGGATGCTGCACACAAGGAAATCTTCGACCGAATAACACAAGATATCTTTAATGATACCCTAGCCAAATGGTAATAGAAAATGCATCTTCTTTGTTTTCTTTTTTAGAGACCTATAATCCTGCGGATAGATCTCAACTGGAAACATTGGAAGAGATGGTTAAAAAACATCCCCATTTTCACTTAATAAAACCCTATTTTCTAAAGTCTATTGAAGAACTTCATCCCGAACAATACGATCAGATTTTATCTCAAACTGCAATATCAACCTATGACCGCCAGCTCTTATATGAATTCCTTGAAGAAAGAAAAACAAACTTAAATGAAGTAATTGAAAAGAGAGAAGAAAGTGAGAAAGTTACTCTAAATGAGGAAAAGCCATTAGAAAAAAAGAACGTCAAAAAAACAACTTCACCGGTAAAAGTTGCTCCAAAAACCGAAGACCCTCATCCAAATGAACTTCCTTTTGCTGAATGGGCGAGTTACTTGAGAGCAAATCGAATTCCAAAAGAATCTAGTAAAATTGAAGATAAGTTTAAACTCTTTGATAGTTTTTTAGAGAAGAAAAGAACTTTAAAACCTTCCAAAGAAAAAGAAACGAAAGACGATTTAAGTGCTAAAAGCTTAGCTTCAACAGACGAGTTAATGACGGAAACCCTGGCTAAAGTGTTTGTAAAACAAAAGAAATTTGAGAATGCTTTGCAGGCATATCAAATTTTGAGTTTGAAATATCCGGAAAAAAATAGTTTCTTTGCAGACCAAATTAAAGAAATAAAACGCTTACAAAAACTGAAAGAATAAACGCATGAGTACATTTTCAATCTTTATCGCCCTTATCATCGTAGTGTGTTTTCTACTTGTTTTAGTTGTCATGGTTCAAAATCCTAAAGGCGGAGGACTTTCCTCGTCATTTGGTGGTGGATCACAACAAGTAGGAGGGGTTCAAAAAACTTCTGACTTTTTAGACCGAAGTACATGGATTCTTGCCAGTTTATTGTTGGTGTTGATTTTAATTTCTAATGTTACACTCAGCTCAGGAAGTGCAGAACAAGATTCAAGACTACTTCAAGAAGGTGCAGTAGAACAAACCATTCCTGAGACTATTCCAGAAACTCAAGAAGTCATTCCTAGTGAAATTCCTGAACTTCCTGTAGAGCCAACATCGGAGAATAATCAATAGATTCTCGATTTAGTTCCTAGATATACTGACAGGCTGACATTGAAAAGTCCAACTTGTCAGATGTATGTGCTGTGGCATGATTTCTGAAAATACTAACCAAAATTAAAACTAATTAATCATGAGTAAAATAAGCATCAAGCCTCTAGCAGACCGAGTTCTTGTCGAACCAGCCGCTGCTGAGACCAAAACTTCGTCAGGAATTTTCATTCCAGATACTGCAAAAGAAAAGCCTCAAAAAGGTACTGTTGTAGCTGTAGGCAGTGGAACAAAAGACAATCCCATTACTGTTTCTGTTGGAGACCAAGTTTTATATGGCAAATACGCTGGTACGGAATTGCAACATGAAGGAAAGGAGTATCTCATCATGAGAGAAAGTGACCTCTTTGCAATCATTTAAATCATTTAAAAAAAATTAACCATGGCAAAAAAAATAGAATTTGATATAGAAGCAAGAGATGGCATCAAGCGTGGTGTTGACGCTCTTGCAAATGCAGTTAAAGTAACCTTAGGCCCTAAGGGAAGAAATGTTATTATTGGGAAAGCTTTCGGCGCACCTCAAGTAACTAAGGATGGTGTAACCGTAGCGAAAGAAATTGAGCTTTCTGACCCCCTTGAAAATATGGGTGCTCAGATGGTAAAAGAAGTTGCCTCCAAGACAAATGATTTGGCTGGAGATGGAACAACTACCGCTACAATCTTAGCTCAAGCAATTGTTAAAGAAGGTTTGAAAAACGTTGCTGCTGGTGCAAATCCTCTCGATCTAAAAAGAGGAATTGACAAGGCCGTTGAAGCTATCGTTGCTTCTCTTGCAGAGCAAGCTGTTGCCGTTGGTGATTCTTCGGAAAAAATTAACCAAGTAGCGAGCATCTCCGCAAACAACGACAGTACTATCGGAGCATTAATCACAGAAGCTTTTGAAAAAGTTGGGAAAGAAGGTGTAATCACAGTTGAAGAAGCGAAAGGTACTGACACCTATGTGGATGTAGTTGAAGGGATGCAATTTGATCGTGGATATCTATCTCCTTACTTTGTGACGGACTCTGAAAAAATGGAAGCCAATCTTGAGAGTCCATACATTCTTCTTTACGACAAAAAAATATCGACAATGAAGGATTTACTTCCTGTACTTGAGCCAGTTGCTCAGACAGGTAAGCCCCTTTTAATCATAGCCGAAGACGTAGACGGTGAAGCTTTAGCTACATTGGTGGTTAATAAACTTCGCGGTGCATTAAAAATTGCAGCGGTTAAAGCTCCTGGTTTTGGTGACCGAAGAAAAGCAATGCTAGAAGATATTGCTATTCTCACAGGGGGTACAGTAATCTCAGAAGAAAGAGGCTTTACACTTGAAAACACAACGATTGAAATGTTGGGTACTGCTGAGAAAGTTACTATTGACAAAGACAACACTACTGTTGTAAATGGAAGCGGTTCAGCGGATGAAATCCAAGCGAGAGTTAATCAAATTAAAGCTCAGATTGAGTCAACTACTTCTGATTACGATAAGGAAAAACTTCAAGAACGTCTTGCGAAGCTCTCTGGAGGAGTCGCTGTGCTTTATGTAGGAGCTCCTTCTGAAGTAGAGATGAAAGAGAAAAAAGACCGTGTGGATGATGCGCTTCATGCAACAAGAGCTGCAGTTGAAGAAGGTATTGTTGCTGGTGGTGGTGTCGCTTTATTAAATGCTAAACTAGCCTTAACCAAAATTAAAGCCGAAAATTCTGATGAAGCTACAGGTATTCAGATAATATCTAAAGCTGTAGAAGCTCCTCTTCGTACGATTGTTGAAAATTCTGGTGGTGAAGGCTCTGTAGTTGTTTCTAAAGTAACTGAAGGAAAGAATAATTATGGATACAACGCCAAAGAAGGAACCTATGTAGACATGCTTAAAGAAGGGATCATTGACCCCAAAAAAGTTACTCGAGTTGCATTAGAAAATGCTGCTTCTGTAGCGGGTATGATTTTGACTACAGAATGTGCTTTAATTGATATTAAAGAAGAAGCACCTTCTGGACCTCCAATGGGAGGTGGAATGCCAGGAATGATGTAAATCATCTTTCTAATTGAAATAGAAAAGGCTGCTCATTGGGTAGCCTTTTTTTATTTTGAGTAATAACCCTATATTTAGAGGAACCTAAATCTTATAACCATGATAAAAAAAGTACTTGTATCCGGTATCATTGGCACTGTCGTTTATTATCTTTTGGGATGGCTTGTCTATGGATTTTTATTCCCAGAAAGAACCAATGGAGAGGAATCGATGTTATTTATCTTTCTAGGGTGTCTATTTTACGCCTTTATTTTTGCCTACATTTTTTGTAAACTGGTCCCCAAAACAAACTTTAAAAGTGGATTTATTTCAGGATTAATTCTTGGAGGATTATTAGCCCTTTCTATGTATTTCTTTTATAACCTGTCTGGAGAATTTAACATTGTTTCAATTCTAGAAGAATTGATCATTGGTAGTATGATGACCGCCTTTATGAATGGAGCAATTACGTATGTAATCAGTAAAACAAATGATGCTTAAAAGTACAAGTCGGTCTAAAAAACCGACTTGTACTTTTTACATAGTATCCCTTTCGTACAAACAGCACATCGGGAGACTATTATAGACCGACTCAGGTGCTTTTTCTAAAGAAGTATCGTGCCCTGTGGTGGCTATGGCTTTATGAAGGCTTTCTAAGGAGACTTTGTTTGGATTGTAAATCACCGAAAGGATATTGCTTGGAATATCCCAAGTGGCCATTTTTACACCCTTTTCAGAAAGTGATGCTTTTTCAATACGCGCTTTACACATTTCACAATTGCCCTTGACTTCAAAGGATGCTTTCGCACTTTTATTTGATTTTTCTTGTGCTAAAATCCCTAAGGGTAAGCAAAATAGAAGAAGTACTATGAGTTTTTTCATTTTCTTTAGTTTGAATATAAAATTATAAATTCCATCGAAAACCAGCATAGATCATGCGCCCAAATATAGGTGCATAGACCTGTGCACTGTCGAAATCTGCACCAAAAGGATTTTCTACACCAATTATTGGATTTGCTTGGGTATAGTTTCCAATATTTTCAAGACCAGCATAAATTTCAAAATTTGAAATAACTGCACGAGTTAACTGACTGTTCCAAAGTCCATAGGAGGGAGAATACGAACCGCGAGCATCTCTAGAAGTTTCGACCAATCTTTGCTGACCAACAGCGTGATAGGTTAAATCCCATCGCCATTGAGCACCATTCGCTTTTCTTGCTGTTTCCCATGCCACATTGCCGAAATATCTGTTTTGCGCTTGTAGGGGTCGCTGTAAAAATCCAGAAGTATAGGTTGTTTTTACGTCGTAATTTTTATAGGCAAATCGAAAGCTTAGTGCCTCTGAAGGGGCATAATCTAATGCGATTTGAAAACTATTCGCTCGGCTTTTACCATCCAAATTATAGAAAGAAATTTGATGCTGCTTCTCCCAATCCACAACTACTTGATCAACAAAATTAGTAATGTAATAATCCACCGTTAAATCTCCACTTCCACCCAATAAATTGAATATTTGACGAACACTCAGCCCATAGTTCCATGCTTTTTCAGGATTAAGCCCATAAATAGAGCCTCCATTTTTTGCAATTGAGATTACCCGATTTGTACCAAAAAGGGTCTGATTTTCCGCAAAAATATTCGCTGCCTTTCTCCCACTTCCAACCGAAGCACGGAGGATCGTTTTGGGATCAGGCAGATACCTCAAATGTACTCTTGGCGTAAGGAACGTTCCCAGATTGTTATGAAAATCGGCTCGAATCCCTCCAACTAAACTAAAGTTTTCCAAATTGTCATAACTGTATTCAAAAAAGCTTCCAAAGGAACGATCTGTTCTTAAAAAATCAAATTGATCTACAAGTTCATTGTATTGATCATAGGCAATATTCAAACCCGCTTTAAATTTGTTTTTAGTATTTCCAATTATGGAATTAAATAATACGTTGGCATAAAAACTTTCGTGGTCAATTTCATAATTCCGAATCCCGTAATAGGAATCTTGAACATGTTTACTGTACGCCGATTGAAAGCCAAAACTTTGATAAGGGAGTTCAGGAAAAACATAGCCTACTTTAACTGATCCATCAATTCGTCGGGTACTTATTTCACTACCCCAAAGCAATTGCGAATTTCTATCTTGATCTGGATTATATCCTACTCCACCAATTTGTTTATCGTCCTGCATAAAACGCAAACTCCCGAAGCCAACCCAACCTTTTTCAAAATCGGTATACTGCCATCGATTAAGAACGTTGATTTGTTTTGCCAAAGGAACATCCAAAAATGAATCGTTGTTTTGATCCATAGTTTGTGTCCGTTGGTTTCCATGTAGAAATAACCCTGAACTCCATCTGTTGTTAAACTTGTGATTTCCTTGTATATTGAGTTCATTCCTCCCATTTGCAGAGGTAAAGAGATTGGCAAAAAATGGAACATCCGAAAATGGTTTTTTAATTTCTGTATTGATTTGTCCAGCGATACTTTCAAAGCCATTGATAACACTTCCAGCCCCTTTGGTAATTTGGATACTTTCTATCCAAGTTCCAGGTGTAAAGGTAAGTCCATAGGCTTGGGAGGCCCCTCGTACCATAGGAATGTTTTCTTCTGTAATTAACAAATAAGGGCTCGTTAGTCCCAACATTTTAATCTGCTTGGTTCCCGTTAAGGCATCCGAAAAATTTACATCTATCGAAGGATTTGTCTCGAAACTTTCAGACAAATTGCAACAGGCTGCTTTGAGCAATTCTGCACTATTGACATTTACAATATTTTGGGCTTCTAAATATGATTTTTGAATGGCTTTTCTTCTTTGAGAGATCGTTACCTCATCAAGTGAATTCGAATCTGAAGCCATTAAAAAGTGGGTTATACTTTTTTGGTTTTTGATTGTCAGCGTATCTGTTTTAAAACCAAGATAACTTATAATTAATTCTGTAGTGTCCTTAGAGAGTGCTAAACTAAAATTTCCCTTTTCGTTGGTGGTTGTTCCGATTGTAGTTCCCAACCAGTATAGACTTGCTCCTTCTAAAGGGATGTTTTGAGTGCCTTCTTTTGTGAAGAGACTTCCTTGAAGTAACTCCTGAGCACTGCTCACCATAAAGGTGAAAGAAAGTATTGTAATTAATATTGTTTTCATGTGTTGTTGTTTTGGGTTTGTAATTCATTCTAGATTGGTATCTAAAAAATCACTAGGCATAAACAACAAGCGCATGAAGAAAAATATAAAATTTAATTTTTTGGGGTGGGGGTGGATTCCATTGTGAAGAATTTTTTTCTCTATTAAAAAACTTCTGATGAACACTCGGAATTTTCTCATCATAGGGAAAATTTCCTAAAAAAATTGAAGGAACGAAACCTGTTTCCTGCTGTTGAGGTTCCTGATTTTGAAAAAGTAAGACTTGATCTTCGCAGCAAGAAAATTTTGAAAACTTAGTGTGTTCCGATTTCTTCTCCTTGTGATTGACTTCCATTCCACAAGTAAGAGGATCATTTGCAAAAGAAATTACCGAAATCTCCGCTCCACAATAATGAACGTTTAAAGCAAAACCTATTCGCGTACTCAGTAAGAAGAATGCGAGGGCAAAACTGAAAAATCGTTTAAAATTCATGCTGCAAAGATACACATTTTACAAAATATACTCCATCAATAACATCAAGGACATGATGATCATAATTCCATTCTCAAGCAAGGTTGCTTCTGTCATCGGCAAATTGAGTGCAGTTCCCAAGCAAGCACATTGAATTTCAGATTTATTTATAAGAGACTTAAGTACTCCATAGGTGGTTAAAGATAAAATTAGGAGGGTAATTCCTAAAATTAGAGGTAATTGCCATGAAAACATAAAGGCTACACCCAGAACAGACTCAATGAAAGGATAACTTTTTGCGTACAATTGACTTCTTTTTGCAAGGGGGTCATAGCGTGCAAAAGAATCAGGAAACCCTTTGTAGTCTAAAAACTTAAAAAAACTGAATACGATAAAAAAGAGCCCCATAAAATAATGCATTGTTTTCTCAGTAGTTGCAGAAGTGATGTAGGATAAAAATAGAGTGCCCAATATTATATAACCGAAAATTAAAAAAAGAGGATACAAAGCTTTTAATTTAGATTCAGAGGAAATAGAACTAATGTTCTCAGTTACCGTATATTTTGATCCCAAAAGAGTGCTGATATCTTTCAATGGAATGGTCTGATCAGTTACAATAGATGCCTCCCCTGTTTCTAAAGAAACTTGAATTTCAGAACTATTGGATAGCGTTTGTAGTTTTTCAAGGATCCCTTTTCGGCAATTTTGACAGGTCATTCCCTCTATGTAAAACTGCTGTTTCATCTTTTTATTTACAAAGTTGACTATTAATAATCGATTTATAAGTAAGGGCTCTGTTAAAAGTGAGTTAAAGACAGTTGAAGACATGAAAACTAAAAATAAAATTCTCTAATTCAGCGATTTAATACTTACTTTTGTAAGCTATGATTAGTACTAAGCATTCATCGGTTTTTGACAAAATCTCAACTCTCCTTCTCAAGGAGAAGTTGGCACTTGTTGATTGTTTGAATTTGGTTTGCGAAAGTTTGAAAACAGAAATGGAGGCCTACGATTGGGTTGGGTTTTATTTTTCAGATTTTGAAAGTAAAACACTTCATTTAAAGGCTTTTAGCGGAGCTCCAACGGAACACACCTGCATCCCTTTTGGAAAAGGGATTTGTGGGCAAGTAGCACTCTCCAATCAAAATTTCGTAGTTCCAGACGTAAGTCAACAAGAGAATTATATCGCCTGCAGTATGGATGTACGTTCTGAACTAGTCGTTCCCCTTTTTTTAAATCAAAAAAACATTGGACAAATCGATATTGATTCCAAAACACCAAATCCCTTTTCTTCAGAGGATGAACAATTACTTGAAAGAGTATGTCATCTCATTTCAAAGACCTACGGAGCATCACTACTAAAATTATAACGTTACTATGAGTCAAAGAAAAATTAAAACTGCACTAATTTCTGTTTTTGATAAAACCGGTTTACAACCTTTGATAGAAACTCTTGTCGAACATGGCGTCTCCTTATATTCCACAGGAGGAACAGAAACCTTTATCCGAGAATTAGGACACGAAGTTAATGCAGTGGAAGAACTCACTGGATATCCCTCCATCTTGGGTGGGCGTGTAAAAACCTTACACCCCAAAGTATTTGGTGGGATTTTAAATCGAGGTCATAATGAAAATGATCAAGAGGAATTAGAACAATACGAAATCCCAGGAATGGATTTAGTCATCGTCGATTTGTATCCTTTTGAAAAAACAGTCGCTGGAAATGCAAGTGAAAGTGAAATCATTGAAAAAATTGATATTGGTGGTATCGCCCTGATTCGTGCTGCTGCCAAAAATTTTAATGACGTTTTTTGTATTTCTAACAAATCAGATTACAGCACATTTATCGATATTTTTAACAGTAGTGACGGTTCCCCTGACTTAGCGATAAGAAAAGAATTTGCAGTAAAAGCATTTCACACCTCTTCCCATTACGACACAGCAATTTTCAATCATTTCGACAGCAAAAAAGATCGTTTAAAACTAAGTATAGGTGAATCTAAAGAACTTCGATACGGTGAAAATCCTCATCAAAAAGGACGCTTTTTTGGTCCCTTAGAGGAATTGCTTGAACAAGTAAACGGAAAAGCTATTTCATACAACAACCTCTTGGATATTGACGCTGCCGTAAATTTAATGCTGGAATTTTACGATGGTCCTCCTGCCTTTGGTATTTTAAAACATAACAATGCCTGTGGTTTTGCCGTACGTGATACCTTGGCATCGGCCTATAAAGATGCCTTAGCAGCAGATCCTGTATCTGCATTTGGAGGGGTCTTGATCTGCAACCATACCTTGGATTTAGAAACCGCGGAAGCCATTCACAGTCTGTTCTGTGAAGTTGTGATTGCGCCAGATTATCAAGTTGAAGCACTCAATCTTTTAAAAGAAAGAAAAAATCGTATTCTTTTAATTCAAAAGAATACACCCATGTCGAATCAAAGTGTGCGAACCTGTTTAAATGGATTTCTTGTACAAGATAAAGACACCAAAACAGATCAGGAAGAAGATTTAACTACCGTTACTAAGATTGCTCCAACAAGAGCTGAAATAGACGATTTAATTTTTGCTTCCAAAATAGGTAAGCATACCAAATCGAATACCATCATTTTAGCAAAAAACCAACAATTGCTTGCTTCTGGCACAGGTCAAACTTCTAGAGTAGATGCCCTTCATCAAGCAATTAACAAAGCAAAAAGTTTTGGTTTTAATCTAAACGCTTCCGTCATGGCAAGTGATGCCTTTTTCCCTTTCCCTGATTGTGTAGAAATTGCTGATAAAGAAGGTATCAAAGCCGTAATTCAACCCGGTGGTTCAATAAAAGATAATGACTCAATTGCCTATTGTGATACTCATAAAATGACAATGGTTTTTACTGGAATACGTCACTTTAAACATTAATTCATAATTTTAACTAATAAATCGAACAAATGGGATTTTTTACTGACGAAATCGCTATTGACTTGGGAACTGCAAATACATTGATCATTCACAATGACAAGGTAGTTGTTAACAGTCCTTCTATTGTTGCCATTGATCGTACTACCAATAAGGTAATAGCGATCGGACAAGAAGCTAGTATGATGCAGGGGAAGACCCATGAAAATATTCGAACAGTTCGACCGTTAAAAGATGGTGTAATTGCCGATTTTAACGCCTCTGAACAGATGATCAATCGGTTAATCAAAAGTATCCCCTCATTAAACAGGCGCTTCTTTTCTCCCTCCCTTCGAATGGTAATTTGTATTCCCTCTGGTATTACCGAGGTGGAAATGCGTGCCGTAAGAGAGTCTGCCGAAAGAGTTAACGGTAAAGAAGTTTATCTGATCCATGAGCCCATGGCCGCCGCAATAGGAATCGGTATTGATATCATGCAACCCAAAGGAAACATGATCGTAGACATAGGGGGTGGTACTACAGAAATTGCAATTATCGCTCTATCAGGAATAGTTTGCGATAAATCCATCAAAATTGCGGGTGATGTATTTACAAATGACATCATCAACTATATGCGAAGCAAACACAATTTGTATGTAGGAGAACGCACTGCTGAAAAAATAAAAATTCTCGTGGGGAGTGTTATGGAAGACCTAGAAAATCCGCCAGAAGAAATGTCTGTTCAAGGTAGAGATCTGCTTTCAGGAAAACCAAAACAAGTGATAATTAATCATACTGAAATCGCGAAAGCACTCGATAAATCTGTATTGCGTATTGAAGACGCCATTATGGAAGCACTTTCTCAAACTCCACCAGAATTAGCTGCGGACATCTATAATACTGGAATTTATCTTGCAGGTGGAGGCGCCCTTTTAAGAGGACTAGACAAGAGGCTTTCTCAGAAAACAGATCTTCCAATCTATGTTGCAGAGGATCCGCTTCAAGCCGTTGTGAGAGGAACAGGAATTGCACTTAAGAATATCGAGCGATATAGAACCGTTTTGATAAAATAATTTGCTATGCAGCGAATTCTGAATGCGCTACTCCAGTTTAGAAATCCAATCCTTTATTTCTTTTTACTTACAATTTCTCTATCGATTACGAATAACAGGAGCGCATTTCATGAATATACATTAGAAAAGTATGGTTTCTATTTTTCGTCTAAACTCTATGCTTTTCAGTACTCCATTAGCAATTATTTTAATCTTGGGACTGTAAACCGCCAACTTCTTGAAGAAAACGAAAAACTGAAAGCTGTAGAGCTTGAAATCAATAAATTACCCCTGTACCCAGGAGCACTCATAAAACCTCAACGATTCCCCTATAAATTAAAAAAGGCCACCGTTTTAAAAAATAGTTTTCAGAATCAAAGAAATTTTATACTTATTAATCAGGGTTCGAGCCATGGGATTCGGCCCGAAATGGGTGTAATTTCTAACAATGGTATTGTTGGTATTGTCCATTCTGTATCAAAAAATTACGCAAATGTAATTTCCATACTTCATCAAGATCTCAAAATTAATGTCCGAACCACCAAAAGTCCAGCCTTTGGCTCTCTAGTTTGGAAAGGCGGATCTCCCCTTGAATTTAAAATTGAAGACATCGTTACGAATGCCAATATACATGTGGGAGATACGATAATTACTGGAGGTATGTCCTTTTATTTTCCCCTTGGTATCCCAATTGGTCATATTACTCATCTGGAGAAAAATGAAGAAAATGGATATTTTTCAATTGACGCCCAACTGTTTAATGATCCCTCACAGGTCTATTATGTCTATGTCCTAGAAAATCAAGATTTTGAGGAACTTGAATCACTTCAAAAGAATATTGTCCAATGAATATCTTTTCCATATCCGCCATAATAACCTTTATATCGTTGGTCTTAGCTCAAACATTGCTCTTTAACCACTTCTATATTTTTGGATTTGTTAACCCGATTGTTTACTTACTTTTCTTTGTTTATTACCGATTTGAAAGTAACCAGACACTGCTTATTGGATTGGCTTTTTTACTTGGCTTTTTTGTGGACTTCATTTCCCAATCTGGGGGTGCACACACCATAGCTTCCTTAACTGTAGGATTTCTGAGGCCTATCCTAATAAGATACGCTTTTGGAGCTACAATGGATTCACCTCAAAGTTATTTCACCGATTCTAGAAGGATTAATAAACTTATTTTTCTAGTTCTGATGGTATTGCTGCATCACACTTTCTATTTTACTTTAGTTTATTTTAGTTGGGATGCATTCTACCTAATTCTTCGGAACACCTTTATCACTTCTATTTTTTCCTTAATTTTAATAGGTATCATATTAAGTTTTTACCCAAACAAAAAATGATTAAGAAGTTCGTCTTGTTAAGTTTTACGTTAGGGAGTGCTTTGTTGTTTATCGTAAAGTTGATTTCACTACAAATTATCAATCAAGATTACAACGAAATTTCTCTTAACAATGCTGTAGAAAAAAGACCCGTTTATCCTACTCGAGGCTTGATTTTCGACAGAAACGGAACCCTTATGGTGGCAAATCAACCCGTATATGATTTAATGGTTGTTCCCGACAATTTAAAACCATTTGACACCTTAGAATTAATTTCATTTTTGGATATTTCGAAGGATGAGCTGGACCAACGATTAACAAAAGCAAAACGTTTTTCCTCAAAAATTCCTTCCGTAGTTTCCAGACAAATCAGCAAAGAAAAGCAAGCTCTTTTCCAGGAAAAAATATGGAAATACAATGGGTTCTATTTTCAGAAAAAAACAATTCGTGATTATATACTCCCCATTGCATCAAATGTGATAGGCTACACCAGCGAAATTAACCCCGCTGAATTAAAAAACAAGTCAGAATACAGTCTTGGTGAGATGATCGGTAGGCAGGGGATAGAAAAAACTTACGAACGAAATTTAAAAGGAGAAAAAGGAGTTCAGTTTTATCAAAAAGATCGGTTCAATCGTATTATTGGCTCCTATAAAGAGGGATTCTATGACGAAAATCCACAAGCAGCGGACAATCTTACTTTAACTCTTGATGCCCAACTCCAACTTTACGGAGAGTCGTTAATGAAAAATAAACGGGGGGGCATTGTCGCGATTGAACCTTCCTCTGGAGAGGTGCTTGCATTAGTTACTGCACCGAGTTATGATCCCAATTTATTGTTGGGTGGCTCTCGCTCAGATAGCTTTCGGGTATTGGTCAACGATACGATTGCCAAACCTCTTTTTGATCGTGGATTACAGGCAGAATATGCTCCAGGCTCACCATTTAAAACTCTTAATGCCCTTATCGCACTTCAAGAAGGAGTGATTACCCCTAAGACTCAGTTTACATGTAATCAAGGGCACTATTATGCCCGAGGTTCATTTATGAAATGTCATTGTCCAATAGGAACATCGAATGATTTAATTCAAGGCATATACAATTCATGTAATAGTTATTTTGCGAAGACTTATGTACAAATCATTAACAAGGATTCTACAGCTTCAATTGGCTTGGATCGATGGAGAACACACCTTGAAAAATTTGGTTTAGGAAATTATTTGGGCTATGATCTTCCCATTGGAAAAAAAGGATTCATCCCCAGTAGTTCCTATTACGACCGATGGTATGAAAAAGGAAGTTGGGGACCTACAACGGTAATCTCTAACGCTATTGGTCAAGGAGAAGTGCTTGCAACACCCATACAAATGGCGAATTTTACAGCAGCCATTGCCAACAGAGGATTTTATATCAAACCTCATTTTGTAAAACCAGCCTCACTTCAAGTTAACGATTCCCTCTACCCAAAAAATCAAACACTTATCAATACTGAACATTTTGAAACTGTAATTGAAGGGATGTATCAGGTCGTTGAAAAAGGGACTGCACGAATTGCTCGAATACCAGGAATAGATGTCTGTGGAAAAACGGGTACAGCTGAAAACTTTATTCGACTGAACGGAGAAAAAACACAACTGACAGACCACTCCATCTTTATTGCCTTTGCACCTAAAGAAAATCCTAAAATCGTACTTGCGGTATTTGTAGAAAATGGATATTGGGGTGGGCGCTGGGCTGCTCCTATTGCAAGCTTGATGATCGAAAAATATTTAAATGGAACGATAAAAAGAAGTTGGCTTGAGGATCGAATGCTCAATGGAAGTTTGATGAGCGAATACATGAAACCCTTGTCAGGAAAACCATTCAACATCAATGAATAATAGTATTTTATCCCGTTTGGATTGGTTGAGTATTTTTCTCTATTTTTTATTAGTTGGCTTTGGAATACTAAACATTTACTCCTCAATTCAATCAGACAATGCACTATCCCTTTGGGATATTTCAAACGTTGCGGGAAAACAACTTTTCATATTCTTGGGGTGTTGCATTACTCTTCCCCTTATTCTGTATATCAAATCAAATCTATTCGAACACCTGTCCTATATTTTTTATGGAATTTCTATTCTAAGTCTAATGGGCCTATTTGTTTTTGGACAAACTATTTCAGGTGCAACTTCTTGGTACAGCATTGGAGGTTTTAGTTTACAGCCCTCTGAATTTGCAAAGCTGACCACTGCCTTAGTACTTGCTCATTTTTTAAGTGCAATTCAAACTGATCTTCGAAGACTAAAAGACCAATTCAAAATTGTTGCTTTTATTGGGTTACCCATGTTGCTGATCCTACTCCAACCCGATGCTGGATCTGCATTGGTGTTCTTGGGGCTCTTTTTTGTTTTTATCCGTGAAGGCATGAATCTTCGCTGGTTGTATTTGGGCATTCTATTGGTTTTGATTTTTATATTCACCTTACTTTTCAAACCCATAGCAGTAAGTATTGGAGGACTACTGTTAATTTCGATAGCCTATTTTACAATTCGAAAATCGTTTAACAAAAAAAGCCCTTTCCTTATTACACTTGGAATTTGTGTCTTGTTCTCTTTTTCAGTTGATTTTATTTTCAATTCCCTATTTGAACAACGCCATCGGGATCGGTTTAATATTATTCTTGGATTGGAGGCTGATACCCAAGGAATAGGATACAACATCAATCAATCTAAAATTGCGATTGGTTCGGGTGGATTTTCTGGAAAAGGATTTTTAAACGGTACTCAAACCAAAGGAAACTTTGTCCCCGAACAACATACCGATTATATATTCAGTACCATAGGAGAGGAATGGGGATTTTTAGGAAGTTCTACCCTTATTATCTTGTTCACAGTCCTGATTTTTAGGATAATTTACAGAGCAGAAAAACATACGAATACATATCGTCGCATCTATTCTTACGCTTTTGCAAGTATGCTTTTTATACATTTTTTTGTCAATATCGGGATGACCTTAGGTTTGGTTCCCACTGTAGGGATTCCTTTGCCTTTTATAAGCTATGGTGGATCCCATCTCATGGCATTTAGCTTTATGCTTTTCCTTTATTTAAACTTTGATTCTCAACGCTTGTCCTAAGAGGTATTCCTAACATCCAAAATATCTCTTAAACTGTTCCCAAGCATCATAAAGGCCAAAACCAAACTCATGATAGCTAATCCAGGTAATAAAGCAAGGTAGGGTTTGCCCAAAAGTAAATATCGAAAATGATCTTTGACCATACCTCCCCAACTAGGCATTGGGGGTTGTGCACCAATACCCAAAAAGCTTAACCCACTTTCCATTAATATAGCACTCGCAAAATTGGCTGCTGAAATCACAATTAAAGGAGCTACTACGACAGGTAATATGTGACCAACTAAAATGGTGTATTTTGAAAACCCTAATGTAAAACTAGCTTGAATATAGAGCTGCTCTTTAATCGAAATAACCTGACCTCTGACAAGACGGGCTACTTCTACCCACATGGTTAAACCCACTGCTACAAAAACTTGCCAATACCCTCTGCCAAGAGCTAAAGTAATCGCAATCACCATTAATAAAGTAGGGATAGACCATACTACATTGATTAACCATAAAATAAGGCGATCTACCCAACCCCCAAAAAATCCTGATAAAGCACCCATAAATACTCCTAGGGTTAAAGAAATAAAAACCGCAACAAAACCGATAGAAATTGAAATCCGAGATCCCACTAAAAGTCGGCTTAATAAATCGCGACCGTATTTATCCGTTCCTAATAAAAATCGTTTGGAATAGAGGTAATGGGTTTGTATAGCTTCCTTTGAATCGAAGCCAGGGTATTGACCAAAAGTAATTTTATCAAAATAATCTGTAAGATTTCCATACCTTTTGTATTCAAATCCATCAGCTAACCAATTCAATTCACTTAATGGAATTTCTTCATCCGCATTTATTTGTCCAGTGAAAATACTTGTTTTTATCTTTTGATCCTCTCCAGGAATAAGAAGCATTCTACAGGAAAATCCAGGAGGTTTCGAATGTATTGATAAATGCATTTGATTTGCATATTGAGTTTTATCTAGAGATAAAGTATACGCAAATAGTGCACACAGTGTGACCAATAGAATAAATGAGAGGCTTCCGATCGCCCAAGGGTCGCTTTTAAAGCGGTGTAGGAAGCGTTTACTCTCCAAATTTTCTCTTATTTATTCTTTGACCTGAGCTATAGGCTGCACGGTTCCTATCTGATTCGATAGGTCTTTTAGAATTTCGACAGCTTCTGAGATATAAATGTCTTTTTTGAGTGATTTCGCCCAACGGTTTCTTTTTTCGATTAGATCGTTGTTCAGATCCGAATCAGAAGCTGCTTCCGGAAGCCATTCAAAGTCAAATTCAGATTCGTATTCTAAGAGTTTCTTGAAACGATCCGTGTATTCTTTATCGGATTCTTTTTTTGCTTTGTACGAATCGTAATCTAGAAAATAAATCGGTGAATCATCTTGTTGCTTTTTTATCCATGCTGCTTGCTCTTCAATAAGAGCTACATAGGGATTTTCGGAAAGGCGTTGTTTGCTTCGTTCTATTGAATATTCGTAATTCGTAAACTTTGGATACGGTTTAAAATTTGCTGGGGTAATTCGATCCCAAGAAAGTGGATTGTCTTGATCCTTTTCACCCATATCTATAAGTGCATATCGATCTGGAAAAACAATATCACTCTTTACCCCTTCTAATTGGGTTGATAATCCATTAATTCTATAGAATTTATCTGTAGTAACTTTAAGTGCTCCTAAATCCCCATAGGTGCTTCCCGTGATCATTTTATTAAGATCAAAAACATTTTGAACCGTACCTTTTCCAAAAGTTTGTTTACTTCCCAAGATCACGGCACGATTGTAATCTTGTAAAGCTGCCGCTATTATTTCTGAGGCAGAGGCTGAAAATTCATTTACTAAAATTACCAGAGGCCCATCCCAAATGACACTTGGATCAGTATCTTTCAATACTTCTTTTCTTCCCCCAGTACTTTTTACTTGTACTACAGGTCCTTCTTCTATAAAGTAACCCGTCATATCCACAACGGTCTTAAGTGAACCCCCTCCGTTATTTCTTAAATCGATAATAATGCCTTTGACATTTTTACTCTTGAGCTGCTCCAGTTCTTTTTTAACATCTGTCGCTGCATTGCGTTGGTTGTAATCTTCAAAATTGATATAAAATTTTGGAAGCTCTATAAGTCCAAAGGTTCCCATTTCGTCTTTGATTAGTGAAGAACGAGCGTAGGTTTCCTCTAACTCCACAACATCTCGAGTTACGGCAACAACTTCTACAGTTCCATCAACTCTTTTTATGGTTAGATAAACTTTAGTTCCCTTGGGTCCCTTAATCAACTTTACTGCGTCGTCTAAAACCATACCTGTAATATCTACGGGCTCCTCTCCTTCTTGAGCTACTTTGAGTATGGCATCCCCAATTTCGAGAAGTTCGTCTCTCCAGACAGGTCCTCCTGAGATAACCTCTACAATTTTTACCTGTTGATTTCTCTTACTTAAACGAGCACCTATACCCTCAAATTTTCCAGACATGCTGGTATCGAAACGGTCTTTATCACTTGGTGCAAGATAGAAAGTATGGGGGTCAAATTGAATTACAATAGAATTGATATAAATAGAAAACCAATCCTTCCTTTTGAGTTCATTATAATTTTCAAAGAAGTACCCCATGTTTTCTTTAATGTCTTCCCGAACACTTAGCTCAATTTCTTTATCAGAACTTCGGACAAAGGAGGAATCTTTTTCAGCTTGCTTTTGCTCATCTTCCTTTTTAATGGTATAACTTTCAAGTGCGTTTAACTTAAATCGCTGTCTCCATATTTTCTTTAATTCATTCAAGTTTGTGGCATAAGGAGCATGTTCAAAATCTAAATTAATTTCTTCATGTTTCGAAAAATCAAAGGGGGTATCTAGAATTTCTTTATAGAAAAGCTCTACTTGTCCCATTCGCTCAACAATTTTTGAATAGGTTAGATCAAAAAAGCTAAGGTCTGTTTTTTTAATTTCATCATCTATTTCAAGCTTGAACGATTCAAACGCATTAATGTCTGACTGAAGAAAAAAACGATGTTGACCATCTAAATTTTCTAGATAATCTTCATAAACGTTTTCAGAGAAAGCATCATTTATTTCTTTAGGATCAAAGTGACCCCGTTCCAATACATAAGAAATAATTTCAATCAAAAGTTTATCTTTATTAGGGTCTTCCTCTTTTAGATTAAAACCAAAAAAAAGTCCGCTAACAAGAATTGTAGATAGGAGCCAAATAAAAGATCGCATAGACATCTTATTTAATTTTTAATTTCATAGCGTCTAAATATACGGATATTTAAAATCAGTTATGTTAATATTGTTCTAAAAACCAAGGGATTTTAAAAACAAATTTCTTCTGAATTTGGTTTAAAACATGGATTTGAATTTCAATGTAGCGTTAAATAAATTTTGGAGCTGAAAAGATTCCTTACCTTAGCAGTACAAGATTATGAAGAAAAAAAGACCGCTAATTTTAGTAACAAACGATGACGGTATAACTGCACCTGGAATTCGAACTTTGATCGATATCATGAACGAAATAGGAGAAGTTGTTGTTGTCGCTCCAGACAGTCCTCAATCTGCTATGGGACATGCCATCACGATCAATTCTACTTTACATTGTGAAAAAATTAAGGTTACTGATGGTCCGCAAATTGAATACAGTTGCTCTGGAACCCCAGCAGACTGTGTAAAACTGGCTGTTAACGAATTGTTGGACCGAAAACCTGACCTTTGTGTTTCGGGTATCAATCATGGATCAAATTCTTCAATCAATGTAATTTACTCTGGTACAATGAGTGCTGCTGTAGAGGCTGGGATAGAGGGAATTCCTGCCATCGGTTTTTCCCTACTGGATTTTAATTGGAATGCAGATTTTAGTCCCTTAAAAACATATATTACTCAAATCACAAAAGAGGCTTTGGCAAATGGAATCCCAAAAGATGTTGTGCTCAATGTCAATTTTCCTAAACTAAAGAAGGAAGAGATCAAAGGGATTAAAATTTGTAGGCAAGCAAAAGCGAATTGGGTAGAAAAATTTGACAAAAGGACCAATCCCATGGGAAGAGAATACTATTGGCTAACCGGCACTTTTGTAAACGAAGACAAAGGTGAAGATACGGACGAATGGGCTTTAAAGGAAGGATATATTTCTTTAGTTCCGACTCAATTTGACCTCACTGCACACCACAGCATCCAACAATTGAACACATGGAATTTATAAAGGATAAATATTTTTTTTGGGGAATTGGTACAGGTTTTTTATGGACTGCTTTTGGTGTTGTCCTATTAGTTTATTTCTTGTCGGATGCTCCTATTGAAGAAAGCATCGCCTACTTATACCGTCAGGGTCAATTGGGGGGAACTATTTCTATTGCAGCCCTTATTAATCTTCCCTTATTTTTTATTGCATTAAGAAAAAACAAAGTCCCTTTTGCAGCTGGAATTGTGGCCATCTCTCTCCTTACGGTTCTGATTATTGGAATTTTAAAAATTAATTCATAAAAAGAGACGGGTGAAATACTATCTCATTTCTGGAGAAGCTTCTGGCGATTTACACGGAGCACATCTTATTTCTGCTCTAAAAAAATTAGATTCAAAAGCAGAATTTAGGGCTTGGGGTGGTGATTTAATTGAAAAGGAGGGGGTTACTCTTGTTAAGCACTTTAAAGATTTAGCTTTTATGGGTTTTTGGGAAGTCCTAAAAAACTTACCCAAGATTCTAAACAACATTGCATTTTGCAAAAAAGATATTATGGCCTTCCAACCTGAAGTCATTATCTATGTGGATTATCCTGGTTTCAACTTGAGAATTGCCCAATGGGCAAAATCAAAAGGATTTAAAAACCATTATTATATCAGTCCCCAGATCTGGGCCTGGAAAGAGAATCGGATAAAAAAAATGAAAAAATGTATCGATGAATTATACGTTATTCTTCCTTTTGAAAAACCCTTTTTTGAAGAAAAACATCAATTTAAAGTGCATTTTGTAGGACACCCATTAATGGATTACCTCCTTAATTTCCCACAAAAAAAATCTTTCTTAAAGGAAAATGATTTATCTACTACCCAACCCATAGTAGCCCTATTACCAGGCAGTAGAATGCAGGAGATTCAAAAAATGCTTCCGCTTTTTAAGAAAGTAGCAGATCTCTTTCCTATGTATCAATTCGTCATTGGTGCTGCACCTAGCATAGCAGAAGAACACTATCTAAAGTATACCCTAAACAATACATTAAAGGTGGTCTATAACCATACTTACGATCTTCTACAACACAGTAGTGCAGCTTTAGTAACAAGTGGGACCGCAACCTTAGAGACGGCACTTTTTAAAGTACCACAAATTGTGTGCTATCGGACGAACCCCATCAACTTTTGGATTGCTAAAAAAATTCTCAACTTAAAATACATTTCACTCGTCAATCTAATTTTGGATCGTCCCGCTGTTTTGGAATTGATTCAAGAGGATTGCTCCCCGAATAGACTTGCTACAGAACTAAAAAATTTAATGGAATCCAAGGACAAGAATCAATCGCTTCAAAAAGCGTACAGCCTTCTTAATTCCTTACTCGGTAAGGGGGGAGCTAGCGCTAAAACCGCATCAATAATTTACAATCAAATCCAAAAATAATAGTTTTTATCTATCTTAGGGAATCTGAATGTGATGTCCCTAAAATTACCCCAATCTCCGCTTCTTCTTCCTGTATGCCTATTTACGATTGGCGCTGTTGCCTCCTTCTATTTTCCATCCTTTTCAAGCACTTGGGTGCTTTCCGGAATTGGAATCCTTTTCCTGTCTCTGTTAGTGCAATTCATTCCAATTTCATTTCTCAATTTTTTTAAAACACTTTTCATTTACTGTTTATTTATTGCTGCGGGTTTTCTGTATTTCAAAAGTTACTATTCTGTCCCATCAAATCATTTCTCTAAAATTAACCATGATACCGAAGCAATTAAAGTAATAGAAATCATCCGTCCTATTCGGAGTAATTCATTTTCTAATTCATATTATGGTTGGATTCGAAGTTGGGGTTCTGAAACCGTTGAAGGTAAAATTCTGATACACCAAGCTTCAAAAGGCAATACAAAGTCATGGCAAAAAAGTCAGAAAATTCTTACAAAAGCAACTCTTACTCCAATTCAGGAACCATTAAATCCTGGTCAATTTTCCTATAAAAACTATTTGGCAAATTTTAGAATCGCTTATGAGGTAAAATTAGATACAACAAATTGTATTCCTCTTGAAATGGAAAAAGACCCCTCTAGGATTACTGCAGAAACCATAAAAAAAGTTGCTTATTCTAAAATTGAAAGTTCTCCACTTTCAAAAACGAGTCAAGCTATGATAAAGGCATTGGTATTTGCAGATCGAGATTCTTTAGAGGGGGAGGTGGTCGAAAATTATACCAATGCAGGTATCATTCACCTATTGGCGCTTTCCGGTTTACATGTTGGTCTATTTGTAGGGATCTTAATCGTTATCCTCGGACCCTTATTACGCTTTCGGCATGGCAAACTTTTGAGAACTTTATTCATCTTCAGCTTTTTATGGGGGTTTGCATTTCTTGTGGGTTTTCCTCCATCGGTGACTCGCTCCGTGACAATGTTTAGCTTCATCGTTATGGGTCGTTCGATTCATTTTGGAAACAATACTTTTCATTATACGATTCTATCCTTTATCGTTCTTATCCTATGTTATCCTCCCTATTTGAGATCACTGGGATTTCAATTGAGCTATCTGGCTGTATTCGGAATTCTTCTACTTCATCCTTTACTTCAGCGGCTTTGGTCCCCTCGCTGGTGGATTTTAAAAAAGTATTGGGAATGGACCACAGTCTGTCTTGCAGCACAATTTGCCGTAAGTCCAATCAGCATCTATTATTTTCATCAATTTCCCAGTCTTTTTTTAATAAGTAATTTACTGATCCTTCCCATTTTTAGTGGATTCCTTATTTTTTGTCTAAGTCTTTTTGTGATACAAATGGTTTATACCATTCCTTCTCAGCTTGCTCTGATCTTCGATTCCTTTGTGACCACCCTCAATGCCTGTGTCGGCTGGATTGCTCAACAAGAAGCATTTCTTTACAAAGGGATTTATTTGTCTTTAGAAACTACCTTATTGCTTTATGGTTTTCTTAGCGTCCTTGTACTTTGGGGATACAAACGAACTTATTTAAGATTACTTCCCATGGGCATTGTTTTATTAACCCTGTATTTTCAGCTCACTTCAGAATTCCGAAAAAACAGTCTTGTCAACAGTTTGTGGATATTACACAAACATCAAGAATCGGTAGTCATCCACCATCAAGGATTAGCAATCAAGTACTATACCTCCCATTGGGAAACGACTCAGAAAGGGATTGAAGATTTTTCGAATTCACGTCTACATCGTAGGGTGAAAGAGCACCCTTTCAATAAATCTGATTTAATGGAGTCTTATAAAATGCTTCTTGTTGAGCAAGAAGATTCGCTTTTGAATGAACATTTAAACCCCGATTATATCCTTCTACGTGAAGATCCTAAAATTAATCTTGATCGTTTATTAAACCTTTACAAGCCGAAAATTCTTATTTCAGATGGTTCGAATGCCCCATGGAATGCTGAGTTTTGGCTTCAGACGTGCCTCAAAAAAGGGATCATATTTCACGACACGAGAAGTCAAGGAGCACTTGAAATCAACCTCTAAATTTGGGGCGAAAATTTTTCCTGTAGTTTTCAAAATCCTCCGGTTTAGAAAAAACTTGGTAATCTCCTTGCTTTATCATTTTTAAAAAAAGCTCAAGTTGTTGTGGTTTTTGATACCCAACAACAGGCATGATTGGGTCTCCATTTTCGCTAAAAAAGACCATGGTCGGATATCCTTTTACCCCGAGGAATTGAGTAAATTGATGGGTTGCATTTCTCCCATTACGATTGGGATCAAAATTTGGATTTGTATAGGTTTGATCAAAAAACTTAATTTCTTCTTGTCCTTCTGCATTAAACTTTACCGCATAGAAATGCTCGCTGATATAATTTGAAACATCAGGATTTTGAAAGGTGTTTTTATCTAATAACTTGCAGGGTCCACACCAATCCGTATATACATCCATAAATATTTTCTTGGGAACCTGTTTTTGAGCTTCCATAGCTTGAGCAAGAGTCATCCATTGAATTTGTTGAGCCTGAATAGTTAAGCTCCCAAAAATTCCTAATAGTAAAAAAAATCTTTTCATCTTTTGTATTTAATGTACATCCCCCATCAATTTCTTAAGGAAAGGTGCTGTAAAAATAATTATTAATCCGGCTCCTAGAGCATATTTTGCAATTAGATCAAAACCTCCTATGTATGTTCCCAAGGACTCTAAACCACCAACATTGCTGCTGTCACTTTCTATCGCTAACTGTTTCCCTATAAATCCCACCATTTGGAATGCATATGCTGAAGACAAAAACCATACCCCCATCATAAATCCAACGATTCTTGTTGGTGAAAGATCTGTAATTTTTGAAAGTCCTACCGGTGACATAAATAATTCTCCTATTGAAATTAAAAAATATAATATTAATAAATAAGAAAAGGGAACCATCCCATTTTCATCAGCCGCTCCTCCACTAAGTGAGAGCACAAAAAAACTTATCCCTGCTATTAAAAGACCAAAACCAAACTTATACGGTGTTCTCGGATTGATTTTAAATTTATTCAAATAGGTCCACATATAAGAAATGGGTAACGCCAAAATAATGATAAACATGGAGTTTAAGGAATTCGTTTGCGCTGCATCCATATAGATTAAATTGACATTTCTTGACGCAAAGAGTGTAATTACACTACCTGACAATTCATGGAAACCCCAAAATAAGGTCATAAAAAACGTGATAAAAATCGCTACAATTAATTTTTTGCGTTCTGCAGCGGAGACATAATACAGTACATATCCCAAATATCCTAAAATAAAAACCCCAACTACTTTAAAGATTACATTCACAATATTTTGATCCCCAAAAAAGGAATTTTGATCTCCCAAAGCTTTATACGATGAAAGCAAAAAGGCAATGAATGGGGCGGTCATAAAGGCCAAAATATGAATCCATATATTTCGAGAGATCCCGACAATCTTAACTTCCAAACGTTCTGCAAATGGGGGTAACCCTCGATTACCAAACACTCCTGCACGCATTCCGCTCCAGAAAAATACCAAGCCCGTTAGCATCCCAAAACCTGCCAGTCCAAATCCATAATGCCAACCGTAGGTGTATCCCAAATAACCACAAAGCAAAGGCGCTATCCACCCCCCTATGTTAATTCCCATATAGAAAATTGTAAATCCAGAATCTTTCCTTGGGTCTTTATCTTTATACAGTGAACCCACGAAGGTTGAAATATTTGGTTTAAAAAACCCATTCCCAACCACAATAAATCCTAAGGCTAAAAAGAATGCAATATCGTTTTGAATGGCCAAAACAAAATGTCCTAAAGCCATCAGAATTCCTCCTAGAAAAATTGATTTTCGAAATCCCAAATAGGTATCAGAAATTTTACCTCCAACTACGGTTGAGGCATAAACTAAAGATCCATAGGAAGCGTAAACTGCAGCCGCTGCAAAATCACGGGTAGACAAGGCTTCAAAAACAACATTAACCATATAAAGGGTGAGTAAAGCCCGCATTCCATAAAAACTAAAGCGCTCCCATAGTTCCGCAAAAAACAAGTATAATAAGCCCTTAGGATGACCAAAGAAGCCTGTGTCTAGTGGGAGTGAAGCGTTTTTTTGCATGGTTTTATTATAAGTTATCGATTATAAATTTAGTCATTTTTGTAAAGAGATGTTTCCGAGTATTTCCACCAGCAATTCCGTGGTTTTTGTCAGGATAAATCATCCATTCAAATTGTTTGTCTGCTTGAATCAATGCCTCAACCATTCGCATGGTATTTTGAACATGGACATTATCATCACCCGAACCGTGAATAATTAAAAACTTACCTTTTAGCTGATCGGCAAAATTTAAAGGTGAATTTAAATCATATCCCGTGGGGTTTTCTTGGGGTGTTCGCAGAAAACGTTCTGTATAGATTGTATCATAAAAACGCCAGTTGGTGACTGGAGCTACTGCTATGGCCATAGAAAAAGTTTCGTTACCTGTAAGTAAACACTGAGTCGCCATATGACCTCCAAAACTCCATCCCCAAATTCCAATACGAGCTGAATCAATATAAGGTAATTGACTAAGTGACTTGGCCGCTGCTATTTGGTCTAAGGTCTCGTATTTTACTAAATTCATATAGGTAGCTTTTTTAAATTCAGCCCCTTTAAAACCAGTCCCTCGTCCATCTACGCAAGCAATTATAAACCCTTTATTGGCGAACCATTTATGCCAAAGCAATTGTTCATTTCCCCACCTATTAGACACCTGTTGTGATCCTGGTCCTGAATATTGGAACATCAACAAGGGGTATTTTTTATTGGGATCAAAATCGGAAGGTTTAATCATCCACATATTTAATTCTTCCCCATGAATTTGAAGGGTAGAAAATTCACGATTTGAAAAGCCCAATGAACTGATTTTATTTTTAAGTTCAGAATTGTCTAAAAGTGGTTTAATCAAACTGTTTTTTTTAGTCTCATATAAAGCGTATTTTGGTGGGGTTTGTTCATCAGAAAAGGAATGAATATAGTAGGATCCGTCTGCACTAAAATTTGCACCATGCGTTCCTTTTGAATTTTGTAATACACGTTTTCCCTTACCTGATAATTTTATTGCATACAATTGACGCTCAGTACTTCCTTGTTCTACTGATTGGTAATACAGTTCTTTGGTTTTAGGATTTACTACAAAGACTGAGGTAACCTCCCATTTTCCTCTTGTAAGTTGACGAATAAGATTTCCTTGTGCATTGTAATGATATATATGATTGTAACCATCTCGTTCACTAGTCCAAAGGAAACTCTGATCTTCAAGAATTTTTAAATTGTCATGAATACTTACATAGGCTTTGTCTTTTTCTTCTAAAAGTAATTGTATTTCCTTGGATTGGGTATTCCACTGCCAAAGCTTGAGGTGATTCTGATGTCTATTTATGGTTTGAATCAACAGTTGGTTAGACAATAATCCAAATTTTATTCTTGGGATGTAATAGGGATGTTCTCCTGGAAATACAATTAGGTTCTTATCGCCATTTACAAGATCTACCACATAGATTTCAATTTTTGAATTCTCCTCTCCCGCTTTAGGATAGCGAAACATATAGGGGAATTGATACAAATCCGAACCGTAAATATCCATTGAAAAAATAGGGACATTGGATTCGTCGAACCGCATAAAAACAAGTTGATTGGAATCTGCACTCCAGTCGAATGCTCTAACAAAACCGAATTCTTCTTCATAAACCCAATCGGTAATTCCGTTTAAGGTTTTGTAGTTTCCGTCATAGGTCAGCTGAGTTGTTTTTTGGGTTATCAAATCCTTAACGAATAGGTTGCGTTGAAAAACATAAGCTACTTTACTTCCGTCGGGTGAAAGCAAAGGTTCTTGAATTGGATTGTCACTTATTTTTTCTACTGATTTTGTTATTAAATCATAAATCCAATATTTGGCAACTTTTGATCTTCTATACACAGGAATTGGATCCGTTTCTATAAGTATTTTGTTCTCTTCTTTTGAAAAAGAATAGGAAGTAAATGTTTGAAATTCTGAAAAAGCGCTTGAATCAAATAGGAGTTCCCCTTTGGATTGCTTTACATATTCATAACGAACTATTTTTGTTGCTCGTTCTGAAGTGGCTTCTTCTAATACGGTGTATGAAGTCCCGTCTTTCATTGGACGAATCGATTCTAATCGTTTCGCTTCATAAGCACCCTGCCATAGACTATCTAAAGAAAAGGGCTGTTGTGCATTAAGGCTGAAAGTACCTGTAAAAAGGGTAAAAAAAACACATACCCCCCAGATAAACGAAAAATTTGGGGAGACCAAAAATAAACTTTGATCTATTTTTTTAAACTGTTTCAATTTTATGAAATTTGAAGTTAGGGCAATTTATAAAAAATGGAGCGAATCAGACTTTTGAAGGGCATGCAAAATCTGTATCTTTATAAAAAAAAGAATGGACAAACGGATTGAGGGTTTCTCCAAATTGACCAAAAAAGAAAAGATCGATTGGATTACGAAAGCCCACTTTAAAAATCCTGAGGCTGCAAACCAAAGCTTGTCAAGTTACTGGAACACCAATCCAGAGCTCCAAAAAATACACGATGAGTTTACCGAAAACACACTGACAAATTTCTATTTGCCTTTGGGTGTTGCTCCTAATTTTTTAATTAATGGGAAGACCTACACCATACCTATGGTCATCGAAGAAAGCTCTGTTATAGCTGCCGCAGGAAATGCAGCAAAGTTTTGGAGTACCCGAGGCGGATTTCATGCCGAGGTCCTCGATACCATCAAAGTTGGGCAAATTCATTTTTTATTTGAGGGGAATTCCGATTTATTGCGTTCTTTTTTTAGAAAAAACAAAAGCCTTCTTCTAGCATCAACGGATGAATTTTCAAAAAATATGCAGGCTCGAGGAGGTGGAATCATAAGTCTTGAGTTGATAGATAAAACTGAATTGATTCCAACTTATTTTCAATTGCATCTCCGATTCAAAACTGCAAATGCAATGGGAGCAAATTTTATCAATTCTTGCTTAGAGAATATGGCTTCTAAACTAGAGGAATTGGCTGCAATTGAAATTGGTTTTTCCAAGTTAAAAAAACCACTTGAAGTAATAATGAGTATCCTCTCCAACTACGTTCCAGAATGTTTAGTCCGTGCAAGTGTTCAATGCCCGATTTCGAATTTTACTCCAGGAAAAGGAGGGAACGGAAAAGACTTTGCTCAAAAAATGGTTCAAGCAGTACAAATTGCAAAACATGAACCCTACCGAGCGGTGACTCACAACAAAGGAATCATGAACGGTGTGGACGCCCTTATTTTAGCTACTGGAAATGACTTTAGGGCCGTTGAAGCAGGTGTTCATGCTTATGCTTCAAAAAACGGACAGTATACTGCACTTAGTGATGCCTACATCAAAGAGGAGGTTTTTCATATGGAACTGACAATCCCATTGGCAATAGGAACGGTTGGAGGACTAACAAAACTTCATCCGATGGTGAATTGGAGTATGGAATTACTGGAATACCCCGATGCTGAAACCCTTATGAAAATTGTCGCTGTAGCTGGCTTGGCTCAAAATTTTGCAGCACTTTGGTCTTTAGTTACTTCTGGGATTCAAAAAGGGCACATGAAAATGCATTTATTGAACATACTCAATCAGATGGGTGCTAATGAAACCCAAAAAAAAGAGGCCATTCATCATTTTAAAGAACATACCGTGAGCGCTCAAAGTGTAGGTCAGTTTTTAAAAAATTGGAAATCTTAAGATGGCTAGATTTAGGAGTCACGGAAAATTACTCCTCACCGGTGAATACTTGGTACTGCATGGGGCAACTGCGTTAGCCGTCCCTTGTAAATTGGGACAAACGTTAGACTTCCAACCCTCCGCGGGTCAAACAGTACGTTGGAATAGTTTAGATGAAAATGGGCAAAGCTGGTTTGAAGTTCACTTTGACATACGAACACTAAAACTCTTTGAAACAAACGAGGTAGAAATTTGGGAAAAGCTTAGTCAAATACTTCAAAAAGCGAAGAACCTAAATCCTGAATTTTTATCGGTGGGGGGGAGTGTGACAACCCAACTCGAATTTGATCGATCTTGGGGGCTAGGAAGCTCCTCTACATTAATCTCCAATATTGCGCTTTGGGCTCAAATAAATCCCTATGAATTATTAAATCAAACTTTTGGAGGAAGTGGTTATGACGTAGCTTGTGCTCAAGCAAATACCCCAATTTTATATACCCGAAATCATTTCCAACCAAAAATTAAATCGGTTCCATTTAATCCCTCTTTTAAAGAGTCGCTTTTCTTTGTATATCTAAATCAAAAAAAGAATAGCCAAGAAGCAATTGCCTCGTTTGAACCGAACCTTATTCGTTCCTCCACAATTACTGAGATGAATAAACTAACTCAAAGCTTTCTTGAGTGTAATGAACAAGAAAACTTCAATAGACTCTTGAATTCTCATGAAGCTCTTTTAGGAGCTGTGCTGAATCAGAAACCCGTTCAGGAAAAACTTTTTGAAGATTTTAGTGGAGCAATTAAAAGCTTAGGGGCATGGGGTGGTGATTTCATTTTAGCGTCAGGAAATCATGAAAGCCCAGCCTACTTTAAAAGAAAAGGGTATCCAATTGTGATTCCTTTTGAAAAAATGATAATATAAAGGATCTATTTAGAACGAATAAAATTCAATGTTTTCCCATCAATGACGGCAACAATTTTTGGTTCTGAATAAACCGCTACTAAAATTTCCTTTTCCTTTCGGATTCTGATAAGATTTTGTTCTTTTTCATAGCTTGCCGAAAACGCCTTGAGTTCTTCACTCTGATCCGAATATTTAATCCATCCCTCTACGGTTTTTGCTGTAGAGAAATGAAACTTATAAAAGTCGATCAAGGAGTCGTCGGTTCGAGTACAAATCCAATCCGTTCCCACTAAAATTTGGCTCGATTTTGTTTTCGGGCCGCCTTGAAAAAAACGCATGTTCAATTTTTTTCAAAAACCTTAGACAAAATTCATGCCAAAATTAAAAAGCCCCTGTAAAACAGGGGCTTAAAAATAGATTGAGTGGTATAAATTAATAATACAATGCTCTGTTATCATTGATTTCAGAAACAGATTCGAGTGCAATATAAACACTTTCTAGAAGCGTATAACTTGCTTTTTCGAGTTGTTCCTTGGCATAAGCATCTAAATCTTCTAGAGGTTCTGCTACATTTTTTTTAAGCAGTTTAATTTTATAGACTCCTCTTTCACCTTGAATAAGCTCAGAAACCGTTCCTTCTGTCATTGAGAACGCAGCTCCTACAACATAAGGTTCATTACCTGCACCTACTAAAGTTGGATTTTTTTGATTGACAGCTGATGCGGTTTCTATGGTAAAGGTGTCGTCTCCAGCCAAAGCCTCAAGTGTTGCTTTGTCTTGGTATTGTTTTTTAATAAGGGCGGCCTTTTTGTCCTGAGTGATCAGTCGTCTTACTTGAGCGCCAACCTCATCTATAGAAGCAAGTCCCTCTTTAACAACATCGGTAAGTTGAACCACCACATATCCTCCTCCACCGCTGAGGGAGAATCTTCTGATGTCACCAATTTTAGTTTCTTTATCAAATGCCCATCTCACAACCTGACGTTGGTTTGTTAACCCAGGTAAGTTTTCTTCCAATTCAGTAATTTGTTTTACTGGTCTCACAGTATAATTATTTTTTGCAGCAAGTGCAACGAAATCTTTTGAATCATTACTGTCCATTTCAAATTTCGTAGCTGCTCTAAAAACTTCATTAGCTGTTTGATCAGATGCAATTGCTTCGGCTGCAACATCTGCAATCATAGCTAAGTCATCCTTATCGGTTACTTTGATGATGTGGAAACCAAATTCAGTTTCTACTAAACCAACACTTCCTACTGAGTTTTTGTCTACGTAGTTGAAAAATTCTTGAGCCATTTGACCCTCTTGGAAAAATCCTAAATCCCCACCTCTGTTTTTGGTAGGTCCATCCGAGTATTCACGAGCTAAATCTTCAAAATTTGCATTGTTTCGTCTGGCAAGTCGGTAAACTCTGTCTGCTTCTCGCTTTGCTTCATCTTTGGTTCTTGTGACCTCTTCAGATGCTCTCGTAGCTCCTTCAAAAGCGATAAGAATATGACTTGCTCTAAGAGACGCATTTTCTTTACGGTCTATCAAACGAGAGATTTTGAAAAAATTCCCATCGCGATAGGGTCCGAAAACTTCTCCAACGGACAAACCGAATAAGATATCTGCATATTCATTATTGAATTCTCCTCGAGCTCTGTATATCGAATCAAAAGGAATTTCTGAATATTGGTCAATGAAGTCTGAAATGTTCTTTGTGGTTCTAAACCCTTCTAGGGTGTCCGTAAGTTTAGAGACATCATTGTATGCTACCCGTTGCTCTTTAAGAGCATCCAGTCGAAGACTTATTGTAGATAAATCATCCGCTGTGGGATCTTCTTCAAACAACACATATTGCAAGTTTCTTGATGATGCTCTTTCGTATTTTTTGGGGTGGTTCTTAATGTATTTGTTGACTTCAGCATCGGTAACATTTACAAGGCTGTCTGGAATGACCTCAAAAGGGATTTGTACATATTGAACATTGATATTGTCGTTTTCAAAATGATACAAAGAGTTAATTTCAGCTTCCGTGATTCCTGCACTTGCTTTTATTAAATCAAAATAAATTCTTTGTTTAGCAACGCCAATGATGCTCTGTTCTTGTGCTTTCCAGTTTTCATAAGCGGCGGGTTGTTGCACTCTCAGTTGAGCAATATAGTCTGTGAAAATTCCGAAATCGAAAAAACCTGCTTCATTTTGAAAGGACGGGTTATTTATCACCGCATCATCGGATGAAATGATTTGTTCGAGTTGATCTTTTCCAGCATCAATACCTAATTTTTCAAATTGTTGATTGAAAATTGTATTGCGAAGCGCTTGATTCCAAACAAGATTTACAGACTGAAGTGTAGTGTAATTGTAGGTTCTTTCGGTTTGCTCTACCATTTGACGAAAGAAATTTACATCAATTTCTTCATCGTTTACATATGCTATTGGATCTGTAGGGCCTGCATTGGCAGAACTGCCGTCGAAAACTCCTGATATTACAAATGCAAAAAGCGCCATACCGATTACAAGAATCAAGAATATGGATCGCTGTCTAATTTTTCCTAAAACGGCCATAATTGCTATTTTTTGATAGTTTGCGAAATTAAACTATTCCTATGAATAAATAAAGTCTGAACCCTGTAAATATCAATACGTTATTAATCGTATGACTTCGAGTTACTCATTTTCGGATATGGATAAGATAATTTCCTCAATTTTAGTGGCTGAAACCTTCTTAATTGTAATAACATAAGGGGGAATACTGACCTTCTCTCCCGTCTTGGGAATCTCCCCTGTAGTATAGGCAATCATTCCACCCAAAGTTTCGTAATATTCACTTTCAGGTAAGCTCAAATTGTATTTTTGATTTAGATAGTCCACTTCTAGCCGTGCTGAAAAATTATAGGTGTTTTTTTCTAGTACTTTTTCAATATGGTCTACGGTATCGTACTCGTCGTGAATTTCCCCAAATAATTCCTCAACGATATCCTCAACCGTTACAATTCCTGAAGTTCCTCCGTATTCGTCTATGACAACGGCAATACTTTTTTGCTGTCGTGTAAGTAGTTTTAAAACATCATTAACGAGCATGGTTTCTGGAACATAAGCAACCGGCAAGAGAATATTGTGAATGCCTTCTGGTTTTTTCATCATTTCGAAAGCATGAACATATCCCAGAATATGATCAATATTATTTTTATAAACGGGTATTTTCGATAAGCCCGTAGAGATGAATAGGTTTGTAATTTCTTCCAATGAGGTTTCCTCTTCCACAGCGACCACTTCAGCTCTGGGGACCATGGCTTCTTTTGTTTTGACTTCAGAAAAATCTAATGCGTTTTGAAAAATCTGAATCTCGGAGTCTAAATTTTCTTTATCATGAGCAGATTCTAATTGTTCTTCAATGTAATTTCCGAGTTCAATCTTGGAAAATGATAGCTGAATTTGATCGGTTTCCGTATTGAGGAATCTTTTCAAAATCTGATCCGTTAATTCGATCACAAGAAATGTAAATGGATAGAAGATGTAATAAAAAAGTGCAACGGGTACAGCGAATATTTTTATAAAGGTATTGGCATATATTTGGAAAAAGACTTTAGGAAGAAATTCAGCAGTAAGAAGGATGATTCCAGTTGAAATAAGGGTTTGATAAAATACGATTGACAAACTCGCTTCACCAGAAAGTAGGGTATTCGGAAAAAATAATTGTAGAATTCGATCCCCCATAAAAATTCCATACACCACCAAAGTAATATTATTGCCTAAGAGCATGGTTGCGATAAATCGCGAGGGATTTTGAGTGATATTTTTTAATACCGTAGAGGTAAATCCGGCTTGAAGTTTTTCAATTTCAAGATAAATTCTGTTGGATGAAACAAAAGCAATTTCCATCCCTGAAAAAAAGGCTGAAAGAAGTAAACAAAGGACGATGACTAGATCGGTAGAATTCATTTTGAAGAATTTGAACGCTTATCGAATTTTTTTCGATAATGTCTTCTAAATAAAGCCATGAAGATAGAGACTAAGGCAAAGCCTGAAAACAGTAAAGCTCTTTCTCTGTTGGTGTCCCAACGGGCAAAAGTCTCATAAATGGAAATTACGGCTATAACCCAATACAAAATTTCAGATATACGATGATTTTTCATTGTTGGTCTAAAGAGTCTTTTTGTTCAGAAACCGTTATGGTTCCGATTAAACTTCCTGTTTGAAATTTAGTAAATTCCTTATTGGTATCCAATCGAAGGGCTTCGAAGTTATAATCGTTATTTTCAAAAGTAAAGGGTTTTTCTGTAAACAACCATTCCGATTCAGCATCCCAAAAAAGTTGATCGGTAACTAAAATAGATCCGTTATGAGATTGGAGCCTTACATTTCCTCTCAGGTCAATAAGTTTGGTGTCACTATAAAGTATGCCAAAGTCTGCAATTATCTCGTTTTCTTGATCTGATTCATCAAAAAAAACAACTTTTAGTCCCTCTGGAAATTCAGCATATCTAAAACTCAAATTGGTATAATCAACATGCTTTGGTGAGGTGAGTATGGCTTGTATTTTTAAAGAATCTGTGTAAACTAATCTAATATTTGTTGCGGTTCCCAAAGGCTCTTGGCGATCTTTTGTGATTTCACTTAAGGCCTCTGAACTGTCTTCACAAGAAATAAAAAGGGCTGTGGCAAATACCACAAGCCCTAAAAATATTTTGTTAAAAATTGGATTCATTTATAGATTGGGTACCGTCACGCTTCGGTTAATCCAACAATCAAATTGGATAACAGCGCCAGTATTTCCCTCAGTAAAGATATCGGTTTTACTAGGTGCTCTACCGATGTAACTTTCTGCTGTTTTATCTGCTACATTTTTTAGAGAAGCATCTACTTGTCCCGCTTTTCGAGCCATGTCAGCGGCTAACCAATAGACTGCACGCTTGTTAAACTGTGAATCTCCACATTCGTTGGCGCTGTCCGCATACATGTTTGCAATCAGTAAATACGCTCTACCAAGTGAAGGCTGAAAGCCTAACGCTTTGTTAGCATAGGTTCTCGCTGAGGATCTTTTCCCGGAAGATTTAAACTTGTTTGCAATCTTTAAAAGAATTTTAGCTTTTTTGTAATCGTCCGTTTCTAAACTAATGGATTCTTCGTAGTACTTGAGTGCTTCGTCTGAATTTCCACTTTTGTCATTCAGTAGTCCTAGATAATAGGCCGAATCTGCTGAAGGCTCTAAAGCGTGAAGTGCTTCTACTAAGGTTACAAAAAGAGGATCATCTGAACACTCTTTGCTGTCCATTCTACTTGCAGCTCGTTTTATCCATTGAGAATCATTTTTGTTTTCCTCAAAATTGCGTTGATAAAGTGGAATTAAATTTTCACAAGTGGCTTCTTTTGCAATGATTGCATCCAAGTTGGAGGAGAAAATTCCAAATGCGTTTGAGTTTACATCATAAACCCTTTTATTCCGTGTTTCTCTGCTAGAAAGCGCCGTCCCTGCTTCTTCTTTTTTTAGAATAACGTCTAATTTTTTAGCTAATTCTGTTTGCTCGAATTCAAATTTTTCTGAAATTTCTTCATACTTATTGAATAATAATTCCATGGAGACTTCATTATCGCCTGCTTTATAGCGGTCGTAAAGGGTATTAAAATAATTGTATAGATGTTTAGGACTAGTAAAGCTTGCAGCATCTTTTTTGTAGGCTTCATCAAAGGTGTTGTAAATAGCTTTTAAATCTGCAAGATCATAATCGATCATGGCTTGTGCTTTGCTACTCAATATATCACCTATCTGTGAAACATTATTTTTTGTTGGGAAATGTTGTGCCCATTCGTCATATAAAAGAACCATGTCTTTTTTTGAAGCTGCTTGCTCTTCAGGAGTTCCATTTTCAATCAAATCTTTAAGGATTCTTTCTCCATATGAATACACGGCAACATTAATTGTTGGACATTGTTTTCTTACCCTCATCCAAGGTTCGTAGGCTGATTTATAATTTTTTACTTTAGCAAATTCTGCAAAAATCGAAAGATCTTGCATACATACATTGGTGTCTTGAGCTAAAACTGGGGTAAGGGTAAGACCCAATAAAATTAGTAGTAGACTGTATTGCTTTTTCATCATTATTTAATTTTAATTATACTTCCTCTTAATAAACCAAATGTCATTTAGAGATAATCCGATTCTCATTGCTACCTGTGTTTCACGTATTAAATCTGAGTTTTTTTCTCCACGGCGACTGATTTCAAATCCAATATTTGCGTTCGAAAGGCTTCCCAATGGTAGTCCTAATCCAAAAGATATGCCAGTTTCTGTTAAAGGAATGTTATTCACAAGTACCCCCATTTGATCTGATCTGAATCCAAAACGATAGACTACCCTACTCCAGAAACTGGTAAAAGAGGTATAGTTCGGAATATAAAATCCTCCTAGTGTCCATTGTTTGGCATCTCGATACGCTACATTGCTTCGATTAAAAAAACTGTTGCTAAAGTTAGCAGATTTTGTCAAATTACGTTGAAAACCTAAAAACCATTTTTTATTTTCTCCAAAACCAAATCCGTATTTTATTACTGCAGAGGCTTCTAATTGGGTTTCTTTAAGTCCTCTTGCATCTAAATCAATTTCAATAAAATCAGATATCGTTTCGTTGGAAGAAGACAGGGTATAAAAAAAGCGCTCGTTTTGAGAATTTAAATCCGCTTCAGGTTGCAAGGAAAACATCCCTTGGAAAAGATACTTTCTTTTAAAGGGAATATTAGCTTGAGCTGAAAATTGGTAATTCAAACCGGAAATGTTGGATTGATTTGTTAAAAAGGTTCCGTTATCAATTCCTTGAACCCTTTGACCTGTTCTGTAAAATAACTTTCCAAAATTATATTGCATCGAAGCTCCAACAGAAAAGTAGGAAGTAATGGGTACCCCAACAGAAAAATAACTCTGATTTATTCCTCCTTGACCTTCATACCGATTTATTAAGTTTAAGCCCTCTGTATTGGTGCTAAATCCCTCAATTTTATAACCCACAGAGGAATACGGTAGAATTCCAAAACCAAACCCAAAAAGTCCCGCTGGGATACTGATTGCGAGGTAATCTAAGGAAGCATCATCAGCATTTTGACTTTCGGATAGGTTTGCTAAGTTGGTGTTTCTGTAATGTACCCCTACAGAATAAGTGGTCACTTTTAAGAAACCATAACTGGCAGGGTTGTTTAAATTTGCATGAATGGAATCTGTGTAAACATCTAGACCTCCCATATGACGACTGGCTTGGGTTCCATTGAAATTTTTCTCGCCTAAGCCTGAGGCTGAGTAAGGAGAAACGGATCCACTTTGAGCTGCCACAAATTGAATTGCAAAAAATACTATGCTGATCGCAGTGATTCGTATCATGAAGTTGTATTCATATCTAAGATGTGTTTCAAACCCTTAGCTAAAAAATTTGAATGGGCAAATATGCTATTTTTAAATGGTTTTGGCAACATTTCAGCATCCCCACCTGTTAAAATAACCGTTAAATTTTCAATTTTATTTCGATGCCAATCAATTAAACCCTCTAATTCATTCGTAATACCAAAATACACCCCTGAATGCATGGCCTCCTTTGTGTTTCTTCCAACAGGTGATTTTGCTTTCTCTATTTCCAACTGAGGAAGTTTTCCTGAAAACTGATGCATGCTTTTATATCGCATCTGAAAACCAGGGCTGATCCCCCCTCCTTGGTGTATCCCCATAGAATCAATCCAATCGTGAGTAATACAGCTTCCTAAATCAATAACCAAGACCTCCTGATTAGGATAATATAATCGAGCGGAAGCAATCAAAGCAATGCGGTCTGCCCCCAACTGATTTTCGGGAGAATAAAGTGTTTTAAAAGGTAATTTTATTGCCGTAGAACAATGAATTACATCAAGTGCTTCTAGAATTAGTTTTAAATCCTCAGAAAATGTAGTATTGACATCAGACACTATTGCTCTGTCGATTTGAGGAAAATTATGCAGTGTTTCCAAAAGGCTATTTTTCCAATTTGCTATTGGATTTGCAGTATTGGAAAGGATTTTATTTTGCTCGAAAACATAGGTTTTAAACAAAGTATTACCAATATCAAGAACAAGTTGCATCTGCTTACGGTATTGAAGTTTCAAAATTACAAAGAAAATAGTTGATTTCTTTTTGTACGAAAGCAAAAGCCAACTATATTTGCACTTGCTTAAAAGCAGGGTACCTTAGCTCAGTTGGTAGAGCAAAGGACTGAAAATCCTTGTGTCCCTGGTTCGATTCCTGGAGGTACCACAAACCCTAACAATTTGATGATCAAATTGTTAGGGTTTATTTTTTGATTTTTTTACTCAATTCGATTTCTAACTATTTTTTTTGAATGATAATTTTAATTAGGCTCTTTGAGCTAAAATTCAAAATTTAGGGCAAAGGGATTTTCTAGATAAGCTACAACCCTTCAAAATAAAGATGGGTATCTTAGAAAGAGTTCAAGAAAATGGAAAACTCTTTTGGTTAGAATCTATATGATAATTATAAATTAAAGTTAAATACGAGTTTATAGGTGAACTAATCGGCTTGTATTCGCCACCTTTGTGAAGGTCTAAATTTAAAAGAAATATGAAAAAGTATTGTTTATTTCTTCCTATAATGTTCTTGTTTTTTGTTTCCAAAGGACAAGAAGTGATGATTACAAAAAACAAATATGAACTTATTAAGGTAAATAAAAGTGAAGATAGAGTTGATGTATTATTTACTCCCGTAGTTTATTTGATGAAAGATGTGAAAATAAATGAGGAAAGTAAATTGACATTATCACAAAATGAATACTCCCAGTTACTTACCGAATTGTTTTTTTCCATAGATAATAAGAAGGATCAAGTGTTAAAAATGGGAGCTAATAGGTTAAATATAGATTATGAAAACACTTTCTATGTTTACAGTAAAAGTAAATTGGGCAGAAAATTACTTAAACACGAACAGCAAGTACGATTTTCTATAAACGGACAAGAATTCTCCGTTTATCTTACCAAAAAAGATCTAGAAAAGTTGAGAGTATAAAACAAGTACAGTAATTGAATACGAATTCAGTTGAAACTATTCTTTAAAAGCTTATTTTTTTTTTTAAGTTTGATTTCTAGGAGTATCAATAAATCCCGTCACTATCATACCGATCTCAGGGGATTATTATTTAATACTTTTCAATTGCACCTAACGTAAGTAATCGTTGTTATAGCCTATGGATTCAAATCTATTTTCATCTAAAAACCTCCATTGACCCTCTTTTTTATCATTTTGATAGATCCCCTTGATATAAGTAGTGCCTTTTACCTTATACTCAAATTCCCCCTCTCTTTTGTTCTTTTTATAATTGATGTTCAGTTCCTTATCGTTGATTTTGAATTGGAAAAGTCCAGATTTCAAATCATTGAGATAAGACCCTTTAACTAGCTCATTTTCATTGGAATCTAAAATTGAGAAGGTCAATGTATCGCGCCCAATGGTTTCTGTTAAAATATATTTTGAAGTGGTGTTCCGTTTCAGTACACCACCCTTTGAATCCATACTTTCAATCAAAAGAGTGTCCTTATCTAAAAAATAATACCATGTATTCGTTTTTAGATCATTCTGATATTCTCCAAGTATAAATCTTGTTCCATCGATGAGCCATTCTTCATAGTCCCCGACTTTTTGATCATTTTTGAAGTTGAGCTTTTGGTGGATCATTTTGTTTTCAAAATAAATCACTGTTTCTCCCTCTCTCAAATTAGTTGAATAATTTTCTATTCTTTCTAAATGACCGTTTTCATAAAAAAATTCAGTTTGCCCATCCCTATACCCCTCAACAATATTCTTGTTTGACAATAAATACCCAACATCTCTATGACTAATAATTTTTCCGGTATAGGGTTTCCCCTCAAAAAAATAACGCTGGTTTTTAAATCCAAGTTCATGGTCCTGTTTTACGAGCTCATTGGATTCACAAGAAAAGAAACTTGTGAAAATAAAACCATATAAAAGACCTTTTCTCATTAAGATTTTCATCAACTGGTTTTTGAAAATTAATTGAAATTTACCAAAAAAAAGATTGTGAAAAGGAATCTTAACTTTATCTCATCAAAAAAGCGGATCTTGTGCATGAACTAGGACGATAAAAAAATTCTCAATGCCGATTTTTCAACTTTACTTCATGGGTGGAATCTACATTCTTCTCGGAATAGCTCACTTTACCCATACTGGTTTTTATAAACCAATGATGCCTAAATTTTTACCTTCCCATTTATTTCTAATATATCTGAGTGGTATTGCTGAAATTCTTTTAGGAATAGGAATGTTATTTCCCGTAAGCAGGAATCTGGCGTTGATTTTAACCCTACTCATGCTCTTTTTATTTTTAATTCTACACATCAATATGCTTTTCCCAGGAAACCACTTGGGCATCCCTCTTTGGATTCTGTGGCTACGGATTCCACTCCAATTTCTTCTCATGTATTGGGCATATGTAAATCTGATTTAAATAAAAGCCTATGATACAGATCGAAAGCACCTTTTAGGTCATCTTTAGAAAAATTTGCCAAAGGGGTTTATTTTTATTCACTAATTTTATAACAGATTGAGGGAACGACTTCAACTGACACACTATATGAATAATGAATAAGACGAGCCGTTATCATCCGCCTCTTTTTTGGAGGTATTTCATTTTAGAGAAGCTCCTCTTGGTTATTTTCTTTTCAGGTTTTATGTTCTCTTGTAATTCCTACAAAAGTGAATTCGTTGAAATCGATACCATTGCAACTCATAGGAATGGAATGGAATTTGTCAGTATGCAAGAATGCATCGCCTGCCACAAGGATATTGTAGAATCCCACATGAAAACCTCTCATTATAAGACGTCTTTTAAAACAGACGCAACAGCATTTGATGAGATGTTAAAAACCCTATCGAATGAAATCAATTTAGATGATGGCACCAAAATAGTAATCAAAAAAGAAGGCAATACCCTTTTTCAAGATTTTTATGTAGTAGGCAATCAAACACCCGTTTACCATACTCCAATGGATATTACTATAGGGTCTGGGTTTAGAGGGCAATCTTTTTTATATTGGAATGAGGAGGGTTTATTTCAAAATCAAGCTTCTGTTTTTGGAACAATGGAGGGTTGGATCAACAGCCCCGGATATGCTTCACAAATAAATAATACTAGAGAAGTAGTGCCTAGATGCATGGAGTGTCACAGTAGTTATGCTGCTCCACTTGAATCAAGTAGTAATAGAATTTCAAATACATACGATATCGAAAATGTTGTTTTGGGAATAGACTGTCAAAGATGTCATGGTGAAGTAAAGGAACATGTTCTTTTTCACAAAAAAAATCCTGATATAAAAGATGGCCAACACGTATTGAAGTACAGTGAGTTAACCCAACAGCAACGAATTGATGCCTGTGCCTTATGCCATTCTGGGTTTCGGCAACCAGCGTGGGATCCTTTAGAAAGAAAATTTATTCCGAGCTTTTCTTATCAGGTTGGGGATGAATTAAATGATTACTTGGTGAATAACAATTCAAGAGCAAGAAATAATCAAGAACCTGAGATTCATGCCAATCAAATCAAATTATTAATGGACTCCAAATGTTTTATAATGTCCGAAAATATGGACTGTGCTACTTGTCATGATCCACATGCTCAAGAGCGAGGAGACTTTCAAAATTTTAGTTTAAAATGCATCAGCTGCCATCAAAGCCAGAATCATACCGAGAAAACATTGCGTTTGACGAATGCAAATTTTGAAGATTGCACCAGCTGTCATATGCCCTTTGTGGATAGCCAAGCGATGAAAATTGATTTGAACTTAAACGAATTGACTCCAGTAAAGATTCGAAACCATTTGATCAGTATTTACCCTCAGGAAATTAACTTACCCTAAGCTTTATTATAAAATTTACTCGAGAATTTTACTTTGAATTTGTCGGGTTTTAATAGTTCACGCTCTAATTTTTTCAAAATATTAGGGTGTTATTATGAATTTCTTAACAAAAAATTAAGACATTAAGTTATTTATTCACTATAATTGTAAGTTATTTCTAATGAAAATAACACTCATAACTATTATTTAAACTTTAAAAACAATGAAAAACATGTTATTTAAGCGCTTTCTTGTTGCTTTGACTTTGCTCATTACAACAGGGATTTATGCACAAAACATTTCTGGTACTGTTACCAGTGATGACGGTCCGTTACCGGGTGCTACTGTTTTGGTCCAAGGAACCAACAATTTCGCTACCACTGATTTCGATGGTAATTTTACAATCGAAGCCGCTCAAGGTGCAACTCTTGAGGTTTCTTTTGTTGGTTATACCACACAACAAGTTACGGTTGATGGTGATCAAATCACGATTTCACTTGAATTAGGAAATCTTTTAGAGGAAGTTATTGTAACTACTGGTTACGGAACTCAATCCAAAAGAGACATTACAGGAGCCGTATCTACTATTGATGCGGAAGAATTAACTTCTGTGCCTGCAACTACTTTTGCTCAACAAATGCAAGGTAGAGCTTCCGGTATTTCAGTGGTTAGTGATGCAACTCCAGGAGGAGAAGCTACTGTGCGTATTCGTGGTTTTGGTACCACAGGGAACAACAACCCTCTATACGTAATTGATGGAGTTCCTACCGAATCTCAAGGAAACTTAAATCCACAAGACATTGAATCTTTTCAAATCTTGAAAGATGCCTCTGCAGCTTCGATCTATGGATCTCGTGCAGCAAACGGGGTAATCATCATTACCACCAAAAGAGGGAAAGTGGGTGATGCACGAATCAGCTACAGCTCATTCTACGGATGGCAAACTGCCGCTAAAGATGTGGAAGCCCTTGATGCAAGAGGTTTAGGAGAGTACCTTTATTTAGCCGATTACTATGCAGGAAAAACTCCTTCGCATGGTCAGTACGGATTTAGTGGTACACCTGAGAATCCTCAGATTTCTATTCCAAACTATGTATTCCCTAGTGGGGCAGCTTCTGTTGATGAAAGTTTATACTCTTTAACCGAATCAAACATTTATGCTATCACTAAATCTGCGGATACCAACTGGTGGGAATTGTTGACTCAGGCGAATGCACCGATGACACAACATTCTATCGATGCTAGTGCGGCAAATGAAAAATCACAATATGCATTTAACGCTACCTTTTTTAGTCAAGATGCTGTAGTAAAGTATCAAGGGTATAAAAGAGCTACCATCCGTTTAAACTCTTCTACCAAAACTTTAGGAGATCGTTTAGAGATTGGAGAAAACTTTACTCTTTCTTTGGACAATCGATTTGGTGGTTTTGGAAATGACGGAGAGCAAAATGCAGTTTCTGGAGCGTACAAGCACCACCCTTTATTACCGAACTACGATATCGCTGGAAATTTTGCAGGAAGTAGAGGTTTGAACTTAGGGAACAACTACAACCCTTATGCCAGCCAATTCAGAAATCAAGATGACCGTACGCGTAGAAGTAGAGCATTTGGAAACATCTACACCCAACTCACTATAGCAGACGATTTTAAATTCAAATCCAGCTTTGGGGTTAACTTGACGACTAATCAAATCAAAGATATTGGAAGACCTCAACCCGAATATGTTGAAGGAAACTTTATCAACAGCCAAAGAAGTGCAACTTCTTGGGATTACGAATGGACTTGGACCAACACCCTTTCTTGGGCAAAAGTTCTTAATGACATTCATGATGTTAGTGCCTATGTTGGTGTAGAAGCAATTCAAGGATTTGGAGAGTACTTTGGCGCATCCAGACAAAGATTCCCATTCCAAACAACCAACATCATCTCTTACCTTGATCTAGGTAACCAAGGAACAGCAGGAAACTATGGTAACATTTCTAAAGACTTTTCTTTATGGTCTCAGTTTGTTCAAGCAAACTACCAGTATAATGAAAAATACTTAGCACAGCTTACTGTTCGTAATGATGCGTCTTCTCGATTTAAATCAGCGACCAACAGTGCTTTCTTCCCTGCATTCAGTTTAGGATGGAGAGTTTCAGAAGAAGACTTTATGTCTGGAATCGGATTTATCAACGATTTGAAATTCAGATATGGTTGGGGGAAAACAGGAAACCAGTCGATTGGAGATTACAATGCGTATACCCAATTTAGATCCGCTTCCTACAACTCTGGATACCCTATTGATGGAAGCAGTTCTTCTGCTACTTTAGGTTACGATCCTTCTCAGTTTGGAAATCCAAACGCAAAATGGGAGGCTACCGTATCCAACAACTTTGGTTTTGATGCCTTATTGTTCGACCAAGCGATCTCTTTAGAATTTGACATTTGGAATAGAACAACTTCGGATTTACTTTTAACCGTACCGGTAGTCTATTCTGCTGGAGATGCTAGAGCACCTGCTGTAAACGTAGGAGAAATGTATAACGAAGGAATTGATTTCGCTATAGACTGGACTAAAGATCTTGGCGAATTGAAATTGACTTTGGGTGGAAACATTTCAACTTATCGCAACGAGGTTAAAAAACTCGACGAGTTTGATACTCCTATCTTTGGATCAAACAGAAGGGTTCCTGCACTGACAAGAACTTCTGTAGGAGATCCAATCTCTTCAATCTACGGATTTCAAGTTCTTGGAATTTTCCAATCCCAATCTGAAGCAAATGCTTGGGCTCCTTATGGATCTACAGGATATAACGCTCCAGGTAAATTCAAATATGCTGACATAAACAATGACGGAGAAATCAACGATGATGACCGAACTATTATCGGTAATCCTCACCCTGATTTTGTTTACGGAATCAATTTGAACCTAGCGTATCAAAACTTCAACCTTAACATCTTCGGTAACGGAGTTCAAGGAAATGATGTGTATAACTACGTAAGATACTTTGCTGACTTTAACACCTTCCAAGGAAACCGTTCTACACGAGCGTTAAACGAAGCATGGCAACCTAGCAATCCTTCTGCTCCAAGAGCTCAGTGGGTTGCAGCGAATCCAAACGCGACTTCGCCCATCATGGATGCGAATGACCAAATCAGTAGTAGAACTTCTTCCTATCTAATTGAAGATGCTTCTTACTTCAGATTGAGAAACATCCAATTGACCTATAGCTTTGATGATGCCATCAATACCGCTTTAGGAATTAGCGGAGGTCAAGTTTACTTGCAAGGACAGAACCTGTTTACGATTACAAACTATTCTGGTTTGAATCCTGAAATACAAACAGGAAACGATATTCAATTAGGTTATGATGGAGGATTTATGCCTGTATCTAAAACACTTATTATTGGATTGAATGTATCCTTATTTTAATCTATAAAAAATAAAAAACATGAAAAATCTAAAAACGTTATTTGTTGCTTCATTTGCAATTTTTGCTTTGACTGTTGCATGTGATGATGAATTTTTGACGAAGGAGCCGCAAGCGTCTCTTTCAGGGCCTGCACTAAATAATGCAGCTGGAGTTGAAGGAAAATTGATTTCCGCATACAGTACCCTTAGTGGGTATGGTATGGATGGTGGAGGAACCTGGTATTACTCTACCTGGGCGTGGATTTTCGGTTCAATCTCTTCAGATGATGCGCTTAAAGGAACAGATGCTGGGGATCAGCCAGAACACTCCTTTATTGAGACCTATGACTTTAACACCTTTAACGTACACAACCGCGATAAGTGGCGCTCAGGATATTGGGGAGCTGCTCGTGCAAACGACGTTATCCAAAGTGCTGAAGCAGCAGAAGATCTTTCTGCAACAAGAAAGGCTGAGATCATCGGTGAAGCTAAATTCATCCGAGGATGGCAACACTTTGAAATGCAGAAGATGTACCGAACTCCAAAATATGTTGGAACTGAGAACTTCAGTCTGGATGATCTAGATGCGTCTAAAGTTCCAAACTCTGGTAAAATTTGGGCACAGATTGAGCAAGATTTTGCAGATGCTGCTGCGGCATTACCTGCTACTCAAGTACAAGTAGGTAGAGCTTCAAAATGGGCTGCAAAAGCGTATTTGGCTAAAGCTAAAATTTATCAGTCGGATTGGTCTGGTGCTGAGCCCATCTTAATGGACATCATCAACAACGGTCCTTTTGAACTGGTTGATAGTTTTGAAGACAACTATTTGGTTGCTACACGAAACAACAAAGAATCTATTTTTGAGGTTCAATATGCGGTTTCTAGTGCTGACGCCAATGCTTCCAATGCAGAGATCGGATTAGCGCACCCTTATATTGCGCCTTGGGGATGTTGTGGGTTCTTACAAGCACCTCAAGATTTGGTGGACTTTTTCCAAACAGACGCCAATGGGTTACCCCTCCTTGACGAATCATGGAAAACCAATCACATTACCAATCCAACAGGAGCAAATATTGGACAACCAATTGGGAATCCTTCAGTGGATCCACGTTTAGATCACACAGTAGGTCGTCCTGGTATATTATTCAAAAACCACCACATCATGCAAGTGGATTACATTCGTGATTTAACTTATGCAGGACCTTATTTTTCTAAAAAGCACATTGCTGAACCTGAAGGATTTGGTGTAGGTGGATGGGGGAACCTTTCCGCAAACAACCTTAGAATTATGCGATTGGGTCATGTGATCCTTTGGGCTGCTGAGGCTAAAATGGAATTAGGGAAACTTGAAGAATCAAGAGCACTGATCAACCGTTTGAGAGCTAGAGCAGCAAATCCAGCTGGATTTGTACCTGGTGCAACTCAAGGTGCTACCCGTCCTGAATATACTTTGACTGGAACTCCAGGTGCAAACTATAATGTAGGTCAATATACTGAAGCATGGACAAGCCAAGCTACCGCTAGACAAGCCGTTCGTTATGAAACTCGTTTAGAAACTGCAATGGAAGGAAATCGTTTCTTTGACTTACAAAGATGGGGTGTTCAAAGTGAAGTGTTAAACGACTATTTAGCTCGTGAGTCTAAATACAGAATTTATCTTCAAGGAAAGAAGTTTACTTCTCCTAAAAACCAATTCTATCCAATTCCAACTTATGCAATTGATCGATCGTTTAAAGATGGTGAACCAACACTTACTCAGGATCCTAATTACTAGGTCTTAAGTATTGTAAAGTTAAAAGCCGTGGAGTATATTTACTCCGCGGCTTTTTTTTTAAATCATTTCCTATGTTAAAACGAACAAACCTATATTTAGTATCACTATACGTTATCCTATTTGTTTCCTGTTCTAAAAAAAATAGCCCCCTATTTCAGCTTCTTGATTCAAAAACTACCCAAATTACTTTTGAAAATACGATAACGGAAACAGATGATTTTAATATCCTAACCAATGAATACATCTTTAACGGGGGAGGAATAGCGGTCTCAGATTTTAATCAAGACGGATTACCGGACTTGTTTTTTACAGGGAATATGGTTTCTAATCAATTGTATGTAAATCAAGGAAATCTTAGATTTAAAGAGGTTACCGAAAAAGCTAATTTGAAGAGTATCGGTTTTTGGTCTACGGGCGTCGCAATCGCAGATGTGAATGAGGATGGACTTATGGATATCTACGTTTGTGGGGCTATGCATGAAACCAACAGAACCAATAAACTTTATATACATCAGGGACTCGACTCAGAGGGGAATCCTGTTTTTAAAGAACAAGCCCAAGACTTTGGCCTTGCTGATCAAGGCAATAGCATGGGTGCGGCATTTATAGATTACGATAAAGATGGGGATTTAGACCTCTACGTATTAAATAATGAACAAAACGAATCCTTACCCACTACTTACCGAAAAAAAATTACTGATGGCACCGCCAGTAGTAACGATCGATTGTATCAAAACCAAGGGAATGGAACTTTTCTTGATGTCACTGTTCAAGCAGGAATTACTATTGAGGGCTTTGGATTAAGTGTTACTCCATTAGATGTAAACAAGGACGGTTATGTCGATCTGTATGTCACTAATGATTATCTGACCAATGATTTGTTGTATATCAATCAGCAAGATGGAACTTTTAAAAATCAAATTGACGAGAAAATAATGCATCAAAGTAAGTTCTCTATGGGATCGGATGCAGCCGATTTCAATAACGATGGCTTAACCGATATCGTTACCTTAGACATGCTTGGCGAGTCGCATCAACGGCGAAAAACAACCATTGCAAAAAGTTCATTTTTTCAAAACATCTTAAATAAAAAATGGGAATATCAAGATCAGCATATGCGGAATATGCTTTTTAAAAATAATGGAAATGAGTTCCCCTTTTCTGAAATCGGACAAATCGCAGGAATTTATCAAACCGATTGGAGTTGGGCACCTTTGTTTTTTGATGTGGATTACGATGGTGATAAAGATTTATTGATTACAAATGGATTTCCCAGAGATATTACCGATATGGACTTTGCAAACTATAAGTTGGATGCAGGTCCGTTTACTCCCATTCCAACTCTATTAGAAGCCATCCCAATTGTAAAAATTCCAAATTATGCGTTTAACAATACTGGAGCATTAAAGTTTGAAGAAAAAACAGAAGATTGGGGATTAAAAATTCCTTCCTTTTCAAATGGTGCTGTCCTCAGTGATTTGGATGGAGATGGCGATTTGGACTACGTCGTCAACAATATAAATGACAAAGCCTTTGTATTTGAAAATACCCTTTTATCCAACGATGAAAAACCCAAGTATCTGCAGGTAGAGTTATTGGGCCCAAAACAAAACCCAAATGCACTAGGTGCAAAAGTAGTTTTACGAATGGATAATGGTGAACTTCAATATCAAGAACAGCAGCTTTCAAGAGGTTATATGTCCTCCGTCGATCCCGTCTTATACTTTGGACTCGGAAATACTAAAAAAGTGAATGCTGTTGAAGTTTTGTGGCCTGAGGGTTTGTATACTAAAATTGAAAATCCTGAATTAAATAAAAAACATATCCTAAAGTATCAAGAGGCTTTACCAACCGAAAAAGTTACATTCCCCCTAATAAATGAGGAGTCTGAAAAACAATTTCATGAAGTAGCCTCCGAGTACGGAATCAATTATCAGCATCAAGAAAAAAACGTGCAGGATTTCTTTAATCAAAGACTTTTACCGCATAAATTGTCACAAAATGGACCCTGTATAGCTATTGGTGATCTGAATGGGGATGAAAGAACGGATTTTATTATTGGAAGTTCTTCGGATTTTTCACCCATGCTATACTTTCAAACCGAACAAGCTACTTTTAGAGGGCATACCTTATTTTCAACAATAAAAGACATGGGTTATGAAATTGAAAGTATCGCATTGTTTGACGCGGATCAGGATGGTGATTTAGATGTATATCTTGTCTCTGGTGGTAATCTAGAATCCTCTGGAAAAGCATTAAATGAAGACCGTCTATTAATTAATGATGGCACGGGTAATTTTACCGTAGCAGAAGATTCCATTCCTCTGCTTTACTCCAATGGATCCGTAGTTCGCCCTTTTGATTATGACTATGATGGAGACTTAGATTTGTTTGTGGGAGGAAGAAACAAACCCAATGCATTCCCATTAGCAGATCGGAGTTTCTTATTAGAAAATAATCAAGGAAAATTTAAGGATGTAGGCGCTACTGTTTTTCCACAACTGGAACAACTTGGAATGGTCAATGATGCTCAATGGGGGGATCTTAATCAGGATGGAAGAGCCGATTTAGTTATTGTTGGGGAATATACAGGGATCCAAGTCTTCTATAATCTCGTATCGGGTTTTGTTAAGGACACTTCACCCCTAGCTGATACTACTGGACTATGGAGGACTCTGAGCATTTTGGATATGGATGCTGATGGAGACCTGGATCTATTCGTTGGTAACCTTGGTAAAAATAACATGCTTTCAATTTCAGAAGCTACTCCTCTTCTTATCTCTACTCAGGATATTGATCGCAATGGCAGTGTCGATCCGATTATGTTTTGCAGTCAAAAAGACAATCAGGGAAATTGGGACATGTTTCCTACTCAGTTTTGGGATAATCTTACACAACAAAGTCCCGTTTTTAGGCAGGAGTTTAATTCCTATGAAGCCTTTTCCAATGCTAATTTTAACTATTATAAAGAGCGAAATATTATTGATGTAGATTATTTACTCAATGCACGTTTTGACGCCTCGATTTGGATTGAAAATCAAGGAAATGGAATGTTTAAACTACAGGAACTCCCGGAGGAGATGCAATGGGGTCCTATAAATGACTTTTTAAATGCTGAAATAGATGGAGAACGCCTTCTGTTTTCTGTAGGTAATGATTTTGGTGGCCCTCCGTTTGAAGGAAATGCAGATGCCTTTCAGGGTGGTGTTCTGAATTTGGATCAACCCATGCAATTTAAAAATGCACAAACCTCTGGTTTTTACGCCTTTGGGGATGCAAGAGATATTGAACTAATCGCACTTCAAAATGGGAAAAAGTTGATATTGGTCTCCCAAAACCAAGGTCCTCTTTTGGTCTTTGAAAAAAAATAGAGTAAAACCCTTTCCGTTTAATTCCTAATTACCAGTTCATCGGTGAGTTATGTGCGTTCGTTTTCGTTTCTTTTTATACATTTAGATTGTTAAGGCTCCCCCTATGGCAAAAATCTTATTGATAAGTTTGGGATCCCGTGGGGATATGGAACCTTTTTTAGCTTTGGGAGAAGAACTTCTTCAAAAAGGAGATGAAGTAGGGTGCTGTATGCCTGCTCAATTTAAAAGTCTAGCACAGCAAATAAGTCCAAATTTTTATCCTCAAAACGAGCGCTTTCTTAAACTCATTGAAGGGAAAGAGATTAAAAAAATACTCGGTCAAGAAGGAAGTGGTTTCTCAAGATTAAAGAGTTTGCTGAAATTGATGCGAATTACAAAACCCATTCAACAGCAAATGATCTTGGATCAAGAAAAAGCGGTCAACGACTTTAAACCAGACCAAATTATTTTTCATATCAAATGTATTTATCCTGTAATTTGGGCACTACACCGGGGTGGGTCAGTCAAACTTTTAAGTCCAATGCCTGCCTTGCTGGATCCTGTTCACAATGAACCCCATATAGGCTTTGGTAAACCACGATTTAAAATATGGAATACCATGACTTACACTTTAGCAGAATACGCTCTAATTCATCAATCCATTCTGAACTATGGCAGTGAATATTTAAAAAAGCACCAAATTCAACTTCCTAAAAGAGTACTAAAGTCGTTTTATAGAAACTCCCTCCAAATAGAATATGCGATAGATAAAAAACTTTTTCCAAAACCCTCCTACTGGCCTGAACGCGCGATAATAACCAAATTTAGAGAACGAAAAAAATCAACCAACTATACTCCTGACTCGGAATTAGTGAATTTTTTAGAAGAACATCCTTTTCCTCTATACATAGGCTTTGGAAGTATGGTCAACGCCAAACCAAAACAAATTGCGCTGGATGTTCTTGCTGTTTGTGAAAAGTTGCAAATTCCTGTCCTCCTAAACGAATCTTGGGGAGGAATAGAATGTCCAGAAATACTCCCTTCTTGGGCGTTTAAAATTAATTCTATTCCTTTTCACTATTTATTCCCTAAAATGGGTTGGATTCTTCATCATGGGGGATCAGGAACCACCCACAGTGCTCTAATTCATCAAAAACCGCAAGCCATTATTCCCCATATAGCCGATCAATTTTTTTGGAATCGACAAATCGAAAAGATGGGAGTAGGCATTCGAGGGTTTAAAATAAAAAAATGGAACCGATCCAGACTTGAAAAACTTATTTTTAAACTTCAGCATTTACAATTATAAAAAATCTAGTCGGACTAGCTTGTGTATCTTTGGTTACTTTTTAGTCTAAAAAAGTGCTCTAAATTTGTAGTTAAAATAGTAGCCATGTTTCTAAAAAATTTATTTCGCTCAAGCACGAATAGTGATAAAATAAAGGTATTATCCGCAACAGAATTTCAAGCGGCAATACAAAAAAAGGGCGTTCAATTGATCGATGTACGAACACCAAATGAGTATGCTGCTGGTAATATTAAAGGAGCAAAAAATCTGAATCTTTTCGACAGCAGTTCCTTTCAAAAAGGAGCCGCTGCTCTGGATAAAGCGCTACCTATATACTTGTATTGTCAATCTGGTAACCGAAGTAAAAGTGCCTCAAGCCTATTCGTTAAAATGGGATTCTCTCAAGTTTATGATTTAAAAGGTGGATATACCTCTTGGCCATTTTAAATTTTAAGATATGAGTTCATTTCAACAAATTATCCAAGATTCCAAACCGGTATTAATCGACTTTTTTGCAGAATGGTGTGGGCCTTGTAAAATGATGCCTCCCATTTTAAATCAACTAAAAGCGAATATGGGTTCTAGTCTTCGTATACTCAAAATTGATGTGGATAAAAATCCTGATGTAGCCTCCAAATACCAAGTTCGAGGGGTTCCAACTCTACTACTAATGCGTTCTGGAAAAATTTTATGGAAACAGTCTGGTGTTCTTCAAGCTGGTGAATTACAACAAGTCATTGAACATCACCTAAAAGTAAAAGCTTAATTTTAGTCGTCAGGATTTAAATCAAGCAGTGTAGGGGGTTCATCATTAGCATCCGTTCCAACTTCCAACTGTTCAACATTTTTCAATTTGGACTGCATAATGCGGGTTCTTGTTCCAACCAGATTTTCAATTTCACTATTCGCCTCGTTGAGTTTTTTCTGTGCTTTTTCTAATACTCCACCAAAAGTGTTAAATTCTTTTTTCACGGCAGCAAGTACATTCCAAACCTCACTACTTCTTTTTTGAATAGCGAGTGTTTTAAAGCCCATTTGAAGACTATTCAGCATGGCGGCAAGTGTGGTAGGCCCGGTTACCACAATTTTATATTCTCTTTGTAAAAAAGCAATCATATCGGGTTGACGTACAACCTCAGCAAATAGACCTTCTACAGGAAGAAACATAATACCAAAATCAGTAGTATGGGGTGGATCTATATACTTAGAGGAAATGTCTTTGGCGAATTTTTTTACGGACTGGAGCAGTGCCTTTAAAGAAACCTCAACGGCAACAGGATCTCCTGCCTCATAAGCTGACTGCAGTCGGATATAATCTTCTTGAGGAAATTTAGCATCTATAGGTAGGTAAACTGCTTTTTCATCGGTTCCTTTTCCAGGAAGTTTAACCGCATATTCTACCCTAGCATCAGAATCCTTTTTGGTTTTTACATTGGTTTCATATTGATCTGGAGCCATGATTTCTTCCAGGATATTACCTAGCTGAATTTCTCCCAATACCCCTCTGGTTTTTACATTCATCAATACTTTTTTCAAATCCCCTACACCCGAGGCAATTGTTTGCATTTCACCTAACCCCTTTTGAACGACAAGGAGTTGCTTGGTTACCATTTCAAAGGATTTTCCAAGGCGTTCTTCTAAGGTTTTGTGAAGTTTTTCATCTACCGTTTCACGCATGCGCTCCAAACGTAATTCAGTAGTTTTTATCATTTCGTCTTGTTTTGCTTTCATCTGATCAAACTTTTCCTTTTGAAGTGAATTAAAACTTTCTACGTTTTTGGAAAAGGTGGCCTCAAAATCTTTTAATGTGATTCTGAGTTCTTCACGATCCTCTTTTGCTTTTTTTGAAAGGGTCTCATTGAGACGTTCCATGGACTGTGTAAGTTCGCTTCTGTTTTCTTTTAAATTTTTGGAGAGTTCCTCTCTATTCAGTAAAAGTTCATTCTGAATTTGAGTGCTAAAAAAATTTTCTAACGAAGAAAAATCAGTAGTATTCTTTTTAAAAAACTGAATACAAACAATTAAAATCGTGATAAAAGAAAAAACAAGTAATACGTATTCCATAGACTTTGGTTGTGATTCTAAAATTAAGCAATCTCAGGGGAACATGCCATGAATCAAAAATTATTCTTTAATGGAATCAAGGGATACCGTGAAGAAATACAAGTTGCGATTTTTCACGAATTGGAGGAGCTCTTCTTGAGTAGTTTTCAAAGACTAGAAGAAAAAACCAATGTTGTGGACGAACTCGTTGAAAAATTCCACTTCGTGCATCAACCTAAACTGCCAAAAAGAATACTTCCAGCTATTTTTCTGTTCAGTATAAATACGTTTAGTGGTTGGTTTTTATGATTTTATTCTTTTAAACTTGAGCTTTTTTTCGATGGCTATGATCATTTCATTTGCAATGTCTTTCCCTGTAGCCGTTTCAATTCCTTCAAGTCCGGGAGAAGAATTTACCTCTAATAGAAGTGGACCCTTATTCGATCGAATTATATCGACCCCAGCTACTGCAAGATTCAATATTTTAGCAGCCTTTATTGCCAAACGCTTTTCTTCTTGAGTGATCTTAACTGGTTTTGCAGATCCTCCCATATGAATGTTGGAACGAAACTCCCCTTTGGGTGCAGTTCGCTCAATAGATGCTACAACTTTCCCATTGACTACAAAACAGCGTAAATCCTTACCTGCTGCTTCTTTTATAAATTCTTGAACAAGTATGTTTGCCTGAAGACTTTTAAAAGCGTTGATCACACTTTCTGCCGCCTTATCGGTCTCTGCAGAGACCACCCCTTTTCCTTGAGCACTCTGTAATAGTTTAATCACCAAAGGAGCGCCACCAACCATATTAATCACATCTTTGGTATCGAGTGGTGATTTGGCAAAACCTGTGATTGGAATTTGAATGTCATTTCCAGAGAACAACTGACTGGAATAAAGTTTATCCCTAGACTGAGAAATAGAGGTGTCAGAATTTAAACAATAGGTCCCTATGGAGTTAAACTGACGCAAAAGAGCACAACCATAGAATGTCATACTGGGTCGGATCCGAGGGATAACTGCATCTAAATCTTGAATGATACTCCCGCCTCGATAACGAACTTCAGGTGTAACGGTATCCAGACGCATATAACACTGTTGTATGTTATAAAAATGCATCTCATGACCCCTAGCTTTACCCGCTTCTATTAAACGTTTGTTGCTGTACAAAGACTTATCTGTAGCCAAAAGCCCAATACTTAGTCCAGATTTTTCATGAAGCAAGTGTTGATACTTCGTATCAATGTCCTCGGGAGAAACTATACCGGTTAAAAATCTTCTTGACGGATCTACTAAAAAGCGCTTTTCCATCGCTTCTCTTCCTAATAACATTCTAAAGTCCATTCCGTCGCGGTTTGCAAGAGTTAACTCCATTTCAAAAGTATCCTCTCCAATTTTTACGACTTCTTTAATTACATAGCGTTTATCTGTTATTCCTGAAGAACTTTTTATGATTCGCACATCAATCACCTTGGATTCACATCGTATAACAATACTAAGGTTATCTTGAATGGGGTTAACATCAAAAGAAACCCAAAGTTCTTTACCTTTTTTAAAACGCTTAATATTTGAGGATTGAATAGAGGATGTTTTAGCTCCTGAATCGATTCTTGCTTTTATAGCTGGAATATTTAAAGATTCAAAAGAACACCATTCTTGATTACCGATTAACTTCTTGTCAGATACCATATTTGGAATTTATCCTACGAGGATACGAAATCTTTTGCTTAAAAATTACCACTATTCCTATTTTTTAAGGCAACTTCAATAGAGCTTACTTATCTTTGGAGCTTATTTTGAGTTTAATATGATAAAAGCAATCTTATATATAGGTTTTATCTTTGCTATCTTCAGCTATAATTTTGCTCAAGCTCAAAACCAATACCAACCCCAAAAGCTCAATACAAACCCGATTATACTCGACGGAATACTTTCTCCCAATGAATGGGCAAATGCCATTCCTATTGAATTAAACTATGAAATCAATCCGGGAAACAACAGTCCTGCTAAAAAGAAAACCCTTGGCTACATTACCTACACAGCTACCGATTTATATATCGGATTTCATGCCTATGATGATCCTAAAAATGTAAGAGCATCTGTTCGATCTAGAGACGATTTTGCAATGTATCAGCAAGATGATATCGTAACGGTGCGTTTTGACACTTTTGCGGATGGAAGAAATAACTACATCCTTGTAGCGAATCCCTTCGGAAGTCAATTTGATGTACGAGCAATTAATGCCCTTACTGACGATAAACGCTACGACGGCAGTTTTAATATGGATTTTGAAACTGCTGGGACCATAGTCTCGGATGGTTTTCAAGTGGAATTTAAAATTCCTTTTTCCTCTTTGCCCTTTCCTAACGGACAAGATCAAAAGTGGCATTTTAGCCTTGCAAGAAAATATTTTGATGAAAACAATGTAGAGGTTGAAATTCAAAATCAAACCTTTGACAGAAACAATCCCTGTCAGGTGTGTCAAACCACAGAGGTTTTGATTTTAAACGATATCACTATCAAAAAAAGGATAGAATTGTTACCCTATGTAGCAGGAAATTTAAGTGGTGAAAAAGAAAGTATAACTGCTCCCCTAGACTACAATTCCTTCAAACCTAATGCGGGTTTAGGATTGAACTTAGACCTCAGTAAAAATAGTGGCTTAGAAATCACATTAAATCCTGATTTTTCTCAAGTAGAGGCAGATGTTACTCAAATTGATGTCAATTCTTCCTTCGCACTGGAATACCCTGAACGAAGACCTTTTTTTAATCGAGGAACGGATATTGTGAATTTTACTGATGGTGCTTTTTATTCCCGTTCAATAAATAACCCCCTGGTATCTACCAAATTATTAAGTCAAGCTAAGAAATCCAGAATTTATTTTTTAACAGCTCTAGATCAAAATTCACCCTACCAAATTGCTGGTGAAGATCGTTCCTATCTCGGTCAGGGGGGGCAGTCTATTGTCAATGTATTTCGATATCAACGTTTGGTCAACAAAAATACCCGTTTGGGTTTCGTCACTACGAACCGCTATTACAAAGAAGGGGGGTATGGAAACCTTTTTGGAACAGATGGCTGGTTTCTTATTTCAAAAAACTGGAGGCTTACTTATGAGCTGCTCGCTAACTTTAATCAAGAACCTGAAGCGGATTGGATCGAAAGTCAGGATGCTATTAAAGGACGTTCGGTAGCACTCAATCAAGATAAATTTGGGGGAAGTGCCCTGTATTTTCAGTTGTATCGAAATACCGAACATTGGAAATCTTATGTATATTACAGAAACATTACCCCAGAATATCAAGCCAACGTTGGTTTTGTTGTAAAAAACAATCGCCGTTGGGGTACCTTTTTTCACGAGTATCAAAACTTTATTAATAAAAAAGGCTTACAGTTTTTTAGTGTAGGTACTAAAGCCGATCTAAATTATACCTTTCAAAATTATTTGAAAGCGATCAGTATTGATGGAATTTTAAGTGTAAAAACGCTTTTAAACACGACCCTACAATACACCTACGATTGGGATATATTTAAAAATTTCCTAGGCCGTGATTATCGGAACTTAGGAAAAAGTGAGCTGAACCTACAGAGCAATCCAAGTGAATCTTTTTCTTTAATGATCCGTTCTACCTTTGGGAAAGATTTGGCGTACAATGAGGAGAATCCTGATGTCGGTAAGGAATTTACTCTTTTTCTAATGCCAAGTTTTCAATTGGGAAATAAAGTGAATCTCTCTCCTTCAATCCGTTATGCTACACTTAAAGATTTGACTACTCAAAAAAACTATTTTGAGGGTGCTATTTCAAGATTTTCAGCACGTTATCAATTCAATAATTTCTTCAGCGTCCGAATTATTTCTGAATACAATTCCTTTGCAGATCGCTTTTTTATCCAACCCCTTGTTCAGTGGAATCCTAATCCAGCCACTGTTTTTTACGTGGGGGGAAATCAAAATTCCATCGAAGATTTTAATGATGAGTTTTACTCCCCATTTCGAGTGGATCAAACTCAGTTTTTCTTAAAATTTCAGTATTTGATTGGTCTCTAAGAATCTAATTCTTGTCGAGATCAAATTTCAATAGGGGTGCATTTAAATTGCGATAGTTCGATTCAAAAGATTTAAACTCGTTTTCTATGAGGGCATTTAACCTTGCTTCGTGCTGTTTCCAAGTGGTATTGAGGTCTAGAAAACGTTCTTTGGCTCCGCTAGTAACTTTGGGATCTTCGGCATCTACATAATCTTTTAAATACATCAACTCTGCATTTAATTTATTATTGAAATTAATCACATCTTGAAAGGTTTTCTGGTTGGGTTGAATCAACTCAATTTCCCATTCCCTAAGCTGTTTTTCAATTGAAATTCCTTGATTATACAAGCTTACTAAAGCCTCGTTACTCTCCAATAGTTTAGTGTAATGATTGAGTTGATCTTGTACCCTCCTCATTTGAGAAACAGCGTGATGTATCCCTTTTATAGCGTCTTCTATTTGAACCAATAAATTTTGTTGCTCATCGAAATCAGCTGACGAATAGTCCAAATTTGGGTTAGGTAAGATTTGAATCTCGACCATACTACTTTTTGCTCCATAAGAAAGTTGTGCGCTATAAAGCCCAGGGGCAACCCTTCCTCCAGCATAATTTCCGTAAACAAAAACATGGTCAACACTTGGTAATTGTGCTCTCCTAAAATCCCAATGCACCCTATTATATCCTTTTTTATTGGGTAAAATTTGATCTTCGGAAGGTCCTCCGGGCCATGATTTAAAGTCTGTATTCTTCTGTGAGCTATACGTTCTGATCACTTTTCCCTCTTGTAAAATGGAGAGTTCCACCTTTATAGAATCATGAACCTCAGGAAGATAATAATCTAAATAAACGCCACTCCTGGGATTAGTTCCTTGAGCTGAATTTTCAGGAGTTTTCCCAGAAGATAAACGATAGGTTGCTTTTGGAGTCGCTATATGAAGTTCTTCTTTTTTAGGTTGTTGTTGTAAAGGGCTTAAATCGTCCAATATCCAAAAAGAACGGCCAGCTGTTGCAGCTATTAAATCGTTGTCTTGAATGTACAAATCGTTTATGGGCACAACGGGTAAGTTGTTTTGAAAAGGCTCCCAAAGGAGTCCGTCATTAAATGAAATATAAAAACCCGTTTCAGTTCCAGCATAAAGTAAACCAGAAACTTTTGGATCTGCTCTTACTACTCTCACAAAATTATGCGCTCCTTCAATCCCCTCTGTAATAAGTTCCCAATGCGTACCATAATCTTCTGTTTTGTAGATATAAGGGGTCAAGTCCATAAACTTATAGCGCATCAAAACAGCATACGCTTTTGCTGGATTATGAGGGGAAACTTCTATGGAATTGAAAATTCCTTCTTTTGAGCCTTTTGGGGTTACGTTAGTCCATGTTACTCCCCCATCGCGGGTTATATGCAAAAGTCCGTCGTCGCTACCCGCCCATAAGACCTTTGGATCGTGAGTAGAGGCGACCAGGCTCATGAGGGTATTGTAATTTTCTCCCCCAGCGGCTTCATTCGTAAATGGAATTCCTCCAGCGACTTGCTGCTCTTTATTGTTTCGTGTTAGATCAGGACTAATTACTTCCCAATCCGTTCCTCCATTTTGGGTTTTAAAAACAACATTTCCAGCATGATAGATTGTATTTGGATCCGACGGAGCACTGAGTATTGGAGCATTCCAATTGAATCGATATTTAAAAGAATCTGGCGTGTTCCCCAAAGCCAATTCAGGGTATTCCTTAATCTCCTTACTGCTCTGAGTAGCCCGATGCCATCGCTCAATAATTCCTTGATAACATCCCCCGTAAACCCATTGGGGGTTTTGTGGGTCAAAAGCTAAAAAAGCACTTTCACAGCCCGAAACAGAATACCAATCTTTCCAATCTATTCCACTGTCTTGATCTCTACTTTTAATCCCTATGGCAGAATTATCTTGCTGACCTCCATAGACATGATAGGGTACTTGTGCATCCGCTATAACTCGGTAAAATTGTGCTGTAGGTTGATTTTGCTGCGTACTCCAACTACTTCCTCCATTGGTTGAAACATTGGCGCCCCCATCGTTTGAATTAATCATAATTTGGTTGTTCTCAGGGTGAATCCACAAATGATGATTGTCTCCATGGGGGGTAGGAAGGGGTTGAAATGTTTTACCTCCATCTATCGATTTCAATGTGGGAGCGTTCAATACATAAACAACATTCTCGTCTTGTGGATCGGCAAAAATCTCCATATAATACCATGATCTTGCCACTGCAATTCTGTTTTTATTGACCTGTTTCCATGTTTTTCCTCCGTCATCAGATCGGTACACCCCAGCGGCTTCCCCATCAGCTTCAATATTAGCAAACACCAAATTTGAATTCGCTCTTGATACAGAAATTCCAGCCTTTCCGAAAACAGAAGGTAAACCTTCCTCGAGTAAAGTCCAATTGTCTCCCCCATCGGTTGATTTATAGAGTCCCGATTTTTCTCCTCCAGATTTCATCTGCCAGGGACTTCTTTCATGATCCCACATTGCAGCATAGAGAATTCGTGGGTTATTTTTATCCATACTCAAAGAAGCTGCACCTGAAGTATCAGAAACATACAATACTTTTTCCCATGTTGTTCCTCCATCTTTAGAACGGTAAACTCCTCGTTCGTTACTAGGACCGTATTGTGCGCCTTGAACAGCGATATAAATCAAATCTGGATTTGTAGGATGAATCTCTACATTAGCGATATGCCTTGAAAAATCTAAACCAATATGTTTCCAGCTCGCTCCGGCGTCTTCAGATTTGTAAACACCGTCCCCCATAGAGGACATTACTCCCCTTGCTGCATGTTCACCCATTCCAACAACAACGATATTCGGATCGCTTTCTGAAACGGCTATTGCGCCTACTGTCCCTGTTTTAAAAAAACCATCGGAAACATTCTTCCAATGTTGCCCATTATCTAGCGTTTTCCAGACTCCTCCGCCTGTGGTCCCCATATAAAAAGTAGATGGTTCCTTGACCACTCCCTCTGAAGTAACACTACGCCCTCCTCGAAAGGGTCCGATGTTTCTCCATTCGAGATTGTTGTATTCCACTAAAGTTGAGGCAGGCGTTTTTACCGACTTTTTTCTTTTTTGACTTTGTGCTAAAGAAGTACTTAAAACTAAGATGAGTATAAAAAGGGCTTTCTTTTTCATGTGTGGAAATTTAAATTGTATGTAAAATAATCAACCTATTCCGGTCGTTTTAATTTAAGATGAAATAAACGAGGTGTGCCTTTGGCTTCACTTTCTGATGTGATCCAAAACTCCGTATCGTTAATAATTTTTACTGCTTCAATTTGTGCTGGTTTTACTGGAATCAAATACCGTTTTAAGTTTAGGTTTTCAAAACCATTTGCGACAAAATTTTCAAGGGTATAGAAATATTGTAATCCCTCGAAGGTATATCCTGTAAGAACCATTAGATCAAATTCCTCCTTGTAATCTGCTGCTGTAATTAAGGATTCTGTATTTATCGAGGCTGATGGAATAAGACTGTAACTCCCCTCTATTTTTGGCAAGGTGTATATTTCAGATTGAAGTGTGAGCCTGTTTTTTGAAAAAAGAACCAATTGGTCTCCAACGGCTGCCAACGCTTCCGCATCATAGGCATTTCGAATTTCCTTTGAAAAGGTTTTTTGAGCTTCATAGCGAATACGAATTGTGCCTTTAGGGTAGAAATCTTTACTTAAGATATATATTTTTAAATTTTCTCTTGTCGCATAATTATTTCCCGTATCCGCTATGTAATAACTGGTTTCATCCCCTGCAAGATCTTCCCAATCTTTGTTTTTTAAATCATAAAAACGAATGCTTTTAACAAGCTCTCCCTCTTTTGTGAATTCATAAAGAACGGCTTTGTCTCCTGAGTCGTTTAAGGTTAGTAAATTGTCCCCAAAGAGCTCTAAACCTGAGGTTTCCTCCAATTCTGAGGGAAGTTTAATGGTGGTTAAAGACAACTGAGCATTACAAATACTCACCGCAACGAGTGTAACTAAAAGAAACCGCATATTTTTTTTAAAGAAACAAGTTAATCAATCTTCTTCTTACCGTTCCTATCTAAATTTCTATTTTTGTTTATATACTAGTAAATGGGGATGAATAAAATCAAAATACTTTGTGTAACTACGTTAATACTTCTTGCTTCATGTAAGCAAAAAGCGGTGAAACAGAGTTATTTGGCACTTGGAGATAGTTATACCCAAGGCGAAGCGGTTTCGGAGAGTGAACGATGGCCTGTGCAACTAGCTAAAGCACTGGAAAATGAGAATGTCACTATTGCACCACCAAAAATCATCGCTCAAACTGGTTGGACTACTGATGAATTAAAAAAAGGAATTGATGAGGCGGTTTTGGATTATCCTTATGATTGGGTTTCACTTTTAATAGGAGTTAACAACCAATATCGCGGTTACAATTTAGCAACTTTCAAAACCGAATTTGAAGAACTCCTAACCCAATCGATACTTTTTGCTGGAAATAAAAAAGAAAGGGTTTTTGTGGTATCCATACCCGATTGGGGAGTTATGCCTTTTGCAAAAAATAGAGACCAAGAACAAATTGCAACTGAAATTGACAATTTTAATCAAGTTATTTATGAGGTCTGTGCAAGGGAAGAAATTGCATTTATCGATATTACACCTCTATCAAGAACCGTAAATCTCCATCCAGAATTTATAGCCTCTGATGGTTTACATCCAAGCGGGGATCAATATGCAGCCTGGATCAAAGAGATGATCCCAATATTTCTAAATTCAACGGATGATTGATATAGAGGACGTAAAAAAAATGGATCGATTAGATCCCCTAGCTCCATTTCGAAAACAATTTTACAATGCAGCGCATGAAATCTATTTGGATGGAAATTCATTGGGCAAACTTCCCATTGCTGCAATTCAACTCCTTGAAAATACGATTTCTAATCAATGGGGAAAACAGCTTATTCAAAGTTGGAATGAGCACTGGCTTGAACTCCCCAAACGTTTAGCTCAAAAATACAGCCTTCTTTTAAATGCCTCAAAAGGAGAACTCATTCTTGGCGAATCCACCTCCGTTCGGATTTATCAGGTGCTTTTTGCTTTGATTGAGTCCGGAAAATATCCCAAACAACTGCTCACAGATGAGCTGAATTTTCCAACCGATCTCTACGTTATGCAAGCTCTAACAAAACAATTTTCCTTGCATGAGCTGAAGATTATCAAATATGGACAAGAAATCGAAGCTGAAATTTCCATCCTCAAAAAAGCGATGGAAGATTCTCCAGGAATTTTTTGCCTGAGCTTGGTGAGTTACAAAAGTGCCTATATGTACCCCATGAAAGAATTAAATCAATGGGCTGCTGCGCATCAAAGTATTATCGTTTGGGATTTAAGTCATGCGGTAGGTGCTATAGAAATTGATTTAAAATCTACAGAAACTCAAGTTGCTTTAGGATGTACGTATAAGTATATGAATGGAGGTCCTGGCTCTCCTGCTTTTCTTTATGTTAGCAATGAACTTCAAGAAGGACTTAAAAATCCTATTCAGGGTTGGTTTGGACATCAAAAACCATTTGACTTTGTCCCCCAATATGAAGCTGCTCAGGGGTTGGATCAGTTTTATAACGGTACCCCTCCTGTGCTCTCACTTCAGGCAATTGAACCTGGGATAGACCTCACCCTTGAAGCTGGAATGAATACTATTCGAAAGAAAAGTGTGCTCCAGTCAGAATTTTTAATCGGGCTGATTCAAAGTGAATTGGTCCCATTGCATTATCAATTACAAAGTCCTGAACAGAGTCATTTAAGGGGGTCGCACGTTGCTCTATCGCATCCAGCAGCATGGCAAATTTGTCAAGCCTTAATCAAGGGAGACAGGAACACTCCCAAAATTATTCCAGATTTTAGACCTCCCCATTTTATCCGGTTAGGGATAACACCCTTAACTACTCGTTTTGAGGATTTATGGTGGGTGGTTATACAACTCAAATCAATTGTCGAATCCAAAGTCTATCTTCATTTCGATTCTCAGAAAAAAAATGTAACCTAAATTATTTGGTTTTTGGCAATAAAAAAGCCTTCAGGAAGTATTCCCAAAGGCATAACCATAAACCAATTCATCAATGAAGAATTGATGTAGCAAAAATAATAATTCCTAAACAAACTTGCTGTTAAAAATTAAAAAAATACTAACCATTTCTTAACATTGCCCCTTCTTTAACCTCTTATTTTTGAAATAAAAATGCAGTACATAAAATCCCTTTTCTATTTCAGTGGATTCTTCTGTTGGTTTCTATTTAAGAGAAAATTCGAGAGAAATAAATAACATACTATTGCGTGATTTCATACTCATGCTCCCAGTTGGGATTTTCCAATTTGTTAATCACATATTTAAGAGTAATTTCTTCCCCCGCTGCTATATCCATTAGGGCTTGAATACGGATGTGTTTTATAGAGCCCAGTTCGGGGTCCTCTTCAGAAAAAATTGCTTTACAATTTGGAATTTCATGATGATTTACAAAAGCGCCCAAGGGTAAGCGAATGTAATGATCTTGAAAACGCGGATCAAAAACATGACTCATTCCCAAATCAGTTCCTGCTTTTAGGGGGACAAGTGTAAAAAGACCAAGACCGTCAATTTTACTCTTCTGAATGGTAATAAAATTGGGCAGTGGTCGCCAATTACTGTTCTTTATCATTGAGCTTTCCTCATTTAGAATTATAAAAATAACGATTTCCGCTCTATTTAACTAAAAATTCATGCTCTAGGAATTTTTTGGGACCGATTAGAGCATTTAAAATTCTAAAGGGCAGGGTTAGGTTTTCTTCTTTCGTTCCCGTTTTTATCTGAATTCGGGTAGTGGTTTTTGGTTCAAGAATAAATATCGAGGAACCTTGATGAAAACTATACTCGCCTAAATATTCCATTTGAAAGGGAACGCTACTCTCATTCACCACATCCAGTTGCAGAATAAGTTTATCCTCCGGATACGTTGGAGTTCCAAATCGAATATTCTCGGAAACTAATTGTTTGATTTGATCCTCTTTCCCAATCACTAAATCTTCATACCAGACGATTGTATTCCCTGAAAACAGCGCTTTTTTTATCGCCTCTACCGATTTTCCATTCACTCGAACAAAGGTCATGGGACGATGTCCTCCCTCACTAATTTCATGAGCCCAATCCGTAAGTCCATGAATATCGGAAGTCCCTAGAATGGTTAAATCATTATCTAATGCGATTTGAAGTGCCTCCTCAGAAAAGGTAGTTTCATTTACGACTTCAATTCCATGTAAAAGTTTATTGGATATTAAAAAATTATGAAAAGGTTCTAAGCGAGCAATTCCGTCAATTCGATGCGCGTCCCAATTGGGATGATTCCAAAACACGAAAGCGTTTTGCTTGTTTGCTTCTTGGATTCCTGTTAAGGAATCTTTATGAAGTAATTTGTTTGCATCTTTAACAAATACTGCATTAATATGGCCTGGGGGCATTTCTCTTGTAATTTCAGATCCATTAATAACCTGGAGTCTTTCTTCTGGATTGATCATTTCAGAAGCAATATAGAAGGACCTATTTCGATCTGGATGGGGGAGGTCTTCTGCATGAGGTTGGTATTCCAAATGCTCTGTCATTGCGATTAAATCTAAGCCCTCTCGACGAGCTTCTTCTACACGGATACTGGGCCAAACTGCTCCATCTGAAAAAACAGTATGAATATGTAAATCCATGCTGATCCATTGTGCGTTTGAGTCGGCTTTAAAAAAGCTACTTTGGGCTCGAACAGCAATTGCACCAAGTATAAAAATCGAAGTGCAGAAAAGAAATTTTTTAAACATGCGCATGATGATATATTTTGTTGAAGCTACAATTTATACCAAACAAAAAAAAGTTTAAAAAAAAATTACGCTCCTTTTATAGCTTATAGATAAGTAACGTATTCCACAACCTGGTTTTAAGATACTGATCCGTAGCTTTAAAAATCGTGTTTTTTTGAAAGCCTGTATTTAACGTAGTTTTACTGTTGAGTTTCATACTAAAGCCAAAAAACGTCCAGTTTTGATTAAATTTATAAGGAATTCCTGAAGGATTCATCAGTGTGAAGATTTCATCGTAAAAAACAAAATTTATTGGAACTTTAGCTTCTGGCATTGAAAGAGGCCGAATGTAGGTGAATCGAAAACGAATCCTACTTGAGAAATCAAAGCTTTTAAGCGAACGATTTTTTTGGAGAGGAAGTACTTCTTGAAAACGATGTTCTAATCGAATCCAAGTCGAAAAAGTCCCTTTTTTTAGTGGTAAGTTATAGATTACTTGTTCCCATATATTGTGTTCGTTCCGAAATCGAGGATCTGCGTTTACCTCTGAAGTGTAATTTTTTAGGTAGCTGTATCCTGCAGTCCATAAAATATTATTGGAGTCTGTAAAGGTCAGTTGGGGTCTAAAAATCTGTTGTTTCCAGGCATTAAAATAATCCACCGTTCTAAAGTGTAGTTCTGTTCGTAAACTCAACTTATCCGAGAGTGAATAATCCACAAAAATGGCATTCCAAAAACTTTCTTCTTTTGTATATTCCTGCGCCCAAAGTAGCGGTGAAAAAAATAGAGGTAGAATGCTGTAAAATATTTCCTTTTTTATCCTCATTTAAACTTCCTCATTAATCCTTCTTGGGCAACAGATGCTACCATTTTTCCCGACCTGTCAAAAATACTTCCTCTAGCATAACCTCTTGCATTGGATGCACTGGGACTTTCAATTGCGTACAGTAACCAGTCGTCAATTTCAAAATCTCTGTGAAACCAAAGAGCATGGTCCAAACTGGCGTAATATATTTTTTGATGTTCAAATTCTTTTCTGTGGGGCAAAGTGGCGGACAAGAGGAGTCCATAGTCTGAAGCAAAAGCAAGAAGTTGGTGTTGTAATGCAGTATCCGCTTTAATTTTTTCTTTAGTCTTAAACCAAATGTGTGAAAATGGGGGTTTGTTTTCTGTTTCCAAATAGATCGCTTTTCCTACGGGTCTAAACTCAAAAACTTGTGGATGCGCCATCATTAGTCGACCAAAACGCTCGGGGTCTTTTTCTCTGAGAGGCTCCGCTTGTTGGATGTCTGAAAGTAAAATTTCAGGGGTCAAAACATTCGGCATGGTAATTTGATGATCTGCTCCTGCTTCATCAAGATGAAAAGAGGCGGACATATTAAAAATTGCCTTCCCTTCTTGATAAGCAACAACTCTACGAGTAGTAAAACTGCGTCCATCTCGAATGGCATCAACATGATATTCTATGGGGATATTAATATCGCCCCCTAGAATAAAATAGCCGTGCATCGAATGGGCTTTTCTGTCTTTAGGAACCGTTTGATAAGCTGCATGTAAGGATTGGCCTAAAACCTGACCCCCAAATACACGCCCCCATGCAGTCTTGTAATTTTGACCCACAAATTGATGAGAACTTTTTTGTTCCAGTTGGAGTAAATCAATAAGAGAATTCAGGTTTATCATTAAATATCTTTAAAATTACAGTTTTTAAAACGCTTTGAAATGAAAACAGCTTATTGTTTTCTTATGCTCCAAATTTCGTGCATCGGATCGCCTTTACTACTAAATCCCTGATGATGCCAATCAGAATCCTTCAGACTGTAATCAAAAGGAAGCACTGCTCCTACTCGACTATTGTCTCTGGAAAAATATTCGATATGCTCGGTATACTTTCCGTTTTCGGCAGTATAAAATCCTCCCCCCGATCCAAAAAACTCAAAGGTTTCCGTATTGAAAGCAATCCATTGGAAATAGCCATCCCATAAAAATTTCATCGTTTTTCGAGGAGCTGAAGTGTCTCTTCTACGTTCGCCTTGATCCGTCATTCTTCCAGCCATAAGCCATTTGCCATTTAGATCCATTGGCGAATTGGAAATTTTTTTCCACTTCTTAGTTTTTTCAATCTTCATTTGTTTCAAACCATCCTTTTCAAAATTGGAATTAAATTCAAAATCCACCATAAACTCTTCACCTGATTGAGTGTAAAAACCACCGCGCGTTAAAATAAACTCTGGAGGATCACTAACAAATTGGGTTTCTACAAAATAATTTTGATCCATCAAAATTCGATGGGTAATGCCTTTTTGATTTTCGTTTGATTGAAACGAAAAAACCTGAGCCTTTAAACCAAAAAGAATGAGGAAAAAGAAAGTAAAAAAAAGTGATTTCATGGTTTTTTAATTTCTGTAGTTTAATGCAGGTTTGCGATCCCCCAACATGGGTACGTATTGAAAATCTTTTCCTCTTTTCTGAATAAAATTTTCTTTAGCCGCTTGAATGATTTTCGGATTATCGAATAATTGCATTCCAGTAAGCGTGAGGGTTTTTGCTGCTATAATCATTCCTTTTTCTCCTATGCTTGTTCCTCCAGCAGCTACTGCTTGCCAACTGTGCGCAGGTGTTCCTGGAACCCAAGTGGCTGCTCGTAATCCCGCTGTGGGAACTGCAAAGCTGACATCACCTACATCCGTAGAGCCTCCTGCCTTAACATTTTCACTATACGGCATGACGCCTTCAACATATTTGGTTTCCAGGGGTTCACCTAAAGTTTCTGCGATTTTTTCAGCAAAGGCTTTTTCTTCCGTAGTATAGGTGTATCCCCCAATGGTTTCTAGATTTTTCTGAACCATGGGCTGCAACACATCATTAAACAAGAGTTCGTGGGTTCCCCCAATCATCTCGTATTCCATAGTAGTCCCTGTTCCGAGTGCAGCTCCTTTGGCGGCATTAACAATTCGATCAAAAACTTTTGTGACTTCATCACGGGTTTTGTGACGTGCATAATAATAAACTTCAGCAAAATTAGGAACAACATTCGGTGCTTCTCCACCACGAGTAATCACATAATGGATACGCGTGCTTTCTGTCACGTGTTCTCTCATCATATTCACCATATTGTTCATGGCTTCTACAGCATCTAAAGCAGAACGCCCTTTTTCTGGTGCACCTGCAGCATGTGCTGACACTCCATAAAAACGAAACTTGGCGGATTTATTTGCCAATGCCGGCCGTACACTCGCTGAATTTTTACTGTCTGCATGCCAATGTAAGGCAACATCAACATCATTAAATAAGCCTGCACGAGTCATATAAACTTTTCCTGAGCCGCCTTCCTCTGCTGGACATCCATAAAAACGAACTGTTCCTGACTTCCCTTCTTTTTGTAGGTAATTTTTTAAAGCAATCGCAGCAGCTACAGAGGCTGTCCCGAAGAGGTGGTGTCCACAAGCATGACCTGCTTTTGCATTGTTCGAAACTTTATAGGGAACTGCTTGTTGGGACAAGCCGGGTAAGGCATCATATTCTCCCAAAATGCCGATTACAGGACTCCCTGATCCAAAGCTTGCAACGAAAGCGGTAGGCATTTCAGCAACTCCAGCTTCAATTGTAAACCCCTCCGCCTGTAAGGTTTTCTGTAACAGCGCGCTACTTTGCTCTTCTTGGTAACCCATCTCGGCATAAGACCATATTTGTTGAGCAATTTCACCATAAGCTCCTTGCTTGTTATCAATGGTTTGAAGTATAGATTTGTACTTGGACTGACTGTAACCCATTGTAAGAATGAGTAAAAAAATAAGGCTTAGAAATGGACGCATAATTTTCAATTTGATGTTACCCTCAAAAGTATTAATTTTGAACTTGGCATCCTAAATTCTTACTAAAGAGGATCTCTGTTTTAACCAAAAATTTGCCATATTAAACCTATGAAAAAGTTTTTTTATTTAGCCCTCGCCCTAAGTTTCGGAATTATTCTCAATGCTCAAAAAGTTGCATTTGAAGAATTCGACTTAGACAACGGCTTACATGTAATCTTACATCAAGACAATACCGCTCCCCTTATCGTGACTTCAGTTTTATATCACGTTGGATCTAAAGATGAAGATCCAGAACGTACGGGTTTTGCTCATTTTTTTGAGCATTTACTCTTTGAAGGAACTGAAAATATTGAACGAGGGGAATGGTTTAAACTTGTTTCTGCCAATGGAGGTAATAACAATGCCTATACCACTAACGATTTCACTTACTACTATGAGGTCTTCCCTTCCAATAATTTAGAACTCAGCTTGTGGATGGAATCTGAGCGAATGCTTCACCCAGTGATCAATGAAATAGGTGTGGAAACTCAAAATGAAGTCGTTAAAGAAGAGCGTCGTATGCGATATGACAACAGTCCCTATGGCCGTTGGGATGAAGAAGTGCGAAAACTGTTATTTAAAAAACATCCCTATAAACACAGTACCATAGGAGAAATGGAACATTTGGATGCTGCTTCACTTGAGGAATTTATTGCGTTCAACAAAAAGTATTATGTGCCCAATAACGCTGTCCTCGTTCTCGCTGGTGATTTTGAAGCAGAAACTGCTAAAAAATTAGTTAAAACCTATTTTAACGATATTCCCAAAGGGGCTGAAATAGATCGCAACGTTATAAAAGAAGATCCTATCCTTGAAGCATTGACTGGAGAGGCTTTTGATAAAAATATTCAAATTCCAGCAATATTCACTGCCTATGGTATCCCTGAAAAAACCTCAAGAGATTCCAAAGTCCTGGACATGATCTCTTCCTATCTAAGCGATGGGAAAAGTTCCAAATTGTATCGCAAATTAGTAGATGAGAAAAAAATGTCTCTTGAAGTCGCTGCGTTTAATATCAGTTTAGAGGATTATGGGGTGTATGTAATATTGTCCTTACCTGTTGGTGAAAATAGCCTATTGGCGCTTCGAGATGAAATTGATTTGGAAATTGACAAGATTCAAAAAGAGCTCATTTCAGAAAAAGATTACGAAAAGTTGCTGAATAAGTTTGAATCTCAATTTGTGAATTCCAACAGCACTGTTGAAGGTATCGCTAATTCTTTAGCTGAATACTATACTTTTTACGGAGACACAAACCTGATCAATTCAGAAATTGATATTTATCGTTCCATTACACGTGAAGAAATTCGAGCGGCTGCACAAAAATATCTGAATCCAAACCAACGTTTGACCCTTAACTATTTACCTGAATCTAAATAAGCTATGAAACGAATTTTAATCCTCTGTCATCTACTCCTTTCTACTTTTGCGATCCAGGCTCAGCTAGATCGTTCCAAACAACCCCAGCCAGGACCTTCACCCTTAATTCAGTTGGATGATCCACAAGAATTTCAACTTCCCAATGGAATCACGGTATTGCTGGTAGAAAATCATAAACTCCCAAGGGTATCGATTAGTCTTTCTATTGACAATCCTCTTATCGTTGAAGGCAGTAAAGCAGGGACCAATGCTTTACTTACAAGTATGATGGGCAAAGGTTCTAACTCAATTTCAAAAAATGATTTTGAAGAAGAGATTGATTTTATGGGAACTCATTTTCATTTCAATTCCGACGGGGCGCATGCAAGCTCCCTCAGCCGTTATTACACTCGGGTTTTAGAACTTTTAGCCGATGCTACTCTACACCCTAATTTTATTGAAGAAGAGTTTGAAAAAGAAAAAGAAAAGACCCTGACAGGAATTGAGACTGCAGAAAAAGATGTTAAAACAGCAGCAAGACGAGTTGAAAACCTGCTTTCCTATGGGAGGAATCATCCCTACGGAGAATACATCTCTAAAGAAAGTGTTCAAGGTTTAAAACTGGACGATATCCAAGAGGCCTATAAATATTATTACAATCCTCAAAATGCCTATTTGGTTGTCGTTGGAGATTTTGATGCTACGCAAATAAAAAAAGAAATAAAGAAATACTTTGGGAAATGGAAAGTAAAAACATCACCTAAAACCCCCTTCCCCGAACCTAAAAATGCTCAACAAACTGAAATTGCTTTTGTAGAAATGCCAAACGCTGTTCAATCGGAAATTAGTTTTATAAATACAATTCCCTTAGATAAAAAAAATCCTGATTATTTTGCCGCAATTCTAGCGAATCAAATTTTAGGAGGAGGAGCAGAAGCCCGACTATTTTTGAATCTTAGAGAAGATAAGGGCTTTACCTACGGTGCCTATTCCAGATTGAGAGATTCCCACAAAACGAGAGGCCGTTTTATGGCCTCTACGAGTGTTCGAAACGCAGTAACCGATAGTGCCGTTGTTGAGATTTTACATGAGGTTGATAAAATAAGAACTACTCGGGTAACCGATGAAGAGCTGGAATTAGTTAAGGCAAAGTATTCTGGAAATTTCGTAATATCTCTAGAAGATCCAGAAACCATTGCCAATTTCGCTTTAAATATCAAAACACAAAATCTGCCTTCAGATTTTTACAAACAATACTTAAAAAATGTCAATGCAGTAACTAAAGAGCAAGTATACACAGCTGCTCAAAAATATTTTTTAAGTGATAACGCAAGAATAGTAGTCACCGGAAAAGGAAATGAAATCTTAGAGGGATTAGAACAAATCTCACATCGAAATCAACCTATTAAAGTGAGGTATTTTAATAAATGGGGTGAAGAAACTGAACGCCCAGATTATTCTAAAACCATTCCTGAAGGAATTACTGCTACAAGTGTAATCAAAAACTATCTCAAAGCTATTGGTGGAGAGGAGCCGTTGAAAAATATCCAATCCATAAAAGAAACCGCTGAGGCAACGATTCAAGGAATGAAAATTGAAATTATCAATTATAAAACCAATCAAAAACAATCCTTAACAGAAATGAAAATGATGGGGAATCTAATGCAGCGACAAGTCACCAATAAAACAAATGCTTATATAGAAATGCAAGGGCAAAGAATAGATTTGGAAGGAGATAATTTAAAGCAGATGCTCATAGAAGCGACTATTTTTCCTGAATTAGAGACGGATTTAGATAACCTGGAATTCGTAGGTTTAACTGAGGTTGATGGTCAAAAAGCATATGAAATAAAATTTTCTAACAGCTTAACTTCTTTTTACGATGTAGAAAGTTATCTGAAAATCCAAAGCATACAAAGCATGGAAATTATGGGTAATGTTCAGACAAGTACAATTAAAAAAGGAGACTATAAACAAGTGGATGGAATATTATTCCCGCATAAAACCAGTATGGCAATGGGACCACAAGTCGTCGATTTTATCACCAACTCGATCGAAATAAATATTGAACTAGACTCAACCGTCTTTGAATAATTTTAAATTAATTCTTTACTGACGCCTTCTTTTTGGGGGCGTTTTTTTTATCTGTAATCAGATATACACCCAAAAGAATCAGGGCACATCCTAACCATTGAATCAAAACAAATTGCTCACCGTCTAAAATCCCCCATGAAATTGCAACTATAGGTAGGATATACGTTATTGAAATAGAAAAGACTGGCGAAGAAATGGAGACCAATTCATTAAACATCACTTTTGCTAGAGCTGTTCCGAATAGAGATAAAATAAATATGTATCCTAAGGAAGAACTGAGGGCAGTCGATTCATAAACCGCCCCCCAGGGAAAATTGGAGGTGACCAAAACCAAAAGGGCTGGTACAGCAATGGCGATAAAGTTCCCTAAAGCTATACTAAGCGCAGGTACATCTTGAAGTTTGTATTTAATAACATTTACGTTTATCGAATAACAAATGGCAGCAGCTACAACTAAAAAAGCATACCAACTATTTAGTCCGGATCGAATGTTAAATTCATTGCTTACCAAAATGAGTGTCCCTACAAAGCCGATGAATACCCCAAGAATTTTCATCCATTTAAAAGTGGATTTAAAAAACAAAAAGCCCAGAATTAGAGTGAATAATGGCGTCATCCCATTCAGAACTGCAGCTACAGAACTATCAATAACCGTTTCTGCAAAAGCAAACAAATAACTTGGAAAAAAGGTCCCAAAATAACCTGTGAAGATGATCCATTTCCAAGAATCTTTTGATATTTTTTTAAGTTGTTTCCATCCAACAAGAGAAAGCATAGCTGTCGTCATTAAGATTCTTGTGGATCCCAATTGTAAAGGTGTTAAGCCCAATAGTCCCTTTTTTATAAGGATATAGGAGCTCCCCCAAATGATTGAAAGGACAAAAAGGTAAACCCATTTTTTTAATGAAACCTGCATCGAGAGTAAAATTGCACTTTTTAATATAGCTTTTACGTTATTCGAACCGTTTTTTACTAAATAGAGGTTTCAAAAAAAGAGGCGTTTTATTCAGTTTGTTCCTAATTTGGAATTTTAAACAATGAAATGGAGAATCTTGTTACTCCCATTCCAACGTTTGAATTAAATGTATAATGTCCTTTTCAAGATATTTTACCGCGGGTAATAGGGAATCGTAATTGGGTCTTGCATAAAAATAAACGGATCCTACCAAAAAATGTTTGGAGCTGTCTGTTAAAAAAAACTGGTATTGAGAGGCTGCATTACCAACTACCGAGAATAGGGTTCCAAAAACTCTTTTTGTCGGGTTGATAAAAACTTTTTCTGGAATGGCCTCTGCTTTTGAAATATGTTTATAGGGAAGTTTATAGGCGTCATTCAAAAGCGAGTCTAGATTGTTTTTGATTCCATTGTAATTGAGATAAAGGGTTGCTTTCATCTCTGGATAAATCAATTGGGAATTTCCAGAATGGAATAACTTTACGTTAGAAAAAGAGTTGTGTTCAAAGGAAAACGGGGCTGAACCTTCCAACCTTTCATAGGTAGATGAAGGATACTCTAAACGCAAATAACCCCAGGGTTTGGGCTGTACTTCTGGAGTACAACTCAGAAATAAAAAAATCCCAAACAAAAAAAAAGGTTTCATAGTTTCTACTGTTTTGGAAGTTCGACTTTGACCTGTTTGATTCGCATTTGTTCTAGCTCTTCTACAGTAAACGTGTAATCTTGAAATCTGATTTTTTGTCCCTTTCTGGGAAATTTCTTTGCAAGTTCTAGCAATAGACCTGCGAGTGTTTCAGAATCCCCTTTTACATTTTCAAAAATTTCGGTATCCTCAATATGAATTGCTTTAAAAAAATCTTTTAAACTAATTTTAGCTTCAAATATATAGGTATAGTCATCAATTCTAGAGTAACTTAAATCGTGCTCGTCAAATTCATCACTGATGTCTCCCACAATTTCCTCCATGATGTCTTCAAGGGTAATTAGCCCAGACGTTCCTCCATATTCGTCAACCACAATAGCGAGGTGAATTTTTTTCTGTTGAAATTCCTTCAGCAAGTCATCAAGTTTTTTGTTCTCGGGAACATAAATAGGTGGTTTTAAAACCCCCTGCCAAACAAAATCTGGATTGCCTAGATTGGGTAATAAATCTTTGGTGTATAAAATTCCCTTGATATTGTCCTTTTTTTCGTGATATACTGGGATTCTGGAATACCCTTCCTCGAGTATAATGGGAATTATTTCCTCCAAACTCAGTTCGTCTGAAAGCGCAAACATATCCATCCTTGGGCACATTACCTCCCGAGTATCGGTATTCCCAAAATTTACAATTCCTTCCAAGATCCGCTGTTCATCCGATGTTGTTTCGTCATCTCCTGTAAGTTCAAGGGCTTGAGATAATTTATCTACCGAAAATTGATTTTTTTGATCTCCTAAACGCTTTTCTAAAAAACTGGTGGTTTTACTCATCGGATAAGTAATCCAAAAAAGGAAATACTGGTCCAAAGCTGAAATTAGAAATGCCATTCGTTTTGCGAATTCCAATGCATTTCTATTTGCATAAACCTTGGGCAGTATTTCTCCAAAAATTAAAATAATAGTAGTGATTAACCCAATTTCAATTATCAAAACAAGAATTGGGTTTTCAATTCCAGAAAAGAAGAAACTGCTTAAAACTGAGAATACCAGAACAATTGCAATATTGATAAAATTATTGGCAACCAATATTGTTGCTAAAAGACGTTTTGGTCTTTTGAGCAAAGTAATCACACGCTGTAATCTAGGGTCGCTATTGTTTTCGTTGAGTTCCTCTATAGCTTTGAGTTGCAAGGAAAAAAAAGCGACTTCAGCTCCAGATATCAATGCCGAGCATATCAATAAGAAAATAACTACAATCCCTTGTATCCAAATCAAATTGGCTACGAATAAGGATATTGTCAGCAAAGGGTCAGGATCCAATCAGTTATGCGTTTTTAAAATGGTAAATCATCCTCTTCAGGGGGTGGGCTATCCACCAAACTTGTGGAGGAAGAAGAAGCAGGAGCCTCCCCTGCTGCCGTTTCTTTTTTAGTTGAAAGGAACGTAAATTCATTTACGTTGATCTCTGTTGAATAGCGATCTTTCCCTTCATCATCGGTCCACTTTCTGGTTTTAATACGACCTTCAATGTAAATTTTGTCCCCTTTACTTAGGTATTTTTCGCAAACTTCTGCTGCTTTGTTACGAACAACAATGTTGTGCCATTCGGTGTTTGTCACCTTTTCACCATTGCTTTTGTTGACATAGGACTCGTTTGTTGCAAGAGGAAATCTACCGATTGACCCCCCACCTTCAAAATAATGCATTTTAACATCATCTCCTAAATGTCCAATTAGCATGACTTTGTTTAATGTACCGCTCATAGTTGAAAGATTTTTGAGTTAGATGTAATCGTAAATTTAGTCAATCAATGATCAATTGAAAAGAATTTTTGCATAAAATTTTGAATTACTACAGGTACTGCAAGCCCCATTAGAGAAGCTTTTGAATAACTATTTAAGAGTTTACTGTCCAATTCAATTTTCCAAAAATTAATATAAAGTGTTTGATGGCTTAACTTGTGAATTAGGGGTTTGTTATTCCATAATTTAATTGGCTTTAGAGTAGCTTTTAGATCTTCTGGAAAATTTTCATGCTCTATTAATTTCGCAGCTGACCTTATTGTATCACTGGACTCGACCAATGGAAATTCGTAGAGGTTTTGCCAAATTCCATTTCCCGTGCGTTTTTGCATCTTATAATGATGCTTCAAATCCGAAACAACCAAATAGTTAAAATAACGCTTCGTGTTTTTAACCTTGTTCGTTTTTCTAGGCAATTCATGAATCAGATTTTGATTGAATGCTACGCATCTTCTAGCAAATGGACAGTCCACGCATTTGGGTTGCTTGGGTTTACAATACAAGGATCCAAACTCCATGAGTGCTTGATTAAATGTCCCCGGATGAGTTTGACCCATTAAATCCTTAGCCTTTTTTTTAAACTCTTTAAGGGCGCTATTGGAATTAATTGGAGTTGTTATTCCAAAATAGCGGGACAAAAAACGGTAAACATTCCCGTCAACTACTGCCTCGGGGATATCATAACAAATAGAAGCTATAGCACTGGCTGTGTAATCCCCTACACCCTTGAGCTGAATGAGGGTTTCGAAGGTATTGGGAAAAATTCCTTTCAATTCACTGTGTACATATTGAGCTGTAGCGTGGAGATTTCTAGCTCTTGAGTAATATCCGAGTCCTTGCCACAATTTTAATACTTCATCCTCTTTGGCTAAAGCCAGAGCTTCAACAGTAGGAAATGCCGTTAAAAAACGTTTGTAGTACGGCAGTCCCTGAGCTGTGCGCGTTTGCTGGAGAATAACTTCAGAAAGCCATACTTTATAGGGCTCTTGAGACTCTCTCCATAAAAATGAACGTTTGTTTTCAGCATACCACAACAACAGTTTTTTTGTCCAATTCAAAATCTAAATCGTGTATTCATTTGGCTAAAAGTAAAGAAACATTAAGAATATAAAAACTTTGTACAGAGCATTTTATAATTTAAATTTATATATTTGCGAGCCTTAAATTTTGAGTAATATAACAACGTAAATATGACAAAAGCAGATATTGTATCGAACATAACTGACCAACTTGGACTAGACCGAGCTGATGTACAAGCGACCGTTGAAAAATTCATGAAAGAAGTAAAGGTTTCTCTAGAAAAAGGAGAGAATGTGTATTTAAGAGGCTTTGGTAGTTTTATAATTAAAACTCGAGCTGAAAAAACAGGTAGAAACATTTCAAAAAATGTTGCTATTAAAATTCCTGCACACAATATCCCATCATTCAAGCCTGCGAAAATTTTCGTCCAAGGTGTGAAATCAAAAGTACACGTAGCTAAATAAATTTATAACCCTTTAATAACTATCTCTATATGCCTAGTGGTAAAAAACGTAAAAGACACAAGGTGGCGACGCACAAGCGTAAGAAACGTAGAAGAGCGAATCGTCACAAGAAAAAATAGTGTAGGTTAATGCACTTAAAACATTTACCAAAAGTTCATTGAAAAGGCAGTTCTTGAAAAATTTGACTACTGCCACAGGAAAATCCTGAAAATATTGTTTAATCCGTTACTGTGAGTTCGCTCATAGTCACACAAAATAATTCAGAGTGAATAAAGAATTAATTATACGTTCGCATTCCTCTGCTGTTGATTTTGCACTGCTCAAGGATGGAAAATTAATTGAGCTAAATAAAGAAGTAGAAGATAATAACTTTTCTGTAGGCGACATTTTTGTCGGTAAAGTAAGAAAAGCAATGCCTGGGTTAAATGCCGCATTTGTAGATGTCGGACATGAAAAAGATGGTTTTTTACACTATCATGACCTCGGCCCAAAATTTCCTTCGCTAGTAAAGTATATTAAACAGATAAGCACAGGTAAAAACAAAGATTATCTTTTAAAACAATTTCGATTTGAAAATGATATTGAAAAAGACGGCAATGTAGGAGATGTAATTTCTCCAAAACAAACCGTTTTAGTTCAAGTTGTTAAAGAACCCATTTCTACCAAAGGTCCTCGATTGAGCTCAGAAATTTCTCTTGCTGGACGTTATATGGTATTGATGCCGTTCTCTGATCGCGTTTCGATTTCTCAAAAAATTGAGGATCGCGCAGAAAAAAATAGACTCAAAAAACTGGTTCAAAGTATTCGACCCAAAGGTTTTGGTCTAATTATCCGAACTGTTGCAGAAGGACAAAAAGTAGCCTCACTGGATGCAGATATTCAACAACTGCTGACTCGCTGGAAAAATTTATCTGGCAAACTCAAGCAAATTGATAAATATCCAACCAAAGTGTTAAGTGAAATTAACCGTTCTTCGAGTATATTGCGCGATATTTTTGACGATCATTTCACGGGTATTCATGTAGATGATGCCGCGATGGAAAGTGAAATCAAAGACTATATTGAAACCATTGCTCCTGATAAAACAGGAATCGTAAAATTGTATGAAAATCATCTTCCAATTTTTGAAAAATTCGGTATCGAAAGGCAAATAAAATCTGCATTTGGAACAACAGTTTCCATGCAAAAAGGAGCTTATTTGGTTATAGAACACACGGAAGCGTTACACGTTATTGATGTCAATAGCGGGAATCGATCCAACCGTTCGAAAAGTCAAGAAGATACTGCCATGGAAGTAAACATGATTGCTGCTACTGAAATAGCACGTCAGTTGCGATTAAGAGACATGGGTGGGATTATCGTAGTAGATTTCATTGATTTAAATTCAAATTCAAATCGGAAAAAACTATTTGAACACCTTTGCCAAGAAATGAGTACCGACAGAACGAAACACAAGATTCTGCCACCCAGTAGGTTTGGTCTCATTCAGATAACACGGCAGCGTGTTCGCCCTGAAATGAATATCAAAACCCAAGAGCCCAACCCCAATGTCAATGGGGAAGTGGAAGCTCCAATAGTATTAATTGACAAAATCAACACAGAGCTTAGTAACATTACTAAGAACCCGCGTATCCAAAAGGAAAAACTATTTTTACATGTTCATCCCTTTGTAGCCGCTTACCTTCTAAACGGGACTCCATCCCAACGTTTAAAATGGTATTTTGAATATAAAAAGTGGATTCGAATTGTTCCACGCCATGCTTATCAATATTTGGAGTTTCGCTTCTTGAATAAAGAACGTAAAAGACTCCGTCCTTAATACGAAAACCACCTTTTTAAAACAGGGTGGTTTTTTTTTGCCCAAACGTTGTTGAAAATTGAAGCGTAAATTCAAAAAGTCAGTGAAGTTTATTTATATTCCATTATGCAAAACAAGCAGTCCTATACAGTCGCAGAAGCACAACAAAAACTAGAACATTACTGTAGTTACCAAGAACGCTGTCATCAAGAAGTCGTTAATAAATTAAATTCCTTAGGGATGTTTACATCCGCCAGAGACCTTATTCTTACCCATTTAATTCAAGAAAACTTTCTCAATGAAACCCGATTTGCTCAAAGTTTTGCTCGCGGAAAATTTAGAATCAAAAAATGGGGTAGGGATCGAATAAAAAAAGAACTCAAAGCACGTCATATCTCAGATTACAACATAAAATTAGGATTAAAAGAAATCTCTGAAGAAGACTACCGATCAACTTTTTGGGCATTATTTGAAAAAAGAAAAGCTGCTGTTCAAGGTCTAAGTAGTACCCTTCAAAAGAAAAAAATTATGAGTTATATGCTCTATAGAGGATGGGAAACCCACCTGATCTATGAAGCATTAAATGATCTTTGAATCAAAACTTATAACTCAACGACACCAATCCGTTTCTGCCAGGCATTGGGACTAAATTGGTTTCGCTATATATCCTATTCAAAAGATTATTCATTGTAGCCGTTAAAACAAATGATTTTAATTGCCAATTAAAAGAGACATCCCATACCGTATAGGCTTCAAATCCATCCCTTGCTGCGTATTTGATCCCAATAAAAGCACCCATACGGTCTGAAATTTTGGAATTCACGTTCATAGTGAAATGGTGTTTTAATGAGTTGATGCTGTATCGAGAAAATCCAAAATTATTCCGCTCGATATCATCGTTTAAATGGGTATACCCTACCCGAATACTTTGGAGTTGTTCCCCAATTTCAAAGGCAAAGGATGATTCTACTTCAAAACCACTTGTCATTAACGCTTGAATATTGGTAGCTTCCCATAAGGCTTGCTCTGTGGTCTTGACATAATCAATCAGGTTTTCGGCTCTTCGGTCAAAATAAGCAGCAAAAAGTTGAAAATCCTCTCCTGAAAAACGGAACCCCAGTTCTTTGGAAAATGCCTCCTCTGGTTTGAGATTTTCATTCCCAATTGTGGTTCTGTCTGCGTAGTAGAGATCTGTGTAGGTCGGGATGCGATACGTATATCCTATATTTCCATAAAGACGCCACTCCGAGCTTAAAACGATTCCAAAATCCATCCCGGGATAAGCAAAAGTTCCAAAATCGGTATACGTGTTTAGGGCAATTCCGGGGGTGATATCGATTGTTTGACTCCAAAAACTCAATCGTTGTTCAATAAAAAGTGTCGCCAATTGCCTTGAACGATTCCCTAAATTATTACTAGCAATAGAAACTCTTGAAATATCGATCCCCATTCCTGTAGTCCCCAAAATTGAGGAAAAATTAGCGTCAAGTGCAGCGCCCGCTTTATGAGTGATGTGCCAGTTTTCATAAATCTCGGGTTGGTTTCTGATATAAACATAGTGATCTTGACCCCTTCTCCAATAGACTCTTGGTTTCAAAACCCAATTCCCATTTTGAATTTTAGACTGAAGGGCAATCAAACTAGCTTGTGTTTCCTCATATTGATCTTTCGCCTCAGGTGATGCATAAAATCCATTGGCTCCAAATTCTCTTCCAGAAAAACTTGTCAATACCGCTACGGGGAGCTTCTTTTGATTAAATAAACCTAGTTTAAAAAAAACAGTATGGTTTTTAAAATCGGTATTAAAACGATATCCCTCTGAGGTGTTTCTGGTATAATGAGCAAAATAATTTCCACTTTTAGAACTATTTTGTAGAGAAACTTCGCCATGAAGTTGCCCAAATGAGCCCGATCGAACGGTGACCTTACCCCCTTTTATTCCTTCTTTTTTCGTAACGATATTTACCGCTCCTGTAAACGCATTTTGACCAAATATCCGAGCTGCTGGTCCTTTTAATACCTCAATACGTTCAATAATTTCAATTGGAGGGAGAAAGTTAAGTGTATGATGTCCTGTTTGGGCATCCTCCAGTTTGATCCCATCTATTAGCAATAAGGTCTGATCAAAACTTCCGCCACGGATATACAAATCAGCTTGCATACCGGATACACCTCGTTGACGTATATCGATTCCTGAAACGTACTGAAGCGCTTCTGCGGTTGTTAAAACTCCACTGTTTCTTAATTGTTCAGACGTGATGATTTGAACAGTTCTCGAACTTTCTTTTAAGGGGAGATCAATTCTAGCGGAGGAAAGAATAACTTCTTTAAGCTGTTGTATTGTAGCTAGACTGTCTTGTGGGGATTGAGCAACAAGGCTAACAAAAAATGAAAAGAAAAGCACACAAAACGAATAAGTTTTCATGAGAACCGATTAAATGCTTCGGTGGGGTGAAAAAGAAGCGGTTTGCGAATTAGTCCGTAAGTAGGATGACTTTATTGTCACTTAATTCAATTGCACCCGATTGAATGTCTAAATAAGTAACCTCCCCAACTTGGGTAAATTTAGATCGAATGGATTCTTTTAATGTGATTTTTCCTTGAATTTTTACTTTTCCCTCTACCAAGGTTGAGACGATAGGTGCATGATTATTTAAAATCTGAAAAGATCCAGCAGCACCAGGAACAGTTACGCTATGGACTTCACCACTAAAAAGTTGAGCTTCAGGAGAAACGATTTCAAGTTGCATAATTTTTATACTTCAGCTAACATTTTTTCACCGGCCTCAATGGCTTCCTCAATTGTTCCCTTAAGGTTAAAAGCGGCTTCTGGAAGGTGATCTAATTCCCCATCCATGATCATGTTAAATCCTTTGATTGTTTCTTTTATATCAACTAAAACCCCTGGGATACCTGTAAACTGTTCGGCAACATGGAAAGGTTGTGACAAGAAACGTTGGACACGACGTGCTCTAGAAACGGCTAATTTATCTTCTTCAGACAATTCATCCATACCTAGAATGGCGATAATATCTTGTAATTCTTTATAGCGTTGTAACAACTCCTTAACCCGTTGCGCACAGTTGTAATGCTCATCACCTAAAATATCCGCTGTAAGAATTCTTGATGTAGAATCTAAAGGATCTACAGCTGGGTAAATTCCGAGTTCTGCAATTTTTCGAGACAGTACAGTAGTAGCATCTAAGTGAGCAAAAGTTGTTGCTGGTGCAGGGTCCGTTAAGTCATCTGCAGGAACATATACGGCCTGTACAGAGGTAATGGATCCCTTTTTGGTAGACGTAATTCGTTCTTGCATGGCACCCATTTCAGTAGCCAATGTTGGTTGATAACCTACCGCAGAGGGCATTCGTCCTAACAAGGCTGATACCTCAGATCCCGCCTGAGTAAATCGGAAAATATTATCTACAAAGAAAAGTACGTCTTTCCCTTGTCCGTCTCCAGCACCATCGCGAAAATATTCAGCAATTGTAAGCCCTGATAAGGCTACTCGCGCACGTGCTCCAGGAGGCTCATTCATTTGCCCAAACACGAAAGTAGCTTTAGATTCTTTCATGGCTTTTTTGTCCACTTTTTTCAAATCCCATCCGCCTTCTTCCATGGAGTGCATAAAATCATCCCCATATTTTATAATTCCTGATTCCAACATTTCACGAAGTAAATCGTTCCCTTCACGAGTACGCTCACCCACTCCCGCAAAAACAGAAAGTCCACCGTGACCTTTAGCAATATTGTTAATCAGTTCTTGAATCAGTACTGTTTTTCCAACTCCGGCTCCACCGAATAAACCAATTTTCCCTCCTTTTGCATAGGGTTCAATTAAATCAATTACTTTGATTCCGGTGAATAAAACTTCTGTAGAAGTAGATAAATCTTCAAAAGCGGGTGCTTCTCTGTGGATTGGCAAACCGTTTTCATTTTCTTTGGGAAGGTTTTCCATACCATCGATGGCATCCCCAATAACGTTAAAAAGTCGACCGTAAACATTTTCTCCAATGGGCATTTGAATTGGACTTCCCAATGCAGTAGCTTTTGTGCCTCGGCTTAAACCATCTGTAGAATCCATGGAAATGGTTCTTACAGTCTCTTCCCCAATGTGAGATTGTACTTCGAGGATTAATTTTGTCCCGTCCGCATTTACGATTTCTAACGCGTCGTAAATTTGAGGGAGAGGATTGTTTTCTCCGCTAAAATCTACGTCTACAACAGGTCCTATAATTTGGGAAACTTTACCGATACTTTGAGCCATTTTTATCTGCTTAACGTTCGTTTTTTGTGAACTTATTTGAAGTTGCAAATATATGGGGTTAGGCTCAATTAGCCATTTTTTTGGAATATTTTTTTGCAAATATTTTATAAAAAAAGGCGACACTAAAATGTCGCCTTTTTAAATATGAGGAAAAGTCCTTTTACAACTGGAACGTCGCTCTTAAATTAACTCTTCTACCAATTACAGGCATGTTTGGAAATGCACGGTATTTTTGGTTAAACAAGTTCGTAGAGGACAGGTCAAGCTTCACACCATTAGAAAGTTTATATCCTAAACTTGCATCAACAAGATTTTTTTCTTGAACAGTTCCTGAATAAAATCCTTGATTGGAATTGAATTCATCATCATGTTGGAATGATAAAGAAGCCATAAAGCCATCTCTATTAAAGTAATTCATCCCTAAACGATATTTAAATCGTGGAGCATTGAGAAAGTCTTGAAAAGGTAAACCATCATCATTGTCTTCTCCTGGATTCCATTCGTTTTGACTCAACCAAGAAAAATTACCCCAAAAGGTTAGGTTTTCTGTTGCAAAATATTCCATAGAAAGATCACTTCCCCAGTGGGAGCGAGTAATGTCTTCGAAGATTCTATACCCAGCAGAGATGTGAGTTATTCCATCGTTTTGTGGTACTCTTTGAGATTCTATCGCACCTACAGCAGAGGGGTTAATTGCATTGATATAACCCAGTCCACCCGAAGTGAAAGCTCCACCGATTAGACCTTCTACTTGAGCTAGGGTTGCTGGTACGGTTTGTGCAATTATTGGCGCTGCAGTAGCGGCTACCGCATCAGCAATAGAAGGTGCTACGCCTGGGATTCCCTCCGCAGGAATTCCTTGCGCTTCATAGGATGCTGTTACTCCAGCTTGAACTTGAGCAGTAACTCCAGCTGAAACCGCTTGTGTTATTGCTCCGTTGATTACAGGATTGGAAATGAAATCTGAACCTACTTGATTTCCTAAATCAGTTGGAATTCCTTCAGCACCGTTTAGTCTGAAAACAGGACCTATCCCTGTAAACTGAGTAGAGCCAGTTCTTGAGTAGGTATATACATCAATTCCCAAAGAGAATTTGTCCCCTAATATTCCTTTATATCCAAGCTCCCAAGATTTCGCTGTTCCTAAAAGAGCAGAGGGTGTCCCCACGGCAGTTGGCATCGAACTTAAATTAAAGGGATTATAACCCTGGATAGAACCAGATGTTCCACCTGGCACATAGGTACTAAAGAAATTTTGAACTAATGGCACGAGGGGAGCGTAGCTAGGATTTGCCCCTAAACCTTGATAGAGCAATGGCAAAACTTGCCCAGCAACGGCTCCGTATGGAACTGCTAAAGGCCATTGTGTAGTATCTGCTGGAAGAACAGCTCCTTGCCCACCAATGATTTCTATAGGAGCAGAGGCATCAAAATTTTGTGCACTTGCTTGTCCAGACAACCATACATCCACTATACCAGGAGCTTGAATTTGAACTGGAAAATCCACATAAACTTCAAGAGCACTTGGTCCAAAAATAGCTTCGTTGTAGGTCAACCGAAAACTGTTTTTGCTATCTGCCTTGTAAACCAAAGCTAATCGAGGTGCAACTTTCCCTTTATCTACAAAGTTTGCTTTGTCATAACGCAATGCATAGGTCAAATCTAACTTTTCACCTAATCGAGAAGTCCCCTGACCGTACAATCCATAAAGGATGTAATCATTATTCCCATCGTTGATTCCAAATAGGGTGTTTTCTGAGTCGGTTCCAATATCTCTATAATCTATCCCGACTGTAAAGTTAGAATCCAAAAAGTCTTCGGCTTCAAAATTATATTGCAACTGACCTTCTAGAGCGGATCTCTTGGTGATAATTCGTTGAGCTGTAAGGTATAAATAAAATGGATTATCAATATTCCCCCCGTCATTATAGTTATAGGAAAGTTGTCCGAAGAACCCTCCAGATCTTAATCTGGCTTGTGCCCAGTAATCATTACCTGCAGCATAGCCAGGACCTTGAGCCTGATTGATTAATCCGTTCCCAGCATTCCAACCACCGGAAACAACAGCATCTGTGTTGTCATTAGGGCGGAATTCTAAGTGTCCATTAAGGCTATAGTTTTCATATTCTCCCATGTAAGCATCTCCATCACCATCCGTATCAATTTCTGATCGTGTTAATATTGGTGAGGAAGGAGTTTGACTAGGATCAATTCGATTGTTTTTGATAATGGGTTGGAAAATACCGTTTGAAGTGGAGGCATTAATCTGATCTATCCAAGCACGATCCTCAACTGGGTCGAGACTGAACTCATTTCCTTTTTTGTACTGCGCGTTGATTTTGTATCCAAAAGTTTTTTTATCGTTAGCATAGGCATGTCGGATCGCACCAGAAAAAGAACTGAGGTTTCCACCAATAAGTTCAACAGAGGTGCCTGGTTTGTCAATTGCCTTTTTTGACATGAAGTGAACTACTCCCGATTCTACACCAAATCCGTAAAGAGCTGAAGCCGCTCCTCGAACTACTTCAATCTTATCAATGTCCAAATTTGAAAGTCCAGATTGGAAATTGAAAAATGACCCTGAAGCTGGAGATTGAATAAAACGGTAATCCAAAATTGGGAAGGCTCTTGTTCCAAAAACTCCAGAACCAGCTCGCATTTCAAAGTTTATCGTATTTGCTGATTGCTGTTGAATTTGAATCCCAGGGACATTGACCAAGTTTCTAATGGGATCATTAACACTAGCAGAGTTTTCAATATCTCTTGAAGACAGAATCGATACGGAAGCAGGTGCATCCAAAACCTTTTCTGATCTCCTAGAAGCAGAAATTACAACTTCGTCTAAGTTTTGACCATAATCTAAAGAAACCGCTATCATTTGGTCTGGGGAAGTAACTTCAATTCTTTTTGAACTAAATCCAATAAAACTGACCTCAATGGTCAGTGGTAAATCGGAAGAGGTATTTAGAGTAAAGTTTCCGTCAAAATCTGCAACAGCTCCAGTATTGGACCCAACAACAATAACATTTGCTCCGGGGATTGCTTCATTATTTTCTGAATCAACTACTGTTCCAGAAATGTTTGTTTGTGCTAGAACTACATTTGCTGAAAAAAACAGCAACGTAAAGAGTCCTTTAAGTAATACATTTTTTGTTTTCATATTTTTTGTTTTCAGTTGCTTTAGAACTTAAGGTCAATATAAGTTAGGTAAAAATTTGAGGAGGCTTGTTTAATTGTTTCAGTTAATGGCTTCTAAGTTACTACATTTTTAGAATAGGATTTCGATTTTAAAAGAATTTAGACTTCGGTCTAAAAGTGCTAAACATATTCTTCATGGGATTTTCCCCTTACTTACTGAATAATTCATTAGGTAAACTGAAAGCTATGGTTTATTTTAGAACTCCAATTTAAGCTTTTGAAACGCATTTTTTATTACCTGGTTAAGTATTTATTACGCTATTACAATCATATTTATTTCAAAAATATTGAAGTTTATGGGTACGAGAACATCCCAAAAGACGGAGGTGTTTTGTTTTCTCCCAATCATCAAGGTGCTTTTTTAGATCCTTTAATCATTGGTTCCATGACCCCCAATCGCATTACCTCGCTTACAAGAAGCGATGTTTTTGGCGGTCCATTTCAATGGTTTTTGGATTCGTTTCAAATGTTGCCTGTCTATCGAATTCGAAATGGGTATAGCAATTTGAAAAAAAATGATCTCACTTTTGCTAAATGCTATAAATTATTGAGTGAGGGTAAATTTATGTTAATGTTTTCCGAGGGAGGTCATCACGATGAATACTACTTGCAAAACCTTTCCAAAGGAAGTAGTAGGCTGGCCTACCAGGCACAACAATTGTATCCGGACAAAAAAATCTACTTACAGCCTGTAGGCATCAATTACGGACATCATCGCCAGCCACGTTGTACTTTGCATCTGGTGTTTGAAGAGCCCATCGAAGTAGGAGCTACGCTTGATTCTGATTTAAGCGAAGCGGAAAACATTAATAATCTTAAAAATCTACTTCAAGAACGGATGAAAAATTGCCTTTGGCTGCCTACAAAAACTGAAAACTATCCCTTGCAAAAGAAAAAAATTAATCGTTTCACTACCCAACTTCCGTTTGCTGAACTCAAAGATGCCTTACAAAATAACGCCGCTGCTCTTCGAGATCAACCTCAAAAATCTTCATTTGAAAAACTTTTAGGCTTTCTACTAAGTGTCCCCAATTTAATTCCGCTTTTGATTACGCGTTTTATCATTTCTAAATTTGAAGATGTTGTATTTATTAGCTCCTTAAAATACGCAATGGGTGTGTTTTTCTTTCCCATATGGTGGTTTTTCAGTTCCATGACACTAGCTTATTTCTTTGGAAACACCGTGATGCTGTGGTATTTACTCATTTGTATTTTTAGCATCTTTGCCAGACAAAGATTTTTATTATCATAATTATTATGTTAATAGTTATTCCTTATATTTAAGTTGATCGTTCCAATTTAAGTCTAATCAATTGTGAATTTTATTTATATTTCTTATGGTTATTTGTTTTTTTATAGTTTTTCTGTATGTTTTTAATATTCTTATGAGATTTGTACCTTTACACAATGTATGATGTTCTTATCATTGGTGCAGGGCCCATAGGTTTAGCTTGTGGGATAGAAGCTGAAAAAAAAGGGCTTCAGTATTTGATTTTAGATAAAGGTACTTTGGTGAATTCGCTATTTCATTACCCAATGAACATGACCTTTTTCTCAACTTCAGATAAATTGGAGATTGGAGAAATCCCTTTTATTTCTCACAACGCTAAGCCCACTCGTTCGGAAGCACTTGAATATTACCGCAGAGTAGCCGCTCACTGGAACCTTAAACTTCATCTTTACGAAGAGATCACAACCCTACACAAAACCACCGAAGGATTTAATTTAAAATCTTCAAAGGGAGAATATGCTTCTCGGAATCTTATTGTCGCCACAGGTTTTTACGACCGGCCCTTTTTGCTCGGTATACCTGGAGAAAATTTACCAAAGGTAAAACACTATTACAGCGAACCACATCCGTACTTTGGAATGAATTTAGTTGTGGTAGGTGCCGCAAATTCTGCGGTAGATGTTGCCCTTGAAACGTATCGCAAAGGAGCAAAAAGCGTGACCATGATCATTCGTGAAAAAGAGATTGGCGAAAATGTTAAATACTGGGCTAGACCGGATATTCTTAATCGGATCCAAGAAGGGAGTATTAAAGCCTTTTTTGAATCTGAAATTGAGCAAATCACAACAGATGAAGTCCATTTTAAAAATCCCGAAGGTAAACAGCGTATTAAAAATGATTTTGTTCTAGCAATGACAGGGTATGAGCCCAATTTTGAAATGCTAGAACAGCTCGGAGTATCCTTTCATGCGGATGAATACAAAACTCCAGTTTATGATCCCAATACTATGGAAAGTAATATTGAGGGAGTTTATTTGGCTGGTGTTGTATGTGGAGGCTATAAAACCAACAAATGGTTTATTGAAAATTCTAGGGTTCACGCTCCAAGTATTGTAAATGCAATTTCTAAAAAAGACTCTTCTCCTAAAGAGCATTGATTTAATTGCGTGTTTTAGTAAATTAGAAGAAATTTACTTGTGAACATACTCGTGATTCCCGATTCGTTTAAAGGAAGTCTTAGCGCCTCAGAAGTTGCTGATATCATGGAAAAAATGGTAAAGAAAGTTTTTCCAAAAAGCAACTGTTTGAATATGCCTTTCTCTGACGGAGGAGAAGGAGCTATGAAGGTATTAGCCTCTCATTCAGAAGGCAAAATTCAAAGTTGCACTACGGAAGATCCCCTTCAAAGAGTTCTCAAAGCAAATTATTTTTTATTTAGCGACAACCAATCCGTTTGGATCGAGCTTTCACAAACTGCTGGCCTTACTCTACTTCAAAAAGAGGAAAGAAATCCCTTACACACCACAACAAGAGGAACGGGGTTAATGATTCGAGAAGCGCTAGATCAAGGTTGTTCAACAATTTATCTTGGAATCGGGGGAAGTGCTACTCAAGATTTAGGCTCTGGAATAATTCAAGCATTGGGTGGTCGGTTTTTAGACGAATTCGATACTGAATTACCTCTTGGAGGAGGTGCTTTAAGTCGTTTGAAAAGAATCGATCTCGGTGACCTACACCCACAAGCAAGAATTTGCAAATGGATTATTGCATGTGATGTCGAAAACAAACTCCTAGGGATACATGGAAGCGCCCGTACCTATGCAAAACAAAAAGGGGCTTCTAATCAGGATATTATTCTACTTGAGCAAGGTGCAAAACAGTTTGCTGCCGTTATTCATCAACAGTTTGGAAAAGACATTACTTCCCTCAAGGGAGGAGGTGCAGCAGGTGGAGTAAGTGCTGGTCTCTTTGGGGTCTTAGGAGCAACTTTAGCGAATGGTTTTGAGCTCCTCGCTGATCTTACAAACTTATCAAAAACGATTCCAACGGTGGATTTAATCCTTACTGGGGAGGGCAGTTTTGATGAGCAAAGTCTTTATGGAAAACTACCCATTCAAGTCGCAACTTTAGCTGGTAAAAAGGATATCCCTACCTTTATTTTTGCTGGCAAGGCGAAATTAAAAGAACTAAAGCAGATGCAGCATTGTAAAATTATTGATTGTACTCCAGAAGGAATGTCTGTACAGCAAGCTATGAGTGAGGCAGCTAGCAACCTTGAACGCGCTCTACTGAGGGAGTTAAATTCACTAACCCTTAAATAGCACGGTATGATTTTTTCTTTGGCTTGTATTTTTATCGCTATACTTTGGATCGTCCTCGGTACTTCACTGACAAAAATTCATCCTTTTTTAGTGCTTCTCTCCGCAGCCTTACTTTTAGGGTTTTTATTGGGGATTCCTCCCCTAAAGTCGTTATCTCTTATTCAGCTCGGATTCGGTCAAATAGTTGAGAAGATTGGCTTATTAATTCTTTTTGGAACGGTGATCGGTGTTGCTATGGAACAATCCAATGCAACATTATCTTTGGCAAATGGAATTTTAAAAACATTGAATCGCCTACCGCTACCCTATGCCATTAGTTCAATAGGGTATATAGTTTCTATTCCCGTTTTTTGCGATGCTGCTTTTGTCATTTTATCCCATTTAAATAAAACCCTTTCAAAACAGACGAAAACTCCACTAGTAGGCCTCACTGTAGCTTTGTCTACCGGCTTATTTGCTCCTCATGTTTTAGTGCCTCCTACTCCCGGTCCACTTGCAGCTGCAGCAAACTTACAATTAGAAAACCTGTTTTTACTGATTGGAATGGGGGCATTGATTGCATTGATATTGATCATAGTAGGAGGTGCATATGGTAATTACTTGTCGAAAAATTATCCCTATATAGCAGATTCAAAGCAGCAGGAAAGCAATCCTAAAGAAACAATTCTACCCCCATTTTTTAATGCTGTACTCCCCATACTGGCGCCTATTATATTGATGTGTTTGGGGACATTTCTTAAATTTTTACCGAATACTTTTCCTGGTTTGGATTGGATTGAATTTTTAACCACTCCAACAATAGCCTTGGGGATAGGGATGCTTTTTGCGTTTCTTTTGGTAAAAGTCGATGTCAAAGCCTTTCTAAACATTTCTATCAAAAAGGGAATTGAACAGGCAGCCCCTATCTTAATTATTACGGGTATGGGAGGCGCCTTAGGAACAATCATACAAACCATTCCGCTAGAAACCTACGCAGCCTCAATCGCTACTTTGGATAATTTAGGGATTCTAATTCCATTTCTAATAGCCGCCTTACTGAAGTCTGCACAAGGCTCTTCAACTGTTGCAATTATTACGACCTCTTCGCTTATTTTTCCTCTACTCCCAATCTTAGGGATGGATAGCGAAATGGGAAAAGTATGGGCGATTATGTCTTTGGGTGTTGGTTCCATGACAATTTCACATGCCAACGACTCCTATTTTTGGATTGTGGCTCAGATGAGTGGGATGGATGTTAAAACAGCCTACAGAACCCATACCCTGGGCACATTAATTCAGGGAGTTGTCGGACTACTCGTTGTGTGGATTGGGTATTGGATATGGGCAAGTTTTTAATACTCCGCGTAGGTTATTTCCAGTACTACTTTCTTGTCATTAGTGCTTTCTGAAGGGTGAGACCCTACCAAAATACTCCCTAGTGGATTTAATATTGCAGCCCTAGGATATTTTAAAGGAGTCTCCTCTATACTTTTGAATCCTTCCACTATCGAATTATCATCAATATTAGCAGAAACAACTAACCCTAAATCAAAGTTTAAAGAATCATTTCGGATGATGTTGGAAATATGATCTGTTAAGGTAAAAGTGTATTTATAGGGTTGGTTACTTTCATCGTATTCTAAAAGTCCACCAAAAATACCCTTACTACTGTTTTTACCAAATTCTGAAATACTGTTGTCTCCAAAATAATCTAAAAGGGGTGATCCTGTATCATAGCGATATAAATACAAGCGCTGGGCAGCGAGTTCGGCTGAATTGGCACCTTGGTCTGGGTCCAAGTAAAACTCAAGTTTTGCCGTGCTAATCAACCAATTTTCATCTTTCAATCTATTGAGAACTTCTGCATCATCTTGATTCTCGTTTGAAAACAAACGAATTTTTCCATGGTACTTTCCACTTTGAATGTAAAGTTTATCTGTTGGTATATTTTGATCAGATTTGTTAATCCGTTCTTGAATTGTGGGGTTAAAGGCTCCGTTTTTAAGTGTATTAATCCGTATACCCGTCAGTCCAAGTGTAAAAACTCTTTGTACCTTATCTATCGTATCGTCTGCGATCTCATCTACAGTTCCATTGGTATTGTAATCATCAAATTCATATTCAACATTAACCACGGCATTTTGAATATCAAGCAACATGTACAAATCCTCAGAAAAATTATCTGTACGAACAATGATTCCACGCATAGCCTCTTGAAAAGCTGCATTAGATTCTAAGGAGGGGGATCCTTCCCTATCCAATAACTGCTTTTGGAAAAAAGAGGGGTCTAAAGCAACTCGAATACGAGGGGATAAACGGGTTTCAACTCGTGTTGTTTCGTCAATGTCTTCTGTATCAGGATCATCTTCTTTAAAATTAAAACGGAGTTCCTCAAGATTTAGATTGATGCGATCGTCGAATAATGTTTCTCTGTAAAATCCCTTTTCAAAATAATCATCCGTTGAATAATAGATTTTAGTCGATTCAAAGTTTTTTGCAGGATCTAATGCATTTAAAAAATAGGTGGATTCGTAAACTTTTAAATCAAAACTAGCCTGGCGGTTTCCATAGAGGGAATCGACTTCATAAACCGCATTTTCTTGTTCGTAGGTTTCATTGTCATCATCATTATGGTCCAGAATTCCATCCCCATCGCTATCGGAACTAAGGGGGTTAAGTCCCGCTTGAGTTTCTATTATATCCGTTAATTCGTCTCCATCTGAATTACTTTGAGGATCATCTGGATCGGCATCTAAAGAATCGATGACGCCGTCGTTGTCTTTATCATTTTGATTCGTAAAAAATGGGATTTCTAAATACACAGCGGTCACCGTTTCGTTTTCGGGAATAATGGACCTCTGATCGGGATCTTCTTGGTCTTCCAATTCTTGGGTGTAATCTCCAAATGTTGCCGTCCCTGGAAGGGTAAGTTGACTTATAAAACTGGCTTCAGCAATGCCAAATACAGGATGTTCAATCCTTCCCAACTGTACAAGGGGAATGTTGTTTGCCTGAACCTTTTCTAGTCTTTCTTGATAGGTAAAAACCTCAAATTTCTCTGATTTCGAAACCAGAGTTTGATCTTGCAAAAGCACTTCGCCTATGGGATAAAAATCTTTATTACACGACCCTGCAAATGCAACAAGAGAAAAACCTAAAAAAAGTCTAATTGAAATTCTCATAAGTCCCTTGGGGTGATTAAAACTTTTTTGAGTAAAATTTGATGTAGATTTCCTCATCTTTTGATTCAGCAAAATTTAATTGTGGCTTTTTACTTTGCTTTATTTCTTCAATTACAGCTTCAGGAAGATTTTCTGAAGACATGATGATGCCGTCTGAATGTTTGATTGCTATCTTAGTTAAGGCGCTATAATCGGCGGTCTTGAGCTCATTGGTGTGTTTATCTTCTATTTTATCAAAAGAAACTTTCTCATAAAATTTATCTGAAAAAACTCCTTGGAAATTGGGCTCGTAAATAGAACTCAAAATCTTGCTGTCTGCAAAAAGGGGCTCGTCTCCGAAATACGTTTTGAGATACAGCGGAAAAAGGGCAGTAAACCATCCGTGTAGATGGATAATATCAGGAGACCAATTCAATTTTTTTACCGTTTCGACGACTCCTTTGGTAAAGAAAATCATTCGCTCGTCGTTGTCCTTAAAACAATTGCCTTTATCATCATGCAATAGGGCACGACGCTTAAAATACTCTTCATTGTCGATAAAATAAACTTGCATGCGCTCTTTTGGAATGGAAGCCACTTTGATAATCAAAGGCATATCCATGTCATTGATGACAAGATTCATTCCTGAAAGACGGATAACCTCATGTAACTGATGCCGTCTTTCATTGATCAAGCCATATCGCGGCATAAAAATCCGCGTTTGACCCCCGTGCTCATTAATGGCTTTAGGAATCTGAAATGAATTGACTGCTTGTTCTGTTTGAGGCAGATAAGGTACGACCTCTGAGGAAATAATTAAAACTCTTTTATCCTTCATATGTGATTTATCCGTGAGGAAAAGCTCTGCAAAAATACAAAATTAATGCACATATACTTAAAAACTGCCTACTTTAGCTCTGTTAATCATTTGCCAAATGCTCGTTTTTCGTACTGCTACAGCCCTTAAAAAACAACTTTTACTGCAAAAAAAAACCGTTGGGCTTGTGCCTACCATGGGGGCATTGCATGCCGGTCATGTTTCTTTAGTAGAGCAGGCTTGTAAAGAAAATGATCTGGTCATTGTTAGTATTTATGTGAATCCTACTCAATTTAATGTCTTAGAGGATTTGGAGAATTACCCCAGAAACCTAGATGACGATCAAAAACTACTGCAACCCTTCTCAAAAAAAATCTTCCTATATGTCCCTGAAAATGAGGATCTCTATCCAAACGGTGTGGTCTCCAAAACTTATGATTTTGGGAGTTTAGCAATGTATATGGAAGGACTTTCAAGACCAGGTCATTATAATGGGGTAGCTACAATAGTTGAAGCCCTTTTAAAAAATACTTCGCCAGCAAGAGCTTATTTTGGTGAAAAAGATTTTCAGCAATTACAAATCATTAGGGCGCTAAACACTAGGCTCCATCTGGGAGTAGAAATTATTGAATGTCCATTAATTCGTGAAAAAAATGGTTTGGCAATGAGCTCCAGAAATCAATTGCTTCCCCCTCACCAACGTGAAGCCGCCTCAGTGATTTATAAAAGTCTTGAAGTCATTCTACAAAAAGCGAATACATGGAGCCTCCATGAGATGAAATCATTTTTTGTTTCGGAAATTGAGGGTCTTGAAGGGTTTCGAGTTGACTATTTTGCGATTGCGTCCCCTTCAGATTTAATTCCAGTAGAACAACTAAAGCCGAATCAAGTTTACCGAGTTTTTGTTGCGGTATATGTAGGAAAAACCAGACTTATTGATACGGTAGAATTGAAGAGAATATAATACCTTTGACCCATGCTAATTGAAGTCTTAAAATCAAAAATTCATCGGGTCACTGTAACTGATGCCGATCTAAACTACATTGGGAGTATCACCATAGATAAAAAACTTATAGATGCAGCTAATCTCATTGTGGGAGAGAAGGTCCAAGTCGTAAATATCAATAATGGGGAGCGACTAGAGACCTATGTTATTGAAGGAAAAGCGGGGTCCGGAGAAGTCACGCTTAATGGTCCTGCGGCTCGAAAAGTTCAAAAGGGAGATGTTGTAATCGTGATTAGTTATGCCCAAATGGAATTTGAAAAAGCGAAAGTTTTTAAACCTACGCTTGTTTTTCCTAACGAAAAAACCAACACACTTGATTAGCTTTTGAAAACATTTAAGTCTTTACTCAAAGTTACGATTCCACTAGGAATCGGTATGTTTTTTATCTACCTCACTTATACCTCCACTTCAGAAGAAGATCGTACGCTAATTTTACAATACATTCATAAAGCAGATCCAGTCATTATTTTGTGTTCTGTTCTTTTTGGGGTTTTAAGTCACCTCTCAAGAGCCTATAGATGGAAGTTTTTGTTAGCACCCTTAGGATATAAACCTCGTTTGATCAACTCTATCTTAGCGGTCTTAATTGCCTACATCTCCAATTTAGGAATCCCTCGCTCGGGGGAATTGTTTCGAGCTACCTCTATCAGCACCTATGAAGACATCCCTTTTGAAAAGGCTTTTGGAACTATAGTAGCAGAGCGTCTCGTAGATCTTTTGATCTTATTGGGATTTGTTGCCACAGCATTAATTCTTCAGTTTGATTTATTTTGGGGAATTCTTCAAGAAAAAAACATTTCCTTTTCACAAATTAGCGTCGGAATTGGCACGTTAATTTTGTTGTACTTTCTTATCAAAAAAGGCTTAGCTGGAAATCAAAATCCGTATGTCTTAAGAATCAAAAAATTTATATCGGGACTAATAGAAGGTATATTAAGTCTCAAAGACATGCCAAACAAAGGAGCATTTATATTTCACACTTTATTTATTTGGTCCATGTATCTGGCCATGTTTTATGTAGTGAAGTGGACCGTTCCCGAAACAGCGGTTCTTGGTCTAAATGCGATTCTTCCCGCATTTGTAATCGGTGGGCTTGCTATTTCAGCTACAAATGGAGGGATTGGTATCTATCCTTTCTCCGTTGCTTTGGTACTTGCCGCTTTTAATGTTTCTAATGAATCAGGCTTGGCTTTTGGATGGATAATGTGGACCTCTCAAACTATGATGATCCTCATTTTTGGGGGTCTTTCTTTTTTTGTCTTACCTTTAGTTAATCGACAAAAAGTCAGCGAATCTTCCTAAATGGCTAAATTAAAAAAAGCGTATTTCTGCCAAAGTTGTGGCACTCAGCATGCACAATGGCAAGGTCAATGTAATGCTTGTCGGACATGGAATACTTTGGTGGAGGAAATCATTGAAAAAGAAAAACTACCCAACTGGAGTTCAGATCTCAAAACATTGAGTTCAAATCCTACCCCGCTTAGCGAGGTGGAAACAGGTCAAATCCCTAGAATCAAGACCACAGATGAAGAGTTGAATCGCGTTTTGGGCGGAGGCTTTGTTCCTGGATCCGTAATCTTGTTAGGAGGTGAACCTGGAATAGGGAAATCAACTTTATTACTTCAACTTTCATTGAGCATCAATAAAAAAGTGCTTTATGTTTCTGGTGAGGAAAGTCAACAACAAATCAAACTTCGCGCAGATCGTATGGGTTTAAGTTCCGATTCTTGTTTTCTTCTAAGTCAAACCGATACTCAAAAAATATTTGAACAGTTTCCAAAATTGAATCCTGAACTTTTAATCATCGATTCAATTCAAACCCTACATACACCTCATATAGAAAGTGGAGCCGGTAGCGTGTCACAAATTAAAGCCACAGCTGCGGAACTAATTCAATATGCTAAAGCTACTCATACTCCTGTCATTTTAGTAGGTCACATTACTAAAGATGGTGCTATAGCAGGACCCAAAATCCTTGAACATATGGTGGATACCGTCTTGCAATTTGAAGGCGACCGAAATCACGTTTATCGGATATTAAGAGCACAAAAAAATAGATTTGGAGCGACCTCTGAAATCGGGATTTACGAAATGCAAACTCAAGGTTTACGACAAGTAACCAATCCCAGTGAAATGCTCATTTCACCCAAAGATGAGGTTTTAAGTGGGCATGCGATAGCCGCAACCGTAGAAGGGTTACGGCCAATGATGATCGAGGTTCAGGCACTTGTCAGTACAGCTGTGTACGGAACACCTCAACGGAGTTGTACTGGATTTAATGCAAAGCGGTTGAACATGCTCTTAGCCGTTTTGGAAAAAAGAGCCGGTTTTGCTTTAGGAAGTAAAGATGTGTTTGTCAATATCACAGGTGGAATTAATATTGAAGATCCCGCATTGGATTTAGCCGTCATTACAGCCCTACTTTCGAGCTATCACGATGTTCCCATTTCTCAAAACATTTGTTTTGCAGCTGAAATTGGTCTCTCAGGAGAGGTACGGCCTGTAGCCAAAGCAGATCTTCGCATCCAAGAAGCAGAAAAGTTAGGCTTTGAATCTATTGCTATTTCTAAGTTTTCTAAACTAGGAACAACCCCCAAAACGATTAAACCTTTACTCTTTACCAAGGTCAAATCGCTCACAGATTTTATGTTTTAAAATATAACTAAAACAAAGTATCTTCGAAAGAACTAATAACGGATAAAAATGGAAAAAATCGTTTCGCAATTTTTGGAGCAGGTGAATAGTCATAATCAAAACGAACCCGAATTCATGCAAGCAGTCACTGAGGTGGCTGAGACAGTGATTCCCTTCATTGTTCAACACGATATTTATTACGGTCAAAATATATTATTGAGAATGGTAGAACCTGAACGAGTCATTTCATTTCGGGTGGCATGGATTGATGACAAAGAAGAAATTCAAGTCAATCGTGGTTATCGTATCGAGATGAATTCTGCCATTGGTCCCTACAAAGGCGGTTTACGCTTTCATCCTAGTGTGAATTTAAGTATCCTCAAGTTTCTCGCTTTTGAACAAATTTTCAAAAACAGTTTAACCACACTTCCTATGGGAGGTGGAAAAGGAGGATCTGATTTTGATCCCAAAGGGAAATCTGACACTGAGGTCATGCGATTTTGCCAAAGCTTTATGACCGAATTATTCAGACATATTGGGCCCAACAGAGACATTCCTGCAGGAGATATCGGAGTAGGAAGCAGAGAAATTGGATATTTATTCGGACAATACAAACGTTTAAAAAATGAATTTACTGGAGTTCTCACTGGGAAAGGAGTATCGTGGGGAGGGTCTTTAATTCGACCCGAAGCGACTGGCTACGGAGTGGTTTATTTTGCAAAACAAATGCTGTTGCATCAAAATGAGAGCTTGGAAGGGAAAACCATCGTAATTTCAGGTTCTGGAAATGTTGCACAATTTGCTGCAGAAAAGGCAATTCACCTCGGTGGAAAAGTACTGACACTGTCCGATTCCTCAGGTTATATATACGACCCCGAAGGGATTGATGCTGAAAAGTTGGCTTATGTCATGGAATTGAAAAACGTCAAACGTGACCGGATTCACAACTATGTGTCCAAATACCCAAAAGCTTCCTTTCACAAAGGGAAAACTCCGTGGGAAGTTCCCTGTAAAATAGCTTTACCTTGCGCGACTCAGAATGAATTACATGAAAATGATGCTGCACTTTTGGTTAAAAACGGTTGTATCTGTGTGAGTGAAGGAGCTAACATGCCAAGTACTCCCGAAGCAATACACCTGTTCACAAAAAACAAAATACTTTTTGCCCCTGGGAAAGCTTCAAATGCTGGTGGGGTGGCGGTTTCTGGTTTAGAAATGGCACAGAATTCACTGCGTTACAGTTGGTCAAGAGAAGAAGTAGATCAGCGCCTTCAAAACATCATGAATGATATTCATAAATCCTGTGTCAAATACGGTACTGAAGGAGATCATGTCAACTATGTCAAAGGAGCCAACATTGCAGGTTTTGTCAAAATCGCTGATGCTATGCTAGCTCAGGGAGTTGTTTAATCCCACGCTTTCATGACGGATACTGTTCAGGCTGTTGTCTTAGGTACTATTCGATATGGGGATTCAAGTCTAATTGCGGCTTGCTTCACCAAACAACACGGTCTGCAATCCTATATTTTAAAGGGTGTTCTTACTGCTAGGCGGAATAGAAAACTCTCCAAATCATTTTTTGAACCCCTGACTTTCATCGAGTTTCAAGCCAAAAAAAATAAAGAAAATCGCCTCGGGTATCTTCAAGAAGTTGGGGTGTTACATGCCTATACTACGATTCCTTTTGACCTGAGAAAAAAAGCCCTCCTCTTTTTCCTAGCAGAGGTGATTCATCAAGTAGTTAAGGAAGAAGAACAGCCAAATCTCCCTTTGTTTGAATACTTGGAAAAGACGATGCTATGGTTGGATCAGCATGACACAATTGGCCTTTTTCATCTCAAAACAATGCTTGATTTAACAGAGTATATGGGGTTTTCTCCCAACCTTTCAAATAGTTTTGGACCTTATTTTGATTTAGAGACGGGTTGTTTAACTACTAGTAAACCCAAAATCAATTATATCGATGGACAACTAAAGGAGCTTTGGGTCGAAGTTTTAGGCACGAAATTTGAGGATATGGCGAAGGTTAAAATCACGAAAAAGGAGAAATTTGCATTAATCGAGTTTGCGATAAGTTATTTCAAATTACATTTACAGCAATTCAGACCGCCAAAATCAACAGAAATATTAAATGAACTCTTTAAAGTTTCATAGTTTCCTCTTATTGCTTTTGGTGTACACCTGCTCATGGGGTCAAGAAGTACTTGTTTTAGATGGAGTTTCTCAGTTCCCTCTCGAAGGGGTAGCCTTATATAATACCCAAAGAACAGCCGCTATCTTAACAAATTCGGAAGGGAAAGCCCCCCTTGAGTTGTTCTCCACTAAGGACACGTTAATGGTACAATTTTATGGTTTTGAAAGCCTTCAAATCAATCTCAGTTCCGAGGAATTAAAAAACGGATTTACCCTCGTTTTACAACCCAAAGATCAAACCCTAGAGGAAGTAATTCTCTCCGTGGGAAGAAACCCAACCACACGAAAACAAATCGCCGAAAAAGTGGTTGTCATTGATGCACAAACGATAGCCTTGCAACGCCCTCTAACCGGAGCTGAATTAATAAGCTTAAGTCCTGGAGTTCGTATTCAAAAATCACAAGGTGGAGGTGGAAGTCCTGTCATTAGAGGTTTTGAGGCAAATAGGATACTCATGGTAGTAGATGGAATACGATTGAATAACGCCATTTACAGAAGTGGACACCTCCAAAATGCCATAACTGTAAACCCCAACATCATTGAGCGGGCTGAGGTGATTTATGGATCTTCTTCCGTTGCTTACGGCTCGGACGCTTTGGGAGGTGTAATCCATTATTACACCAAAAGCCCCCTTATTAATAGTGAAAAGAAAAATTCTACTGCTTTTGCCTCAGATTTTTCAACCGCAAATAACACCCTGATTCATTCCATCTCAACTGAATGGAGTTTTAAAAAATGGGCAAGTTTAACCAGTATCAGCTACTCTGATTTTGGTGACATCCGAATGGGAAAAAATAGATCACACGGATTTGAGGACTGGGGGCTTACTCCCTTTTATTCTGCAAATTCAAGAACCTCTTATAGCCCTACCCCCCTTCGAAATGAAAATCCATTCATTCAAAAAAATACAGCTTACAACCAGTTGGATCTTTTTCAGAAATTTTTGGTTCAATTGAATGATGACAATCAATTTCAACTCAATATTCAATATTCAAATTCTTCTGATATTTCCCGATATGACAAGCTCGCTGAGGAAAGAAATGGAGTCCTGCGGTATGCGGAATGGTATTATGGTCCTCAAAAAAGAGTACTCATAGCCCCCCAATTAAAACTCTTCCCACAAAAAAGATTCATGAATTCAGGTCGAATTACTCTGGCTTATCAGGCTATAGAAGAATCTCGAGTCGATAGATCTTTTGGAAGTCTGACAAGGAATACGCAGAAAGAAAAAGTAAGTTTATGGAGTCTTAATGGTGATTTTGAATTTGATTATTCCGAAAAACAGTCCTTTTCATACGGTTTTGAGGCGACATTTAATGATGTGACCTCTTTTGCTTCTAAATACGATTTGGAACTTCGCCAAAATGAAATAACAGGCTTCACCCCCTCGCTTCCTATACCCACTCGTTATCCCAGTAAAGGGAGCACGTATGCAAGTTTTGCTGGCTTTATCAATTGGATTTGGGATTTCAATCCCAAATTATCTTTAAACTTCGGTATGCGCTTAACGAGCACCAATTTGGATGCTCAGTGGAGAGAATATTACAACATCAATGCCTTACTGAGTAAGGTAAATCTTGATGCGACTGCATTAACCGAAACCCTAGCGCTGACTTACCGCCCCTCAGAAAAAACACAATGGAGCGCCATTATCTCCAATGGTTTCAGAAACCCCAATATCGATGATGTTGGAAAAATAAGAGAAAGTAAAGGAACCTTAATTGTTCCCAATCCCAATCTATTCCCAGAATACGCCTATAATTTTGAGTTGGGAATCGATCGATATTTTAGTCAACCCAAAAATTATATTTCCATTCGTGGTTTTTCTACCCTCATATCCAGACATATCGGTCGTGATCAATACACCATTTTTGCCGATACTACCACAGAGGACATGGCGACAATTCTATACAATGGAGAGGAAGTTGAAACTTTATCCAACAACAACTTAGGTAATCGCTACCTCTATGGAGCATCTTTTGACGGTTATTTTTCATTGAGCGAACCCCTATCTATAAGAGGTAATTTTTCAATAATTGAAGCTGTAAAATCAGAAAAATATGGTCCTTTACCCTCCATATCCCCTGCATTTGGACGTCTTTTTTTACAATACCAAAAGTCCAACTGGCTTACTCATTTAGCTTTTCTTTTTAGTGGTAAGAAAGAAGTTGATGATTACAGTTTCGGAGGTGAAGATGGCCTAGAGGAAACTCCTTTGATATCAAAAACACCCGAACAATATGCTGGATCACCAGCATGGAATGAACTCTCTTATCTTCTTCAATATCGATGGAATGAAAATACCGTGATGCGTGCTGCCTTAGAAAATATTTTTGATGTGCATTACAGAGAATTTGCTTCCGGGATTTCTGCTCCAGGAAGAAACTTCAAGATTGGGCTCAATTATTCGTTTTAAAGGGAAGTGTAGACTTCAGTAGGTGAAATTTTTCATTACGCTATTTGCCCGAAATTAATTACTTTCGCACATTATTTACTTCATAAGTCTGTGCGCTGCACTGAATTTGTGATTTACCGACTTTCAAAATTCAAAAAGGTGAAGTTTAAAGAATATAAAAAACTTGATTTACCTCAACTCTCAGGAGAAATCCTTGAGCAGTGGAAAAACGATGACACCTTTTTAAAGAGTATTCAAAATCGCGAAGGGAAAACTCCATTTATATTTTATGAAGGTCCTCCATCCGCAAATGGAATGCCTGGGATTCATCACGTAATGGCTCGTGCTATTAAAGATATCTTTTGTAGATACAAAACCCAAAAAGGCTTTCAAGTTCATCGTAAAGCAGGATGGGATACACATGGACTCCCGGTCGAGTTGGGAGTTGAAAAAGAGCTGGGTATTACTAAAGATGCTATTGGAAAAACTATTACTGTAGAGGATTATAACATCGCCTGCAAAAAGGCCGTTATGCGGTATACAGATGTTTGGAATTCACTAACAGAACGGATTGGGTATTGGGTAGATATGGAAAATCCCTATCTTACTTACTCTTCCAAATACATGGAAACTGTCTGGTGGTTGATCAAACAGATTTATGAAAAAGACCTGCTCTACAAAGGCTATACCATTCAGCCCTATTCTCCTATGGCAGGCACTGGGCTAAGTTCTCATGAACTCAATCAGCCGGGGACTTATCAAAATGTTACCGATACGACAATTACTGCACAATTTAAAGCTGTTGTGACTAGCCTCCCTCAACGACTTCAAAATGAAATTCCACTCTATTTCTTAGCTTGGACGACAACCCCTTGGACACTCCCTTCCAATACAGCTTTGACCGTTGGAAAGAAAATTGACTATGTCATTATCAGCACCTACAACCAATATACTTTTGAAGCCATTCGTGTTGTCTTGGCAAAAGACCTCGTTTCCAAACAGTTTGGTAAAAATTACTTCCCCAATGAGGATTTAAACAACTATGTAGCAGGAGACAAAAATATTCCTTACCGAATTGAAACAGTGCTAAAAGGAGCTGATTTACTTGAAATTCGTTACGAGCAGTTATGGCAAGAAGCTCCGCTCCCGCTGACTCATCCTGAAAATGCTTTTCGTGTAATTGCAGGAGATTTTGTTACTACAGAAGATGGAACGGGTATCGTTCATACTGCTCCTACTTTTGGTGCTGACGACGCCAAAGTAGCCAAAGAAGCCTCCCCTGAAGTTCCTCCTTTGTTGATTTTAGATGAAAGTGGCAATCCAGTACCTTTAGTTGATCTTCAAGGTCGTTTCCGAAAAGAGGTAGGTCGCTTGGGAGGTCAGTTTGTTAAAAATGAATACTATCCTGAGGGTGAAGCCCCAGAGCGTTCCACCGATGTAGATATCGCAATTCAGCTCAAAGAAGAAAATAAAGCTTTTAAAGTTGAAAAATACGTTCACTCCTACCCAAATTGTTGGAGAACGGACAAACCCATATTGTATTATCCTCTTGACTCCTGGTTTATTAAAGTTACTGAGATCAAAAGTCAGATGACTGCACTAAACAAAGAAATCAATTGGAAACCCAAATCTACGGGGGAAGGACGCTTTGGAAATTGGCTTGCCAATGCAAACGACTGGAATTTATCTCGATCTAGATTTTGGGGGATTCCACTTCCTGTTTGGCGAACTGAGGATGGAAAAGAAACCCGAGTACTTGGTTCTATAGCCGAATTAAAAGCTGCCGTTGAGGTTTCTGTTGCCAAAGGTTTTATGGACCAAAATCCTTTTGAAAGTTTTGTTGAAAATGATTTTTCAGAATCCAACTACGAACAAATCGACCTCCACAAGCATAAAGTGGATCATATTGTACTTTGCAGTGATCATGGGCATCCCATGTATAGAGAAACCGATTTAATTGATGTTTGGTTTGATTCGGGTTCCATGCCTTATGCACAATGGCATTATCCTTTTGAAAACAAAGAGTTCATCGATAAAGGCGACTGTTTCCCAGCAGACTACATCGCAGAGGGTGTTGACCAAACTCGAGGTTGGTTTTATACTTTGCATGCAATCGCAACTTTAGTTTTTGGGAAAAAAGCATATAAAAACGTCATTTCAAATGGCCTCGTTTTAGATAAAACAGGTCAAAAAATGTCCAAGCGACTTGGGAACGCCGTGGACCCTTTTGAGACTTTGGACAAATTTGGACCCGATGCTACCCGCTGGTACATGATCTCTAACGCAAATCCATGGGACAATCTCAAATTTGACACCGAAGGGATTGGAGAAGTACAACGTAAGTTTTTTGGAACTCTGTACAACACCTATTCCTTTTTTAGTTTATACGCAAACATTGACGGTTTTAACCCTAAAAAGGAAACCACCGTTCCTATTGGAAAAAGAACAGAATTGGATCAATGGATCCTTTCGGAATTGCACACCCTGATTCGTGAGGTAGATTTGGCTTATGAGGATTACGAGCCTACTAAAGCAAGTCGAGCAATCTCTGAATTTGTACAAGAAAAACTGAGTAATTGGTATGTCCGTCTTTGCAGAAGAAGATTCTGGAAAGGAGAATACGGTGAGGATAAAATTGCCGCCTATCAAACGCTTTACGAATGTTTGACTACGGTATCTCAATTGGCAGCACCCGTTGCTCCATTTTATATGGACCGCTTATACCAAGATTTGAATCCATCTACAGCGGCTTCCGTTCACCTTACTGATTTTCCTGTAGTGGACTCCTCTTTAATCAATCCCGAACTGGAACAACAGATCAATACCGCAAGAACACTTACTTCTTTAGCTTTATCCCTTCGGAAAAAAGAACAAATTAAGGTTCGGCAACCTTTACAAAAAATGATTGTTCCCGTTAAAAATTTGAAAGAAAGAAAACGGATTGAAAATAGTATTGAGCAGCTAAAGAGTGAAATTAATATCAAAACCGTTGAACTTCTTGACGATGCTAACAGTTTGCTTGTCAAAGAAATTAAACCCAATTTTAAAACTTTAGGGCCTCGATTTGGTAAGGATTTAAAAGCTGTAGTTCAAGCTATTGGAAACTTAAATTCAAAAGAAATTCAACTTTTAGAAGAACATAAAAGCATTGAAATTAAAGTTAATGGGGAGCTTGTTCATCTAGACGAAACGGAGGTAGAGGTTTTTTTTAAGGATATTGAAGGCTGGCAAGTTGCTCAATATGATGGGATGACGGTTGCTTTGGACATGACCTTAACTCCTGAATTAAAAAAAGAAGGGCTTGCCAGAGAATTAATCAATCGTATCCAAAATCACCGAAAAGACAGTGGATTAGAGGTCACTGACCAAATCGAAATTTACTTAAAAGCAGAGGAAGAACTGCAAGCTGCGGTTTCAGAAAATAAAAGTTATATCTTGTCTGAAACTTTAGCAAAAGAGTTAACCTTCAAAACTGTACTTGAGGGAGGGGTTCCACTCGAGTTTGATACTATTACAACAGCAATACAGATTAAAAAACTAAAGTCATGAGCGAAAAAACAAGGTATACAGATGCAGAATTAAAAGAATTTAGAGCTTTAATTGAAGACAAAATTCAAAAAGCCAAGGCAGATCTTGAACTTTTGAAAAGTGCCTATATGAATGATGGCAACAATGGAACAGAAGATACAGCCCCAACATTTAAAGCTTTTGAAGAAGGTTCAGAAACCATGTCGAAAGAAGCTAATACACAACTAGCCATTAGGCAAGAAAAATTTATACGGGATCTCAAAAATGCTTTAGTCCGTATTGAAAATAAAACCTACGGAATTTGTCGAGTAACGGGAAAATTAATCAATAAAAAACGATTATATCTCGTGCCTCATGCTACTTTAAGCATCGAAGCAAAAAACATGCAAAAATAAGAGCTCTTTAATTCTGAAAAAACAAAAGACATATTTTACCCTTGGCAGGGCAATAGGCATTATCCTTTTAGTTTTGCTTATCGACCAGTCTTCCAAGTTTTACATTAAACTCAACTATCCATTGTCTAGCTATGGTGCCCCACCTATACTGGATTGGGGGTTTTTTAAACTTCTCTTTGTCGAGAATAGTGGGATGGCCATGGGAACTCAACTCAATGATGTATTTCCCTTCATTTCAGAAGATAGTGCCAAACTTATTTTAACCCTATTTCGCTTAATTGCCATCGTCGGATTGGGCTTTTGGCTTTGGGATTCTATAAAAAAACAAAGCTCTATATTACTTCAGTGGGCTTTGGCACTCATTTTTGCTGGTGCACTTGGAAATATTATTGATTCTGTTTTTTACGGACTTCTGTTTTCTGATAGCTATAATGGGGTTGCTACACTATTCCCAGCTCAAGGGTACGCTCCTTTATTTTATGGTCATGTGGTCGATATGCTTCAATTTCCACTTGTGGAATGGGATTGGCCAGACTGGATGCCTTGGATCGGAGGGCAACACTTTTTGTTTTTTCAATACATTTTTAATATTGCTGATACGGCCATCAGTACAGGAGTTGGTATTTTGATTGTTTTCAACAAAAAAATATTTGGAAAAAAATAACCTAGAAGGTATAGACTTTATCTGGGCACACACAAAAATCCAAGCTTATATCGCCTGAGTAAATCCCATCAATTTTTTGAACCGGATAAAAAAAAGAAAGTCCTATTTTAAGGGTTTCTGGGAGACATTGTGCTAAAAACCGATCATAAAAGCCATTCCCATAGCCTATTCGATGTCCCAGAAGATCAAAAACAACGAGAGGAACAAAAACTACATCCAACTGTTTTATGTCAAATACAATTCCATTCAACGGTTCAGGAATTTTCCATTTATTTTCTTCAATTTTGGTACTGTCCGTAAGCAGAATGTGTTCTAATTCTTTGTTGTTTTTAACTCTTGGAAGCACCACTTGTTTGTCTCTCCCTTGAAGAAGGGTAAGGATAAGGGTAGTATCCACTTCCTTTTTTGCTGTAATGGGTAAAAACAAGTGAAAGTTTTCAAAGTCCCAAATAGGAAGTTGTAAACAACGGTTGGCAATTTCTAAACTTTGATTTTCATGGGTTTCAACAGTAAGGGCTAACCGATTTTTAAGATAGCGTTCCCGAAGTTTTGTTTTGGAGTGTATCATTTTCATTAAATCCCGTTGTCTGCCATTTCAATACCAAAGAAAATCAATATTTTCGTTTTGTGAAATCTGAACAGCTTGAAATTCAAATTAAATCTCTACCTGAAGTAGCTGGAGTTTATCAATATTATGATAAGCAAGAGAAAATCATTTATATCGGCAAAGCTAAAAATCTAAAAAAACGGGTCGGTTCCTATTTTAACAAAAACCACGACAACAGAAAGACCGCCTTATTGGTTAAAAATATTGCTCGAATTACACACATCGTTGTTGATACCGAAATGGATGCGCTGCTTTTGGAAAACAACTTAATAAAAAAATACAAACCCCGCTATAACATTCTTCTCAGAGATGATAAGACCTACCCCTGGATTTGTATAAAAAAAGAACCTTTCCCCCGTGTATTTTTTACTCGACGAGTTATCAAAGATGGTTCCGAATATTTTGGTCCCTACACCAACATGAAAACCATACGCACATTGTTGGATTTGATTCGTAATTTATATCCTTTACGAAGTTGTAATTTCGACTTAGGCCCAGAAAAAATCGATTCCAATAAGTACAAAGTCTGTTTGGAATATCATATTGGAAATTGCAATGCCCCCTGTGTTGGTAAAGAGACTGTCGCTGATTATGACTTGCACATCAACAGCATTCGAGATATCGTCAAAGGAAATTTCAGAGCAGTTCTTCAGGGACTTCACAAAGAAATGAATGCCTTTGCTGAAATACAAGAGTATGAAAAAGCACAACGGATAAAGGAAAAAATTGACAGTCTCGAAAATTATCAATCCAAATCAACCATAGTTAACCCAAAAATCAATCATGTTGATGTCTTTTCAGTAATTTCTGACGAGAGCTACGGCTACGTAAACTACATTCAAGTCTCCTTTGGAGCTATTGTTCGATCACATACGTTGGAAATTAAAAAAAAATTAGACGAGTCCGATGCAACTTTACTTCAATTGGGTATCGTAGAAATTCGACAACTGTTTTCAAGTACAGCGCCTACTGTTTTTCTTTCAGAGAAAGTATCCTTAGGAGAGCATTTAAAAGTAAAAGTTCCTCAACAAGGAGACAAAAGAAAACTCGTGGAAATGTCTCTACGCAATGCGAAGTACTTCAGAATGGAACGTTTTAAACAAATCAAGATTGTTGATCCTGATCGGCATGTTAAGCGAATCATGGAGCAAATGAAAAAAGATTTAAGGCTTCCACAAGCTCCATATCATATTGAATGTTTTGACAATTCCAATATTCAAGGCACCCATCCTGTTGCAGCTTGTGTAGTGTTTAAAGAAGGGAAGCCCTCCAAAAAAGACTACCGACATTACAATATAAAAACAGTGCGTGGACCCGACGATTTTGCTTCTATGGAAGAAGTCGTTTTTAGGCGTTATAAAAGACTCCAAGAAGAAGCTTTGCCCTTACCTCAACTTATAGTGATAGACGGTGGAAAAGGGCAATTATCCTCTGCAGTTAAAAGTCTCGATTTATTAGGTTTGCGTGGAAAAATAGCCATTTTAGGAATTGCGAAAAGATTGGAAGAAATTTATTTCCCAGAAGATTCGATCCCTCTTTATTTAGACAAAAAATCGGAGACCTTAAAAATACTTCAACGAGCCCGAGACGAAGCTCACCGCTTCGGAATTAGTTTTCACCGAAACAAACGAAGCCAAACAAGTCTGAGCTCCCAACTGGATTTTATTCCTGGAATTGGTCCAGCCACTAGAAGTCAGTTGTTAGGACATTTCAAATCCCTTAAAAGAATTAAGCAAGCGAGTCGAGAAGAGATGACAGAGCTCTTAGGTCCTCAACGAGGTGAAAAGATTTATAATGCCCTTCAGGCTACTTAACCAATCAGGAAACGGTCGTTGGATTAAAAATTTTTACCTGCAATTTTGAAAAATCATCCTATTGGATTTCTTACCTTTGAGCCATGGCAAAACGTTTGGTATTCTTCCTTTTTATATGCTTGTCATTTGGAGCTTCTCAAAGCATCCCTTTCGATACTTTTCCTAGATTAAAGTCTTTTAAAAACGGGGAATGGTTTCAGTTACGTCTTCATTACGGGTGGTTCAATGCCAGTTATGCAAGTTTTTCTTTAACTAGAGATACCCTTGGCGATATTCCTGTTTTTCACGCAAAGGGATTTGGAGAAACCACAGGTTTGGCGCGATGGTTTTTTAAGGTTGAGGATTATTACGAGAGTTATTTCGATGAGAATACAGGTGCTCCCTATAAGTTTATTCGCAACATTAATGAGGGAGACTACACGAAAAATATTGAAATCGATTTTGATCATACCCGCAAAACAGCAAAAGTTCTAGACAAAAAAAAGAAAGAAACTAAGCAATTTGTGATCCAGCCCAATGTTCATGATTTAGTTTCTTGTTTCTACTACTTAAGGAATTTTTATCCTGAAGAAGGGATGGAAGTAAATGAATCCTTTGACATTAACATGTTTTTTGACAATGAAAACTATGTTTTTAAATTAAAATATTTGGGGAAAGAAATGGTGAATAGTAAGTTTGGAGACATTCAATGTTTAAAATTCCGTCCTTTAGTTCAATCCGGTAGGGTTTTTAAAGAACAAGAAAGCGTCACCTTATGGATTTCTGATGATAAAAACAGATTACCGATACGGCTTCAAGCAGATATTTTAATTGGATCAATCAAAGCGGATCTTGAAAATTTCAAAAATTTAAATCACCCTTTCGAAATTAATGTAAAGTAGATGATTCCTAACAAAACAGCACTTTTAAAACTATTCATCCGTTCTGCTTTTTGTGGAATTCTTCTGAATTTTTCTGTTTCCTGTAAACAAGATTCTCAGCAAATTATTGAAGAAAAAGCAGAGGAGATGGAGGAACCTCAACCCGATTTATATTTTGGAATCGATCGTAATAATTTTGAGGTTCAAGAATTCAAAGTAAAACGAGGAGATACTTTTGGTAAAATCTTAGAAAATAACGGTATTGATTATCCTCAAGTTTATGCTATTCTAGAGGCCATAAAAGGAAAAGTGGATGTTCGTAAATTGACCCTTGGTAAGCCCTACACTCTTTTTTACACCAAAGATTCAATCCCCAACCCTGAATTTTTTGTTTACCATGAAGGTGTAGCCAGTTTTAAAAAAATTCATTTACGTGATAGCCTTTATGGTGAAGAAGTTGTCAAACCCTCACGAGTTGTTGAGATGGAGGCCTCGGGGGTTATTGAAAGTTCACTTTATGAAACTATGCAAAACAGTGGAATCAATGAATCCTTAACTTATTATTTGTCCGATGTTTACGCATGGACCATCGATTTTTTTAGACTTCAAAAGGGAGATCGATTTAAGGTAATTTACACTGAAAAATTTGTTGACGACAGTATTTCAATTGGTGTAGAGCGAATAAAAGCAGCTTATTTTGAGCACAACGGCAAACCCCTTTACGCTTTTGAATACATAGCCGACTCTGAAAAAGGAATAGTGGATTATTTTGACGATGAAGCAAATAGTCTTAGACGTGCCTTCTTACAAGGGCCCCTGAAGTTTAATCGTGTGTCTTCACGTTATAATCTTAAAAGACGCATTGCCTATTACGGTAACCGCATCCGCCCTCATAAAGGAACAGACTTTGCCGCCTCTGTTGGAACCCCAATACTCGCCACGGCAAACGGTACAGTGGTGAAAGCAAATTATACTCGTGGAAATGGAAATTATGTAACCATAAAACACAACGGTACCTATTCTACCCAATACCTCCACATGAAAAAGAGAAATGTCAAAAAAGGACAATTTGTTCAACAAGGAGATGTAATTGGTTGGGTCGGAATGACTGGAAATACTTCAGGACCTCATGTATGTTATCGCTTTTGGAAAAACGGCAAACAAGTTGATCCCTTTAAACAAACCCTTCCTGAAGCAAAACCCATCTCCCCAGAATTGAAAACAAAATTTGCTGAATACATTATCCCCTACAAAACAAAACTAGATTGCATCTCATTTGAAACTCAAGAGGATTCAGAAATTGCTGTAATCCTTAATCAAAACAAAAATGTCAAAGACCCTTCCTGACCTATCTCCCAAAGAAGCTTCTTCTTGGAAAGCCCTTGAAAAGCATCATAAAAATATCGCGGATGTTAGTATCCTATCTCATTTTAAAAATGAACCCAATAGGATGGCGTATACCACTTTTGAATGGGAGGATTTTTATATCGATATTTCAAAAAATAGAATTGATCGAAAAGGATTTGATTTACTAATCGAACTGGCTAAAGAGAGTAAATTAGAAGAAGCTATAAGCGCTCAATTTTCAGGAGCGAAAATAAATGCAACTGAGAATCGAGCTGTACTTCATACCGCATTAAGAAGTCTGAAGAAAGATCCCGTTTTCGTGGACGGTCAAAACATTCTTCCGGAAGTTCAAAACGCACAAAATAAAATGTATGCCTTTTGTGAAGAAGTCATTTCTGGAAAGTGGAAAGGATATACTGGAAAATCAATAACGCATATTGTCAATATTGGTATTGGAGGTTCAGATCTGGGGCCTGCTATGGTGGTAGAAGCCTTAGCACATTATCAAAATCATTTAGAAGTTCGTTTTGTTTCCAATGTAGAAGGAGACCATCATGTAGAGATTTTAAAAGGTTTAGATCCTGAAACAACCTTATTTGTTATTGTCTCCAAAACGTTTACCACTCAAGAAACACTAAGCAATGCAAATAGTATTCGAGAATGGTTTTTGGCCCAAGCTCCTGTATCAGGTATCGCTAAACATTTTGTGGCGGTATCTACCAATCTTGAAAAAACAAAAGCTTTTGGGATTGATCCAGAAAACACCTTCCCAATGAACGATTGGGTTGGTGGGCGGTTTTCACTATGGAGTACAGTAGGAATTAGTATCTGCCTGGCTGTAGGTCCAAATCATTTTAAAGCCTTGCTTCATGGTGCTGGTAAAATGGATCTTCATTTTCAAGAAGCTCCTTTACAAAAAAATATTCCGATTGTTTTGGCTTTGTTAAGTATCTGGTACAACAATTTTTACGGAGCTGAGACCGAAGCCTTGATTCCTTACACACAATATCTGAGAAACCTTCCTGCTTATTTACAGCAGGGCATTATGGAAAGTAATGGGAAAAGTGTTGGAAGAAATGGAACCCGTGTCGATTACCAAACGGGTACGATTATTTGGGGAGCCTCTGGAACCAATGCACAACATGCTTTTTTCCAATTAATCCATCAAGGAACCAAGCTTATTCCTTCTGATTTTATCGGATTTAAAAAGTCATTAAACGGAAACCAAGAACACCAGCAAAAACTCTTAGCAAATTTTATCGCACAAACAGAGGCATTAATGACCGGAAAAACAAGGGATCAGGTCCTTCAAGAATTAGAAAAAACAAAGCTAACCGAGACGCAAAAAAAGGAACTGATTCCTTTTAAGGTTTTCGAAGGAAACAAACCTACCAATACACTCTTAATAGACCAATTAACGCCTGCAAGTTTAGGTGCTCTTATTGCTCTTTACGAACATAAAATATACGTACAAGGGATTATTTGGAATATCTACAGTTACGATCAGTGGGGGGTAGAGCTCGGAAAACAATTAGCAAATACGGTTTTAGAGGACATTCAAAAAGGAGTCTCTAATCCACATGATCCTTCTACTTTAAACCTCCTTTCAAGAATTTAAACTTCAAATCGAAGGTCTTTTACGGCTAATTGTAAACTTGTAGTCCCATTAAATTCATTTTCATCAATTGTATATAAAATTGAAAAAGGAATCTTTTGTTTGACTTTGGCATGGTGTATTCCTAAACCGAAACCAATTGCTTGAAGGATCGTTCCACTTGAGTCCATAATTTCTAGTTTAAGATGATCTTTATCATTTCCAACCAATCTTGAACCCCCCTGATCTCTGCATTGATGAGTAACGAATGTAGGTCGCATATTTTTTGGTCCAAAGGGAGCCATCTGAGTTAGGATTCGATAAAATTTATGAGTAATTTCTTCTAATCCAATCTCCAAATCATAAACCAAACTGGGTTGGCGTTGTGAGGGGTCTATTTTATGATCTACCGCTGCTTCAAAAGCAGCTTTGAAATCTTCCAATTGGGCTTCATTCATTGTAAGTCCTGCGGCATATTTATGACCTCCAAATTGAATCATATACTTTTGACAGGCTTCTAGGGCTTCATAAACATCAAATCCTCTTACAGATCGTACCGACCCGACGAGGACATCGCCAGATTTTGAAAGCACAACTGTTGGCCGATAATATTGTTCTATCAAACGCGATGCAACAATTCCAATTACTCCCTTGTGCCATGATGGATGATACACTACTGTTGTCGATTTATCTTGTGCCTCGTTCAATTCGATTTGTTGAAGCGCTTCTTTGGTTATTCTCTCGTCGGCGGTTCTTCGTTCTGTATTAAAAAACTCTATTGATCGAGCAATCGGTAAAGCCTCTTCCAAAGAAGTAGCCATTAATAATTCTACAGCATTTATCCCTTGATCCATCCGCCCTGCCGCATTTATCCTGGGAGCTATGACAAAAACTAAATCACTAATTCGCGCTGGCTTTTTGAGAGTACTGAGAAAAAACTGAAATCCAAAACGAGGTGCCTCATGAATTTGTTTTAATCCTAAATAACTTAAAATTCTATTTTCGCCTGTCATGGGTACGATGTCTGCAGCTATTGCTGTAGCGACCAAATCCAAGTAAGGATATAAATCGGTTTCTGCTGAACCTTCATGCTGCTGAAGTGCTTGGATCAACTTAAATCCAATACCACAACCACACAATTCCTTGTAAGGGTATTTGCAATCTGATCTTTTCGGATCTAAAACTGCAATTGCATTAGGCAAAAGGGTTTCAGGCAAGTGATGATCGCAAATGATAAAATCAATTCCCAACTCCTTCGCATAGTCTACTAAAACATGTGCCTTAATCCCACAATCCAAAGCAACGATCAATCGGATTCCTTCCTCATTTGCACGATCTATTCCTGCTTTGGAAATCCCATAACCTTCAGTATACCGATTGGGTATATAGGGTAAAACTCTTTTTAACTTTGTTTTGAGATAGGTGCTCACTAAAGCAACCGCCGTGGTTCCATCTACATCATAATCTCCAAATACCATTACCGGTTCATCAACCTTGATGGCTTGTGTAATCCGTTGCACTGCCCGATCCATATCTTTCATTAAAAAAGGATTGTGCAAGTCCTCCCATTGTGGTCTAAAAAAATATTTGGCTTCACTAAAATTGGTAACCCCTCGCTGTACAAGAAGTTCTGCAATTCGCTTGGGTACATTTAATTCCCCACTCAATTCTTGAACGATCATCGGATCCGCAGATGCCAACTTATGCCAGTTCATATTATTTGCTGTTTTTACCCTCTACTACTACAACAAACTCTCCTTTTGGAGGGTTTTTTTCAAAAAAATCCAACGCTTCTTTTAAGTCTCCTCTAAAATTACTCTCAAACTTTTTACTTAGCTCACGAACGATCGATACTTTACGATCCGCTCCAAAAAATGGAATCATTTGATGAATTGTTTTGAGTAACTTGTGTGGAGATTCATAAAAAACCAAAGTGCGGGGTTCTTGAGCCATTTGTTCCAAACGGCTTTGACGTCCCTTTTTGGGGGGAAGAAATCCCTCAAAAATAAATCTATCGGCTGGAAGTCCACTTTGTACTAAAGCTGGAATTAAAGCTGTGGCACCAGGAAGACACTCCACATGAATGCCTTCTTTCAAGGCATGAAATACCAGTAAATATCCAGGGTCTGAAATCCCTGGTGTCCCGGCATCAGAGATTAGTGCTATGGTTTTTCCATGAAGTACTTGCTCAACAACTTTTGAAACTTTTTTGTGTTCGTTATGCATATGAAAACTCTGAAGGGGAGTTTCAATTTCATAATGCTTAAGCAGTTTTTGACTCACACGAGTATCCTCTGCTAAAATAAGATCCACCTCTTTTAAGATGCGAATAGCTCGTAACGTCATGTCCTCTAAATTGCCAATTGGTGTGGGAATCAAATATATCAACTTGTGGTTTTTTTGGTGAGAACTAATATGAAATTAGCCCTTAAAATTTTTCTTTAGAATTGCCAAAAAACGCTCTTCTATCGGTTTTTTATTTTCCCAATGAGGGTATTCTATTTTGACTTTACTTTCTATAAAAACCTCAACTTCTTTCCATTGACTAAAAGTAATTACTTGAGAAATGACCGATTCATAAGCGGAAGTATTTTCTTCAAATAAATGCTTAATGAAGGAAAGCCGATCGTTTAGATCTATAGTAAGTGATTTTGCAAAATGATCGTTTAAATTTTTTCGCTCTTCGGGTTCCCCTATCGGTTGGTGTTTACTTCCCTCTTTCACAGATTCGTTGGAAGGCTTTGGAATAAATACTGGGGATTCCTCAACCGTCTCAAAAAGTCGTTCATAACTTTCGGGTTCCGGCATCTCGGTTACCATGTTTTTTATAGTTTCCATCATAGGTGGAACTTCCAAATCCTCCTTTTTTTCGAGTATTTCTGGAACAGGCGGCGTCATGGAATTAAGTATCGAAGAAAGTTCCTCTTGTTGGCGTTTCCAGCGTTCCGAACTCGAACTGCCTTGATTTAAAAATTTTTGACATACCGAAATTTCATAAAGCTTTTGGATGGCCAGATGAACCTCATCATTTTCCCATAGCGCTTGGTCTTTTATGACCAATTCTGCCCATTCTACCAAGGCTGTTTTTATTTTTTCTGTCATGAAATAATCTGCTTCAACCCATTGATTTTAATATCTTTGTAAGAATCAATTCGGGCTTGTACTATAATCAGTTGAAAATTACAAAATGTTTTTAGAAAACACCGTAAACACAAACGAACAATTTGGATGGATCGAAGTGATTTGTGGTTCCATGTTTTCTGGGAAAACAGAGGAATTGATTCGAAGGCTGAAAAGAGCTCAATTTGCAAAACAGAAAATTGAAATTTTTAAACCCGCAATTGATTTGCGTTATGATGATCAATTGGTCACATCGCACGACCAAAATCAAATCCCCTCGACTCCTGTGCCAGCTGCTGCAAATATTCCGATACTCGCCGACGGTTGCGATGTCGTAGGAATTGATGAAGCCCAATTTTTTGATGAGGAAATTGTCAAAGTTTGTAATGATTTAGCAAACAGTGGGGTTCGGGTTATCGTGGCAGGATTGGATATGGACTATAAAGGCAATCCCTTCGGACCTATGCCAGCACTGATGGCAACTGCAGAATATGTTACCAAAGTTCATGCGATTTGTACTCGTACTGGACATTTAGCAAATTACAGTTTCCGTACCTCTGATGAAGATCGCTTGTTGGTCTTAGGGGAACGAGAAAATTACCAGCCCCTTTCTAGAGCTGCTTTTTTTCAAGCGAACCAGAAAAAAAATAAAAAAACCTAGCTTCCTTTCCACTTGAACGCACTTCACCTTTACCTTCAAAATCTAGATCATAATTACCGTTACATTCGAAAACATTTACAGCCTTCTACCCAGTGTATAGGAGTAGTAAAAGCTGCCGCATACGGTTCGCATTCTATTGCATTTGCAAAGCGGCTTGTGGAGTTGGGCATCGATTCATTGGCAGTTGCTTACACCGAAGAAGGTGTACAGCTGCGCGAAAGTGGAATTTTAACCCCTATTATGGTTTTTTATCCTCAAAAGGATACGCTGCAAAGTTTACTTCATGCCGACCTAGAACCCTGTTTGTATTCTAAAGAACTAATGGAGACTTTTGAATCTCTTTTAAATCAAAACGGTATTCAAAATTATCCCATCCACATTAAATACAATACAGGTTTGCATAGAGTTGGTTTTGCATTGGAGGAAATAAATTGGGTTCTGGATAAAATAGTTGCGCCTTGTTTTCAATTAAAAACCGTTTATTCCCATTTAGCGGCCTCAGAAGAAAAACGACCTTCCTCACAATGCGATCTTCAAATTCAACGCTTTCAGCACATTCGTGAACAACATTCTCACTCCAACAAAAATCTACCAAAATTCCATTTACTCAACAGCTCTGGCGTTTTTAATTATCCCGAGCTCCAATTTGATGCGGTTCGTTGCGGTATTGCCCTTCACGGATTTGCCAACCGTCCTGAATGGGATCAGCAACTAAAACCCATCGCCGAACTAGAAACCCATATCAGTCAAATTCATGAGGTCCATGAAGGAGAAAGTGTTGGATACGATCAGGGCTGGAAAGCTTCAAAGAACAGTCGAATCGCGTGTTTACCTCTAGGCCATGCCGACGGTATAGGGCGTCACTATGGCAATCAGCGATCTTCTGTTCAAATCCATGGAAATCAGGCACCCGTAGTGGGTAATGTTTGTATGGATATGCTTATGGTGGATGTTACAGAAATACAATGCAAAGAAGGCGACCGTGTTCTGCTCTTTGGTAAAGACTATACCGCTTCAGATTTTGCTTCGCAAGGGGGAACCATCAGTTATGAGATTCTCACTGCAATTGGCCCACGCATTAAACGAATTCTTCATCCCTAATCATTTTGTTATAAATATAACATCTTGTTATTTTTTTGAAACAAAAGCCTAGTAGATTTGACTTCACTTGAATTAATAGTATTTTTGCACACTTAAAAATATATATACAATGAAAGTAGCAGTCGTTGGTGCCACCGGAATGGTCGGAGAAATCATGTTAACCGTTTTAGAAGAGCGTAACTTTCCATTGGAAGAATTACTTCTCGTCGCTTCTGAACGATCCGTAGGAAAAAAACTAGTCTACAAGGGGAAATCCTATGAGGTTATTGGTTTGGAAACTGCTGTTGCCGCTCGACCCGACATCGCCTTATTTTCTGCTGGAGGAGATACTTCCTTGGAATGGGCTCCTAAATTTGCAGCGGTGGGAACTACGGTTATCGACAATTCTTCTGCATGGCGAATGGATCAAAGTAAAAAACTAATTGTTCCAGAAATCAACGGTTCCTTACTCACCAAAGAAGATAAAATCATTGCCAATCCAAACTGTTCGACCATTCAGATGGTAATGGCTTTAGCCCCCCTTCATAAAAAATACACCATCAAACGTTTGGTGATTTCAACCTATCAATCCATTACCGGAACAGGAGTTAAAGCCGTCCGCCAGTTGGAAGAGGAAGCTCTTGGACAAGAAGGGGTAAAAGCCTATCCACATCCTATTCATAAAAATGCACTCCCCCAATGTGATGTCTTTTTGGATAATGACTACACCAAAGAAGAAATGAAACTGGTCCATGAGACTCATAAAATTTTAGGAGATAACTCTATTGGAATTACTGCTACTGCTGTTCGAATTCCTGTAGTTGGTGGACACAGTGAAGCGGTTAACATCGAGTTTGAAAAAGATTTTGAAGTCGATGCTGTTCGAGAGATCTTGAAGCAAACATCAGGTGTGATCGTTCAGGACAACCCCTCGAAATCCTTATATCCGATGCCCTTAAGTGCAGCGGGTAACGATGCTGTGTTTGTGGGTAGAATAAGACGCGATACTTCTCATCCAAAAGCAATAAATATGTGGATCGTAGCCGATAACCTTCGTAAAGGTGCCGCGACAAATACCATACAAATAGCCGAGTATTTGATTTCCAATGATTTGATCTAGCTCTTATCGCTTATAATCCCTTCAAATTTATCTTGTTGCTTTAGTTTTTTTTATAAATTTGCCCCTCAATTGTGGATCAATGGATGCAATTAAAGATTTTACCCTCCCTTTTGTGGGATTAAAAGAAGGAAAGCACCATTTTAAATTCACAATAGACAATACGTTCTTTGCACATTTTGAGTTTAATGATTTCAACAATGCCTTATTGAATGGCGAGTTGATCCTTGACAAAAAATCCAGTTTTTTGGAATTGCATTTTGATGTTAAAGGAACCGTAGAACTTCCTTGTGATGTTTCCATGGAATTATTTAATTACCCTATTGATGCCGATTACGATTTAATCGTCAAATTCGGAACTCCAAACTCTCAAATCACAGATGAGATTCTAATTTTACCTGAAGGGAGTTATCAGATAAATGTAGCTCAATACTTTTATGAGATGGTTGTGTTAAACCTTCCCCTTAAAAGAGTTCACCCGGGTATAGAAGACGGTACATTACAAAGCGAAATCCTTGATAAACTCAAAGCACTAGAACCAAAAGAAACACATTTAAAAGGATCGGAAGATCCCAGATGGAATAAACTAAAAGATCTTTTGTAAAGAAGACAAAAAATAAAAATTATGGCACATCCTAAGAGAAAAATTTCGAAAACAAGAAGAGACAAAAGACGTACGCATTACAAAGCTGCTGACCAGCAAATTGCAACTTGCTCTTCTACTGGAGAAGCACACCTTTACCACAGAGCCCATTGGCATGAAGGAAAACTCTACTATAGAGGAAAGGTACTTGTAGACGCTACAACTGTAGCTGAAGCCTAACTATTTTACTTGAAAACCGAGCGATTTAGCACTGCTGTTTTTTTGTGTCAATTATTTTGATTGCATGAAAAAACTACTATCTTCACTTACTCTTAGATTATTTCTTTGCTAAAAAATAGCATGAATCTAGAACGGACAAAACAAATAAAAGCAGCCATTACAGCTGTTGGAGGTTATGTGCCTGAGACAATTTTATCTAATCAAGATTTAGAAAAAATGGTTGACACTAACGATGAGTGGATCGTTTCTCGGACCGGAATCAAAGAACGTCGAATTCTTGAAGATCCCGAAAAGGCTACCTCTTTTTTAGCCATCGAAGCCGCTCAAGACCTTATTGCCACTTATAATATTGATTCCACTACTATTGATCTCATCATAGTGGCTACAGTCACCCCTGATATGCCTGTGGCAGCTACTGCTGCATACGTTGCTTCATCTATAGGTGCAAATCAAGCCTTTGCATACGACCTAAGTGCGGCCTGTTCTGGATTTTTATACGGTATGAGTACAAGTGCTGCATACATCAATTCAGGACGTTATAAAAAAGTATTATTAATTGGAGCCGACAAAATGTCTTCGATTGTAGATTACACTGACCGAACTACCTGTATTATTTTTGGTGATGGTGCAGGAGCTGTTCTTTTTGAACCTAGTCCAAATGAATTCGGATGGGAGGATGAATATATGAGAAGCAATGGAACAGAACGAATGTCTCTTCGTATTAAAGCCGGGGGCTCCCTGTATCCCACCTCTCAAACTACATTAGACAACGGATGGCATAATTTGTACCAGGAAGGAAAAACGGTTTTTAAATATGCCGTATCAGAAATGGCTGAGGCTTCTGAACAACTATTGAAAAGAAATAATTTATCTGGAGAAGAAATCGATTATCTTGTTCCCCATCAAGCCAACAAACGAATTGTAGATGCCACCGCTAAAAGGCTGGGGCTAAGTGATGAAAAAGTATTGATGAATATTAGCTATTATGGAAATACTACTGCTGCAACAATACCGCTTTTGTTAAATGATAATAAATCCAATTTTAAAAAAGGAAACAAACTTATATTCGCCGCTTTTGGAGGGGGATTCACTTGGGGTGCATCTTACTTGACATGGGCAATCTAAAAATCTAATCAATTAATTATGGATATTAAAGACATTCAAAACCTAATTAAATTTGTAGCTAAATCAGGGGCACAAGAGGTTAAACTCGAGATGGAAGACATTAAGATTACCATCAAAACTGGAATTGATCCAAAACCGATGGAAGTGGGCTATACGCATCAAATTCAAGCCGTTCCAGCAACTATTCCCCAAGTAAGTGCCTCAGTTCCACAAGTTGTTGTAGAAACAACACCAAAAGCGGAGAAAGAAGATCATCTTATCACTATTAAGTCTCCCATTATAGGAACTTTTTACAGAAAGAGTTCTCCGGACAAGCCTGTTTTTGTTGAAGTTGGTGACACTGTAAAAGAAGGGGATGTCCTTTGTGTTATTGAAGCCATGAAGCTTTTTAACGAAATCGAATCTGAATTAAGCGGAACGATTGTTAAAATTTTGGTAGACGATGCTTCACCAGTTGAATTTGACCAACCCTTATTTGTGATCAACCCTTCCTAAATTGTACTCATGTTTCAAAAAATTCTGATTGCAAATCGTGGTGAGATTGCAATGCGTATTATTCGCACTTGTAAAGAAATGGGCATCAAAACCGTTGCTGTTTATTCCAAAGCAGATACCGACAGTCTTCACGTCCGCTTTGCAGACGAGGCCGTTTGTATTGGTCCTGCAGCCAGTAGCGAGTCCTATTTGAAAATGTCAAATATTATTGCTGCAGCAGAAATCACCAATGCGGACGCTATTCATCCTGGTTATGGGTTCCTTTCTGAAAATGCAAAATTTTCGAAAATCTGTAAAGAGCACGATATAAAATTTATTGGAGCTTCTCCTTCAATGATCGACCAAATGGGGGATAAGGCCTCAGCAAAAGCTACCATGAAAGCAGCTGGCGTCCCTACCATTCCAGGTTCTGAAGGTTTAATCGCCTCCTTTAAAGAAGCACAAAAGCTTGCTAAAGAAGTTGGTTATCCGGTTATGCTCAAGGCTACAGCTGGAGGAGGAGGAAAAGGGATGCGTGCAGTATGGCAAGCTGAAGATCTTGAAAAAGCATGGGAAAGTGCTCGACAAGAAGCAAAAGCGGCTTTTGGGAATGACGGAATGTACATGGAAAAACTCATCGAAGAACCTCGACATATCGAAATTCAAATCGTAGGGGACTCCACTGGAAAAGCATGTCATCTTTCCGAAAGAGATTGTTCTATCCAACGGAGACACCAAAAATTAACTGAAGAAACCCCATCCCCTTTTATGACTAAAACCTTGAGGGAAAAAATGGGAGATGCCGCCGTGAAAGCAGCGGAATACATTAAGTATGAAGGTGCTGGAACGATAGAATTTTTAGTCGATAAGCACAAAAATTTCTATTTCATGGAAATGAATACACGTATTCAGGTAGAACATCCAATCACAGAGCAGGTCATCGATTATGATTTGATTTGTGAGCAAATAAAAGTAGCCTACGGAGAAAAAATTTCTGGAAAAAATTATTTTCCAAAACTCCATTCTATCGAATGTCGAATTAACGCTGAGGATCCTTTTAATGATTTTAGACCCAGTCCGGGTGTAATTACAACACTTCATTTCCCTGGTGGTCATGGGGTTCGATTGGATACCCATGTGTACAGTGGTTATGTGATTCCTCCTCATTATGATTCTATGATCGCCAAACTGATTACAACAGCGCAAACTCGTACAGAAGCGATCAGCAAAATGAAAAGAGCTTTGGAAGAATTCGTCATTGAAGGGGTAAAAACAACCATCCCTTTCCATCAAAAATTGATGAACCATCCAGACTATATCAAAGGGGAATACACGACGAAATTTATGGAAGAATTTTCCATGGAGGACTAGTCTATTTTTTTAGGTTTAACTCCCAATAACCGACATCTATCCACCGATTAAATTTGTATCCAACTTCTTCAAGTTGACCTACCTTTCTGAACCCTAATTTTTCGTGAAAACGAACACTGATGTCGTTCGGAAGTGAAATTCCTGCGAGAAGAGTATGAAAACCTCCTGCTCTAAGTTCTTCGATTAGATGCTCATAAAGCTTTACACCAATCCCTTTCAGTTGATAATTTTCGGTAATATAAATACTCGTTTCAACGGTAAATCGATAGGCTGATCTGGGTTTCCAAATGGTTGCGTAGGTATACCCTACAATTTGATTATCAATTTCATAAACCCACCAATTTAAACGATCATGAGCTATGATTCTAGACTGTATAATCTGCTCATCAACAGCTGCTTCTTCAAAAGTAGTTGAAGAATTTAGAATGTAGTAATTGTATATGGAAGCGATGGACGCAGCATCACTTGCTTTGGCTCTTCTGATCATCTGAGGCATTATTTAAAGCTACCCTTTCATTTTATTTTTTACCTTTTCAGGTAAGACTTCATATCCCATATTGAATAATGTGAATCCCAAAATATCGGCATATTGTTCTATTCTTTTAGAAACAGGGGTCCCGGCACCGTGACCTGCATTGGTTTCAATTCGAATTAAGACGGGAGAATCCCCTTGGTGTTTGTCTTGGAGTTCTGCGGCAAATTTAAAGGAATGGGCAGGAACAACACGGTCGTCATGATCTCCCGTAGTGATAAGTGTAGCAGGGTAATAGGTTCCTGCTTTTACATTATGTACTGGGGAATAGCCCTTAAGGTATTCAAACATTTCTTTAGAATCATTCACTGTTCCGTAATCATATGACCAACCTGCTCCAGCAGTAAATTGATGATAGCGCAGCATATCCAAAACTCCTACTGCAGGAAGTGCAACTTTAAATAATTCGGGTCTTTGAGTCATAACTGCACCCACGAGAAGCCCTCCATTTGATCCTCCTTGAATAGCGAGGTATTCTGGACTAGTGATTTCTTTTGAAATTAGATATTCTGCTGCTGCAATAAAGTCATCGAATACGTTTTGCTTTTTTTGTTGAATTCCAGCCTTATGCCATTCTTTTCCATATTCCCCACCTCCTCTTAAATTCGGTACGGCATATACTCCACCTTGTTCCAACCATACTGCATTGGCAATAGAAAATGATGGTCGTAAGCTGATATTAAACCCCCCATAACCGTACAGGAGGGTAGGATTTTTTCCATTGTATTCTATTCCCTTTTTGTGAGTAATCATCATAGGGACTTTTGTTCCATCTGCAGATGTGTAAAAAATCTGAGTCGAGATATAATCGTTGGAATCAAAATCAATATCAGGAGACCAATATTTTTGTGCTCTTTTGGTTTCTGGAGAATACGCATAGATAACCTCTGGTGTATGGTAATTTGTAAAGCTGTAGTAGAGGGTTTGCTGCTCTTTTTTACCACTCCAACCACTTGCGGTTCCCATTCCTGGAAGTTTAACAATCCCTTGGTTTTCTCCTTTTAAATTGTATTGAACCACTTGACTGTTCGCATCAATCATATAACGAGCGAAAAAATACCCGCCCCCACTAGTAACGGACAAAACATTTTCAGTCTCAGGGATGAAATCAACCCAATGGACGTCTTGAGGATTCTTAGCATTGGCTTTTACTACTTTTTGATTGGGAGCCTCTTTGTTCGTTACTATAAAAAAAATATCCCCTACATTATCTAGTAGATAACTGTCCGTATCATAATCGGTATCCATAGGTAGTAAAGGGCTGTCTTCTTGATTTAAGTTTTTGAGAAAACTGATGTTTCCCGACGTTGTTTTCGAAGCTGAAATAATGAGAAAATCTCCTTCCTCCGTTACATTTGCTCCTACATAACGGTGCTTTTCTTCTTCAGTTCCACCAAATATCAAATCATCCTCAGCTTGTGAAGTACCCAGTTTATGAAAATACAATTTGTGTTGATTTGTCATTTCGCTGAGTTCACTACCCTTAGGTTTGTCATAACTGGAATAGAAAAACCCCTCCTCTTTTTTCCATTGAATACCACTGAACTTTACGTCCACTAGAGTATCCTCTAGAATTTTATTTTTAATGGCGTCTAGGACTATGATTTTACGCCAATCACTTCCCCCCTCACTTATTGAATAGGCAACAAGATTACCGCTTTTTGAAAAACTTAGACTGGATAAAGAAGTCGTCCCATCTTCAGAAAAGGTATTGGGATCTAAGAAAATTTCCTCCTGAGTCTCTCTACTTTTTCTATAAAGAACATATTGATTTTGCAAACCGTTATTTTTATAAAAGTAGGTATAGTCCCCCTCTTCAAAAGGAGCCGTAATTTTCTCGTAATTCCATACTTGCTCGAGCCTATATTTAAGTTCATTGCGAAATGGAACTTTATCTAAAATAGAAAAAGTGAGTTCGTTTTGTCGAGTCACCCAATTTTTTGTATCCTCACTATTATCGTCTTCAAGCCAACGGTAATTATCGATTAACTCTTCCCCGAAATAAGTATCTACAACTGGGGTTTTAAGGGTGTTTGGATACACTATTTTCTTTGAGGATTGAGCGCATGACAACAAAATAGATAGAATTGAAAGGTATAGGAGCTTTTTCATTTATGAAACAAGTTTTTTATCAAGTTACATAACTTTAAATATAAAACCCTTTTCCCAAAAGTGTTTTGAAAAAAGGGTGTTTAAAAAAAAGGGGGAAATACTATTTTAATAGATGTGAACCTTTCCTGTTTTGATATCGTACATTGCTCCTTTGATTTGGATTGCTCCTTCATCTTCCATGGCTTTGAGAACCTCACTTCGAGAACGAATGTTTTCAATCGTCATTTTAACATTTTGTGCAGCTACTGCATCTACAAAATCACTATTTGAGGAATTTCTCAATTCCTCTTCTTGAGGCTCTTTAACGGCCGCTACAGCAGGCTCAATTTTTTTGATTAGTGAGGTAAGGTTTCCGAGTCGTGCGTGATCACAAGCCCCTTTTACTGCTCCACAGGCGGTGTGACCTAATACAAGAACCAATTTAGTTCCCGCGAGTTTACACGCAAATTCCATACTCCCTAAAATATCTTCATTTACAAAGTTTCCTGCAATACTTATGCTAAAAATATCCCCTATTCCTTGATCAAAAATCAGTTGTGAGGATACACGAGAGTCAATACAGCATAGCACTGTTGCATAGGGAAATTGACCCTGACTTGTTTCAGCAACCTGTTGCATCAAGTCACGTTTCAATTGCTTTTTTTGAACAAAGCGTTCGTTTCCATTTTTTAATTCTTGTAATGCCTTTTCAGGGGTCATTAATTCTTGTGTTTCTTTTGTATGTGCTTTCATATTAAAGTTATTTATTGGGAAACACCATGAGCGGTGTTTCCGTGTTAATTAAGGTGTTATTTAATATTCGTTTATACTTGTGCTTATCCTGTCTTTTCAATAAAGAATCCCTATCAACACACAAAAGGCTGACTTTGTTTTTAGTAATATACTGAGATATATTTAAAGAGGAATTTGTGTTTTCTTGAAAATCATAAAGTAGCACTTTTTTGTTTATCCTCTCATTGCATTGAGGAGTGAGTTGAAAGAGTGTAGTTGGAACTACTGAATTTTTGATCAGTACTTTGGCTATAGAATTGTTATCAATAACACGATCAACAAAACCTAGAGACCAATGTAATTGCTCAAACAGGGATTTTTTTTCCCCAGAAACTAAGGTAATTCCATTGTGATTATTTAAAACTAAATCGAAAATACTGTTTTGAATAGGAGCAAAAGTTCGGGTTTTTTTCTTTCCAAGAACTACAATATCTGGGGCTGTCCTTTTTATATGCTCCAAAACAACATGTGTTACTTCTCCCACTCTTGAACTATTGATTATCGGTAGGTTTTCTTCATCTTCTATAGTATCGATTATTGTATTAATCTCACTTTTTAATCTTTCTTTACTGCTTTTGATTGATCGCATTAGGGTAAGCTGATTGCTGTAGGTGCTCTCAGCTTTATATGGGTACACACTAAGTAAATCAATGGCGCCATTTATTTTCTTTGCAATTGCAACAGCATCAGACAGCACAGAGGAATCAGAGCTTTCTGAGTTGTATAAAACTAATATTCGATACGACGGATAGATGTGATTCATAAAGATATTTTAGGCAGTTTTTGGTTTTGCATTATAATAGGCAATAAAACTTTCTAGAGTATCAGAGATTCCTCGCTCTGTTATAATTTGAATTTCAATATTCCTGTTTTTAGCCTTTACTGAAAATTCTTCTAATATTTCTATGATATCATAATCTAAAAATCGAGTCTTGCGAACATCTAGAGAGAGAAAAGTGTCCTTAGGAAGTGAATCCAGCTCTTTTAAAATAGCTCCTTTGTTGATAAAAGTCACTTCTTCCGCCAGCGTCATTTCTATTTGATGCTTCCCAGTACTTTTGTCTTTAATGTGTAGGAAGTGGGAATTTTGATAACTTTTTATCAAAATGATAAGAACTCCAACGACTAATCCAAGACTAATTCCAACTAAAAGATCTGTAAAAACAATTCCTAAAACAGTAACTGCGAAAGGAGTAAATTGTTTCCATCCTAGTCGATACATGCTCAAGAATAAACTTGGCTTTGCTAATTTATATCCTACAATAAGAAGGATGGATGCTAAAACAGATAGTGGAATTTTGTTCAGAAGTGCAGGGATTAAAAGGACAGAAATAAGCAATAAAAATCCGTGAATAATCGCAGATAGTTTCGTTTTCCCTCCCGACTGAATGTTTGCAGAACTCCTTACAATAACTTGGGTAATGGGCAAGCCCCCCACAAGTCCAGAAAATATATTCCCTGCCCCCTGTGCCATAAGTTCTCTATTTGTTGGTGTAACTCGTTTTGCAGGATCCAGTTTGTCTGTTGCCTCAACACACAATAAAGTTTCTAAGCTTGCTACCAATGCGAGCGTAAAGGCTGTTATCCAAACTTCAGAATTGCCAATAACCCCAAAATTTGGAAAGCTGAACTGCCCTAAAAAGGAAGAAAAACTGTCTGGTATAGGAACTGAAACCAACTGTAAAGGTTGAACGCTCCAAATGGAATTCCCATTAGTAAATATGACATAAAATATTCCAACAATAACGGCAACCAAAGGGCCTTGAATCAACTGAAATAGTTTACCTTTTTTACTCAAAACATTAGACCACAGCAACAGGATGGCTAAGCTTACAATTGCGATTAAAGTAGCTCCTGGGCTGATATACTTAAATGCATTTACTATCCAAGAAAACGTGTTTTCCCCATCCGATTGGAAGAATGAAAAATCCCCTTCTGGACTGTTATACCCAAAAAAATGGGGGATTTGTTTGAGAATAATAATGATTCCAATCCCGGTTAGCATTCCTTTAATCACCGAAGAAGGAAAATAATACCCTATCACCCCAGCTCGTAAAACTCCTAACAGAAATTGAATAATCCCCCCTAAAACAACTGCTAAAAGAAAGTTTTCAAATCCGCCTAAAGTTCCGATTGAGGTAAGTACAATAGCCGCAAGTCCGGCAGCTGGTCCGCTTACGCCAACTGATGAGCCACTTAGGCTGCCCACCACTATTCCTCCGATGATTCCGGCTATTAATCCAGAAAATAAAGGAGCACCACTCGCTAAGGCGATTCCCAAACAGAGGGGAAGCGCTACAAAGAATACGACAACACTCGCAGGAAAATCGTTCTTTAAATTTGAAATTATATTTGAATTTTTCATATGATTTAAAAGAGGTTAGGAATTAAAAAATGACTTTTTAATTCCTTTATAATTTTTAAAATTTTTGGATAAAAGCTACTTGAGCTTTACGATATTGAAGTGAATTCTAAACTTGTTCTGGAGGAGGAAGATGAATTTCGAACAAGGTTAAATAAGATCCAAGGGTCAGATCTGTAATGTGGTTTCCCCTTTTATTCTTGAGCGCATCAGGATAGAGAATAAACTCGGGGATTATTTTTTTTTCTTTCGTTTCCTCCTTTTCCTGATTTTCACTGTCCGAGTCAGCTTGCCAATCTGCGTTTGCAATTTCAAAAGAGGCGTCGGTAAGTAAGGACAAAGAATCCAAAGTTGTAGAAAGCGTTAAACTACCCAACAAACAAAACATGAAAAGCATTTTTGTTTTCTTACTTGAAAAGAATCGAATCGATTTCATAAACTCAAAACGCTTTTAGTGAGTTTTAAATAAAACTCTACAATATTATTTTTTCCCTCTTCAACATCCGTTAATGCAGGTAGGTGCTTTGAAAAATAATTCTGATGGTGTGCCCCTTCTATGATGGTAGATATCAACATGTGGGGGTATTTAAATTGAGGATTCACCTCGAGTACAAAATCACAAACTCGCTGAACAACTCGCTTATACGTCTTGTAAAATCCCTTTTCATTTTCCTTATCGACATCAATGGTATAATAGGCTTTTGATGATTCCGTATTGATGATTTTGCAAAGAAGTACCTCGTTGATAAAGGTAAACGAACTGTCCTCCTTAACTTCTTCGGTTAATAATTCAATGGATTTTTTAAGTCGCTCTTCCGCAGATACAATATTTGCAGTTGCAAATACCAATTTATATTCAATCCAACTCCAATACCAATTCACTAAATAAACCAAAAAAGCATGTTTGCTCTCAAAATAACGATAGATAGAACTTTCATTTGAATTGATTTCAACACCCAATTTTTTGAATGTAAAAGCCTCATACCCCAACTGATCCATGAGCTCAATTCCCACTTGGACAATCTTTTTGCCCAGTTCTGTAGACTCTGGATCTTTGCAGTAAAAACTGGATTCTATCGATATGTTAATATGCAAATCATTCATCAGATCACAAATATAATAGTATTACTATCATAAATGCAAACAATACAGTCTTTTTTTATAGGATTCCCTGAAAAAAATAGGTATTCTAGATTCCGTTTAAAATCACTTAAAGAACGAATTATTCCAACTCTGTCTTTTTTCCCTCGAAAGTATAGTTTTTAGCCTTAAAATGTTTTTCAATTTTTTCTAACGCCATCAGCTCTCCCATAAATTGCCAATCAAAATTTACACTTTGGTTCGCTGGATGGTTGTGGTGATCCTGATCCAATTTATACCCCTCAGGCTTATTAAGAATTCGGGTTTGCCCATATACATCCTCCATTTGATTTCTTACAGACGAGAACTCTTGAATTAGATTTTCAATCTCCCCTATGATTCGATTTTCCTCGGAGGAACTTTGTGCGTTATCAAAGGCGTTTAATTTAGTGAACAATCTAAAATTATAATCCACCAAATTCACCACTTCATTGTAAACATCTAGATTATAATCTGCTTTGGTGTTTTTGGCTTGAAGGTATGCTAAGGTGTTTTTTACCTTTTCCAATTCTGCTGCTTGAACTTGAAGTGCTTGTAAGCGGTCGTCATATTGAGCTGACCAAGTTCCTTTTTCTTGAAAATCTGGTAGGTCAATAATATACTCTTCCACAGCATTATCTCTATGCACTAAAGAATTTCGATGAACTCCTTCTTCAACAAATAAGTTGGTCCAAAGGGCTACTGGTTTGTCTAAATCGTCAATAAAAGCATATTCATCAGAGTAAAATTCAGGGCCAAACATGCGATGCCGATACACTTTCTTAAAATCGTCTTTGGAACGATTTAGTCCTCCCCAACTGTATTCTGCAAAGGCAGAAATTCCCCTTTTATAAAGCTCAAAATGCGGGGAATCGTCATCCCATAAGGTGAGCAGTAAGCCGTTATAATTTCGATTGATAGACTGTTCCGCAAAGATTTTGATTTGATCAATATTACTTTCTCTTTGAGGCATTAAAGTCCATCTTGTTTGCCCTGCGGTAGCCCCCATTACTTGAAATCCATTCGAAGAAAACCAATCCATTGCTTTTCCGTTACCATAAGATTCTGCCAAATGATAATTCCACCTCATATAGACACAGTTTTTAGGGAACTGCTCTAAAAACTTATTCAATTGAGGTTCATTTACACTCCAAATTGAATCTACGGTTTCGGGTTTCATTTTGGCATCGTAGATGGGGTTCATCAATCCAGCCTGCTTAAGCGGCATGTCATCCCAGAAAATTGGAGTTCGATTGTGTTCCTCAGCAAAAGTGGTTACTTTATTGAGCCAAATTAAATTTAACTCCAGTGCACTTTTACCGCTTCCTCTTCCCGTGGTCTGAACCTCATCCCCTCCTACGTGAAGGTATTTCCCATGAGGGAAGGCTTCCAGAGCGTCTAAATACAAATCAAACTGCAATTCATAGGTCAGGGGATCCAGCGGATTAAAAGCCCAATCGCTTTCGGGATCATCTCTTAAATGTTTGTTTTTGTCGTGCTTTAAAATAAAAGAAGCATGTCCTAACCCTTGAACTAGTGGGCTGATGGATACGTTTCTTGCAATAGCATAATCACTTATTGCTTTCCATTCCTCTATAGAGAGAGCATCTGCTGAAGCTACTTCTGGACGTCGTTTATATTGAAGTTTGTCTTCAATTTCGAGTATCATTCCATTAATTTTAAGTTGCGCTAACTCATCAATAAGATTGTAGTAGTATTCTTTTTTTTCCAAATGGTGTTTGATGTCGATTTGAATCGGTCGAAAAGCGATTTTAGGTGCATCTTCAATTTTACCCATAGGAAGGAGGGTCTTTTGATCTCTTGCATCCTCTAAAAGTTGATTTAAAGTGATGAAAGCATAAAATAATCCCGCCTGATCTTGAGCTGTTATCTTGATTTTATTTTCTTCAATAGTCAAAGAGTAGGATTCCGGACTAGCATTTTCTTTGGGCTCTACACCAAATACCAGCTGGGCATTGGCTTCTTGATCTACCAATTGAAGTTGTTGAGTAATCCCGTATCGTAGTGGTAAATCCTCACCTTTAGAACTAAAGGCACGCTCCAATAAAATCGGGGCAATCTTCGAATCGGTTTTAGCAAGGGTACTCTCGGCTACTGAAGGCAGTAAATACGACGTTGCTTGAGTGTTAGAGGGAGTTTCGGAACAACCTAGTACTAAAATAAAAAGCAGTCCAACTCCAAAGAGATAAAAACTATTGCGTGACATATGGTTTTTTTTAATTAAACAAAGTACAAAAAACTTGTGATTCTTTTTAACTTAAGTGATTAATTGAAAAACTATATGTTTGATAAAATTACCGCATCCTTCCCTTGGATAGTATCCGTTTGTTCTCTGTTTAGTTTAATCTATCCTCCTTTTTTCATTTGGTTTAGAGGACCTCTCATTACGCTGGGTCTTGCAGGGATCATGCTTGGAATGGGATTGACGCTTAAGGGTTCAGACTTTGTTCACATCGTGAAACATCCCAAATGGGTTTTATTGGGTTTAGGACTTCAGTTTTTAGTGATGCCTATATTAGGTTGGGGGCTTTCCATCTTATTTCAATTACCCCCTCTCTTTGCTGTTGGAATGATTTTAGTTGCCTCTTGTCCAGGGGGAACCGCCTCAAACGTGATTGCCTATTTAGCTCATGCTGAAGTTGCTTTGTCTGTAACCATGACGGCCTGCTCTACACTCGCAGCGATTTTTATGACCCCTTTTCTAACTCTTCAACTTTCTGGCAGTTTACTTGAAATTCCTGCTGCAGGTCTCTTTTACAGCACCTTTAAAGTTGTGTTAATCCCCATAGCACTTGGGGTACTCTTAAACAACTTTCTCCCAAAAACCGCTTTAAAAATGGTGCCTTATGCCCCGTCAGTAGCCGTTTTTTTAATTTCTTTCATCGTTGCTAGCATCGTTGGACAAGGAAAAGAAATTATACTGAGTTCAGGAGTTCAATTAATTTTTGCATTGTTCTGTTTGCATTTATTTGGATTTATTATTGGCTTTTTGGTCAGTCTAGGAGTATTGAAAAACTGGAGGGTTGCCAAAACCATTTCTATTGAAGTTGGCATGCAAAATTCAGGTTTGGGGGTAGTCTTAGCACGCGAAAATTTCACTAGCCCAGCAGTTGCTATACCTGCAGCTATTTCAAGTTTAATTCACTCTCTATTGGGGAGTTTCTTTGTAAAACTATTTAAGAATAAAAAATAAACTCTGGCTTGCCTTTTCAGAGCGAAATAATACCATTCCTTTTTTTTATCTTGACCCTAGCTAACGGAACTATGATGAGACCACTTACCCTATTTTTTTGCTGTTTAATTCTACTTGCTTGTGAAAAGGACAAGCTCCCTGATCCTCCTCCCCCAAATATCATATGGCTGGTAGCCGAGGACCAATCTCCTGAATTCTTTCCAATGTATGGAAACACTGTTGTTAAACTTCCCTACTTGAACGGTTTGGCTCAGGACGGCATGGTTTTTAATAACGCTTACAGCCCCGTCCCAGTATGCGCTCCGGCTCGGTCTGCATTAATTACGGGGCTCTATCCCACTACTTTAGGAACCCATAACATGCGAACGTATAACGCTTACCAAGAAGAGAATCAACCCAGTATTGGGATTCCTAGCTATTCCCCACCAGCACCAGAGGGTGTAAAAATGTTTACTGAATACCTTCGTCAAACAGGCTACTATACCACCAACAATGCAAAAGAGGATTATAATTTTAAAAAAAATTCAGCAGCATGGGATGAGAGTAGTCCCCAAGCCCATTGGAAGAATCGAAATCCAAACCAACCCTTTTTTGCAGTTTTTAATTTTGGTATCAGCCATGAATCTCAAATATGGAATCAAGGGGAGAAGCCCCTTTTAGTAGATCCCCTCTTACTTACTGTGCCTCCCGTTTTTCCTGATACTCCAGAAATCAGAAAGGACCTCGCGGTAAACTATAGTAATCTCATCCGTTTAGACCAACAAATTGGAAAAATCATTGAGCAACTCAAAGCAGAAGGGCTCTATAAAAACAGTGTCCTCTTTTTCTATGGGGATCATGGAGGACCCTTCCCCCGGTATAAAAGGGCTTTGTATGAAACTGGGATTAAAGTTCCTTTAATCATAAAATTTCCCGATCAAAAAAATGCTAGTACTCGGAACGAAGATTTTATCAGCTTTATAGATTTTGCCCCAACAGTGTTATCGCTAGCAGGTATAAAACCTCCAACCGTTATGCAAGGAAAGGCACAATTTGGACCTTTTAAAAGCGAAAAAAAATCGGAATATATTTTCGCTTCTTCAGACCGATTCGATGAGCAGGTGGATCGAGTAAGAGCGGTGCGATACGGTAAATTTAAATACATTCGAAATTTCAACCCTGAAATTAGTAACGCCCTGCCTGTTTTATATCGAGAGCAAATGCCCATGATGCAACAGCTCAATCGAATGTGGGAAGCAGGGGTATTGGAACCTGAAGTTTCGGCTTGGTTTGAAACCCCTAAACCAAGGGAAGAACTATACATTCTTGAAAATGACCCTTATGAGTTAAACAATCTAGCTGAAGAAATTTCACTTCAAGATACCTTAGAATTTCTGAGAAATCGATTGGAGCAATGGATTTTGGAGACGAAGGATCTCGGTCAATTTCCAGAAAAGGAATTGCTGCTCCATTGGTTTCCAGACAAAAAACCAAAACAACTCACTCCAATTGAATATAAAATTGAAAAAGGGAAAATCTATTTGAGTCATTCTGACAGCAGTGCGAGTATAGTTTGGAAAACAACTCAAGATTCTGTTTGGTCTCTATATTCCAAACCGTTAGAGCGTTCAAATTCCTTACAAGCAAAAGCAGAACGGATTGGTTATACAGAGAGTGCAGTAATTAGCCTTCATTAATTCGAAAACGTGCTACTTCGTTTTTGGAAGATCTCTCGTGCTGAAAACAAAGCCTCAATAAAAGAGCTGGGGTCGGCTACACCTTGACCTGCTATATCAAAAGCTGTCCCGTGATCTGGAGACGTTCGAACCCGATTTAAGCCAGCAGTAAAATTAACCCCTTTCCCGAAAGAAAGTGTTTTAAAAGGGATAAGCCCCTGATCGTGATACATTGCCAACACGGCATCGTATCGAGTGTAGGTTTGACTTCCAAAAAAACCATCAGCAGCATAGGGTCCGAAAACAAGCTGCCCTTGGTCAAATAATTCTTTAAGTAAAGGACGGAGCAATAGATCGTCTTCATTACCGATAACTCCTTGATCGCCTGTATGTGGATTGATCCCCAAAACCGCAATTTTTGGTCGTTGAATTCCAAAATCCTGAATAAGACTTTGAGATAATCGCTTAATTTTATCGGTTATGATTTGTTTTGTCAAGACCTTAGTTACCTCTTTGAGGGGGATGTGATCCGTTACTAAGGCAACCCGAAGTCTCTCGGATATCATAAACATGAGACTTTCTCCTTCCAATTCTTTGTTCAGATAATCGGTGTGTCCTGGGAAGTGAAAACTGTCTGACTGTATGCTTTTCTTGTGAATGGGTGCGGTAACTAGTGCCTCTATTTGGCTGTTTTTTAGCGCCGTTGTAGCAGCCACTAATGAACTCAACGCTGCTGCTCCCGCGGCAACTTCTTCCTTACCAAAAGTAAATCGAAAGGGCTTTTGCCAGGTATTGATTACATTCAATTGTCCATTTTTGGGGGTCTCCAAATTCTTTAAGGCAAAAATTGAAGTGCTCAAATCCAAACGTTTCTTTTCATTAATTAAGTTTTCACTATTTGCAAAAACAATGGGAGTGAAAAAATCAAAAAGGCGTTTGTCATGAAAAGCTTTTAAAATAATTTCAATACCAATGCCATTGGGATCACCAGCAGAAATTCCAATCCTTATTTTAGGGAGTTCCGTCACAGCTTATTTTTTATCTCTATTTTTGAAAAACAAATGTACTTAATTTAAAACGCATGTTTACAGGAATAATTGAAGCTTTTGGTCACGTGGTCACTCTTGAAAAAGAAACTGAAAATCTTCATATTACGTTGGAGAGTACCTTAGCTCAAGAATTAAAAATCGACCAGAGTGTTGCGCATAATGGTGTTTGTCTCACCGTTGTGAAATGTGACACCAAAAGATATACTGTTACTGCTATAGACGAAACTTTACGTAAAACCAATCTTGGAAATTTACAACTTGGAAGTATTGTCAACCTGGAACGTGCTATGAAATTAGGCGACCGCTTAGACGGTCATATGGTCCAAGGTCACGTGGATCAAACTGCTGAATGTATAGAAGCGATATCAAAAGAAGGGAGTTGGATTTACACTTTTGATTATGGAGAAAAAAGTGAACACCTTACGATTGAAAAAGGCTCGATAACCATCAATGGAGTTAGTTTAACCGTAGTAAATTCTAAAGACCATCAGTTTTCTGTAGCCATTATCCCTTACACCTATGAAAATACCAACTTTAAAGAACTCAAAAAAGGAGATGCCGTCAATCTTGAATTTGATCTTATTGGTAAGTACCTCACCAAATTGTATACAAGACGATGATTTTTTAAAATCATCCCAAACCAAGCAATGTTTTCCTCTTTTTAATAACTTTATAAAAGGTTTACCCCCAATTCTTACTCTTTTAAGAGCATAAACTGAAGAATTTATCTTAAGAAGTTTGGTTTTGGTCAATCCTATTTAACAATTTTTAAAGGATTTGATTTTCTTTTTTTTCTGGATAAATCAACTTTATTCGTTCATTATGACTCCTTTTTTATTCAAACGAGTACTCCCATTTTTCTTGATTCTATTCGTAGGCTGTATGAATTTATCCCAAAAAAAAAATCGCCAGGAAGATAAAAACAGAGATTCCTTTGTCGATAGTTTATGGATTGAGTACCTGGTAGCTATGGAAACAAAAAATCTAGCATATTTAGTAAAAAACTCCTTCGATACTATACAATGTAACGACTGTTTGCACGAAAACAGGAACCAGAATGATTACTACAATTCAAAAATGATCTTTAACAACTATTTAAATCAGTTAATGCATCTCAAGTCCATTAGAAGTCAAGCTTTTTCAACTTATAGAGACGACAGCTTAATTCGTATCAGTTATAAAATTGAATGGGAATTAGCACCAGAAGGAGCCTACGGATTGGTTTACACCTTTAAGAAAAAGAAAGGTCATTTTTTATTTTCTGGAATGTTTTTTGTCCCATAAAATTAACCCCATTCTACTCTTAGTAATAAATGAAGAGAAAATGGCTTCTAATCAAAACTTTGTAGATTTCATTTTAGGGCAAAATCACAATGCTAGAGAAATCCATCCAAAAATGATGTTTGGAGAGTATGGAATTTACTCCAACGGCAAAATTTTCGCTCTAATCTGTGACAATAAATTACTTATAAAACCTACTCAAGCTGGTCGAGATTTTATTGGAAATGTGAGGGAAGCCCCAGCCGCCCAAGCAAAACCAAGTTTTCTCATCGAAGATAAAGTAGAAGATCGAGAAGGATTAAGTGAGCTTATTCGAATTACCCTTAGAGAACTACTAAACCGAAACGAAAGTTTAAAAAAAAAACGGATCTAAGTGTTCGCTTCATGTGGTTTTAACCCAGTAGAAAAAACTAAAACCCTACAATTTAAGAAAATCATTTGCCTTTCGAGTTTTCTCCCTTGGATACTTGGACTTAAAAACCAATTAAGTTATTAATTTTTATATATTTAGGTAAAACTATATTCTAATGAATTTACACGAATTATCTGCATTTTTGCTTATTCTCGCCTCCCTATTCTCAATTATTAATCTTCGTATTTTAAAACTCCCTCACACCATTGGATTAATGGTTTTAGCGATTGTTTTATCCCTAGTTGTCCTTCTTACGGGATTAATAATGCCAGATTTTCTCTCAATGGCTACCTCACTAACAGAACAATTTGACTTTAGTGTTTTATTGATCGACGTGATGTTACCTTTCTTGTTGTTTGCGGGGGCAATAAGTGTGGATGTTCACGAGCTCCTGAAGGATAAAGTTACTATACTTCTTCTGGCGAGTTTTGGTGTCATTTTCTCCACCTTTGCTGTTGGAACAGGATTATTTTGGATTGTAAGTCAGCCTTTTTTGGGATTGACGGGAGTCGGTTTAACTTATGTAGATTGTCTTTTGTTTGGTGCACTTATCGCTCCTACAGATCCCATAGCAGTACTAGCTATGGTAAAAAAAATGAACCTTTCTAAAATTACGGAAACTCGAATTGCAGGGGAATCCCTTTTTAATGATGGGATCGGTGTAGTGGTTTTTCTGACTTTATTGACTATGAAGGTTGAGGGAGTTGAAAACATAACCGCTGCAAGTGTAAGTATGCTTTTTGCTACGGAGGTAATTGGAGGTGTTTTACTTGGCGCAGGCTTAGGCTTTTTAGGATTAAAATTGGTGGAATATATCGAAAATGAGCACGTAGAGTTAGAGGTTCTCATAACTTTATCCTTGGTACTCTTAGTTCCAGTAATCGCTCATGTATTTCATTTTTCAGCGGTCCTTGCTGTGGTTGTGATGGGTCTTTTTCTCAATCAAAATATCGATACCGATAAAAAAACCGATGGCGTACAAAAAGCGATGGGAGACTATGTCTATAAATTTTGGCATCTTGTTGACGAAACCCTAAATGCAATATTATTCATCTTGATTGGTTTAGAGATTATCCCAATTCTTCAAAACTTTGAGATGAGCTATATCGTATTAATTGTACTGGTAGTTATTCTGGTCGTCGTCTCTAGAGGGATTGGAGTCATACTTCCCATTCAATTGCTTTCTATAAAACAAGTTTTTGAAAAAAATACTGCTCTAATCATTACCTGGGGAGGACTTCGAGGTGGACTCAGTATTGCGCTTGCTTTAAACCTTCCCGATAGCATTGGTACAGGCAAAGATCTGATCTTAATTCTAACCTATGGCGTGGTTTTATTTACCATTTTAGTTCAGGGCCTAACGTTGAAAAAAATTGTCAAATAAAGTTTCTTCTAAAGTCAGGGATTCCTATATTTGAGATGAGAAGTTCGTGCTGTGACAACAGTAATGTCTAACTAAATTTAGAAAGGAGGTGTCTTATGTCTTATGATAATCATTTGAGGAATACAAGACAGCAAGTACCTACTCTAGGTCCGCTGTGATTTTCCTTATCTATCTATAAAGCGAGTCGATGGGCTCGCTTTTTTAAGCTTTAAATTCATGCAAAAAATTCCCCAAGCAGATCTAGGTAATTTTCTTTCTAAAAATCCTAACGAGCAAAAGGCTTTTGTTGAAAACATCGGTAATGCCTTTCAAGAAATTGGATTTTTAGCCCTTAAAGGGCATTTTTTAGATGCCGAACTTCAAAAATCCCTTTACAAAGAAATCAAGGCCTTTTTTGCACTTCCAGATTCGGTAAAAAATCGTTATGAAATTCAAGGGGGAGGGGGACAAAGAGGCTATACAAGTTTTGGTAAAGAACATGCAGCAGGTAGAAAAGTCGGTGATTTAAAAGAATTTTGGCATTTTGGACAAGATTTAAGCTTGTATCCTGAACTTCATGGAGTGTATCCTGAAAATGTCCAAGTTGAAGAGCTCACTGCCTTTAACTCCATCGGAAATGCAGTTTTTAAGCGTTTGGAAAAAACCGCGCAAGTGCTGCTTCAAGCTATCGCTTTGTATTTAAATCTAGAACCTTCCTTTTTTGATCCCTATATCTTAGGAGGGAATTCCATTTTAAGAGCGATTCATTACCCTCCAATTATTGAAGCTCCCAAAGATGCTGAGCGAGCAGCGGCTCATGGCGATATCAATTTGATTACTCTTTTAATGGGTGCCCAAGGTGGAGGATTGCAAGTCCTAAATAGACAAAATCAGTGGATCGAGGCTGTTGCTGAACCAGATGAGTTAATTGTAAATATTGGAGACATGCTTTCCCGATTGACAAATAACCGACTCCCCTCTACGGTTCACAGGGTTGTTAATCCTCCTAAAGAGGAATGGGGAAATCCGCGCTATTCACTGCCTTTTTTTATGCACCCTATTCCACAAATGCCCTTAAATTGCCTGTCACAAACCATAGATAAGGAACATCCAAAAAAGTATGAGGACATTACCGCTGGTGAATTTCTCAATCAACGCCTAATCGCCTTGGGGCTTTTAAAACACTAATTTTTTGCATTCGCAAATCCTCCAAAACCAAACGACCTAAAGTTGCTAAAAACGGGATCCCTAGGCTGTCAAATTCGTAGGTATCATCATTGAATATTTCATTTTCATTAACAAGGATCGTGGCAGTTAGAAAAAAGGAAATGTCATTCGCTTTGTCATGAATGTAGGCAACGTCTGTTAACGTTCCATAGGCATATCCCACTTTATTATAAATTCGAATCTCATCGGTCATTTCCCCTTCTTTATCTCCGTAGATAAAAAACTTCCCGTAACTGTCCCAATGATCGGCATCGTTATAATTTGGCGAACTACTTTCCAAGGTCGTTCTGCTCATCCAAAATCGGAGAAAGTCATAATCTGCTGTCTCTAAACTAAACCGATTCGAAGGAGGATAGCTTTCTGGGAAAATAAGGCGTCTTAAAATTCCCTCTAAATCCAAAATAGCAATTCGATTTTTTTCACTGAAATTCATAGGTGATTCTACCAATGTCCCCTTCGAATTGAATCCTTTGCCTTTACGAACCCCTTTGAGGTTAGAGTTGTTTGCTTTCCATTGAGAAGATAGTGACTGCTGATGATATAAAGTCTCCCCCGAATTACTAAAAAAAGTGTATTCCCAAGTTTTTTCATTATCCGCATCTGCTAGAAATTTATGAAAGATTTGGGTGTGTTGAAGTCCCATTTTTTGGAGCGATGCATTAATATAATCCCTCCCTAAAAAATCAAAAAGATAATTGTATGCATCGTTATCGCTTACAAGAAATATTTTTTTAATTAAATGTGCAATGGTCAATTTACCTTCCGAGTGGCTTGCATCATCCAATTGGATAGGAGCGCCTTCCCTATCTCGAATTTCAAATTGGGTTTCTGCGTCTATGGGTATTCCACTCGAATTAAGTTCACGTAATTTTTGCAGAGCTAAAGCTGCAATAGGTAACTTTACCGTACTTGCAGGATAAAAATAGAGGTCGTTATTTAATTGAAATGAGGTCGATTTAAAATCGAGAGGAGCCTCATCCAACTTGATGACCTCTGTAAGCAGAATCTGAACCTCATGTTTTTCCAATTGTTGAACAATTGTCTGAATAGCGGGGTCGGTATTGGATAAAACCCGCTCCAAAATTGTGTTGGTATCTTTACATTGAATACATACAAATCCCAACAAAAGCGTAAACAAAAGGGGACTCTTTACTATCACTTTTTTTAATCCTTATCAAATAACAAGATGTCTTCTGCAGAAGTTAAATCGGGTAAATGTTCATGTACTGGAAGACAAATTGTGGTTCGAGGTTCCGTTTGATTCATCAAACGCAATGCTTCGGGTAATTCTTTTTCATTTCGTTCAGGATGGATAGGGCATCTTTTTAAAAAGGGATAAAACAAGGCTCCGTCAAAACTGAAGATATTCATACTGACCCTAATTTCTGAAGTGGAATCTTTGTATTGATCTACTTCATTAGGATCGGGCTTTTCAATAATGTTTTTTAAATACCCTTCTGAATCAATATCCATGACTGCAAACTTGGAAATTCGTTCATCAGAAAAGAGTAATCCCGATCGTGCGTAACTGATTAAAGCATGGGGTACACTTCGCCCTTCTCTAAGCATTTGAAAGACATGGGTAGAATACAAATTATCTCCGTTACATACCGTAAAAGTCGTTTTCATTAACTCGGCATGCTGCTCCATTGCCTGCTGGACGGCATCTGCTGTACCCATGGGCTTTTCTCTTCCCTCTGGAACGTATTGGATTGCAAAATGAAAATGGATTCCTTTAAAAGCAGCTTGCGCCTCCCAACTGGATAACAATTCTTTAAATGCTTTATTCTCTGGACTTGTAATCAAATATACTTGGGTATATCCAGCGGTAACCGCATTTTTAACTAAGAAATACAAAAGAGGTCGCTGTTCAGAACCTAAAGGAATAAGGCTTTTATGAATTTGCTGGGCTTGTTTCTTTTTTTCCTCGGCTAGTGTACTGCTCTCTAAAGAACGCTTCATTCGGGAAGAAGCTCCCCCTGCCATGATTACTATGGAGTTGATTGGTTTCATTTTAACGGGCTAATTGAACTTGGTAGGCATCTTTTGCTCCAGCGGATTTAAAGGCTTGAATTATATCGGCTTTGGTTTCTTCTGTTGCTAAAGCTACCATACAGCCTCCTCCACCAGAACCTATAATTTTAGCGCCTAAAGCCCCCGCATCAAGTGCGGCTTGCATCTGTATCCTCATGGGCTCCGGTGTATTCTGTATACATTCTTGTAAAATCTTTTGATGGGCATTCATCAAAGATCCTATTTTTTCAATATTGGGATTAGAATTGAGTAATTCTTTTTTTGCGTTTAGTGTAATTAGATAATTATTAATTGTAGCATACCAATAGGGCTTGTAGAGGTCTGATACGCAATGGAGGTAGTTGGAATAATCTTCCTCTTTTGCCTTTTGAAGATCAAAATCTGGATACTGACGACTCACTTCATCAATTGCATTTTGTGCATAGTGTCTTGCATTTTGAAGTACTTCTAATGTTTGCTTAGCCAATCCGGATTCCGCTAAGAGTAAGGTTCCTATTTTGCTGGAAAGTGGGGTTGTTTCCCCTTTTTGAGTGTCAATATAAAGCATCCCCCCTTGAGCAATGGTGTACTGGTCCATTAAACCTCCAGGTTGTTTGAAAAAAAGTACCTCGGCTTCGTAAGCCCATCTCCCTATTTGAGCATCCGTTACAGTTCTATTTACTTCTTGCGCTTCTATTAAGAATCGCAACCAAGCCACAACAAGTGCTGAAGAACTTGAAACCCCAGCATTTACAGGAATGGTTCCTGAGATTTCAATAGTATAGCCTTGTTTAAACGTCGCTCCTTGTAAGCGTAAAATTTCCATACAAGATCGGTAGTAATCCTCTGCAGCAATTGTGTTAAACTTTTCATTTAGATGAATAACAATTTCTTTATCTAAATCAAGTAGTTGTATAGAATACTTTGATTGATTATTTGGTTTAGCATTTAGGTGAATATAGCGATCTATGGTTCCTGCAATTACAGGAAGCCCCAGATAATCCTGATGGTCACCAAAAAAGCAAATCCGTGCTGGTGCCTGAACAGATATGAATGTTTTAATGGGATAGAGTATTTAAATTATGAAACGATTCCGAGAGGTTTAGTGTTGGCCCATTGTTTACGAGTAAAATCTGGAAACTGCTGCGGCATTCCCCCCTGAGCAACTGAGGCTTCACTTAGTGGTGCTACAGCACTCCACAAACAACCTTCATAGACATTTTGATCCAAGGCCTCTCCTGTTCGAAGGCATTCTACAATGCGGTAAAGCATCATAAAGTCCATTCCACCATGACCTCCCATTTTTTGAGCCAAAGCTCCAAGGCGTTTATACATGGGGTGTTCGTATTGCTCGTAGATTTTGTCCAACTGTTCTCCTTCTGCCCAGCGGTGATGATTTTCTGTAGCGCCTTCTACACCTCCTTCTAAAGCAATACGTGTTGGGAATCCAGCAAGAATACCGCTCGTGCCTTGAACCAAATTGTGTCGGGTATAGGGTCTAGGACTGGTCTCATCCCATTGAATCATAATCGTTTTCCCCAGTGTTGATTTCACGATGGAGGTATTGATGTCACCTCCTTCGTATTTTAATTGATTCCATTTGTGATCCGCAGAATAATTTTTTTCTGCATATAACTTTCTGCCTCGTGCTGGAGACGAAAAAGACACAAGTGTAGCAAATTGATCTTCTCCTCTACCTAAATTCATATATTGAGCGACTGGACCTAACCCGTGAGTGGGGTATAAATTTCCATTGCGGTAGGCATAATGTGGCGTTCTCCAGGAACCTGTACCCCGCTCTTGCTCTTCCATCTGAGAACGCAATTCATGAATATAGGCGGCTTCGGCATGAAGAATTTCTCCAATTACTCCCTGTCGACACATATTTAAATACAGCAATTCTTCTCTCCCATAATTGACGTTCTCCATCATCATACAATGCTTCTTTGTCCGCTCAGAAGTGTTTACCAAATCCCACATTTCCTCAACAGTCAAGGCTATGGGAACTTCAACAAAAGCATGGGCTCCTTGTTTCATAACTTCCAATGCCATAGGGGCGTGATTTTTCCAATTGGTTGCAATAAATACTGCATCTGGTTTTACTTCTTCAAGCATTTTTTTCCAGAGGGATTCTTCCCCAAAATAACGTTGAATATTTTGATGACGACCCGCACCTGCTTCTTGACAATTACGAACTGAACGATCTACTAAGTCTTCATAAAGATCTGCTATAGCAACAATCTCCGTTCCTTCAATAGCTGCCAACTGACGGGCATGACCCGAACCTCTTGCACCAACACCTATCATTGCAATTCTAACTTTGTCTAACTTTGGGGCTTGAAAGTCCCCCATATAGGTTCCTCCAGAGGGATTGGCTTCATTTTCTTGAGTACAAGCAAGAGAAGTACTTGCCAAATACAGAGAAGCTGTAGATAATGTCGTCTTTTTTAAAAAATTTCTTCTGTTTAATGATTTCATATCGCGTGGGTTAGTGAGTCGGATTAACTATTTTGTAATAAATTTATTTTATTAAATTTAAATTTATGAAAACTATGCAGAATAGCTTATCATAACACAAACTTTAAATAAACTTTTATTAAATTACAAACTTAAAAATAATAAAAAATCATGGGAGTAGGTGGAACTGTAATTGGAAGTCTGTTAATTTGTCTCGTTGTGGCTTTAATCATTGAACTTAAAGAGCGCCATTTAAACTAAAATGGGATATTTTCTAAGGAATATTGTAGTTTACGGTGCCATTGCCATTGTGGTATGGATGCTCTATGCAGCTATTCGAGGGATGAAGAACAAAAAATAAATTGTTGTGAGGAAAAATAGAATGCACATTCTAATCGCTATAGGCTTTATAAAAAAAATAGGTCTCCTAGTCTGGATACTCCTAACTTAAGGGGTACAAGGATAAAACGATTCCTAGCTTTACACTTTATTACAACAAAAAATGCGCTAAAAAGCGCATTTTTTGTTCTTGGTAATGTCCGTTTTATTTTTTTAGACGTGTTCCTTCAACATCAAACATACCCATTAAAGTTCCAGATACCGCATCTTGATCAATAGTGAGTTCGAAATAAATGTCATAGCCAGCGGCATAGGCCTCAATAGTAAACACACCGTCTTGTAACTTAGTGGCTCCAACTTCAAACTCGACGTCCTGCATTCCCTCTTTAGGTGAAATTGCAGCAGTATAAACGTCTCCTTGCTTTGTGAGATCTAAAAGTAGGGGTAAATCGCCAATGTTGTCAACTTCAAAAACAGTCATTTCATAAGATCCAACATAGGGATCGCTCTTAATGTTTTTTTGGACGCCACAAGAGACGATGAAGAGTAGGGCAACTAAAGGGAGTATTTTTTTCATTTGAATCAATTATAATTTTAAAATTAGTCTTTTTTTCTGTACTTTATTCAGTAGTCGTAACTTCTCTATCCCAAATGGTTACTGCTCCACTTGTTTGGTCTTTCCAGGTCATACGGTTGTCATTATTCGAAAAAGAGAATAAATAATTGATCACATTCGTCCCTTGAACATATTTATAGAATCCTGTATCCGGATCTATAGACCAGGTAAATACTGAAATAGAAGGACTCAAACATCCTCTTGAGTTTTCGTCAATAAAGACGTATTTGGTACTTGCGATTTTATCTGTAATTGTAGCTGTAAATTCCATACAACTGTATTCTGGAATCAGGCCAACCAACTGCCCTTTAATATCTTCCCAAACTGTTGTCGTACCACTAGCATCCGTAATGGAATATATTTCCCATTCACCTATGGATTTATCGGGTATAATTTCTTCTTTCCCACAGCTGTTAAAAATTAAAAAACAACTGAATAAAAGGACAGATTTAATATTGAAAGTATGGTTCATTTGGTTTTTTTTAGTTTTTAAAATTACTAAAATATAGCGAATCTCCATGCATTCAAACGGAATGTTTAAATTCCTGGGAGATTCCTTTTCTCCTTGCTTTATAAAAACTGGAGTTTTATATAACATGGGGTCCTTTATGACAACTTTTTAAAATGTATTTTTTAAATAAGTCAAAAATTTAAGATTTAGTGGTTTACATACGGTTTAACAAATATTTTTTATCTTACTGTAAAATATAACCAGTAGCAAAACTAATCATCAAAATAATTTTAAGGAACAACACACTGCTTATGAAGGTGATCCAACTCCTTTTTGTTTTATCTCTTTTTTCACGTTGCAGTCTGGATATGACCAATTCCATTGTGCTGGAATTAGAAAAACTCCCAGAAAAAGTAGATTACAATTACCATGTAAAACCGATCCTCTCCGACCGTTGTTATCAATGTCACGGTCCAGACGAAAAAACTAGAAAAGCAGGGTTACGGTTGGACATTGAAAAAATTGCTTTTTCCAAGTTAGAAAGTGGAAGTAGAGCCTTTTCCAAGGGAAATTTAAATGGGAGTGAAAGCATCCATCGTATTTTGAGTACTGATCCTGAAATACAAATGCCCCCTCCTGAATCAAATTTGAGTTTGAGCCCTAAAGAAAAAGCTATTTTAATTCAATGGGTTGACCAAGGTGCGGAATGGAAAGAACATTGGTCTTTTATTCCCCCACAAAAAAAGAGCACTCAAGTTTCTGAAGAATCCAATCTAATTGACCATTACATTGCTGAAAAACACAGGGAAAATGGTCTTGCTTTTTCAGACGCTGCTTCCAAGGAGACATTGGTCAGAAGGCTATATTTTGACCTTACAGGTCTGCCTCCAACAGTTGAACAACTGGATGCATTTTTAAAGAATCCCAGCGAAAATGCCTATTCCAATCTTGTCGATCAACTTTTACAAACAGACGCTTATGCAGAGCGTATGGCTATAGATTGGATGGATTTATCCCGTTATGCAGATTCTCACGGGCTTCATGCAGACGGTCTGAGAACTATGTGGCCCTGGAGGGATTGGGTTATTCAAGCATTTAAAGATAACATGCCCTATGATCAATTTGTTACTTGGCAGTTGGCAGGAGATTTGTTCCCCAACGCAACTCGGGAGCAAAAATTAGCTACTGCTTTTAATCGTAATTCTCCTATGACTGCTGAAGGAGGGGTTATTGATGAAGAATGGCGGTTAAATTATGTTTTCGACAGAACCGAAACGATGAGTACCGCTTTTTTAGGGCTAACTGTAGCCTGTGCAAAATGCCACGATCATAAATTTGATCCCGTTTCTCAAAAAGATTACTACCAACTCACCGCTTTTTTTAATAATATTCGAGAATTGGGGATGACTGGAGACGATGGAGATTACGGGCCACTGCTGCCCCTTCCTGACGAATCTACAAAGGCGCATCTTCAGAGACTGGAAAGCACAATTACTCAAATTGAAAAGGAGATTGAACTTAGCGCAAAAGAATTGGCAAACCTTCAAGAGTACATACGGGAATTACCTTCCGAAGATCAAGTACTAAAAAGCAGGGTCGGGTATTATCCTTTTGATGAAATTCGAAAAGCGCGTAAATCAGACCAAACAGGGCATCATTTTATCGCGGATGAAAATCACAATGTAGGATCACGCCTTGCCCCTAAAGTGGTTTCTGGAATAAAAAATAATGCGTTGCGCTTTGAACAAGATTACGATCGCCTTTATATCAGTAAAGAAATTCCAAATTTTGAATGGGTTGATTCGTTTTCAGGAAGTGTATGGATCAATACAGATCAACAAGATGAGGAGTTTCGTCAATTCATCATGGGAACAACGGGTGGCAAAAATAACTGGTGGCGTGGTTGGGACTTTTATCTAGATGGTGAAAATAAACTCAATATGCGGTTGATAAACATTGCCCCAGGGAATATGATTCATATTAAAACACCACAATCGATTCCTGTTGATGAGTGGAAACACGTTGCGTTTTCTTATGATGGTAGCGGAAAAGCAAAGGGAATTACCCTCTACCTCAACGGAGAAATCCTCTCCTTTCAAACGGTTATCGACAATTTATACAAATCCATTAAACCCGTTTCATCAAGCGGTATAAAAGAAGAGGATCGTCCTGTACTCATAGGAAAAAGCTATGAAGGTTCAACAGGAGATAACGGTACTTTTTCAGGAAGTATGGATGACCTCATGCTATTTAACAAAGAATTAAGCGCGCTGGAATTAAGGCTTCTTTACAATTCATATAAAAATAATCCAATAGCTCCCACTGAGAATTTAATTAAAGAACATTGGATCGCAAATCATCCTAAATTCACAACCTTAAACACAAAATTAAAACAAAGTCGGCTTACTTGGTTGAATACATTTTCCCCCGTAACGGAAATCATGGTTATGGAGGAACTCCCAGAGGTTCGGACTACCTTCCTCTACAATCGGGGAGATTACAATGACCCCGCATACGAAGTAAAGGCTGCTGTTCCGGAAAAACTTCCAGCAATGGATCCCGCACTTCCAAAAAACAGATTGGGTTTGGCTACTTGGCTTTTTGATAAAAAAAATCCACTTACCGCCCGTGTTGCTGTAAACAGATATTGGCAATTAATCTTTGGTCAGGGTTTAGTCAATACTCCTACTGATTTTGGTGTACAAGGAGCCCTCCCCAGTCATCCAAAACTATTAGATGCCTTGGCGATTGATTTTATGGAAAGTAATTGGGATGTCCGACAACTCTTAAAAAAAATGGTGCTTTCTAGAACCTATCAACAGACTTCTCAAACCAGTCCAGAGTTGTATGACAAAGATCCAAACAATGTTTTTCTTGCTCGAGCCAATCGATATCGACTCCCTGCCGAAATGATTCGAGACAATGCTCTTGCTACGAGTGGTTTACTTGTCGAACAACTTGGAGGAGAAAGTGTAAAGCCCTACCAACCGGAAGGCCTTTGGAAAGAAAAAAGCACATTCTCACTCCGACTCTACGATTACAAAACGACGAAAGGGGACAGTTTGTATCGCAAAAGTCTTTACACATTTATTCGAAGAACCTCCCCGCCCCCTTCTATGATCGCTTTTGACGCAACCTCAAGAGAGATTTGTGCAGTTCAACGAGAAAACACCTCAACCCCACTACAGGCACTTGTACTTTTAAACGACGTTCAGTTTTTTGAAGCTTCAAGAGTATTGGCAGAGCGCATTCAGGAGGAAGGCGGATCCTCCATTGAGGAACAAATTGACTATGGATTCCGTCTCGCAACTTCTCGCTTTCCAAATTCAGAGGAGCGCAATATTTTAAAAGCATTGTATCAAACCCAGTTGGAGTTTTATGAAAAAACTCCAAAAGCTGCTTTAAAAACGATTCAAGTGGGCGAAAAAAGGGTTAATGCAAAACTCAATCCAATAAAAACTGCAGCGCTGACTATCGTAGCCAATACGCTACTTAATCACAATGAAACTTTTGTAAAATATTAGACATGAATTGTAACGAGGATCATCACAATAAAAAATACACCCGTAGGGATTTTCTAACGCGAACTTCTATGGGAATGGGTGCCCTTTCCTTAGGTGGATTACTGGGTCCTTCGCCTGTGCTTGGGCAAGATATGATCTCTCAAATGATCAATACGAGCGGTGCAGCCCTACCTCATTTTGTTCCTAAAGCCAAAAGAGTAATCTACCTTTTTCAGAGCGGCGCTCCTTCTCAATTGGACTTGTTTGATCACAAGCCCTTACTAAATAAAATGAATGGTAAAGAACTTCCCGATAGCATTATGGGTACACAGCGCCTTACTGGGATGACGGCGGGACAAACAAGCTTTCCTATGGCAGGCTCTGTTTTTGATTTTAAACAACACGGACAAAGTGGGGCTTGGGTAAGTGAACTTATGCCCTATACTTCAAAAATTGTAGATGAATTGTGCTTTATTAAATCCATGTATACCGAAGCCATAAACCACGATCCCGCAGTGACTTTTTTACAAACAGGGTCGCAGCTCCCTGGCCGTCCGTCCATTGGTGCTTGGTTGAGTTATGGATTAGGGACAGACAATAAAAATCTTCCCGAATTTGTCGTCCTATTGACCAAAGACAAATACGGACAACCCCTTTATTCCAGACTTTGGGGAAATGGATTTTTACCTTCTCAACACCAAGGAGTACAGTTCAGATCGGGAAAAGATCCCGTATTATACTTAGACAATCCTCCAGGGGTTACTCAAGAAAATCGAAAAATACAATTACAACACCTCGGAGAATTAAATAAAATTCAGCATCAAGATATTGGAGACCCGGAGATTCTTTCGAGGATGAAACAGTATGAAATGGCTTTCCGAATGCAAACTTCAGTCCCCGAAGTAATGGATGTTTCTGACGAGCCCGATTATATTTTTGACTTATATGGAGAAGACAGTAGAACTCCAGGAACCTTCGCAGCGAATTGCTTGCTTGCAAGAAAACTGATTGAAAAAGACGTCAAGTTTGTACAACTCTATCACCAAGGATGGGACATGCACGGGGACTTACCTAATCTAATGAAAATACAGTGTAAAGATACCGATCAAGCAACAGCAGGTCTAATTCAAGATCTTAAACAACGAGGACTGCTGGAAGATACTTTAGTAATTTGGGGGGGTGAATTTGGAAGAACCAACTATTCACAAGGACTTCTAACCCCTGAAAGTTTTGGAAGAGATCACCACCCGCGTTGCTTTACCGTTTTTATGGCTGGAGCAGGGGTTAAAAAAGGAATTACCCTAGGCGCTACAGACGAGTTCGGTTATAACATCAATGAGCGTCCTGTTCACATTCACGACTTCCAAGCTACTCTGATGCATTTACTGGGAATCAATCACGAAAAACTCACTTTTAAATTTCAAGGAAGACGTTATCGATTAACCGATGTGCACGGAAAAGTTGTCAATGAAATTCTAAGTTAATACCTAACAATATGAAAAATAATCGAAGAGCATTTGTAAAAAAAACAGTTGCCGCTGTAGGAGGAGTTGCAGTAACTCCATTCCAAGATATTTTTGTAATTACCAAAAAATCCATTGAAGAAAACCCTATTGTAGGTCATGGTGATTACACTTATCGGGTAGATAAAGACTGGGGAATTCAGGACCCATCTCAGTTTCCAGTAAATGATTGTCATGAAATGGTTTTTGATAAAAAGAATAGGATTTTCATGACCACAACCCACCCTAAAAACAATATTTTAATATACGATCGATCAGGGAAAATACTAGACGCTTGGGGATCAGAATATCCTGGAGCGCATGGACTAACTCTAGTAGATGAGGGCGAGGAAGAGTTTTTATTTATTACCGATCCAGAGACGCATAAGGTTTGTAAAACTACTCTGAGCGGAAAGAAAATACTTGAATTTTCTGCCCCAGCTGAAGTAGCTGATTATAAAGAAGTAGGGCAATTTAAACCCACCGAAACGGCAATAGCACCCAATGGCGATATTTATATTGCCGACGGTTATGGATTAGATTTTATCATGCAATACGATTCAAAAGGAAACTATATTCGTCATTTTGGAGGAAAAGGAGAGGGTGAAAATCAATTCAATTGCTGCCATGGAATAACATTGGATACAAGAGGAGGTCAAGAACCAACTTTGCTTATTACCTCAAGAACTGCAAATTGTTTTAAACGGTTTACGCTAGACGGAAAGTATATCGAAACCATCTCATTACCCTCCTGCTATATTTGCAGGCCAGTTTTTAAAAATGACATTCTTTACTTTGCTGTGATTGTAACAAAAGATTGGGGTGTTTACGATGGTATGTTGGCAGTTTTAGATCAAAATAATAAAGTGATTTCCATGCCTGGGGGAAGTATTCCCACCTATTCTAATAATGTGCTTCAAGCTCCAGTTTACGATCAAAAAACATTTCTAAATCCGCATGATGTTTGCATTGATGAGGACGAAAATATCTATGTCCCCCAATGGAATTCTGGGAAAACGTATCCCATTAAACTTCACCGTGTTTAGTCATGATGCTATTGGAATTGAGTTCGTTTATTGGTCGGTTACATCCCTTGGTAGTGCATTTACCTATCGGTTTTTTGGTTCTCGCATTACTCTTTGAGCTGCCTATAATTAATAAAAGGGCGAATGCCGTTTCACTAATCTGGTTCTTTGCTCTTTTCTTTTCTATTGTATCCGCAATTTTAGGGTTCCTTTTAGCTCAAAATGGCCATTATATAGAGGAACAACTTTCCCTGCATCGATGGTCTGGGGTTGTATTAATTGGACTCACTGCCTTGGGCTGGATGTCGCATTCTACCTACTTTAAATTACCCCCTCTAATTCGGAAAATAAACAATTTATTCGTGGTTATCGTACTCATTTTTGTTGGGCATTATGGAGGTATTTTAACTCATGGTCAAAACTATCTATTGGATTACGCACCCGAATGGATGAAAAAGAACTTCATTGAAAAACCCTACACAAAAACTTTTCAAGAAGTCTCGATTGACAGTATATATGTTTATCAAGATTTCGTACAGCCATTATTTGATCAAAAATGTACTTCTTGTCATAACGTAACCCAACCAAGAGGTGGACTAGACCTAACCCATTCTAAAGGACTTTTCAAAGGAGGGAATAGCGGTGCGGCCATCGTGAAAAATGAGGTGAGTAAGAGCTTAGTATTTAATCGCATTACTCGATCACAATCCGATCTTAAATTTATGCCCCCTGCAGGAATCCCAATGAAATACGATGAAATTCAGTTGATAGAATGGTGGATTAATTCGGGAGCTTCTGTTGATTCCCCAATCTCCAAAGAAGATTTAACTCCAGAAATTCAAGAACTTTTGCTTAAGAAATACAAGCTCGATACGAAGGAAAAACCTTGGTATGACAACGTAAAGCTGAATCCTCTTGAGGATGCTCAACTGCAACTTTTGAATCAAAATCAATTCAGTTGGCGTACTTTGGCTTCGGACAATCCTTTGTTAGACATTCGTTATCAAGGCAAAGAACTCACTCCGAAGGCGCTCACTGATTTGCAACAAATAGCTCCCTATGTCACTTGGCTAAACTTTAGTGATCTTAAGCTAGATAAAAAAGCCTTTGAAGTCATCTCAAAAATGGAAAATTTAACGCGACTGTATCTTCAAAAAAGCACTTTTGAAAATGAAAACCTCACCCTATTGTCCGGTTTAAAACACATCGAAATTCTAAATTTGCATAGTACAAACGTCAATCAATCTGTTTTTGAAATGGCAAGACAACTCCCTACGTTAAAAACGTTGTATTTATGGAATACCAAAGTTAGCGGTGAACAAATCCAAACCCAAGATCCCTTCTTCCCATCTACAGAGCTAATTGGAGGGCTAGAAAAATGAGGTCACTATTTTTTTTGGAACAGCAAACTGTCTTAAATAAAGTGTATTCCCCATCTTTGAACGCTCTTCTTTTATTCGAGCAACAACCTCCGCAGGATATTGACTCTTATGACATAAAAGTGCTTCGTAAGCTTTGTTAAAATGTGCTTCGGTGAAATCGATATGCGTATTCAAATACCCCCGGTCTTGACCCCTAAGGGTTTTGGCCTTCTCGTCCTCAAGAAAATCAGAGGGAATCCCAAAATAAAATAAATTCATCGGTTTCCTCACTGGTTGTGACACAAAAACCTGAGTTACAGAAGCGCCCACCAAGCGGTGGTCCATATGAGAAGTTGCCCCATCAGGTCCCCAGGTGACAATGACATCTGGGTTGACTTTAGTGATGATCTCTTTAATTTCCAGAATTAAACTTTGAACATGAGGAATATGTCCATCATACCCTTCGGCTGCTTTCAACTGATCGTGATAGTTGAGATGAATTAATTTCACTCCTAAAACTTCAGCCGCACATTTCATTTCTTCCCTTCGAATTGCAGCTAGCCCATCTCCAGCTTCATAGTCAGTGTATTCATTCACGCCTAATCGCCCATCTGTGGCAATTACTAAAGTAACTTCAACGCCTTCTTCAACCGCTTTTACCAAAATTGGCGCAACAGATTGTTCGTCATCAGGATGAGCAAAAATTGCTAACAGTTTTTTTGGAGTTTCTTGAGCATTGGCTAGAGCCATAAAAAAGCTAAAAAATAGTATTCCCCCTTTAATTATATTCATTCTACATTGTTTATTTAATTAGTATATTCGATTCGTATTGTCATGTTAAAGTACAAAATTATGCGTCGAAAAATAAACCACTTTCATCATTTCCTGCTCTTAAGCATTTTGGTCTTAAGCCTTGCAAAAACAACTACAGTAAACGCTACAATCCAAACAGTAACAGAAAAACCTTTACGTCTGGGAATTATTGGATTAGTTCATGATCATGTTCACTGGATATTTAATCGTAAAAAAGAGGATGTAGTTGTCGTAGGAATCGTAGAAACCAACAAGGATGCAATTGCTAAATTTAAAAAACGCTATGCGCTTCCAGATTCTTTGTTTTTTGATAGCTATGAAAGTATGTATCAAAAAGTAAAGCCAGAAGCCGTTTCGGCATTTAATCAAACCAACAAACACCTTGAGGTCGTTGAGTTTTTTGCCCCGCTTCGCATTCCAATAATGGTAGAAAAGCCACTCGCTACTACCTATGAAGATGCAAAAAAAATTGAGGCTTTACACCAAAAATATAAAACTCCAATATTGACCAACTACGAAACCTCTTGGTATGAAAGTACCTATGCTACAAAAAAAATGGTTGATGACGACCTGCTTGGGGGGTTAACCAAAATGGTTTTTAATACCGGTCATCTTGGCCCTCAAGAAATAGGATGTTCTCCTGAATTTCTAGAATGGCTTACCCATCCTATCCAAAATGGTGGAGGTGCACTGACTGATTTTGGATGCTACGGCGCCAATATTGCAACTTGGTTTTTAAATGGGCAAACTCCTTTAAAGGTAAGTTGTGTCGCAAAGCAAACCAAACCGGATCGGTATCCCGAAGTAGACGATGATACAACTATAATTTTGGAATACCCAGAGCAACAAGTAGTTATTCAAGCGTCATGGAACTGGTCTCACCATAGAAAAGACATGCAGGTTTACGGTTCTCACGGCTATATAGATGCAAAAAACGGAAGTACAATGTCCATTTTAGAAAAAGAGAGTGACGGTCCCTTTGATTATGAGCCCCCAGCAATAGAGGCAGATAAAAAAGATCCATTTAAACTGTTGCTCGAAGTAACCAAAAACAATAAAAAATTGGCTCCTTACAGTTTGTACAGCCTTGAAAATAATGTGATTGTTTCTAAAATTTTAAGCCTAGCAAAAAAAGCCGCCGAAGCCAATAGAACCCTGAGTTGGAATGAACTTTAAGAATTCCCTATCTCTTTCATACCCTTAATCCTTGTGGTTTTATAACTTTACGAAGTGCGGAAAATTATTATCGTTATGGGAGTCAGTGGAAGTGGAAAAACGACTCTGGGAATGGCCCTAGCAGATACTTTCAATTATTTGTTTTTAGAAGGCGATACTTTTCATTCTGAGGCGAACAAAAACAAGATGAAAAGTGGGATTCCTTTAACGGATTCAGATCGATTGCCTTGGTTAGAAGAAATCAACAAAAGGTTACAAGCCCCCTCAACGGATTCTATTGTTCTGGCTTGTTCTGCTCTGAAAGAGAACTATAGAAAAATAATCACCCAAGGACTGCCGAAAGATGGTGTTGTCTGGATATCTTTAGAAGGAGATTACAACATCTTAAAAAAACGAATGGAGAACCGAACTCATTTTATGCCTTCAAGCCTTCTTGATAGTCAACTGGAAGTCTTAGAGTCTCCTAAAAATGCAATCGTCCTAAACTGTTCGTTATCCATAAAAGCTATGATTGAACTCTTAAAACAACAACTCAATGAATCCTAAAGCAGAATGGGGAATCGTAGGTATGGGAGTAATGGGCACAAGTCTCAGTAGAAATTTTGCATCCAAAGGGTTTCCGCTTGCTTTATTCAACCGCCACCTGGAAGGGGTCGAAGAAAAAGTAGCTTTACATAAACAACAACTTTATCCCGAACTTCACTTAGCGCAGCCCTTTGAAGAATTGGTCCCATTTATTTCTGCATTAGCATCACCAAGAAAAATATTCCTCATGCTTCCGGCTGGAAAACCTACCTCTCTTTTTTTAAAAGAACTTACCCCATTACTGGACGATGGAGATATTCTTATTGACGGAGGAAATACGCATTACCAGGAGACCGAGGCTCGAGAAAAGGCTCTTACCCATAAAGGGGTGTTGTTTTTAGGAGTCGGAGTCTCAGGGGGAGAAGAGGGTGCGCTAAGAGGTCCATCACTGATGGCTGGAGGAAATGAAAAAGCGTGGGGGTTAGTCAAAGATGATCTGATTAAAATTGCTGCAAAAAACAGTAAAGGGAATCCATGCTGTGCCTTTTTTGGTTCTGGAGGTGCAGGACATTTTGTGAAAATGGTACACAACGGTATTGAATATGCAGAAATGCAGCTGCTCGCAGAAATTTATTCTCTCCTACAACTTCGATACACTTCCCAGGAAATTCAACAGATTTTAGAACAGTGGACTACAAGCTCGAGCAAAAGTTATCTATTGGAAATTACAGCAACTCTTCTAAGCTATCAAGAAGGGAACGAACCCTTTGTAAACTTTATTCTTGATCAAGCCTCAAACAAAGGAACAGGAGCCTGGGCCAGTACCGCTGGAATAAGCTTAGGCTATCCAAATACGATGATGTCTAGCGCGCTTCAAGCACGTTATGTATCCTCCATGAAAGTAGCGCGAATTCAAAACTCCAAAAAATTTAAAACACCAACACCTAGGGGTGAATTCACAACCGAACAAATCAAAAAATGTTACGATCTTTCCCGCTGGATTAATCATCATCAAGGGTTTGAAATGCTTACCGTTGCATCAAAAGCATACCATTGGGAACTGAATTTAAGTGAAGTAGCTGCAGTTTGGGCAGAGGGTTGTATCATCAAGTCAGACCTTATGGATACCTGTATAACCCTTTTCCAAAAGGAACACTCCTTGCTTCAAAGTGATCCCTTTAAAGTACTTCTCGATGGGGGCAAAGAAGAATGGAAAATTATACTTCAACAAGCGGTTGCCAATGAAGTTTCTCTAATTACCATGCAATCTGCTTGGTCGTATTTTATCGCAATAAAAACAGAAAAAAGTAGTGCAAATATCATTCAAGCACAAAGAGATTATTTTGGAGCTCATGGATTCCATCGAATTGATCAATTGAGTGACGACTTACTTCACGGACCTTGGTCTCAATCCACCTCTTAATCGATTCGTCCTACAGGGCGAACTTCTGATCCTTTAATCCCTTGAAGTCGATCGCCAAGTACGGTCCTTACAGAATCTGCAATTTTAGTGATTTTCTCCACTACCTCAGGATGAAATTTAGCAACATTCCTTTTTTCCTCTGGGTCTTCTTCTAAATTATAGAGCTCTGCTACTTTAATTTCGTTCATCTCGTAAGGGATTGGATTCCCGTCATCTCTGCCTTGCTTTCCATTGAGGCTTCTGTATGTATGGGGCACGTACAACTTCCAATCGTGATGACGTACCGCATGCAATTCATTAGTACGGTAGTAAAAAAAGAAGTTCGTATGGGGTGAATTTTGACTAATTCCTGTGAGCAGGGGAACAAGAGAAGCTCCATCAATTTTTTTCTCTGGTAGATTACTTTTGGTAAACTCTACTAAGGTCGGTAACCAATCAATCCCCATGGCAGGGGCATCAATCCGAGTATTCGGTTGAATAGCTTTGGGGTACCAAACAATTCCGGGGACCCGATGCCCCCCTTCCCAATTTGTTCCTTTTCCTTCTCTAAAAATTCCTGATGAACCGGAATGCGTTCCATAAGAAAGCCAAGGTCCATTGTCGGAAGTAAAGACGACAATCGTATTTTGATCTAAACCCTCCTCCCTGAGCGTTTTAAAAAGTTGCCCAACCGTATGATCCAGTTCGCTAATGACATCTCCATACAATCCTCGATCTTGGGTCTTTTGAAACGCTTCGGAAACAAACAAGGGAACATGGGGTTGAGGATGGGGTAAATAAACAAAGAAGGGGTTCTCTTTACTTTTTTTGATAAAAGAAATTGCCCTTTCCGTCAATGCAGCGGTCAAAAAAGTTTGATCCTCCAATACCTGAAGAGGTGTTTCATTTTCATAAAGAGATATCTCTGGAAAGTTAAATACTGCTCCCTGTTGAGGATGTTTTGGCCACATATCGTTTGAATACAAGATGCCATAGAATTCATCAAAGCCTTGATTTCTCGGCATGAATTCAGGAGCGTCACCCAAATGCCATTTCCCAAAAATACCAGTCTGATACCCCTGCTCTTTCAGTAATTCTGCCAGAGTAGTTTCCTCTGGATGAAGTCCCACTTTAGAACCTGGGCTATAAGCATTGTGTACACCGATACGATCGGGATAACAACCTGTTAAAATAGAAGCTCTTGAAGCCGAACAAACGGGTTGAGTGGCATAATAGGAAGTAAACAGTGCTCCTTCCCTTGCCATCTGATCAAGATTAGGCGTACGGATATCAGTTGCTCCATAAATCCCTAAATCCCCATACCCTTGATCATCTGTTAGAATAAAAATAATGTTAGGTGGACGCTCATTCTTTGGTGAACTACAACTTATAAAGTAAAATGCGCCCAATAAAACGAACCAAAATTTCATTATTATTAATATTTAGGGATTGTTTTTTGTTGATTATTTTATCTCTTTTAAGGCATTTTCTATAAGCGTATTCAAATGGATTTTATGGGCTACAGATCCCTTCGAACCTTTTGGTTTTTTAACCCACTCTTGAATTTCTTTGAGATTATACAAAGCTAAAGACTGAGAGAGGGTATTGAATCTCGAAGCCGTACTCCCTGTTACCATATCGATCAGTCTTTTGACATAGGTCAACTGAAGATTCTGACGGAAAGAGTTCACTTCTCCTTTACTATCCGCTGCGCAGATAGCTTTATTCAAATCAGTCATAAATTGATCTAAGGGATATTGATTTCCATACAATTCTGAATCTACAATACGCTGCAAAGTATAGGGGTGGAGTAAATGAGCCAAAACTCGGGATTGATAGCCCAAAACAATATCGTGAATTTTAGGATCTTCTGTCTTTGAGAAAAAATCAAAACCCCTTCTTCTTTGGGCCAAATAATTGTAAACTTCTTTAGGTGTTTCAAAAGCAGTTGGAGAAAATATGTAGTGTTCTATTGCTTTAAACGCTCTTTTCTGATCCCTCAAGGCAACAGGGGTATAGGGCTGTTTTGCATTTGTTTGCCCGAAAGTGGCGCGTTCTACATAGACCCCGCCTACAAACCGTGAAAGGATATCTCCCGCCCGGGCAGCTTGGCTGTTTAATAAATAATACGAACGTCTTAAGTCATCATAATACTCCCCCTCTATACTGAATTGAGATTTAATCTTATTTTTTAAAGTGTTGACTAATTCAATACGATCAATCGAGTAAGTAATCTGATCAGAAGAAAGATCACCTGTCATTACTCTAGGGTCTATGGCTTTTCCTGGGGATCGCATATCGTCTGCATCATTTCCAAAAATAAGTTCTTTTTCTGTTGACCGTTCGAGTAATTTATCGCGTTCTTCATCGTTTTCAAAGGGCTGATACCCAAATTGAATTGCCCAAATATCATACGGCCCGAGAGACATGTCCGCATATTGCCCTTGTTCTTCTCGATTGGGATTAATATTCAGACCTGCGTAATCCATAACAGACCCTGTTAAGGCTTTTCCTTTGATAAAATTAGCGTCGTACAATTCTTCAGGACTGTATAATTGACTCGCTTTCATATTGTGATTTAATCCTAAAGTGTGGCCTACTTCGTGCATGATAAGAGATTTCATCCCTTCTTTTTTTACTTTGTCCAATTCATAGTCTGGTGCATTCATCATTTGTAAAAAGGTTGAACCAAAAAGTAGATTTTCATGCATGACACTTCCTATAGAGCAATACAAGGGTGTTTCTACTCCTTCATTTTGTATACGAAGTTCTTCTTCCGTTTCCAGTTGCATCATGGTAGAAGCCTCCACAAAAAGTTTATCGTAAAAAACACGGTTGGTAAAGTGTACAAATTCCAACATGATATCAGCCCCTAAAATCTGTCCTGTTTTGGGATTGGTCATAATCGGTCCGTATCCACCAAAGGGGGGTTGAGGAGAAGACGTCCATCTCAGCACATTGTATCGAATATCCCCTGCATCCCAATCGGCGTCATCAGGTTGAATTTTAACCTCAATGGCGTTTTTAAAACCTGCTTTTTCAAATGCAATATTCCAAGCCAATACTCCCTCTTTAATGGTTTCTCTCCATTCCAAAGGGGTTGAGTTTTCAATCCACCAGGTTATGGGCTCAAGCGGCTCAGAAAGGGCTTGCTCTGGATTCTTCTTAATCAATTTCCAGCGGTGAATCATGTCCCGATAATTGGTCGTTGTCGTTGTTGTTTGATCATTGACTTGGGTCAGAAAATAGCCAACGCGAGGGTCATCCATACGAACTTCGTAATCCTCCTCAGGCATTTTTAAAAACGAGTGAAAGACTTTAATAGAAACGTTTCTACTGTCTGTAACTGCTTCAGAGCCTCCATTTCTGATGCTTGGATTTTTAAAAACATACTCTGTTTTAATATTGGTGTTTTCCGGATAATTCTTGATTTCCTCGATTTTTGATTTTGAGTTATCAAAGGAACCTAAACTAAATCCATCAGCAGAAGCCTTTGGATCTTTGGGTTGTTTGACTCGAGTTAGGGTCTCTGAAAGAAAGAGATCATTTGCATTTATTAAATATATCCCTTTTTCTTTGTCGTGAGCTAGTATTTTTGAACTTGCAACTAAGGCCTCGGAGATGTTTGCATCTTTAGATTTGGATAGGGGGTTGGAGGGGTCAAAATAAAAATTAGTATTGGGGGCTACAATTTCAATCTTATCAAAATATTTTTTAATATGAAGCAATGAAGAGCCTCTGTAGGATCCTCTAAAACTTCCTGCTTCCAAGACCCCATCCGCTATTTGAGAAAAATAAATAAATTCGGATTGGAGTTGATCCTCCTTGATCGTCATTTTAACCTCAGCAGTTAGTGTGTCTTGATAAATCGTAAAAAGGCCCTCAAATTTTTTACTTGATGCCGTTAATTCTTCAATGGTCTTTTCGGGTTTCTCTTTTTTTTCCTCTTTTTGAGCAAAGCTCAGGGTCACCACTAAAAAAGCTAGAGACGCAAGTATATGTTTCATAATAAATTTAGATTGAATTATTTATTTTTCTAAAAATACAAAAACTCAATAGACAAACTCGATTACAGGGAACTATTGATATTAATCAAAGAGCAATTTTGCAGTGGCTTGTCCTACTTTACTACCAATTGCAATTCCCATCCCCCCCAATCGGACTCCCATAGCGACATGATGATCCAGCTTTCTGATTAAGGGGACTTTGTTTGTTCCAAAGGCCATAATTCCAGACCATTCCATTTCAATTTCAAAGTCTTGTTCAGGTAAAATAAAACTTCTTAAATCAGAAATTAATTTCTCTTTGATGATGGGATTGATCCCAAAGGCGGTCGTCGTTTCTGAATCAAAATCCAGTTCACGACCTCCTCCTAAAAGTACGCGATCCTCGATGTTACGGAAATAATAATAGCCTGAATTGTAGTGAAAAGCTCCTTTAATCTGTAAGTTTTTGATGGGTTTTGTAACCAAAATCATCCCTCTGCCAGGCTGTAAGTCCGTCTCCTCATAAAAATGTTTTGTAAAGGCATTGGTGCAAAGAGCGAGTTTTCGTGTTTGAAACTTGAAACGCTGTTCTTTGATTTCAACTTCCAAAAGATTTATACTTGGATTAAAATCATATCCCTTAACTTCTGTCTGTGTATAAAATGAAATGTGGTTCTGTACAACTAAAGATTTAAGGGCCGCCATCATTTTGCCTGTATGAATTTGACCTTCAAATGGATTTTCAATTAGATGATGTACTTTCTTTGTGTCTAAACCAAAACTTTTGATTTTATTATTTTTCTTACTGTATATCAATTGATTAAAAATATTATACAATCTGGTATTTACTTCGTCTATTTTTTCAAATACTTTGGGATGCGATTCAAAAAAAAGCTCATAACCCCCATACTTCTGATACTCCATTGCATCATCACTCAATGTTTCCCTTAAAAGGGCTAGTCCCTCAATTCGTAATTTGACTAAATCCATCATTGGTTCCATCCCCATCGTTTCGGAATCTTCAATCAATTCTGTTAAGGACCCAAAACAAGCGAAACCTGCATTTTTAGTACTTGCTCCAGATGGAAAAAGCCCGCGTTCAAGAATTGCAATGCGTGCATTGGGATATTGCTTTCGATAGGTGAGTGCACAAAACATGCCTGTAATCCCGCCTCCAAGAACGAGCAAGTCAACCTCCAGCATTTCGGTTTTTTCCCAATAGCTAAGCATGGATTTATAAGCTAAATATCTGTTCCATGAGTACCCATTTTTCACCTGGCTGAGCAAAGGGAAGCACTTGCTGATACTTTGACATCAACGATTCCCATTCTTGAACTTTTGGGTCTGCGGCATCTTTTTTTTGCTTTTCGATTAGGCTAAATTGGGGAGTAGTTTCCATAATCATAAACAAGCGATTGGAAACTAGATAAATTTCCAATACCTCTACCCCCGTGGACTTAATTTGCCTACGAATTTCAGGCCAAATGTTTTTGTGATACTCCTTGTAGGTCTCAATGGCTTTTGGGTCATCCTTTAAGTCCAGAGTAAAGCAATATTTTTTTCTGTTAGTCTCCATTTTAGTTTTGCATTTTTAAGCTTCGATAACCGTATCGGGCGACAACCAAAAAACAGACCAGTGGAAGGATAAAGGAGAAGTTGACTTCAGAAACCCCTAGAAGCTTTACATCGTTATAGCCTTGCCCCCCTATATCTAAAATCATTCCTTGGAAAATTGGCATAAAGGCGCCTCCGACTATGGCCATAACTAAAAAAGCAGAAGCAGGTTTAGCATCTTCACCCAATCCATTTAATGCAATGCCATAAATGGTAGGAAACATCAACGACATACAAAAAGAGGTCAACACCAAAGCATACAATCCGCCCATACCCTCTATAAAAATGGTGCCTAAACAACAGCATGCCGCCAGAATTCCTAGCGTCATCAACAAGGTAGCTGAACGAAAAAACTTTAACAAATAGGCGCATAAAAAGCGACCTATTAAAAAGATAGCTAGTGCTCCATAAGCATAGTTTACTGCTTTTTGATTGTTTATCCCCAAATTTTCAGCGTATTGATAGATATAGGTCCAACACATAATTTGAGCACCAACATAAAAAAGCTGTGCAATCACCCCCCCTACAAAATGCTCTTTTTTATAAATTCTTTTGATGGAAGTCCACATACTCGAATCTCCAACAGCTTTAGTTTCTTTGGGCATCTTTACAAATGCAATACTAAGCATTAAAACAAAAACAAAAACTCCAAGGGTGACATATGGATTTCGTATGAGTTCAAGATCAGCGGTTTTAACAGCAGCCTTTGCTGAAGCTGATAGTGACTCATAAATTCCATTTCCTTGGGCGTCTAAATCATCCGATTGAAGCGACCCAAGAATAAAAGTTTGTGCAACAAACAGCCCCATTAGCGCGCCCATAGGATTAAATGCTTGAGCTAAATTCAGACGCTGAGTTGCGGTAGCTTCATCCCCCATGGAAAGGATAAAAGGATTGGAAGTGGTTTCTAAAAAAGCCAATCCAAACGTAAGTATATACAAGGCGGCTAGGAAAAAGGCGTAATTTTCATAAGAGGCTGCTGGGATAAATAACATTGCCCCTAAAGCGTAAAGTCCAAGACCGACCAAAATTCCAGTTTTATAAGTATACCTTTTCACCACATAGGCTGCTGGAAGTGCCATTGTAAAATACCCTCCGTAAAAGGCTGCTTGAACCCAAGAGGCCTGTGTATTGTTTAATTCCAATACTTTTTTAAAAGCAGAAACCATGGGGTTCGTAATGTCATTGGCAAACCCCCAGAGGGCAAATAGGGAGGTGATCAATATAAAAGGAACGATCAATTCTTTAGGGACTACGGCTGTTTTTTTATTTAAATTCATCGTGTTTCTTTTATAAAGAACGATCCAAGTGGGTATATCCTCCATCTACAAATACCAACTGTCCTGTAGTATGACTGGATTGATTCGACAGTAGAAAAGCGACTGTGCTTCCAATTTCTGCAGCAGTAGTCATCCGCTTTTCTAGAGGGATTTTCTCTTGGATTTGTCTTAATTTTTCTTCTGGATTTGGAAAAGTTTGTATCCATTTTTCATAAAGTGGTGTATAACATTCGGCTACGATTACTGCATTAACCCGAATACTAAAAGGCAACAATTCTACAGCCCATTCTCGAGTCAATGCATTTCTACCCCCATTGGCTGCAACGTAACCTGAAGTACCTCCCTGACCAGTAACAGAAGTTTTAGAACCGATATTGACAATCGCCCCTTTTGATTTTTTTAGGGCCGGTAGGCAATAATGAGCCATCATAAAATAATGGGTTAAATTCCGGTGTATAGAACGTGTAAATTTCTCAAAATTCCCTTCGGCTAAGCTCACGCTGTCGTTTATCCCTGCATTGTTGACTAAACCGTCAATCGTTCCAAAATCTTGAAGTATTTTTTCCACAGCCAACTTACAATGTTTGTCGTCACTCAGTTCGGCATAGGCGTAACCTACTCTTCCACCCCTTTTTTTGAGTTCAACTACTGCTTTGGGTATGCTCTCTTTATTTCTTCCAACAATGATAGGAATTGCTCCTTCTTGAATAAGTCGTTCACAGATTCCGTATCCGATTCCTTTTGATCCACCTGTAACGACGATTACTTTTCCCTCCAATTCTAAATCCATAGTGCTTTATTCTTTAATCTTGTATATTCTTGCAGCATTCTTACCGAAAAGTTTTTCTTTTTGGAGGGTGCTAAAATGTTTTGTGTGTCCTTCAACTATTGCAAGCACGCTTTCATAGGAGGCGGCCAACAAGCAAACCGGCCAATCCGATCCAAAAAGGATACGATCTTCTCCAAAAGATTCAAAAACAACATCCAAATAGGCTGTAAAATCTTCTGTTTTCCAATTTTTGTGATCTGCTTCGGTTACCATTCCTGAAATTTTACAGGATACATTTTGACATTGAGCAAGAACCCTTATGGAAGCTTCCCATTCATCGATCTCCCTGCTTTTAATTTTTGGTTTTGCTAAATGATCCAAAACAAATTGCTGCTCTGGAAATTGATTTACTAGTGCAATGGCGGACTCCAGTTGATGGGGATAAATAAGTATATCATAGGTTAAATCAAACCGATTCAGTTTTGCTATTCCTTCTTGAAAATCTTCCCGAAGCATAAAATTTTGTTCCTCTGCTTGAACAATATGTCGGACTCCTTTAAAGTAGCTGTTCTGACAAAAATATTCCAGACGCTTTTCTAAATTCGTGTTGAACAAATCGACCCATCCTACGACTCCTTTTACAAAAGAATAATGACTTGCCAACTGGAGTAAAAATTTCGTTTCTTCTTCGGATTGATCTGCTTGAACGGCTAGACAACCCTGTATTTCATTTGCTATCAAAATCGGTTCTAAATCTGAGGGTAAAAAATCTGATTTGAGAACTCCCATCGTTTCATCTATCCATGTATCCCGAGTAGGAGAATATTTCCAGAAATGTTGATGGGCGTCTAATCTCATTTTGAATCTGTAAAGGCAACTACCTTTTGTTTTGAACTTCCCAAACCTTCTATTCCTAATTCCACCTCATCCCCTGCAACTAAGTATTGGGGTGGATTTAGTCCGAGACCAACCCCAAAGGGTGTCCCCGTGGAGATTATATCTCCGGGGAGTAAAGTCATAAACTGACTGATATGGCTGATAACATGTTGTACCTTAAAAATAAAATCAGACGTACTGCTATCTTGCATGGTCTTCCCGTTAAGCTTTAACCAAAGTCTTAAATTGTTTGGATCTTTAATTTCATCAGGAGTTGCGATGAACGGACCTAGGGGAGCAAAAGTGTCGCAACTTTTCCCTTTTACCCATTGCCCAGAACGCTCCAATTGAAATGCCCTTTCACTTACATCGTTATGAAGTACATAGCCCGCAACATGATTCATCGCATCGGCTTCATTTACATAAGAGGCTTTGGCTCCAATCACTATGGCTAGCTCTACCTCCCAATCTGTTTTTGTACTTCCTTTGGGCAAAATTATCGAATCATTAGGCCCTACGATAGCAGTGGTTGCTTTAAAAAACAAAACTGGTTCTTTTGGAGGCTCCATACCACTTTCCTCAGCGTGTTTAGCGTAATTTAAACCTACACAAACAATTTTGGAAGGACGAACTAAGGGAGGTGCTAAACGCGTATTGGGATCCACTTTTGGACAATTCGCTTTGTTGGACGCTAACCAGTCTCGGAGGGATGAAATCCCATTACTGCCAAAAAAAGCTTCGTCATAATCCCTGCCAAAGGCGCTTACATCCAATCGCGTTCCGTCTTCTAATAGGACGCCTGGTTTTTCATCTGTTGTGTTTCCAAATCGGATAAGTTTCATAATCTTTTATTTTCCGTTTAATTTTATAAATCCTCCATCGATGGGGTAATCTGTACCTGTAATAAAACCCGCCTCATCCGAACACAAATAAAGGGCAAGTGAGGCAATTTCCTCCGGTAATCCCATCCTGCCGATAGGTTGAGTTTTAGAAAGTTTCTGAAACATCTCTGCTTCCTTCCCGGGATAATTTTTTTTGATAAAACCATCGACAAAAGGGGTATGCACTCGACCTGGAGATATCGAATTGCATCGGATATTCTCCTTTAAAAAATCTTTTGCAATGGAGTAGGTCATGGATAAAACGGCTCCTTTAGTCATAGAATACGCAAAACGATCCTTGATTCCAACCGACCCGGCGATTGAAGCCATATTTAAAATACAACCTTTACCTGCTTTTCTCATTTGAGGAATACAGGCTTTGGTGCAATTAAAAACCCCTTTGATATTTACATTATATAAAAGATCAAAAGCAGCTTCTTCTGTAGTTTCCACTGTTCCTACATGTGCAATTCCGGCATTATTGATTAGAATCTCAACAGGCTTCTTTTCTGAAATTTCATTGACAGTACGAAGAACATGAGTATAAGAAGTAACATCACAGTGATGAGCAAAGGCGATAAAACCGAGGGCTTGGATATCGGCTACAGTCTGAAGAGCTCCCTCCAAATTGGCATCTAAAATGTGAACGACAGCTCCATGAGACGAGAAAGTCTTAGCAATGGCCTGTCCTATCCCACTACCCCCACCTGTAATTATTACGGATTTATCTAACAAACTGAATGCTGCCATATTTTGCTCGTGGTTTACTATTATGTATCTCTAAATTTACACAATTGAAACTATCAAGCAACTATTTCAAAAGAGAAACTACTCCATGTTTTGGAGCTTGGTTGTTAAAAAGAGTTGGTTTTCAAAAATAGAGGTATGGGATCTTATTTCCCTCTCCCTGTTTTGCGAACGGCAGTAATGCGTTTTGCGGCTCTAGGGGTCACCACTTTTTTATTCTTCTCGTCTTGAGTTCCTTTTATTTTGCTATTGCCAAAAAATTTGCTGCTCATGATATGCGTTTTATCAAAGATAACACAAAACCAATTGAAAAGTGATCAAAAAAATAAAAGGGTACGTCCAGCCAACCATAGCCTTGCTACCCTTTTAAAAAAATAGGGTGTGAAGCCCTACAGCACAAAAGTAGACAATAATATTCAATGTGTATAGGGTAGCGCTTTTATTTCTTTTTACAGAACTCGACTAGAAAATCAGCGAGCCAATGGAATTCCTTAACTTTAAATTCAATTTTATCCGCTCACTATGATTATTTTCTCCTCCTTAATTCTCCTTATTATGTCACAAGGCTATGAAACCCAACCCTATAAACTTATTAAAGATTTTGAAGTGTTTGAAATACGGTATTATCCTTCGGTCCATATGGTTCAAACGGAGAGCACGGAGACAAGTGGAAATAATTTCAGTAAACTTTTTCAATACATTTCAGGATCCAATGAGTCCAATCTTAAAATCGCAATGACTACACCAGTGCATATGGAAAAAAAGGGGGGGAAAGAAAAAATGGCTTTCGTAATTCCCAGTTCTATAAAAACACCACCGGAACCTCAAAACGAAAACGTACGGCTCATTCAGTCTAAAGCCGCTTACTTTGCTGCCTTGAAATATAGCGGCTACACAAACAAAGCTAAGTCCGATTTTTACACTGAAAAACTTCGGGAGCATATAAACAATAAAGGGCTAAAAATTTTAGGGGAAGCCGTAGTTTTAGGTTATAATTCTCCCTACAAGTTTTTCAATCGCCTCAATGAAATTATCATTGAGATTGATTATTAATCAGATTTATATACATTTGAGAAACCATAAACCAAAAAAAAATGAAACACTTTTATTTAAGCCTCTTGTTTTTACTCGCATTTTCTTATGGAGTAAACGCACAAGAGCAAATGATTTTCAAACAGACCTTTATTAAAGTAAATGAAGGAACAAACTACGCAGAGGATTTAAAAGAAAAATTTTCAAAATTTGCACAAGCACGAATAGACGCTGGATATCAATCTGGATGGCACCTTTGGGAAGTAGTGGGCAATCCACAAGCGGTATTTAGCCATGTCATTGTAGAGCCCATGACAATCAGTCAAATGGAAAAAGATAGGGATTGGGATGCTATTGGAAAAATGCGAGCCGAAGCACTTCCTGGAATGACAAATAACGACTGGAGAACTTTTATGGAAGATGTTAGAGCCAAAAGAACAATAGTAGCGGAAGCAATATTTTTAAATATAAGTGAGGTGAAAAAAACGAATGAAGTTAATTTACCCGATGATATTGGAGTGATAAATTTCATGAAAGTTGCTACAGGAAAAGACAAAACCTATGAAACCATGGAAAGAGCATATTATGCCAAGGGTCTAGAAAAAAACGATCCTCGTTCAGGGTGGTCACTTGGTCGTAGAATTGATAAAACAGGTACAGATATTTACTGGAATTATTTTACAGTAAACTGGTATCCAAGTTATCCCGCTTTAATGAAAGCTGCAGCAAGTTCTACTGCTTGGGACGCTGATAAAAATTATCAAAATATGCTAAAAATTCGTGATTTACGCGAGTCTGTCGTTATTAGAAAAGTGATGATGCTTCAATAAGCTCCTCAAACTATTGAAATAAAACCCTCTTTCAAGAGGGTTTTTTTATGCTTTCTTTTGTCCTTTAAAAGGGTAGTATTTTTTTTTAATCGATTCCTTTTGGAAATAATTTCAGAAAAAAATTAAACCATTTTTTAATGGTAAGGTCTATACTATTTTGCTTAAATTTTAACTCAATTAAAATAAACTCCAAGTGTTGAATTTGATAAGTATTAGAAGTGCATCGATTTAGGGTAAACTTCAAGCTCGCATTCCTCCTTTTTTGCGTATCCTTTTATACCAATGCACAAGAGGAAATTCCCCATCTGCTTGCACGTTTCACAACAGAAAAAATAAACATTGACGGCAAAGAAACGGAGCGGGTTTGGGAAAGCGCAGAGATTGCTAATACAAATTGGCAGCATTTCCCTACGGAATCAAAAAAAGTTACAAAACCGACAGAAGTCCGCATTTTATTTGACGATCAAAATGTATATATCCTGTGTAAGGCATATTCATTAAATGATCAGTACATCACCCCTTCATTAAGAAGGGATTTTAGTGGGGGTGCTTCCGATAAAATCAATTTCGTTTTGGACACCTATAGCGATGGAATCAATGCCTATATGTTTGGTTCTAACCCGTTTGGAGTAAAAAGTGACCTCTTGGTTTCCAACGGAGGAATAGGTGAAGCAAAAGACGATATCAATCGAACTTGGGATGTTGATTACGATGTAGAAAGTGCAATCTACGACGGATATTTTATCATAGAAATGAAAATTCCCTTCGGTTCGATCAATTTCCCTGAGGGATCTACTGAATGGCGATTTAATTTTTTTAGACTGGACACCCAAACCAACGAGCGAACTACCTGGAGCAGGATCCCACAAGTGTATAAAGATTTTAATCTTGCATTTATGGGAGTGCTGGAATTTGAAAAACCCCTCGGAAAATCAAACGCTCCTATTTCTATTATCCCCTATGTGAATGGCATTGCTAGTAATGATTTTGTAAATGATGGCAAAAATGAAGAGCTCAACTTTGGGGGTGATTTAAAAATCCCCATTAGTAACGGGCTAAACTTAGACGTTACTTTAAATCCCGATTTTTCACAAGTGGAAGTAGACGATGAGATTATCAATCTTACCCAATTTGAAATCGTACTCCCTGAAAAACGCCAATTCTTTTTACAAAATAGTGACCTTTTTTCAAACTATGGCGCAGACCGAACCGTCACGCCGTTTTTGACAAGAAGGATTGGTGTTGCTAAAGATCTTGAGGGAAACAATATACAAAATCGAATCCTCGCTGGAGCTAGATTAAGTGGAAAAATATCCGATAAAGTCCGTCTTGGGTTTCTCAACATGCTTACGGATGAAGATCTTAAAAATAATATCCCATCAAATAACAACACCGTCATTTCACTTCAAAAAAGTGTTTTCAGTAGATCCAATTTAAAATTTTTGTTAGTAAACAGGCAAAGTGTTAAAGAATATGATTTTGTTGATGCTGATGAGGACTACAACCGAATGATGGGCTTGGAGTACGATCTCAATTCAAAAGATAATATTTGGAAAGGGCGCTTTTTTGCCTATAAATCTTTCAGCCCTAATCAAGATGGAAACAGTATGAGTGGGGGCGCTCAGTTTAGTAGAGAAACAAGAAACCAAAATATCAATCTAGAATACGCCTTTGTTGGAGATGATTTTAAAGCCGACTTGGGTTTGTTAAGAAGGGTTGGGGTTATGAAATTTTCACCTTATTACAGTTATTTCTTCTACCCAAAAAAAGGTGCTATTAATACCTTAGAGCTCAGACAAAATCTATGGCTTTGGATCGACCCCGAAGGTCCTCAAACTCTTCTAGAAAGGACATTGCTAACCTCCTCAGAACTTACCTTTAAAGACCAAAGTAAATTAGGGCTCCGTTTCTTCAATCGGAAAGAATTTATCCTTAATCCCTTTGATCCAACTGGGATCCATCCGGACACCCCCCTGGAAGGGAATCAGTTGTATTACTCACGCTCTCTCACCCTAGAATACAGCTCCGACCGAAGAAATAAACTCTCCTTTATTTCGAGTCAAAATTATGGGTTATTTTTCGATGGAATGAAATATTCCTTTGTCAATAACATCAGTTATCGTCTTCAACCTAGACTGGTTACCAGCCTTAAATTTAATTACGACCGGATAGATTTAGGGAATGGAATTCCCCTCACCAAATTATGGCTGTTTGGTCCTAAATTCGACTTTTCCTTTTCAAAATCGCTGTTTTGGTCTACAAACATTCAATTCAGTTCTCAATCTGAAAATTTAGGATTTAATTCGCGTTTTCAGTGGCGGTTTAATTCGCTCTCCGATCTTTATATCGTTTATAACGATAACTATTTTACCTATGACCAACTCCAGCCTCGATACCGTAGTTTAAATCTAAAACTAACCTATTGGATTTTTAGATAAGATCTATTGCTTTGATTTTCATGGTTTTCTAAACTGTTATATACTATTATTAACTAAATTTATAGAATCAAAAATCAATTTTAAAAATGATTTTACTGCTGTTCGTAGTATCCTTCTTTATCGTCCCAAAAGAGGAAATAATTTATTTTGAAAATGATAAAATTCAAATTTCCTATGAAGAAATCCTCTGTGAGGATATTAAAAATGGAGTTTCTTTTGAATACTATCAAATCAAAGTAGAAAACAAAACAAAAGAAACCTTAGTAATCAACTTCTATTTGGGAGAGGCAGATAAAAAGACGGAAGAAAATAAAGTTGCTTTTGTATTAAATCCCTTTGAAACAAAAGTAGGAAGTTGTTCCTATCAACCGATAAAGTTAATGCTGTTTAAGAATGAAAGATTAACCCATAAATCAACAACAGCAATGCCATTTAATCTTAACAACATAGAAACTTTTGAAGTTTACTAAAACCTTATTTTTTATTTTGTTAATCAATCAAGTTGTTGGTCAACAGATTGTCGGGAGTTTCTCTACAACGTCCTTAACGTGTAGTGGAACTACTTTGGCTTTTGAGGTCAACTTTACGCCAAGCGAAATTAGTGTTACTGAATTTGATTTTAATGAAGGCGTTCTGCCAGATGGTTGGGTTTCTTCTCCATACACTGTATCCACCCCCTGCGAATCGACTACAGGGGATACAAATCCTGCTTCAAGCTATTTTTGGGCGAGTAGTACTCAAGAATCTGGTCCAGATATAAATAAACGATTTGTGATTACCTCAGCGGTTGATGTTTCACAAGGAGGGAGTATTGAATTTTATATAAGATATGGAGATGATGACCCACAACTGAATTTTTCACAAGTTTCAAATGGGGAAATTTCTTGTGAGAATCCAGATTTGGATGATGAGGAAGTGAAATTACAATATTCCGTCAATAATGGAAATTGGGTAACCTTCTACGAAGATTGGGATACAATACAGGGTTCCGCATGGTACCGATGGTACTTTAATGACATTCCAATCCCTGAAGGGGCAAAGTCTAATTCAACCCGATTTCGCTGGTACCAACCAAGTAATAGTAATATTCAGTATGATAATTGGGGACTGGATGATATTATTGTAAAAGCAATTCCACCACCAGCAGCTTCATGGGAGTTTGATTATGGAAATGGGGAAGCTACAGAAACCCTATTGATTCCTTCAAATACGGTGACCTTTACCCACCTCTTTCCACCAAGCAATCAGTCCAAATCTTTTGTAAGTACTATTTCGGTTACCCTTACCAATAACCTTACCCTTTCGGTAACTAAGACCTTCCTGGTGGAGGCGAGTGATATCCTATTACCAAGCCTAGAAATGCCTACAGAACTTACAGTAGATACAGATCCCGGAAGCTGTACAGCAACGCTTATTTCAACAGGTACCGTAACTGCAACCGATAATTGTGAAGTCGTTTCGATAGTTAATGATAACCCTGACTTGATATTCAATTTAGGGGAAAACTTACTGACTTGGACAGCTACAGATAGTGCAAGTAATACCAATACATTTACTCAAAAAATTACGGTTATAGATCAGGAGCCCCCTGTTCTTATTATCCCAAATCATATAAATGCAGGGAGTTGTTCTGTCACCCTTGGTATGGCAACAGCCACTGATAATTGTGATCTTCTTACGCCTTCCAATAATGCTCCAGCGGTATTCCCATTGGGAGAAACGGCTGTAGTGTGGCAAGTAACAGACGCATCAGGGAACACCGTTTCAGCAACTCAGTTGGTTACGGTTTCAGACACCACTGCCCCACTTATTTCTGCCCCATCAAATGTTAATATCTCAACCGATACCGACTCCTGTGAAGCTACCGCAGTCGATTTAGGAATCCCCGTTACTAGTGATAATTGTACTGTAGCAAGTGTGCTAAACAATGCTCCAGCCAGTTTCCCAATTGGAATTACTTCAGTTACATGGACTGTACTAGATACCGCTGGGAATTCAGCCAGTGTTATTCAAACGGTAACGGTCATCGATGATATACCCCCAACTTTAATCGCTCCTCCAGATGTAGTCTCTGATTCATGTGCGATTGTTTTGGGACTCCCTACCTTAACAGATAATTGTACCTTGACCTACAGTAATGATGCCCCTGAAAGTTTTTCTACGGGAATAACTGTGGTCACCTGGACTGCAAGTGATTCCTTTGGAAATACAGTTACTGCTACTCAAAACGTTTCCTTTTCTGATAACACTCTACCAACAATTTTGATCCAAAATCAAAATATTGAAGTCGTCGCTGATAGAGGATCCTGCTTTGCCAGTGGTGTTGATCTAGGATCTGTAATTACTAATGATGATTGTGGTATTGACTCTGTTACTAATGATGCTCCATTACAGTTTCCTATAGGAGATACGTTAGTTACCTATACGGTTGTTGATGTTTTTGGAAATACAACTACCCGTGTTCAAACTGTAACCACTGTGGATACGGAATCCCCAGTTATTCTCGCAAACGATATTGTACTCACCCTGGACAGCTCAGGGAATGTAAGTATTCCCTATAATCTTATTGATAATGGGAGTTATGACAATTGTACTATTGCAACCTACTCTATTGTTTCTATAGATTCCGCTTTTGTTTATGCAAAGGAAACCCCAGTTCCTTCAAGACCATCTGAGGAGGTAATTGAAGTGAGTAAAAACAGTTTAAATTCAAAGGGGAAAAGTGTTTCCTCCAAAAATATAAGTGTGAATTGTGCAAATCTTGGCACCCAGCAAATAATTTATTCGATAACGGATAGTTCTGGAAATACAGCCTCTACAACCGTAAATCTGACCCTTACAGACGATCTAGACAGTTGCAATTCTCCAAGTCAACCCGTAAGCGGAAGCAGTGGAGGGAATGCCAATGCAGATTCCGATAAGGATGGTGTGCTTGATGCTGCTGATGCCTTTCCGAATGACCCTACTGAATGGACAGACACAGACTCCGATGGTATTGGAAACAATGCTGATACAGACGATGACGGGGATGGATTTTTAGATACTATTGAGATTTTTGCTTCAAGTGACCCACTAAATATTCTCGATTTCCCACTGGATACCGATACGGATGGAATCATCAATATATTAGATGAAGATGATGACAATGATGGTTTTACAGACGTTGTAGAAGAAGCTGTGGGAACAGATGCCCTAAATGTACTTCAATATCCTTTGGATACGGATAGTGATTTGATTCTTGACTTTTACGATTCCGATGATGACAATGACGGCCAATCTGACGAAATAGAACTATTCTGTGGTTCAGATCCTTTAAATAATCGATCCAGAGCTTCAGACCATGATTTTGATGGAATCCCCAACTGCTTGGATTTAGATGATGATAACGACGGCTTCGAAGATCAAATTGAAATTGAAGCAGGCACAAATCCTCTCAATGTAAATGAATTCCCTTTTGAAGATGGTGATGGAGATGGTGTCCCCAACTCCTTTGGGTCATTGAGTCGAGCTACAGACAACTGCCCTGATATTGCAAACCCGGATCAGTTAGATACGGACGAAGATGGTGTTGGGGATGCCTGTGACAATTGTATAAACCTAGAAAATGAAGATCAAACGGATACTGACCTTGACGGAATTGGTGATCTGTGTGATGTATGCCCTGAAGAATATAATCCTGAACAAGAAGATTATGACCGGGACTTGCTCGGAGATCTTTGTGATTTGGATGATGATAATGATGGTCAATCCGATGAGGATGAACTTGCATGTGGCTCGGATCCTAAAGATGAAAATTCCCTGAGTCCAGATTTTGATGGAGATGGCATCCTAGACTGTTTCGATTTGGACAATGATAATGATGGAATCGAAGATGCCATCGATCCTAATCCAACCGTGGCAGATGACCTATTAATCAGTGAATTTGTTTCCGATAATGGGGATGGAATCAATGACCGTTGGACTGTTCTCAAAATTGAGGAATACAGCAATCATAAGGTATATATCTACACCCGCGTTGGTGTATTGATTTATGAAAAAAACAACTATCAAAACAGTTGGCCAGAGGATGCTGATCAAGACAGAATCCCAGAGGGGAGCTATTTTTATAGAATAGATCTTGATTCGGATGGGGAAGCAGATAAAATTGGATGGATTTATTTAACTCGATAAGTATGTTTAAAAAAATCTCTTTTTTGTTTTATTTCATCAGCTGTTTCTCTTTTGGACAGCAAGAGAGTTATTATTCCCTCTATCGCTATACCCTGAACGTGATCAATCCGGCTTATGCAGGAGCAGAAAGTTCCAATAGTTTTTCCTTTACCTCAAGACAACAGTGGTCTTCTGTGCCGGATGCTCCCTCAACACTAGCTTTTTCCTATTCTTCCGCGAGAAAAAATAAGGTGGGGTTAGGAATTTCTGTTGTGTCCGACAAAGTTTTTGTTGAGCAACAAACCTTTGCCTATGTTGACTTTTCTTATCGTCTTCAAACCACGGAATCGACCCAGCTATTTTTAGGAATTAAAGCTGGAGGGAATTTTTACAATGCTGACCCCACCAAGCTGAATACCTATACCTTTTCTCCTGATCCCTTAAAACAGCCTCTTTCGAAATTTAACCCCAATGTGGGTGTAGGTGCGTTTTTAAAAGGGGAACTGTTTTGGATGTCGCTCTCCATCCCGAGATTATTCAATGTAAATCGAGACCAAAATCTCGTATTCACCGCAAAAGATCGGGTGCATTCCTATTTGGGAGGGGGTATGGATCTCCCTATGAATTCCAATCTACTTTTAAAACCTGCATTAATGCTCAGAAAAGTGAATGGTTTGCCTATGACAACAGACCTTTCCATGATGTTTAGTTGGCAAAACAATCTAGATGTTGGTCTTTCCTACAGAACTCGTGGAGCCATTTCTTTACTTTCCTTGGTTTCAATTGGGGCTTTTGATATTGGCTACGCATATGAAGTACCGACAGAAAGTTCCCTTTCTCAATTGAATCTCAAAGTTCACGAAATAGTTTTGCGGATTCGACTGGGAGAATCTAACGCTGCTTTCGAAGAAGAAACCCAAGAAATCGTAGAATAATATCTCTCTTACTTTAAACCTAGTTTTGGAAATCGGTTAACGAATCCGATTAATAAAAACCCCAAAACAAAGATCACCATAGTGCCAGCGACAATAATGAGATAGGGATGCAACTCTAAGGCCCAAGCTTTTGATGGAAAACGAAGTGAAAGGGTCATCCATAAAATGACTAGAACTCCGGAAATAACTGAAATTATAGGGACTGCCTTGCTGTTTGATTGGGTAGAAATTCCAAGCAGAAAAAGACCCAACATACCTCCACTAAAAATGGAAGCAAATTTCCACCAGGAATCTAAAATTCCTTTGACGTTTATCATGGCAATAGCCACAACAATTCCTGCTATTCCAATCAGTATGGATACGATATAAAGAATTTTTATTTTCTTACTTTCTGAAAGTACTGTGCCTCCCTGAGAAGGATAAAAATCTGTTAAAAAAACGGTTGCCATACTATTAAAACTTGTGGAAATTGTACTCATCCCTGCTGCAAAAATAGAAGCAACCAAAAGACCTGAAAGTCCTGAAGGGAGTTCATTCGCAATAAAATAGGGGAAAACTTGATCCCCATTATTTTGAAGTTCAATAGGCAGACTGTTGGTTTGTGAATAATAAACGTAAAGGGCAGTCCCAATAAAAAGAAAAAGTGCAGAAACGGGGAGGTAAATCATTCCCCCAAAAAAAGCAGCTCTTTTGGCTGATTGTTCTGTGTTAAGCACCATATACCTTTGAATATAATTTTGATCAATACCAAAATTTTGCAAATTGATGAATATCCCATAAATCAGAACGACCCAGAATGTGGGTGCGTTGAGATCCAAGTTAAAATGCCCCAAACTAAATTTATTTTGCTCAAGCGCTGTATTAAAGAACCCCAAAACTCCCTCGGGAAGTTGTACAAAAATGAAAATTAAACACAGTAGCGCCCCCAGAATTAAGAGTATAGCCTGAATCGCGTCTGCCCAAAGTACGGCTTCTATACCCCCCAGTATAGCATATAGGGAAACGAAAAGCCCTGTAAGGATAATGACCCACAGAATATTCCAATCTACAATGGCATTTATCGCTACTGCCAATAAAAATAATATGGTCCCGATTCGCATCAATTGGGTTAACAAATAACAGAAGGCAGCGTATTGTTTTGCCCAAGTTCCATAGCGTTGTTCCAAATAAGTATAGGCAGAAGGACTATTTATTTTTCGATAGATGGGAACAAAAAACTTTACTGCAATGACCGCTGCAACGGGGATCGATAAGCTGAAAACAAAGGGGTTCCAATTCCCGGAAAAGGCACTTCCAGGGAGTGCTAAATAACTGATGCTACTCACAAAAGTAGCGAAGATAGAAAGCGTAACCACCCAAGAAGGTATCTTCCCTGAACCCAACGTAAAACGACTCGCTGTTCTATCCTTTGAAAAAAATACCCCGCCTAAAACCAAAAGAATACCTAGATACGCTACAATTATGAGGATGTCTAAAGTCTTCATTTAAGGCGATTAAATTCAGCCACAAGGGTTTTGATATTGACCTCTATTTGATTCAATAGTTCCCCTTCAATAGCTTTCAATGGAACGGCTAGCTTGTTTTTACACAACCCTAAGGCCGCCGCTGCTGCTTTTATTCCTTTGAGGTAGCTGTTCGCCCCCCCTTCCAAAGCATAAACCCCTTTGGAAAGTTGAAGAACCAGTGTATGAAGTTTTGCTGCTTTTTGCGTATCGTTTTTTTGAGTTGCTTGAAATAATTCTGAATACAACTGCGGAAGGAGGTTTGCACCCCCATTCACCCCACCGTGGATCCCTTGATTTAAACTTTCCAACAAAAGCTCCTCTGGACCAATTAAAAGATTGAAATTGGTTTTCTCTGCAATTGAATGAAGTGCTTGTATATAATCCACATTTCCAGAGCTGTCCTTAATCCCCATAATGTTTGGATGGAGTGTCAGCTTTTCAACCACGTCTAAACGAATATTGAAATGAGTGCTTTTGGGATAATTGTAGAGATACAAGGGGAGTTCTGTTTGATCGGCTAGAGTTTTGAAATAATCGTATTGATCTTCTGGATCCAAGTCAAAATAGTAGGGTGCTGTAGCGACAACCGCCTGAGCCCCCTTTTCTTTTGCATATGCAGCTAAATTCAAACTTTCCGCCAATGAGGTGTCTCCGATACCAACTAATAATGGACAACCACTTTCTTTTATTGCTTCCGAACTTAAGGCTATCAATTCCTTTCTTTGAATATGGGATAAACTGGAGGCTTCCCCGGTTGTCCCCAAAATAAAAATTCCATGAACTCTTCCTGAAACTATATGAGGTATTAAATTTTGAATAGCTTGAACATCTAAACTCAGGTCCTCATTAAGTGGTGTAATCATGGGGCAAATGACCCCTCGATAAAATACGGGTTTATCCATATTATTCAACAGTAAAGGTTAGATACTTAATATTTTTCCGGTTGAAAGTATAGGTTAAATGCAAACTGCCATCCGCGGCTTGAATTAAGGCTGGATAACTAAACTCCCCTCGCTTTTCCTCCTCTAAAACAACTACATCTTTCCATAGCAAGCCATCCTCCGAAATTGCCATATTTAGTTTTGCACGGTCATTTTTACCCTTGGTAGTAGGATTATATACCAACACATGTTTGCCGTTACTGAGGGTAATCGCATCCGTACCAGAGTTTGGATTGGGCAAGTGTGTTTTCGTGATTGTGCTCCAACTATTTCCACCATCATAAGAAAAGGACTGCATTAAGGTGTCATTTCTACTTCGACAAAGCAATTGTAATTTTTCCTGACTGTGAACTAATATACTAGGTTGGATAACATCGTAAGGAGTTGTAGGGTCAATGGGGATTTTTGTCCAATGCCTCCCTTGATCTGTGCTTTTTTCTATGTGAATTTTCCAAGAAAGTCCTTCGGTAGTCCTGGTTTCGGTGCTGGAGGGAGAAAGTAGGGTTCCGTTCGCCAAGGTAATGGGTTTATTTTTTATTGGGCCTAGGATACCCTCTGGAAGTCGTATGGAAGGTCCCCAACTTTTCCCCTCGTCTGTGGATACTTTATACATCCCCCACCATTCTCTTGGAGAGGGTCCTGTTTTATAAAATAGGACTATTTCTGTTGGACTGACTCGGTATAAAACGGGGTTCCAGTTGGGGTACTGTATTCCATCAGAGGACAATCCTGTTGTGATTTTTTTAGGTACTCCCCAAACACCTTTTTCAGATCGGGAAAGCCAAATGGATACATCGTTATTCCCCTCTTTGGTTCCTCCAAATGCTGCTGCAAGAAAGACTCCGTTGGATAGTTCCATTATCGTAGAGGCATGACATTCTTCAAAAGGAGGTGTCGTGTAAAGCATGGTTTCCCTTCCAGGAGATAAAGAAAACTGTCCGTAAACAATGGTATAAAAACTCAGAAAAGTGATATAGAATAAGTGAATTCTTAGATTCATAGGATTTGAATTTAATATTAGAAAAAGGACTGTTCTTTTTAATTCTTCAGTATTGGATTTATGAAGATATAAAAATTAGGTTTTACACAGGAAAATGAAGGTAGGCAAATGAAAAGGTTTAAGAGTGGAAGAGTTACTAGTGTAACGATTGTAAACGAGTGTTTTCAAATGGAATCTTTTGAATAGATAAACCCATAATTAGTAAATGAATTTAAGTGCCTATATTTACTTCAACTTCTATAGCTTTAAAAATGACAGAATCCCTTATTAAAAACTTAATTATATCTGCTGGAGTTCTCTTTTTTATCTGTTGTGAAAAAGAAAGCGAAACAGTGGAGGAATTCAGTTGTACGGTAGATTATGTCGAGTTTAAAGAGAATGCGACGGCTGTCGTAAAATTTGACATTACTTTGAATGGCGTTTTAAAGTCGTCTTTTTTGAGTGATGAATATGTCTTCGAAGAGGAGCACTACCTTATTGGAGACGATGTAATCAATATTTTGAATTTTGTACAAAAAGGCAATGAAGCTACTTTTGATTTTGAATATGGGAGCAATTGCGGCCCCATTTGTAAGAATCTTTTTGAGAATATTCCCACTCACGAACACTTTACACTAAGTGTGGAAGCAGAAAAAAGCCTCTCCGACAAAGTCGTAGGGAAATGGAAGGTAAAAAGTGCCTCGGTAAATCCAGGAGGCTAATCCCATTTGACAAAAAAATCCCTAATTCAATCCTTTTCTCTAGTAAATTCGAACCTCTGCGAGGGAAGCAAATTGTTCTCCGTCATGGGCTGAATTGATGCGTATTTTAAAATATCGAAAACTTTTTTGCTCCACGAAGTCAAGGTTTTGTGGTGTGTTGATGTTCGATAGGACAAAATCCCCTAGGGACTCCCAGGTACTTGCATCCTCACTTACTAAGATTTCAATGTCTTTGATTTTTCTACTCCCGTTTCGTTGAAGAAAGGAAAAGCCTTTTACCTCCGTACTGCCCTGAGTGTCGACTACGAGTTCGTGAGGATGGGTCACATTACAGGTGGTCCAACAAGAATGCCAATAAGTCGTGTCTTTTCCATCAATAATTAAGTTGGCTAGTCCATTTCCAAAGGGTTCGCCTCCTCCAGTTTCTTCAGAACTGAATGAGAATATTCTCCACTTTGAATTGTCAAAATAGGTTTTTGGAGAAAAAGAAATGTCCAAAATGGGTTCTCCGTTTTCAAAACTATAGGCATAGGAAAAAGTAGAACTATTCCCATTGAGATGATTGAGTCGTAATCTTAAAACATAGGGAGTATCTCCTTTTTTTTCCAATTCATCTAGGGACATACGAATGAAAAAAGTGTTGTCCTCTGTGACCGCAGCTCTCCAACTTATGGCATCATAATCTGCGGTGTCATCTGCTGGATCATGGTATATACTGATCGAATTTACTGGGAGGTCTGTGGTGAAATTTCCAGACAATACCATTTCCCCTTCTATGATTTCAGCATTAAGGCTTTCTATTGAGGCAGAACCTCCACTATAATAGGCCGCTGAATTTGTATTAAAGATTTCGTTGTTGTTCAAAATTGCGCAACTGGCCTCACTCAAAAAAGTAGGTTCTGTTCCATAGGTATAATTTCCTGATCCCATCAATGTAGTTCCCTTATTTTCCAATCCGAACTCTGATCGCTTTTGTTTGTTATGAGGTAAGTTTAATGCATGACCCAACTCATGGACTAACCCCCCTATATAGGTGGTTGCTTTTTTCGTGCTGTAGGCACTGGGGTCTCCTCCCAAATACTTGATTTCCATTTCATTGTAATCTGTAGCGAATGCCCAGCGTCCTATTCCGTAATAAGGAGCATCAGAATCATAAGGATCATCTACAGGGAGAATAATTAAAGTATGGTGGCTTTTTGAATCTTCAGGATGAGACTCAAAATAAGCTTTTAGCTGTTCAATAATAGGCTGCGCACCTGAATCGTATGTGTAGGAAGAAGCGTTTAATTCCCCTTCTATATAAATGATTTTAACCCGTTTTTTTTCTTGATCTACAATCAAGCTGAACGTTTTTTCACCAAAACCATAGGACCTCATTTGTTCTTTAAAAAATTGCTGTCCGTGCAGAAGTATTTCACTGATTCTTCTATGAGATTCATCCCTAGTTTTCATGTCCTTTGGGGTAAAATAAACCACATTTAAGGTTCTGGATGATTCTGAAACGTAATTAAAAGTTTCCGGAAGATTCTCTGTAATCGTGGTGGGTTCCATTGCAGCATTCATGTTTTCTTCCTGTTCTTTAGAACAAGAGAATAGAAATAAAACAAACAATAGAAAATACTTCCTCATCATGATATTTCTCCCTAATGTATGGAAAATCATGTTTTTAAATGTAAAAAGACACCAACTTCTCTTCGGAATTATGGGCTTGGTATTATAAAAGCCTCTTCAGGGAAAAAAATCACTTCTTAAACAAGATTTATGGAATAAAAAAACCCTCCTTTTGGAGGGCTTCAAGCGGTAAGGTTATCGTTTAATCCAAGTTATCAACGAGCTTGAATATATCCGAACTAAGCAAACTTCTTATTTGATCTATTTTCTTGTTCGCCTCGATCACACTTTTACTCATTTTTGAAGTATTTGATCTCAATGTAAAGAGTTCCTCAAGGGTATTGTAGAAATCAATGGTATAGTAATTTGTTTTTCTTTCGGTCCCCAATTGATCCAATACTTTAGTCAGCCCCCAAGCTCTCATGCCATTTCTTTTATTGATGGGCATAAAGGTTTTGAGCTCCATGTCTTCGTACTCCGCTTGTTTGTACCAATTTACATTCATGCTATTTATTACAGCATATTCTGCAGCTTTACTCCCTTCTGTAGAATTATTAAATCCGCCTTTATAGGATACATTTGTACTGTATATTTTCTTAAAATGCGACATCTGTTTATCCCTCACAACTTCCCAAGTATCTTGATTTAAGCCTTCTGGAATTCCACTTATTTGATTGTTGCTATTTCGATTTTCTTCATTATAAAACTTTACATAAAGATAGGTTGTATGGGTAGAGGCTTCGTTGGGATTCATTAACTGCCACATTTCCCAATTTGCGAGCATTCCTGCGTCCCTTTGTTGTTTCCATAATGATTTAAAATGCTTCTCAAGAGCTAAATGTTCTTCGACATCAGAATTTTCGATCGTTCCATACCACATATTAATTCTCATTTCTCCAGATTGAGCATTAATAGACATACTGAACAAGATTGTAAAAAGGAAAAGTAATTTTTTCATTTAAATTGATTTATGGTTAATAAACAGCAATATACAAAGAAGTAGAATATTTTAACTAGAACGGGCAAATTGTTGACTTTTGAATTCAATTAAACCATAACGCTGATTATGCTTTTTCTTTATCCGATCAACTGCCAAAAAAGTCTCTATAAAAGCTGCAATTTTAGAATAAAAAAGATGCTTATCTTGTTACCTTAGAAAAGAAAATGAAATCTCTTGTTATCGATCAGCTGAGCCTCTCCATTTACCCTACTGTTGAAGCCATGGGGAACGAGGCTGCGCGACAAGTTGCTTTGGATTTAAATGAAACCGTCCAAACCATTGGTAAAGCTCGACTCCTGCTCGCAACAGGAACCTCCCAATTTCAATTTTTAAAAGCCTTACAAAAAGAAATCATTCCATGGGACAAGATCACTGTGTTTCATTTGGACGAATATGTGGGTCTTCCCGCGGAGCATCCTGCCAGTTTTAGGAAGTATTTAGAAACTCGTATTTTAAAGTTTGTAAAGCCAAAGAAAGTGTTTTATATCCAGGGGGACGCTCCGTCAATTCCAGCTGAAATCGAGCGTTATTCTGATGCCTTATCTAAGCATCCTATTGACGTGGCTTGTGTTGGTATAGGTGAAAACGGACACCTTGCCTTCAATGATCCTGGAGTGGCTAATTTTAATGATCCACGACTTGTAAAAAGAGTGCTTTTGGATCTGGAATGCCGTCAACAACAGTTTCATGAAGGTTGGTTCGATTCTATAGAAACCGTTCCTAAGGAAGCTTTAACCCTTACTATTCCTGCCATTATGAATGCGCTTCGTATCCGCTGCGTAGTTCCTGATTTGCGAAAGTCAAAAGCCGTTTTTCAAGCTTTGAAAGGACCCATTTCAGAAAATTGTCCCGCTTCAATATTACGAAGGCATCCCAATGCAAAATTGTTTTTAGATTCGGCAGCGGCAACACAAATTGAGAAGTAAAATTTTATTAATTCGATACCACTTAAAGGGACAGAATAAATATAAAAAGCACCAACATCCAATAGGTGTTGTAATCCCTTTATTTTCAAGTGGAGAAGATGGGACTCGAACCCACGACCTCTTGACTGCCAGTCAAGCGCTCTAGCCAGCTGAGCTACATCCCCAAGTCAATTACAGAAGGGCTTTATAAGATTTTGTTAATAATCCGAATTTTCTATTTACGTTTTTATTTGCGTATTTCTTCAAAA
>Ga0222714_10000015_pt1 | contig 236384 bp, 206 predicted proteins | sample C33_3DmetaG_FD_165048 | JGI IMG/M metagenome (GOLD analysis project Ga0222714, IMG submission 165048) | Estuarine water microbial communities from San Francisco Bay, California, United States - C33_3D | ecosystem: Environmental > Aquatic > Marine > Unclassified | place: USA: California... | reverse complement strand
CCGCTTCGGCCTCCCGCAGGAAGCCGATGATCTGTTCTTCGCTGAAACGCTTCTTCACGTCCAATCTCCTTGGGTTGGGGGATTGGACTCCAAACCTGCGTGCTACTCAAAATCGGGGGGACGTCGGACGTCGCTCCGAGCTCAAGCGCCTGCGGGTGCTGGAAGAGGAAAATCGCAAGCTCAAGCAGTTGGTGGCCGATCTGAGTCTGGACAAGGCGATGCTCCAGGAGGTGGTCACAAAAAAGCTCTGAGGGCGCCCCAGAAGCGCAATTGGGTTGCCCGTTTGAAAGAGCGCTTTGGCGTGAGTGAGCGGCGTGCTTTGCGGATCGCGGCGATGTCGCGCTCGGCGTTTTCGTACAAGGCCAAGGCGCGCGACTGTAGCGCCATCCGCTCGCGGATGCGCGAGATTACGCAGACGCGCATCCACTATGGTTGCGAGCGGGTGCTGGTGATGCTGCGCCGGGAAGGGTGGCGCGACAACCACAAGCGCGTGCATCGCATCTACAAGGAGGAAGGCCTGTCTTTAAGGCATTGTCGCCCGCGACGTAGCCGGAGCAGCCGTCGCCGGCAACCGATCAAGGTGGCCACAGCGCCCAACACGCTGTGGGGCATGGACTTCGTGAGTGACGCATTGTTCGACGGCCGTCGCTTCCGGCTGTTGCCGGTGCTGGATCACTTCACGCACGAGTGTCTGGATATCGTCGTCAATCAGTCCCTGCGTGCTGACGACGTGGCTGAAGCGGTGACGCGCCTGGTTGTTCAACGCGGCAAGCCGGAAGCGATCAAGGTGGATAAGGGCAGTGAATTTGCTGGCAAGGTGCTGGACCGTTGGGCGTATTAGGCTGGCGTTGAGCTGGATTTTTCCCGCCGTGGCACACCGACGGACAACGCGATGGTGGAAAGCTTCAACGGCCGGCTGCGGCAGGAGTGTCTGAACGAACATTGGTTCTTGTCGTTGGCCGATGCGCGGAGCAAAATCGAAGCGTGGCGGCGCTTCTATAACGAGGAGCGTCCCCACAGTGCACTGGCATGGAAAACCCCTGCGGAATTCGCCCGAGAACACGGGTCCCAAGCGAATTCCCAGGTGCCGAAGAAGATCGGAATCTCTACCGGCTGATGGCCCTGCTATCGGGGTTGGGTCACTTTGAATGCCCCCGCTGCGCCGGCAAAGCTTGTAGCAAGTTTTATCGCAATGATCAGATCTACTGGCATTCTTCTGGCTGCCGCTACCAGAGCAGTCTGCGCGCCGGCACGGCGTTCGAACACAGCCGTCTTCCGCTTCGGACCTCGCTGCTGGCGATGTACCTGCTGAGCCAGGGCAAGACCGACCTATCGGCGCTGGAACTAATGCGACATCTTGGAGTGAGCTATCCGGCGGCCTGGCGGTTGAAACACAAGCTGATGCAGGCGATGAGTGAGCGCGAAATGACGCGCAAACTTGGTGACGCGGCGCAGTCGGCCGCCATGATCGCTGGCGGCATGGGCGAAGGAGTGCCGAAGTCAGCCCGCCGCGATCATGCTTTCGCCGGCACGCGGATGACGCAATGTTTTTGGCCAGCGCCGACACCATCCTCGCCGAGCAGGGCAAGCGCGACGGAATGCGCCGACCTTCCGCGCCCCTCGGGCACCGATTACGTGATCGGTGCGGGGTTGAACAGCGCCAGGTCGTTGTGCAGGTGGTGGTGCTCGGCCCAGGTCTGCTTGCCACTGGCCACGTCCAGATAGAGCTGGAAGATGTCCCAGCCCAGCTCCTCCAGCGACTTCTCGCCGGTGGCGACCACGCCGGCATCGACGTCCATCAGGTCCGACCAACGCCGCGCCAATTCACTGCGGGTGGCGACCTTGATCACCGGCACCATCCCTAGGCCATACGGCGTACCGCGGCCGGTGGTGAAGATGTGCAGGTTCATGCCGGCGGCGGTCTGCAGCGTGCCGCAGACGAAATCGCTGGCCGGGGTCGCGCAGTACTGCAGACCGCGCCCCTTGACTCGCTCGCCCGGGGAGACCACGCCGTTGATCGGCGAGGAGCCGGACTTGGCGATCGAACCCATCGCCTTCTCCACGATGTTGCTCAGCCCGCCTTTCTTGTTGCCCGGCGTGGTGTTGGCGCTGCGGTCGGCCTGGCCACGTGCCAGATAGTTGTCGTACCAAGCCATTTCACGCACCAGCGCCTTGGCGACCTCTTCATTGGCCGCGCGTGGCACCAGCAGCTGGATGCCATCGCGCACCTCGGTGTTCTCCGAGAACATCACCGTCGCGCCGGCCCGCACCAGCAGGTCGGCCGCCACGCCCAGCGCGGGGTTGGCGGTGATGCCGGAGAACGCGTCACTGCCGCCGCACTGCATGCCCACCACCAGCTCGGAGGCCGGGATGGTCTCGCGCCGGCGCTGATCCAGGTGCTTCAGCCGCGTTTCGGCCAATTCCATGATCGAGGCGACCATGTCCTGGAAGCCCATGCTGGCCTCCTGCAGGCGATAGACGGCGCTGTCGCTGGCGTCGGCATCGTCTTGCAGCAGCTTTTCCGGGACCAACTTCTCGCAGCCCAGGCCGACGATCAGCGCCTGTCCGCCGAAGTTGGGGTTGCGGCCGATGTTGCGCAGGGTGCGGATCGGGATGATCGCCTCCGGCGCGGTGATCGCCACGCCGCAACCGTAGACATGGTTGATCGCCACCACATCGTCGACGTTGGGATACCTGGGCAACAGCTCGGCGCGGATGCGCTCCACCGCATGGCCAAGCACGCCGACCACGCACTGCACGCTGGTCATGATGCCCAGGATGTTGCGCGTGCCCACGCTGCCATCGCGGTTGCGATAGCCCTGGAAGGTGTGGCCTTCCAGCGGCTCCGCCGGAGGTGCCGGTTGCAAGGTCATGTCCAGCGCCTCCAGCGCCGGCGCGGCGGGCATGTCGAGCAGCTGTTCGCTGACCCAGGCGCCGCGTGCGATGTCTGCGTTGGCATACCCGATGGCGGTGCCGTAGCGCAGCACCGCCTGGCCCTTGCCGATGTCCACCAGCGCCACCTTGTGTCCCTGCGGCACCGGCTCCAGCGTGGTCACGCCGTCTTCGAACGTGGCACCGGCCGGGGCGCCGCCATCGTTGACCACGACGGCGACGTTGTCTTCCGGGCGCAGGCGGATGCTGCGCCACTGGTGGGGGGTAGGAACTGCGGACATCACGGTCACCTTGCTTGCCTTGTCGTTAATGCTGAAGCGCTGCGACCTGGCCGCTCGCGCCGCCCTGCGGCGGATCGCGCAGCTCGATGCGCTCGATCTTGCCAACGATCACCAGGTAGCTGACCACCACCAGCGCGCCATTGGCCGCCACGAAGGCCAGCGCGGAGGCGAACGAGCCACTGCTGCCGACCAGGTAGCCGATGACGATCGGCGTGGTGATCGAGGCCAGGTTGCCGAACATGTTGAACATGCCGCCGGCCAGACCAATGATCTGCTTGGGCGCGGTGTCAGACACCACCGCCCAGCCCAGCGCACCGACGCCCTTGCCGAAGAAGGCCAGCGCCATCACCGCCACCACGATCCATTCGGTGGACACGTAGTTGGCCACCACGATCACCGCCGACAGGCCCATGCCCAGCACGATCGGCAGCTTGCGGGCGAACGTCAGCGAGTGGCCGCGGCGCAGCAGCCAGTCCGAGAAGATGCCGCCCAGCACGCCACCGGCGAAGCCGCACAGCGCCGGCAGCGACGCCACAAAGCCGGCCTTGAGGATGGACATACCGCGCTCCTGCACCAGGTACACCGGGAACCAGGTCAGGAAGAAGTAGGTCACCCCATTGACGCCGTACTGACCCAGGTACACGCCGACCATCATGCGCTTGCGCAGCAGCTGTTTGACGTAGAACCACTGGTTGCCCGACTTCTTCTCGCCCGGCTTGTCCATGTCCACCAACGCGCCACCGGCGGCGATGTAGTCGATCTCGGCCTGGTTGGCGTGGGGGTGCTCACGCGGGTTGTAGATCACCACGCGCCACACCAGCGCGGCCAGGATGCCCACCGCGCCCATCACCAGGAACACGTGATGCCAGCCCAGCGTGGCCACCATCCAGCCCATGATCGGGGCGAAGATGACCGTGGCGAAGTACTGGGCTGAGTTGAAGAACGCCGAGGCCGAGCCGCGCTCCTTGGTCGGGAACCAGGCTGCGGTAATGCGGCTGTTGCCCGGGAACGAGGGCGCTTCTGCCACGCCCACCAGGAAGCGCAACAGGAACAGGGCCGGCACCATCATCCCGCCAGGCAGGATGTGGATGGCGCCCTGCAGCGCGGTGAACACCGACCACAGCGCGATGCCCCAGCCGTAGACCTTCTTGGCACCGAAGCGGTCCAGCAGCCAGCCGCCGGGGATCTGGCAGATCACATAGGCCCAACCGAACGCCGAGAAGATGAAGCCCAGTTCCTCGGCGCTGATGCCGAGCTCCTTCTGCATCGAGGAGCCGGCGATGGACAGCGTGGCGCGGTCGGCGTAGTTGATCGTGGTGACGATGAAGAGGAAGACGACGATCCACAGCCGCATCCGCGTTCTCTTTTCAGACATTGCGTTCATCTCATGTGCTCCGAGGTCAATGCGATCAGAACGCGATCTGCATACGGCCGGTGATCGCGTCGGTCTCGTCGCGGGTGAGGTGGGCCAAGTGATCCTGGGTCTGGCTGTGGATGTAGTTCAGGCGGAACAGGACGTTCTTGCTGGCGTAGTAGTTGACGCCTACCGAACTGGCCTTGACCTCGATGTCGCGCGTGGCCTGCTCGCCGTGTGCGGTGTCGTAGCGCAGCGCGACTTCCCAGGCGCCGTGCTCGCCGATGTTCTCCGGGCGGGTGAAGCGGGCCTTCTTGAAGTCGTAGCCCCGCGTCTGGCCGGTGATGAACCAGCCCACGGTGGCATAGCCGGTCTTCAGGTCACCGTCCTGCGCACCATCGTCGTAGTGCGCCTTGCCGGCCTCGGACTGCACGTAGAACGGGCCTCGCGAGTACGCGACTTCCCCCACGTACTTGTTGATGTCCACCCGGCTGCCGTCGTTGAGCGAGATCAGAGTGAAGCGGGACTGGTCGGACAGATGCCCGGCCGCGCGCACCGAGGCGCTGGCGCCGGTGTAGACATCGTTCTGGTTGCGGCCGATCTCATCATGGCCACCGCTCACGCCCAGGTGCAGCAGGCCGTCCTGCTTGGGCAGCGGCAGCCAGACCACACGCGCCGACTCGCCCAGGCCGCTGTTGCGGTCGGTATCGGTGTTGGCCTCGTTGTAGAGGTTCACCCCGTAGACCCACTGCGCCGTGTTGCCGACCCAGGAGGCGCCATAGCGATAGCCCAGCGCCTGGGTGTCGGCCACCCACGAGCGCTCCTGCATGGAAGCCCACAAGTCATCGGTGGTGTACTCCAGCGAGTAGAACGGCTTGATCTGACCCACGCTGATCGAGCCGGGACCGAGCTTGTGCGAGATGGCGATGGTCTGCCCGGTCGCCTTGTTGTTGGCGAAATCGTAATCGATGACGTAGCCCCAATCGCCAAGCTTGCCCGAAAAGGCCAGGCGCACGCGGCGCAGCTCGGTGCCGGCCACGTTGTCCTGGCCGCGGTCGTCGTTGTCGAACCAGCCGCCGTCGAACTGCACACGGCCGTGGATGCCAAAGGTGTACTGGCCATCGTCGGACGCAGCGTTGAAACCATTGCTGTCCAGCTTGGTGTCGGCCTGCGCCAGAGGCGCGAACAGGGCGCTGGTCATGGCCAGCGTCAACAACGTGGTGGTGCGATAAGGCTTGGACTTCATCATCCCCTCTCCTGACGATGCAGGCGCGATGCACGCGGCGCCTGGCGATGCGGTGACATGGTGGCGCAGCGGTCAATGGCCTCCCGGCCCGCTGCGTGATCAGGACGCCATCCGGCGCCCGGCTCTTCGGTGTTGCGTGCCGCATGTGCCGATGCGTGAGGCATCGGCGCATGCGGGAAGATCAGTCCTTGCCCAGCACCCCGTCGCTGCGGCGCCAGATGCCTAGCGGGTTGCCGTCGGCCAGTGCCTCGGGCAGCAGTTCGGCGAACAGGTCCTGGTAGCAGACCGGGCGCAGGAAGCGCTTGATCGCCAGGGTGCCCACCGAGGTGCTGCGGCTGTCGGAAGTGGCCGGGAACGGACCGCCATGGACCATCGCATGGCAGACCTCGACGCCGGTCGGCCAGCCATTGGCCAGGATGCGGCCGGCCTTGCGCTCCAGCACCGGCAGCAGCGCCTTGGCCATGGCCGTGTCGCCCTTGTCCATCTGCAGCGTGGCGGTCAGCTGACCTTCCAGGTGCTCGCTCAGCGCGATCAGCTGGGCCTGGTCCTTGCAGCGGATCAGCATCGACGAGGCGCCAAACACCTCGGCCTGCAGTGCCTCATCGGCCAGGAAGGCATCGGCGTCGGTGGAGAACCATGCCGCTTCGCAGCGGTTGGGCCCCTCGCCTGGCAGGCCACGCGCCAGCGTGGTCACCTGATCGTGCGCGGCCAGCTTGGCCACGCCATCGGCGTAGGCCTGGCCGATGCCCGGGGTCAGCATGACGCCGGCCGGGGCCGCCTTGAGGGCCTGGACGGCGGCGGACACGAAGGTGTCCAGCGCCGGCGAGTCGATCGCCAGCAGCAGGCCCGGGTTGGTACAGAACTGGCCGGCGCCCATGGTCAGCGAGCCGACGAAGGCCTTGCCCAGCGCCTCGGCGCGCGCGTTGAGCGCCTCGGGCAGCAGGTAGACCGGATTGATGCTGCTCATCTCGGCATAGACCGGGATCGGCTCGGCGCGCGAGGCCGCGACCTGGCACAGGGCCATGCCGCCGGCGCGCGATCCGGTGAAGCCCACCGCCTTGATGCGCGTGTCCGAGACCAGCGCAGTCCCGATCTCGTTGCCCGCGCCATACAGCAGGGAGAACACACCCTCGGGCAGGCCGCACTTGGCCACGGCCTTCTGGATGGCGGTGCCGACCAGTTCGGAGGTGCCGGGGTGCGCGTTGTGCGCCTTGACCACCACCGGGCAGCCTGCGGCAAGGGCCGAGGCGGTGTCGCCACCGGCCACCGAGAAGGCCAGCGGGAAATTGCTGGCACCGAACACGGCCACCGGGCCCAGCGCGATATGGCGCTGACGCAGGTCGCTGCGCGGCAGGGGCACGCGGTCGGGCAAGGCCGGGTCCAGGCGGGCCTCGAGCCAACTGCCTTCGCGCACGACCGAGGCGAACAGCTTGAGCTGGCCGACGGTGCGGCCGCGCTCACCTTCCAGGCGTGCACGCGGCAGGCCGGACTCGGCCATGGCGCGCTCGACCAGGTCGTCACCGATCGCCAGAATCTCGTCGGCGATGGTCTCCAGAAAACCCGCGCGGGCCTGCAGCGAGGTTTCGCGATAGGTGTCGAAGGCCGCGGCCGCCAGCGCGCAGGCGCGCTCCAGGTCGGCGGCCGTGGCCAGGCCGTAGGCCGGCTCCAGCGTCGCGCCGGTGGATGGGTCGAGGCCCTTGATCGTGCCGTTGGCGCCCATGACGGCGCTGGCGCCGATCAGCATGTTTCCGGTGAATGCACCCATTACCTGCGGTCTCCAATCAGCTTGGTGAGGGTTTCGAGTTCTTCGCCGGTCAGGTCGGCCAGCGGCGTGCGCACCGGGCCGGCGGTGCGGCCCACGGCGGTCATGCCGGCCTTGACGATGGACACCGCATAGCCGGCGCGGCGGTTGCGCAGCTCGGTGTAGGGCAGGACGAAGTCGTTGAGTTCGCGATAGACGTGGGCCACGTCGCGGGCGCGCACGGCCTTGTAGAAGTCCAGCGCCCACTCCGGCAGGAAGTTGAAGATGGCCGACGAATACGTGGTCACGCCCATCTCCAGGTACGGCAGGGCGAAGGTCTCGGCGGTCGGCAGGCCACCGACGTACAGCAGGCGCTCGCCCAGTCGCGCGTAGATGCGGGTCATGCGGTCCACGTCGCCCACGCCGTCCTTGAAGCCGACCAGGTTGGGACAGCGCGCGGCGATGCGTTCGACCGCATTGGCATCCAGCTTGCCGTTGGCGCGGCTGTAGACGATCACGCCCAGCTTGGTCGACTTGCACACGCGCTCGACGTGGTCGGCCACGCCACTGGCGTCGCACTCGGTCAGGTAGGGCGGGAACAGCAGGATGCCGTCGGCGCCGGCGGCCTCGGCGGCCTGGGCCATCTCGATGGCCATCGCCGTGCCATAGCCGGCCGGGGCGATGATCGGGGTCTTGGCGCCAGCCTCTTCCACCGCGGCCTTGACCACGCGGTTCACCTCGCCCGGGGTCAGCGAAAACAGCTCGCCGGTACCACCGGCCGCGAACAGGCCCGAGGCCGGATAGCCGGCCAGCCAACCCAGGTTGTCGCGGTAGGCCGCCTCGTCGAAGGAGAAGTCGTCGGCCTTGAAGTGCGTGACCGGGAAGGACAACAGGCCGGCACCAAGGGCCTGGGCCATTTCCGTGGGGGTGTATTTGCTCATGAACCTTCGTTCGCGCCGTGGGGTCAGGGCGCCGATCCTAGGAGCCGGTCTTGATGCAAGTCCAAGCCAATTACGGCATCGAATGATGCCGAACATGCATCGTTTAGACTTTGGTCTGAGGCCAGAAAATTCAGAAGGCCGTCGTGACCGATCGATCTAACTGACTGAACTTAAAAATAAATTCAGTCAGACGCGGAGGCCCGACCGCGCCCTCGGCCACTCCCCGCGGTGCCGTGTGGCCCTGACAGGATTCATTGGACTCGGCTTGTCCTCCACCATGCGCGAACGCCACGATTCGTGCGTCGCGCCATCCAGGACGGGTATCAATGTTCGACCTCAACCAGTTGCGCTGCTTCGTCACGGTGGCCGAGGAACTGCACTTCAGCCGGGCCGCCGCGCGCCTGCACATGACCCAGCCGCCGCTGAGTCGGCAGATCCAGTTGCTGGAGCACAACATCGGCACCGCGCTGTTCACCCGCAGCAACCGCGTGGTGCGGCTGACCCCGGCCGGGCGCACCCTGCTGCCGGAGGCGCGCACGATCCTGCGCCTGGCCGAGAGCGCCAGCCTCTCGGCCAGGCGTGTGGGCCTGGGCGAGGCCGGCAGCGTCAGCATCGGCTTCACCGCTGCGGCCGGCTACCGGTTCCTGCCCGAGGCCATCGCCCACCTGCGCAAGGCGCTGCCGGACATCGACCTGCAGCTCAAGGAAATGGTCAGCCATTCCCAGCTGGAGGCCCTGGACAACGGCCGCTTGGACCTGGGCCTGCTGCGCCCGCCGATCACCCGCGACGGCATGCGCAGCCGCTGCGTGGTGCGCGAGACGCTCATGGCCGCCCTGCCCCAGGACCATCCCCTTGCGCAGGAGCCCAGCCTGAAGTTGCGCGATTTCGATCGCCAGCCGCTGGTGATGTATTCGCCGGACGAGGCGCGCTACTTCTACGAGTTGGTCGGCCGCATCTTCAGCCGCGTGGGCGTGGCGCCGCATTACGAGCAGCATGTCAGCCAGGTGCACTCGGTGCTGTCGCTGGTGCGCGCCGGACTGGGCGTAGCCCTGGTTCCCGAGGCCGCCAGCAGCCTGCGCTACGAGGGCATCGTCTACCGCAACGTCACCGGCCTGGCGCCGGCGCGTCCGGTGGAGCTGCACATGGTGTGGAAGGACGACAACGACAACCCGGCGTTGCCGCAACTGCTGCCGCTGATCGGGCAGGAGCGCACCGCGCCCCAGCCGGCCGGAGCGGCCAGCTGAGGTGGCCTGCGCCCCGCCGTCGCGGGCGGGGCGCACGGGTGGCCGCACTTATTCCCGGACCGGGTCGTACTGCTTGTCGCGGATGAAGATCGCCGGGATCAGGCCGCAAATCAGGTAGGCGGCGCCCACCAGCAGGAAGCCAAAGCCGATCGAGTCACGGGTGGCGAAGAAGCCGATCACCGCCGGCGACAGCGCCGCACCGATGCGGCCCACGTTGTAGGCCCCGCCCACCGCCGAGCCACGGTACTTGGCCTCGAAGCTCTCGGTCATGTAGGTCGCGTTGACGCTGTAGGGCACGCCGTAGAGGAAGCCGAAGACGATCAACAACCACAAAATGTTCTGTGGATTGTTGAACAGCACGATGATCGGCAGGAACAGCGCCGTGCCCAGGCAGCCGAAGGCGAAGACCGTGCGCCGGCCGACCTTGTCGGCCACGTAGCCGGCCAGCACCTTGCCCAGGATCGAGGCACCGTAGGTGCCCACCAGGAAGGTGGTCATGGTCTTGAACTTCATCCCCAACTCGCTTTCCAGATAGCTGGGCATCCAGTTGTTGACGCCATAGTTGCCGAACTGCAGGAAGCCGGCCGTCACCGCCCACAGCGCGAACATGCGCGCGGCCTTGGGGCTGGAGAAGATCTGGCTGAACTTGCCCTTCTCCTTGACCAACGTCGCACCGCTGGACGCAAGGCGCTTGGCCTGCTCGCGCACGCGCAGCCAGGTGGCCGGCTCGGGCACCATCTTCCACATCAGCAGCGCCATCGCGATCGGCACCGCGCCGGTGTAGAACAGCGGGCGCCAGCCATAGCTGGGCAGGATCCACTTGGCCAGCAGCGTGGCCACGATGTAGCCCACCGACCAGCCGGCCTGAAGACTGCCCAGCACGGTGTTGCGATAGCGGGTGGGCACGTATTCGGCCATCAGCGTGTTGCACACCACGTAGACCGAGCCCAGGCCCAGCGCCGAGACCCCGCGCACCACCGCGAACTCCACATAGCTGTGGGTGAAGCCCAGGAAGATCGTGCCGATGCTGAAGAGCAGCACGCTGAAGACCACCGCCTTGACCCGACCCAGGCGATCGGCCAGCCAGCCGCCGTAGATGCCCCCCACCGCCATGCCCGCCAACGTGTAGCTGGCCAGGCTGCCGGCCTCCAGCGAGGTCAGGTTGAACTCGTCCTTGAGGCTGCTCAGGCTGTAGGCCAGCAGCATCACGTCGGCCCCGTCGATGACCATCGTCAGGAAGCAGAACACGAAGGCCGTGATCCAGATCCTATTGCCTGTCGCGTTGACCCCGGTTTCCACGCTGTTGGACATCTCCACCCCTTTTGGACTTTGTTGAATCGATTGAAAAATCGCCATGCGCAAGTCGCCGCACATGGCATCCGGGCGACGCGATCCGCCTGGCTGCATGCAAAAAATGCGTCCATCGTTTCCCGGGGCCAGCCGGCGCGGCAAGCGACTTTGCGGAATCCCCGCATTCCAATCGCGCATGACCAGGAGATTGGCGAGTGAGGCCGCAGGCCCGTCGCCGATGGAGATCACGGGACATTCCATCGAGGAATGATTTATTTCCCAGATCTCGCTTGCCAGTTGTCCCTGGCCCTTACAGCATTACGTCCCTGACCCTGATCAAGCCAGCCATACCAATGTCGAATAGCTCATTCGTGGACCGCGATCTATTGCGCGCCCGTTTCTCTGATGCGATGTCGCAGATGTATCGCCGTGAGGTGCCCCAGTACGGCACCTTGCTCGAACTGGTGGCCGACACCAATCGCGCCGTCCTCGCGGCCGATCCCGCCCTGGCCCAACGCCTGCGCGCCAGTGGCGACCTGGAGCGCCTGTCGGGCGAGCGCCACGGCGCCATCCGCGTGGGCACGCCGGAAGAACTGCGCGACATCCGTCGCCTGTTCGCGGTGATGGGCATGACCGCCGTGGGCTACTACGATCTCAGCCCGGCCGGCGTGCCGGTGCACTCCACCGCCTTCCGCGCCGTGCATGAGGACGCCCTGCGGGCCAGCCCGTTCCGCGTGTTCACCTCGCTGCTGCGCCTGGAACTGGTCGAGGACACCGCGCTGCGCGAACTGGCGGCCGAGCTGCTGGCCAAACGCCGCATCTTCACCGACCGCGCGCTGGCCCTGATCGACCAGTGCGAACAGGCCGGCGGCCTGACCGAGGCCGAGGGCGAGGAATTCATCGCCGAGGCGCTGCACACCTTCCGCTGGCACGCCCAGGCCACCGTCACCGCCGCGCAATACAAGGCCCTGCACGACCAGCACCGCCTGGTCGCCGACGTGGTGGCTTTCAAGGGCCCGCACATCAACCACCTCACGCCGCGCACGCTGGATATCGACGCGGTCCAGCGCGACATGCCCGCGCGCGGCATCAGCCCCAAAGCGGTGATCGAGGGCCCGCCGCGCCGCGCCTGCCCCGTGCTGCTGCGCCAGACCAGCTTCAAGGCCTTGCAGGAACAGGTCGCCTTCGTCGACCAGCCCGACGCCCCCGGGGCGCATACCGCCCGCTTTGGCGAGATCGAGCAGCGCGGCGTGGCCCTCACCCCAAAGGGACGCCAGACCTACGACACCCTGCTGGCCGCCGTGCGCGCGGAATTTGGCGGCACGCCCGACGAGGACAGCGCGCAACGCTACTACGCCCTCCTGGACAAGCATTTCCAGGCGCTACCCGATGACGAGGCCGGCCTGCGTGCGCAGGGACTGGCCTACTTCACCTACCACGTCATCGATGCCGGTCGCGCCGGACAGGCGCGCGACATCGAGGCACTGGTGGCCAACGGCGCGGTGGGCTTCACCCCCATCGTGTACGAGGACTTCCTGCCGGTCAGCGCCGCGGGGATCTTCCAGTCCAACCTGGGCGAAGGCGCACGCAACGACCACCTGGCCAGCTCCAACCAGGCGCAGTTCCATGGCGACCTGGGCGCCGAAGTGCTCGACGAACTGGCGCTGTACGCGCAGACGCAGGAACGCTCCATCGCCCGCTGCCTGTCCGCGCTTGGCATCGACTCCGCGGCCGCCTAGGCTGCGCGCTCGCCCTACCTTGCCGGTGATCGCGCCGGCATGGTCCGGGCGGCGCCTGCCCCGCTGGTGAGTGTTTCGATGAAGCAGAAAAAGCTCCTGCCCTCCATGGTCTCGTTGCAGTGCTTCGAGTCCGCAGCCCGGCATATGAGCTTCACCAACGCCGCCCAGGAGCTCAACCTCACCCAGAGCGCGGTGAGCAAGCAGGTCGCCCAGCTGGAGCAGGCCTTGCAGCGCCGGCTGTTCGAGCGGGTGCGCAACGGTCTGGCCCTCACCCCGGCCGGCGAGCTCTACCACGCCGAGGTCAGCCAGGTCCTCAGCCAGACCGACATCGCCAGCCGCGCGGTGCTGTCCTTCGGCGGAGAGACCGAGGTGCTGCGCATCGCCACCCAGCCGACCTTTGGCGCGCGCTGGCTGATCCCGGCGCTGGCCGGGTTCGGTGACCAGCATCCGCACCTGCGCCTGAGCATCCGTAACGCGCTGGAACCCTTCGACCTGGTCCGCGCCACGGCCGATATCGCCTTCTTCTACGGCGCCGGCTCCTGGCCGGGCGCGGTGTGCGAGGCACTGTTCCGCGAAACCGTGGTGGCGGTGTGCACGCCGCTGTTCCTGCAGACCCACCCGGTCAGCGCCGCCGAGGACCTCACCCGCAGCACGCTGCTGCAGTGCACCTCACGGCCGGAGGCCTGGTACGACTGGTTCGGCGGCCAGGGCATCACGTCCACCAACAGCTACCACGGCCCGCAGTTCGACACCTTCGACCTGTGCATCCGCGCCGCCCTGGCCGGTTATGGCGTGGCCCTGGTGCCGCGCTTCATGGTGGCCGACGAGCTGCGTCAGGGCACGCTGGTCATTCCATGGGCGCATGCCCGGCCCGGCAGCGGCGCCTACTACCTGGCCCACGCCGAGCACACCGGCGAGCTGCCCAAGGTTCGCGCCTTCGTCGAATGGATCCGCACCCGAGCGGCCGGCGAGCGCGAGCCTGCCGCCGACTGATCCACCGCGCGCCGATCAGGGCGCTGGCGGCAGATCCGCCAGCAGCCAGTCGCGGAAGGCCTGCAGCGCGGGCAGTGCAGCCAGGCGACGCGGATAGGCCAGGTGGTAGGTGCGCTGGCTGCGCAGCGGTTCGCCGACCTGCACCAGGCTGCCCGCGCGCAGTTCGTCCTCGACCAGCAGCTGCGGCACCAGGCCCACGCCGATGCCCGCCCGTACGGCCTGGATCAGGTGCGAGGTCAGCTCGAAGGTCGGCCCATCGCGCATGGCCTGCAGCGGCAGGCCGTGTCGCGTCCACCATTGCGTCCACAGCGGCGGATGGCTGGCCACGCGCAGCAGCGACTGCGCGGCGATCGCTTCCGGCGCGGGTGCGGACTCTCCGCCGACCACCGCCGGACTGGCGACGACCACCATCGATTCGGCCATCAGCGGATGCACCTGCACGTCGCCGCCCTCGGCCAGGGCCACGCCGATCGCGGCGTCCACCTGCGCCAGCTCGAAATCCACCGGCTTGATGTGCGAATGGATGTGCACCTGCACGCCGGGGTGCGCGGCGTAGAAGGCATGCAGGCGCGGCAGCAGCCACTTGGAGCCGAAGGTCGGCAGCAGCGCCAGGCGCAGCGCGCCGCCGCCTTCGCCGTGCGACAGCACCTGCAGGGTGGCCTGGCGGACCTGGGCAAGCGCCCCGTCCAGCCCGCGATGGTAGAGGCGGCCGACCTCGGTCAGGGCGATGCTGCGGCCTTCGCGCGCGAACAGGCGCACGCCCAGCTGTGTCTCCAACGCCTGCACCTGGCGGCTGACCGCGCCCTGGGTCAGCGACAGCTCGCGCGCCGCGCGGGTGAAGCTGGCGTGCCGGGCCGCCGCGTCGAAGGCCAGCAGCAGGGACATGGAGGGGGTCAGTCGACGGCTTTGCATGCATAAAGCTCATGGATGAGGCGCCAACTTTACGCTTGATCACCCCCGCAGCGCAGGAGGAAAATCCTGGATCCCAAGGTGCGCCATCGCATGACCCATTCATGCGATGCATGTGGCACCCCAGGCTTTCCAAGGACGTCCCGTGCTCGCTCCGCTCCCGGTCTCCCATCCCACCGCCGCTCCGTATGTCGCCTTCCTGGACGCGCTGCGGACGGCGGGCTTCCGCGGCGAGATCCGCCAGGACCACGCCAGCCGCACGGTGCTGGCCACGGACAACTCCATCTATCAGCGCTTTCCGCAGGCGGCGGTGTTTCCCCGCGATGCCGACGATGTGGCGCTGGTCGCCCGGCTGCTGGCCCGGCCCGAGCACCGCCAGGTCACCGTGGCTCCGCGCGGCGGCGGCACCGGTACCAACGGGCAGTCGCTCACCGACGGCGTGGTGGTGGACCTGTCGCGGCATATGAACCAGATCCTGGAGATCGACCCGGAGCAGCGCTGGGTGCGCGTGCAAGCCGGCGTGGTCAAGGACCAGCTCAATGCCGCGCTCAAGCCCTACGGCCTGTTCTTCGCCCCGGAGCTGTCCACCTCCAATCGCGCCACCATCGGCGGCATGGTCAGCACCGACGCCAGCGGCCAGGGCAGCTGCACCTACGGCAAGACCCGCGACCACGTGCTGGCACTGGACACGGTCCTGCTGGGCGGCGAGCGCCTGCACAGCCAGCCGCTGGCGCCCGAGGCGCTGGCCACCCAGGCCGCGCGCCAGGATCGCGTGGGCGAGGCCTACCGCTGCGCCTCTCGCATCGCCGACGAACAGGGCGAGCTGATCCAGGCGAAGTTCCCCAGGCTCAATCGCTGCCTGACCGGCTACGACCTGGCCCACCTGGGCACGGCCGACGGCCGCTTCGACCTCAACAGCGTGCTGTGCGGGTCGGAGGGCACGCTGGGGTTCGTGGTGGAAGCCAAGCTCAACGTGCTGCCCATCCCCAAGCACGCGGTGCTGGTCAACGTGCGCTACGGCGCCTTCATGGATGCGCTGCGTGATGCGCGGCACCTGATCGCGCTGGCGCCGCTGTCCATCGAGACGGTGGACTCCAAGGTGCTGATGCTGGCCATGCAGGACATCGTCTGGCACAGCGTGGCCGAGTATTTCCCGCAGGAAGGCGATATTCCCACTCAAGGCATCAACCTGGTGGAGTTCAGCGGCGACGACCCCGCCGAAGTCGATGCGCGGGTGGCCGCCTTTGTCGAGCACCTGCGCACCGATGCCAGCGTGGTCCGCCTGGGCCACACGCTGGCCACCGGTAACGCGGCGGTCAACACGGTCTACGGGATGCGCAAGCGCGCGGTCGGCCTGCTGGGCAACGTGCAGGGCGAGGCGCGGCCACAGCCGTTCGTGGAGGACACCGCGGTGCCGCCGGAACACCTGGCCGACTACATCGCCGAGTTCCGCGCCCTGCTGGATCGTCACGGGCTGGCCTATGGCATGTTCGGCCATGTCGATGCCGGCGTGCTGCACGTGCGCCCGCTGCTGGACATGAAGGACCCGGCACAGGCCGCGCTGGTACGGCCGATCTCCGACGCGGTCGCTGCGCTGACCCAGCGCTACGGTGGGCTGCTGTGGGGCGAGCATGGCAAGGGCGTGCGCTCGGAATACGCACCGGCCTACTTCGGCGAGCTGTATCCGTCCCTGCAGGCGCTCAAGCACGCTTTCGACCCGCATAACCAGCTCAATCCCGGCAAGATCGCCACGCCGGCCGCCGAGGCCGCGGCGCTGTTGCGCGTGGACCAGGTGCCGATGCGTGGCGAGTTGGATCGCACCATTCCCACCGCGGTGTGGCAGGACCACGGCGCGGCGATGCACTGCAACGGCAACGGCGCCTGCTACAACTTCGATCTGGACGACCCGATGTGTCCGTCGTGGAAGGCCACGCGCGACCGGGTGCAATCGCCCAAGGGCCGCGCCTCGCTGCTGCGCGAATGGCTGCGCCGCCAGCACGCGGCCGGCACCGACCTGACCACACCGCCGCCGAGCGGGCCCGGCGCCTTCCTGCGCACGCTGCCGGCGCGCTGGCGCAACAGCCGCCGGGAACCGGAGGACTTCTCGCACGAGGTCTACGGCGCGATGGCCACCTGCCTGGCGTGCAAGTCCTGCGCGGGCCAGTGCCCGGTGAAGGTCAACGTGCCGGAGTTCCGCTCGCGCTTTCTCGAGTTCTATCACGCGCGTTACCTGCGACCGCTGCGCGATTACCTGATCGGCTCGCTTGAATTCACCCTGCCGCTGTTCGCGCGTGTGCCCGGTCTCTATAACGCCGCGCTCGCCTGGGGCCCGGCCGCGCGCCTGCTGGCCGGGCGGGTGGGCATGGTCGACAGCCCGCGCCTGAGCCGCTTCGACCTGGACGCGACCTGCCGACAGTGGAACGTCACCACGGCCACGCCGCAGGCGCTGGCCGCGCTAAGCGAGGCCGAGCGCGCCCGCAGCGTGGTGCTGGTGCTCGATGCCTTCACCCGCTACTTCGAGACGCCGCTGCTGGCCGCGTGCATCGAGCTGGCCACACGGCTGGGCCAACGCGTGTTCCTGGCGCCGTACCGCGCCAACGGCAAGCCGCTGCAGGTGCAGGGTTTTTTGCCCGCCTTCGAGCGAACGGCGCGGCGCAATGCGGCGATGTTGTCGGCACTGGCCGCGCACCGCGTGCCGCTGGTGGGCATCGACCCGGCCATGACCCTGACCTACCGTCAGGAGTACACCAAGCTCAAGGGCCTGGACGTGCCCAGGGTGCAGCTGCTGCAGGAATGGCTCACCGATGTATATGCAGCGCGCGAGGCTGCGACCGGGTCATCTGCCCTGGGCTACCGCCTGATGGCGCATTGCACGGAGAAGACCAACGCCGCGGCCAGCGTGACCCAGTGGACCGAGGTCTTCGCCCGCGCCGGGTTGTCGCTGGCGGTGCAGAAGACCGGCTGCTGCGGCATGTCCGGCACCTACGGCCATGAGGCACGCAATGTCGAGACCTCGCGACGCATCTTCGACCAATCCTGGGCGCCGGCCCTGGCGATGGACGACGCGCCCGAAGCCCTCGCCACCGGCTACTCGTGCCGCAGCCAGGTCAGCCGCCTGAAGTCCGACACGCTGCGCCATCCGGTGCAGGCCCTGCTCGAGGGGCTGCGCGGACAGGCATCCGCCGCCTGAGGACGATCCGGCTTTAGTGCGAACTTTGGGGCGACACCGCGATGTGCCCGTCGCGTGGGACATCCCCGATATCTGCTGCAGCCGCGAGGCTCGCTGCGTCCGCTGCCTCTGCATCGCCGGGCGTTGATGCCGGCGCGTCTTGAAGCGGTCGCAACATCTGCAGCGGCTGCCCCTGGTAGCGAAACGCCAAGGCGTCCTGCAGCGCACGCAAACGCTCGACCTGGGCGCACAGGCCATCGGCCTGGGCTTCGATCGCAGCGCCGCGCGCCTCCAGCTTGGCATCGAGCGCGTCGCCCATTGCGTCGGCGCGTGCCTCCATGTTGTCCGCACGCCCGGTGAACACCTGGAACAAGACGTGGCGCGCGATGCTTCCCTTGAACGCTTCGGCCTGGTCCTCGACGTACTGCTCAAAGTTGCCGTCGAACGCCTCCTGATCCCAGCGCCCCTTGCCCAGCGTGTCATCCACGTAGCCATTGGCGTGCTTGCGCATGCGCTCGATCTTGCGCGCGTTGCACCAGCTGCCGGTCATGATCTCGATCACCCCGCCCAGCGCGTCGTAGCTGAGGTCGACCACCTCGTGCGCGACCCCGGCCACGCGCGGCATCAGCGCGCGGGTATCGCGCTCCATCTCCCACAGCCGCTGGGCGTCTTCCGGACTGACCTGCTGCACCTTACGATCCACGCTCAACTCGCCACCGTGGAAGAAGATCTCCCGCGGCGTGCCGGTCTTGCGGTACAGCCAGATGCCGCCGTCGTCGGCCAGCACGTTGAAGTCCGTGGACAGGCCGCACTGCTGCGAGGAGAGCTGCGGACGATGGTTGTGCGGGTCCGCCTGTGTCTCGGCCCCTGCCGGGACGTCCTGCCGCCCGGCCTCATCTGCTTGGGCGAACGCCAATGACGGCAGACACAGCGACAGCAGCAAGAGCCAGGACACGCGCATGGGAATTGGCCTGCATCACGGGATGAACTGCAGGGTCGCCGCCAGCGCCTGCGGCGCTCGCGTGCCTAAAGTCATTGGCAGGGCCGCGGGCAGGCACACGGTTGGATCCGAGCACAGGAGCCACCCGGTCGCGTGGCGATGGTCGCCATCGCCACCGGCGCGGCCCTACGCCCCTCGATCGCTAGGCGTCCTCCCCCATCGCCAGCACGAGTTGCATGTCGTCCCGCTCTCCGGCGATGCGCAGCTGGCCGCGGGCCTTGCCGGCCAGGGCGCTCACCCGCGCCCCGCAGTCGGCCAGGTCGGTCCACTTGAGCTGCCACACGAACGGCACGCGCCCGGCGCTGTCCAGCACCAGGCGCGAGACCGACTCGGTGACCTCCAGGCTGACGTTGTCCACGCCGGGGATGGCGTGTCGTCGGCCGATCGCATCGGGCTGCGGACTGGAAGCCAAATGGTCGAGGATGGAAGCCAGCATGGCGATGCCGGGGCGATCCCCGCGAAACATCAACGCATCCTGGCCGCGATAGCGGTTGGCATGACGGGCTCGAAGCATGGCGCACCTTTCTCAGTGGGTGAACAACGCTGGTTGGGGTTTTGACTGCGGTGGAGCGGTGGAGCGCGGAACCCGCGCCCGGCATGCGTGCCGGGCGCGTCTTGCACCTTGGAGCTGTCCGCGTGGTCCCGCGTGCGCAGGTCAGCGCAGCGGGAGCGCGGGGCAGCGCCTTATGCCGCCTTGTCGGCGGTGAACTGTTCTTCCTCGGTCGAGCCGGTCAGCGCCGTGGTCGAGGACTGGCCCTGCTGGATGGCCTGGGTCACCGCATCGAAATACCCGGTGCCGACCTCGCGCTGATGCTTGACCGCGGTGAAGCCCTTGGGCGCGGCGGCGAATTCGGCCTCCTGCAGTTCGACGAAGGCGCTCATCTGATGGCGCGCGTAGCCGTGGGCCAGGTTGAACATCGAGTAGTTCAGACTGTGGAAGCCGGCCAGGGTGATGAACTGGAACTTGTAGCCGTAGCTGGCGATTTCCTTCTGGAACTTGGCGATGGTCGCGTCGTCCAGGTTCTTCTTCCAGTTGAAGCTGGGCGAGCAGTTGTAGGCCAGCAGCTTGCCAGGGAACTTGGCATGGATCGCCTCGGCGAACTTCCTGGCGAACTCCAGGTCCGGCTTGCCGGTCTCGCACCAGATCAGGTCGGCGTAAGGCGCATAGGCCAGGCCGCGGCTGATGGCCTGGTCCAGGCCCTTGTGGGTCTTGTAGAAGCCCTCCACGGTGCGCTCGCCGGTGGTGTGCGGCTTGTCGTTGGCATCGATGTCGCTGGTCAGCAGGTCGGCAGCCTCGGCATCGGTGCGGGCGATCAGCACGGTCGGCACGCCCATCACGTCGGCCGCCAGGCGCGCGGCGTTCAACTTCTCCACCGCCTCACGGGTGGGCACCAGCACCTTGCCGCCCATATGTCCGCACTTCTTGACCGAGGCCAGCTGGTCCTCGAAATGCACGCCCGAGGCGCCGGCCTCGATCATGGCCTTCATCAACTCGAAGGCATTCAGCACACCGCCAAAGCCGGCCTCGGCATCGGCCACGATGGGCTGCAGGAAGTCCACGCTGTCATCGCCCTCGGCATGGGACAGCTGGTCGGCGCGCAGCAACGTGTTGTTGATGCGCTTGACCACCGCCGGCACCGAGTCGGCCGGGTACAGCGACTGGTCCGGATACATCTGCCCGGCCAGATTGGCATCGGCGGCCACCTGCCAGCCGGACAGGTAGATCGCCTTCAGCCCGGCCTTGACCTGCTGCATGGCCTGGTTGCCGGTCAGCGCGCCCAGCGCGTTGACGAAGTCCTCGGTGTGCAGGGAGCTCCAGAGCTTCTCCGCACCCAGCTTGGCGATGGAGTGCTCGACCGGGATCGTGCCGCGCAGGCGCACGACGTCGGCCGCGGTGTAGTTGCGGGTGATGCCCTTCCAGCGCGGATTGGTGTCCCAGTCCTTCTGGATCTCGGCGGCGCTCGGCAGCTTGCTCATGGTGTCGTCCTCGTGTGGATCGTGCGATGTCGTGGGATGCGGCGGCCGACCCGACATGCCGGGCCAGGCGCTGCAGATGAATCCGGAAAACGTGTGCGCTGCGGCGGCGTCAGTCGATCAGCGCGTAGGCCGGCAGGGTCAGGAACTCGGCCAGCGTGTCGCGGCGTGAGAGTTCATCGAGCAGCGCGATGGCCTCGGAGACCTTGGCCGCGCCCGGCACGCCGGCGCCGTGTCCAAGCACGGTGGGCAGGTGCTTGAGGGTGGCCTGCAGCAGCGCCAGGTCGATGGCGGTGCCGTCGTCCAGATGCAGTCCCTCGGTGTGCAGCCACTGCCACAGCTGGGTGCGCGAGATCTCGGCGGTGGCCGCGTCCTCCATCAGCCAATGGATCGGCACGCAGCCGTTGCCGTCCAGCCAGGCGGCCAGGTAGCGCACGCAGACTTCGACGTTGCCTTCGAACCCGGCGCGGGTGATGGTGCCGGTGGACGGGCGGATCAGATCGTCTCGGGTCACGTGCACATCGGCGCGCGCCATGGCGTGCTGGTTCGGTTGCGGCATGTGCGCGTCGAAGATCGCGCGGGCCACCGGGATCAGCGCCGGATGTGCGACCCAGGTGCCGTCATGGCCTGCGCTGACCTCGCGCAGCTTGTCGGCACGCACCCGGGCCATGGCCTGCTCGTTGGCGGCCGCGTCGCCGTTGATCGGGATCTGTGCGGCCATGCCGCCCATGGCATGCGCAGCGCGCCGGTGGCAGGTCTGGATCAGCAGTTCCGAGTACGCCTTCAGGAACGGCTGGGTCATGGTGACCTGGCCGCGCTCGGGCAGCACCCGGTCGGCGTGGGCGCGAAAGGTCTTGATGTAAGAAAAGATGTAGTCCCAACGGCCGCAGTTCAGGCCGACGATGCGGCTGCGCAGCGCATGCAGGATCTCGTGCATCTCGAAAGCCGCCGGCAGCGTCTCGATCAGCACGGTGACCTTCATCTGTCCCTGCGGCAGGCCCAGGGTGGCTTCGATGTGCGACAGCGCGGTCTCCCACAGCGCGGACTCCTCCATCGACTGCAGCTTGGGCAGGTAGAAGTACGGCCCGCGATCCTTGGCCTGCAGCGCGCGCGCGTTGTGGAAGGCGAAGGTCGCCACGTCGAACAGGCCGCCAGCCATCGGCGCGCCATCGACCAGCACGTGCTTCTCGTCCAGGTGCCAGCCGCGCGGACGCACGATCAGCACCGCCTGCTCGGCGAATGGCTTGAGCGCGTAGTGCTTGCCCGGCTTGTCGCCACGGGCCGGTGTGTCGAACTGCAGGGTGCCGGCGACCGCGTCGATCAGGGCTCGCTGGCCAGTGATCAGGTTGGTCCAGGTCGGCGAGGTGGAATCCTCGAAGTCGGCCATGAACACCTTGGCGCCGGAGTTCAGCGCGTTGATCACCATCTTCGGGTCGGTCGGTCCGGTGATCTCCACGCGGCGGTCGGTCAGCGCGGCCGGGATCGGGGCGACGGTCCAGTCGCCCTCGCGGATCTGCGCGGTGTCGGCGCGGAAGTCCGGCAGGGCGCCGGCGTCGAACTCGGCCTGGCGGGCGGCGCGGGCGGCCAGGCGGGCCTGGCGCTCCGGCTCGATGGCCCGGTGCAGCGAGGTCAGCAGCCCCAGCAGGCCCGGCAGCAGCAAGGCGTCCTGACCGGGCACCTGGGCGGTGAGGGCGATGCCGGGCGTGGCCCCGGTCAGGGCCGAATCCCGGGGCGGCAGGGCGAAAGCGGTCGCGGACATGGCGGATTCCCTTGCAGTTCGACTGGGCCATCACCGTGCTCCGCAGGGGTATTATTTGACAACTTAGTTTTATCAATCCGAATTATAAATTCTTCTAATACAACCGCTTTCAAGCGCATGCCCAATCACGCAACCCCGCGTTTTTCCTACAAATCCGATAGGCTTAAGCCCCTGCGCGCGTTCTGCCAGGTGGTCCGGCTGGGATCGGTTTCACGGGCCGCTGAGGCGCTGTACATCAGCCAGCCGGCGGTTTCGCTGCAGCTGCAGGCGCTGGAACGCGAGTACGGCGCGCACCTGTTCGAGCGGAGCGGGCGGCGGCTGTCCCCCACACGGGAGGGGCAGTTGCTGTTCGAGTTGGCGCAGCCACTGGTGGAAGGCGTCGACGGCCTGGCGGCCACCTTCCGGGAGAAGGTCAGCGGGCTGGATGCCGGCGAGCTGAACATTGCCGCCAACAGCTCGACCATCCTCTACCTGCTGCCACGCATCGTGGACGCCTTCCGCCGCGCCCACCCGGACGTGCGCCTGACCCTGCACAACGCCATCAGCGCCGACGGCACCGACCTGCTGCGCGAGGATGCGGTGGACCTGGCGGTCGGCTCGATGGTGGATGTGCCGGCGGATCTGAGCTACGAGCCGGTCTACCGCTTCGAGCCGATGCTGATCACCCCGCACGACCACCCGCTGGCCAAGAAGTCCCGGGTCACCCTGGAGGACATCTCGCCTTACGGCCTGATCCTGCCGCCGCGCCGGCAGATCACCTACCGGCTGGTCGACCTGACCTTCCAGCAGGCCCGCGTGCCCTACAACGTGGTCCTGGAAGTCGGCGGCTGGGAGGTGATCAAGCAATACGTGGCCATGGGCATGGGCCTGTCGATCGTCAGCTCGATCTGCCTGGGCGAGGCCGACCGCGGCCGCATCGCCGCACGCTCGCTCAGCGCGTACTTCCCCTCGCGCAGCTACGGGGTGGTGGTGCGCAAGGGCAAGTACCTCTCGCCGCAGGCGCGCGCCTTCATCGCCCTGATCCGACCAGACCTGTTCCATCCGCGCGACCACGACGAGAGCGGGCATTCGGAGCGCTGAGCCGGCGCCGCTCCGCCGTGGCCTGGACGCACAAGCCGACGACCAGCAGCGTGGCCAGCACCACCGAGGCCCCGCCCGTGCCCAACTCCAGCCCGCCTTCGCCCCGCGGCTTGGTCAGCAGGTCGCCAAAGGTCGCGCCGAAGGGCCGGGTCGCCACGAATGCCACCCAGAACAGCAGCACCGGGCTGGCCGCGGTGAAGCGCCAGGCCAGCGCCGCGGCGGCGATCACCGCGCCGGTCAACGACGCACCCGCGGCGAAGCCCAGGCCCAGTCCATCAGCCAGATAGTCCCCCAGCGCGGTCCCCAAGGTGTTGCCGACCAGGATGGCCGACCAGTAGAAGACTTCCGTGCGACGGCTGCGGATCATGTCCACCGAGACATTGCGCTCGACCGCGAACCACAGCCCAAGCACCGCCATCAGCGCACCGGCCAGCAGCAGCGCCCCGCGCAGATACCCAAGACCGAGCGTGCGATCCATGAAATCCGACATGGCCGTCCCGGCCGTGCTGGTGGCGAGGATCACCGACCAGTACAGCCCGCGATGGAAGCGCCGCGCCGCCAACTGCCCGGCCAGGGTCGCCGCCAGCACGCCGCCAAGCACCAGGACGCCCAGGCCATATCCCAGCCCCAGAGTCATGGTCAGCCAGTCGCCGCCGGTCTCACCCAGCGTGGTGGCCAGGATCTTGAGGATCCAGAAGCCCAGGGTGACCGCCGCGACCTTGCTGGCAACCGCCGGCCGCGCGTGGTGTTCGGACATGTCCAGCGACCTCCAGGCTCGAGTCAGTCCCTACACGGTCGCAGCCGCGCTGTCGGATTTCGGTCGCATCGCACGCCGTGGGCGAGTGGCCGCCCGAGCTCAACGCCTCCTCAGTCTCGACCGCCCGAGGCGGATGCGGTCGAGCAAATGAACGAGAGCAGGTCGCGATTGAAGCGGTCCGGTTCTTCCAGGAACGGCGCATGGCCGGATTCGGCGTAGAGCACGCTGCGGATCCGCGGATTGAGGGCCTTGGCGCGCGCGATGCTCGGCGCGGTCTTCACCAGCGCATCGCGCGCGCCGTAGAGCAGCAGCACCGGAACCGTGGCCCGGCTCAACCCGCCGGCAGCGTCGATGGTCATCGACGGGACGGCTTTCTGCATCTCCCACGACGCCAGCGCCGCATTGGCGAGCAGCAGCGAGAAGGTGTCCGGATCGGGCTGACGGTGGAAGCACAGCCGCAGGAAGGCGCGTTCGCCCTGCAGATGGGTCTTCAGGTCCGGGGCGACCATGTCGCGATAGACGTCCGGATGCGGCACCAGCTGCTCGGGCTTGAGCTCAATCACGCCATCGACATAGACCGCACCGCCGACGGCGCCGTCGCCGTAGGCGGCGAGGTAGTTCGAGATCACGGCGCCGCCCAGCGACCAGCCGACGAGGATCGGCCTGCGTGCCTGCGTGGACGCGATGACCGCCGCCAGGTCGTCGGCCCACCTGCGCCCGTCGGTATAGACGGCGGCGTCGGTCGGCTTGCCTGACAGGCCATGGCCCCGCAGGTCGTAGGTGATCAGCCGATGGCGCTGCAGCTGGGGGTCGTGCAGTTGCTTGTCCCAGTTCAGCCGGCTGCCCAGCAGGCCGTGGATGAAGATGACTGGAGTACCGTCGGGATCACCGGACTCCTGCACGGCCAGCGCCACGCCATCCGGCGCGGAGACGGTGTATTGCCTGGTTGCGGCGAGCGCGGCCGGTGCGCCGATCAGCAGCGCGAGCCCGACGATCAGCGCGCCGAGCGCGCGGTGAAGCCTGGACAGAAACATGGCGAATCCTCATCGATGCCTTGGATGCGCGCAGTCTCAAGCCTCACACCAATGTGAGAGTCAAGCACGGCCTGTGCTAGCGTTCGCCCATGCCCGAGGCCCGTCCCCAAGCTGCCATGTCCATCGGCGAACTGGCCCGCGAGACCGGGGCCAGCCTGCGCTCGATCCGCCACTATGACGACCATCGGCTGCTGTCGTCGGTCCGCGCCGAGAACGGCTATCGCGTTTTCCCCGCCCTGGCCGTGACCCAGGTCCGGCAGATCCAGCGCCTGATCGGCGCGGGCTTCAGCCTGGCCGAGATCCGCGAGTTTCCCGATTGCATGCGGATGATCGAAGGCGCGGCCGCCTGTTCGGAAACGACCGAAGTGCAGCGCCGGCGGCTGGCTTCGATCGAGCGGCAGATCGCCGAACTCGAGCAACGACGCAGCCGACTGCGCCAGATGCTGGAAAAGGGACAGCAGACCGATCGCGATCCGGTCTAGCGCCTGGATGGCTTTCCCGCAGGGCGCCGGCCGTGCTTGCCCTGCTGCTCGGCCTCACGCTTGGCCAGCTTGGCGGCGGCCGTGGCGACCTCTTCCTGCAGCTTGAGGTAGTTGGCCAGGCGGCCTGGGTCGAGCACGTCGGCCTCGATGGCGGCCTGCACCGCGCAGCCCGGCTCGCCCTGGTGGGCGCAATCGCGAAACCGGCACTGCGCAGCCAGCGCCTCGATGTCGGCGAAGCCGCCTTCGGCCAGGTCTTCCTCGCCGGTGGGCTTGAGCTCGCGCATGCCAGGCGTGTCGATCAGGCAGGCGCCAGACGGCAGCGGGATCAAGGCGCGATGGGTGGTGGTGTGGCGACCGCGCGAATCGGTCTCGCGCACCGCGCCGGTCTTCATCCTCTCGATGCCCAGCAAGGTGTTGGTCAGGGTCGACTTGCCGGCGCCCGAAGACCCCACCAGCACCGCCGTGCGCCCCGGCCCCAGCCAGCCATGCAGCTGGGCGACGCTGGCCGGGTCCTTGGCGTTGACCGTGCGCAGCGGCACGTCCTGCGCGGCCAAGTCGGCGAGCACCTCGAGCGCGTCATCGGCGTAGTCGGTGCGATCGGCCTTGGTCAGCACCACCACCGGTTGCGGGGCACCGGTCTGCTGTCCGCCCGCGCCGCCGACCAGCATCAGGTAGCGCTCGATCCGGCGCGGATTGAAGTCCGCATCCAGCCCGCAGACGATGAACACCACATCGACGTTGGCGGCAATCACCTGCTGGTGGTAATGCTCGCCGGCCGCGGCGCGCTTGATCGCGGTCCGACGCGGCAGCAGCGCGACGATGCGCTTGGCCTCCTCCACCAGCACCCAATCGCCCACCGCCGGGCGTGCATGGGCGGGAAAGCGCGGTCGCTGCCAGTCCGGCAGGGATTCGGGCCTGAGGGTCTGCCCGGGCGCCGGCCCATGGGCCACGACATAGCCGGAACGGTGCTGCTCCACCACCCGCGCTGGGCGGGCGTGCGGATGGGCGGCGAACAGCGCCTGCCATGCCGCGTCGGCAGGACGGTCGGCCGCCAGGGGCCAGCCGATCCGACGCAAGTCGGCATCTTCGGAAGCAACATCGGTCATCGCAAGATTCTACGGGGTGACCAAGCGCCCGCCGCAGGTCGCTGCATCGACTGTGCTCAGGGGCCGGCCCGCGCCGCGCCAACCGCAGCCGTGAACGCAAGCAATGGTTTCCTTTGAAACGCCTACAGGGACGGCGTATCAGGCGTATGCTTGGGCCGTTTTTCACCCTTGATCCCGTCCGCCATGTCCTCCGCTCCCGTCAAGCCGCTCGCCGTCCGTGAACGCCTGTCCGAAGTCCGCTACGAGATCCGCGGAGAACTGGCCCGGCGAGCGCGTGAGCTGGAGGCCCAGGGCCGCAAGCTGATCAAGCTCAACATCGGCAATCCGGGCGCCTTCGGCTTCCGCGCGCCCGAGCACCTGCAGCACGCGATCGCCGACGACATGGGGCGCACCGACCCCTACACCCACCAGCAGGGCCTGCCGGCCGCGCGCGAGGCCGTCGCCGCCTACTACGCGCGGCGCAATGCCCCCGATGCCCACCCGGACCGGGTCTTCATCGGCAATGGCGTGTCCGAGCTGATCGACCTGTCCCTGCGCGCCCTGCTCAATCCGGGCGACGAAATCCTGGTGCCCTCGCCCGACTATCCGCTGTGGTCGGCCGCGACCATCCTCAACGACGGCCGCCCTGTGTATTACCGGTGCGACGCGGCCAACGGCTTCCTGCCCGATCCGTCGGAGATCGAGACGCTGGTGTCCAGCCGCACCCGCGCCATCGTGCTGATCAACCCCAACAACCCGACCGGCGCGACGTATCCGCGTGAGCTGCTCAAGCGCATCGTGGCCATCGCCGCCAAGCACCGCCTGCTGCTGCTGGTCGATGAGATCTACGACCAGATCCTCTACGACGGGGCGAGCTTCGAGCCGCTGGCACCGCTGGCCGGCGACGTGCCGTGCATCACCTTCTCCGGCCTGTCCAAGGTGCACCGCGCCTGCGGCTGGCGCGTGGGCTGGGCCCTGCTGTCCGGGAGCGCCGAGTTGATCACCCCGCTGCAGCACGCCATGGACCTGCTGGGCGCGCTGCGCCTGTGCGCCAACGTGCCGGGACAGTACGCGGTGGAGGCCGCCATCAACGGGCCGGACACCATCAGCGCCCTGGTCGCCCCGGGCGGGCGCCTGTACGAAACCCGCCGCGCGGTGATCGAGGCCTGCGCCACATCCGAGCACCTGCGGCTGTGTGCGCCCGCCGGCGCGCTGTATGCGTTCCCGGCCGTGGTCGGCGACGCGGCCAAGGGCTTTGACGACTACCGCTTCGCCCTGGACCTGATGGAAGAGGAAGGCGTGCTGGTGGTGCCTGGTTCCAGTTTCAACGTGCCCTACCGCAACCACTTCCGCGTGACCCTGCTGCCTGACGCGCTCTCCATGCGCGATGTGTTCGCCCGCATCGACCGCGCGCTGGCGCGGCGCGCCGAGGCCAACACCAAGGTCGTGCCGATCAAGCCGGTCTCGCGCAACGCCGCGGCCTGACCGTGGCGGGCGGAAGCCTGCGCTATCTGGCGCTGGGCGATTCCTACACCATCGGCGAAGGCGTGCCGCATGCCGCGCGCTGGCCGGTGCAGTTGGCCGTCGCGCTGCGCCAGGCCGGCGTCCCGCTGGCCGATCCGGACACCATCGCCACCACCGGCTGGACCACCGACGAGCTGGATGCGGCCATCGACGCGGCCACGCCGGCGGGCGATTACGCGCTGGTCACGCTGGCGATCGGGGTGAACAACCAGTACCGCGGCCGGTCGGTGGACGAATACGCCACCCAGTTCGACGCACTGCTGCGACGGGCGATCGGCTTTGCCGGCCAGCGCGCCGGGCGGGTGCTGGTGTTGTCGATCCCGGATTGGGGCATGACCCCGTTCGCCGCCGCCAATGGCCGCCAGAACGCCACCACATCGGCGCAGATCGATGCCTTCAATGCCGCCGCGGCGCAGGTCTGCGCACGGCACGGCGTGCGCTTCGTGGACATCACGCCGGACAGTCGGGACCACGGCATGGCGCCGGCGATGCTGGCTGACGACGGGCTGCATCCCTCCGGCGCGATGTACGCGCTGTGGACCGGCCACGCCCTCCCTGCCGCGCTGAATGCGTTAGCCTGAACACCTCTCACCCCGCCACGCGCCGAAGGAACGACGTTGAGCGAGTCCATCCGTCCCATGCCCGCCCCACAGGCCCTGGCCATCGCCCGTGCCTTCCTGCCCCGGCGCCCGTGGGGCAACCGCTACGACTACTACTACACCCGCGCCAAGCTGCGCACTGACCCGCTCTACCCGGGCGTGCTGGCGGCGCTGCGCGACCATCCGGGCCCGGTCCTGGACCTGGGCTGCGGCCTGGGCCTGCTTGCCCATGCCCTGCAGGCCGACGGCCAGGCGCGCGGCTATTACGGCGTGGACATCGACGCGAACAAGATCGCGCGCGCAAAGCGCATCGCCCAGCGCAGCGGGCTGCGCGACACCCGCTTCGAGGTGGTGGACCTGGCCGCGCGCTGGCCCGCGCATCGCGGCAACATCGCCATCCTGGACATGCTCCAGTACCTGCCCGACCACGTGCAGGCCGGCATGCTGGCGCACATGGCCGGCATGCTGGAAGGCGGCGCCCGCTTGGTGATCCGAACCGCCCTGGGCGATGACACCCGCCGCAGCCGCACCTCCAAGATCACCGACCTGATGGCGCACTTCGCCGGCTGGATGCAGGAAGTCCCCAAGAGCTATCCGACCCGCGACAGTCTGGAACACCACCTCGCCAACGCCGGGCTGCATGCCCGCTTCTCACCGCTGTACGGCAACACGCCGTTCAACAACTGGCTGATCGTGGCCGAGCGGATGTGAACGTCGCCAGGGGAATCTTTGCGGTATTGCTAGCCACCTGCTGCATCGCCGATGGGATGGCGCAGACACAGCCAGTACCGATGACCTGCAACATCGGACCTCTGAAAAAAGCGTACGGCGGCAGCGACTGGGGCATCTACAGCTGCACCGACAACAAGACCGTTGTGCTCTATTCCATCGCAGGTACGCCAGCCGCGGAGTTTTACTTCATGTTCTTCCGGGACGGGGAGGGTTTGCATCTCTACGGAGAAGGGACCGGTGACAAGCAGGCAACCTCGCGCGCCCAGCAAGAACTCTCGAAGCTCACTGCGGAGGATGTTGACGCACTGATTGAAGAGACAAAGTTGATCACCTCAAAGCACGATGAGACCAACGCAACGGCTGGGCAAGGCGACCCAGCGAAGCCCTAGGTCAAGGCACAGTCGCGCTCAATTTCTGCGTTTCCAGTGCTACCAACACCCGCCGCAGGATCTCCACGTTGTGGCCATGCGCCGCACCTTCGTGCAGCAGGACGACGGCGCCGGGCTTCAGGTCCGGCGCGATCCGGGCGAGCACCTGGTCCGGCGTGCAGCGCACGCCGTCGAAGCCGCGCGCGCTCCAGGCCACGCGGGTCAGGCCGTGACGCGCAAGCACCGGGCCGATAAAGGGATTGGTGTGGCCCACGACCGAGCGGAACCAGCGCGGCGCGCTGCCGGCGATCTCGGCCAGGCTGCGCTGGTTGGCGGCGATCTCGGCCTCCAGCCGTCCCGGGCCCAGGCGCCAGAACGCCGCCTGCGGGTGACTGTCGCTGTGGTTGCCCAGGCCATGGCCGCGACGGACGATCTCGCGCACCAGCTCCGGCCGCGCCCGCGCCCGCGCGCCGACCACGAAAAAGGTCGCCTTGGCGTCGTGGGCTTCCAGCAGGTCCAGGATCGGCAGGGTGTCCTCGGAGGGACCATCGTCGATGGTCAGCCACACCCGAGGCTGATCGCCCGGCAGGCGCACCAGGGCCGGGCAGAACAGCTGCGAGCGCGGGTGGAAGGTGGACCACAGCACCGCCGCGTGGCTGAGCAGCAACAGGGCCAGGCCGGCCTGCCAGCCCAGCCACCACCACAGCGCCACCGCCGCCACTTGCGATAACGCCAGCAGCCCCAACCTCAGTCGGGGCGTGCGGGGCACACGATGCTGCGTTGCGCGGGCTTCCATCCCGCCGATCATGCCACGCGCGTAAAATTCCCTGTCCGCTCAACTGCCGGTGTTGCCATGTCCCTCGATCCCGCCCTGCGTTCGCGCATCGATTCCCTGCTGCAGTCCAACCGCGTGGTCCTGTTCATGAAGGGGCAGCCGACCATGCCGCAGTGCGGCTTCTCGGCCAAGGCCGTCGGCGCGCTGTCGGCGCTGGGCGTGGACTATGCCCACGTCAACGTGCTGGCCGACCAGGACATCCGTGAGGGCATCAAGGCCTATGGCGACTGGCCGACCATCCCGCAGCTGTACATCGACGGCGAGCTGGTCGGCGGCAGCGACATCATCGAGCAGATGACCAACTCCGGCGAACTGGCCGCCCTGCTGGGCGTGCAGGCGCCCGATCGCACCCCGCCTTCGATCACCGTGACGAGCTCGGCCGCCGAGATGCTGGCCAATGCCCTGGAAGACGCCGGCCCGGGCGCCGCGCTGATCCTGGCCATCGATGCGCAGTTCCAGCCGAACTTCCAGCTGGGCCCGTTCGATGCCGGCGCGATCGCCGCCGAGTCCAATGGCGTGCGCATCCAGTTCGACCTGGCCAGCGCACGCCGTGCCGAAGGCGTCACCATCGACTGGGTCGACGACATCCGCGGCAAGGGCCTGGCCATCGACAACCCAAATGCGCCGCGCCCGGTGAACCAGCTGGCGGCCACCGACGCCGCCGCCCAGGTCGCCGCCGGTGAACTGCTGCTGGTGGACGTGCGCCCGGCCGAGGAACGCGCGATCGCCTCGGTCAACGTGCCGTTCAAGACCTTCGACGGCAGCGGCCGCGCCGAACTGGAAGCCCTGCCCAAGGACACGCGCATCGCCTTCCTGTGCCATGCCGGCGGGCGCAGCCACCAGGCCGCCGAACAGTTCCGCGTCCTCGGTTTCACCGATGTCCACAACATCGTGGGCGGCATCGAGGCCTGGGCCAGCGACGTGGACCCCAACGTCCCGCGCTACTGAGCCGTACGCGCGCATGGCCTACGCAACACGCCCCGCAAGGGGCGTGTTGTCGTTTGGGAATATCGATTTGGAAGAGCGGCCAGGCGCCATCTTTTCCTGTGGGAGCCGCCAGGGCGGCGATGAGGCTTTCCCTGCACTGCCTCAGACCAGGGATTTTTGGCTGAGACGGCTCGGGTTTGAACGACCTATCGAGAAAGCCGCATCGCCGCCGTGGCGGCTCCCACCCAGCCGCGCCACCGAACAACTAGAAGCCACCCCCGGCATCGAGCCAGGCCTGTTCCTCGGCGGTCGTGGTCCTGCCCAGGGCGGCATTTCGATGCGGAAATCGGCCAAAACGCGCGATCACCTGCTGATGCGCGTGCGCATACTGGAGCGACTTGGCGTCTCCCAGCGCCTCGAACAACGCCACCGCACGCGCCTGCTCGTCCGGCGCTTCGGCGTGCTCGAAGGGCATGTAGAAAAAGGCACGCAGGGAGGGGTCGACCGCTTGGTCATGACCGGCCTCCAGGGCGGCCCGTGCGTAGACCAGCGCCAACCCGTCGGTCGCGAAGGCATGACCACTGCCGCGAAACGCGTTGCGCGGAAACTGGTCCAGCAAGAGCACCAGCGCAAAGGCGCCATCCGCGCTGTCCAGCCAGTGGGCATGTTCGCCGCGCGCGGCCGCATGGTGGGTCTCCAGGAAACGGGTCTTGAAGTTGAGGTCGAACGAGGCGTTGCTGGCGAACCAGCGCTCCGGGCCGGCCTGGCGCCAGAACTCGACAACCTCCTGCGCCAACGCCGGGGCCGTGCTCATCGGACAGCTCCGGTGGCGTCGCGCAGCGAGGCGTGCAGGGATGGGCGTGGCGGCATGGTCGACTCCGTCGAAAGAGGCGTCCGAGCATACGGGTGGGGCATGAACCTCCCGTCGAACGCCCTGGCACCCTGCGCAGCCGCGGCCCCCGCGCCGGATCAATGACGCGATGGTCATGCGACCGTACGTATCCGCATGCCCTCGGGGCGAGGTCTGGGCCACAATACCGTCCTGGCAGGGTCACGCTGCGCTGCGGTTCGACGCGGCGCGGCGGCCGTGGTACACAGCGCCGCGCATCCAGGCGAGACGCCATGCAAGAGGGGGAACGAACGCATGCGGATTGGAATCGTGGTGGACTCGGCCTGCGACCTGCCGGCCGACTTCATCGAGCAACACAACATCGTGGTCCTGCCCATCACCGTGCGCATCGGCGAGGCGGTGCTGGCCGATCATCGCGACGAGGAGGCCACGCTGGAGTTCCTGCGTGCGCACGTGGCCGAGCGCGGCCATGAGGCCGAGACCACGCCGTTTTCGGTCAACCAGATCCGCGACCTGTTCCTGCAGCGGCTGGTGATGGACTACGACCATGTGTTCTGCCTGACCATCTCCAAGCTGCGCAGCCAGATCCACGACAACGCGATGCAGGCCAGCTTCGCGATCCTCAACGACTACAAGCCGATCCGACAGGCGGCCGGGCACAGTTCGCCGTTCGCGCTGCGGGTGATCGACACGCTCAACCTGTTCGCCGGCCAGGGCATCACCGCGATCGAAGCGGTGCGCCTGCGCGAGGCCAACGAGAGCGTGGCCACCATCCGCACCCGCCTGGAATCGCTGGCCGAGAACACCTACGGCTACATGATTCCGCGCGACCTGTACTACCTGCGCGCCCGCGCCCGTAGCAAGGGCGACCGCAGCGTGGGCCTGATCGGCGCGGCGCTGGGCAGCGCGTTGGACATCAAGCCGGTGCTGCGCGCCTACCGTGGCGTCACCGAACCGGTGGCCAAGCTCAAGGGCTTCGAGCCCTCTGCGCAGAAGCTGTTCGAGTTCACCGGCAAGCAGGTGCGTGCCGGCCTGCTCACGCCGGTGGTCAACATCGGCTATGGCGGCGAGCTGTCCGAGCTGCGGGCCCTGCCCGGCTATACGCAGCTGCGCCAGGTCTGCAGCGAGCATGGCGTGCAGGTGACCGAATCGGTGATGAGCCTGACCGGCATGGTCAACGTGGGCAAGGGCGCGCTGGGCGTGGGTTTCGCCGCGCAACCGCATACGTTCTCGACATGAACACGGCGCGCTGACGAGGCTGCGGCTAGGTTGGCCCCTTCAAGACCGGTTGGAGGACACCCATGCCACGTTTCTACATTGCCCTGCCCGATCCCGCCCAGGCGCGTGGCCCGGAGCCGGCCTTCAGCTTCAGCGAGTCCAGTGCCGAGGGCCTGGCCCAGCAGCTGCAGGACGCCTTGCGCACCGATGGCCTGTTCTCGCGCTGGCGTGCGGCGCAGGACGAGCCCGACGAGGTCGATCCGGCGCTGGGCGCGGTCGATCCGGCCGCACGCGTGACCGGGCAGGTCGACGACCTGCATATCGACCTGGTCGCCGAGACCAGCATCCCTGGCGAGGTGCTCAAGCATCGCCTGCGCCTGTTGGCCGGCAGCGGCTGGCAGCTGCGCGACGTGCGCTGAGCAGCGGCTCCACGATGTAGGGGAAGGCCGCGCCTGGCGCGGCCTTTTGCCGTCAGAAGGTCGCGTCCAGCGGCGCGGCACGTCGCGGCCAAAGGCGCCATTTCAGATTGACGCCCAGCGTGCCGACCACGATCAGGATCAGGCCCGCCAGCTGCACCGCGTCCAGGCGATGGCCGTAGAGCGCGTAGTCCAGCACCAGCGTCACCAGCGGATAGACGAAGGCCACCACCGCGATCGTCGCCACCGGCAGGTGCCGGTAGGACGAATAGAACAGCACGTAGACGATGCCGCTGTGGATCACGCCCAGGCCGACCAGCCAGAACCAGTGCGGGCCCGGATGCAGCGCGGCAGGCGAGGCGAACGCGCCGAGCATCAAGGTGCCGACACAGCATTGCACCGTGACCACCGCGAACGGCCGCTGCCGGCCGACGCTGCGCGACATCAGCAGCGACGCGCCGCACAGCAGTGCCGCCAGCAAGGTCAGGCCGATACCGGACAGATAGCCGACATCGGCCTGGCGCAGCAGGCGCAATGGATCGGCCGAACCGATCACGCCAACGAAGGCCAGCGCGGTCCAGCCCCAGTCCGCCGGCCGCGTGCGTTCGCCCAGCAACAGCGCGGCCAGGATCAGCATCACGAACGGGAAGAAGTGATAGACCATCGTCGCCACGCCGATCGACGAGCGTGCCATCCCGGCGAACAGTGCCACCCAGTTGAGCACCAGCAGCACGCCGGAGATGACCGCGCCACGCAGCAGCGCGCGGTCTTGCCACAGCCCGCGCAGGTGGCCGCGCGCCAGGCCCCAGGCGATGAGGAACAGCGCGCCGAACAGGCAGCGATAGAACACGGCAGTCACCGGATCCTGGCCGCTCTCGTGGACGAATACGCCCACCGAGCCGATCAGCACCTCGCCCAACAGCAGTTGCCATAGCGCAGCGCGCGACGCAGCGGGATCGGGGGCGGGAGAGGACATGGCGCTGGTTCCTGCGAAGGGAACCACAGGCTAGGTCGGGCCGCGCATGCAATACAGATTCAGTTACTCTGAAAGTGCACCGGTACAGATGCGGGCACGCCATGCTGCTTTACGAGACCATCGCCACCGGCCTGCGCCGGCAGATCGCCCAGGGCACGCTGCGCGCCGGCGAGCGCTTGCCGTCGGTGCGCCAGCTCGCCCGGGCACACCAGATCAGCCCGGCCACGGCGGTACAGGCCTGCCTGCAGCTGGAGCGCGAAGGTCTGGTGCAGGCACGACCGCGCTCGGGCTACTTCGTCCATGCCGCGCCCTCTGCCGCACCGATCGCATCGGCGCCGCGCCGACGCGCGCCGGGCATGGTCGACAACCCCGCGCTGCAGGATCTGCTGGAGCTGCCCGAACGTCCCGGCCTGCTGCCCCTGCACGCAGCGGTCGCCGATGCATCGTTGTTGCCCCACGCCGCGTTGAGCGCGGCGCTGGCACGCGTGCTGCGACGGCGTCCGACCGCGAGCTTCGACTACGCGCCACCGCAGGGCGATGCGGCGCTGCGCCGCCGGATCGCCCTGCGCTACGAACAGATCGGCACGCCGATGACGGCCGAGGAAGTCGTGGTCACCGCCGGGGCGATGGAGGCGATCAGCCTGGCGCTGCGTACGGTCACCGCGCCGGGCGACGTGGTGCTGGTCGAGACCCCGACCTACTACGGCATCCTGCAGGCAATCGCCGCGCTGCGCCTGAAGGTGCTGGAAGTCCCCAGCCGCCTGGGCAATGGCATCGACGTGGCGCGACTGGACCGCCTGCTGCAGCACACGCCAGTGCGCGCGGCGGTGCTGGTGCCGAATTTCAGCAATCCCACCGGCGGCCTGACCTCCGATGTGGACAAGGCGGCACTGGTGGCCAGCTGCGCGCGCCATGGCACGGTAGTGATCGAGGACGACATCTATGGCGAGCTGGCGTGGTCCGGGCAGCGCCCGTTGCCGCTGCGCCATTGGGACACCACCGGCAAGGTGATCACCTGCGGCTCGTTCTCCAAGATGCTGGCGCCAGGGTTGCGCGTAGGCTGGCTCGCCGGCGCAGGCTGGACCGATGCGCTGACGCGCGCCAAATACTTTTCCAGCTGCAGCGGCGCCAGCCTGCCGCAGCTGGCCGTGGCCGATTACCTCGCCCGCCACGGCCTGGAGCGGCATCTGCGAAAGCTGGGGCGCACGGTGGCCGACAACGGCCAGCGCATGCGCGACGCCATCGTCCGCCACTGGCCTGAGGGAACCCGTTGCAGTGCGCCCAGCGGTGGCCTGTCGCTGTGGCTGCAGCTGCCGCCGGGCGGCGATGGGCAGGCGCTGTTCGAAGCGGCGCTGGCCGACAACATCGGCATCTCGCCCGGCACCCTGTTCTCCAGCCGCGGCGACTACGGCGACTGCGTGCGCCTGAGCTGCGGCCTGCCCTGGGATGCGCGCCTGGAAGGCGCGTTGCGCCACCTGGGCACCCTGGCCAGCGCCCAACTTTGAACGCAGGACGTGCGACTTCATGATCGACAAGACCCAACTCATCCTGGCCTGGAGTGGCGGCAAGGATTCGGCGTGGACGCTGCATGCGCTGCGCCAGCGCGATGACGTGGAGGTCGTCGCGCTGCTGACCACGATCACCGCCGAATACGACCGCGCCTCGATGCAGGGCGTGCGCCGGCAGGTCATCCGCGCGCAGGCCACTGCCGCCGGTCTGCCGCTGATCGAACAGGACATCGCCGCAGGCGGCGACAACGCCGGTTACGACGCCGCGATGGCCAACGCTTTGCAGCGCGCGCAAGCGCGGTGGCCGGCGCTGCGCACCGCCGCGTTCGGCGATCTGTTTCTGCAGGACATTCGCGACTATCGCGTGCAGCGCCTCGGCGCGCTGGGCTGGGAGGTGGTGACGCCGCTGTTCGGCTTGGAGACCGCCGGCCTGGCGCGCACGATGCTGGCCGGCGGCCTGCGCGCCGGCCTGTGCTGCGTGGACACGACCCAACTGGACGCGGGCGTTGCCGGACACGATTTCGATTACGCGCTGCTGGAGGCCCTGCCCGCCTCGGTCGATCCCTGCGGCGAGCGCGGGGAGTTCCATACCTGCGTGTGGGACGGGCCGATGTTCAACGCACCGATCGCCCTGCGCCGCGGCCAGACGGTGCTGCGCGACGGACGTTTTGCCTATACCGACTGGCTGCTCGCCTGAGCGTCACCTCCACGCCCGCGCCCATGGCGCCCCGGGCGTCGCTGGCCACCTCAACCGCGCAGCGCGGCGGCGTGGTGGGCGATGTGCTCGCCGATGAAGCTGGCCATGAAGTAGTAGCTGTGGTCGTAGCCGGGCTGCATGCGCACCGTGACCGGGTAGCCGGCCTGCTCGGCGGCCTGCACGAACAGCTGCGGCTTGAGCTGGCCTTCCAGAAACTCATCGGCGTCGCCCTGGTCGATCAGCAGCGGCAGGTGCGGCGTGGAGGTGCTGACCAGTTCGGTGGCGTCGTAGGCCTTCCAGGCGGCGCGGTCCTCGCCCAGGTAGGCGGTGAAGGCCTTCTCGCCCCACGGCACCTGCGTGGGCGCCACGATCGGCGAGAACGCCGAGACGCTGCGGTAGCGCTGCGGGTTCTTCAGCGCGATCACCAACGCGCCGTGGCCGCCCATCGAGTGACCGGAGATCGAGCGCGCGTCGGTGGCCGGGAAATGCGCTTCGACCAGCGCCGGCAGTTCCTCGACGATGTAGTCGTACATGCGGTAATGCGCCGCCCACGGCTGCTGGGTGGCGTTGACGTAGAAGCCCGCGCCCTTGCCCAGGTCGTAGCCGTCCGCATCGGCGACATCGTCGCCGCGCGGGCTGGTGTCGGGGGCGACGATGATCACGCCATGCTCGGCGGCGTAGCGCTGCGCGCCGGCCTTGGTAATGAAGTTCTGTTCGGTGCAGGTCAGCCCGCTGAGCCAGTACAGGACCGGCAGCTTGCCGGTGGTGGCCTGGGGCGGCAGGTAGACGGCGAAGTTCATCTCGCAGTCCAGCACCGCCGAGCGATGCCGATACACGTCCTGCCAACCGCCGTTGACGGCGCGGTGTTCGATGCGTTCCATGGGAATTCCTTGAAAAGGCGCGGCGGGCCGACGAGCGGCCCGCCACGCTTGGGTTGCGCTACTGCAGCACGCCGCTGCGCTTGGCCACGTGGGTGGCGATGGCGTCCATCAACGGCGGGTTGAGGCAGTCGTACGGTGGCAGCCCCAACTCGCTGAGGCGGGCGCGCACATCGTCCATCTGCTCGGGCCGCGCACCGCCGCCCTCGATGATGGACGAGACGAACGCGGCAAAGCGCGGCTCCTCCCAGCCCGACTCGGGCGAGAGCTCCACGTGGATGAAGTCCAGCCCATAGAACGGGTGGTCCTTGTTCTCGATGCGGCCATACAGATGCGTGCCGCAGGCCTTGCAGGCATGCCGCTGGATCGCCGCCTTTTCATCGACGATGGACAGCTTGCCTTCGTTGGCGGTGACGGCGAGCTTGTCGCGCGGCACCACGCCGACGACCGAGAACGCCGCGCCCTCGGGCTTCCAGCACTTGGTGCAGCCGCAGGCATGGTTGTGCGCGACATTGGAGTCGACCCTCACTTCGACCTTGTCGCTGCCGCACCTGCATTGCAGGGTGCCGCCACTGAAGCCTGCGGTTCCTTTCTTGACGCCTTGATCCACACTCGGATGTATCGATGGAGCGCTCATCTGCTTCCTCCCGTGGTACAGACAGAAAAACGTGCGGAAGGCTTCCGCACGCCCAAGCGCACGGCGATGGATCAGTAGGAAATCACCGTACGGATCGATTTGCCTTCGTGCATCAGGTCGAAGGCCTGGTTGATGTCATCCAGCGGCAGGGTGTGGGTCACGAACGGGGCCAGCTCGATCTCGCCCTTCATCGCATCCTCGACCATGCCCGGCAGCTGGGTGCGGCCCTTCACCCCACCGAAGGCCGTGCCCATCCACTTGCGCCCGGTCACCAGCTGGAACGGACGGGTGGAGATCTCCTGCCCCGCGCCGGCCACGCCGATGATCACGCTCTGGCCCCAGCCGCGGTGCGCGCATTCCAGCGCCGCGCGCATGACGTTGACGTTGCCGATGCACTCGAAGGTGTGGTCCACGCCCCAGGTCGTCATCTCCACGATGACCTGCTGGATCGGCTTGTCGTAGTCCTTCGGGTTGACGCAGTCGGTGGCGCCGAACTGCTTGGCGAGCTCGAACTTGGACGGGTTGGTGTCGATGGCGAAGATCCGCCCGGCCTTGGCCTGGCGCGCGCCCTGGATGACCGCCAGGCCGATGCCGCCCAGACCGAACACGGCCACCGAGTCGCCTTCCTGCACCTTGGCGGTGTTGTGCACAGCGCCGATGCCGGTGGTCACCCCGCAGCCCAGCAGGCAGACCTGCTCGGGGTTGGCGTCCGGGTTGATCTTGGCCAGCGAGACCTCGGCCACCACGGTGTACTCGCTGAAAGTCGAGCAGCCCATGTAGTGGTAGATCGGCTCGCCGTTGTAGGAAAAGCGCGTGGTGCCGTCGGGCATCACGCCCTTGCCCTGGGTGGCGCGCACCGAGGTGCACAGGTTGGTCTTGCCCGACTTGCAGAACAGGCACTGGCCGCATTCGGCGGTGTACAGCGGGATCACATGGTCACCCGGCTTGACGGAGGTGACGCCTTCGCCGACCTCGACCACGATGCCGGCGCCCTCGTGTCCCAGCACGGCGGGGAACAGCCCTTCCGGGTCATCGCCGCTCAGGGTGAAGGCATCGGTGTGGCACACACCGGTATGGGTAATCTTGACCAGCACCTCGCCGGCCTTGGGCGGGGCGACGTCGATCTCGACGATTTCGAGCGGCTTGCCGGGGCCGAACGCAACGGCGGCACGGGACTTCATGATGGCAACCTCCTCAAGGATGGAAAAGGGATGTGGGGGCGCAGGGCGGGCGTGGGGCGCGCCGTTACTTCAGGTAGGACCGCACCAGGCCGGTCATCTCGATGACCCGCGCTTCGCGCTGGGCCTCGTCGGCGGCGGGATGGTCGAAGGTCTCGCGGATATGGGCTTCCATCACCTCGGACATCAGCCCGTTGACGGCGCCGCGGATGGCCGCGATCTGCTGCAGCACTGGGCCGCAGTCGGCCCCCGCTTCCAGGGCGCGCTCCAAGGCTTCGGCCTGCCCCCGGATACGGCGCAGCCGGGCGATGACCTTACGTTTCTCTTCAACGGAATGCGGCAAAGCGGCGGCCCTCGATACTCACCCCCAGTATACGACGCCCATACCCGCCCACAAGCCCAACCGCACGGGGACGCGGCCTGGCGCAAAAGCGCGCAAGCAGGTGCACGGGTCGAGACCGAGCCGGGCGGGTCGTTGCCACCCCGGGCCGGCCAAAGACGGCACACGCCCGCCTGTCTGACGGCGCAACCTCCATGTCGATACTTTGCTGTCTTGACAAACGCTGCCTACACTTGCGCGGTATCAATCCCGTCATGAACGCCATCCTCGCTGACATGGACCCTGAATTCCGCATCCTGGTCGTTGACGACGACCCGGATCTGCGCCGGCTCACCGTCGACTTCCTGATCGGCCACGGCTATCTCGTGGACGAGGCGGAGAGCGCCAAGGACATGTGGGAGATCCTGGAAAAGGGTCGCCCGGACCTGATCATCCTGGATGTGATGATGCCCGGCGAAGACGGCCTGAGCGTGGCGCGGCGGCTCAACTCCGGCAACGGGCCGGCCGTGCTGATGCTCAGCGCGCTGGGCAACGACACCGACCGCATCGTCGGTCTGGAAGTCGGCGCCGACGATTACCTGTCCAAGCCATGCAACCCGCGCGAGCTGCTGGCCCGCGTCCGCGCGCTGCTGCGTCGCCAGAAGGCCTTCGGCACGGCGCCTGAAGTGCGGGGCAGCCAGTACGAGTTCGGCGGCTGGCGCCTGGACGCGGTGCGCCGCGACCTGCGCGATCCCAGCGGGACCTACATCACCCTGTCCGACGGCGAATTCTCGCTGCTGCGGACCTTCGTCGAGCACCCCCAGCGCGTGCTCAGCCGCGACCAGCTCCTGGACCTGGCCCGTGGCCGCGGCACCGAGGTCTTCGACCGCGCCATCGATAGCCAGGTCAGCCGCCTGCGCCGCAAGATCAATGGCCGCGGCCATGCCGAGCTGATCCGGACGGTCCGCAACGAAGGCTACATGCTGCTGCCGGCTGTCACACGTCTGTGATCCACGCGGCCGGAGGCCGCTCCGGCCGCTCGATCTTCTCCCGGACCTTCATGCTGCTTGCGGCAGCCTTGCTGCTGGCCCAGTGCATCGGGCTGGCGCTGCTGTTCATGCGTACGCCGGTCTACAACCCGCCGGTGCAACTGCCGGAAGTGGTCGCCCTGCTGTCCACGCGCATGCCGGCGTCGAGCAAGGACGTCTCGGTCAGCGACGAATCCACGCCCCCTGCGCCCACCGACCGGATGGGGGTGGAAGACCCGCGCATGCGCGCGGTGCTGGCCGACTGGATGGGCCAGCCAGTGGCGCAGGTCCACTTCTACCGGCCCAAGCTCCATGGCCTTGGCCAGGCGCCCCTGGACCAGCCGGAGATGGTGATCCCCCCACCGCTGCGCCATGGCCCGCCCTGGGCCAGGCGGACGCCACGCACCGAGCCGGACGGCGCGCCGTCCACGAGCACCCCGCGCGACGCCGCGCCTGCCGAGCCCGACCCGCCAGCGGACCTGACGGCCACCGATGCCCCAGTGACCCAGCCGGTGGGAACAGACAGCACCGAGGACGGCCGGGGCATGGCCTTCGGCCAACGTGACGTCCTGTCCGAAGGGTTCGTGGCGGCCGCACAGCAGACCGACGGTAGCTGGCGCGTGGTGCGCTACAACGGCCTGACCCTCTCCAATGTCTTCAAACTGCAGCTGACGATCCTGTTCGCGCTGGGCCTGCTGCTCATGTTGCCGCTGGCGTGGTGGTTCTCACGCGCACTGTCGGCCCCCATCCGGGAATTCGCCGCCGCCGCGGACCGACTGGGCCGTGACCCCGATGCGCCCCCGCTGGAGCGCCGCGGGCCGGCCGAGATCGTGCTGGCCACCGATTCGTTCAATGCCATGCAGGCCCGCCTGAGCCGGATGGTGGCCGAGCGCACGCACATGGTCGGCGCGATCGCCCACGACCTGCGCACGCCGCTGGCACGCCTGGCCTTCCGCCTCAACGACATCGATTCGCCGCTGCGCGAGCGCGCCACGGCCGACATCGACGAGATGAAGCACATGATCACCGTGGCCCTGGAGTTCCTGCGCGACCAGTCGCGCAGCGGTCCGCGCGAACGCGTGGATTTCCAGGATCTGGTCGAGAGCGTGGTCGACGACGCCGCCGATATCGGACAGGACGTGGCCCTGGAACCCGGCGACAGCGCGATCCTGGACTGCGATCCCCTGGCGCTGCGGCGCGTGGTCGGCAACCTGATCGGCAACGCGGTGAAATACGGCAAGCGTGCCCGGGTGCGGGTCCGTCAGATCGACGGACATGCGCGCCTGGAGATCGACGACGACGGTCCGGGCATCGATCCCAGGCTGGGCGACAAGCTGTTCATGCCGTTCTTTCGCGGCGAGAACTCACGCAACAAGGAAACCGGCGGGATCGGCCTGGGCCTGTCGGCTGCGCGCGCCATCGTCCTGGCGCATGGTGGCGAGATCGGCCTGACCAACCGCGAAGGCGGCGGCCTGCGCGCCTGGGTGACGCTGCCTCGGGCCAAGATCGAGCGCTGATCCAGCGCCTGCGCAAGCCCGACCCTCTACGCAAGGCTCAGTAGGCGAACTCGCGGAATACCGGATCCACGCTTCCGCCCCACGCGCCGTGGAACAACGCCAGCTTGCGCTCGGCCGCGGTCTGGCCGGCGTCGGCGATCTCCACCAGCGCATCCAGGAACCCCGACTCGTCGGCGCCCTGCGCGTTGTGAATCGCGCGCCGGCGCAGGCCGGCCTGGGCGATCTTGAGCGCCTCGATGGCCAGTTCGCGCACCGTCGCGCCACGGAAGGGCAGCTTCAGCGCCTGACGCGGCACGCCGTCGCGCAGCGCGTGGCGCTCTTCCCGGGTGAAGTCCTTGACCAGGTCCCAGGCGGCATCGAGCGCGGCATCGTCATAGAGCAGGCCCACCCAGAACGCCGGCAGCGCGCACAGGCGATTCCAGGGGCCGCCATCGGCGCCGCGCATTTCCAGGAACTTCTTCATGCGCACCTCCGGGAAGGCGGTGGTCATGTGGTCCGACCAGTCGCGCAGCGTCGGCAGCGCCCCAGGCAGGGCCGGCAGCTTGCCCTTGAGGAAGTCGCGGAAGCTCTGGCCCGAGGCATCGTGGTAGATGCCGTCTCGGTACGAGAAGTACATCGGCACGTCGAGCAGGTAGTCGACGTAGCGCTCGAAGCCGAAGCCATCCTCGAACACGAAATCCAGCATGCCGGTGCGATCGGCGTCGGTGTCGGTCCAGATGTGCGAGCGGTAGCTCAGGTAGCCGTTGGGCCTGCCCTCGGCGAACGGCGAGTCGGCGAACAGCGCCGTGGCGATCGGCTGCAGCGCCAGCGAGACGCGGAACTTCTTCACCATGTCCGCTTCGCTGCCGTAATCCAGGTTGACCTGCACCGTGCAGGTGCGGGTCATCATGTCCAGGCCGAGCTGGCCGACCTTGGGCATGTAGGACTTCATGATCTGGTAGCGGCCCTTGGGCATCCACGGCATCTGGTCGCGACGCCACTTGGGCTGGAAGCCCATGCCCAGGAAACCCAGCTGCAACTCGTCGGCGACCGTGCGCACCTCCTTGAGGTGGGTCCCGACTTCCACGCAGGTCTGGTGGATGGTTTCCAGCGCCGCGCCGGACAGTTCCAGCTGACCGGCGGGCTCCAATGTCACCGAGGCACCGTCGCGCAGCAGGGCGATGGTGCGGCCATTCTCTTCCACCGGCTCCCAGCCGAAGCGGGTCAGGCCGCTGAGCAACGCCTCGATGCCACGCTCGCCGTCGAACGCCGGCGGATGCAGGTCGTCGGTGCGGAAGCCGAACTTCTCGTGCTCGGTGCCGATGCGCCAGTCCGCGCGCGGGCGTGCGCCGGCGGCGGAATATTCCACCAGCTGCGACAGGTCGGTGATCGGCGTATCGGCAACGTGGCTGGGGCTGGACAAAGGGCGGCTCGCAATCGACGGTGGATGGGGTCGGGCGATCCGTGTCCGGCATGCACACCCTTCGCAAGGGCCGCACTATACCGGCCCGGCACCGCCAGATCGTTGCCCCTGGCCGGTTGCTGCATTCCATGGCCGGATGCAGCCGCGGTGGCGACGCCACGGCAGGCCAGCGATCGCATTCGGTTCGCATTCGCACCAGGGATCGCACTCCGCGATGCCTGCGCCAGAGCCGCTACGCTCCGACCCTCCGCCGCCGGCCCCTCCACGATGAAACAGACCCGCCACCATGAAACCCACCGCGCGCACCGCACCGGCTGGTTGCGCGCCGCGGTGCTGGGCGCCAACGACGGCGTTGTCTCGGTCGCCGGCCTGATGGTCGGGGTGGCCGCGGGGGGCGCGGGCGCGACCACGCTGCTGGCCACCGGCGTGGCCGGCCTGGTCGCGGGCGCGATGTCGATGGCCGCAGGCGAGTACGTGTCGGTCAGCACCCAGTCCGATACCGAGCGGGCCGACCTGGTGCTGGAAAAGCGCGAGCTCGACGAAGACCCCGCCAGCGAACTCGACGAGTTGGCCCGCATCTATGAGCAGCGGGGCCTGCAGCCGGCGCTGGCCCGGCAGGTCGCCCAGCAGTTGACCGAACACGATGCTCTGGGAGCCCATGCACGGGACGAACTGGGCATCACTGAGACCTTGCGCGCGCGTCCGGTCCAGGCGGCGGCCGCATCGGCCGCGGCGTTTGCCGCCGGGGCGATGCTGCCGCTGCTGGCCGCCATCGTGGTCGCCGACCACGCGCGCGTGGCCGTGGTCGTGGCGACCCTGGTCGCGCTGCTGGTCTCCGGCGGCCTGGCCGCGTGGGCCGGCGGCGCGCCGGTCCTGCGCGGCGCGCTACGGGTGACCTTCTGGGGCGCGCTGGCGATGGCCGCCGCGCACCTGATCGGCGGGCTGTTCCAGCTCGCCTGACGCCTCAGGCCTCTGGAGGCTCCGGGGCGACCGGCGCCGGCAGCAGCTCCAGCCACTGCTGGACCACGGTCCGCGCCTGGTCCACGCCCAGCTTGGACTCGGAGGAGAACACCTGGAGGCTGACGGTGTCGCCGAACGCCGAGGACAGCTCTTTCTTCACCGCGGCCATGGTCTGGGCCTGCTGGCCGCGCCCCAGCTTGTCGGCCTTGGTTAGCAGCGCGTGCGCCGGCAGGCCGCGCTGGACCGCGTAGCCCAGCATCTGCCGGTCGTAGTCCTTGAGCGGATGGCGAATGTCCATCACCACCACCAGGCCGCGCAAGGCCTGGCGGGTGGCGAAGTACTGATCGATGAACGCCTGCCAGTGCGCCTGCAGGTCCATCGGCACCTTGGCATAGCCATAGCCGGGCAGGTCCACCAGGCAGCGCTCGGGCCTGACCTCGAAGAACACCAGCTGCTGGGTGCGCCCGGGCGTCTTGGACACGCGCGCCAGCGCGTTGTGGCCGGCCAGGGCGTTGAGGGCGCTGGACTTGCCGGCGTTCGATCGCCCGGCGAAGGCCACTTCCAGCCCGGCATCGGGCGGAAGCTGGCGGGCGTTGTGGGCCGACAGCAGATAGTGCGCGGCATTGAGATAGTTGGAGACGGCCATGCCCATAGGATCGCATGGGGATGCGCGCCGGTGAGCGATCCCATGCTGCACCGCGCCACGTTTTGCCGCGAACCGGACGCCAAAACGCTTCAACACGCCGAATCGGGCGCGGCGGCGGGCGGCGAAATTGACCGCCTGCGCGCGCCATGACGATAATCGGCCGGCTTCGCGTCGGCGCATGCCGGCGCGCGATCCAAAGGGAACCACGGAGCTCCAGCTAATGCGCCACGCTCGTGTCTTGGGACTGTCCTGTCTTGCCATTGCCGCGGCCGCCTGTGCCGCGTACGCCCAGACCAGCGTGACAGCGCTGCCTGACAACGCGCCAGTCCAGGCCCAGCCGCTGGAGATCAATCTGGCCAAGACCCACTGGGGCGATCCGCAAGCCGGCGCGGCCAAGGCCGCGCCCTGCGCGGCCTGCCACGGGGCCGACGGCAATCCGCCCACGCCGATGTATCCGCGCCTGGCTGGCCAGGGCGAGCGCTACATCTCCCAGCAGCTGGCGCTGTTCGCCACCGGTCAGCGCACGTCTGGCATGGCGGCGGTGATGATGCCGTTCGCCCAGTCGCTCAGCCCGCAGGAGATGCGTGACGTCGGCGCCTATTTCGCCCAGCAGAAGGCCGGCGCCGGCGTGGCCGATGACAGCGTCATCGCCGACGGCCCGTACAAGGGCGAGAAGTTCTACGAAGTCGGCCAGGCGCTATTCCGCGGGGGTGACGCCAAGCGCGGCATCCCGGCCTGCATGGCCTGCCACGGTCCCAGCGGCGCCGGCAATCCCGGCCCGCCGTATCCGCACATCGGCGGCCAGCCGCAGGACTACGTGGTCCGGCGCCTGCAGGAGTACCAGGCCGGCACCACCGCCTACAAGGATCCGGCCCACTTCCAGATCATGGCCCAGATCGCCAAGCCCTTGACCGAGCAGGAAATCGCTTCGCTGGCCAGCTATATCCAGGGCCTGCATGACAGCGCGCTGGATGCGGCGGCAGCGGATGCGGGGACCGCGCCACCCGCGGCGGCCGCCCCGGCGCCCGCCGAGGCACCGGCCGCTGCGGAACCAACCCAGCAATCCTAGGGTCCAAGCCGCCGGCGACACGCCGGCTGTCACCCTCGTCACGCTCGACGCCGGCCCCACCATGGCCGGCGTCGTCGTTTTTCCCGGACAATCCCGTTCCCCACCCCGATCACGGAAGGACCCCTCCCGTATGAAGCCCCGCCTGCTGCTGTTGACCCTGCTCGCCCTGCTGCCCCTGGTGGCCTGCGCTTCGCCCACCCAGCCCGTCGAAGGCGAAGACTACGACGTGATCCCGGGCGGCAAGCCGTTCGCGCCGCTGACCGGCAAGCAGAAGGTCGAGGTGGCGGAGGTATTCGGCTATGTCTGCATCCATTGCGCGCATTTCGAGCCGGTCCTGGAGGCCTGGGAGAAGAAGCAGCCGGCCAGCGTGCGCGTCACCCCGGTGCCGGCCGCCTTCGGCGGTTACTGGATTCCCTACGCCAAGGCCTACTATGCCGCCCAGCAGATGGGCGTGCTCAAGCAGAGCCATGCGGCGATGTTCCGTGCCCTGCACGACACCGGCGAGCTGCCGATCCAGAACGCCGGCGATGAGGAGATCGGCCGCTTCTACGCCCAGTACGGCGTCGACCCGGCCAAGTTCGCCGCCACGATGGAGTCGCCGCGGGTGACCCAGCAGCTGCAGCATGCCCGTGAATTCGGCATGGCCAGCGGCATCACCGGGACCCCGACCCTGGTGATCAACGGCCGCTACCGGATCAAGGTCGCCAGCCCCGACGAGGTCCTCAAGGTGGCCGACTACCTGATCCAGCGCGAGCTGGCCGCGGCCAAATAACATCCACATCTGAAATGAACACGCCGGTTGGCATCATGCCGGCCGGCGCCCGTACCGACGCATCCAGGAGTGTGTTGCACATGAAGACCCGTTTCGCCCTGGCCCTGGTGGCCCTGCTGCCCGTGCTGGCCGCCTGCTCCAAGTCCGAGTCCAACGCCGCGCCGACGACCGAAACCGCCGCGCCCGCAACCAGCGCCCCAGCGGCCGAACCGGCCACCTCGCAGCCGCCGGCCAACAGCGCCCCGGCCGCCACCGAGGCCGCCGCACCGGACCAGCCCAACAACAACCCGATCGTGCCGCCGCAGGGCCCGGCCCCGGTCGAGGGCCAGGACTACACGGTCATCACCGATGGCCAGCCCTTCGAGCCGGCCGAGGGCAAGGTGGAAGTGGTCGAGGCGTTCAACTACATCTGCCCGGCCTGCGCGCAGTTCGAGCCGCTGTTCAACCAGTGGAAGTCCAAGCAGCCGGCCGACGTGAGGGTGGTCTACGTGCCGGCACAGTTCCGTCCGGACTTCCGCGAGTACGCCAAGGTCTTCTACGCCGCCGAATCGCTGGGGATCGCCAAGCAGAGCCATGACGCCATGTTCCAGGCCATCCATGTCGAGCACGCCCTGCCAGGGGAGGGCGAACCCTTCGATGCGGACAAGGTCGCCCAGTGGTACACCAAGTACGGCGTGAGCGCCGAGCAGTTCAAGCAGGCCATGGGCAGCTTCGCGGTGGCCGGGCGGATGAGCAAGGCCAACCAGTTCATCCTGCGCGCGCAGATCGGCGGAACCCCGTCGGTGATCGTGGGCGGCAAGTACCTGATCAAGCAGAAGCCTTATCCGGAAGTGCTGCGCATCGCCGACCACCTGATCGCACGCGAGCGTCAGGCCGAAAAGGCGCAGTAAGGCCCACCGATGTCCGACGTGTCCGCCCCCCCGCGCCGGCTGAGGATGTTGAGCGCCAACATCCAGGCCGGCTCCAGCACCCGCCGCTACAGCGACTACTTCACCCGCAGCTGGTCGCACGCGCTGCCGGTCGGCGCCAAGCGCACCAGCCTGGACGCCATCGCCCAGTTGGCCGGGGAGCACGACATCGTCGGCCTGCAGGAAGCCGACCCGGGCAGCCTGCGCTCGGGCTTCACCAACCAGACCCACTACGTGGCCGAGCAGGCGGGGTTCAAGCACTGGAGCCACCAGCCCAATCGCAACGTGGCCCGGGTGGCGGGCAGCGCCAATGGCCTGCTCAGCAAGCTGCAGCCGGTCAAGGTCGACATGCACCCCCTGCCCGGCCGCATCGCAGGGCGCGGGGTGCTGCTGGCGCACTTCGGCCATGGCGACGAAGGTCTGGTCGTGGCGGTCGCCCACCTGTCGCTGGGCAACGGCTCGCGACGGATGCAGCTGGCCTTCATCGCCGAACTGCTGGCCAGCCATCCGCACGCGGTGCTGATGGGCGACTTCAACTGCGTGCCCGACGTGCCGGAGATGGAGCTGCTCTACAGCCGCACCCACCTGCGACCGCCGAGCTTCTGCGTGCCCACCTTCCCCAGCTGGAAGCCGGCGCGCGCCATCGACCACATCCTGGTCACCGACCACCTGGTGCACGAAAACGCGCGCGCGCTGCCGGCGGCCTTTTCCGACCATCTGGCGCTGGCCCTGGACATCGACGTCCCGGTCGCGGCGCTCAAGCAGTAGCGGCACGAGGAAGTCACGCGAGCCGCCATGGCGGCACAATGGCCGGTGCCTGCGTCTTTCCGCACGTGCTGCGCCTGCCGGCTGCGGCCCGCGCTGGCATGCAAAAAAGCGATTCATGCGGGCCTGCTTATCATCGCCGGCATGATCCGCACCGCCTTGCTCTGCAGCTTCACCGCCCTGTTGGCCCTCGCGCCGATGGCCCATGCCCAGGACCTGGACGCCCAGCGCCCCCTGGTGCGCACCGCACTGGAGAACGCCCAGCGCGGCCAGGCCGACGATGCCCTGCGCAACCCCGCCCTGGCCGACAGCCCGCTGCGCGGCTGGATCGAATACGCCCAGCTGCGACGCAACATCGACGATGTCGGGGTCGCCCAGGCGCAGGACTTCCTGCGGCGCTACGCCGGCCAACCGGTGGCGGCCAGCTTCCGCAGCGCCTGGCTGCCGGCGCTGGCGCGGCAGAAGGACTGGAGCGACTTTCTTGCGGCCTGGCAGCCCACCGATAACCTGGCCCTGCGCTGCGCGCGCCTGCAGGCGCAGTGGGTGCTGGGACGCACGGATGCGAGCTGGGTCGAGGAGGCCCAGTCCATCTGGCGCACGGGCAGCAGCTCGCTGCCCGATGGATGCGACCCGGTCTTCGCCGCGCTCGACAGCCAGGGCAAGCTGACCGACGCCCTGCGCTGGGCGCGCATCGAGGCAGCCGCCGCCGAAGGCCAGACCGGCGTGATGCGCTTTGCCGCCAGCGGGCTGCCGGCCAGCCAGCGCAGCCAGGCGGTGGCCTATGCCAGCTTCCTCGATGCACCCGGCGCGCAGGCCCTGTCCTGGGATCGCTCGGACCGCAGCCGTCAGATCGCCGCCGATGGCCTGGCGCAGCTGGCCCGCAAGGACCCCGATGCCGCCGAGCGCCTGCTGCCGCAGTACGTGCAGGCGCTCAAGCTCGACGACACCCAGCGCGGGCAGGTGCTGTACCAGATCGCGCTGTGGACGGTGGCCTCCTACCTGCCCGATTCTGCGCGACGACTGGCCGCAGTGCCGGCATCGGCCTACGACGAACGCCTGCACGAATGGCACGTGCGCGAAGCGCTGTCGCGCGGCGACTGGCCCGCGGCGCTGGCCGCCATCCGCGCGATGCCGGCCAGTCAGCGCCAGGATCCGCGCTGGTCGTATTTCGAAGCGCGCATGCTGGACAAGACCGGCCTGCCCGACGACGCGCGCCCGTTCTACGCGCGCGCCGCACGCAGCGCGACCTACCACGGCTTCCTGGCGGCCGATCACCTGGGCCAGGCCTATGCGCTGTGCCCGGTCATCCCGCGCGACAGCGCACAGGCCCGGGCAGCCGTGGCCCGCGACCCGGCGCTGATCCGCGCCATGGAGCTGTGGAAGCTGGACCAGCCCGCCTGGGCGGTGGCCGAATGGAAGGACGCTCTGACCCGCTTCAACGACGACCAGCGCCGCATGGCGGTGGAGGTCGCGCAGGACCACGGGTGGTTCGATCGGGCGGTGTTCTCGCTGGGCAAGCAGCCGGGCGAACTGCAGCTCTACACCCTGCGCTTTCCTCTGCACCACGACGCGACCATCCGCCGCGAGGCGAAGAAGAACGCGCTCGACCCGGCCTGGATCGCCGCCGAGATCCGCGCCGAGAGCATCTTCAATCCGGCCGCGCGCTCGCCGGCCAATGCCCGCGGGCTGATGCAGGTGCTGCCGGGCACCGGCGCGGCGGTGGCTAGTCGCCAGGGCATCGCCTACGACGGTGCGCCCAGCCTGTACGACGCGGACACCAACATCGCCATCGGCACGGCCTACCTGCGCGAGCTGCTGGACAAGTACGGCGCCCCCTACGTGACCATCGCCGCCTACAACGCCGGGCCCACGCCCACCGCGCGCTGGCAGTCGCAGCGGCCCGGCTTCGATCCGGACATCTGGATCGAGACCATCAGCTACAAGGAAACGCGCGAGTACGTCGCGCGCGTGCTGGCCTTCAGCGTGATCTACGACTGGCGCCTCAACGACGATGCGCTGTCGCTGAGCGAGCGCATGGCCGGCCGCCTGGACGGAAGGCGCAAGGCCTTCACATGCCCCGGCGCGACCTCGGCACAGAACGAGGAAGGCTGACGTTTCGCGCCACGCGGGCGATCATGGACGGCATGAAGACGTATCTGGTTGGCGGCGCGGTCCGCGATGCCCTGCTCGGCCTGCCCGCCGGTGATCGCGACTGGGTGGTGGTCGGCGCCACCCAGGCGCAGATGGAGGCGCAGGGCTTCCGTGCGGTGGGCAAGGACTTCCCGGTGTTCCTGCATCCGGACACCCAGGAAGAGCACGCGCTGGCGCGCACCGAGCGCAAGTCAGGGCGCGGCTATCGCGGCTTCGTGGTCGATGCCGACCCTTCGGTGACGCTGGAAGAGGATCTGCAGCGCCGCGACTTCACGCTCAATGCGATCGCCCGCGATGCCGATGGCACGCTGGTCGATCCCTACGGCGGCGCGCGCGACATCGCCGCACGCGTGCTGCGCCACGTCGGCCCGGCCTTCGTCGAAGATCCCCTGCGCGTGCTGCGCGCGGCACGGTTCATGGCGCGCTTCGCGCCGTTGGGCTTCACCGTTGCCCCCGAAACGCTGGCGCTGATGCGGCAGATGGCCGACAGCGGCGAGCTGGAGACCCTGGTGCCCGAGCGGGTGTGGCAGGAGCTGCGTCGCGCGCTGGCCTCCAAGCAGCCCAGCGCCTTCCTGCGCACGCTGCACGAGGCCGGCGCCCTGCGCCACGTGCTGCCCGAAGTGGAGGCGCTGTACGGCGTCCCGCAGCGGGCCGAGTTCCATCCGGAGATCGACACCGGCGTGCACCAGGAACTGGTCAGCGACATGGCCGCGCACCTGGCCCCGGGCGACGATCTGATCGGCTTCGCCGCGCTCACCCACGACCTCGGCAAGGCGCTGACGCCGGCCGACGTGTTGCCACGTCACATCGGCCATGAGCGCGCCGGAATCAAACCGCTGCAGGCACTGGCCGCGCGGCTGAAGGTGCCGGCCGAACACCGCGACCTGGCGCTGATCGCCTGCCGCGAGCACCTCAACGTGCATCGCCTGGACAAACTGCGCGATGCCACCGTGCTCGAGCTGCTGACCCGCTGCGACGCCTTCCGCCGGCCTGCGCGCATCGCCCAGCTGGCGACGGTGTGCGAATGCGACAAGCGGGGCCGTGCCGGCAGCGCGCACGATGCGTATCCGCAGGGCGCGGTGCTGCAGCGGCTCCACGCCGCCGCACTGTCGGTCAACGCGCGCGACCTGGCGGCCGAAGGCCTGCAGGGACCGCAGATCGGGGAGGCACTGCGCAAGGCCCGTGTCGCGGCGATCGGCACGGCACGGCGCGCCGGCTAGGGCAAACGCGCGCGCTCAGGCCGTTTCCAGCGCCTGCAGGAAGGCCTCCAGCGCCGGCGAACGCGGGCGGTTGCCCAGCTCTAGCCGATAGAGCGGACGCTGCAGGGCCGGGCCGTCGGGTAGCCCCAGCGCGCGCAGTCGACCATCGGCGATGAAATCGGCCACCACGGCGGCCGGAAGGATCGCCACCCCGGCGCCGGCCGCCACCGCGCGGGCGATGGCCTCGTTGCCGCCGATCTCCACGCTGCGTGCCGGGGTGATGCCGCGCGCAGCCAGCAGGTGTTCGGCGACCTCGCGCGTGCCCGAGCCGGGCTCACGCACCAGCCAGCACTGTGCGGCCAGCTGCTTGGCGCTGGCCCGTCGCGCCTGTCCCAACGGTGCCTGCGCGGCAATCACCGCCTGCAGCGGCTCCTCGCGCCAGCGCGTGGCCACGATGCGCTCGTCGTGCGCCGGACCTTCGACAAACCCGGCATCGATGCGACAGTCGATCAGCGCAGCGACCACCTCCTCGGTGTTGCCGACTTCCAGCGCGCTGTCCAGCTGCGGCTGGCGCACCACATGCGCGGCGAAGGCCTCCGCCAGCCAGTACGCGGCCACCGTCGTGCTAGCCCCGATGCGCAGCCCGCCGCGGCGCAGCCCGACGCGTTCGCGCACCTCGTCCATGGCCGCCCGCTCCATCGCAAAGATGCCGCGCGCGTGGCGATACAACGCCTGCCCGCCCTCGGTCAGGCGCACGCCGCGCCCGCCGGAGCGGTCGATCAACGGCAGGTCGAGCTGGTGTTCCAGCTCGCGCAGGGCCTTGGACACCGCCGACTGGCTGACGAACAGCGCCTCGGCCGCGCGCGAGAAGCCGTTGTGCTCGACCACCGCGGCGAAAACGCGCAGCAGATGCAGGTTCAAACCATGAGTTGGATTCATGGAATCTTGAGAATGATGTATTGGACGCATTCTAGGCCCGGGCGGAGGATGCCTGCATCCCTCCCTGCCTCAGCGCCAAGATCGCCATGTCCAGCACCGCCACCCATCCGCACGCCAGCCCGATGCGCAGCCCCGGTTTCTGGCCGGGCCTGGCCCTGGTTTTGGTCGTCTCCCTGGCCGGCATCGGCCTGTCCAAGCTGCCCTGGGCGCAGACCGCCGGCCTGAGCGCGCTGACCCTGGCCATCGTCATCGGCATCGTGCTGGGCAACACCGCCTTCCCGGCCATCGCACCCAGGACCGGGGCCGGCGTGGATTACGCCAAGGGCATGCTGCTGCGCGCGGGCATCGTGCTGTACGGCTTCCGGGTGACCTTCCAGGACGTGATGGGCGTGGGCCTGGCCGGATTGGTGATCGACCTGGTGGTGGTCTGCGGCGTGTTCTGCGCGGCCACCTGGATCGGCACGCGGCTGCTGAAGATGGACCGCGAGACGGCGATGCTGATCGGCTCTGGCAGCGCGATCTGCGGTGCCGCCGCCGTGCTGGCCGCCGAGCCGGTGATCAAGGCGCAGGCACACAAGGTGTCCGTCGCGGTGGCCACCGTCGTGGTGTTCGGCACGCTGGGCATGTTCGTCTATCCATGGATGTATCCGCACCTGGGCCTGGATGCGCATGCCTATGGCGTCTATGCCGGCTCGACCATCCACGAGGTCGCACAGGTGGTGGTGGCCGGGCGCTCGGTGAGCGACGAGGCAGGCGCCGCGGCGGTGATCGAGAAGATGCTGCGGGTCATGCTGCTGGCGCCGTTCCTGCTGATCCTGGGCGCGTGGCTCAAGCGCGGCGCGCAGGTGGCGACCGGCGCCGAGGCCACCAAGCTCACGATCCCGTGGTTCGCGATCCTGTTCGTGGTGGTGGCCGGCTTCAATTCGCTGCACCTGCTCTCCAAGCCGGTGCTCGACGCGATCCTGCTGCTGGACACGCTGCTGCTGGCCATGGCGATGGCGGCGCTGGGCCTACGCACCCACTGGGGCGCGATCAAGCAGGCCGGCGCGCGGCCGCTGCTGCTGGCCTTGATCCTGTGGGTGCTGCTGATGGGCGGCGGGTATCTGCTCAACATCGGGGTCATGGCGCTACTGGGCTGAACCGCGCCAGCCTTTGCCCTTGAACTTAGCTGTTGCTGTCGTTGCTTTTGAGCCGTTGCCGTTGCCGTTGCCGTTGCCGTTGCCGTCAGCTTTTGCTTTCCCTGTCTGAGCCGTAAAGCGAGCCGAGCATCGCAGGAAGGCAGGGCCGAAGAGTCGCCCTGTCTGAGCGAAGCGAGTTTGGGCGACGTGCCCTGACTTCCGAGAAGCGCAGGGAACCGCCGCGTAGCGGCGGATCGCGTCCGGCGAGTAGCGGTTTTGGTGACTTTTGCCGCGACAAAAGTCACTCGCGCCGCAGGCGCGAAAGCTCTGCAACTGTCGCGCTGCAAGCGCGAAGGCCTTGTCCTTGTCGTGCCATCGGCACGATGCCTTTCATCTCGGCGCGGTCGTTGGATCAAGCGCATCTCGAAGCGGAGGCCTGAAGCTGCATGCAGGATCAAGAGCTTTCGCGCCCTTGGGGCGCGACTTCCTTTTGTCGCGGCAAAAGGAAGCAAAACCACTACTCGCCGGTCCCAAAAGGGGATTGAAAACACGCGCCGATGCTGCGCATCGGTCCCCTGCGCTCCTCGCCTGATCGGGCACGGCGCCCAAACTCGCTTCGCTCAGACAAGGGCGCCTCTTCGGCCCGTTCAGGCTCCGGTGCTCGGCGCGCTTTACGGCTCAGACAGGTAAAGCAAAGAGCAAACGCCATGCAAAGCAAAAGCAAGTTCGAGCGTGATGCCGAAGCGGTCGCCTGGGACGCCCTCGCGACATCGGCCACCGGCTGGGCGAGCCACGTCCTGCGCGGCCTTGTCCAACTTGGTCGCCGAGGCAAGCTGCGCAATGGAACGCGTACCGCGTCACCGTGCATGTCGCCGGCTTCGACTTACCGCAGGACCAGCGCGAGGCGATGTTCGTTCCGCTCGCGCGGCCGGAGGCCGGCCTCGCATTCGCACCAAGGTGCTGAAGCGCTCTCAGCGGACCACAGGTCGCCCGACACGCACCGCTCGCCCGATCAGTCGGCCCGGTCCATCGACAGCTGCGTCGGATCCAGCACGACCTGCGCGATCGCGGTGCGCCTCCAGGTGTAGCTGATGTGCACTTTCCCATCGCGGGCCTGGATGACGGCCGGGTAGGAGAACTTCTCGCCGGGCGTGTTTTCCAGGGTGAGCACGCGGTGCCAATGCACGCCATCGTCGGACAGCGTCACGGCCAGCACGCCGCGCCCATCCCACCAGTCCTTCCCGCTGGTGGTGGGGTTATAGACCAGCAGCGAGCGCCCATCGGCCAGCTGCACGGCGTCGATGCCGGCGTTGGGGTTGTCCACGTCCAGCAGGGTCGGCGCGGTCCAGTGTGCGCCATGGTCGGAGGACCACAGGCTGGCGATGCGGTTCTGCTGGGTGCGTGCCAGCGCCTGCACGCGGCCGTCGGCATGCACCAGCAACGCGGGCTGGATCGCGCCGATCCGCGCGGGATCGTTGAGCGGACCGGTGCGCTGCCAGTGCGCGCCGCCATCGTCGGACCATTCCATGTGCAGGCGCCAGCCACCGTCCTCGGTACTGGACGGGGCGAGGATGCGGCCGCCGGCCAGTTGCATCGGCTTGTCCTTGATCGGGCCAAGGATGCCCTCGGGCAGGCGTCGCGGTGCGGACCAGTGGGCGCCATCGTCGGTGGAGGTGATGACCATGCCCCACCATTGGCGCGGATTGGGGCCGAGCTTGTAGTAGAGCTGCAGCGGGCCGTGGTCGGGCTGAAACAACACCGGGTTCCAGGCGGCGATCGGCTTGCCGTGCGCATCGACGCCGTCGGCCACGCGCACGGGCGTGGACCAGCCGCCCGAGTCGCGGCGCGCCAGCCAGATGCCCACGTCCGTCGCGCCTTCGTGGTCGCCGCCGAACCACGCGGCCAGCAGCACGCCGTCGCGGGTTTCCACCAGGGTGGAGGCGTGGCATTGCGGCGTGGGACAGACCAATTTTTCACGCGATACGACAGGGTCGACCGCGGCCGCCGATATGGGCGCGGACACCGCCAGCCATGCCATGGCGCACACCGCGGCACGCTGCCGGGAAAATCCATCTGGAATCACTTGGACACCTCCTGCAAACCCCTTGGAACGAGACGTTCCCCTCACGAGATCTCCCTTTGCCACGATCCTTCCGTCCCCTGTGCCAGGCGTGTGCGCCACCTCAACGGGTGGCGTCCTTCGGTGGGTCGATCCACACCGGCCGCGCCACGCCGGCGAGCTGTGGCGCGGCCGGCGTGTCCAGGTCGAAGACCACCACCGTGTTGTCGCCGGCCCGCTGCCAGGCGCCGGGGAAATACAGCGCCGCCTGCGGGCCGATCTTCCACACCCGGCCCAGGTTGTGGCCGTTGGCCCACAGCTGTCCCTGGCCGAAGGCGCGCGTGTCCAGGTAGGTGTCGCCGGGGTGGGCGATGCGCAGCGTGCCGCGATGGAACGCCGGGCCGGTGACCGGCTGCCGGGTCCAGCCACGCACCGCGCCCGGGTCGTCCATCGGCAGCGGGAAGGTGTCCCAGCCCTTCACTGGAACGCCGGCCAGGAACACTGGGCCGACCAGTCCGGCGCGACCATCGGCCAGGTGCGGGCCGTAGTTCACCCGGCCGGCGTTCTGCACCAGGACCTCCAGGGTGTGCTCGCCAGCGGGAATGTCGACGTCCACCTCGACCTGCTTGAGGCGGCGCTCGGCCGCACCAACGTCGCGGCGATCGACGTAGATCCGCGCCGCATCGCGTACTTCGCCCAGGTACAGCGCGCCGTGGACCGGACCGGTGACGCGGGTGCGGTAGAGGATGGCGCCGTAGGCCTGGCCGACCTGTTCCATCGGCAGCGGGTCGGCAGCGTGGTGCGGCGCGGGCAGGTTGTCCCAGAGCGAGGCCACTTCTTCCAGCCGCACCGTCGGCAGTGCCTGCAGCGGCGCCTGGGCTGGCAGGGGCAGCGGCGTGTGGCCGGTGGCCGTGGCGATCACCTCGCGGAACAGGGCGAACTTGGGCGTCGGCCGGCCCGCCTCGTCCAGCACCGCGTCGTAGTCGTAGCTGGTGGTGTCCGGCGCGTAGTGGTCGGCCGGGCCGCCCTGGAAGTTGGCCCCGGCCATGTAGCCGAAGCTGGTGCCGCCGATGAACATGTACAGGTTCACCGAAATCCCCTGCCCCAGCATCCAGGCCAGTTCATCGGCCTGCTGGCGCGCATCGGTGTGGGCGTGCGCCTCGCCCCAGTGGTCGAACCAGCCGGCCCAGTATTCGCCGGCCATGCGCGGCTGCCCGGGACGCGCCTTGGCCAGCGTCTCGAACGCGCCGCGCGCCTGCCCAGGGGCGAAGTTCACCGTCGCCAGTGTGTCGGGCAGCGTGCCGTTGGCCAGCATGTCCGCACCATCGGCGGTGAACAGCAGCGCCTGGTCGAAGCCGGCCTGGACCAGCATCTGCCGGGTATCGCGCATGTAAGCGTGGTCGTTGCCGTAGGAGCCGTATTCGTTTTCCACCTGCACCGCGACGATCGGCCCGCCATGACCGTTGAGCAGCGGCCGCACCTGGTCGGCCAGCGCCCGCAGGTAGCGCCGCTCGGCGGCGAGGAAGCGCGGATCGCGCGAGCGCACCTGCAGCGTGGGATCGGCGAACAGCCACGCCGGATAACCTCCGGCATCCCACTCGGCGCAGGCGTACGGCCCGGGACGCAGGATCACGTTCAGTCCCTGCGCGGCGGCGGCGCGCACGAAGGCGGCCACATCGTTGTTGCCGCTGAAGTCGAACCGCCCCGGCTGCGGCTCCACCGCATTCCAGAACACGTAGGTCTCCACCGTGTTGAGCCCCAGCGCGCGCGCCTTGCGCAGGCGGTCGTCCCAGTCCGCGCGCGCGATGCGCTGGAAGTGGATCGACCCGGAAATCACCTGGTAAGGCTGGCCGCCGCGTATGAAATGGTAGCCTTCGATGCCCAAGCGCGGCCACGTCGGCGTGGCGCCGAACGCCGGTCCGGCCAATGCCGCCAGCAGCAGCGCCAGTCCGAACAACGTCAACGCCAGTCGCGCCAGCGCGGTGTGACGCCATCCAGCCATCATGCGAACGACGGCGGCAGGTCTTTGCCCGAGGCGCCGAAGGCCTTGTTCGGCTCAGGCCCCATCACGAAGGACAGCGTGCCGCCGGCGGCCAGGTCGGCATGCTTGAGCCAGCTGCGCGTGGTCGGCGCCCCGTTCCAGGCCAGCGACTGCACATAGACGTTCTTGTCGCTGTTGCCGCTAACCTCGATGCGCAGGGTCTTGCCTTGGCCCACGTCCACCGTGGCGCCGTCGAACAGCGGGCTGCCGACCACGTAGTGGCCACTGACCGGATCGACCGCGTACAGGCCGAGCGCGCTGAGCACGAACCACGCGCTCATCTGCCCGCAGTCCTCGTTGCCCGACAGGCCATTGCGCGCATCGTGGTATTGCTCGACCAGCAGCCGGCGGACCATGGCCTGGGTCTTGTAGGCCTGTCCCGCATAGGCGAACAGATAGGCCACGTGGTGGCTGGGTTCGTTGCCATGCGCGTACTGGCCGACCAAGCCATCGATGTCCGGCGGCGCATCGGGGGGCAGCTCGGAGCTGGTGGTGAACAGTTCCTCCAGCTTGGCGGCAAACACCTCGCGACCGCCGAACAATTCCATGTAACCGTACAGGTCGTGCTGGTTGAGGAAGGTCGCCTGCCAGGCGTTGGACTCGGTGAAGTCGCGCCACCGCTTGCTGTGGCCAACCGCGCGCGGATCGAACGGCTGCGCCCAGCTGCCGTCGGACAGGCGCGGCTGCATGAAGGTGCTCTTGCGGTTGAACAGGTTGCGGTAGTTGCGCGAACGCTCGCGCAGCTTGCGCGCCTCGCCATGGGCGCCGGCTGCGTCGGCCAGGTGCGACACGGCCCAGTCGTCGTAGGCGAATTCGAGCGTGCGGCTGACCGCCTCGTCGACCTTGTCGCTGGGGATATACCCCAGCTCGCGGTACAGCGCTAGGCCATGAAAATCGTCGTCCATCGCACGCTTGCGGTACTGCTTCCACGCGGTCTTGTAGTCGATGTCGGTGAAGCCCTTGGCGTGCGCCTCGGCGATCACCACCGCCGAGTGGTAGCCGATCATGCAGTCGGTTTCCACGCCTTGCAGCGGCCAGATCGCCACGCCGGCAGGCGACTGGCCGTTGCCGCGCACCAGGCATTGCACCAGGTCGGGCACGCGCGCGGACTGGACCAGGGTGAACAACGGATGCAGCGCGCGGTAGGTGTCCCACAAGGAATAGGTGCTGTAGTTGTGCTGGCCCTGCGGCAGCTGGTGCACCTGCAGGTCCATGCCGCGGTAGCGGCCATCGACGTCACTGAAGAGCGAGGGCGCGATGCAGGTGTGGTAGAGGCTGGTGTAGAACACGCGCCGGTGAGCATCGTCCTCGGTCTGCACGCGGATGCGACCCAGCTCGGCTTCCCAGGCCTGCACCGCCTCGGCATGCACGCGGGCGAAGTCGAAGTCCGGCAGCTCGGCATCCAGGTTGGCCAGCGCATTTTCCGCACTCACCGCCGAGACGCCCACCTTGACCAGCAGCGGGCCTTCGCCGGCATCGGGGTAATGCAGCGCGGCCTTCAAGCAGGTGCCCGCCGACTGCGTGGTGCCGTCGGCCAGGGGCGCATCGTCGCTGTAGAGCTGGGCGCTGGCGAAGGGGCGCGACAGGCGCATGGCGAAGTAGATGTAGCGACCGCTGGCCCACTGGTGCACGCGGCGCCCGCCCATCAAGGTCTGCGCATCGACCACCTGCAGGGTGGCATCGCTGACACGCGTGGGCACGCCCGGACGGTCCTGCATGCCGTGGAACAGATCCAACAGCAGGTGACCGGCCGCGCCCTTGGGGAAGTGGTAGCGATGCAGGCCGGCGCGCTGTGTCGCGGTCAGCTCTGCGTGGATATTGTCGTCCTGCAGGCGCACCAGGTAGTAGCCGGGCGAAGCGGCCTCGTCGTCGTGGTCGTAGCGCTGGCGGTAGCCGCTGTCGGGGTCGTCCAGTTCCCCCGGTTTCAACTGCACGGGCCCGGTGGACGGCATCACCAGGAAATCCAGCATGTCGCCGATGCCGGTGCCCGACAGGTGGGTGTGCGAGAAGCCCATGATCGAGTGGTTGTCGGTGTGGTAGCCGCCACACGAATCCCACACCGCGTTGTAGGTGTCCGGGCTGAGCTGGACCATGCCGAAGGGCAGCGTCGCGCCGGGGAACACGTGCCCGTGCCCACCGGTGCCGATGAAGACATCCACGTGGCGGGTCAGATCAGGCTCCACGCGGCGATCGGCAGGCAGCGCGTAGTTGCCGGCGCGGGCGAAGGCGCGGCCGGCCAGTCCGGTACCGCTGAGCAGGGCCAGGGCGATGGCGCCCTGCAGGAACGTGCGTCGTGTGGCCATTGCGAAGAAGTCCTCGTGGAGCGGTGTTGGTGTGGGAGCCGCCATGGCGGCGATGGCGGACACGGGAAGTCCCATCGCCCCCCCTGGTGGTGCCCGCGGATCAGGCGCGCAGCAGTTGCGGCCGGGTCTGGTGGAGATGGACGACGAGTTCGCCGAACAGCGTGTTGGCCCAGGCGAACCAGGCGCGGGTGAAGTGCGACGGGTCGTCCTGGTCGAACGCCTCGTGCATGAAACCGGTGCCGTTGTCGGTGGTCTTGAGCCACTGCAGGCACTGGCGGATCTGCGCGTCGTCGTCGCTGGTGAAGGCGTACAGGATGATCGCCATCGGCCAGATCATCCGCAGGCCCTCGTGCGGGCCGCCGATGCCCTGCGCCGCCGTGCCCTGGAAGAAATACGGGTTGCGCGGGCTCCAGGCCAGCGCGCGGGTGCGCTGGTAGACCGGGTCGTCGCGGTCGACGCAGCCCAGGTAGGCCAGGCTCAGCAGGCCCGGCGCGTTGGCGTCGTCCATGAACAGCTGGTTGCCATAGCCGTCGACTTCGTAGGCCCAGTGCGTGCTGCCGTCGGCATCGCGCTGCAGGCCGGCCTTGCGCGTGGCCTGTTCCACCTCGTCGGCCAGGGCGCGGCACTGCGCGGCGAAGTCCGCATCGTGGTGGATCGCCGCGCTCATCTGCGCCAGTTGGCGCAGCACGGTCACCGCGAACAGGTTGGCCGGCACGAACAGCGGATACAGGCAGGCGTCGTCGGACGGGCGGAACATCGAGTGGATCATCCCGTTGGGCCGGGTCGGATTGCCGTAGCCGTCCAGGAACTGGCTCTCGGTCGGGATCGGCGAGGGACGCTGGAAACGATAAGGCCCCGGGCCATCGGTGCGCTGCTGCTCGCGGAAGGTCCGCACCACCAAGCCCATCGCCGCGCGCCAGTCGTCATCGAACGGCGCGGTGTCACCGGTCGCCTGCCAGTAAGCGTGTGCCAGGCGGATCGGATAGCACAGCGAGTCGACCTCCCATTTGCGCTCGCCCACGCCGGGTTTCATCTCGGTGTCGTCGCTGACCGCCCACTTGAGCCGCTGGCCATGAGGATCGGGCAGGAAGGCATTGGCATAGGGATCGATGCGGATGCACGCGGCCTGGCGCTGGATCAGGCCATGGAACATGCGCCGCAGCGCCTTGTCGCCGCGCGCGAGGGGAATGTAGGGATGCACCTGGGCGGAGGAATCGCGCAACCACATCGCGTCGATGTCACCGGTGATGACGAAGGTGTCCGGCTTGCCGTTGAAGGTGCCGATCTCCACCGTGGTATCCAGCGTGTTGGGGTAGCAGTTCTCGAACAGCCAGGCCAGCTTGGGATCGGCGATGCCGGCCTTGACCGTGCGCAGCTGACGCTCGACCGCTTCGGAGGTGAAACGGCGCTTGCCCGGTGCCGGGCGCTGGCTGGTCAATCCCGTGGAGGTGACCGAAGCGGCGGCCCAGCCTGGCAGGGCCGCGGCCATCAGGCCAGTCCCGGCGCTGGCGCCAAGCAGTTGCAGGATGTCGCGACGGGTGGTCATGGGTCTCTCCTGGAACGGGATGGCGCGGGCCATGCCGCGCCAGGACACGGACTTACTTGGGCAGCACGGCGCTGCCGGTGATCGAGAAGGCGACATCCCCGCCAGGCGCGCCGGTGCCGGGTTGACCACCACCGACGAACACGCGGTAGTCGCCGGGCTGGACCGCGCGGTCGCCATTGGCGGCCACGCTGCTGAGCGCACGCGCATCCAGCGCGAAGGTCAGCGTGTGCGACTCACCCGGCTTGAGGTGCACGCGCTGGAATCCCACCAGGCTGCGCAGGGGCGCGCCGTCTGCCTGCGGTGGGACCAGATAGACCTGGGCCACCTCGTCGCCGGCCCGCGCGCCGGCGTTGCGCACGGTGGCGGTCACCCGCAGCGACTGCCCGGCGCGCAGCGTGGTGGTCGACAGCTGCGGCGCGCCATAGGTGAAGCGCGTATAGCTCAGCCCGTAGCCGAACGGATATAGCGGCGTACCGGTGAAATAGCGATAGGTGCGGCCCTGCATGTCGTAGCTGATGTATGGCGGCAGCTCGCGGGTGGAATGGTAGAAGGTCACCGGCAGGCGCCCGCCGGGACTGATGTCGCCGGCCAGCGCCTGGGCCACCGCGGTGCCACCGGACTGGCCCGGGTACCACGCGGCGATGATGGCGTCGGCATTCGCCTTGGCCCAGTTCAAAGCCACCGCGCCGCCGCTCATCAGCACCACGACCAACGGCTTGCCGCTGGCCTTGGCGCGGGCCAGCAACGCCTCCTGGCTGGCCGGCAGGCCAAGGTGGGTGCGGTCGCCGCCGTCGAATCCGGGCACGTCCACTTGCAGCTCCTCGCCCTCCACATCGGGCGAGAGGCCGACGAAGGCCACCACCGCGTCGGACTGCGCGATGGCCGCATCGGCCTGGGCCAGCTGGGCGTCGGCAGGCGCCAGCCACTCCAGGCGCAGCCCCTGGTCCTGGCCGCGGTGCTCGATCTCCAGGCGCAGGTCGTGCGGGCGGGTATCGTCGAAGTGCAGCGTGACCTGCACGTTGCGGCCGTCGGCGTTGTGCACCCCTGCGGCCACGGGCTTGTCCTCGGCGTTGCCGGCGATCACGCGCTTGCCGTCCACGTACAGACGCACCGGGTCGTGGCCACTGCAGTCGAAGCAGCGCGCCACGCGCACGGCCAGGGTGTAGTCGCCCGCGGCCGGCGGCAGCAGCTGCCCGGTCCAGCGCACCGCGTACCGGTCCGGGTCCACGCCCGGTGCCGGCGCCACGTGGTCCCAGTTGAACATCACCACCCGGTCCTGGCGCACCACCTTGGGCGTGCCGGCAAAGTCCAGGTTGTCGAAGTACTCGCCCTTCAAACCTGGCTGGCCATCGCTGCGCAGCGCGGTCTCGGGAATGGTGCCGGGCACCTGCGCGGCCAGCGCCGCGCCCTGCGCGTAATGCACCCGGTCGGCGCCGAAGCGCGCGCGCAGGCCCAGCAGCGGGGTGACTGGATTGGCCGAAGTGCCCTGGTAGTTGGCTTCCAGCGCGGTCAGCGCGTCGGCGTCCGGGCCGATCACCGCCAGCCGCGTCCCCGGCTTGAGCGGCAGCACGCCGGCGTCGTTCTTGAGCAGCACCAGCGATTCCTGCGCGGCCTTCAACGCCAGGGCCTGGTGGGCCGGGCTGTCGATGTCGGCCGCGCCCAGGTGGGCATAGGGGTCCGGGCGCTGCGGATCCAGTTCGCCCAGCCGGTAGCGGGCGGTGAACAACCGCACCAGGGCGCGGTCCAGCGCGGCCTGGTCCACCTCGCCACGGGCGATGGCCTGAGTCAGGCTGGCGTTGGCATGGCCGCAGTTGAGGTCATGCCCGGCCTTGAGCGCGGCGGCCGCCGAGCCGGCGTTGTCCAGGGCGAAATGGTGAAAGTGGGTCATGTCATCGATGGCGTCGCAGTCGGACACCACGAAGCCGGTGAACCCCCAGTCGCGCCGTGCCTTGCCATTGAGCAGCCACTCGGCCGCGCACACCGGCGTGCCGTGCAGCGCGTTGTAGGCGCACATCACCGACTGGGCCTGGCCCTGCACCAGCGCGGCGCGGAAGGCGGGGGTGTAGGTCGCCTCGATGTCGCGCGGCGAGGGGTCGGCATCGAACCCGTGCCGGCCGGGCTCCGGCCCGCTGTGGGCGATCATGTGCTTGGGCGTGGCGATGGCGCGTGGATGCTCCAGGTCATCGCCCTGCAGGCCCTGGACGAAGCCGACCGCCAGCTGCCCGGTCAGGGTCGGGTCCTCGCCGTAGGTCTCCATGCCCCGGCCCCAGCGCGGGTCGCGCAGGATGTTGATGTTGGGCGACCAGATGGTCAGGCCCTGGTAGCGGGTGTGGTCGTGTCCAGGCCCACCGGCCAGGTTGAACTTGGCGCGCGCCTCGGTGGAGACCACCGTGCCCACGTCCTTGAGCAAGGGCGCATCCCAGGTCGCGGCCAGGCCGATGGCCTGCGGGAACACCGTGGCCGTGCCGTTGCGGGCGATGCCATGCAGGCCTTCGCTCCACCAGTCATAGGCCGGGACGCCCAGCCGCGGGATGGCCGGGGCCGCGCTCATGCTCTGGGCGACCTTTTCTTCCAGCGTCATCCGTGCCACCAGCGCGGTGGCGCGGTCCTGGGCCTGGTCGGCCAGCGCCGCCGGCATGACGGCCAGCAGCGTGGCCAGCGTGGCCAGGCGCGAGGCGGGCCGGCGCTTCACTTGGCCTGCGCCGGTTCGGCCGGGGCGCCTTGCAGGGTCGAGGCCACGTCACGCAGCTGCAGCCCGGCCCTGAGCGCGTCCAGCGATGCGCTGCTGCGCACGTGCACCGTCGCAGGCGTACCGGGCAGCAGGTCGAAGGCGTTGTCCGAGAGCGTGGCGTCGATGTCGCCGAAGGACAGCCACAGCTCGCGCGCCAGCACCGGGCTGGTCAGCGTGACCGCATAGCCGCCCTGCTCGGCCTGCCACTGGGCGGCCACCTGCGGGATCGGCAGGTCCAGGTGCTTGGCCGCGTCGAAGTACACGCTCTGCCGCGACAGCACCGTGTCCCCATCCAGCAATTCGAACACCGCCAAGCTGGTCTTCGGGTCGGCGCCCTTGAGCAGGTCGGCGTCGGCGAACTGCCCAAGCTGGGTGCTGCTCAACGCCGGCAGCGTCAACCCATGGGTGTCGGTGGACAGCAGCTTGCCGTGGAAGTCCATCACCCGTACGCGCCAGCGTGCGGCCAGCGGTGTGGTGCGGTCGGAGACCAGGGCCACGTGGGTCTGTCCGTCCTTGCGCAGCGCGGCGACCAGCTCGGGCGCGAAGAAACGCCGCGCGTGGTACTGCAGCGCCTTCCAGCGGCCCTCGTAGTCCACGCTGGACCAGGAAATCACCGGCCACACGTCGTTGAGCTGCCAGAACAGCGTGCCCATCGTGCGTGGACGCGAGGCGCGATGGTGTTCGGCCGCGATCTGGATGCCTTCGGCCTGCATCAGCTGGCTCAGGTAGACCAGGCTGGCAAAGTCCTTGGGTTCGCCGAATTCGCGGCGGATGTAGAGCAACTGGCGCGCGTTGCCACGGCCGTGGTCCCACTTCTGGTGGGCCTTGATGGCCGGCGTCTCCAGGCTGAGCGGGCCGTCGCCGGCGAAGTCACGCACGGTGCGCATGTCCGGGAAGGACTGCAGGCCATACTCGGACATGAAGCGCGGGGTGACGTCCATGTACTGGGTCACCGGATAGGCCGGGCCACCCCAGACCTGCCAGTAATGCATGTCGCCGTCGTCGGCCTGGTTGGCGTCGGTGTCCAGGTCGGTGCCGGGCGAGGTCGCCCAGTACGGCACGTTCGGGGAATAGCGGGTCACCACATCGCGCAGGACCGAGCCGAACAGGTTGTCCATGCCGCGCTCGATGCGGCTGCGTTCGGCCGGATCGATCGACGCCTGCAGCTTGGCGCTGTCGCCCATGCCCTCCCAGCCGACCTGGACCTCGTTGTTGCCACACCACAGCACGATGCTGGGATGGTCGCGCAGGCGCATGACCTGGTCGATCGCCTCCTGCCGGGTGTTCTCGCGGAAGGCGCGGTCATAGGGCGGGATGCCGCCGCCGAACATGAAGTCCTGCCAGACCATGATGCCCAGTTCGTCGGCCGTCTCGTAGAAGCGGTCGCTCTGGTAGATGCCGCCGCCCCAGATGCGCACCATGTTCATGTTGGCATCGCGGGCATCCTGCAGGGTGCGGCGGATCGTGGCCTCGGTGACCCGGCTGGAGAAGCTGTCCAGCGGGATCATGTTGGCGCCCTTGGCGAAGATCGGGATGCCATTGATCACGAACTCCATGCCGCGGCCCCACTGGTCCTTCTCCCGGCGCAGCTCCACGCTGCGCAGGCCGGTCACGCGGCGCGCCTGCTGGGTATCGCCGGCGGCATCGGTGAGGCGGGCCACGAAGGTGTAGCGATCCTGCGCGCCATAGCCAGCCGGGAACCAGCGGCGCGGATGGGCGATGCGCACCGGCAGATCGATCCGGTTGCGGCCCGGGTCGAGCACGCGCTGCTGGGTGAAGGTGGTGACCGGCTTGCCGTCGGGATCGAGCACCTGCAGTTCCACCGTGGCCGTCCCGCCCCGCGTGGCCTGCACGGTGAGCTGGGCCTCCAACTGGGCCGCCTCGGCATCCACGCGCCGCTGGTCCACGTGCAGGTCATCCACGCGCGCCTCGTCCCAGGCCTGCAGCGCCACCGGCTTCCATGGGCCGGCGGTGACCAGACGCGGGCCCCAGTCCCAGCTGAAGTGGTACGGCGCCTTGCGCAGATAGATGGAACTGTTGCGTCCGGCCGGCTCGTCGCCGAAGGCCGAGTCATACGTGCCCGGCAGGGTGTAGGGCTGCTTGGCCAGCCATGGGCGCAGGGCTTCGATCGGCGAGCGGAAGGTGATCTGCAGGGTGTTGGCGCCGCGCTTGAGCAGCGGCTTGGCATCCACCGTCCAGCGCCGGAACATGTTGTCGGCGTCGAGCACCTTGTGCCCGTTGAGCGTGACCTGGGCCAGCGTGTCCAGGCCTTCGAACACCAGTTCCACATGCTGGCGCGCCAGGGTGTCGGCATCGACGTCGAACTGGGTGCGGTACTGCCAATCGCTCAGGCCCACCCACTGCACCTTGGCCTCGTTGTCGCCCTTGAACGGATCCGGCATCAGGCCGGCGGCCATCAGATCGGTCTGGACCACGCCAGGCACCTGCGCCTTGACCCATTGCGCCGCCTGCGGGTGGTCCTTGGCCTGGGCCTGTCCGGGGGCCAGGCGCAGCTGCCAGCCGGCATCGAGCATGCGCGTGGTCGGCGCGGCGGCCTGGGCCGGGCCCAGCCCGGCCAGCAGGCCGAAGCCCAGCATCACGCGTGGCAGCAGGGACGGAAGGCGGATCGACATGAGCAAGGGACTCCTTGGGTTCAGTGCGCGCCGGCCGGCGGCGCGGACGAGGCCGGGATCAGGTGGACCGCGCCAATCGCATACAGCGGGCCGGTGATCGGGGCGGTATAGCGCAGGCACAGGGCGTGGGTCCCGCTGCGGGGCGTCATGGCGGCCTCCAGCGGAAACTGTTCGCCCAGCGTGTCGCCATCGGGCAGCGGGATGCGCGCCAGCAGCGGCCCATCGCACTGGTCCTGGTAGATCTCCAGCGCGCCGCGCGGGGTCTTGCCGGCGTACTGCACGACCTTGGACTGGTCGTGGGCCAGGCCGAAATTGCGCGCCAGCCGCGCTGCTTCCACGCGCAGCGTGCCGATGTGGTCCAGCGACCGCTTGGGCGTCATCCAGCAGGCGTGGAACAGGTCCACGTCGAACACCGGGGTGTCGGCGGCGGTCAGGTCCGGCAGCAGCGGCAGGCGCAGGCCCAGCGCCCCTTCCGGGCAGGCCAGTAACGCGTGGCTGGCAATGGTCAGGCCCACGGCATCGTCGAAGCGCCGCGTGCGCGTGGACGCCAGCGGCAGGCCGGTGTCGGAGAACACCGCCGCGTTGACGGTCACCGGCAGGGTGACCGGCACCGGCGCGTCGTAGCGCGGCGAGTCCATCGTCGGCGTGCTGCCATCGGTGGTGTAGTGGATCTGGCCGACGTGCACCTGGTTGTCGAGCACCACCTTGGCCGGCTGGCCTTCGCGCGCGGCGGCCGCCTCGTCCTGCAGGGCGATGTCGGCGGCGAAGGCCGTGTCGCTGGCCTGGATGTCCAACTGGCGATAGCGCTGCAGCTGCGCCGGCAGGCGCGCCAGGAAGCCCTCCCAACCGCGCGCCGAGGTCGGCGACCAGGCGATCTCGGCCACCGCATCCAGACGCGGGAACAGGGCGTGGTCCACATGCCACGGCGAGGTCACGTATTCGGTCCACAGCGCCCCCTGCACGCCCAGGACATGATGGCGCTGGTCGGCGGTGAGCTCGGTCGGCACCGGGTCGAAGCCGTAGACCTTGGACAGCGGCAGCACGTCGCGCTGACCCGCGGGCTCGTCGGCCCGTCCGGTTTGCGGATAGTTGAAATACATCCAGCCGGCAGGGGCCAGGACCACGTCGTGGCCCTTGCGCGCCGCATCGACCGCGCCGTCGACCCCGCGCCAGGACATCACCGAAGCGTTGTCCGGCAGGCCGCCTTCCAGGATCTCATCCCAACCGATCAGGCGCCGGCCGTGCGCGCTCAGGTAAGCGGCCAGCTGCGCGTTGAACCAGCCCTGCATCGCGTGGGCATCCTTGACGCCCAGGCGCTTCATCTGCGCGCGGATGGACGGCGAGGCTTCCCACTGATCCTTGATCGCCTCGTCGCCGCCGATGTGGATGTAGGTCGAGGGAAACAGCGCCAGCACTTCGTCCAGGACGTGCTCGATGAACTGCATGCTGCGCGCATCGGTGGACAGCAGATAGGGATTGACGCCCCAGTCCACGCCGACCTGGGCCTTTACGCCATCCACCCCGACCTGGTCGGGATAGGCGGCCACCGCCGCCTGCATGTGCCCGGGCATGTCGATCTCGGGCAGCACGGTGATGTGGCGCGCGGCGGCGTAGGCCACGATGTCGCGCACCTGATCCTGGGTGTAGAAACCACCGACCCGCTGCGGCACGTCCTGGGTGCCCGCGCCCGGCGGCGTGCGCCAGGCACCGACGTCGGTGAGCTTGGGATAGCGCTTGATTTCCAGGCGCCAGCCCTGGTCGTCGGTCAGATGCCAGTGGAACACGTTGAGCTTGTGCTCGGCCATCGCGTCCAGGACGTGCTTGATCGTGTCCACGTCCATGAAGTGGCGCGACACGTCCAGGTGCTGCCCGCGCCAGGCGAAGCGCGGCCAGTCGCGAATCTGCACCACCGGCACCTGCGCCGCACCGTGTCCGCCATCGCTGGTCAGCAGCTGCCAGGCGGTCATCGCCCCGTAGTACACGCCGGCCGCATCGCGCGCGGTCACCGTGAGGCCTTTGGGCGTGACGTTCAGCGCATAGCCTTCGGCCTGGGTGACCGGGGCGTTGGCGTCGGGCTGCAGGCGCAGGCTGCCGGGCGTCGGCGTGGTCTCGGCCCGCACCGACAGCACCAGCCCGCGCGTACGCTGGATCAGCGCGGCCAACTGATCGGCGCTCTGCCGGGTCTGGGCGTCATCGACGGGGATGGAGATCACCGTGCCGGCGCCGATCTCCAGACGACCCTGACCGGGCGTGAGCTGGACTGGCGCGGGGATCAGCGACAGCGGTGCCGCGACGGCGGCGTCGGTCGCCGCGGGTGCCGGGCCTGACCCAGGCTGTGGCGCGCGAGCGCAGGCCACCAGGGCCAACCCCAGCACGAGCGCGGACCAGCGTGGCAGGCGACGCAGACGGAACGAGCAGGACGACATCGGCAGCTCCAATAAAAAAAAGCGGCGCCCGGGACCAGAGGCCACAGGCGCCGTCACCACACAGTTTACGGATGCACGACCGGCAGCAGGTCCCACACCTTCGGATCCTCGGCGCCCAGCACCCAGCTGCTGAAGCCTTGCAGGTCGTATTGCTTGACCAGCGCATAGCGCGCCTGGAACGACTTGGCGTCCGGCATGAAGACCCACTCGCGCATGTCGTCGCGGTAGAAGTAGTACCAGCTCTCCTGCTCGCGCGCGTCCCACTGCACATCGACGTGCTGCTCGATGGCCAGCGGCATGGACTCATCGAAGTCGATGTAGGTGCCCATGATGTTGGAGGCCTCGGTGCCGTCTTCCTTCACCGGGTTGCCGGTGTACCAGCGGTAACCGTAGGTGGCGATGCCCAGCGACAGCTTCTCCTTGGGGATCTGCGTGAGCGCGTAGTCCAGGTGCATCTTCATCCACGGCATGCCGTCGACCGGGCCGGGCGTGGTCCAGCGGGTGTGCTGGTCGTAGGTCATCAGGCTGACCAGGTCGGTGGCCTTGGCCAGCCCGGCCAGGTCGTAGGCCCCACGCCAGTATTCCCACATCCACTTGGAGAATTGTCCGCGGCCCGAACGCCCCGGTGCGTTGGGCACCACCGCCACCGAGAGTTTCATGCCGGCCTTGTGCAGGGCATCGGCGGCCTGGCGCGCCATCAGGGTGAAGGCATCGCGGTCGGTCCAGGCGATGTTCTCGAAATCGAACTGGAACCCGTAGTACCCGTTGTCGCGACCGGCCTGAACCATCGAGGCGATCATCCGTGCCTTGGCGTCCTCGTCGTGCAGCAGCTGGTGGAAGCCCGCGCGCGTGGTGGTCATCGAGATGATCGGCATCACCGGCACCTGATGCTTGCGGGCGATGGCGTACACGTAGTCGTTGGGCGCGCCGTTGACCAGGCCACGCTGGTCCACGCCGTACCAGGTGGGCACCAGCATGTCGATCTTGTCCACATGGGCGACGAAGGCGTTGACCGACTTCTGGGTCTCCATCAGGTAGAACAGCGCACTGGGCGTGGCGGCGGAGGCGAACGGAGCGGCCAGCGTGCACAGCAGCGCGAGCCAGAGCGAGGAGAGGATCTTCATCAGGGCGTGGAGGGACTCGTTGGGGTGGTCAGGTCGATGCGGAACACATAGGCGTGCGCGCCCACGGGCTTGGCCGGCAGGTGCAGCAGCAGGCCGTCGGCGCGCTGCTCGAAGGCGATCTTGCGGCGGTCGCCCAGCAGGGTCACCGCGCGCACGCCATCGGCGGCGCTCAGCGAATGGATCAACGCCCGGCCGTCTTCCGGCCACGCCATCTCGATCGCGTACAGGTGCCCGTCGTGGGTGGTGAAGCGGAAGTCCTGCGCGGTGTAGGGCTTGGTCTTGGTGTCGTTGAACGTACCGCCTTCCACCTCGGTCGGGCCTTCGCCATAGACGCGCCACGGGCGGCTGCCGTAGATCGCCTCGCCATTGGTCTTCAACCACGCCCCGATGGCCAGCAGGATTTCGCGCGCCGGGTCGGGAATGGTGCCATCGGCGCGCGGCCCGATGTTGAGCAGCAGGTTGCCGTTCTTGGACACCACGTCGGCCAGCATGTGGATCAGGAACGTCGGGCTCTTGTAGGTGTCGTGCTCGATGTAGCCCCACGAGGCGTTGCTGATCGAGGTATCGGTCTGCCAGGTCGTGGGATGGATACCGGTGAGCTGGCCACGCTCGATATCCAGCGTGCCGGCGCCGGGCGGGAACGCGCCCAGCTTGTAGTTCACCACCGCTCCGCCGCGGGCGGCCGCGCTGTTGTAGTAGTAGGACAGCATGGTCGGCAGGGTCGCGCGAAAGGTCGGGTGCGCGATCCACCAGTCGAAATAGATCAGGTCGGGATGGTAGCGATCGATCAGCTCGGTCGTGCGCGCCAGCCAGTCCTCGCGGAAGGCCTGCGACACCGGCGTCCAGTCGTAGGCCACCTCGCCATCATCCTTGCCGGCCTCCAGCTGACGCAGCTGCGCCGGCCCGTACAGGCCCGCATAGCGCGGATCGTTGACGTCCGAGTCGAAGTGGCGGCCCCCATCGAAGAACCAGTCGTGCTCGGCCCGGTGCGAAGAAAGACCGAAATGCAGGCCCTGCGCGCGGATCGCGGTAGACAGCTCACCGAGCAGGTCGCGCCGCGGCCCCATCTTGACCGCCGTCCAGTCCGACAGGTGCGAGTCGTACAGGGCGAAGCCGTCGTGATGCTCGGCCACCGGCACCACATAGCGCGCGCCGGCCTGCTTGAACAGCGCCGCCCAGGCATCCGGATCGAAGCGCTCGGCCTTGAACTGCGGGATCAGGTCCTTGTAGCCGAACTGCGCCTGCGGTCCGTAGGTGTCGATGTGATGCGTGTAGTCCTTGTCACCCTGCAGGTACATGTTGCGCGAGTACCACTCGCTGCCGAAGGCAGGCACCGAGAACACGCCCCAGTGGACGAAGATCCCGAACTTGGCATCCTGGTACCAGGTGGGCGTGGTGTAGCCGCGCAGCGAAGCCCAGTCCGGACGGAACGGGCCGGTGCGGGCGCCGGTCTCGGCCTCTTGCACCAAACGCTGGCGCTCGGGTGCGTACTTGGAGGTGGCCTGCTGCCACTGGGCATCGAAATCTTCGGGTGTCAGCCTGTCGGCCGTGGCCGCCGTCTGCGACGCAGGTTGCGCGGCCGAGGCCGAGGCCATCGCCAGGGCGGCCGCCAGCGCGAGCGCGCACCGTGCCGTCCTATCGATCGTGCCTGAGGGGCCGGATCGATCCACGCGGGTCCGGAAGCGGTTGGTCATGGCTGCACTCCTCTTGCAGGCCCCCGCCGGCCTTGGCCCGGCGCGAGCCGTGGATGGGGGAAACACGCCGGCTCATGGCTTCATACCATCGCCGGCTTGCACCCGGTCGGGCTCCACAGGTCACTGCCCTTGTAACTTTGAATCCATCAGCAAAAAAAGGCGCGCCACCGGGGGGAGGGTCCGGTGACGCGCCGCACATCAGAACTTGAAGTTGAGCTGCGCCTGGAAGCCGCGACCGCTCTTGTACATGCCGATGGGCGCGTACTTGACCTCGTTGTACCAGTAGTAGGTGGAATCCAGCAGGTTGGTGGCGCTGAAGCTGACCCCCATCCAGTCGTTGATCTGGTAGGAACCGGTCAGGTCCAGCTGCTTGTACTCGTCGGTGAAGACCTGCGAATTCAGTCGGCCCACCTGGGTGAAGTACTTGGAGCGGTAGCTGTAGTTCACGCGCGCGGTGAACGGGCCATGCTCCCAGTACGGGATCACGTTGTAGGTGTTGCGCGACAGGTAGGGCAGGTTCAAGCCGGTGCTGGCATCGGCTTCGGCGTAGGTGTAGTTGGCCTGCAGACCGAATCCGTAGCCGTAGGCCTGCTGGTAGTTCAGCGAAGCACCCTTGACCTTGGCGCCGGAGGCGTTGATCGGGCGGGTCACGGTATAGGGCTGGTCGACGATGTTGTAGGCCGGATCGCTGAGCACTTCCGTCGTCGTGGTGGTGACGATGTAGGAACTGATATCGCGGTAGAACACCTCGGCCGACAGCATGCTGGACGGAGCGAAGTACCACTCGGCGGCCAGGTCGTAGTTGGTGGACTGGTACGGATCCAGGTCCGGGTTGCCGCCGCTGGCGGTCAGGTCGCCGGTGGAGCTATTGAGCGAGAACGAACCGGCCAGGTCGCTGTAGCGCGGGCGGGCGATCACCTTGGCCGCGGAGAAGCGCACCACCTTGTCCTCGTCCAGGTCATAAGCAAGGTTGAAGCTCGGCAGCGGCTTGTAATAGTGCTTGTTGCTCTGCAGGAGGGTGTAGGTGCTGCCGCCGTCGTTGGTCTGGTAATACTGCGACTTGTCCTTGGTATCGGCGTAACGCAGGCCGAGGTTGCCGCGCCAGCCGCCCGACTCGAAGTTCAGCTGGGCGTACAGGTCGTTGGTGATTTCCTTGACGTCGTAGATCTGGCCGTACTTGGTCGTCATCGCCCCTTGCGGTAATCCGCGCAGGTAGGACAGCACCGAGTTGAGATTGGCCGTGGGCCAGTTGGCCAGGTCCGAGCTGGCATGCAGGCCGTCATACAGGCCGCCGGGCGTGGTGCCTGGATTGAATTCGGTCAGCAGGACGTCCTGATCGGCAAAGATCGAGCTGCCGCGCGAGTCCTGACCGTTGTCGTGATTGATGTACTTGTAGCCGAACTGCAGCTTGTTCAGCGGACCCCAGTCGAGGTCGCGCGCTGCGTCGAACTGGAAGTACCGCTCCTTGTCCTCAGTCGTGGTGTATTCCACGCCACCGGCCTGTTGGCCAGTCTTCAAGCCCCAGTTCGACGCGCTGTTGTCGTCGTAGGTCACCCCAGTGCTGGTCCCGTCGTAGTTGAAGTTATAGCCACCGTTCTGCAGCAGGAACTTCATCAGGTACTCGGGGTTCTTGCCGCCGGTGGCCTTGGTGGTACCCACCTGCGACGTGAACACCCACTTGTCGCCGTACCAGTCATGGCGCAGGTTCAAGCTCTTGGTCTTGACTTCGCTTTCGCGGTAGTTGGTATCCAGCTGCGCGTAGGGCTGGTTGCCGTTGCCGGCGCCGTCGGTCACCGTCGCGGCCGTCACGTAGCCGTTGTTGACGGTCAGGTCGGTGATCTTGTCCTGGTCGCCGCAGCCCGGGCAGACATAACGCGACTCACTGAAATTGTTGTACTTGCCCTTGATGTACACGCCAGTGAGGTTGAATTCGTTCTGGTCGTTGGGCTTCCACTGCAGCGCGCCCTGCAGACCATCACGCTGGCGGGTCTGCTGGAAGTAGGAGCTGTTGATGCCGACCGGGATCTTGGCCGTCGCGACATCGCTGCCGTCGCCGGACACGTTGGCGGTCGGCGAAATGCCCGCACCGGTGTTGTAGCCGAAGAACTCGACACCCGCACGCGAGATGTCCTGCTTGTCGTGGGTCACCGAGAGCAAGGCACCGAAGGTGTCGTCGTCGGTCTTCCAGCTCCACAACGCCGAGCCGCGCGGATTGCCTTCCTCGGAGCGGTCGTTGTAGTTGTAGCCCAGCGAGCCGCGAATGGTGTTCTTCGGCAGGTCCAGCGGCTTGCGGGTGTGCACGATGACGGTGCCCCCGATCGAGCCTTCGTCGATGCGCGCTTCCGGAGTCTTGTAGACCTCCATCAGGCCGATGATCTCAGGCGAGAGCAAGGTGTAGTTAAAGGTGCGGCCGCTGGTGTCGGTGGGGTTTCCACCCCAGTCGCCGGAGGCGATGGTCTGGCCATTGAGCAGCACTCGGTTCAGCGCTGGATCGGTGCCGTTGATGCTGACCTTCTCGCCCTCGCCGAACTGGCGATCCACGCTGATGCCAGGCAGATGCGACAACGACTCGGCGGCATTGGTGTCGGGGAACTTGCCGATGTCCTCGGCGCTGATCGCGTCGACGATGGAATTGGCGGCACGCTTGACCAACTGGCTCTTTTCCAGCGAAGCGCGGTAGCCGGTGACGGTGATCGTGTCGACATTGACCACCTCACCAGACTGATTCTTGTTGTCGTCCTGCTGCTGCGGAGACGCCATCGCGACTCCGGAGAAATACAACGCTGCGGCGATACTGACCGCCAACTTGCTGGTAGGGCTATGCATGGCTCAACCTGTCTGGCTAGAACATGAAATTCGGATTCATAGGCGCTATCGGGCCGCCATCGAGTCCGGGCTGATCGATCGGATAAGCACCCCCCGGCAGGGCGCGTTCAACGCCGCACCGTTTGGTGACGCATTGCAATAAGCATGGCTCGGCTCAAGCACAGCCAAGCGTGGCACTCCATCGCTGCCGGCGATCCCACGCCACGCAGCGCCCCACATGGGCCTTTGAAGGCTTTGCGCTGCCCGGCCCCCGGAGCGACGCCAACCGCCAGACCGCTGTCACATTTCTGCACTTGACATCGATCTGACCCGAGTCTGTCGCAGAGTTGACAGCGTTGTCAACACTGATTTCACATATAACCGTACGGCGCGCCGCTTTGAGCAAATTGTGCTCAATTCGGCGCTTTCATTCGATTGAAATTACTTTTTTAATTTTTGCCGTTTCGCGAAATCAGCGGGCCTGGTAAGCGATACTTCCCCGCCGTCCAGACATCCTTGACAACGTTGTCTATGGCACTTGAAACTCGAAACTCGGCGTGTCTTGTTCCGCCGCTACAGGAGCTCCCGTGTCAGCACGCCACCCGATCCATGCGGCCGCAATGGCACGTGGAGAATGCTTTCTATCTGCCGATGTCGGCGGCACGCATGCCCGTATCGGGCTGATCCAGCCCAGTCCGGCCAACGGCCAGCTGCAGGTGCTGGCCTATAGCAAATATCGATGCGCCGACCATTCAGGGCTGGACGAGATCCTGGCGCTGTTCCTGCACGAAGCGGGCCGCCCGCGCGTGCACCGCGGCGTGATCGCCAGCGCCGGCCATGCGCTGGACGACGGCCGGCTGATTGCCAGCAATCTGCCGTGGCCCCTGATTCCCGAGCAGATGCGCCACAACCTTGCGTTGCAGTCGCTGCATCTGGTCAATGACTTCGAAGCGGTGGCCTATGCGACCCCACGAATGCCCGCCAGTGAGGTGCTGCACCTGTGCGGTCCGCGCAATGCCCAGAAGGACGGTCCGGCCCTGGTGATCGGCCCCGGCACCGGACTTGGCGCAGCGGTCTGCATCCCGGACGCGCAAGGCGAGGTCGTGCTGGCCACCGAAGCCGGCCAGGCCACGCTCGCGGCGATCACCGACACCGAGCAGGCCGTCGTGCGCGAGTTGCGCCGTCAGCATGCGCACGTCTCCATTGAGCGCGTGATTTCAGGACCGGGCCTGCTGACGCTCTACCGCACCCTCTGCACGCTGCATGCGGCCACCGCCCGCTGCCAGACCCCGGCCGAGGTCACCACGGCGGCCTTGGATCACAGCGACCCGCTTGCCCATGAAGCACTCTCGGTCTTCGCTGGCCTGCTGGGCAGCGTCCTGGGCGACATGGCGCTGATGTACGGCATCCACCGCGGCATCTACCTGGCGGGCGGCTTCCTGCCGCAGATCGGCGCCTTCATCGCCGCAAGCACGTTCCAGGAGCGCTTGCTGGATCGGGGCGGCATGCGCCCGGCCCTGGAGGCGATTCCGGTCAAGGTGATCGAGCATGGCCAGTTGGGCGTCCTTGGCGCGGCGACCTGGCTGCTGCGCCACCACGGGGCGCATCACTGACGCCAGCCGGTCGCATGGCGCCACCGGCACTCATCAACATACAAGTGCGCGGTGCCACTGGCGGTAGCCTCGCGCGCCCATGCGCGCATCAGCGCCGCTGAGCCGACCGCGACGGACTCCGGCGCGACTGGCGCCGGTTCCCAAGACGATTTGCTCCACGCCAGCCATCGGCCAGCACACGGCGCAAGCGCATTGCAGGAATGCGCGTGCCGGCCACGGGCGTCGGCCGCACGCCATCACTCCCCGCCGATGTCGACCGGCCAGCCTCCTACAGCTTGAAGTTGAAGCTCAGCATGAACGCACGCCCGTTCTTGTAGAGGTAGTAAGGATGATCCTTGCTGCCGATGTAGCTGTAATAGGTTTCATCCAGAAGGTTGGTCGCGTCCACCGACATGCGCAGGCGGTCATTGATCTGGTAGCCCACCGATGCATCGAGCTGGGTGAAGGCATCGGTCATCTGCTGGCCGTTCAAGCGACCGATCTGGGTGAAGTACTCCGAACGCCAGCCCAGGTTGACGCGCGCACTCCACTTGTCCCGCTCGTAGTAAGGGCTCAGGTTGTACGAGTTGCGCGAGTTGTAAGGCAGGCTGTAGTCGCTGTCGGTCTGGGCGTCGGAGTAGGTGTAGTTGGCCACCAGGCCAAAGCCCAGCCCGAAATCATGCTGGAAGGCCACCGCCACGCCCTTGACCTTCGCCTTGCCGGCATTGGTCGGCACCGAGGTCAGGTAGGTACTCGCGCCACCGGTGGTGTTGTTGTAGTACACCCGGTCCTCGACGGTGGTGAGCACGTAGTCGGAGATGTCCCGGTAGAACAGCTGGGCACTGAGCAGGCTGCTGGGGGTGAAATACCATTCCAGCGAGGCCCCATAGTTGTCGGACTGGTAAGGCTTGAGGTTGGGATTGCCGCTGGAGGCGGTCAGCGTGGTGTCGTCGGTGGCCACGTACGGGGTCATATTGGTGTAGCGCGGACGCGCGATGACCTTGGCTGCGGCAAACCGCGCGATCAGCGCGTCACTGAGATCGTAGGCAAGGTTGAACGACGGCAGCCATTTGCCGTAACTGGTCTGGGCCGACACCGGCGAATAGCCACCGCCGGGGGCATAGCTGTAGCCGCTGGTCGCATCCGAAGTGTGGACGTAGCGCGCACCGAGATTGCCGGTGTAGCCGTCCCCGCCAAAGTTGCCCTGGATGTACCAGGCCCGGTTCTTCTCCTCGATGTCGTAGGAACCGCTGTAGCTGAAGTCCAGCGCGTCGGCGCCGGGCAGCGCATCGCTGTAAGCGCTGATGGCGCCACTGTTGATGGTCGCCCAGTGCTGCATGTCGTCACTGGCCGAAATGCCACTGAGGAATCCGGATGGGGTATTGCCACTGGAGAAACTAGACAGCGTGGTCCCGTCATCGATGGTCCAGGTCGTACTGGATGAGGTCTGCCCGGTATCGTGATTGGTGGCCTTGATGCCAGTGAGGATCTTGTTGAACGGTCCCCACTCCACGTTGCGGTCGAAATCGGCCTGCAGGTACTTTTCACGGTCGTGCTGGGGACTGTGGCTGATCGAAGCGGTGTGCAACGCCATGTGCGAGGGATCGGTGGGATCGCGGACGTAGTCGATGGAGGTGTGCCGATGGTCGATGTCATAGCTGTATCCGCCCAGGGAAGCGAACTGCATGCCATAGATCCGGCCCGCGCCCCCTTGTGAGCCGGTATAGCCCACCTGGGCCGAGGCATTCCATCCATCACCGTGCCAATCCGCGCGCAGGTTGGCGCTGCCGGTTTCCACCTCGGTGCGGCGCAGGTAGCCGTCCAGATAGGTGTTGGAGGCATCACCGAAGCTGCCAGAGGTGGCCACCCCGTTTTCGAACCCCAACGCCGTGGCATCGGCCGTGTTCGATCCCCAATACCCGTAGTGACTCTGGTTGTAGTTGTCGAAGGACTCCTTGACGTACAGGCCAGTCAGGTTGAGCTCGAAATCCGTGCTTGGCTGCCACTGCAGCGCAGCGCTGACCCCATCGCGCTTGCGCGTCTGCCGGAACAAGGCGGTATTGAGCGAGGTCGGGAACTGCCCCTGGTTGTCGCCGACCACCGAGGCTGGAAAATTGGCGCCGGCCACGTTGTCGTAGCCGAAGATCTCCACACCGTCGCGCCGCAGCACCTTCTCGGTGTGCATCACCGAACCCAGCACGCCAAAGGTCTCGTCCTGGTTCTTCCAGCTGTAGAGCACCGAGGCGTTGGGCTTGCCCTCCTCGGAACGGTCGTTGTAGCCGTAGCTGAGCGTGCCGCTGAGCGCATTGCGCCCCAGATCCAGCGGCTTGCGGGTGTGGACAATCACCGTGCCGCCAATGGAGCCTTCATCGATCCGCGCCTCCGGGGTCTTGTAGACCTCCATCAGGCCAACCACCTCCGGCGCCAGCACGCTGTAGTTGAAGGAGCGGCTGTCCGGGTCGTTTGGATCGCCGCCCCAACTGGTGGACGCCAGGGTCTGGCCGTTGAGCAGGACGCGGTTCAGTGCCGGGTCGGTTCCCAGGATGCTGACTTTTTCTCCCTCGCCGAACTGGCGATCGACGGTGACCCCGGACAGATGGGACAGCGACTCGGCCACGTTGGTATCAGGGAACTTGCCGATGTCCTCGGCACTGATGGCATCGATGATCGCGTTGGCGTTGCGCTTGACGTTCAGTGCCTTGCCCAGGCTGGCGCGATAGCCCGACACCTTGACCGTGTCGACCTCCACCACGCCGTCGTCGGCCTGCTTGGGCGGTTCCTGCTGCGGCTCGGCAGCCAGGGCCATGTTCGAGAAAGACAGGGCGGCGGTGATGCTCAGGGCTAACGGCGTGATTCGGCGCTGCATGGGGGCTCAACCTCGATCGGGGATGGGACGTTTCAAAATCCGTGTCTGCGCAGCCGTGATCCGGCGGCGAGCTTCAATCAGGCAACACGCCAGCCTTCCAGCACGCATGCAGAAGTGTTCTGGCTTGGGAACTGGAGGGTCGAACACGCCGCCCGATTGAGGAGGCGGCAGGCGCAATGAGCGCTTCGGCGGCCAAGCCGGCGAAGCGCTCGTTGATGTGGTCAGGGGCGGGCCAACGCCTTTGGCTGCGTAACGCGCATGCAATCTGAAGGGTGTAATGGAGAATGCCGGTGCGACTTGAGTCTCGGGTGTCGCTGACAACCTTGTCAACCATGCAAACGCCTTGATTCGCAGCATTTGGTGCGAAAGCGTGACAAGCATCCGAGCGCATGTCCGGGTCGGAAATGGCGCCAGCACAGGCAGCCAGATGCACGACATTTTGGCGCGTCATCAGGGACCGAGCAGGCCAAGACCATGCCTCTCCAAGTCTCGCCCGCAGCGTCGCGCAGCCCGCCCCGCCTTCAGGCCTTGATCAACACCACCCCAGCGCGCTCCATGGTCTTTGCCAGGCCCCACCAAAGCCCGGTGAATGCCATCGCAAAAGCCAGCGAGGCCAGCTCTGGTCCTGCGCCTGGACTCAACCACTGTGCAAAGCCGACGCGATAGATCGCACTCCCGGCGCCGGTCGCGTCGAGCAGGATCTCCATCAGCGCGGCGCCCACGTAGACGGTGAGGGCATGGCGTCCGAGCGAACGCCCCAGCGCGGGCCAGCCGCGCATGTCGATCAACATGTGGAACAGCCACAGCAGCGCCATGGCCCAGCCGGCCGTCCACAGGACGAACGAGGGCGTCCACAGGTTCTTATTCCAGGGCACCACCGCCGCCCATAGCCAGCCCACCAGCAGGCAGCCCAGGGCACCGGGCAGCAGCCGGTGCGCACGCCCTCGACGCAGCCATCCACCCGCATGCAGGCCGATCAGGGTGGTGGCGATCGCCGGCAGCGTGCTGAGCAGGCCTTCTGGATCGTGGCCGCGCCCGGTCGCAGAATCAAATTCGTACACCAACGGCCCAAGCAGCGCGGTATCCACACGACTGGCCAGATTGGTCCACGGAGCGAACCCGCCGGTCAATGCCAGCAATGCCCAGTAGCCCAGCAACAGGGCCACGATCAGCGCGCCTTGTACCCGCGCACGGGGCCGGGTGGCGAGCAGGCCAGCCACCAGGAAACACAGGCCGATGCGCTGCAGGACGCCCCAGGGCCTCAGATGGGGCTTGTCCAGCAGCCACCAGCCCAGCAGATTGATCGCCAGCCCAATGCCGATGATCTTGCCCGCACGGATCCACAGCTCGCGCTGCAGCGGCGCCGGGTCGGCACCGGCCTCCACGCGAGGAACGATGCCCAGGGCGATGGAGACCCCGACGATGAAAAGAAAGAACGGGAAGACCAGGTCGGTCGGCGTGCAGCCGTCCCATTGCGAATGCAGCAACGGCGCATAGACATGCGCCCAGTCGCCCGGGTCGTTGACCAGCAGCATGGCTGCGACGGTCAGGCCACGCAGGGCATCGACCGAAGCGAAGCGACGAAGAGAGGGAACAGCCATGGCATCAGCCGGCGGACGTTTCCCCGCCGATCCAGGTTTCGATAACCTGCACATTATCGTCCAGCGCCACCAGGTCGGCACGCAGACCCGGTGCGATGCGGCCAAGCTCATGATCCACGCCGAGGAACTGCGCGGGATACAGCGCGGCCATGCGCAGGGCTTCGTCCAGTGGCAGGCCGACCAGTTGCACCGTGTTGCGCACCGCCGTGGCCATGTCCAGCGCCGATCCGGCCAGCGAGCCGGCCGCATTGCGCACCACGCCATCCACCGCGGTGATCGTTTCGCCATACAGGTCGAAGGCGGGGCTGTCGGCGCCCACCATCGGCATCGCATCGGTGACCAGGAACACCTTGCCGCGCGGCTTGGCGGCCAGCGCCACGCGCAGCGATCCAGGATGCACGTGGACCCCATCGGCGATGACGCCGCACCAGCTGTCTGCATCCTCAAGCGCCGCGCCCACCGCGCCGGGCTCGCGCCCCTGCAATGGCGACATGGCGTTGAACAGATGGGTGAAACCGCGCACGCCGGCGTCCAGCCCGGCACGGATCTGCTCGTAGGTGCCCGCGGTGTGTCCGGCGACCACCAGCGCGCCTTGCGCGATGAAGGCGTGCAGGGTCTCCATCGGCACCTGCTCGGGCGCCAGGGTGACCAGGGTGACGCCGTTGTCCAGCGCCGTAGCCATAGCGACCTCGTCCGCATCGGGCACGCGGAAGGTGCCCGCGTCATGGGTGCCCTTGCGCGCCGGCGCCAGGTACGGGCCTTCCAGGTGCACGCCGATGACACCGTCCACGCCTTGCGCGATGGCCTGGCGCGTGGCCTGGACGGCCTGCGCCATCACCTCGGCACGGTCACTGATCAGGGTCGGCAGGAAGCCGGTGGTGCCGAAGCGACGATGCGCGCGGCCGATGCTGTCGATCGCGCCGGGCGTGGGATCGTTGTTGAACAGCACCCCGCCGCCGCCGTTGACCTGGCAGTCGATGAAGCCCGGCGCCAGGGTCGCTCCTCCCAGGTCGAGCACGGTGTCGGCCTGGCGCCGCGCTTCGGCGGAAGACGTGACCGCGACGATGCGGCCGGCATCGACGACAACGCCACCGTCGGCGATGAAGCCCGTGTCGGACAGGACGCGGGCGTTGACCAGGGCAAAGCGCAGGCTCATACGGTTTCGGTGACCTTGTTCAAATGGGGCGGCACGTCGGGATTGTGCCCGCGCGCCAAGGCCAGCGCGTTGATGGCCTTGTAGAAGCTCTGGATGGTCAGCAGCGGCGCGCAGGCCGGATGCGGCGCCGGCACCAACGGAAGATCGCCCTGCCCTGCGGCCACCCACACCTGCGCACCCCGCCCGCGGAACTCCTCGGCCAGCGCCAGCATGCCGGCCTCGGTGCCATCGGGCTGGGCGAAGCACAGCACCGGAAAACCGGGACCCACCAGCGCCATCGGTCCGTGCTTGACCTCGGCCGAGCTGTAGGCCTCGGCGTGCAGGCCACAGGTTTCCTTGAATTTCAGCGCGGCCTCCTGGGCGGCGCCCAGACCCAGGCCACGGCCAAGCACGAACAGGTTGTGCGCGCCGACCAGACCTTCGCTCAGGCCCGACCAGTCTGCATCCCAGGCCTGGCGCAGCGCACCAGGCAGCGCGTCGAGCGCGGCCAGCAGCTTCTCGTCCTGCGACCAGTGCGCCACCAACTGCAGCAGCGCGGCCAACGAGGCCAGGTAGCTCTTGGTCGCGGCGACGGAAGTCTCCGGACCGGCGCACAACGGCAGCACCACGTCGGCCAACTGCGCCAGTGGCGAGTCCTCGACATTGACCAGCGCCACCACGCGCGCACCGGCGACCCTGGCCGCCTCGGCATTGCGCAGCAGGTCAGGGCTCTTGCCCGATTGGGAGATGGCGATGAACAGCGCGCCGGACAGCTTGAGCGGCGAACCGTAGACCGACCCGATCGAGGGCGAGGCCGAGGCCGTCATCACCCCGACCTGGGTTTCGATCAGGTACTTGCCGAAGGTCGCGGCGTGGTCGGAGCTGCCGCGTGCGCAGGTGGCCACGAACGGCGGCGGCGACTGGCGCAGCGATTCGGCCAGTGCCACCACGGTGTCGTGGTTGCGCGCGAACTGCGCGGCCACCACCTCGGCGGTGGAGGCGGCCTCGTTGTACATCAGGGTCTGCGTGGCTGCAGGCAGCACCGCGGCGGAAGTCGGGGATGAGCTCATGGAGTCGATGTCTTGGGTTCGGCGCGGATCGGTCGCATCGGCGCGGTGGAACCACGCACCACCAGCTGCGGGGTGAAGCCCTGGTTGTGCATGGCGATGGGGGATTCTTCGTAGGCGTCCTGGCGCAGGCGCGCAATCAATAGGCGCGCGGCGTGCTTGGCGATGTCTTCGGTCGCCTGCTTGGCCGTGGTCAGGGGCGGCCAGGACTGCTTGGAGAACGGACTGTCTTCGAAGCCGGCGATGGACAGGTCGTAGGGCACGTTGAGTCCCATCGACTTGGCCGCGGCCAGCACGCCGGCGGCGATCTCGTCGTTGGAGCCGAAGATCGCGGTGGGCGGCTCGCGCAGGGCCAGCAGGCGACGTGCACCACGAAAGCCATCGTCGAAAGTGAAGTCGCCCGGCACCACCAGGTGCTTGTCCAGGGTGATGCCGTAGTCCTTCAGCGCCTGTTCGTAGCCGGCGTAGCGTTCGGTGCTGGAGCGGTGCGCCAGGCCGCCCATGAGGAAACCGATGCGCTGGTGGCCCAGCTGGATCAGGTGCTCGGTGATCTCGTAGGCCGCATCACGATCGTCCACGTACACGCACGGCGGGCCATCGCCCGGATCCTCGGTGGCGGCGATGATCCGCACCAGCGGCACGTTGCGCGCGGCCAGCGCGGCGATCAGCTCGGGGCGTTCGGACATCGGCGCGGTCAGCACCAGTCCGGCCAGGCGCGAGCGCTGGACGAACTCGGCCAGCTCCTCGGCCAGCAGCGGCGAGGTGGAATCGCAGGGCTGGATCTGCAGGCCGAAGCCGGTTTCGCGGCACGCGGCCAACACGCCGTTCTGCACGCCGATGATGTGGTACGGATTGGGGTTGTCGTAGACCAGCCCGATCACGAAGGGCGTGCCGCTGCGCAAGTTGCGCGCGGAGGGATCGGGCTCGTAGTCCAGCTCGGCGATGGCGCGCAGCACCCGGGCGCGGGTGCCCTGCATGACCGAAGGTTCGTTGTTGATGACGCGCGAAACGGTCTTGAGCGACACCTTGGCCCGCTCGGCAACGTCCTTGATGGTGGGTCTGCGCATGGTCGGTTCTGCCTTGTGTGCCAGATGCGCCTCAGCGCGCGGCCGGCCCCTGGCCGACGCGATGACCGCGCACGGCAAAGAACAGGATGTACAGGTAGCAGGGCACCGCCAGACCGGCGAAGACCCACTGGAAATCGAAGTGCTGCTTGAGGATCGCGAAGCTCTGCGAAAGCACCGCGCCACCGGCGATGCCCATCACCAGCAGCGCCGAGCCGGTCTCGGTGAAGCGCCCCAGGCCCTTGATCGCCAGCGGAAAGATCGCCGGCCACATCATCGCGTTGGCGAAGCCCAGCGCGGCCACAAAGCCCACCGACACATAGCCGTGGGTGAACAGCGCGCCCAGCGCGAACAGCACCCCGAGCACTGCCGAGATGGCCAGGTACGCCTGCTGCGAGAGCATCCGTGGGATGGCCACCAGACCGACCAGGTAGCCGAGCAGCATCGCGCCGAGGGTAAAGGAGGTGAAGAACTTGGTCTGGTCCAGCGGCAGGCCGAAGCCATTGCCGTAGGTGCCGATCGCATCGCCGGCCAGCACTTCCACGCCGACGTAGACGAACAGGCACAGCACGCCCAGCCACAGATGCGGGAACTGGAAGATGCTCGCGCGCGCCGCGCCACCGGCCGTGGACTCGGCGTTGGCGTCGCTGCCCTTCAGCTCCGGCAGCGGCGAGAACAGGATCACCACCGCCACCACGACCAGCACGCCGGCCATCACCAGGTAGGGCCCATGGATCTTGGCGGCGAAAGCGGTCAACAACTGCTCCTTGGTGGCCGGATCGGCCGCGGCCACCTGCGCGGACAGGTCGCCGATGCCATGCAGCACCACCGAACCGATCACGATCGGCGCCAGGATGCCGGCGATCTTGTTGCACAGGCCCATGGCCGCGATCCGACGCGCGGCGGTTTCGATCGGGCCCAGGATGCTCACGTAGGGATTGACCGCCGTCTGCAACAGCGCCAGGCCGCCACCGATCACGAACAGCCCCGACAGCGCGCCGGCGTACCAGCGCTGGGTGGAGAACTGGCCGAACATCGCCGCTCCCACCGCCATCACCACCAGGCTCAGGGCCAGGCCCTTCTTCATCCCGGTCATCTTCAGCGCGGCCGCCGCCGGCAAGGCCAGCACGAAGTAGGAAATGTAGAAGACGAACACCACGAAGAAGGCCTTGACCTCGTCCAGGTCGAAGGCCAGGCGCACGAAGGTGATCAGCGGCCCGTTGATCCAAGTGAAGAAGCCGATGATGAAAAACAGCAGACCGGTGACGGCGAGCGAGCTGGCGAAGCTTTTGGGCTGGTCGGGCAACATGGGACGTGCAACTCCGGGCTGAGGCGTCGGTGGAAGGAACACCCGCTGACCGGCTTGATGCCGATGCGCGGACATCGGTCTGGCTAGCGCCGCAACTCGGCGACGAAATCGTAGAAATCGTTGTGGCAATAGGTGTTGCTGAGCTCGATCGCGGCGCCGTCGCGCGCATACCCCACGCGCACCACGTGCAGGATCGCATCGCCAGTGCTCATGCCCAGGTGCCCGGCCATGCGCGCACTGAGATTGACGGCGCGGAAATACTGCAGCGCGCGCACCACCGGCATGCCGTGACCGTCGAGCCAGGCATAGAGCGAGTCACCGACATCGTCGGGGTCGGGCAGGACCCGCTGCGGGATGACCGAATGTTCGTAGGCCATGACCCGTTCGTCGGCGCGGCGCAGGCGCGTGATCGAGGACACCGGCGTCTCCGGGGACAGGCCCAAGCGCAGGATTTCCTCGCCATGGGCCGGACGCACGCGCCGCTCCAACCACTGGCTGCTGGGCTGGTAGCCCTTCATGCGCAGGGTTTCGCTGAAGCTGGCCAGACCCGTCAGCGGATGGGTGATTTGCGAGGTGACGAAGGTGCCCGCGCCTTGCCGACGGGTCACCAGGCCCTGTTCGACCAAGGCATCCATCGCCTGGCGCAAGGTCACGCGCGAAACCCGCAACTGCTCGCACAGCACGCGCTCGGCCGGCAGCGCCTCGCCAACCTTCCAGGCCCCGTCACGGATCGTCTCGCCGAGCTGCGCGGTCAACTGCAGATACAGCGGCGTGGGCGCGTCGGCATTGAGCACGATCGCCGACAGCCGCGGTTCCAAGGTGGACGTGCGACGGGTCATGATCGCGCGCCGGGCGTAAGTGGGCTCAAATTCATTGGGTCCAATTTAAAACCAATTTTTCTGACGACTGCAAGCGCCGAAAGATGGCAGCGCCATCGCGTGCGGGTCGCCGCGCTCCAAGTCCAAAGGCTCCGACGCAATCGCTACTCACGTTTGGCATCGACCGCTGACGATCGTGCTGCGCCGCCGCAATACCACGGAGTTAAAAAATATTGGGACACCTGTTGACATCGTTGTCATCACCGGCGGAGACTCGATCCATCGGCGCCGGGGAGCTAGGCGCGTCGGGCATTCGTCGGGGAGCGCTGTTCGCATGAAGGATCAGGACATCCAAGGGGCCCAGCCTTGAGCACCAGCGCGCCCTTCATTGCCGCGGACGTGGGCGGCACGCATGTGCGCCTGGGTTTGGTACGCCCCACCGGACGCGACCTGCAGCCGGTGGAGATCCTGAGCTACCGCAAGTACGCCTGCGCCGAGTTCGCCGGGCTGGCCGACATCATTGGCAACTTTCTCGACGGCCTGGACGGCCAGCGCGTGCAGCGCGGCGTCATCGCCAGCGCCGGATTTCCCCTGGAAGACGGCACGGTCATCACCGCCAACCTGCCCTGGCGCCTGTCTCCCCGGGAAATCCAGGGTGCCCTGGGCCTGGACGACCTGCGCCTGGTCAACGATTTCGAGGCGGTGGCCTATGCCGCGGCCTTGGTCGGCGACCAGGAGGTCCTGCGCCTGACCGGGCCCGCGCATGTGTCCGAGCGCGGTCCGACCCTGGTGCTCGGCCCTGGCACGGGCCTGGGAGGCGCCGTCTGGATCCCCACGGGCCGCAGCGCCACCGTGCTGGCGACCGAGGCAGGCCAGGCCGCGCTGAGTGTCGGTACCGAACTGGAGATGGCACTACTGGCGCAGATGCTGAAAAAGCGGCCGCACGTGCCGGTCGAACATGCACTGTCCGGCCCTGGCCTGCTCAACCTGTACCGCACGCTGTGCGAGGTGCGCGGCGCCACGCCGGTGCACACCGCGCCTGATGCGATCACCGCCGGCGCCACCACAGGCGATGACCCGCTGGCGCGCGAAGCCCTTGAGGTGTTCTGCGGTCTGCTGGGCAGCACCGTGGGCGACATGGCCCTGCTGTACGGCATCACCGGCAGCGTCTATCTGGCCGGCGGCATCTTGCCGCGCATCCGTGAGTTCCTGCTGCAGAGCAGTTTCGTCGAGCGGTTCCTCAACAAGGGACCGATGCGGGCCGCCCTGGAGCGCATACCCGTGCGACTGGTCGAGCACGGGCAGTTGGGCGTCCTGGGCGCCGCCAACTGGTACCTGGGCCAGACCGCACCGCACTGAAGTCTCTCGTACGGCCGCCCGCGGCTTGACGCTGGTCGGGACATTCGGCACCACGCAACACAACTTGTTTCGACGTTTCACCACATCGACGTACAGGCCTGGCAGCTCACTGCCACAACCCAACACACAGACCGGGGAACGCACCATGACCTGCAAGAAATCCCTTTTGACCGTGGCCATCCTGAGCAGCCTGAGCTTCGCCGCGCAGGCGCAGCAGGCTGACGGCAGCCAGTCCAGCACCGACGCCACCAACCTGGACACCATCACGGTGGTCGGCATCCGCTCCAGCCTGGAGAAATCGCTCAACACCAAGCGCGACGCCTCCTCGCACGTGGAAGCGGTCAGCGCCGAGGACATCGGCAAGCTGCCCGCCAAGAACGTGGCCGACACCCTGCGCGAACTGCCGGGCGTCAACATCGCCTCGTCCTCGGCCAGCGAAGGCGCTTTCGACGAAGCCGACCGCGTGTCCTTGCGCGGCACCAGCCCCAGCCTGACCCAGACCACCCTCAACGGCCACGGCATCGCCACCGGCGACTGGTTCGTCCTCAGCCAGGTCCAGACCGTGGGTCGCAGCGTCAGCTATTCGCTGCTGCCCTCGGAGATCGTCGACCAAGTCGTGGTGCACAAGTCCTCAGAGGCCAAGCTGGTCGAAGGCGGCGCGGCCGGTTCGATCGACATCCTCACCCGCAAGCCGCTCAACTTCGACAAGCCGTTGACCCTGGAAGGCTCGTTCGGCGCGGTCTACTCCGATCTTCCCGGCGATACCAAGCCGCAGTTCAGCGGCCTGCTCAACTGGAAGAACGATGCCGGCACCTTCGGCTTCCTGCTCCAGCCGTTCTACGAAAAGCGCAGCCTGCGCCGCGATGGCCAGGAAGTGGTCGGCGGCTACGGCACCGCCACGGTCGGCGGCCAGAGCGTGCTGTATCCCAACCTCATCGGGGCCACGCTGTTCACCCAGGAGCGCGAGCGCTCCGGCGGCACGGTCGACCTGCAGTTCAAGGCATCCGACGACCTGACCTTCGACCTCAACGGCTTCTACTCCAAGATGAAGGCGGACAACTACAACCGCAACTTCATGATCTGGGGCAGCCAGTTCGTCGGCGCCCAGACCCCGGACAGCTACACCATCGACAACGGCGTGTTGACCAGCGCCAGCTACACGCCCAACGGCACCACGCCGTACGGGGTGTACGACATGATTTCACGCCCCGGCGCCGAGTCCTCGACCAACTACGTCGCGCTCAACGCCGACTGGCACGTCAACGACAGCGTGCAAGTGAAGTTCGAGGCCGGCAGCAGCCACGGCGTGGGCAAGAGCCCGCACCAGAACGTGCTGGAAACCGGCATCTCGCCCACCGGCGGCACCGTGGGCTGGCAGATGCACGGCATCGGCAGTGTCATCGACGCCTCGCTGGGCACCGGCAACACGCCGAGCACCCAGATTCCGTCGGCCGGCTGGATCTTCGGCGACCAGGGTATCGAGGTGAAGGACAAGGAGAACTGGTTCGCCGCCGACAGCAGCTGGACCAACGCCGAGGGCGTGTTCAGTTCGCTGGACTTCGGCCTGCGCTACACCGAACACGAACGCCACAACGACTTCGACGTCGGCCAGGGTCCGCTCAATGGCATGCCCCCGCTCTCGGCCCTGCCGACCACGGGCGGCACCTATCCGGGGGACTTCGGCGACGGCATTGGAGGCAACCTGCCGAGCGGCATCTGGTATTACACGCCCGGCCAACTGGCCGCGATCGATGCCGAGTACGCGAACCGTGACCCGGTGGCACGCTTCAACTGGCAGAACGTCTACGGCGTGAAGGAGAACAACGGCGCGGCCTACGTGCAGGGTAACTTCGAGGGCGAGCGCTGGAGCGGCAACATCGGCGTGCGCTACGTCAACACGTCCAGCACGGTCCGCTACAACCAGGGCGTGGCTGCCACCATTCCGGGCGCCGTCACCGGCTCGGCCTTCGGCGCCTACCTGCCGATCGAGGCTGAGAACGACTACAGCAAGCTGCTGCCCAGCGCGAACTTCAAGTTCGACTTCACCGACGACCTGGTCGGCCGCGTGGCCGCTTCAAAGACCCTGACGCGCCCGGACTACTCCGCGCTCGCCGGTTCGCTGTCGCTGGACGATCTGACTCACACCGGCAGCGGCGGCAACCCGTACCTCAAGCCGCTGGTGTCGACCAACTTCGACCTCTCCCTTGAGTGGTACTTCATGCCGCGCGGCCTGCTGGCCGCCAGCGCCTTCTACATGAAGATGAAGGACTACATCGATGTGGGCGGTTCGCAGACCATCCAGTACAAGGACCAGCAGGCCAGCTTCGATCAGGGCGTTGATGTCTACGCCGACTACCAGGTCACCGTGCCGGTCAACACCGATGCCAAGGTCAAGGGCATCGAGCTGACCTACCAGCAGCCGATCGGCGAATGGTTTGGCGTCAACGCCAACTACACCTATACCGACGGCGACACCGACACCAGCACGCCGATGTTCGGCACCTCGAAGAACACCTATAACGTGGCGGGCTATTTCGAGAACGACGTCTTCAGCGCACGCGTGTCCTGGAGCTACCGCGACAGCTTCTACGCCGGCGCCAGCCGCGCCACGCCGTTCTACCAGGACGACTTCGGTACGCTCGGGGCTTCGCTGGGCTGGAAGATCAACGACCACCTGTCGCTTAGCCTGGATGGCCTGAACCTCAACAACCCCAAGGCCAAGTACTACACCGACAGCACGGCCGGCTTCCTGCCGTATGCGGTGTACTCCAACGGTCGCCAGTACTACCTCAACCTGCGCGCGAAGTTCTGATCGGCGCCAACTTGTTGCATGCTTGCCCCCAGGCGGGCCCGGACTTGTCCGGGCCCGCCTGCGTTTTTGCCACGACCGGCACCGCCCCGCGGCGATACCGGTCCCCGCTTTCAAAGGTGCCTTCATGCCACTGCCGTCCCCACTCCGCCCCGCCCTGCGCATCGCGCTGGCCTGCCTGGCCCTGCTGTGCGCGGGCGCCATCGCCGCGCCACTGCCGCTGATTCCCGCACCGCGCAGCGCGACCCCGGGCCAGGGACAGTTCGTCCTCAAGTCGGGGATGACGGTGACCGCACAAGGCGAGGAAGCCCTGACCACCGCGACCCAGTTCATCGACCTGCTGCGCAGCACCGGCGGACCGGCGCTGAGGCTGGCCGACACCGGCGAGCAGGCGGCAGTGCGATTCGTGCTGGATCCGGCCACCGGCGGCGCCGAGGGCTACACCCTGCATGTCGGCCAGGACGGCGTGCGCATCCAGGGCGCGACCTCGGCCGGCCTGTTCCACGGTGCCGTGAGCCTGTGGCAGCTGCTGCCGGTCGGCGGTGGCCAGGGCGCACCGGCAGCACTGGACGCGGTGGACATCACCGACAGCCCTCGCCTGGCCTGGCGCGGGGTGATGCTCGACTCGGTGCGCCACTTCCAGAGCGTGGAGGAGATCGAACGCCTGCTCGACGCGATGGCCGTGCACAAGCTCAATGTCTTCCACTGGCATCTGACCGATGACCAGGGTTGGCGCATCCAGATCGACCAGTACCCGCGCCTGACCAGCGTGGGCGCCTGCCGCGTGCCCTTTGGCGATGCCGGCATCGGCGCGGACGGACAGCCGATCCAGGAGTGCGCCTTCTATACCAAGGACCAGATCCGCGCGGTGGTGCGCTACGCCGCCGAACGCCACATCACCGTGGTGCCGGAGATCGACATCCCCGGGCACGCGACCGCGGCCATCGCCGCCTACCCCGACCTGGGCGTGGACCGGCCGCAGCTGAAGGTCTCCAGCTGGGGCGGCGTGCACACCAACCTGTTCAACGCCGACGAGGCGACCATGCAGTTCCTGGAGAACGTGCTGGGCGAAGTGATTCCCCTGTTCCCCGGGCCGTTCTTCCACATTGGTGGCGACGAAGCAGTCAAGGACAGCTGGAAGGCGTCCAAGCACATGCAGGCGCGGATCAAGCAACTCGGCCTGAAGAACGAGGAAGCGTTGCAGGGCTGGATGATCGACCGCCTGGGCACCTACCTGGCTGCGCACGGCAAGCGCCTGATCGGCTGGGACGAGATCCTCGAAGGCGGCAAGCTGCCGGCCAACGCGGCGGTGATGTCCTGGCGCGGGACAGAAGGCGGCATCGAGGCCGCGCGCAAGGGCCACGACGTGGTGATGACCCCGGTCTCGCCGCTGTACATGGACTACCTGCAGACCGCCTCGCCCGATGAGCCGCCGGGCCGTCCCACCCTGAATCCGCTGCAGAAGGTGTACGCATTCGATCCGGTGCCGGCGGTGCTCGATGCGCAGCAGAAGCAGCACATCATCGGCGTACAGGCCAACGTGTGGACCGAGCACATGCAGTCCTTCGACCGGGTCGAACACGCGCTGTTCCCGCGCGCGGCGGCCCTGGCCGAGATCGGCTGGTCGCCCCAGGCCAGCCGCGACCTGGACAGCTTCAAGGCCCGCCTGCCCAACCTGCTGGCGCACTACCGCGCCCTGCACCTGGGCTATGCGCGCACGCCGTTCCAGGTGCTCTACGACACGCAGGCCGACGCCAGCGGCCAGCACGCCACCGTGCGCCTGTCCGATCCCCTGGACTATTCGGACATCCGCTACACGCTCGACGGCAGTGCGCCCAAGGCGGACTCGCCCCGTTATCGGGATCCGCTGCAGCTGGACGTGCCGAGCACACTCAAGTCGGCGGCCTTCTTCAACGGCAAGGCGCTGGCGCCGGCCACGGCCCTGAGCCTGACCGCACAGGGGCTGCGCACGCGCAGCGACGAGCAGTTGGACATGTGCACCGGCGCGCTGACCCTGCGCCTGGAAGACGACGGCCCGCGCGAGGGGCCGCGGGCGATCTTTAACGTGGACATCTTCAATCCCTGCTGGGAGTGGAAGCAGGCGCACCTGGACGGCATTGGCGCCATCAAGGTCCGGGCCGGACGCATGCCGTACTACTTCTACCTGGCCCACGACGAGCCCAAGCGCACGTTCAAGCCGGCCAAGAGCGCTTACGGCGAACTGGAGATCCACGACGGCTGCGCCGGCCCGCTGCTGGCCACCGTGCCGCTGCCGGAGGCGCCGGGCATCGACGGCTTCGTGACCCTGCAGGCCCCGCTGCAGCAGGCGCCCTCCACCTCGGACCTGTGCGTGTTCTTCACCGGCGATACGCGCCCGGACATGTGGGTCCTGGATCGCATGACCCTGGTGCCCGGCCCCTAGCCCTGCATCGTGACCATCCCGGTGCGGGCCGCACGCACCGGGACTTCAGTACAGCAGGTAGCGCGCCCGCAGCGCCTTGAAGCGGGCCAGATCGGGCTGCCAGCGGTCCTGGAGGGCCTGCAGGTCTTCGCCCTCGGCGATGGCCGGCCGCAACCAGTCATTGCCGATCAGCTTGTCGAAGAACGGCGGCGTCCCCGGCAGAAACTGAAACTGCGCCGGATACAGGTCATGCAACGCCTTGATCACGGCGACCCCGGTGAGCACCGGCCTGAAGGCCTGCGCATCGGTCACATGCAGCTGTACACCGGCACAGGCCTGCCCCTGGAACTTGGAGAAGGTCGGCGTGAACCACACCGGACGGAAGCGCACGCCCGGCAGGTGCAGCGCTTCCAGCGCGCGTGCCAGCGTGGGTGCATCGACGAAGGGCGCGCCCAGCATCTCGAAGGGCAATGTGGTGCCACGCCCTTCGGAGACATTCGTGCCTTCCAGCAGGCCGGTCCCGGGATAGACGCGCGCGGTCGCCACGGTGGGCATGTTCGGCGAGGGTGGCACCCAGGCCAGCGTGGCCGGAAACCCATCGCCGCGCTGCCAGCCGCGCATCTTCACCACGTGCAGGTCCGCGCCGATGCCGAAGCCCTCATTGAACAGCCGTGCCAGCTCGCCGATGGTCATGCCGTGACGCACCGGGATGGCGTACATGCCCACGAAGGAGGCCACCTGTGGCATCAGCACCGGGCCTTCGACCGCCTCGCCGCCCAGCGGGTTGGGCCGGTCGGCCACCACCACCGGGATGCGCGCGCGCTTGGCCGCGATCAGCAGATGCGCCAGCGTCCACGGATAGGTGTACCAGCGTGTGCCCACGTCCTGGATGTCGTAGACCAGCACGTCGATGCCGGAGAGCATCTGCGGCGAGGGCTCGCGGTGGTCGCCGTACAGGCTATAGACCGGCAGGCCGGTGGCGGCATCGCGACGGCTGTCGACGTGTTCGCCTGCCTGTGCATCGCCGCGCACGCCGTGCTCGGGCCCGAACAGCGCCACCAGTTTGAAGTCGGTGCGCGCGGCGAAACGGTCGATGTCGCTGCGCAGCTGCCCATCGACGCCGGTGGCGTTGGTCACCAGCCCCACGCGCTTGCCGCGCAGCAACGCCGGATCGTCCAGCAGCACGTCCACGCCCAATCGAAAGTCCGCCTCACCCGCGGCGGATCCGAGCCCGGCCGCCCGCCCGGGTAGCGACAGGACCACGCACAGCATCGCCAGACACCAGCACGACAACCGAGTGGACAAGCGTGACGGCAACCAGGACATGCAACGACTCCCCGCCCGCATCTGCGATCCATCGCACGCGGGCATCGTGCGAACGTCGGCCGCGGTCATGCCGATGCGGCAGCTGCGTGTTATATCGTGGTGACCCACGTTGGAACATGTCCGCTGCGCCAGCTTCGGCGCCATGCCTTGCGAGGGTCTGTCCTGATGGTTCTGCGCGTATTTTCGTCCATGGCTCTTGTCGCCTGCCTGTCCACCAGCATGCTGCCGCTCGTCGCGCACGCCGATGACCGCCTGGGCATCACGCCCTCGGCGCAGTCGATCGACTATGTCCAGCACAGGCAGCAGTTCCAGCTGCACACGCTGCTGACCGAACAGCGCCATCCGCGCACGATGGACCTCAGTCAGGTCATCGCCGATGACACCACCGCCGGCCTGCGCGAACTGCTTTCGGTGGATCAGGACGTCACCGCCACGATGAACGCCGTGGCCGTCGACCCGGTGCGCCTGGGCCAGCTGCAAGCCGCGTCCGGTGCGGTGCAGCAGGCGCTGCGCGAGGGGCATCGGGTCTATTTCTACGGCACCGGATCGACCGGACGCCTGGCCGAAACGCTGGAAAGCGGCCTGTGGCGTCCGTTCTGGGAGCGCGTGGCCCACGAGCATCCTGATCTGTGGAAGACCATCAGCGCCAAGTACCCCGGCCTGGATGCGCGCGTGCGCGGCGAGATCACCGGCGGCGACCGCGCGCTGATCTCCTCCCTGGAAGGCTTCGAGGACCTGCAGCTCATCGGCAGACTGCAATTGCAGGACAACCACATCGCGCCGCAGGATGTGGTCTTCGCGGTGACCGAAGGCGGCGAGACCTCGGCGGTGATCGGCACCGCGCTGGCCGCGGCCGCACAGCCCGGCCGCGCGCAGGGCCGCACCTGGTTCGTCTACAACAATCCGGACACCGTGTTGCGCCCGTTCGAGCGCAGCCGCGCGGTCCTGGACGATGCGCGCATCGGCAAGATCGAGCTGGCCACCGGCCCGCAGGCCATCACCGGCTCGACCCGCATGCAGGCCACCACCACCAGCCTCTACGCGCTGGGTGCGGTGATGGAAGACGCGGTCCAGCGGCTGCTCACGCCGATCCTCACACCGGCCCAGCTCGCCTCGCTGGGCTTCGATCCGGGCACCACGCTGGCCGACCGCCTGCGCACCTTTTCCAGCCTGCAACGCATCGCCGCGGCGGCCGCGCCGCAGCTGTCGGCCTGGACCGACCTGGAGGCCAGCACCTACCGCGACGGCCACCACGCCACCTACCTGGCCCAGCGCGCGCTGATGGCGGTGTTCGTGGATGTGACCGAACGCGCGCCGACCTTCCGCCTGGCGCCGCTGGACCGCCGCGATGCCGATCCGCGCCGATCCTGGATCCAGGTCTGGGCGCCGGTGGACGACCCGCGGGCCGCATGGGACGCACTGCTGCACCGGCCCTTCCACGGGCTGGACCCGGCGCTGTATGCCGGCCCGTTCGAACACGATATCGACGATGCTTATCTGCGCGGCGCGGCGCTGCACAGCCTCGCCTCGGCCGGCGCCGACGAGCAGGCGCTGTACGACCTGTCGGTCTCGCCACACAACCTGGACCACGCCGGGCCGCAGGCCGGTGACCTGGGTGCGCTGGTGCTGCTGGGGCACGAGGCGATCTCACCCGTCGGCCGCCGGTGGCTGGAGCAGGTCGCGACGGCCAAGGCGCACCAGGTGGTGTTCTCGGTCTCCGACCAGCCGCTGGATCGCTCGGTGCACGCGGCCGCCCCGCAGGCCACCGTGGTCGCGGTCACCGTGCCGCAGCGCGATCCGTTCGCCCTCAATCAGACCATCGTGCTGAAGATGCTGCTCAACGCCCACTCCACTGGGGTGATGGCCAAGCTCGGGCGCGTGGTCGGCAACACCATGACCGCGGTGCAGCCGGGTAACCTCAAGCTCTATGGACGCGCGACCTACCTGATCCAGTCGCTGGTCAACGGCGCGCTGGACAGCCCGGCCTGGCGCCAGACGCACGGCACCACCGCGCCGCTGACCTACGCCGAGGCCAATGCGGTGATGTTCGCAGCCATCGACCAGCGCCAGCACCTGGCCGCGGCCACCGACATCCCGGAAGTGGAACTGTCCATCGTCGCCGTGCTGCAGGCCCTGGCCGCCGGCAAGCCAGTGGACTGGGCACAGGCCGCCACCACGCTGCAGCACGAACGCCTGGGCACCTACATGGCGCCCTACACCGCCGCCCCCGCGTCCGCCGCCGCGCGCTAGGCGCGGCGCGGGAACAGCTTCAGCAGCAGGTCGCGGGCGGGGGTCAGGGCCACGCACAGGCCCAGCAGGACGCCCGCGGCATCGGCCAGGGCGTCGGTCGGATCCGGGGTGCGGTCGGCGGTGAACCAGCCCTGCATGAATTCGATCAGCACCCCCAGGATCACCAGCCACGCCGCCGCGCGCCACAGCGCCCGGCGCGTGGCGAACAGCTGCACCGCGCACACCGACAGGACGAAGAACGCCGTGGCGTGCTCCACCTTGTCCCAGCCCAGCGGGACTTCGGGGATGTCCTTGCCGGGCAGCAGGCACACGGTCACCACCACGGCCATCGCCACGCCCCACAACACCAGCCAGAAACCGGGCCAGCGCAGCGGCTTCACGGCACCGCCGCTCACAGCCGCCATGTCAGATCTCCGGACAGGAAGGCGGCCTCGAAGTTGCAATCCCGCGCAAATCCCATGAACTGGAAGCGCTCGCCCATCTCGTTGGGCAGGGTGAGCTTTTTGAACTCGTTGCGCAGGCGCAGCTTGCCGGCCTCGTCCATGCGCGCCTCGGCCTCGCCCAGGCGATCCATCAGCCCATTGCCGATCAGGAAGCCGGCCTGGGTGGCGTATCCCGCCAGCTCGAAGCCGGCCCCGGTGCCGGCCTCGGCCAGTGCGGTGAAGTCCACCGAGGCAGTGATGTCCTGCAGCCCGGGCCACCGGTACACATCCGCGTGCATCCGATGCCGGTAGAAGGCGCGCGTGGTCCCGCCGTTGCGCTGTTCCAGGTAGTACTCCTTGCGCGGGTAACCGTAATCGCAGAACAGCATCGCGCCGGCCTGCAGGCCGCCGATCACCGCCTGCACCCAGTACGGCAGCTGCGGCAGGAGTTCGGCGCGGTAGCCGTCCTCGAACAGGACATCGCGCGCGCGTTCGACATGGCGCACGGCGGCGGCCAGCAGCGGATCGGCCGGGCGATCGGTGGCCACGAAGCGCCCCTCCCCATCCAGGGCGACGTGCTCTTCGAACACCTCGCCCTCGCGCAGGGTGAAGCGTGGCGTGGGCAGCGCATCGATGACCTCGTTGGCGAACACCACGCCGTTCCAGGCCTCGTTGGGCGGTGTGTCCAGCCATTCCACGCAATCGAACACCGGCGGGATCAGGCGGCGGCCCAGGCGCTCGCGCTGCCGTTCGCGCAGGTCCGCGCTAGGCTCCAGGATCCAGTACTTGGCGGGCATGGCGTCCAACTGCAGCAGTCGCTTGAGCATCACCTCGGCAAACGCCCCGCTGCCGCCGCCGATCTCCAGGAAGCAGCATTCCGGACCCAGCTGCTGCAGGACCGGCGCTACGGCCTGGGACACCGCGCTGGCAAACAGCGGCCCCAGCTCCGGGGCGGTGACGAAATCTCCCGCCTCGCCGAACTTCTCCGCACCGGCGCTGTAATACCCCAGCCCTGGCGTGTACAGGCAGCGCTCCATGAAGCGGGAGAACGGCACCGACCCGCCAGAGGCGTTGATTTCGCTACGGATCAGCGTGGCCAACCGGTCGCTGTGGGCCAGCGCGTCGGCATCGGGAAGAGGAAGATCGTTCATGCAGGTGAGGGGGCTTCTCAACAAAGAACGCCATGTTACGCGGCGCTGCCGGCGGCGTTGCGCGGATCGCGTGAATGCGGTCGGGCGATGGCCCTAGCCAGCACCGGATGCCTTCCCTATGATCCAAGGTGCACTTTTCCCCGGCTTTGACATGACCTACTGCGTCGGCATCGAAGTGGACGAAGGCCTGGTCTTCGCCGCGGACACCAGGACCAGCGCTTCGTTTGACGACGTGCGCGTCTACCGCAAGATGCATATCTTCGAATACCCCGGCGACCGGGTGTTCGTGATCATGTCCGCAGGCAACCTGGCGACCACGCAACTGACCATCTCGCGCCTGAAGCGCGACGCCGAGGATCCGGACTGCACCCGCAGCCTGCGCAGCTTCAAGCATCTCTACGAAGTGGCCGAGTACGTGGGCGAGGTTCTGGTATCCAGCCAGGTGGCGGTGGGCGACCAGGCCCAGCACAGCGGCGTCAGCGTGCAGTCCACCCTGATCCTGGGCGGCCAGGTCGCCGGCGAGCGGCCCGGGCTGTACATGGTCTACCCGTTGGGCAACTGCATCGCCACCTCGCCCGAAACGCCCTACCTGCAGATCGGCGAGTCCAAGTACGGCAAACCGATCCTCGACCGCATCCTGCGCCCTGAGACCACGCTGGAAGATGCGGCGCGCTGCGCGCTGGTCTCGCTGGACTCGACCATCCGTTCCAACCTCTCGGTCGGCATGCCGGTGGACATGGCCGTCATCCGCGCCGGCGATCTGCGGATCACCCAGCAGATGCGCCTGGAAGCCGATACCCCGCTCTATGCGGAGATCCACGACACCTGGTCGCGCAAGCTGGAAAACGCCGTGCGCACCCTGCCCCGGTTTCCGTGGGAGGCCCCGCGCGGGGATGCCGGTGACGAGGACGATGGGCCTGCGCGCGCGCCGGTCGCACCGCCCAGGCGCATTGCCGCGCGCCCGGATCCGGGCGATGCGTCCGGCCAGCAATAACGATCCACTTTCCGGGCACTCGCGCAGGAACGTTTGGTAGCACGCTTCCCGGCGCGCCTCGTGGCTAGTTGTAGAAGTAGCCTTCGACGACGGTGTCGTGCAGGCGGCTCAGATGCACCTGCACCTCGTCCATGAAACCGGCCGGATTCTTGGCCGCCAGCCACACCGGATCGGCGTTGCGGATCATCCCGACCACCCGGTTCAGATGCCGATCCACCGCTGGACGCGGCGGCATCGAGGGCAGCACGTGCTGGGCCCGGGTCAGACAGAACTGCACGCTGCGCGGGAACTCGGTGTTCTGCAGCAGAAAGCGCAATGCGTGCTCGCCGGTGACGCGCTGGCGGATGTGCCGACGGTACATCTGGTAGGCCGCCAGCGACCGCAGGACCGCCATCCACTGCATGTTGCGGAAGGCCTCGCGATCTTCCTCCGTGCTCGGCGTGATCAGGCCCGAAGCCCCGGCATCGATGATGCGCGTGGTCATGTCGGCCTGCTCGATGCCGGTGCCCAGGCGCAGGAACTGGTAGCCGATGTCGCGGCTGACGTTGGCCGAAAGCAGGCCGGAGACCTTCAGGCAGCCATCGACGATGCGGTTGATGAAGTCCAGGCGGTAGCGACGCTGCAGCGCGCGCTCGCCGCTGCTCTCCACATACAGGTGCAGGTCGTTGACCGCTTCCCACACCTCCTGGGGAAGGGTGTCGCGGATGCTGCGCAGCAGTTCGCGCGCGTTGACCAGGGACACCTTCAACGATGAGCCGTTCTGCTCGTCCAGCAGCAGGAAGCGGATGACGTCCACGTCGGCCACGTCACTGCCGGCCTCCGGGTGCAGGCTGGTGAAGATCTCACCCGCGCCGACCGTGTCGATCATCGGCCGCCAGGTGAACCGCACCGAGCGCGGCAGGTCCAGCTGCAAGGTGCTGCCGACGCCGACCAGGCGCGCGGTGTTCTCGGCGCGCCGCACATAGCGGCTGAACCAGTACAGGTTGTCTGCGACGCGGGACAACATCATGGCGTGCTGCCGAGGTTGGAGGGGGTCACGTTGTCGTGACCGGCGCTCGGATGGTTGAGCGAGCCGCCGCGACAGGCTGGCCGCCTGTCCAAGGCGCACGCGAGCGCATGGACGCCGGACACGGCAACCCGAAGGGCTGCGCCAACGTGGGCACGGTGCAGGGTCATCACTCGATCATGTCGCGACATACATTTCCTCGTTCTTCCATGCCCCGTGCCCCCGCAGGCATGGCGTGGCCCACGCCAGCCGCGGCAGCAAGCCCTTTAGCCTTCTTCGTCGGCATCGACCACCCAGGTGTCCTTGGCGCCGCCGCCTTGCGAGGAGTTGACCACCAGCGAACCCGGCGTCATCGCCACGCGGGTCAGCCCGCCGGTGGTCACGTAGGTGTCCTCACGCGAGAGGATGAACGGGCGCAGGTCCAGGTGCCGTGGCGAAGGACCATCGTCGGTCACGATCGGCGCGGTGGACAGGCTCAGTGTGGGCTGGGCCATGTAGTTGCGCGGGTCGGCCTGGATCAGCGCGCGGAACGTCTCGCGCTCGGCCTTGCTGGCCCGCGGACCGATCAGCATGCCGTAGCCCCCGGACTCGTTGGCCGGCTTGACCACCAGCTTGTCCAGGTTGTCCAGCACGTACTGGCGGTCCTTGGCGTCATGGCACAGGTAGCTGGGCACGTTGGGCAGGATCGGCTCTTCGTCCAAGTAGTACTTGATCATCTTGGGCACGTAGGCGAAGACCACCTTGTCATCGGCCACCCCGGCGCCCGGCGCATTGGCCAGCGCTACCTTGCCGGCGCGCCAGCTGCGGATCAGGCCCGGCACGCCCAGCACCGAATCGGGATGGAACACCTCCGGATCGATGAACAGGTCGTCCACGCGACGGTAGATCACATCCACGCGCTGTGGGCCGTAGACCGTGCGCATGTAGGTGCAGTCGTCGTCGGCCACGAACAGGTCAGAACCCTCGACTAGCTCGATCCCCATCGCCTGGGCCAGGTAGGCGTGCTCGAAATAGGCGCTGTTGAACACGCCCGGGGTGAGCAATGCGATCACCGGGGCATCGCCGGGGCGCGGCGAGAGCGCCGCCAGTGTGTCGTAGAGCTGGCTGGGATATTCGTCTACCGGCAGGATCGAGCTGGTCTCGAACAGCTCCGGGAACACACGCTTGGCGACCATGCGGTTTTCCAGCATGTAGCTCACGCCGGAGGGAATGCGCAGGTTGTCCTCCAGCGCATACAGCGTGCCATCGCCATCGCGCACCAGGTCCGAACCGCAGATATGCGCCCACACGCCCAACGGCGGCGTCACCCCCACGCACTGGGTGCGAAAGTTGACCGAGGCCTTGAGCAGCATCGCCGGGAACACCTTGTCCTTGACGATCTGCTGCTTGCCGTAGATATCGCCGATGAACAGGTTGAGCGCACGCATGCGCTGCTTGAGACCGGCCTCGGTGTGCTCCCATTCGGTGCGCGGAATCACGCGCGGGATCAGGTCGAATGGCAGCGTGCGGTCGACGTTGCGACCGTCGGAATACACGGTGAAGGTAATGCCCATGACCCGGGCGATGACGTCGGCGGCCACCTGGCGCTCGGCGATGTCGCGACCATTCAGACCCCCCAGGTATTCCACCAGGCGCCTCGCTGCGGGACGCGGAACGCCGTCGGCCTGGATCAGCTCGTCAAAGGTGGAACTGCGGTATTGCGCCCAGTCCATTCGCTCCATTCCGATGCCCTTGCAGCCAGCGGAAAGCAGGTGCGACAGGGGTGAACCCCAACATGCCCGCAAACCATGATGGGCGTCAAGCAACGCGTGCGGCGTGCGCGCCCCCCGGCTCAGGACGCCATGCGCTGCAGCGCTCCGGGATCGCCCAGGTCCTGGAAAACGCGCAGGCCAAACTGCGGCAGCACCGCCAGCAGGTGATCGAAGATGTCGGCCTGCACCCCCTCGTACACGTTCCAGGCCGTGCTGCGGGTGAAGCAATACAGTTCGATCGGGATGCCGCCGCGCCCGGGCTCCAGCTGTCGGACCAGCAAGGTCATGTCCTGGTGGATGTCCGGATGCTCGCGCAGGTAATGCTCCACATAGGCGCGAAAGGTCCCCAGGTTGGTCAGGCGACGCGCCTGGACCACCCCGGCCTCCAAGCCGGTGTTGGCCTGGGCCAGTTCACGCCCCTTGCGCGCCAGGTAGTCGCCCAGCAGCGGCGAGGCCGCCAGCCGGTCCTGCAGGCGCGCATCGAGAAACACCACGCTGTGCTGGTCCAGGTACACGGCGCGTTTGATGCGGCGCCCGCCGGCCTCGGTCATGCCGCGCCAGTTCTTGAACGATTCGGTGATCAGCTTCTTGGTCGGCACCGTGCTGATGGACTTGTCCCAATTCTGGATCTTGACGGTATGCAGCGCGATGTCGACCACGTCGCCATCGGCATGCTGCGAGGGCATTTCGACCCAGTCGCCAACGCGCACCATGTCGTTGCTGGCGATCTGCACACTGGCCACCAGCGACAGCAAGGTATCCTGGAACACCAGGATCAGGACCGCCATCATCGCGCCGAGGCCTGACAGCAGCACCATCGGATTTTGATCAATCAGAGTCGCGACCATCAGCACCCCTGCCAGTGCGAACAGCATGATCTTCAGCACCTGCAGATAGCCCTTGATCGGCTTGCTGTGCGCATCGGGACGGCGCAGGTAGACCAAGTTGGCCAAGTCCAGCGCGCGCGAAACCGACAGGGCCACGGTCAGCACGATGAAGGCCGCGCACACGTTGCGCACCACTTCCACCAGCAGCGGCGGCAATTCCGGGACAGCCCGCACCCCGGCGTACAGCACCAAGGCGGGCACGGCATTGGCCAGGCGCGGGATCACCGACAGCCGCATGCCCTCGTCTTCGGACGCGAACGGCGAGGCCGCCAGGGCGCGGCGCAAGGCGCGCAGCAGCACGCGTTTGGTCAGCCAGTTGGCGGCGAAGGACGCCAGCAGCAACGCGGCCACGGCGAGCAGCGTGTAAGCATGGGGATATGGCGCGAGCGCAACGCGCAAGGCCTCCAGGTCATGGAGCATCGTGGGTCCTCGGTCGGCATGGAGCTGCGAGATCACGGCGGGCAGGACACGCCATCGCAGCCGTACAGTGTAACGCCCTGCCCCGCGCACCCGTCGCCGACATCCGCGATGCCACAATGGCCAGGCCTTCCGTCCGGGTGCCACCGCCATGCCTCCACCGCCCCGCGTTGCCCTGATCACCGGCGCCGCCAAGCGTATCGGCGCGGCCATCGCGCGTGCGCTGCACGCCGATGGCTACGCACTGGGCCTGCACTACCGCGGCTCGACCGACGCCATGCACGCACTCGCCGCCGAACTGGAAGCCTCGCGACCCGGCAGCACGCTGGTGTTGCAGGCCGAACTGGCCGACGTTGCGTGCCTGCCGGCCCTGGTCGAGGACACGGTGCAGCGCTTCGGTCGGCTCGATGCACTCATCAATAACGCCTCGGCCTACTACGCCACGCCGGTGGGCAGCGCGACGCCGACGCAGTGGGACGAACTGTTCGCCTCCAACGCACGCGCACCGTTCTTCCTGTCGCAGGCCGCCGCGCCGCACCTGAAGGCAAGCGGCGGGGCGATCGTCAGCATCGCCGACATCTACGCGCAGCGCCCGCTACCCGAGCACACCCTCTACTGCATGGCCAAGGCCGCGCTGGTGATGATGACCCAGTCGCTGGCACGCGAACTCGGCCCGCAAGTGCGGGTCAACGCCATCGCACCAGGCAACATCCTGTGGTCGGAGAATCCGGTCAAGGCCGAGACCCAGGCTGTCCTGGAACAGCGCGTGCCGCTGCAGCGCCAGGGCGCGCCGGACGACATCGTCTCAGCCGTGCGCTGGCTGATAGACGGTAACGCGTACGTCAACGGTCAGATCGTCGCCATCGACGGCGGGCGCTCGGTCTTCGTCTAGCGAAGGATTTGCGCTCGTGTGGCAGCGGCCTGCCTGTGCGGGAGCCACCACGGCGGCGATGGCGCACTAAAGGGAAGGCCCTTCGCCGCCATGGCGGCTCCTACTCCATCTAAGCCAACGCGGTCCCGCGCAGCTGGTCGAGCACGTTCTGCATCAGGTCCACGAACAGCGGATGGCCGAGCTTGGCATCGTCGCGCCACAGCACGATGCCGTGGGCATCGCACTCGCAAGCCAGGTCGATATCGATCACGCACTGCGCTGCCTGCGGCGTGCGCCCCAAGGCCGTCTCGATCTGCTTGAGCGTCGCCACCAGCGCCTCACGCGGCAGCCCTGTCGCCAGGGCGACGGCCTGGTTGTGAAAGCGTCGCGCGTCGGCCGGGTTGACGCTGGGGCCTTCGACCCGCGCCGAGGCGACCTCGAGCAGGCCATGCATGGCCAGCGCGGCGCGCGCGTCTTCCAGCGCCTGCGGCGTGTCCAGGCTGCTGCCCAGCAGCAGCACGTAGCGGCGGGTCTTCATGCCGCGCTCCGACGTCGCAAGATGCGCACGCCGACTCCGCGCGCGGCCGGGACCGCCTGCGGCTTGGTCACCCGCAGCATCACCTGGGCGATGGGGAAGTCGTGCAGCAGCCGCGTGGCGATCGTTTCGGCCAGTGCCTCGACCAGGGCAAAGCCCGACTGGGCGCAGATCGATTCGATGGTCTGCGCGACCACCGCGTAATCCACCGTGTCCTCGAGCGCATCGCTGTCACCGGCACGACGCGTGTCGAGCGTCATCTCCACGTCGAACACCAGCGGCTGGGCGGCATCACGCTCGAAGTCGTAGACCCCGATCAGCGCCTGGGTGCGCAGCCCGTCGATAAAGATCACATCGTCCATGGCGCGCGTCCTAGCCGTCCTCGCGCGGGCCGGCCATGCGAGCCAGGCGCAATTGGAAGAGCACCTTGGTCACCAGCAGACGTTCCTCAATCGGCTTGAGCACCAGGTCATTGGCGCCGCTCTGCAGCAGCTCGGCCTGGTTGTCGCGATTGGAATCGCCGGTCATCACCAGGATCGGCAAACGGCGCTTGCCGTAGCCGAAATCCACGCGCACCCGCTGGACGATGTCCACCCCGCTCAGCTCGCCCTTGAGGGTCACGTCGGTGAGCACCACGTCGAACTGGTGGGTCGACATGCCCAGCGACTCGGCGGTCAGCAGGGCAAAGGCATCCTCGGCACGCAGCACGTGGACCACCTTCAGATCGTGGCGTTCGAGCATGCGCTTGGTGGTCTCGGCGACCACGCGGCTGTCCTCGACATACAGCACCGTGGCGCCTGGCACGGCCTCGGGCGCCACGTAGCCGTGGATGAAGGCGGCCAGCGCCTCATGGCCCAGGGCCTTGTCGAAATAATCGGTGACGAACTCGGTGAAGCGGCGCTCCTCGAGATGCGCCTGGGCCTCGCCGGAAACCACGATGACCGGGACGTAGGCCTGCCCGGCGGCCTCGCGCACCGCGCGGGCGACCTCCAGGCCGGTCCCGCCGCCCTTGAGCGAAAGCGCCGTGGTGACCAGGTCCACCGGGCCATCGGCCAACGCCTTGCGCGCTTCGGCCAGGCTGGCGCAGCCGACGACCTCGACCTGCGGCAGGTCGCGCTTGAGCACATCGGCGATGAGCTTGCGCACCATCTTGGAGCCGTCCACCACCATGACGCGTGGCGCTTCGCTGATCAGATGACGCAGGTCTTGTGGGGGCATGGGGGCGAGGCAGGTCAGGTGTCGGTCGGGCGGGTCTGGCGCAGATAGTGACCGGTCACCCACCAGGCCCCCAGCCAGCCGATGATCAAGGCCGCCACTAATACCAGTCCGGCGCTCACCGGGTCCAGCCCATCCAGCGCGAAGCTGCTGCCGTAGCTGTGCGCCAGCGCGTCCAGTGGCGCGCGCAACGCAGCGGCCGCTGCCAGCACCAGCCCCAGCGCCACCAACCCGGCTCCCAGCCCATACCAGGCGCCCAGGTAGAGAAACGGACGCCGGATGAAGCCGTCGGTGGCCCCGAGCAGCTGCAGCACGCCGATCTCCTCGCGCCGGGCCTGGATGTCCAGGCGCACCGTGTTGCCGACCACCAGCAGCGCCCCTAGCCCGAACAGCGCGGCCAGCACCCAGGCCAGGCGGTTGCCGAAATGCAGCCAACCCTGCAGGCGCTGGCGCCAGACCGCGTCGTGCTGGACCACGTCGGCCTCGGGCAGCTGGGCCAGGGCCTGGGCAAGCGCCGCGTCGTCGCCGCTGGGGATCACGACCAGTTGGGCCGGCAGCGGGTTGTCATCCAGCGCATCGATGGCCGCATCCAGCCCGCTGAGCTTGCGGAAATCGGCCAGCCCCTGCGCGGGCGTGCGCAGCTCCACCCTGGCCACATCCGGCCGGGCGCGGATCTGTTCGGCCAGCGCCTGCGCCCGCGCGGCGTCGGTGTCCAGCTTGAGGAACACGTCCACCTCGCGCGACGCCTGCACGTCGCCGGCGAAGTGGCGCACGTTACCCAACGCCAGCCACAGCCCCAGCGGCAAGGCGAAGGCCACGGCCATCACGCCGATGGTCAGCGCCGTGGACCACGGCCGGCGCAGCGCGCGGCCCAGGCTGGAGACGAAACTGTAGAGATGCTGGTCCACCCAGATGCCCACGCCGGAGCGGGGGCCGTCGGCACGGCGGTTGGTCTCGATCTTGGGGGCCTGCTCGTTCATGCGCGGCCTCCCGGCAATACGTGGGTCATGGGCATCATTCGGCCAGGTCGTCGGGCGAGATGTCATCCATCAGCCGCCCGTGGTCCAGGATCAGCACGCGCTTGCGCATGCGCTTGATCAGGGCCAGGTCGTGGCTGACCACCAGCACCGAGGTACCGCGCTCGGGCATGGAGGCGAACAGCGACATGATCTCGGCGGCCAGGGTCGGGTCCAGGTTGCCGGTCGGCTCATCGGCCACCAGCAGCTGCGGCTCGGAGACGATCGCCCGGGCGATGCCCACGCGCTGCTGCTCGCCGGCCGAGAGTTGGGTGGGCAGCGCGCGTTCGCGATGCCCCAGTCCCAGGCGGGTCAGCACCTCGCGCACGCGCTTGCCGATGTCCCCGCGTCGGTCACCGCGCAGAATCAGCGGCAGGGCGACGTTCTCGGCCACGGTCCGGTCGGTGAGCAGGCGATGGTCCTGGTAGACCGCGCCCACGTGGCGACGGTGCAGCGGGATCCTGCCGCCGCGCACCTTGAGCAGGTTGCGCCCGCCGAACACCACCGCGCCGCGGCTGGGACGCTCGCTCAGGTGCACCAGCTTGAGCAGGGTGCTCTTGCCGGCGCCGGAGTGGCCGGTGACGAAGAGCATCTCGCCCTCGGCCACCTCGAAGTTGATCTCCGACAGGGCTTCGTGCCCGCCGGGATACTGTTTGCTGACGTTTTCAAAGCGCAGGACGGTCATGGGCGGCGATTATGCCTATGCCCAGGTGAGTCGTGCGCCAGCGCACGCTGCCGATCCGTCGCACCTGGCCCGCGGCGGCGGTGACCGGGGGGCCAGACACACGAAGGGCCGCATGCAGCGGCCCTTCGTTTTCCTTGCCGGGTCGACCGGCTCAGCCACCGACCATCGACTTGATCTTGCGCCCCAGGCGGGTCAGGAACGAGTCATTGCCGGCTGCCGGCGCAGGCACGGCAGGGGCCGGGACCGGCTTGGGCGGCTTGGGGCTGGCCACGCGGGGCGGCTTGGGCGCGGCGCCGGCCGACGAGGTCTCCCCGTTGGCGCTGGCGGGCGTCTCTCCGCCTTCCAGCGGACGACCGTGACGCCGACGACGGCGCTTGCGCGGACGCTTCTCGCCTTCGGGCGCCTGCGCGGCGGGTGCGCCACCCGGAACCGGGGCGGACGGCGTGACCACGGTGTCGACCGCGGCCTCCGCAGGCGTAGTCGCGGCCGCGCCATCCGCTGCGGGCTCGGCGCGTGGCCGGCGCGGCGGGCGCGGACCACGGCTGCCCGCACCACTGCCGGCGCCCTCGCCACTGCGCCCACCCTCGCGTGGACCACGACGACCACCGCCGCTGGAACGCCCGCCACCGCGACGCGCCTCGTCGGCGGCCTTCTGCTCGCGGGCCTCGCGGAAGATCGCGCTGACGCTCTCGGCCTCTTCCCCGTCCTCGCCTGCCGGCGGCGCGGCGCGCTCGGGGCGCGGCAGCGGCGTCAGCAGTTCGGCGGTGACCGGCTCGACCGGGATCTTCTGCTCGATGTAGGCCTCGATGTCCGGCAGGCTCATCGCATAGCGCTCGCAGGCGAAACTGATCGCGTCGCCCTCCGCACCCAGGCGTGCGGTCCGGCCGATGCGATGCACGTAGTCCTCGGCATCGAACGGCAGGTCGTAGTTGTAGACGTGGCTGATGCCGTCGATGTGCAGGCCGCGAGCCGCCACATCGGTGGCCACCAGCAGCTCCAGCTGGCCGGCCTGGAAGCGCTTGAGCAGGGTCTCGCGCTTCTTCTGCGGCACGTCGCCGGACAGCACGCCAACGCGGTAGCCGGCCTTTTCCAGGGCCCGGGCCACGCGCTCGACGAAGGCCTTGGTGTTGACGAACACCATCGTGCGGGCGCCCTCGCTGCGCGAGAGCAGGCCCAGCAGCAGCGGGATCTTCTCGTCGTCGGCCGGCAGGTACATGCGCTGGCGCACGCGCGAGGCGGTGACGGTTTCAGTCTCGACCACGAGCTTTTCCGGCTCGTTCATGTGCTCGTAGGCCAGCTCGAGCACGCGGTGGCTCAGGGTGGCGCTGAACAGCAGGGTCTGACGCGTGGTGCGCTCGGGCATGCGCCGCAGCAGGAAGCGGATGTCCTTGATGAAGCCCAGGTCGAACATCCGGTCGGCCTCGTCCATCACACACACCTCGCAGGCGTGCAGGGAGACGACCTTGTGCTGCTTGACGTAGTCGATCAGGCGGCCCGGGGTGGCGATGATGATGTCCACGCCCTGCTGCAGCAGCTCGCGCTGCTTGTCGTAGTCCACCCCGCCGTAGACCAGCGCGAAGCGCAGGCCCAGGGTCGAGCCGAACTTCACTGCGTCCTTGTGGATCTGGATGGCCAGCTCGCGGGTTGGCGCCATGATCAGCGCGCGCGGATCCTCGGGCTTGCGATCGGCCAGCGCCGGCCGGGTCAGCAGGCGGTTCATGACCGCGACCAGGAAGGCCAGGGTTTTGCCGGTGCCGGTCTGAGCCTGTCCGGCCACATCGCGGCCGGCCAGGGCCACCGGCAAGGTCAGGGCCTGGATCGGCGTACAGCGTGAGAAACCGGCCGCATCCAGCCCGGCCAGCAGGTCGGGATGTAGCGTGAAGGAGTTGAAGGTGATGTCGGTTAGGGGCTTGTCGCTCATGAATTCTCTTTGCGCCGCAGCGCAAGGGCGACGGCAGGCTGAAGGGGCGGGGGGATCCGCTTGCATCGCCGGCACCTACGGTCGCAAACTGGCGACATCGATGCCGGGTGGCGCGGCCGTACCCCCGCATGCAGGGCTTGATCTGGCCGCGAAGCGCCCCAATTTTACCGCATCTGGCGGCCATCTTCGGCCCCCGCACCGCGAAAACCCCATGGAGACCCCGATGAGCGACAAGGTGACCCACGTCGGCGACGCCGATTTCGACGCCGCCGTATTGCAGTCCGACGAACCCGTCCTGGTGGACTTCTGGGCCGAGTGGTGTGGTCCGTGCAAGATGATCGCCCCGGTCCTGGACGAACTGGCCAACAGCTACGAGGGCCGCCTGAAGGTGGTCAAGCTGAACGTGGACGACAACCGCGCCACGGCCATCAAGTACCACGTGCGCAATATCCCGCTGCTGCTGCTGTTCAAGGACGGCCAGGTCCAGGCCACCCAGGTCGGCGCGGTTGGCAAGGGGCAGCTGACCCAGATGATCGACAAGGCCATCGGCGCCCAGGCGGCCTGATGACCCGCCTGGCCGCGCCTCCGGCGCACCGCCAGGCCTGAATCCGCTGCAACCCGTCGCCGGAGCGCGCTTGAAGCCGCTCCGGCACGGTGCTACTGTCAAGACATCCGGCGCTCGGGGCTTTCGCGCCGCACCCCCTCTGCAGTACCACACACCCTCACTTCAACAGCCGCCCGCGCCCGTTCGTGCCGCCGGCAGGCTCGCAACCTCTCAGCGAGGAATCGCACTTTGTCCGACAGCAACGAAACCGGCGCCGTTACCGCCGAGAAGCGCGTGCGCAAGCCGCGCGTGAGCAAGGCCGCCGCCAGCAAGACCGATACCGCGGCCCCGCAGGCCGCCCTGGCCCTCGACACCGCCCCGCCCGCCGCCAAGCCAGCCGAAGCGCCGGCTCCGCCGCGTGCCACGCCAGCGCCGCCCGCCCCGACCCCTACCCCTACCCCTACCCCGCAAGCGGAAGGTTCTGCGCCCACGCCGCGCGCCGAAGCAGGCAATGAGTCTGCAGGCGGCGAGCCGCGCAACAGCGGTCAGCAGGTCACCGCGGACGGTGGTCAGCAGCACAACGGTCAGAACGGACAGAACGGCGGCGGCAATGGCCAGCGCCCGCAGCACAACGCCCAGCAGAACAACGGCCCGCAGGGCCAGGGCGGCCGCCGCGAGCGCTTCCGCAATCGCCGTGACCGCGACCGCAACCGCGGTGGCGGCGGCGGCGACCGCTTCAACGATGGTTTCCCGCAGGACGGCGCCAGTGACAATTTCGTCCCGCGCCCGCATCCGCAGGTCCCCGAGGGCTTCCCGCAGTATTCGCTGAGCGACCTCAAGCGCATGCCGGCGCACAAACTGCTGGAGATCGCCGAGCAGCTGCAGATCACCGACGGGGTGGCCCGCGCCCGCAAGCAGGACGTGATCTTCGCCCTGCTCAAGGTGCTGACCCGCCATGGCGAAGGCGTGGCCGCCGACGGCGTGCTGGAAATCCTGCCCGACGGCTTCGGCTTCCTGCGCGCGGCCGAGGCCAGCTACCTGGCCGGCCCGGACGATACCTACATCTCGCCCAGCCAGATCCGCCGCTTCAACCTGCGCACCGGCGACCACATCGCCGGCCGCATCCGCTTCCCCAAGGACGGCGAGCGCTACTTCGCGCTGAACATCGTCGACACCATCAACGGTGAGCCGATCGAGGCCAGCAAGGGCAAGGTGCTGTTCGAGAACCTGACTCCGCTGTTCCCGCGCAAGCGCTTCACCCTGGAGCGCGGCAACGGCTCGTCCGAGGACATCGCCGGCCGCATCCTGGACCTGATGGCACCGCAGGGCAAAGGCCAGCGCGCCCTGATCGTCTCCCCGCCCAAGGCCGGTAAGACGATGATGATGCAGCAGGTGGCCACGGCCATCACCACTAATCATCCAGATGTGCACCTGATCGTGCTGCTCATCGACGAGCGTCCGGAGGAAGTGACCGAAATGCAGCGCACCGTGCGCGGCGAGGTCATCTCCTCGACCTTCGACGAACCGGCCGCGCGCCACGTGCAGGTGGCCGAAATGGTCATCGAGCGCGCCAAGCGCCTGGTCGAGCACAAGAAGGACGTGGTGATCATGCTCGACTCGATCACCCGTCTGGCCCGCGCCTACAACAACGTGGTGCCCTCCTCCGGCAAGGTGCTCACCGGCGGCGTAGACGCCAACGCCCTGCACCGTCCGAAGCGCTTCTTCGGCGCGGCACGCAACGTGGAGGAAGGCGGCTCGCTGACCATCATCGCCACCGCGCTGGTCGAGACCGGCTCGAAGATGGACGAGGTGATCTACGAAGAGTTCAAGGGCACCGGCAACAGCGAAGTGCACCTCAACCGCCGCATCACCGAGAAGCGCGTGTACCCGGCCATCGACATCAACCGCTCCGGCACCCGCCGCGAGGACTTGTTGATCGAGCCGGAGCTGCTGCAGAAGATCTGGATCCTGCGCAAGCTGCTACACCCGATGGACGAAATCGCCGCGATGGAGTTCATGCTCGACAAGATGAAGAACACCAAGTCCAACGACGAGTTCTTCTCTTCGATGAAGCGCTAAGGCTGCTACGGCCTCACTAGCGCAATAGACAAAAGCCCCGCTTCCGCGGGGCTTTTGTTATCCAGCCATTACAAGGCCGATCCGGCGGCCCCGGTCTTCGCGGGCCCGGAATCGCTGCGCCACCCTCAGCTGGCGCCAAGCGGCGAGCGCAGATGCAGGCCGACCCCCACCTGGCTGGGCTGCCCGGCCGCGCCGGCATCCACGCCCGCGTCGGCGGCCATGTCCGGCGTTGCCCAAGGCACAGGCTGGCGCGGCCCGGGGACGTAGGCGCGCCAGTGGTTCCCCCCTTTGGACGGCAAGTCCTCACCGACGCTGAAGGACACCGGCACGCGCACCTGCCAGTACGCATCGTCGACCGTGTCTCCGCGCGTGGGCGGGGTAAAGGACCAGTGCCTCGCGCCGCTGAGGGCGGCCTGCTCCAGGATGCGGCGCCACTTGTCCATCCTCGGCGCGCTGTCCACGACGCGCAGGTTGGTCTGCTCGGCCGCGACATCTTCGACCTGGCCGTCCCGCCCAACCCGCACCAGCACATAGACATCGCCCCCCACGCCGCTCTGCGCCGCCGCCATGGGGTAAGAAGGCGGCTTCATGTCGCGACTTTGCACTCGCTCGCCCGGCTCAGGCTCACCGTCGAACTGCGCGCTGACCACGCTCAGGCCATAGCGATCCTCGCCCAGCTTGCGGGCCACCAGGCGCAGGCGCATGGGCGAGCGCGCCGCGACGGCATGCCCTTCCCGCTCTACCGGCTCGAAGCGCCAGGCGGGAATCAGCTGGTCCAGCAGCCCGGTCACTTCCGGCGGCAGGTCCTCTCGCCCGGCGACGCTGAAGTTGCGCACCTGACCCTGCGGGCTGATCTCGATCTCGCCGGACACCAGCATGGATGCCTCGACCGTCTGGCGTACCGCCCTGGCCGTCTGCGCCTGGGCCCCCATCGACACCATCAGCAGGGCCACGATCCCTCCTGTCCACCAACCCATTTTCGCCATGGTCCGCGCTCCTTTGCGATTGAAGAGCAGCCAGCGTAGATGCAGGAATCGCGTCAGACAAACCGGGATTGAACGCAGCATCCAACACGCGTCCTCCCCCGGCGCGCGAGGCGCACCGCATAATGCGGGCCGTTCCTGGAGATTCCTATGCACAGCGGCGGCCTCGAAATTGCCCTGCTCTTCTTGCTGGCTGGCGTCATCGCCGTCCCGGCGTTCAAGCGCTTCGGGCTGGGCGCGGTGCTGGCCTACCTGGCCGCTGGCGTCGCGCTGGGGCCCTTCGGCTTCGGCTTCGTGCGCGATGCCGAACGCATCCTCAACGCCTCGGAAGTCGGCGTGGTGATGCTGCTGTTCGTGATCGGGCTGGAGCTTTCGCCCTCGCGCCTGAAGGTGATGCGTAAACCGGTCTTCGGCACCGGTGGCCTGCAGGTGCTGCTGAGCACCCTGCTGCTGGGCGGGATCTGCCTGGCGCTGGGCCTGAGCTGGAAGGCCGCGCTGGTGGTCGGCATGGGCCTGGCGCTGTCGTCCACGGCGGTGAGCCTGCAACTGCTCGCAGAGCGCAAGGAGCTGACCACCGATTACGGACGCACCGGCTTTGCGGTGCTGCTGTTCCAGGACCTGGCGGCGATCCCGTTGCTGGCGGCCATCCCGCTGCTGGGCGGCGCCAAGAACCAGACCCTGACCTGGTCGATGGCGCTCCACGCGGTGGGCGCCATCGTCATCGTCATCGTGTTCGGGCGCCTGCTGCTGCGGCAGATGTTCCGCATCGTGGCGCGCACGCGCATGCCCGAGGTCTTCACCGCCAGCGCGCTGCTGGTGGTGCTGGGCACGGCGTGGTTCATGCAGCTGGCGGGACTGAGCGCCGGCCTGGGCGCGTTCCTGGCCGGCGTGCTGCTGTCCGATTCGGAATTCCGGCACGAGCTGGAATCGCAGATCGAGCCCTTCAAGAGCCTGCTGCTGGGGCTGTTCTTCATCGCCATCGGCATGACCGTGGACCTGGATCGCATCCGCAACGAGCCGTGGATCATCGCCGCCGGCGTCGTCGCGCTGCTACTGATCAAGGTGGGCGTGCTAGTCGCGCTCGGGCGCTGGCAGCAGCAGATGACCTGGCGCTCGGCGCTCAAACTGGGCGGCGTGCTGTGGTTGGGCGGTGAGTTCGCCTTCGTGGTGTTCAACCAGGCCGAGGCCTCGCAGCTGCTGAGCACCGAGCACCATGACCGGCTGGTGGCCATGGTCGGCCTGTCGATGGCGGCCACCCCGCTGCTGCTCATCGCTGCCGGGCGCTGGCTGGACAAGGCCCCGGCCGGTCCCAAGCGCGCCTTCGAGGAGGTCGACGATCTGCAGCCCCAGGTGCTGATCGCCGGCATGGGCCGCTTCGGACAGATCGTGGCCCGCCTGCTGACCGCCCAGCGCGTGCCGTTCGTGGCGCTCGAGCACAGCCCGGAGACGGTCGACACCCTGCGCCGCTTCGGCACCGCGCGCCTGTTCTACGGCGACCCCACCCGCCCGGACCTGCTGCGCGCGGCCGGCGCGCAGCACTGCAAGGTCTTCGTGGTGGCCATGGATGACCCGGACACCAACATCAAGGCCACCCGCCTGATCCGGCGCATGTACCCGACGGCCACCGTGCTGTCCCGCGCGCGCAACCGCCAGCACGCCTGGCGCCTGATGGACCTGAGCGCCGAGCCCTTCCGCGAGACCTTCGGTTCCAGCCTGGAAATGGGCGAACGGGTCATGACCGCGCTGGGCGTGGACGCGGCCACCGCGGCCGAGCACACCCAGCGTTTCCGCGCCCATGACGAGAAGCTGTTGCGCGAGCAGTACCTGGTCTATGACGACGAAGCCGCGCTGCTGCAGACCTCCAAGGACGCACGCCGCGACCTGGAGCGCCTGTTTGCCGCTGATACCCAGACCTCGACCGACGGCGACACCGCCAGCCGTTCGTGACCAGCCCTGCGATTCCGATCGCGCCGCGCGATCCTCGCCGGGTGCTCAGCCCAGGCGCGATCCATTGGGAACGGGCCGCTCCAGCGCGCTGACCACCACACCGGCCTCGGTGTAGACACCGGTCAGCAGGAACTGCGACTTGAACGGGCCGATCTGCTTTTCGGGGAAGTTGATCACCCCGATGATCTGCCGGCCCACCAAGTCCTGCGGCGCGTACAGATCGACGATCTGCGCGCTGGTCTTGCGCGCTCCGTAGGGGCCGAAATCCACCCAGACCTTGTAGGCCGGTCGCCGGGCTTCGGGAAACGGTTCGATCCGCAGCACCGTGCCGGCGACCATCAGCACGCGGTCGAACTCGGACCAGGTGATGGGTTCGGCGGTGACCGGGCTGGTGGACATGAGGACGCTGCAGTGGCTCTGATCGGAGCCCGATCAGCGCGGATCGCGCAGGTAGCGGGCGATGGGCGTGCCGCTACCGGGCACGAGCGCCGGGGCGAGCTCGCCGGCCACGTCGACGAAGCCGCGCATGATCGCCACCTCGCGCGCGCTGCGGCCCAGGCCATCGCGCAGTTCCGGATCGGCGCCGGCACGCAGCAGCCGCTGGACCACCCGCAGCAAGCCATGCAGCGCCGCCAGATGCAGGGGCCCGAAGCCGCGCGGGTCGCGCGCCTCCAGCGAGACCTCTTCGTCCAGCAAGCGCTCGAGCCCGGCCAGAATCACGTCCTCGTCGCAGGACGTCCCTGGCTCGGCGCGCGCACCGAGCAAGAGCAACAGCGGGGTCACGGTGGCCGCATCCGCGCCATCGGCCTGCGCGCCGGCCAGCAAGAGGGTGTCCAGCAGCGCCAGCAGCCGGGCGCGATCGTGGGCGATGAAGCCGAACAGGCAGGCGCAGTGCAGCGAGGTCAGGCCCTGGGCGTCGGCGGCATGCACGTCAGCGCCCGCGGTGAGCAGGCGCGCGGCGATGTCCGGCAGGCCCAGCGCCGCGGCCAGCATCAGCACGCTGACGCCTCCTGGCAGGCGGTATTCCAGATCGGCACCGGCGTCGAGCAATGCGCCGACGATGCCGGCCTGGCGCATGCTCACCGCCGCCGACAGCGGCGTGGCACCCGTACGCGCAGCGCATTGCGGATCGGCCCCGTGGGCCAGCAGCAGGTCGACCACCGGACGGTGTCCACCGCCGGCGGCGCGCAGCAGCGCGCTGCAGCCCTGGGCGTCGGGGGCATCGACCGGGAAGCCGAGGTCCAGCAGCTTGCGCACCGCATCGGCATCGCCGGCCATCGCGGCCAGCGGCAGGTCGCCAGCACGCAGCGTGCGCCCGGGCAGGGTCCAGCCGCGCCAGTCCAGCCAGTCGGCCAGATCGCGCCGGCCACTGGACAGGGCCACGCCGAGCGGGGTCTGCCCGTCGGCCGCGCGGGCGTCGGGCGACGCACCGCCGGCGATCAGGCGGCGCACCATGGGCACGTTGCCCAGCGCCGTGGCCAGGTGCAAGGCGGACATGCCGCGCGCATCGCGGGTCTCGCGGTCCACGCCGATCGCCAGCAGGGCGTCGACCAGCGGCGCCCAGTCCAGGCGCACGGCCAGGGAGAGGGGCGGATCGCCGGCGGGCGAGGTGGCAAAGGGGTCGGCGCCGCGCTGCAGCAGTTCCAAGGCCAGCGCCTGCGCGCCAACCGAATCGGTCCCTGGACTGCAGGCAGCCAGGAAACGCGCAAGGCCGGCCCCGCCCGCAGGCGACAGCCCGGCATCAAGCAAGACCCGGATCACCGGCCGCGCCGCCGGGCCGCGCGCCAGATTGGCGTGCAGCGGCACATCCCCGCGCACGTCGCGCTCCTCGCCGGCGGCACGGTGGCGCAGCAGCCAGGCCACGGCCTGGGGTGAGGCGAACAGCGCCGGCGCATGCAGGAGGCTGCCCAGTTCTGCGGGGGTGCACAGGCGCGCCAGTTCGGCCAGGCCGTTGAACTGGCCGCGTTCGAGCGCCTCGCGCAGCAGGCCCAGCGGAGCCTGGTCCGGCGGCGGTTGCTGGCCCTCGCTGGCCGAGACGGCATTGGGCAGCGGGTAGTCTGGATCCAGCACGGCCACCAGCGACCAACGTCCGGCGGCGGCGGCCAGATCGCTGGCGCGCTGCCCGTCGGGAGTGCGTCGCGCCGGATCCAGACCCAGCGCCAGCAGGCGCTGCACCAGGGCCGGGGTCACCCGCTCGGCCGCGCAGGCCAGCATCAGCGCATCGCGGCCCCGCGCATCGACGGCCTGGCAGTCGGCGCCGGCCGCGGCCAGGGTGTCGAGCACGCGCTGGCGTCCGCCTCGGGCCGCTTCCAGCCAGGGCGTGGCCTGCGCGTCGTCGCGTGCATCCACGCTGGCGCCGGCCGCCAGGAGCGCGGCCAGGATGTCCTCGTGTCCGGCGAAGGCGGCCTCGTGCAGGGCGCTGCGTCCGCCCGTGCCACGCGCATCCACCTTGGCCTTGTGACGCAGGAGCAGCTGCACGCCGGCAGCGTCGTCTTCCTCGGTAGCCGCTGCGGCGACCAGGGCCGGCCGGGCGCCGGCGGCCTCGGGCCGGGCCCCGCGCTCGAGCAGGAACTTGGCCAGGCGCCAGTTGCCGGCCAGGCAGGCGATGCCCAGCGGGGTGAGCCCTTCGCGGTTGCAGGCATCCAGTTCGGCGGCGGCATCGCGCAACAGCGCGGCCACGCCCGGATCGGAACTGCGCGCGGCGTGGTGCAGTGGGGTATTGCCGTCGCGATCGGCCTGGCGCGGATCGGCCCCGTTGGTCAGCAGGGTGGTCACTGCGTCGGGACGGCCATGCCAGCTGTCGCGGGTCGCGGCGAGCAGCGGGGTCATGCCGGCATGGGCCTGGTTGAGGTCGATTCCGCGGGCGATCAGCTGGCGCAGCAGTCGAAGATCGGGCAGCACCGCCGCCAGCACGGCCAGGCTGCGCTGGTCGCGGGCATCGGCGGGCGGCAGTGCCCGTGGATCGGCGCCGGCCTCGATCAATTCAAGCGCACGCTCGACCCGGCCACTGCGGGCGGCCTCGTACAGCGCGGCGACCTGCGCCGGCCCGGACACCGGACGCGGCGCGGGGGCGAGGACCGGTTCCATCACGGGCGCCGGGGGCTGGGGCCGGGCCGCGGCGCGGCCGGGCATTTCCAGGACCGGAAGGCCACCGCTGCGAGGGGTGCGCTGCAGGCCCCAGTGCAGCAGCGGTAAGGCGATGACGTAGACCACCGCCCCCAGACCACGCAGGTGGCCGGGCCACAGCGCCGGCCACGCAAGCGCCAGACCCGTGCCAATGGCGAGCGCGGCTGCGAACGCGACAACCAGGCCATGCCAGTCGCCCGCGTCGCGCTCGAGCATGAGGCGCCAGTGCCGCGACAGGCGCCCGCCCTGGCATTCCACCGCCTGCCACAGCGGCCAGGTGCGCCACAGCAGAATCAGGGAGAGGCCGGCCGCCGCGCTCAGGCCCAGCGCCGCGCCCAGGCTGCCGCCGTCGCGCAGGCGCTGCAGCGGCCAGGCCAGCAGCAGGGCCATGCCGGCGAACCCGCCCGCCCAGACCGCCAGCAGGGCCAGCAGGTCGCGCCGCAGGAACCCCGCGCCGGCCATGCCGCGGGTCCGCGCGTGCCAGGACACGGCCAACGCGAACGCCGGCTGTGCCAGCCAGGCGCCGGCCAGGGCCAGCCAGCCGCCGAAGTAACTCAGCCCCGCCAGCACCAGGCCGGCGCCCATCGCGACGGCCACGGCGGGCATCGGCGAACGGCCAGCATCAGGCATCGGGCGTTTCCCCGAGCACCGGCTTGGGCGGGAACTGGAGGTGGAAGCCGCGCGTGGCCAGGTTCTGGCGGACCACCGCCACGTCCTCGCGGGCCAGCTTGCGCTCGGGCGTCAGGGTCACGTCCAGGACGAAGGCCAGCTCACCCACCTGCGTGCGCAGCGGCTCGGGCAGGCAGGCGAAATCGTCACGCACGGCCAGATAGACGTAAGTGTCGGCCTTGCGCAGGCTCTTGTAGACGAACGCTTGCATCAGGCGCGTGCGGAAGGTTCTTGAAGGAAAGTGTCACGATTGTGCGGGAATTGAGGCAACGACGGAACCCGACGAGCGCCAGGCGCGCGTGCGGGCTTCAGGTGCCTGACCAGCACCGCGTCGGTGCACAGCGCATCGACGACGCGTGGCTATACTCGTCTGTCATCTTTTGACACATCCCGCTGATGCCGTCCCAGCCCCGCATGACGCCCCTGGCGATCTCGGCCTACACCGCCACCACCGCCCTGGGCGCCGGCCGCCAGGCCCAGGTCCAGGCCCTCGACCAGCGCCGCAGCGGCCTGCGCGAGAACGATTTCGGACCCGCGCCGCGGTTGGATTGCTGGATCGGCCGGGTGGACGGCGTCGAGGACGTCACCCTGCCGCCGGAGCTGGCGCAGTGGGACTGCCGCAACAACCGCCTGGCCTGGCTGGCCCTGCAACAGGATGGGCTGCTGGAGGCGGCACGTGCGGCGGGCGCGCGCTACGGCACCGACCGGGTGGCCGTGATCGTGGGCACCTCGACCTCCAGCATCGGAGCCAGCGAGGAGGCCTATACCCGATTGGAAGAAGACGCCGAGGGCGCGCGCTTTCCCGACGACCTGCTGCGGCCCATCGTGCACACCCCGCACTCGCTCGGGGATTTCGTCCAGCACGCCACCGGCTTGGCCGGCCCGTGCATGACGGTGGCCACGGCGTGCTCTTCCAGCGCCAAGGTCTTCGCCCAGGCCGCACGCCTGATCGCCGCCGGGCTGGTCGATGCCGCGCTGGTCGGCGGCGTGGACACGCTGTGTGGCAGCGTGCTGTACGGCTTCAACTCCTTGCAATTGGTGTCCAGGAACAAGTGCATGCCCTTCGACGCCGCCCGTGACGGGCTTTCGCTGGGCGAAGCCGGCGGCTTTGCCCTGGTCGAGCGCACCGAGGCCGCCGACGGCGCCGTGCAGTTGCGCGGCTACGGCGAATCCAGCGACGCCCACCACATGTCCGCCCCGCACCCGGAGGGCCTGGGCGCGCAGCTGGCCATGCGCGATGCACTGGCCCGCGCCGGCATCGAGGCCGATCAGCTGGACTACCTCAATCTGCACGGCACCTCGACCCCGGCCAACGACACGGTCGAGGCGATCGCGGTGGCGGCCATGTTCCCAGACACGCTGCACGCGGCCTCGACCAAGGCCTGGACCGGCCACACCCTGGGCGCGGCGGGCATCGTCGAATCGGTGTTCGCGCTCATCGCGCTGGAGACCGGGCAACTGCCCGGCACGCTCAATTCCCGGACCCCCGATCCGGCCTGTGGTCCGCAGATCCGCTTCGCGCCCGAGCAACGCACGGTGCAGTACGCCATGAACAACTCCTTCGGCTTTGGCGGCAACAACTGCGCGCTGGTGTTCGGCCGCGCATGAAGTCGCCTGTCCTGTCCGCCCGCATCGCGGGCATCGGTTTCTGGTGTCGCGGCCTGCCCTCCTGGGCGGCCGCGCAGTCCTTCGCCCGGGGCGGCGCCCTGCCCGAACAGGCGCCGGCCAAGCCTGCGCCGCAGCTGCTGGCCCCCAACGAGCGGCGCCGCGCGCCGGAGACGGTTGCCGTGGCCTTGGAAGTGGCCCTGGCCGCCTGCCAGGGCGCCGGGCGTGATCCCAAGCTGCTGCCGTCGGTGTTCACCTCCACCCACGGCGACCTGGCCATCACCGACTACATGTGCCGGCAGCTGGCCGAGGATCCGGCCGGAATCTCGCCGATCCGCTTCCACAACTCGGTGCACAACGCCGCGGCTGGCTACTGGACCATCGGCGCCGGGACCCATGCCCCGGCCACCGCGCTGAGCGCCTTCCATGGCAGCTTCGCGCAGGGTCTGCTTGAAGCCCTGACCCAGCTGACCACCGACACCGATGAAGTGCTGCTGGTGGGTTACGACAGCCAGTCGGCCGGGCCGCTGGGCCGGGTCTCGCACAGCCAGGGTCTGCTGGGCGCTGCGCTGGTCCTGAGCCGCACCGGCGAGGGCCCCATGCTGCGCGCCAGTCTGGGCTGCGGCGGTCGCGACCGCGCCCCGGCCGGCCCGCTGGAACACCACGCCGCCGGCAACGCGATGGCGCCGATGCTGCCGCTGTTCGATGCGCTGGCCGCTGGCGCGTCGCACGCCCACCTGGACGCAGGCAACGGTGACGCGCTGCATGTGGAGCTAGCGCGGTGACGGCGCTGACGATGCAGGATGTGGCGGTGGTCATCCCCGCACTCAACGAGAAGCTGCGCATCCGCGAAGTGGTCAGCGACGCGCTGGCCGTGTGCCCGCACGTCATCGTGGTAGACGATGGCTCGGACGATGGCACCAGTGCCTGTCTGGACGGCCTGCCGATCACCCTGATCCGCCATCCGCGGCGCATGGGCAAGGGCGCGGCGCTACGTACCGGTTTCGCAGAAGCCGCGCGCATCGGCGCACAGGGCGTGATGACCATGGACGGCGACGGCCAACACAAGGCCAGCGACTTTCCACGCATGCTCGAAGCCGCCAACGCCTACCCGGGCTGGGTGGTCAACGGCGCGCGCCTGCGCAAGCGCGCCAGCCAGCCGACCATCCGCCGCATCGGCAATGACTTCGGCGACTGGGGCATCGCCTGGGCCTGTGGCTTCCGCCTGCGCGACACCCAGAGCGGGCAGCGCTTCTATCCGCGCAGTGTGTTCACGCTCGAAGGGGTGGAAGGCGAGGGCTTCGTGTTCGAGGCACAGATGCTGATTTCCGCCGCGCGCCGCGCCAACGCGCGGCTGGTCTCGGTGCCGGTGGAAACCCGCTACCTGCACCTGGAAGGCGGCGAGTTCCGCCAAAGCCATTTCCGCCTGGGCCACGACCTGGTCAAGATCACCGCGCACGTGGTGAGGCAGGTCTTTGCGTACGGCCACGTGCTGCGTGAATATCGCAACGCGCGCCGGCAGCCGCCGGTGATCCACGATCCCTCCGGTGAGTTCGCAACGGTACCCGCATCGTCTGCCGCCAAGGACGCCTAGATGACACAGCACACCGATGTCGCCATCCTCGGCGGGGGCCTGGCCGGCCTGACCCTGGCTTTGCAGCTCAAGCGCCAGGATCCGGGTATGCAGGTGCAGGTGATCGAACGTCGCCGCCACCCGGTGGCCGAAGCGGCCTTCAAGGTGGGCGAATCGACCGTGGAAATCGGTGCGCACTACCTGGCCGACGTGCTGGACCTGCGCGCCCACCTGGATGCCGAGCACCTGCGCAAGTTCGGATTCCGCTTCTTCTTCTCCGATGGGCGCCACGATGTGGACCGCTGCACCGAGGTCGGCGTCAGCCAGCTACTGCCCACGCCGTCCTGGCAGATCGACCGCGGCCGCTTCGAGAACTTCCTGGCCCGGCACGCGGCCGAGCATGGCGTGCAATTCGTCGATGGCGCCACCGTGCGCGCCATTGAGCTCGACCAGGACGATGCACCGCACCGGGTGCGCTTCGAACGCGAGGGCGCGCTGCATGCGCTGGAGGCACGCTGGGTGATCGATGCCAGCGGTCGCGCCGGCCTGCTCAAGCGCCAGCTCGACCTGGCCCAGGACAACCCGCATCAGATCCACGCGGTCTGGTGGCGCGTGGACGGCCACGTCGATCCCAACGCCTGGTCGCAGGATCCGGACTGGCTGGCGCGCTGCACCCCGCCGGACCGCTGGCGCTCGACCAACCATATGTGTGGGCCGGGCTACTGGGTGTGGCTGATTCCGCTGTCCTCGGGCGCGCATTCGCTGGGCATCGTGTGCGACACGGCGATGCATCCGCTGGAGGCGATGAACACCCACGCCAAGGCCATGGACTGGCTGTCGCGGCACCAGCCGCAGGTGGCCGCCACACTCGCGCGCGAAGAGCACGTGCTGCGCGATTTCGCGTTCTTCCGCAACGTGTCCTACGGCTGCCAACAGGTGTTCGGGGAGCATCGCTGGGCGATCACCGGCGAGGCCGGGCTGTTCCTGGATCCGTTCTACTCGCCGGGCACCGACTTCATCGCCATCTCCAACACCTACGTGGCCGAGCTGATCGCACGCGACCGCGCCGGCAAGGACATCGGCGCCTACGCCAGCGTCTACAACCAGCTCTACCAGGGCTTCTACGAGAACACCCTGACCCTGTACCAGGGCCAGTACGCGCTGTTCGGCGACGCCCAGGTGATGCCGATCAAGGTGATCTGGGACTACACCTATTACTGGTCGCTGCTGGCACCGCTGTTCTTCGCCGGGCGCCTGACCGACATTTCGCTGCTGGGCCGACTGCGGCCGCTGTTCCAGCGTGGGCGTGCGCTCAACCTGAGCATCCAGGCCCTGCTGGCCGACTGGGGCCGGCGCAACCTCGCCGCGCCGCCCGTGCTGGAAGACGGCCGCCTGCTGGACCAGTACACCATCGGCTGGTTCCACGAACTCAACCGCGCGCTCAATGACGTGCTGGATACCGACGCGCTGGCCGCGCGCCTGCAGTCCAACGTCGCGCGCATGGAATGGCTGGCTGGCGAGATTCTGCAGCGCGCATGCCTGCACCATCCAGATCTGGACGACCACGGCCTGCAGGCCCTGCTCGCCAGCGCCGTACCCCGCGAGGCATCGCTGGATGCAGCCTGGTATGCCGACGTCGCGTAAGCCGCCGCTCAGCCCTGCGGCCGCGCCCTTAGACCGAACAACATCAGCACCAGCACCAGCAGGATAAACATGGGCAGCGGCCTTCGGGCGCGCTGCCGGGAGACCCCTCTGCGGGCGCCCGGCTTTCCTCGGTCCGTTCGATGATCGCCCGCGGATGGTGGTCGTCGGTCTTCTGCATCACAAAGCCCGAGCGCGCGTCCAGTCCTGCGATGAAGGCATCGACCAAGGCCTTCACTGCGTCTCCGGCAGATGGCTTGCGGCGGCCTCCAGCTCGCGCGAGATTCGTCGGACCATCGGACTCCATCGGCGGGCACCGCCGACAGGTTGCCGGTCGCGTACCTACGGCGACGGAGTGCTTCGATGAGTTGTCCGGGGTCGACGTATGGGGAGCATTGAGGGGGTCCATTCGGCTCGGCGCTCTTGCGTCCTCATGGCGTTGGCTATGCGCCTGGGGTTTCGGCCACGGCCGCTGGCCGGCTCAGCCCATGCCGCCGTTGACCCCGATAACCTGGCCGTTGATGTAGCCGGCCGCGTCCGAGCACAGGAAGGCCACCAGCGCGGCGACCTCTTCGGGCTTGCCGGCGCGCGCGGCCGGCACGAGTTGCTTGATCGCCTCCGGTGGGAAGGCCTGGCCGATCATCGCGCCTTCGATCACGCCGGGGGCGACGACATTGGCGGTGATGCCGCGGCTGCCCATCTCCCGTGCCAGTGACTTGGTCGCGCCGTGCAGCGCAGATTTGGCCGCCGCGTAGTTGGTCTGGCCGCGATTGCCGATCACCGCCGCCACCGAGGACACGCTCACCACCCGGCCCCAGCGCGCGCGCGCCATCGGCAGCAGCAGCGGCTGGGTGACATTGAAGAAGCCATGCAGCGATACGTCGATGACCCGGTGCCACTGCTGCGCACTCATGCCGGCCATCGGCGCGTCGTCATGGATCCCGGCGTTGTTGACCACGGCATGGACCGGGCCGGCTTCCAGCAGCGCCGCGATCCCCGCCGCGCTGGCCTCGGCGTCGACCACGTCGAAGGCCACCGCCTGGGCACGGCCGCCGGCATCGATGATCTGCTCGGCCACGCCCTGTGCCTTGGCCAGGTTGCCGTTGGCATGGACGATGACCTCGAAGCCGGCCGCACCCAGGGCCAGGCAGATCGCGCCGCCAAGATCGCCACTGCCACCGGTGACCAGGGCGCGGCGCGCGGATTTTGAAGTCTGTGCACTCATGCGCGTCATGCTAGCAGCCGCGGGAGATCACACCTCGGTGGGAGCTGTTGCCACGAGCGCTGTGGCCCGCCCGGCAAAGCGCCATCGTCGCCGTGGCGACTCCCACAACAGAGGCGCTGCATCTGGTCGATGTCGCTTCCCTGTGGGAGCGGCTACAGCCGCGATATGGCTTGCCCGGCAAAGCCCCATCGTCGCCGTGGCGACTCCCACAGCAGCAGCGCTGCATCAGGTCGAAGTCGCTTCCCTGTGGGAGCGGCTACAGCCGCGATTCGGCTTGCCCGGCAGAGCGCCCTCGCCGCCATGGCGACTCCCACAACAGCGGCGCCGCATCAGGTCGATATCGATTCCCTGTGGGAGTGGCTACAGCCGCGATGTGGCCTGCCCGGCCAAGCCCCGTCGTCGCCATGGCGACTCCCACAGCAGCCCGACGTCAGGTGGCCGGACCCAACATCACCGAGGCGCGGCCTTCTGCCAGCAGCACGCCGGCATGCAGGATGCGGAAGCCGTACTGCTGGCTGTCGGGGGTGTGCATCAACAGTTCGGCATGACCTTCCAGCGCGCCGCCGAGGTCGTCGAACCGGGTCACGTGCAGCTGCACGCCACGCAGCGCCACCAGCATGCCCGGGCGCACCGGTGCGCCGCTGGCCTGACCGAGCAGGCCGCCGTGCACGGCCATGGCCTGGGCACCGTATTCGCACAGGTGCACCGCGCGCAGGCGGCCATGCGAACGCAGCGGATGTTCCGCATCGCGATGGCCGACGCTGCGCAGGGCAACCGAGGTCGCATCCCAGGCCACCACCTCCTCCCACAGGCACATCAGGCCCTGGTGCGGGACCAGCCTGGCGATCGCCTCACGCCCGGGCATCGATCACCTGTGCCACCGGCTCGCGCGAGACCAGCAGGGCCAGCACGAAGTTGAACACCACGCCCATCGCTACCGTCGAGCCAATCGCGCGCAGCACCGGGATGCTGGACAGACCCAGCAGCACGAACACCAGCAACGTCATCAGGCTGCAGACAATCAATGCATGCAGGGTGCGGCGCTGGTCGGCGGCATCGTCGCCGGCGTGATCGAAGAACAGCGCGTAGTCCAGACCCAGGCCGGCCCCGAGAATCATCGAGATCAGATGGAACAGGTTGAGCTCCACGCCAAAGCCGCGCAGCACCGCCAGGATCAGCAACACGCTCAGACCCATGGGCAGCAGCACCCGCACGATGCGGCGGCGCTCACGCAGCGCCACGCTGACCGCGAGCGCCAGCAGCACCGCGGCCACGGCCATGGCCACCAGGACCCGGTGGTAAGTCCCCACCAGCGTGCGCGAGGCCTCGCGCAGGTCCATCAGCTGCGCGCCGGTGCCTTGCATCGCCTTGGCCAGCGTCTGCGCATCACGCAGGCCACTGAGAGAGACCAGCGCGGTGACATGGTCGCCCCCCTCCATCAACAGGCCTTGCACCGGCGAAGCCAGCGGCGTGCCCGCCAGGTCGGCCACGTCCAGCGGCTTGGCCGTGCGTGCCTGCTGCAGATCGGCCAGGAACGGGGCGAACACATCGCTGCGGAACGGCAGGTCCGCGGCGGCCTGGTCGAGCATCGCGCGCGCCACTTCCGGCGTGGGCAGCCGGGCTTGGCGACGGCGTTGCACGGCCTCGCTGGGCAGGTAACGCGCCGCCATGTCATAGCCACTGAGGTTGCCATCGGCGACCTGCGCGTCCAGGCGCGTGCGCAGGCCTTCCGACGCGTCCAGGGCCGCCTGGCGGGTGGGACTTTGCACGGTTAGCACGTACATCACGTCCGGCGCACCCAATTCGGCGCGCAGCTCCTGGTCCTGCATCAGCGAGGCCGTGGGGACAGGGGTCAGCTTGGACAGGTCGTGCTGCCAGAACGGCGTGGGCATGACGACGATCACCACGATGGCGACGACCGCCAGCCCCAGCAGCGCCTGCCAGCCTGGGCGCGGCAGGCGCTCGATCAGCGCGTACATCCGCGCCATCAGGCGCGAATCGGCATAGTCGCGTGGCGAGGGGTCGATCAGCGCCGGGAGCAGGAAACGCGTCAGCAGCGCCGCGCCGCCCAGCCCGCAGATGGTGAACACCGCCAACTGCCGCAGTCCTTCCACGCCGGAGAAGAAGAACGTCACATAGGCGATGCAGGTGGACACCACCCCGGTCGCCAGCGTCGGCCACAGGTGGCGTGCATTGGCGTAGGGCGCCAGGCCCGGGCGCTGGTGGCTGAACAGATGGATCGGATAGTCCTGGACCACGCCGATCAAGGTGAAGCCGAACGCCAGGGTGATGCCATGCACTTGGTCGAAGACCAGCATCACCGCGATCATGCCGACCAGGCCGGCGCTGGCCAGCGGCAGCACGCCGAGCAGCGGGATCTTCCAGCTGCGGTAGGCCACCAGCAGCAGCACGATCAGGCCGACGGTATCCAACATGCCGATCCACTGGGTCTCGTTCTGCGTGCGCGTGCTGATCTCCACCGAGAACGCGCCCGGCCCGGTCAGCAACAGCTGACTGTCGCTGCCCTTGCTCACCTCGGCGAATGCGCTGCGGATATCGGCCACGGCCTGCTGCTGGCCGCTGGGATCGAAGCCGCCGGCCAGGGTCTGTACCACCAGCAGCGCGCGTTTGCCGGCCTTGTCGAACCACACCCCGTCGATCAGCTGCGGCGCATCGGCCGGCTGCAGGGTCTCGGCCACGTGCAGCAGTTCCAGGGTCGGATCGCGCGGCAGCATCGGCTCGATCATGTCCGCCGCCGGCGAGCCAAGGTCCTGGACGCGCTCGACCAGCGCGGCGTGCAGGCTGGCGGCATCCAGCGGGTGCGCGTCGTAGCGGTCGGTCAACAGGAAGCGATAGGGCATCCAACGCGGCGGGATAGCGTCGGACAAGGACTGGTCACCATTGCCGACCATCGAAAAGGTATCGCCCTGCGCTTGCAGCCGCGCGCGCAAGGCCTTGGACTGCTCGGCCAAGGTGGCCGGGTCGCTGCCGGAGACGGCCAGCAACAGCAGGCGTGAACCAGGCCCCTCGCCGAGCTCGTCCAGCAGCAGCTTTTGCGCCGGGGTGCGCGCCTCGGGCATGAACATGCGCAGGTCACCGGAGAGCTTGAGCGTGTTGCCGATCCACGCGCCCAGCGCCAGCAGCCCGGCCAGCCACAGCAGGGCCAGGCCGGTGCGCGCGATCGGGGGCAGGCTCACCCGTGGGCGCCGTGGCACAGCGCGGTCAGTGCCGCGCCGTCATCCACGCCTGCCGCCGCCTGCGCGGCGCCGGCCAACAACGTGCGCTGGGCCTGGTCCTTGGCATCGGTGGTCTCGATGCAGCGCAGTTCGGCGCCCTTGCCGTACAGCTGGATCTCGCGCACCGGGGCCTTGGCCGCGGTGGCGTCCTTGGGATCCAGCTTCAGCTGCCAGGCCTGGCGGGTGCCGCTGGCGCTCAAGGCGTAGTGCTGCTCGAGCTGGGTGGCATCGCCGGACAGCAGCGCACCAAATCCGCGTTGCAGGTTGACCAGTTCCGGCGCGCGCGACAGCGAGAAGGTGCGGGTCTTCTTGCCCTCGCGCTCCAGGGTGGCGCTGTCGCCTTTGAGGGTGATCTTCTCGTGGTAGGGCGCGGTGACTTCGCGCACCAGGGTGTCGTCGGCATCGCGCGCGTAGCGGCCCTCGACCCGCAGCGGGGTCTTGAGCAGCGCCGAACCGCGCAATTCCACGAACTGGGTGGTGATCGCCCCGGGGCGGGCGATCTTGGACAGGATCCAGGTCGGATCGACCGCGTCAGGCGACGCGGCGCACAGCGGTGCGGCGCTGCACAGCAGCGTCAGCATCAGCGCCCAGGGCCGCAGCGGCAGCGTCCTGCGCATGCTTGGTGTTCCAGAAATCATAGAAGTTGAACCAGTTGTAGGGCGCCAGGCCCACGTAATGCTCCAGCCGTCCGGCATAACCGCGGATGAGCGCTCCCAGGCTGGCCGCACGATTGCGACGCGGCACGTCCAGCCCCTCGCTGAAGGTCTCGAAGGTCAGCGAGTATCGCGCCTTGCCGTGGTACAGGCCGAAGGCCAGTACCACCGGCACCTTGAGCACCGCGCCGATCAACCAGGGCGAGGTCGGGAACTGCGCCTGGCTGCCAAGGAACTGCGCCGGCAGCGCCGGCTCCTCGGGGCGGGTGCGGTCGACCAGCAGCGCGACCAGATGGCCCTCGTCGGTGGCCTGCTTGATCGCCATGACGATCGAGGTGCTGTCCTGGCTGGCGTCGATGATGCACTCGGCCAGGCGCGGGTTGAGCGCGGCCAGCACCTCGGTCATCGCCGGCGCCTGGGCCTTGTCCAGCACCACCCTGACCTGCACATCCGGTCGCTCCTGGGCCAGCACCCGCAGCGCGTCGAAGCTGCCCAGGTGCGAGCCGAAGATCAGCACGCCCCGGCCCTTGTCCATCTGCGCGTGCAGCTGGTCCAGGCCGCTGACATCCACATGGAACGCGTCCATGCGCCCGCTCAGCAGGAACACCCGGTCCAGGACGACCGAGGCGAAGGTATGGATGTGGCGGGCGGTGTCGGTCCAACGCGCCGGGCGTCCCAGCACGCGTGCCAGATAGGCACGCGAGGCGCGGCGCTCGGGCCCGCGCACCAGCATGAAGTACACGGTGATCGGGTACAGCAGCAGCCGCGCCAGGCCGCGTCCGCCGTGGCAGGCGATGCCCCGGATCAGCCCCAGCGCGAGCCGGCTGCCGCCTTCGGGGCGCTGCTTCCAGATCGCGTTCATGCCTGCACCACCTCGCCGCTGGCCAGCAGCGTGTCTGCACGCAGCACGCGGAACTTCCAGCGCGGTGCGGTGCCGTCCAGCTCGATCCGCGCCGGCTGGCCGGGCAGCAGGGGCTGGACGAACTTCACCTGCGGCAGGCGCAGCGCCCCGCCCAGGGGTCCATGCGCGGCTTCCACCGCATCCAGGACGTGGTCCAGCACTACCACGCCGGGCACGACGGGATGACCGGGGAAATGGCCGGGCAGCGCGGGATGGTCGTGCGGGACTGCGAATTCCATGGTGCGTCGAACAGCCTCTAGATCCGCGGTTCCAGCATGTGGCGCACGGCCTCGTGGGCGCGCTGGGTCAGGGCCTGGCGATCCAGGGCCGCCTCGCCCTGCCCGACCTGGATCGGCGTGCCGATGCGCACGCGGATCGTGCCCGGGCGCACCCGGAACAGACCCGTGGCCGGCAGCACCTTGCCGCAACCGTCCAGGGCCACCGGCACCACCGGGACGCCGGCATCAATGGCCGCCTGCAGCAGGCCGGCCTTGAACGGCGCCAACGCACCGGTGCGGCTGCGCGTGCCCTCGGGGAACAGGCACAGGCTCTGCCCGCGCCGCAGCAGTGCGGCGGCCTGGCGGCGCACGATGGCCCCGGCGCGGCGACTGTCGCGGTCCAGGAAGAGCATCCCGGTGGCCTTGGCGTACCAGTTCACGAACGGCACCTTGAGCATCTCGTCCTTGAGCAGGAAGCGCAGCGGCGCTGGAATGGCCATGTACAGCACGCAGATATCGATCACCGACTGGTGATTGGACACCACCAGATGCGGGCGGGACCAGTCGATGTCCTGTCCCCCTTCGACCACCAGCCGCGCCCCGGCGCCGAAGGTCAGGCCTGGCGCCCAGCAGCGGGCGGCCATGCGCAGCACGCGCTCGGTGGGAACCCCAATCAGGCGCAGACCCAGCGCCACGGAGATCCACGCGGCCGTCCACGCCAGGGTGAAAAGAAGCTGCAAGGCGTTCCAGACACTCCAGGCCAGCGAGGCGGAGGCCTGCGACGACTGCACATCCATGTTGTCGGTCGAGGTGCTCATGCGGGACAGCATACCGGGCAAAGGCGCGATTGCGTCGCCGGAATTTGCGATTTTTTAACGGTGAACAGCGCTGGTGCGGTGAACGGCACTCGCCACGCGCCTGGGACAACGCCGCCCTGGCTCAACGCAGCAGGTCGCGCCAGAAGCCCGGCCCCAGCCGGGCCAGCTGACGCACGAAATCCACGAAGTTGCGGTACGGACGCACCGGGAACCAGCGTGAGCGCAGGGCGTACTCCCCCAGGAAGAATCCGCCGATCACCCCATACCCCAGCAGGTTGGCGAACAGCGAGGCGCGCGCATCGGGGATGGCCAGCGGTGGCGTGCTGCCCAGCTGGGCCAGGACTCCCCCGGGCACCGCGCACAGGGCGAACAGGAGGTTCAAGCCGGTCATGGCGGCCAGCAGCAAGGCCCAGGCGCCGGTCAGGCGGCGGGTGTAGCGCCGCTGCGCGGTGGTGAGCACGTGTCCGGCCTGGGCGTACAGGCCCTCGACGATCCGCCCGATCAGCGGCTGCCGCCCGGGCAGCAGGCTGCGGCCGAAGAACCACGCCACCCAGGCGGTGAACACCACCGGCGGTGCCGTCAGCAGGACCAGCGCATGGGGGGAATCCCACAGCGGGGCCAGGGCCAGCAACAACAGCACGGCCAGCCCCCAGGCCCAGGGGCGCAGGCGCGCCATCGGCTCGACCAGCAGCATCAGCACCAGCGCCGCGCCGGCCAGCACGGCCAGGTCGCTGCGGCCGGATGCGTTGGCCCAGTGGGCCAGCGGCGAGTAGGCGATCGCCAGCAGCAGCGCGACACCGACGGCCCACGGCGGGGCGGCGGCATCGGCCTGCGGCGCGACGGGTTCAGACGGTCTTGTTGGCCTGGACATGCGCCGACAACGCGCGCAGCGAGGCGAAAATACGCTGGTTGTCCTCGCTGTCCGAACGCAGCTGGAAGCCGTAGCGCTTGCCGATGGCCAGGGCCAGCTCCAGTGCATCGATCGAGTCCAGGCCCAGGCCGGTGTTGAACAGCGGGGCCTCCGGGTCGATCGCGCCGGCGTCCACGTCCTCCAGGTTCAGGCTCTCGACGAGCAGCTGGGCCAGTTCGTGTTCTTCGGGCGTTTGCGCGGACATGCGGCGAGGGATTCCAATACGTTGAAGGAGCGACAAGATGGTGCATCGTCGGCACGCGCGCAACTGCCGACCCGGGGATGGCAACTTTGGGGATGCGGGCCGTCGATCCTCCTGTCATCGTGTGTGAGGGGGTTTTCCTCCTTCGCCCCCGCGACTGCCCCGGCTTTTACAGGCCTAAATCTCTACGGAGCTTCCATGTCCCAGTCCTCGTCACGCCCTCCGTTGCCTCCGTTCAGCCGGGAATCGGCCATCGAGAAGGTCCGACTGGCCGAGGATGGCTGGAACAGCCGCGATCCGCACAAGGTCGCGCAGGCCTATACGCCGGACACTTCATGGCGCAATCGCGCTGAATTCATCGAAGGCCGCGCGCAGGTCGAGGCGTTTCTTTCCCGCAAGTGGGCCAAGGAGCTGGATTACCGCTTGATCAAGGAGCTGTGGGCGTTCGAAGGCCATCGCATTGCGGTGCGCTACGCCTATGAGTGGCATGACGACTCGGGCAACTGGTTTCGTTCCTACGGCAATGAGAACTGGGAGTTCAAGGACAGCGGATTGATGGCGCGTCGTTATTCATGCATCAACGACCTGCCCATCGCCGAAGCCGAGCGGAAATTCCACTGGCCGCTGGGGCGCCGACCGGACGATCATGCAGGCCTGAGCGCATTGGGGCTGTAGGGAGACGCCGGCGTCTTCTTATAAGATGGCTGTCTTGTCAGGACAGCCGCACGCGCAAGGTTCGCACGCATGACCCCCGCCGCCGCCGTGATTTCCCCGCCCGCCGATCCCGTGCGCGCGCGGACGGAAGAGGCCCCGGCCGCTTCCGCGGCACTCGACGCCACGCCCGATGTGTTGATCGTCGGCGGCGGCCCCGCCGGCAGCACCGCGGCCATCCTGCTGGCCCGCCAGGGCTGGAAGGTCACCCTGTTGGAGAAGGACGCCCACCCGCGGTTCCATATCGGCGAATCGCTGCTGCCCATGACCATGCCCCTGCTCGAACGCCTTGGCGTGCTGGAGCAGGTGCGCGCCATCGGCACGCTCAAGCTGGGCGCGGACTTCCCCAAGGACGGCGGCGGCTACAACACCTTCCGTTTCTCGCGGGCGCTGGAGGCCAAGGCCGACTTCGCCCTGCAGGTGCCGCGCGCGGACTTCGACCGGATCCTGTTCGAGCAGGCCCGGGCCGAAGGCGTGGGCGCGCATGAGCGCACTGCGGTCACCGGTGTGGCCTTCGAAGGCGAGCAGCCGGTGGTGAGCGTGCGCCAGGGCGAGCAGGTGCACACGCTGCGCCCGCAGTGGCTGCTGGACGCCAGCGGTCGCGATGCCTTCCTGGGCAGCAAGCTCAAGCTCAAACGCAAGAACCCCCACCACCAGTCCGCCGCCGTGTTCAGCCACTACACCGGCGTGGCGCGTCGGCCCGGCGAGGACGCCGGCAACATCAGCATCTACCGCCACCGGCACGGCTGGATGTGGCTGATCCCGCTGCCCAATGACGTGATGAGCGTCGGTGCGGTGTGCTTTCCCGACTACCTCAAGACCCGTCAGGGCGACCTGGGCCGGTTCCTCGACCAGACCCTGGCGCTCAACGAGGAAGTCGCCACGCGCATGGCAGGCGCGACCCGCTGCGCGCCAGTCCACGCCACCGGTAACTACGCCTACGAGTGCACGCAGATGAGCGGTGCGCGCTGGCTGCTGCTGGGCGATGCCTATGCCTTCGTGGACCCGATGTTCTCCTCGGGGGTGTTCCTGGCCATGCACAGCGCCGAACGTGGCGCGCAGATGGTCGACGCGGCGCTGCGCGCGCCGGCGCGGGCACCGCGCCTGCGCCGGCAGCTGCAGCGCCACCTGGACGCCGGGCTGGACGAGTTCAAGTGGTTCATTTACCGCTTCACCTCGCCGACGATGCGCCACCTGTTCGCCAATCCGCGCGACGTGCTGGACGTGGAGTCGGCGGTAGTGGCGATGCTGGCCGGCGACGTGTTCGAGGCGCCGCGCGTCACCCGGCGCCTGCGCGTGTTCCGCGCCATCTACGCCGCGCACGTGTTGATCATGGTGCCGCAGGCGCTGCGCGCCTGGCGCCGCCGCCGGCGCCAGCGCGTCGAGGGCTTCGACGGCGAAACCTTGCAACCAGGCGCGGAGGGCAGCGCGTGAGTCGTCCATTGCCAACGCTTGCGTCGACGCGCCTGACCGTGGACTACGTCGACGCCGCGCAGCTGTCGGCCCTGCTCGCCGATGCCCAGGTGCTGGCCGTGTTCGGCTTCGGCCCCGATGCGCCCGGCAGTGACGATCCACGCTATCTGCGCGTCCCCCTGGCACCGCACGGCACCGCCCCGCTGGAAGTCTGGCGTGGGTCGCGGCCGGTCACCTGTGGCCGCGAGGGCGCCGTGGCCTGGGCCAGCGATGGCCGACTGCAGTTCGGCGCGATCGAACTGGACGAGGTCGACGACGACATCGAGGCCGCAGGTGAACAGGCCTACGCCCTGCTCTCGCAATTCGTGCCGGCCAGCGATACCCCACACCTGCTGCGCGTGTGGAACTACCTGGATGCGATCACCGAGGGCGAGGGCGACACCGAGCGCTACCGGCGCTTTTGCGTGGGCCGCGCGCGCGGACTGGGACAGTTCGATACCGGCCAGCTGCCGGCGGCCACGGCCATCGGCCGGATCGACGGCGTGCGCCGCCTGCAGGTGTACTGGTTGGCCTGCGACACGCCCGGCACGCCGGTGGAGAACCCGCGCCAGGTCAGCGCCTACCGCTATCCGCGCCAGTACGGCCCGCAGCCGCCCAGCTTCGCCCGCGCGATGCTGCCGCCGCCGGGCGTGGAGACCCCGTTGCTGCTTTCGGGCACCGCCGCGGTGGTCGGCCACCAGACCCTGCACCCGGAGTCCACCGAGGCGCAGCTGACCGAAACCTTCGCCAATTTCGACAGCCTGATCGCCAGCGCCCGGCGCCACCGCCCCGCGCTGCCGGCGCAGTTCGATGCCGGCAGCCGCCTGAAGGTCTACGTGCGCGATGCCGACGAGCTGTCGCAGGTCGCCGCGATGCTGGAGGCGCGCCTGTCCGCCGATGTCCCGCGTCTGCTGCTGCACGCGGTGGTCTGCCGCCGCGATCTGCGCATCGAGATCGACGGCGTCCACGGCGCCTGACGCTCAGCGTTGAAACCCACCTGGTGGGAGCCGCCATGGCGGCGATTGAGGCTCCACAGGGAAAGCTTCATCGCCGCCATGGCGGCTCCCACCAGGCAGATTCTCTCAGTCGCCGCAGCGGGCCGGGGCGATGTCCGATACCCCGCCGTCCATGGAGAACGTGCCGCGGGTCTCCTCCGGCGGCACGGGCGTCCACTGCTGCTGCCACTGGCGCGACAGGGCGTCGGCTTGAGCCATCTGGTCGGACGACATGTTCGCGCGCAGCCAGTCGATGTTGCGCTCGAACATCGTGTCGCGGAAGCGCCGCCGCCGCGCCTGCGTCTGGTCCGTTGGCGTGTTGCCCAGCGCCTGCTGCGCGCGCAGGTACAGGGCCAGCGAGCGGGCCGGATCCGGCGTCACGACCTGCGCCAGATAGGTGCGCCGTCCACTCTCGCGCTGGGGCGAGTACGCGCCCGCCAGCGCCAGCGTGGCCGGCAGGCTGCCGCGCTGGGCGGCCCGCAGCGCCAGCGACTCGGCCTCGTTGCGATAGACCTGCAGCTGCGGCAGCAGCTGCAGGGTGTCGCGGAGACGGAACGCATTGCCCACCGCGTACTGGGTCAGTGCCGGCAGGCTGCCGCCGAGCGCGGCGGCGCGCCACAGGTCGGCGCGCTGGGCCGGCGAGATCACCGGGACACCGTCGCACTGTTCGGACGCTTCCAGCAGCCGCTGGCCGCGCTTGGCCAAGAGGCGCTCCATCATGTCCTTGCGCCGTGCCGTCTCTTCAGGATTGCCCGCCACAACTTCCTGGGTATGCCTGCGCGATCCCATCTGATCGTCGAACTGCGCCAGCTGCATGCGCACGCGCTCGCACTGCTCCAGTTCTGCCGCCAGCCGGCACGCCGCGCGCGCATCGCCGGTGCCAGCGCGACGTTTAAGGTCGTCGAACACCAGCCGCAACGGGGTGCCCTGCGCCGGTAGCGGCGCGCTGGCGGCTGGGGCGTTGGCGATGTGAGGGGCCGCGGCGCCAGCAGACGCGTCTAGCGGCATGACGACCGCGGTCTTTTGAGGCTTTTGACCATGGTGAACCGACCACCAGCCCAGCGCGACGAGCCCCACAAGGCCGATCCCAGCCAACCATCTCAACCAGCGCGTTCTCATCGCCAACCACATCGCACGGACCCAGCGATCGATGCTGCCACAGCGCTCAATGGGCGCAATCCCGTTGCGCGAGCCGCTCGGCTTCGCTGGCAGGCCAATAGAGCGCCAGTCCTGCTGGCGTGAGGTCGATCGGGGCCCAGGTCTTGTCCCATTCTGCGACCAGACGCCCGGCCCTGTCCGTCTCTTCGGCGGACATGCCGACCCGGACGCGCTGCAGCTGGAAGTCCGCCTGGCGCGCCCTGAACCACCGGTTGCGCTCCTTGGGGAGCGTGCGCATCGCACCGGCCAGTCGTGTCAGCAAGGCCGCCGCCATCGCGCGATCGGGCTGCACGGCCTGAGCAAGCGGTGCCTGCGCCGACTGCGGATCGGCTGGCCAGTAGGCCGAGGCAAGCGTCTGATGAGCGATCGCATCGCCGCGACGGGCCGCCGAGCGCGCCAGCGCCTCGGCTTGCGCCCGATACGTCGCGCGCTGGGGCTCCAGGCCTGCAGGATCCGTCGTGAGCCGCGCCGCGCCGACATAGACCATCAGTGCCGTGCGGTTGCCCGCCTGCGCAGCGTCGTGCCAGAGATCGATGCGCTCGGCGGGGCCAAGGGCGGGAGCGCCGGCGCACGCCGCCTGCCAGCCAAGCAGGGCCGGTTCCAGCCGCGCCCGCAGGGCCGCGGCGTCGCGCGCCATGGCCTTGGCCGCCTCCGCATCCTGGCCCGTGCTTGCCGCAGCCGCACGCCGCTGCAGGTCGTCCTGCAGCTCGACCAGACGCGTGGCGTAGGTCTCGCAGTCGTCCAGCGCCGACGCCAGGGCGCACATCGCGACCGGGTCGCCCTGCGCCACGCCAACCTGCAAGGCCGGCAGGCGGTCGCGCAAGGGGACCGTGGGCGGTGGCGGGGCCGGGCGCGGCGGCATGCGGGGAGTCACGGCATGTCCCGCTGCGACCAGGCAAAGCGAACCGATCGCCATCATCCACCCCCGCCATGCGAGGGTCCTGCATCTTTCCTGCGTTTTCACGAGGCCTCCTTGCGCCGTGGTGTGTTCCTCGGACTATTCGCCCAGCAACCGCAGCAGGTCCGCACGCGGGAGCTTGCCGGTCTCGTTGCGCGGCAGGGTGTCGACGAAGCGCACGCGGCGCGGCAGGAACACCGGGTCCATGGATTCGCGCAGGGATGAGAGCACATCGCCTTCGGACAGGCCCAGCGCGACCACCAGCGCGGCGATGCGACGCACCTTGCCAGGCGTGTCCAGCTGCACCACCACGCCATCGCGCACGCCGGGCACCGCAAGCAGGCGCCGGGTGAGGTCCCCCAGCGAAGCGCGCTTGCCGGCGATCTCCAGCAGGTCGGCCTGGCGCCCGTGCAGGACGAAGCGCCCGTCGGGCAACACTTCGGTCAGGTCGGCCAGGACCACCGGCTGGTGCAGGTGCGGCGCATCGACACAGGTTCCGTCCGGTTGCGGCTGCACGCTCACCCCGGGCAAGGGCATCCAGGCGCGCTCGTGCGCGGTGCGGCGCGTGGCGAAGATGCAGGTCTCGGTCGAACCGAAGACCTCCCGCACCTGCCCGCCGAAGCGCGCCTCGGCCGCCGCCGCCAGCGCCGGCTCCAGCGGCGCGGTGGCCGAGACGCAGCCGGCGATCGGCGGCAGCCTCACGCCGGACTCGACCAGCGCACGCAGGTGCACCGGGGTGGTGATCAGCAGCCGCGGCGCGGGCATCTGCTCCAGCGCGCGGGCCACGTCCTGCGGGAAGAACGGGCGCCCGCCATGCGCGGTCGCCTCGGTCAGCAGCGGCACCAGCACCGACTGCTCCAGGCCGAACATGTGCTGAGGCGGAACCGTGGCCACCAGGCTCGGCGCCGCACCTGCGCACAGGTCGGCCAGGGACGCGACCAACTGATCGGTGCTGGCGCGGAACTGGGCGAGGGTCTTGGGGAACGCCTTGGGGGTGCCGGTGCTGCCGGAGGTGAAAGCGACGGCGAACACCGCGTCCTGGTCGACCTGCGGCGGCGGGCCGTCGGCCTGCTCCAGGACGTCGGGCAGGCGCCAGTAGTGCGGCGGTTCGACCTCAAGCGCCTGGTCACCCAACGCATAGGTGGCCGGCTGCCGGGCCATCAGGTCACGGACCACTGCCGGCGCGCGCGAAGGCGGCAGCAGGGTGACCTGGCCACGCAGCGCCACCGCGCACAGGGCGACCATGAACCGGTACCGGTCCTCGCACAGATTGACCGCGTGGCGACCGGCCGGCAGCCGCAGTGCCAAGCCACGGACGTGCGCGTGGAAGGTCGCCAGGGAGAGGTCGCGGCCGGCGCAGCGGGCGATGACCCGGTCCGGGGCGCCGCTGCCCAGCGCGCAGCGTCCTGCCGGGCGGGGCGATGATTCGATGACGGCTGACATGGCGTGCGGCTCTACATCCCTGTGTGTCCATGCCGGGCGAGGACCGACGTCAGCGCCCGGCTCGATCAAGCCTTTGGATTCAACTTTGCAGCAGGCGCAGCGCGGCATCGCGCGGCAGCTTGCCGGTCTCCCCGCGCGGCAGCGCGGCGACGAAGCGGATACGCCGGGGCAGGAACACTGGATCCATCGCCGAGCGCAGCTGGGCCAACAGCGCGGCCTCGGTCAGGCCCGGCGCCACCACCAGCGCGGCGATGCGGCGCACGCCCATCTCGTCGGCGTCCAGCTGCAGCACCGCGCCATCACGCACGCCGTCCACGGCCAGCAGGCGCCGGGTCAGGTCGCCCAGCGAGGCGCGCTTGCCGGCGATCTCCAGCAGGTCGGCCTGGCGCCCACGCAGGTGGAAGCGGCCGTCGGGCTCGACCTCCATCAGGTCGGCCAGCGCCACCGGCTGCGGCAGGTGGCGGGCGTGCACCAGGGTGCCGTCAGGCTGCGGCTGCACCCACACACCGGGCAGCGGCGTCCAGGCCGTGTCCAGCGCGGTGCGGCGCTTGGCGAAGATGCAGGTCTCGGTCGAACCAAAGGTCTCGCGCAACTCACCGCCGAAGCGCGCCTCGGCCGCCTGCGCCAGCGCCGGCTCCAGCGGCGCGGTGGCCGAGACATAACCGGCGATGGGCGGCAGCGACACGCCCGATTCGACCAGTGCGCGCAGATGCACCGGCGTGGTCACCAGCACGCGCGGGGCGGGCATGTCGGCCAGTGTGTTGGCCACGTCCTGCGGGAAGAAGGGCTTGCCGCCGTGCACGCAGGCATCGCTCATCAGCGGCATGACCACCGACATCTCCATGCCGTACATGTGCTGCGGCGGTACGGTCGCCACCAGGCTGGGCGTGGCATCGCCCCATAGGTCGGCCACGGCGCTGAGGTTCTGCGCGTTGCTGGTGCGGAAGGCCGCCAGCGTCTTGGGAAAGGGCTTGGGCGCGCCGGTGCTGCCGGAGGTGAAGCCGATGCACACCACCGCGTCCTCGGGCACTTCCGGCACCGGGCCGTCTGCCTGGGCGAAGGTCTGCGGCAAGCGCCAGTAGCCCGGCGGCGCCGACGCGATGTCGGTATCGCCCAGCGCATAGCAATCCGCGTGGCGGCCCATCACGTCGGCCACCACGGCCGGCGCGCGCGAGGACGGCAGCAGGGTCACCTGCCCGCGCAGGGCCACCGCGCAGAAGGCCACCAGGAATCGGTAGCGGTCCTCGCACAGGTTGACCGCGTGGCGCCCGGCCGGCAGCTGCGCGGCCAGCGCCCGGACGTGGGCGTGGAAGGTGGCCAGGTCGATGGCCTGCCCGCCGCTGCGGGCGATGATGCGGTCCAGTGGGCCTGCGCCCAGGGGACACAGACCGGCGTCGGGCGACGCCGGATGGATGACAGCTGACATAGAGGGTCCTGCTTCCCCGGTGGGTTGGCCCGGTTCTGGTGCCGGGCGTCCTGCCCGTACTTTGGCCGCTGCACCGCGCCCATGGCAAGCCGCGCGGGCACAAACCGGCCGAAAACCCGGCATGACCTTGGACCGGTGCGGGTGCCGCCGAGCGGCTGCTACCCTTCCGCGCTTGCCTTTCCACGGATCGACCTTGCCGATGCGCCTGACCGCCACCGTCCTGTCCTGCCTGCTGTTCGCGCCCGCCACCCTGGCCCAGACCACGCCCGCCACCCCGCTCACCATCGAGCAGGTCATGGCCGACCTGGACTGGGTCGGTCCGCCGGTCGAGGACGCACGCTGGACCTGGGACAGCCGCGCGGTGGAGTACGACCTCAAGCGCAACGGCACCCCGATCCGCGACACCTTCCGCCAGGACATCGCCGGCGGCGCGGCGGCGCGGGTGGCCGACGACGCCCGCGACACCCTGGGCGCGCCCGGCGCGGTCTACGACGCCAAGCGCCAGCACCAGGCCTTCGTGCGCAATGGCGACATCTTCGTGCGCAACCTGCGCAGCGGCGCGCTGGTCCAGGTCACCCGCACCCTGGAACCGGAGCGCGCCCCGCAGTTCGCCAGCGACGGCGGCCTGGTCTGGCGCGTGGACAACCAGTGGTACCGCTGGAACGGCACCAGCGTGGCCCAGGCGGCCCAGGTCAAGGCCGAGGACGACCCGGACAAGGATCCGGCCGAGGACCTGCTGCGCGAACACCAGCTGTCGACCCTGACCACCCTGGCCCATGACCGCGACATGCGCGAGCTGGCCCGCAAGCAGGACGAGCGCCTGCGCAAGGCCGACCCGACCCGGGCTCCGGCGCCGATCTACCTGGGCAAGGACGTGGAGATCGAGCAGACCGCGCTCTCCCCCGACGGCCGCTGGCTGCTGGTGGTCACCCAGAAGAAGGGGGCCGAGGCCGGCGAAGCCGGCAAGGTGCCCCACTACGTCACTGAGTCCGGCTACGCCGAGGAACAGGAGGCGCGCACCCTGGTCGGCCGCAACTCGCCGATCCCGCAGGCGCTGTGGCTGGCCGACATGACCACCGGCACGGTCAAGCCGCTGTCCTTCGACACCCTGCCCGGCATCGGCACCGATCCGCTGGCCGACCTGCGCAAGGCGGCCGGCAAGGAGGCGCTGAAGGGCAACCGCGCCGTGCGCGTGGAAAGCGACGGTGATGGCGACGGCGTGGCGATCCACTGGAGCGAGGATTCGCGCAACGTCGCGGTGCTGCTGCGCGCCACCGACAACAAGGACCGCTGGATCGCTGGGGTCGACCTGGCCGCCGCGCGCCTGCAGGTGCGCGACCGGCTGACCGATCCGGGCTGGATCAACTGGAGCTTCAACGAGTTCGGCTGGATGCCCGACAACCAGACCCTGTGGCTGCTGTCCGAGGCCAGCGGCTATTCGCAGCTCTACACCCAGCGTGGGAGCGACCGGCCCAAGGCGCTGACCTCCGGCAAGTGGGAGGTCTCCGCACCGGCGCTGTCGGCCGATGGCAGCGCGTTCTACTTCCTGTGCAACCGCGCCGCGCCCGGACGCTACGAGGTGTGCCGGGTCGGCGCCGACGGCGGCAAGGTCAGCGAGGTCACCGCGCTGGGCGGCGGGGTGGAAGGCTTCACCCAATCACCCGACGGGCGCAGCCTGCTGGTCGACTATTCGGCCAGCTACCTGCCCACCCAGCTGGCGGTCGTCCCGGCCAATGGCGGCGCGGCCAAGGTCCTCACCGACACCCGCAGCGCGGCGTTCAAGGCGGTGGACTGGATCAAGCCCGAGTTGGTGCAGGTGCCGTCCGAACATGGCGCTGGCACGGTCTGGGGCAAGTACTACGCGCCCGCACACCTGGTGCCCGGCAAGCGCTACCCGATCGTGATGTTCGTCCACGGTGCCGGCTACCTGCAGAACGCCATCGCCGGCTATCCGCCCTACCCGCGCGAGCAGATGTTCCACAACCTGCTGGTGCAGAAGGGCTACATCGTGCTGGACCTGGATTACCGCGGCAGCGCCGGCTACGGCCGCGACTGGCGCACCGCGATCTACCGCAACATGGGACACCCGGAGCTGGAAGACTATCTGGACGGCCTGGACTGGCTGGTCGCCAACCATCAGGGCGACCGCGACCGCGCCGGCATCTACGGCGGCAGCTACGGCGGCTTCATGACCTACATGGCGCTGTTCCGCGCGCCGGGCGTGTTCAAGGCCGGCGCCGCGTTGCGCCCGGTGGCCGACTGGACCCAGTACAACCACGAGTACACGTCCAACATCCTCAACACGCCGGACATCGATCCGCAGGCCTACAAGACCTCCTCGCCGATCGAGTACGCCGCCGGCCTGCAGGACCGCCTGCTGATCGCCCACGGCATGATCGACGACAACGTGTTCTTCAAGGACTCGGTGGACATGACCCAGAAGCTGATCGAGCTGCACAAGGATCACTGGTCGATCGCACCCTACCCGATGGAGCGCCACGGCTTCACCCGCGCCGACTCCTGGCTGGACGAGTACAAGCGCGTCATGCGCCTGTTCGACGACACCCTCAAGCCGGTCCCCTGATGCCCGTGCAGGCGTGCCGCGCCCAGCGGCCGCCTGCCCTTTCGCCGAGCAGACGCCATGAACGCTCCGCTGCCTCCAGAAGCGCCACTCTCGCCATCGCGCAGCACACGCAGCGGGCCGCAGGGCTTCGTCACCGTCCTGGCCTGGATCACCATCGTGCTCGGCATCCTGGGCGTGGCCTACGGCCTGCTGCAGCTGCTGGTGGCCGCGCTCGTGCCCGCCGATGCGTACCTGCAGATGCTCGACCCGCTGGGCACCGGCCAGGTCGACGTGCCCCCGCTGCTGCGCTGGGTGCTGACGCATAACGGCCTGATCGGCACGATCGAGGCAATCGCCTCCCTGCTGCTGACCGGGCTGGGCTTTGGCCTGCTGCGCCGCCACGAGTGGGCCCGCCTGGGCTTCATCTGGTACCTGGTGCTGGCCACGGTGATGACCTTCGGCGGCATCTGGCTGGTCCCGGCCACGTTGGACGCCAGCCTGGCCTCGCAGGCCGCCCTGCTCTCGCCCGATGGCAGCGTCCCGCCCGAACTGGCGCCGATCCGCACGCTGGCCCTGGTGTTCTCGGTGATCGTCGCGGTCGTGTTCAGCGTCCTGCACGGCGCCATCATCTGGAAGCTGTGCACCGGCCCGGTGCGCGCGCAGTTCCAGCGAATCGCCTGAAGGCTGGGCGTCCGCCCGCGCTCCTGCACGGCTCGGCGGCTTGGGCGCGCTCGGTGCCCGCCATGCACATGGACCGAACGCCAAGCTGCCTGCGCCCGGCCCCTCCACCGGACGCGCCTTTCCCCGGGCTCGCGGTGGAGGGCGAGCGGGTTCCAAAGACACGCGCCGCTTAAACTGGCGCGATGAACACCATCCCCGACATCGACCCCGTCCGCGATTACCTGACCGGACTGCAGGACCGCATTTGCGCGGCCATCGAAGCGGCCGACGGCCGGGCGCGCTTCCAGGAGGACGCCTGGACACGCGGCGAAGGCGGCGGCACCCCCGGCGCCTCCAGAACTGACCCGTCCCTGGGCGGCGGTCGCTTCCGGCCTCCTGCCTCCCGCGACACTGGCCCGTCCCTGGGCGGCGGTGGGCGCACCCGCATCCTGCGCGATGGGGCAGTGTTCGAGCAGGCCGGCATCGGGTTTTCCGATGTCTCCGGCAACCGCATGCCGCCCTCGGCCACCGCCACCCGTCCCGAACTGGCCGGCGCGTCCTGGCGCGCGGTCGGCGTGTCGCTGGTGTTCCACCCCCGCAACCCGCACATCCCGACCACGCACGCCAACGTCCGCCACTTTCGTGCCGAGCGCGATGGCCAGACCGTGGCCTGGTGGTTCGGCGGGGGCTTCGACCTGACCCCCTTCTATCCGGTCGATGAGGACGTCGTGCACTGGCACCGCACCGCGCGCGCGCTGTGCGAGCCGTTCGGCGGCCAGGCGCGCTACGAGGCGCACAAGCGCTGGTGCGACGAGTATTTCTTCATCAAGCACCGCAACGAGACCCGCGGCGTGGGCGGGCTGTTCTTCGACGACCTGCATGGCGACTTCGAGAACGAGTTCGGCTACCTGCGCGCGGTCGGCGACGGGTTCCTCGACGCCTATCTGCCCATCGTCCAGGCACGCAAGGACACGCCATACACGGACGAGCAGCGCGCGTTCCAGCTGTACCGGCGCGGGCGCTACGTGGAGTTCAACCTGGTCTACGACCGCGGCACCCTGTTCGGTCTGCAGAGCGGCGGGCGCGCCGAATCCATCCTGATGAGCCTGCCTCCCCTGGTGCGCTGGGAATACGGCTACACGCCCGAGACGCAGAGCGCCGAGGCGCGGCTGGCCGACTATCTGGTGCCACGCGACTGGCTGGCGGACAGCACGGCCGACTGAAACACCGGGACCTGCCAGCGACGCGAACCATAAGGGCTTGCCGGCATGCAGGCATGCAGGTCGCGAGGCCTGCCGCGACTTCTCTCAGCACGTGCGAAACGCGGGATCAAACGCTCGCCGGATCGCAAGCATAAAAAAGCCCCGCGGAGCAGGGGGAGCTCGGCGGGGCCAGGGTACGGGAGCCTGGGGAGGGGCCCTTCGTACCAGAGATCTATCCCCAGGGGATGGGGGGACGATCCGCGACAGACCTTGCATCTGTCGAGGGCTATGAGAGCACTTCCAACATGGATGGATCGTGAAGATTTCAGTTAAAAACCTGTTGGATTTAGGGATTATTCAGATAATAAACTCATCAGTATTGAAATTATTTTTCCGTTACTTCCAAGCATCGATCCGGCAACCCTTCATCTCAAGACACTGCGTCCCAAGCGTCACCTTCGATGTGTCACCGCGTTGCGGAATGCGAAGCACATCCGCAGCGTTAACGGCGCCGCGTTTGGCGCTTCAAAGACACGCCCTGTGCGCGGCACTGCACCGCTTAGGGAGTGAGCCCAGGCCGCCGCGGCATGCCCATCGAGGCGGGTCGGTTCGCCCGGCATGAAACAGCGTGTCGACGCCGCGCGTGCTGCGTTTTCCAGCCGGGCCTACCCGACGGTACAAGCGGTCCAGGCGCGACAGCGAGGCTCCGCTTCGTGAACTGAAGCGCTGGGGCGCCGAGGCCCGCCTGTCTGCGGGCGCACTGGTTAATGCGCTTGGTCCCAGTTGTCACCGACGCCACAATCGACTTCCAGCGGCACCGCCAGGCTGGCCGCGCCAGACATCAGCGCGCGCGCCTGCGCGTTCAGCGTCTCGACAAAGTCCACGTCGGCCTCGAACACCAGTTCGTCGTGCACCTGCAGGATCATCAGCGCACGGTCGGCGTGCCCGGCCAGCCAAGCATCCACACTGACCATCGCACGCTTGATGATGTCCGCCGCCGTGCCCTGCATGGGCGCATTGATCGCCGCGCGTTCGGCGCCGGCGCGCTGGGCCTGGTTGCCGGCGTTGATGTAGTCCAGGTACAGGCGACGGCCGAAGACGGTTTCCACATAGCCCTTCTCGCGCGCCTGCTGGCGCGTGGCCTCCATGTAGTCGCGCACGCCGGGATACCGGTTGAAGTACTGGGCGATATAGTCCTGCGCCTCGCCGCGACCGATGCCCAGCTGGCGCGCCAGGCCGAAGGCGCTCATGCCGTACATCAGGCCAAAGTTGATCGCCTTGGCCGCGCGGCGCTCGTTGCTGGTGACGTCCTCCAGCTTGCGCCCGAACACCTCCGCCGCGGTGGCGCGGTGCACGTCCAACCCATTGGCAAAGGCGCCGACCAGGCCGGGATCGCCGGACAGATGAGCCATGATCCGCAGCTCGATCTGCGAGTAGTCGCAGGCCACCAGCTTGCGGCCCGCCGGGGCGACGAAAGCGCGGCGGATCCGGCGCCCATCCTCGGTGCGGATCGGGATGTTCTGCAGGTTGGGATCGGACGAGGACAGCCGCCCGGTCGCCGCACCGGCCTGGTGGTAGCTGGTATGCACGCGGCCGGTGTCCGGATGGATCATCTCCGGCAGCTTGTCGGTGTAGGTGCTGCGCAGCTTGGCCAGGCCGCGGTACTCCAGGATCACGCGCGGCAGTTCGTGCTGGTCGGCGATGGCTTCCAGCGCTTCCTCGTTGGTCGAGGGCTGGCCCTTGGGCGTCTTGACCACCGCCGGCAGCTTGAGCTCGTCGAACAGCAGCGCCTGCAGCTGCTTGGGCGAATCCAGGTTGAAGCTGCGCCCGGCCAGCTCGGTGGCCTGCTGCTGGGCGGCGAGCATGCGTTTGGACAGGTCAGCGCTCTGCCGGCGCAGCTCCTCGGCATCTACGCGCACGCCATTGGCCTCGATCCGCGCCAGCACCGGCACCAGCGGCATCTCGATGTCGCGGTAGACGGTTTCCAGGCCCGGCTCGGCCGCCAGCTTGGGCGCCAGCACCTGGTGCAGGCGCATGGTGATGTCGGCATCCTCGGCGGCGTAACGGGTGGCGTCCTCGAGCGAGACCTGCGAGAACGGGATCTGCTTGGCGCCCTTTCCGCACACGTCCTCGTACTTGACCGTGTCGTAGCCCAGATAGCGCTTGGCCAGGCTGTCCATGTCATGGCGCGCGCTGCCGGAGTTGAGCACGAAGCTCTCCAGCAGCGTGTCCTGGGCATAGCCGGCCACGTCCACGCCATGGCGGCGCATCACGTGCAGGTCGTACTTGCCGTGCTGGCCGATCTTCTCGATGGCCGGGTCGGTCAGCAGCGTGCGCAGCGCGTCCAGGACCGCCTCGCGAGGCAGCTGTGCCGGCACGCCGGGCGCGTCGTGGCCGAGCGGCACATAGGCGGCCTTGCCGGCTTCGGCCGCCAGGCTCAGCCCGACCAGGTTGGCCCGCATCGGGTCCAGGCTGTCGGTCTCGGTATCGAAGGCGAAACGGCCGGCTGCGGTGAGCGTGGCGATCCAGGCATTCAACCGCTCGGCGTCCAGGATGGTTTCGTATTCGCCTGCGGCGGCCAGCGCCGGGTCGAGGTCGCTGGCTGCTGCCGACACAGGCGCCGCGCTGAACCCTGTCCCGCGCGCCTTGCCCGGCTCCTTCTCGGCCACCGATGCGGTCACGCTGCCGCCGTCCAGGTCCTTGAGCGCCTGGTTGAAACCATAGCGCGCGTAGAGCTCGCGCAGCTCGTCCACGTGCTGGTCGCGCAGCGCCAGGTCCTGCGCGGCCACCTCCAAAGGAACGTCGGTCTTGATGGTCACCAGCGTGCGGTTGAGCGGCAGGCGCTCCAGCGCGGCGCGCAGGTTGTCGCCGATCTTGCCCTTGATCTCGCCGGCGTGTTCGATCACCCCGTCCAGGCTCTCGTACAGGCCCAGCCACTTGGCCGCGGTCTTGGGGCCGCACTTCTCCACCCCGGGCACGTTGTCCACCGTGTCGCCCATCAGCGAGAGCAGGTCGATGATCTGATCGGCACGCACGCCGAACTTGTCCATCACCGCCGCATCGGAATCCATGCGGTTGCCGCTCATGGTGTTGACCAATTCAATGCCCGGACGCACCAACTGGGCGAAGTCCTTGTCGCCGGTGGAAATGGTGACCTGCACGCCATCGGCACACGCCTGCAGGGCCAGCGTACCGATCACGTCGTCGGCCTCCACGCCTTCGATGCGCAGGATGTCGATGCCCAGCGCATGCACGATCCGGCACATCGGCTCGATCTGTGCGCGCAGGTCGTCGGGCATGGCCGCGCGGTTGGCCTTGTAGGCGGGATAGAGGTCGTCGCGAAAGGTCTTGCCCGGCGCATCGACCACGAAGGCGATGTACTCGGGCCTTTCCTTCAGCGTGGCGCGCAGCATGTTGACCACGCCGAACAGCGCACCGGTCGGCTCACCATCCGCGTTGGTCAGCGGCGGCAGCGCATGGAAGGCGCGATACAGATAGGAGGAACCATCAATCAGGACGAGTCTGCTCATCGCGCAATTCTACGCGGTGCCCGTCATGACCCGGCCGTCACCCCTCGCCGCGCGTACAGGCGGATAATCAGGTCTGTTCTTCCCGACGAGATCCCGCCATGAAGCGCCTGATGCCCGCCCTGACCTGCCTGCTGCTGAGTGCCGGCCCATTGCTTGGGGGATGCGCCACCACCCCGGCCGCCGGCCCCGAGCAGGCCGTGAGCGAGATGGATCTGGACAACGCCGACGTGGCGGTGCGGACCGAGGACAATGGCGATGTCATCCAGGAGTACCGCGTGGCCGGCGCGCTGCGCATGGTCAAGATCACGCCGGTGCGTGGCCCGGCCTACTACCTGTACGACGACAACGGCGACGGCAAGCTGGACCGCAGCAGCGACCCAAATCGCGGCGATATCGCCCCGGTCTACTGGAAGCTCTACGGCTGGTGAGCCGCTGGCCTCGTTCAGCCGGGATGCAAGCTGCCCGGTCGACCCTATTGCGGGGAAACGAGGGGGAGCCATGCCAGAACAAGAACGCCGCAGCGAACACGCACCCAAGGACGCCGTCCTGCGTGCCGGCCTCTCCGAGGCCCAGCTCAAGACGCTCAAGACCATGGAGCAGTTCGGCTGGATGCTGCGCTTCGTGCGCAAGCCCTTGTTTCGCGACCCGGTGCCGGTGCTGTTCGACCGGGCGGGCGCACGCTACGTGGTGCTGGAGCGCGACGGCACCATCGACGAGCAGCCCACCATCAAGGTCCGCGATTGATCCTGAGGACACATCGTCGACCCATCGCCTAGAGGCGGCGCCAGCCCAGGCCCTCCCCGCGCCGCCAGTAAACCGCGACCGCGCGACCGTACAGCGTCTTGGCCTGAACCAGCCCGAAGAAGCGCCCATCCTCACTGTTGCCCCGGTGATCGCCGAGCATCAACACCTGGCCAGGCGGGACGATCAGCCCGTCGATATCCGGCCCGCCGCCATGATCCAGATCCAGCGGCGCTGCGTGCACGCCGAAATGTTCGACCTGCCCGTCGGCGGCGGCCAGCGCCCGCCCGTTGATCCACAGATGACCATCGACCAGGCGGACCTGATCGCCCGCGACAGCGGCGACCCGCTTAATCAGGCGCGTGCCATCCACCGGTGAGTCGAAGACGGCCACATCACCACGCTGCGGCGTCCCGGTGGACCAGACGACCCGGTTGCCGAGCGGCAGGCGCAGGCCATAGGCGCGCATGTCCACCGCGACTCGGTCGCCGACCTCCAAGGTGTGCTGCATCGAGCCGGATGGCACCACGTAGTGATTGGCGAACGACGCGCGAGCCGTGCCCAGCAATGCGATCAGCGCCAGCAGGCGCATGGCTTCCCGCCACCACGCATGCGGACCGTCGCCGCTGACTTGTTGTGAAGACGTCTGCGCCTGCATGAGCGGATTCCGAGCAGTGGGGGCAACGATCCTGCGCCGTGGGAAGCGCCTGTCACAGGTGCCAAGGGTCATGTCCGGCCCACACCATTTTCCCGACGCGGCGCGAATCTCGCGCGCGCAGCCTGACCTGCGAATGACTGTCCTGTCACTTTTGGGAAGCGCGTTCTCCTTCGCAGAAGACCGGGTTTCATCCAATACCCACCGGCGTTTACACAAGCTGGAACCTTGACGACAGGAAGCGATGTCTATGTTCATCGACGCCAGTGCCCTCCCCCGCAACACCCTCGTGGATGCAGATCTGTGCATCGTCGGCGCAGGTCCCGCCGGGATCGCGCTGGCGACCGAACTGCGCCGCAGCGGACTGCAGGTGGTGCTGCTGGAAAGCGGCGGGCTGAGCGAGGAAACGAGCGAGCGCGGACAGCCGGACAGCCACTCGGTCTTCGAGGGGCACCGCGGCCTGTGGACCACGCGCCGGTTTGGCGGCAACGCCAACCGCTGGCTGGTCGACGCGGGCATCGGCCCCAATCATCTGCGCCTGATCACGCTCAGCGCCGCCGATTTCGACCGCCGCCCGTGGATCCCCAACAGCGGTTGGCCGCTGACTCTGGAAGAGCTCAGGCCCTTCTACACGCGTGCGCAGTCCTGGTTCGAGCTGCCCGAGTGGCACTACGGCCCCGGCTACTGGGAGGACCAGGGCAACCGGCGCCTGCCACTGCAGAACAGCGGCCTGCGGACCAGCATGTTCCAGTTCGCCGACAAGAACGTCGTGCTGACCAAGCACCGCGACCTGATTGGCGCTTCCGGCGACATCAACTGCTATTTCAACGCCACTGCCACGCGGCTTGAGATGAACGAAGCGGGCAACCGGATCACGGCTGTCCACGCCCTGCCCAAGCCGGGCCTGGAGGTGACCTTCCGCGCCCGCACCTTCGTGCTGGCCCAGGGCGGACTGGCAACGCCGCAGCTGCTGCTGTCCTCGACCGACCGGCAGGCGAGCGGCATCGGCAACCAGCACGACCTGGTGGGTCGCTATTTCATGGATCATCCGCTGCTGTTCGGGGGCACCCTGACCCCGACCTCGCGCAAGCTGATCGATCGCATGGCGCTGTACGACCTGCGCCGCATCGGCGGCACCTCGGGCATGGGCCACCTGCAGCTCACCGACGAGACCCTGCGCGGCGAGCCATGCGTGAACATCAGCACCATCCTGTTCCCGCGGCGCAGCATGTCCCGTCGCCGGGAACTGGGGTTCCGCGCCTCCCAGCGGGTGCGCGAGGCGTTGCACAAGCGTGGCCGGCTGCGCAAGCGCGACCTGCTGGCGATGCTCTACGGCCTGGATGGCGTGGCCCAGCAGTACAACGACCGGCTGCGCAATCCCATTTCCCATCTGGGCATCGGCGGCTGGTCCAAGACCAACGCACCGAGCCAGCGGCTGGACCACTTCGAGGTCCTGCACCAGGCCGAGCAGCCGCCGCGCTACGACAACCGCGTCAGGCTTGGCGAGGAGCGCGACGACCTGGGCAACCGCCGGATCGAGATCCAGTGGCGCTGGCACGACCGGGACGTGGCCCTGGTGGAAAAGGCCCAGGACATCCTGGCGCGCGAACTGAAGCGCAGCGGCGTGGGCGAGTTCAGCATCCGGCGCCCGATGGAAATCAAGACCAGCTCCACGACCCACTTCTCCGGTACGACACGCATGCACGACGACCCGCGCGAGGGCGTGGTGGATCGCAACTGCCGCGTCCATGGCGTGGATAACCTGTTCATCAGTGGCTCGAGCGTGTTCCCCACCGGCGGCTATGCCAACCCTACCCTGACCATCGTGGCGCTCTCGCTTCGCCTGGCCGACAGGATCCGCCAGGAAGCCGGCGTCAACGGCGGTCCGCTGCGCGGCACGCAGGCCCTACCGAGCGCCAGGGAAGTACGCCAGGACTGACGCGCGCGCGCCGTGCTGGCTAGAGTGTCCGATCCGTTTCAGCGAGGATCGAACACATGCGGATCGCCATCATGGGCGCCGGCGCGGTGGGTTGTTATTACGGGGCACTCCTGGCGCGCGCCGGTCATGTGGTGACCCTGATCGGGCGCCCCAGCCTGGTCGACGCGGTGCGCCAACGTGGCCTGCTGCTGGACTCGGAGCGCTTCACCGGCACTGTCGCGCTCGAGGCCAGTGACGAGCCCGCCGCCGTGGCCGGGGCGGCGCTGGTGCTGTTCTGCGTGAAGTCGGGCGACACCGAAAGGGCCGGGGCACAGATCGCCCCCTGGCTGGACTCCGACGCGCATGTGCTCAGCCTGCAGAACGGAGTGGACAACGCCGCGCGTCTGGCACAGGTACTGGGACGCGACGTGATCCCCGTGGCCGTCTATGTCGCCACCGAAATGATCGGGCCGGGCCATGTGCGCCATCACGGCCGCGGCGACCTGATCATGGGGCCTTCGCCGGGTGGCACGGCGCTGGCCGCGGTGCTGGATCAGGCGGGGATTCCGACCCGCGTCTCGGACACCGTCATGGCCGCGCTCTGGGCCAAGCTGACGATCAACTGCGCCTACAACGCGCTCTCGGCGCTTTCCGGGCAGGCCTACGGCACGCTGGTCCAGTCCGAGGGCGTGTCCGAGGTGATGCGTGATGCGTTCGACGAATGCCTGGCCGTGGCGGCCAGTCAGGACATCGCCCTGCCGAAGTCCCTTTGGCAGGACACGCTGAACATCGCCCGCAACATGGCCGCACAGCGCTCATCGACCGCGCAGGACCTGGCGCGCGGCCGGACCAGCGAGATCGACCACCTCAACGGCGCCGTCGTTCGCCTGGGTCAGGCCGCCGGGATCGCCACGCCGGTCAACCGGACCCTATGGTGCCTGGTCAAGCTCGCCGAGCGGCGTGCCGCGCCGGCCTGAGGCGTGCGCTCAGGGCGCGCGCCGATACACCGCGGCGTTGATGCACGACAGCACGCTGATGATGAACCAGCCGAAGGGCAGCAGTGACAGGGTGATCAGCCAGGTGATGGCAAAGGCGACGCAGGCCACCACGAACCAGCACACCGCCGAGATCAGGCGCCCCTGGAACAGCTGTCCCAGACCGGGAATGAAGAAACTGCAGATGGCGGCAATCACGTTGCCGGTCGAACCCTGCCCTTCGCTCATGCGCGTCGCTCCTGGTGCCCAGGTACGCATTGTGCAGGCATGGCCGATCGCAGCGAACGTGCAGGAGGTCACCCCTATGCAGGAGGCGCAGGAGGATGGCCGCGCCTGGGCAGGCGCCGAGGTACACGCCTATTCGACCGCGGCGATCCGCATGCCGTAAGGGGCCAGCATCGTGTTGACGCGCTGCATGACCGCCACGCCGTCCGCATCAGCGACGCTGTCTTCGATGGGGTCCACGCGGGCCATGAAGGCCTGCCAGAACTCATTGGGCGACGGATGCGCGGCGACCAGCGCGGGCAGCTCCCGCTCCAGGGCGCCGAGCATGGCGTCCAGCTGTTGCGCAGAGGCGTATTGACTGGCCATGACATTCACGGGAATCACTTTGGGTCCACGGGCGCCGCACGCCACCCCGACATGATACGAGACGCGTCCGTCCACCGCGATCGGCATTTCCAATCCGATGGGAGGTTCCCCGTCCGACGGTCCGACATCCGCGCAGGAAGCGCGCGTGGATCTAACGCTGCATGCAGCGCTGCCAGCGAGCATTGACCCGATCGGCGAACCACGCGGTGGTCAGCTTGCGGGTGATCTTGGGGCTTTCCAGGCGGATGCCCGGCAAGATGGCACGCGGCATGGCGCGTCCCGCGGCGGCGTCTGCCAGCGCGAACACCCGGGCATAAAGCGCGGTCTCCTCGAACTCCAGGCGATCGCCACGCGCCAGCGCGTCACGGATCTGCCCGTCGCCCATGTCCAGGCGCGCGCCCAGGGCGCGTATCGCGCGCTCGGTGCTGCCAGGATGTTCCAGGTCGGCGCCGGGCTGCAGCAAATCGCCGTCCAGCGCCAGATCGATGCCGGTGGCCCGGCTCACCGCGGCCTGGAAGGCGGCGTTGCGGCTGGCGTACCAGCCCGCGTTGAAATCGGCGAAGCGATAGAGCAACGCGTCATAGTGGGCGGGATAACCCAGCAGATGCGCCGTTCCGAAATACAGCCCGCCGCGGCGGGTGAACACCTCGTGCCGGATCGAGCCTTCGACCGGATACGGGTAGTTCCGCGCGTGTTCTCGAGCGAAGTCCACGCTGACCTGCATGGGCCCGCCGGTATGGACCGGATTGAGCCCACCGAACAGCTTGCCTCCCAGCGGCACCATGCCGATGAAGTCCTCATAGAGCGCGCTGAGCTCGCGCTCGGTACGGACTTGGCCCAGTCGTTGTGCGTAGCTGCGACCATCTGGCGAATCGATCCGTAGCGCGGCGCTGACCAGCAGGCCAGGCACATGCAGCGCCGCGGCCCGGCGGTCGATCTCCGCGCGCGCGATCCTGGCCAGCCCCGGCACGACCGGATCGGCGGTGTAGGTGCTCTCCTGCTCGGCCACGGCCAGGACCGCGCACAGGTTCGCCGTGCTGGTGGAGATGTCCTGCGCGGACAGCGCGACATAGACGTCATTGGCCCAGCCACCGCGGTCGGACACGCTGGCCGGCAGCTTGCGCAGGATCTCGGCGCGCACCACGTCGGGCTGGCGTTGCGGGGGGAGCGCAGGCTGGGTGGCACAGCCTGCCAACAGCACGAGTCCCAGACAGGACAGGCGGAGACGCATCGGGGGATCCAGGACGGAGGTGGCGGTCGAGCGCCTTATCGTGCCATGCGCGGGTCGAAGCCCGGCGCGCGTGCTCAGCTGTTTTGCAGCCGCCACGCGATGTGCGAGAGCACGCGCTCGGCCGACACATGCGGCGCCATCCACACCACCAGGCCGGCAGCCATCAGCGCGCCGGCCATCCACGGCAATGCACGCGTCGGCAGCGCCATCTCGCCATGCCAGCGGCGCAGCAGCAGCCCGCCGACCGTCAGGCCCAGGGCCAGACCCACCATGATCTCCACTGGCGTGTGCCGATAGGTGAGGACGCGCGAGACGGCGATGGCCAGTGCGACGCAGACCCCCAGCGCCAGCGACGCGCGGCGCACGCCTGGCCGTGCGCCTTCGGCCAGGCTGTAGCACAGCAGCGGATACAGCAGCGCCGACAGGGCGCTATGCCCGCTGATGGTGAAGAACCCGATGGTGCGCCAGTCGATGCCCGCAGCCTTGTAGGCCAGCTTGGAGACGACCAGCAGCCCGATCATCCCCGACACCGCCACGGCCGCTTCCAGCGCCAGGCGTGGGTTGCGACGCCACCATTGCCAGCCCAGGACCAGCATCACCGGCGCCACCAGGCGCGCATCGCCCATCCAGGTCAGGAGAACGGCCAGGGAATGGGGCATGCAGGATCCTGAAAGCGGCGTACGGGAGACGCCCAGTGTTACGCAGAACACAGCCGAATCAGGCCCCGATGGGCAGGACCAGCCAGCTGCGACTCAGACTGCAGCCGCGCCCAGGCGCCATGGCGCCTTAAAGCCGCGGCCAGACGCCCGGTCGGTGGGTGAAGCCTGTCAGCGCCGACAGGGAGACACGGAAGCACCTCCCGTGGTGCTTGTCCGCACGCCGGGCGGACCTGCTCGTCGTCGCGTGGGCGCACCCGACCATGCCGCCGTCTTCAGCGGATGGATTCCATTGTCCGTTTGGGGGGGGCTTATCGGATGGCCGGCGGTGGCAGATCCGGCATGACGCGTCCTCGAGGGCGCATCCCGCGAAGCGTGCAGCGCCGCACGGGAGGACCGCCATCGGTCGCCGCGCACGCGCGCGTCCTTCCGGGGCGCTAAGTTGCGTCTCTACAGGCGGGCAAGCGAGGAATGACGAATGGATCGGGTGGATTGTGTGGTGATCGGCGCGGGCGTGGTCGGGTTGGCGAGCGCCCGCGCGCTGGCGCTGGCCGGGCGCGAGGTCCTGGTGCTGGAAGCCGAGGCCGCCATCGGCACGGGCACCAGCGCGCGCAACAGCGAAGTGATCCATGCCGGCATCTACTACCCGCAGGGCTCGCTGAAGGCGCGGCTGTGCGTCCAGGGACGGCGGATGCTCTACGCGTTCTGCGCGCGTGCCGGCGTGGAGCACCGCCGCTGCGGCAAGCTCATTGTGGCCAGCGAGCCAGAACACGTCGCGGGACTGGAGCAGATCCGTCAGCACGCGCTGGCCAATGGCGTGGAGGACCTGCAGCTGTTCGATGCCGGCGCGGTCGCGGCGCTGGAGCCGGAGCTGCGGGCCGTGGCCGGGCTGTTCTCCCCCAGTACCGGCATCGTGGACAGCCACGGCCTGATGCTGGCGCTGCAGGGCGAGGCCGAACACCACGGCATGATGCTGGCCTTGCGCGCGCCGGTCGTGCAGGCGGCGCGAGTGGACGACGGCTTCGTGCTGGACGTCGGTGGCGATGCGCCCATGCGCCTGCATGCCACCACCCTGGTCAATGCAGCCGGGCACGGTGCCCCGGCGCTGGCCGCCGGGATGGCCGGGTTGGACGACAAGCACGCGCCCCGGGCGTGGTTCGCCAAGGGCAGCTATTTCAGCCTGTCCACGCGCACGCCGTTCCGGCACCTGGTCTATCCCCTGCCCGAGCCCGGCGGACTGGGGGTGCACCTGACCCTGGATCTGGCCGGACGCGCGCGCTTCGGCCCGGACGTGGAATGGGTGGACGGCCTGGACTACGCACTCGATGCCCAGCGCGGCGAGCGCTTCTACGACGCCATTCGACGCTATTGGCCGGGCCTGCCCGATGGCGCCCTGCAACCGGCCTATACCGGGATCCGACCGAAGATCAGCGGCCCGGGGCAGCCCAATGCGGATTTCCGCATCGAGGGGCCGGCCGCGCATGGGGTCGCTGGGCTGGTGAACCTGTTCGGCATCGAGTCGCCCGGCCTGACCAGCAGCCTGGCCATCGGCGAGCACGTCTGCGCCCTGCTGGAATTGACCGAACCGCTGGCGGCCTGACCTAGGCGATCAATGGCTGCGACACGGCGCCAGCAGCATCAGCGCTGACAGCCCAACGCATAGCCAGCCGAACACATTGCCGATCCGGGTGAACAAGGTCGGCTGGATCGGACCAACCGTTACTTGCGCCAGCAGTGTGGCGCCGGGCATCGGCGCACTGAGAGCTTCGGCGACGAAGCGACCGTGCGCGTCGCTGACGCTCAACAGCCCCTCGCGCGAGGCGCGGATCACCGTGTAGCCATTTTCCAGCCCGCGCATGGCGGTCATGCGCGCCGCCATCCAGGCATCGGCATAGGCGAAATCCCAGGCCGGCACCAGCATGACGCCAGACGCACGCTGCCCATAGACGCGACCGAAACGGGCGAAGTGCATGTCCTTGCACACCGCCAGCCCGACCCGCGTTCCGACGATGTCATGCACGGCGTAGGCTGTGCCGCCGGCATAGGCTTCGGCCCGCTCGGGCGGGGCCATGACATGCTTCTGGAAGTCTTCCACGCGGCGCCCGGACGGGTCGAAGAGCCAGGCGTGGTTGCGTGGGCGCCGACCGTCATCGATGGCAATCCCCACTTCCAGCCAAAGATGATGCCGGGCCGCCACCGTCGCGAAATGTGCCTGCCAGGCATTGGCCTGTGATGGCCCCAGCACGGCGATCTTTTCCGGCAGCACGACCAACATGGCGCCCTGTGCGGCCAGCTGCGCGATCAAGGTGTCGTAGCGATCACGGATGTCGGCCGCATAGCCCGGTGCAGCCTTCATCCCGATGGCATCGTCGATCGACGCCAGCCCGACCTGGATCTGCGTGCCGGGCAATGGCTGCTGCATGCGCAGCGCCCCATACCCCAGCATCGCCAGCACCACCATGCCGGTCGCGCCCAAGGCCCAGCCCTTGCCACGCACTGGCTGGCGCCACAGCAGCAGTGCCAGCGTCGCGGGCACCAGGCACAGCACGAACAGCACTGCCGAGGTCCCGCCCAGCGCGGCCAGCTGGCGCACCCACGGCAGGTCGGCCTGCGTATAGGCCAGGCTACCCCAGTTGCCATCGGGCAACAGCACGGCCATCAGCGTATCGGCGCTCACCCACAGCAGCGGATAGGCCAACACTGTCCAGGCCCGGTGCGAACGCCGCATCACGCGCCGGCTCAGGCCCAGCACGCCGACCCAGACCGCTGACTGGCCGATCAGTGCAAGCACCGCCGGCAGCGCTGGCATGACCAGCAGGAAATACGACAGGTAGCGGCTGCAGGCCACCAAACTGGCCACCAGCATCGCCAGCGTGGCCAACCAGCGTCGTTCGATGGACAACGCCAGCCACAGCGTCGGCACCGGTGCGATCCAGGCCATCCACCCGTTGGGCGTCAGCCCGGTTGCCAGGCTCAGCACGCCACCGGCGCACACGGCCAGAAACAGCGTCCACAGCACACGCGCAGGTCGTCGCGCGTTGGTGGTCTTCATGCGTGCACCCGAGAAGGATCGGCCAGGCCGTTGCACGCCAGCCTGCCTGCCGGGCGGCGCGCGCGACATGGCCAGAAGTCAACACGTGTGGGCCGTCTTCACCCCAGGCCCCCGACACTGCAGACCCCACACACCCGCCGAAGACCGCCATGCCTGTTGAACTGAAGATGCTCGCCTGGTCCATCCTGCTGGGACTGGCATACGTGCTGACCGCCGGCGCACTGGTCACCGCCAAGCGCGGGATGAAATGGAATGCCGGCAATCGCGACGCACCGGTCGAGCCGCTGACCGGGCCGCCGGCACGCGCGCAGCGCGCCAGCGCCAACTTCCTGGAGACCTTCCCCTTCTTCGCCGCCGCCGCACTGGCCGTGGTCGCGCTCGACCGCGGCACACCGCATACCGCACTGGCCGTCGAGCTGTACTTCTGGGCGCGGCTGGCCTATCTGCCGGTGTACATCGTCGGCATTCCCTATCTACGCACGGCGATCTGGGCGGTCTCGCTGTGGGCGATCCTGCAACTGGTGTGGGCCCTGCTCTGAGCCCGGCCGGCATGCGCAAGGACGCTTTCGATTTGGCGCCTAGGTCTGCACGCGCCGACCCAGCCAGCGCGCGATGACCGGCCCCAGGATCAGGACCACCAGCAGGCGCGCGGTCTGCATGGCCATCACGAACGGCACGTCCACCTGCGCCGAGGATGCGGCGATGATCGCCACCGAGTCCGCGCCGCCCGGACTTGTCGCCAGGTAGGCGGTCAACGGGCTGACCCCGGCCAGCGCGACCAGCCCCCAGGCGATGCCGCCGCACAGCACCAGCAGGGCAAGCATGGCGCCCAGCACCCTTGGCAACGCGCCCAGCGCATTGCGTAGCACGTCGGGGGTGAAGCGCAGCCCGATGCTCCAGCCCAGTACCGCGTAGCTCGCGGCGAGCAGCAACGGCGGCAGGGTCACCTGCAGCAGGCCGGTGCGCTGGAGTGCCACGCATACCACCAGCGGCACCAGCAGCGGCCCAGCGGGCACCTTGAGCCGCACAGCCGCCCACACGCTCACCGCAATCACCGCCAAGGTCAGCGCAGCGGCCCGCATGTCGCCGATCGCCAGCCACGCCATGGGTGTCGCGCCATGCCCGGACACGTGCCACAGTCGGGCGACGATCGAAGCCGCAACGGCCACCAGCACCACGCGCAGGTACTGCATGAACGCCACCAGGCGCATGTCGCCGCCGAACGAGGCCGACATCAGCGCCATCGCCGAAGCCGCGCCGGGGAAGGTGCCCCACAGCGCCGTCGTGCCCGGCAGGATGCGCCAGCGCTGCAGCAGCAGACCCAGCAGCACCGCCACCACGATCACCGCCAGCACGCAGCCAACGAACAGCGGCGCATCGCGCACCACTTCGCCCAGGATCGAGGCCGGCATGCTGCGCGCGATCATCGCGCCGACCACGCCCTGGGAGAACGCGAACGCCACCCGGTGCACCGGCACCGCGCCCCCGGTGACCGCCAGGCCGATGGCCGCGACCATCGGCCCCAACAACAGCGCCGCCGACAGGTGCGCCGCTTCCAGCACGACCACCAAGGCCAGGGAGACCGCGACCAGCAGCAGCCAGCGTTGCCAGGCCGGTCGTGGATGGGGAAGGGGCCGGCTGGGCACGTGCGTCAGGCCTGCAGGGCGATGGCCTCGCTGGACACGATGCGCGCGACGCGCGGCAGGACATGCTGCAGGGTCATCTCGTGCAGTTCGGTCGACACGCTGGCGCACAGGTCTGGCGCGATGACCACGGCGAAGCCCAGCTCCCAGGCGTGGCGGGCGGTGGACTCGACGCCGAAGTTGGTGGCGATGCCACCCAGGACGATAGTGTCGATGCCCCGGCGACGCAGCCGCTGCTCCAGCCCGGTGCCGGTGAACGCCCCCCACTGGCGCTTGGTCACCCGCAGGTCGCCGGGATGCTCCAGCCCGTCGACCAGGACGGCCCAGTCGTCCGGAAGCGGCCCATTGGCACGTGGCGCGGCATCGACGGGCTGTCTGGGGGCATCGACCAGGCCCGGGCCGAAGTCGACGTTGACCAGGACCACCGGCGCGCCCGCCTCGCGGAAGCGTGCGGCGGTGGCCTTGGCGCGAATCACCAGCTCAGGGCCGGTGATGGGCTGCAGCGGCATGGCGGTCGTCCCGTGCTGCAGGTCGATCAGGACCAGCGCGGTCCGGCTGAGAGGGAGGGTGAGCATGAAAGGCTCCTAGGAACGGGCCGCACACGCGCGGCGATGGATTAAAATGCGAGGATGGATTCGCATATAGAATTGTGAGGATGCCCTCGCAAAAGTCAACCCAGGCCGTGCCTCCCAAGCGCCAGCGCGGACGCGAACGCGTCGCCGCGATCCTCGATGCCGCCGCCCAGCTCTTCGTCGAACAGGGCCAGACAGTCACGATGACCGAGATCGCCGCCCGCTCGGGCACGGCGATCGGCTCGCTGTACCGCTTCTTCCCGACCCGCGAGGCGCTCATCGCCGTCCTGCTGGAACGCTATGCAGAACACCTGCGTGCGGCCCTGACCTCGCTGCAGGCGCGTGCGCCCGCCTTGGACCCGGAGGCCCTGGCCAATGATCTGTTGGCCCTGGCCACGGACCTCAAGCTCGAGCGCGCCGCCGCGCTGGCGCTGCTGGACCACACCGAGGACGATGGGCTGCGACAGCAACTGCGCACCGAAATGCACCAGGGTGTGGCGGAGATCCTGACCGGCGCGGGCATCGCGCCGGACGCCGCCCCGGCCGTCGCGACGGCGGTCATCCTGGTGATCAAGGCCGCCGGCACCCTGGCGATGCAGCCCGATAGCGCAGCGGCGCTGGCCGAACTCCATCGCATGCTGCGAGGCTATCTCGCTGGGCGCGTCGCGCCACTCTCCTCGGACTGAACAGCGTCATGCCGGACATGGCAACATCCTTTTAATGCCCCTGCGGGTATCCCTGCGGGTTTCGTGGATCACCGGTTCACCACAGGAGTCTTCATGAAGCAGTTCTTCGGGGTCCTCGCGCTGGCCATGGCGTGCGCCGCCTGCAAGCCCGAACCCGCCGCGCCGGCCGCCACCGAGCAGCCCCCCGCGCCCCGCCAGTGCAGCGCGGACACGGATTGCGAGGGCAACGAGATCTGCGACACCGGAACCTGCGCGATGCCGCGCAGCGGTGCAAATCCGATTCAGCCAGGTGCGCCAGGCGCCTCTGCGCCCAGCGCCCCGCCGACCGACGGCGCGCAGGCGTCCACACCGCCGCCGGGCAGCCGCGCGATGGCCGAATCGGGCGACCTGGTCCCCGGCATTCCCACCTGCAAGCCGGACGACAACCGCACGCCGATCCCGGTGTGGAAGCCCACCGTCGACGCAGAGAACACCCTCAGCGTGGCCCCGCCCCAGACCCCCGACCAGGTGGTCGCCCTGGAGCTGGAAGTCCACACGGACGCCAAGTGCAACGACAGCGATCTCAACGTCTTCAAGATCGCCAATCCCGGTGATGCCGGTGGCGGCGTACAGGTCACCGTGCGCGGCAACTCGCAGGAGATCGACGGGGTCTGCCACCTCAGCGGTCTGTATCGCAACGCCCCGATCGAGGACAAGAAGCTCGCCCGCCAGGCTCCCAAGCTGGAAGATGGTTGGAGCGGCGTGCATTTCTCGGCGGCCGATGCCTCGGAAGTCGCTTCGTCCAACCGCTACTGCGTGCAGACAGGCGGCTGACCACCGACCTGCGCCGGCACGCCGGCGCCACGCATGACCTCTGATCCTGATGGCGGCCATGGCGCACGGCCAGCGCCGACCTCGTGGTCGTTGCGAGCTGCAGCGTCAGGGGCCGTGATCACCGCCAGCCACTGAGGCCGGCGCTCGTCGCATGCTGAAAATGGCGCTGGCGCGGGATTCTCCTTTCGAGCGCCGGACCCTGCGCGGGCGCCGCAGGTCATTTCCGTTGCAGTGCGTGCGCTCGGCTAGCCACGCTAGCGACTGCACGATGCGACCGCTCACGCGTCACCTCGCCTGCCTTCGCCGACGGCGCTTCCCCATCGCGCGTCCACAGCGCACGCTGGGTATGCGTTGGAGGTAGCCCCCACGCGCGCACTGTCCGCGTCGCAAGAGAAGGCTTGCATCCCCGAATCGATCGCCTGCTTGAACAGCGCAGACCTCACGCAGGAGCGACCGTGCGAGCAACGCTGTCTGGCCGATACGCGGATCGCGCGCGGTCGTGAAAGCGTTCGCCGCCAAAGGCGTCCTGCGTGTGCCCAGATCCGTCTGCTCAGCCCGGCACACCGCTGGCGGCCAGGCCGAGCATGCCCAGCAAGGCGGCCATCAGCAGCGCACCCAGCGCGCCGATCCAGCGCCGCAGGGTCCGGCGCGTGCGCAGCGCGGCCCGGTGCTCCAGCTCGGCCAGGCGTGCCAGCGTTGGCCGCAGCCGGTGCGCCACGTCCTCGACCGGCGTCTGGTTGGCGAGAGCGGCATCCAACTCCACCGCGACCTGCGCTCTGAGCGTCTTGCGCAGCTGTACGGACACCTGTGACGGCGAAGGACTGGACATGAAATTTCCCCTGTTCAAACGCCGGTCCGCGCAGGCGGGCGGCCGGCCGACTGGCCGATACTGTATGCGAACGCGCCCGCGCGCCAGCACAGGACACCGACTGTCATCCGGGCAAGCCGGCGCTACACTGCGCGCCCGTCATGTGGTCTGCGTTGTCCAATGCGTAATCCCCTGCAGGAGCAGCTGCTCAAGGCCGGCCTGGTCAAGAAGGGCAAGGCCGACCAGATCGCCCGCGACCAAGTCAAGGCGCGCCTGGCCAAGGGCAAGGTCGCCAAGCCTTCGGCCGAGCAGGACCAGGTCGATGCGGCCCGGTTGCAGGCCGAGCGTGCCGAACGCGACCGCGCCCTGGCCGCCGAGCGCAACGCGCAGGCCAGGCGCCAGGAGCTGCAGGCGCAGATCCGCCAGATCGTCGACACGCACAAGGTCAAACGCAGTGGCGAAGTGGAATACCGCTTCAACGACGGCAGCGTGATCCGTACCGTGCTGGTCAACGCCACGCTGCGCACGCAGCTGGCCAGCGGCGCGCTGGTCATCGTGCGCCACGGCGAGAGCGTTGAGCTGATCCCACGTGCCGCCGCGCAGAAGGTCTACGAACGCGATGGGTCGTGGGTGCTGCTCGATCACGGCCGCCAGGAGGAAGACGCAACCTCCCAGACCGCCGCCGGTGCAGCGCCTGAAGACGACTTCTACGACCAGGACCGTTTCAAGATCCCAGACGATCTGATGTGGTGAGGCGCCGGGCGCTTACTGGCCTGCCGGTGGCTCCCACAGTTCCACCTTGTTGCCCTCTGGATCGATGACCCAGCCGAACTTGCCCTGCTCGGAGGACTGGGTGTCGTCGAGCACGTTGCAACCTTCGCTGCGCAGCGCGGCCAGCAGCGCGTCGAGGTCGGCGACGCGGAAGTTGACCATGAACGACGCGGTGCCGGGCGCCATGTACGTGGTGTCGGCATCGAACGGACTCCACAAGGTCATGCCCGATTCGCTGCCATCGCCCCCCCAATTGAAGATGGCCGCGTTCCAGTCGGACACCTCCAGACCCAGGTGATCGCGATACCAGGCAGCCAGCGCGCCGGGATCGCGCGCCTTGAAGAAGATTCCACCGATTCCCGTGACTCGCTTCATTGCGCTGCTCCCTGGGTGATGGTGGATTCTTGGCCACCGGCGTGGCCGGATCAAGTGCGCTCAGCGCTTCCGCGCGCCCTTGGCGGCCTCCCAGTACGGCGGCTTGTGCAAGCGCGGCAGCGGCGCGGATCGGCGGGCAGTCGGGCGGGCAGATTGGGATGAAGCTCGCGTCGCCGCCGGTGCCGCCCTTCAATCGCGCGAATCCGATCGCCAACAGCGCGTCGACTTCCGGCACCTGGTCCAAGTGCGCGGCGCCATCGGGATGGGCGTACCTGTGGTGCATCAGCCAGGCCTCGTCCTCCGGATCGGGGCTGTCGTCGGTGTCCAGCGGCTCGTGCCCATCCGCAGGACGTGGCGCTGCTCGTGCAGGAAGTTCAGCGCCCACAGCGACACGCCGGGAAGCAATGGGCCTGCGGTCGCGTCGTCGGCATGTTGACCGGCCCTTGTAGCGCCGAGCTCGCTCAGCCAGGGCTCTCCCGGGCAAGCTTCAGCGGAGCAAGCTCCGCTCTACGGCAGGTCACGCGTAGCGACGCGCTCCCGAATGGGCGGCGCCGGATCAGGCCAGCCCCGGACTCCCCGGCACGTACGGCAGCCAGTGCTCCTTCCGAGGTACGACCGGCGATGACGTGTGAGAGCACCACGTCCCTCACCCCCTTGAGCGGGTGGACATAGACACCCCATAGGCGGGTATCGCCTGCGGGCTGCACCGGCAGCACGCAGGCGTCCGGGCACGCGAGCCACAGCGCGAGCGACATCCGGAGAGCGAACGACGCGGCAGGCGAACTCCCGCAAGCGAGGTCGAAAGCGCATCGCCCCAACCACGCCGCCGCCGATCCGCGCAGAAGCCGCGACAGCGGCTCGCGCATCTGCGGATCAGCCGTCCAGCAGCGCCTTGTTGCGCACGGCGCCCTTGTCGGCGCTGGTGGCCAGCAGCGCATAGGCCTTCAGCGCGGTGCTGACCTTGCGCGGGCGCACTTCTACCGGCTTCCAGCCCTTGGCGTCCTGCTCGGCACGGCGAGCGGCGAGCTCCTCGTCGGAGACCTGCAGGTTGATGCCGCGGTTGGGGATGTCGATCAGGATCCGGTCACCCTCGCGCACCAGGCCGATGGCACCGCCTGCGGCGGCTTCCGGCGAGGCATGGCCAATGGACAGGCCGGAGGTGCCGCCGGAGAAACGGCCATCGGTGAGCAGCGCGCACTGCTTGCCCAGGCCTTTCGATTTCAGGTACGAGGTCGGGTACAGCATCTCCTGCATGCCGGGCCCGCCCTTGGGACCTTCGTAGCGGATCACCACCACGTCGCCCGCTTTCACCTCGTCGGCCAGGATGCCCTTGACCGCTGCGTCCTGGCTCTCGAACACCTTGGCCGTGCCTTCGAACACGTGGATGGATTCGTCCACGCCGGCGGTCTTCACCACGCAGCCATCGCGGGCGATGTTGCCGTAGAGCACGGCCAGACCGCCTTCGGCCGAATAGGCGTGCTCGACGCTGCGGATGCAGCCTTCAGCGCGGTCCACGTCCAGCGACGGCCAGCGCGTGGCCTGGCTAAAGGCCACCTGGGTCGGGATGCCGGCCGGACCGGCCTTGTAGAAGGTCTGCACGGCTGCGTCTTCGGTCACGGCCACGTCCCATTGGGCGATGGCGTCGGCCAGCGTCCTGGCATGCACGGTCGACACGTCGGTATGCAGCAGGCCGCCGCGCGCCAGTTCGCCCAGGATCGCCATGATCCCGCCGGCGCGGTGCACGTCCTCGACGTGGTACTTCGGCGTGTTCGGCGCCACCTTGCACAGCTGTGGCACGCGCTTGGACAGGCGGTCGATGTCGCGCATGTCGAAGGGCACCTCGCCCTCCTGCGCGGCGGCAAGCAGGTGCAGGATGGTATTGGTCGACCCGCCCATGGCGATGTCCAGCGTCATCGCGTTCTCGAAGGCCTCGAAGGTGGCGATGCCACGCGGCAACGCACTCGCATCCTCGGCGCCGTACCAGCGGTGACACAGTTCCACCGCGGTGACGCCGGCCTTCTTGAACAGCGCCTCGCGATCGGCATGGGTGGCGACCACGGTGCCGTTGCCCGGCAGCGACAGGCCCAGGGCTTCGGTCAGGCAGTTCATCGAGTTGGCGGTGAACATGCCGCTGCACGAGCCGCAGGTGGGGCAGGCACTGCGCTCGACCGTGGCGACCTGCTCGTCGCTGGCATTCGGATCGGCCGCCATCACCATCGCGTCGATCAGGTCCAGCTTGTGGTCGGCCAGCTTGGTCTTGCCCGCTTCCATCGGCCCGCCGGAGACGAACACGGTGGGGATGTTCAGGCGCATGGCAGCCATCAGCATGCCGGGGGTGATCTTGTCGCAGTTGGAGATGCACACCAGCGCATCGGCGCAATGCGCATTGACCATGTATTCGACCGAGTCGGCGATGATCTCGCGGCTGGGCAGCGAGTACAGCATGCCGTCATGGCCCATGGCGATGCCATCGTCCACGGCAATGGTGTCGAATTCCTTGGCCACCCCGCCCACGCGCTCGATCTCGCGCGCGACCAGCTGGCCGAGGTCCTTCAGGTGCACGTGGCCGGGCACGAACTGGGTAAACGAGTTGGCGATGGCGATGATGGGCTTCTGGAAGTCCCCATCCTGCATGCCGGTGGCGCGCCACAGCGCGCGGGCGCCGGCCATGTTGCGGCCGTGGGTGGAAGTTTTCGAGCGGTATTCGGGCATGGCAAGGTCTTCACGCAGGCCCGTGGCCTGCAGCGGGAACAGAGAGGCACATGTTCGCCGCTTTTCTCGGTTGCTGCTGCAACTGACCATTCCGCCATCCTCGGCACAGGGCCGGGAACAGCAGGCATCATGGAACGCCGTATGCCCTGGATTTCGACCCGCATGAAGCGCTCCAGAACCGCCACCCTGCTCCTGATGGGCAGCGCCCCGCTGTTGCTGGCGGCCTGCCAGCGCGAGCCGGAGGCGCGCGAGGGCCTCTACACCTCGGTGGACGCCTGCTATCGCGCCACCGGCGAACGCGACAGCTGCCAGCGCGCCTTCGACGAGGCGCAGCGCCAGTCCGCCGAACAGGCCCCGCGCTATGCCTCCCAGGAACAGTGCAAGGCCGACTGGGGCCAGGACCGCTGCACCGAGCAGCGCGACAGCCAGGGCCATGCCTTCATCGGGCCGCTGATGACCGGCTTTTTCATCTCGCAGATGCTCAACAACCGCGCGGGCCTGCGCAGCGCGCCGGCCTACCAGAGCCCGGCCAACGGCTGGGTGCGGCCGCGTCCGGGCGCGCTGCCGGACACCTCCAACGCCTTCCGCACCCCCGCCGCGGGCATGACGCCGGTGACCACGCCTCCCAATCGCGCGTTGACCGTCAGCCGCGGCGGCTTCGGCAGCCGCAGCAGCACCCGCAGCTTCGGCGGCTGATGCGCAGGGTCTCGATCGTCGAGCGCGGCGACTGGCGTGCACAGGCCGCCGCGTGCGGATTCGACTTCCACACCATCGACGGCGCAGCGTACTGGGACGAGACGGCCTATTACGCGTTCAGCCTGCGCCAGATCGAGGACGATCTGGAGGACCCCAGCGCCGAGCTGCATGCCATGGCCCTGGACCTGGTCGATGCGGTCGTGCGAGACGAGGCCAAGCTGCAACAGCTGGCGATCCCGCAACCCTACTGGCAGTGGATCGCCGACAGCTGGCAGCAGCGCCAGCCGCATCTGTACGGGCGGCTGGACCTGGCCTACGACGGGCGCGGTCCGGCCAAGCTCTACGAGCTGAACTACGACACGCCGACCTCGCTGTTCGAGGCCGCGTTCTTCCAGTGGCAATGGTTGGAAGACCAGCGCGCCGCAGGACGGCTGTCGGCGCACGCGGACCAGTTCAATTCGCTGCATGAGGCGCTGGTCGCGCGCTTTGCCGAGATGGCACCGGCGCTGCCGCATCCGCTGATGTTCGCCGCGGTGCGCGGTTCCAACGAAGACCAGGGCACGGTGGCCTACCTGCGTGACTGCGCGATGCAGGCGCAGCTGCGCGGCGAGTTCATCGCGATCGAAGACTTGGGGCTGTCGGAGGATGGCCGCTTCACCAATCTCGATGACGAGGTGATCGGCACGCTGTTCAAGCTGTATCCGCTGGAGGACCTGTTCGCCGAGGCATTCGGCCATGCCCTGCCCGGCTCCGGCCTGCAACTGCTGGAGCCGGCGTGGAAGGCGGTCCTGAGCAACAAGGGCATCCTGCCCCTGTTGTGGGCGCGCCACCGCGGCCATCCCAACCTGCTGGAGGCGCACTTCGACGACGGTGCGCCGCTCAGGCCCGGCTGGGTGCGCAAACCGCTGCACTCGCGCGAAGGCGCCAACATCGCCTTGCACCTGGCCGACGGCAGCTGGCAGGAAAGCGAAGGCCCCTACGCCGGCCCGTGCATCGTGCAAGCCGCGCATCCGCTTGTCGGCTTCGACGGCCGCTATCCGCTGATCGGCAGCTGGGTGATCGGCGATGCCGCCTGCGGGATCGGCATCCGCGAAGACGACAGCCGCATCACCCGCGACAGCGCGCGGTTTGTGCCGCACGCCATCGTCGATGAGGCGCCCGGGGTGTTCTACGCTTGAGCGCTGCGGCAGACTGAGCCCGGTGGAAGGCGACACAAGGACGAGGCCCGATGCGATTCCTGAAATCCCATGCGCTGTTGATCGCGAGCCTGTTGTTGTACGGCGCGTCGCTGTTCCTGCCCGCCTTGTACGGCGGCGGCTCGCACCTGAGCGGGTTGGTGCTGCTGATCTTCGGAGCCCTCCCGCTGGCGGACGCCTCCTGTTTCGCCTGGCTCGCCAATGGCCTGTACGCCGCAGCGCTGATCGCCTATCTCATGCGCCGAACGCGCGTAGTCCTCGCCCTGAGTCTGCTCGCATTTGTAGTGGGACTGGACACGCTGCGCGTGGACCGCTTTCCGCTGGACGAAGGCGGAATGAACGTCATGCGCCAGGCCTTCGGCGAAGGTTTCTACCTCTGGGAGGCGAGCTTCCTGCTGCTGGTCGCCTCGGCCGCTGTGATGCTGTTGCGGGCGCGCAGGAACGAGCCGTCGCCTGTGCCGCCAGCGTGAGCGGAGCACTTGGTGGCGGCGGGCTGAGGCGATCGTCGATAAGGCGCCTGGGGCTTTGTACGCCTGATCAAGGCGGACCCGCCGCCACCTGTTGCGAATCCGCAGAACAATGATGCAGCAGTCTGCTCCCGTGGGAGCAGCCCTTTCGGCCTTTAGCCAATGGCGGCAGGGGCTTCACCGGAAAGCTTCATCGCCGCCATTGTGGCTCCCGCCCATACGAGTCCAGCAGAGTGAGGGAAGCAGGCAGTAGCGATCTTCTCGCTCCACTCCACTCACTCCTGCCTCAAAGCAGTCCCTCGCGCTTGACCGCCAGATAGCGCTCGACCAGCGCGGCGGGCAGTTGTGCGGTGGTGACATCCAGCACCATCACGCCGTGGCCGCGTAGCGCGTCGTGGGCGGCGGCGCGCTGCTCCAGGTAGCGGGCCACCGCGCGGGCCTGGATGGCCTCGGACGGGTCGGTGACCTCGGCGTCCAGCGCCCGATCCAATCGGCCCTGCCGGGGACATACCGCGATGCCGCTTCCCGGTAGAACCCTCGCGCCCTCGCGGGCGCTCATGTACCAGGCCAGCGACCAGGGCACAACCCCAGAGCGCTGGCACGCTGCGCGACTGCGCTTGGCATGCCGCCTTCAGCGCAGCCGCAAGCCGCTCACTCGATGTGGTACAGCACAGCAGCACCTGGCTTTGCTTCAAAGGCAGGCACGGTGCGCTGCTTGAGCGGCTGACCCTTGGTGTCCCACACCAGCGTTTGCGGTGGGTACTCGTCCTGACGGGTCATGGCATCGATCTGCTTGATGATCACCGCGCTGCTCGCCTTGACCTCGGGATTCCATGCAAACACCCCAACCCGGCCGTAGAACACCGCAGGCGCATCGGCGTCCAGACGACGGTCCGGACACATCACCAGCCCGCGTTCCAGCATCACCCGTAGTGCCGCCACCGGCGTGGCCTTGACCGTGGGCGTGGTCCGGTCGGCGCTATGTCCCGGACAGACGTTCGCCGAGCGCGTCACCATTCTTTCTACTACTTCGCGGTCGGACTGGGCCAACGCGGGGCAGGCGACGGCTGCCAACGAAACGAGCACGAATGAAGACTTCCATTGCATCATTTGATCTCCTAATGGGTGACAAACACGGCGCAACGGTCCGGGTGAACGACTGAATTGTGCGTGATGAAAGGGGTTGCACCCAGAAGCGCAGCACGCGTCGCGTTGAAGGTGTGCAGCCGTGATCAAGGCGACGTCTAAAGCAGTCCTTCGCGCTTGACCGCCAGATAGCGCTCCACCAGCGCGGCGGGCAGTTGCGCGGTGGTGACGTCCAGCACCATCACGCCGTGGCCGCGCAGCGCGTCGTGGGCGGCGGCGCGCTGCTCCAGGTAGTGGGCCACCGCGCCGGCCTGGATGGCCCCGGGCAGGTCGGTGACCTCGGCATCGAGCGCCTGATCCAGTTCGCCTTCGCGCAGGCTGGCCACGCACACCAGGTGGCGGCGGCGCAGCAGGTGCACGGCAGCCAGCAGGTCCTCGATGTCCTCGTCGCGCACGTTGGTCACCAGCATCACCAGCGCGCGGCGGCGCTGGCGCGCCGACAGCTCGGTGGCCAGGGCCAGGTAGTCGCAGGCGCTGGCCGCCGGCTGCAGGTCGTAGGACGCCCGCAGCAGGGTGTCGATGCCGCCCATGCCGCGCCGCGGCGGCACCCAGCGCGGCTGCTCGCCAGTCGCCAGCAGACCGGCCGCATCGCCCTGGCGCAGGGCCAGGTAGGCCACCACCAGCGCGGCGTTGAGCGCGTGGTCGAAGTGCGCCAGGCCGTTCTCGCGCGCCAGCATGCGCCGGCCGGTGTCCAGGGCCAGCACCAGTTGCTGGTTCTTCTCGTCCTGGTACTCGCGCGAGATCAGCTTCTGCGCGCGCGAAGTGGCCTTCCAGTCGATCTGGCGCAGGCTGTCGCCCACGCGGTACTCGCGCATCTGGTTGAAGTCGGTGCCTTCACCACGGCGGCGCTTGAGATGCGCGCCGACCAGCCGCGAGGCCTGGTCGGCACTGAACAGCGCCAGCCGCGCCAGCGGTGCGAAGTCTGGATACACGCGCACCGCCTGCGGCGCGCCGGCCACGCGCGACTGGCGCCACAAACGCAGCGAGGAACCCAGGCGCAGCTGCACGCCGGAGAACCACGCGTCGCCGCGCGCCACCGGGCGCAGGCGGTAGGCGAACTCCACCGCCTCGTCGCGCGCGACGACCACCTTGCGCGGCAACCCCTGCGAGGGCCAGGCGCCCGGATGCAGGTCGAACACCACCAGTCGCTGCGCGCGCCCCGGCGAGGCGATACGCAGACGCACCTCACGCTCCAGGTCCAGGGCCAATGCCTCGGGCACCTGGCGGCTGACCTGCGGGGTGGGCCGGCGCCAGAGGAAGACAGCATCGACCAGCGCCAACAGCATCAGCCCCGCACCCGTGACCTGCCAGGCGCCCAGCGGCATTCCCGCGTAGAGCACCGCCAGCCCGGACAGGCCCCAGGCGCACAGCAAGGCGATCAGCAGCGATGCTGGCCTCATCGCGGAACCGTCTTGATGGAAGCCGCCATGGCGGCGATGGCGCGTTCAAGCGAAAGCTCCTCGCCACCAGGGTGGCTCCCACCTGGGCAGATGGCGCTCGGCCTCACTTGCGCGGCGCCTCCACCTTGGCCAGCAGCGCGCCAAGGACCGTGTCCGGCGACTGCCCCTCGATCTGCAGTTCCGGCGCCAGGGCGATGCGATGGCGCAGGGCCGGCAGCGCGACCTCGCGCACATCGTCGGGCACCACGAAGTCGCGCCCGTTCAACAGCGCCTGCGCACGCGCCGCGCGCACCAGGGCGATGCTGCCGCGCGGGCCGGCGCCCAGGGCGATGCCCGGCCAACCACGCGTGGCCGCGACCAGGCGCACCGCGTAGTCGATCACCTGCGTGTCCACCTGCACCGCGGCGGTGGCCTGTTGCAGGGCCACCACGTCCTCGGCCCCGGCCACACACTGCACGCGCGACAGATCGAAGTCCCCGGCCCGGCGCCCGGTGGTGACCGCATCGACCATGCGCTTCTCGTCTTCCAGGTCGGGATAGCCGATCAGCACCTTCAGCAGGAAGCGATCCAGCTGCGCCTCGGGCAGGGGATAGGTGCCTTCCTGCTCGACCGGGTTCTGCGTGGCCAGCGCCAGGAACGGCGGCGCCAGCGGAAAGGACTGGCCCTCGATGGTCACCTGCCCTTCCTGCATGGCCTCCAGCAGCGCCGACTGGGTCTTGGCCGGGGCGCGGTTGATCTCGTCGGCCAGCAGCAGATGGGTGAACACCGGGCCGCGGCGGATCTCGAAGCGCTGGCTGCCCGGGTCGAACACCGCATGGCCGGACACGTCGCTGGGCATCAGGTCCGGGGTGAACTGCACGCGCGCGAAGTCCAGCGACAGCGCCCGCGACAGCGCGCGCACCAGCAGGGTCTTGCCCAGTCCGGGCACGCCTTCGATCAGCACGTGGCCACCGGCCAGCAGCGCGATCAGGATCTGGTCGAGCACCTCGGGCTGGCCGATGAAGGCCTTGGCGACCTCCTCGCGCACCGCGCCCACGCGCTCGGCGATGGACGCCTCGGCGCTGGCGGGGGTGTCAGACGGTTCGCTCATAGTCGGTTCCTCATGTGCATCAACAGGGAGATTCGGTCGGCAAATTCGCGGCGCTCGCGCTGGGTGGGGACCTGCAGCGCACGCCGCAGGCGCGCGGCAGGCAGGCCGAAGCGGCGGGCCAGCGCATCGACCTGGGGCTCGCCACTGAGCGCGGCGGCCACCGGATCCCGGCGCCGCAGGCGCATCAGGAAGGCCTTGCGCGCGGCCGCGTAGAGCAGCGGCCCCTTGCCGTAGCGGTACAGGTGCTCGCCACTGGCGCGCACGTGCTCCAGCAGCGAGCGGCGCGCCGCCTGGGGCGCCGGGAGCGGCGGCCCGAAGCGCTGCGCACGCGCCCACAGCCAGCCCAGCAACGCCACCAGCAACGGCACCCACACAGGCCAGCCGCGCGTCAGCACGGTGCGCCAGAGCGAGGGCATCTGCACGGCGTAAACCAGGTGCATGGTGCCCTGGCCGTAGTTGGGCGCCAGGATCTGCCGGGCCAGCACGCGATGGGTGATGTCGTGCAGTCCACCGCTGGCCGGTCGGTCACCGCGGGCTGGCGTGCCATTGCCAAGGAAATCCACATCGGCCAACACGTCCACGTGGCCCTGGCCATGGCCCAGACGCGCATAGACATAGCCGTCGCGCAGGTTGCCCCACGACAGCTCGGGCTCGACTTCGGCAAAGACGAAGCGGCGCGCGCGACAGAACTCCACGTGGCGCTCGTCTCCCTCGACCTGGAAGGGCTCGCATGCCCCGGGGTCCTTGACCTCCAGTCCCAGCGCGTCCAGCAGGGGCATGGCCTCGTGCTGGGACAGGCGGGCACCGGGCGGCGTGCGCACGACCAGGTGCCCGCCACGCGCCACCCAGGCCAGCAGCGTCTGCGCGCGCGCGGCATCCAGGTAGCGCGGGTCGTCGAGCAGGACCAGCGTGTCGCGTGGCCCCAGCGCGGACACCGGCAGGTTGAAGCGCGGACGCGACTCGACCCGCACGCCGTCGGCCTTGAGCGCCTGCTTGAGCACGTAGAGCGGATTCCACGCCGCCTCGCCCACCGGCGGCAGGGTCACGGTGCGCTCCACCCGCTCGTAGGTGTGGACGAACCACGCCACCAGCACGAACACGACCGTGCCCACCGCCAACGCGATCAGCCCGCCCTTCGCCCCGCGCGTGGTCTCGCTCATGCGCGCCACCGGTAGCTGGCCTGCAGGTCGCCCACCAGCGCCTCGAAATCGGCATCGTCGGGCAGGCGCTGGGCATAGGCCGCCAGCTGCCACACCCGCACCATGCGCGCGAACAGGCTGCGGTCGGCGTCCTCGGGCTGTCGGCGCGAGGCACGCAGGCACTGCGACTCGGTCGCCCCCGGCGGCAGGACCACGCCAGCGCGCGCGGTCATCGCCTCCACGCTGGCCCGGTACAGCAGGGCCAGGGCACGGCGCCGGTGGCCGTCGCGCCACAGCGCGCGGGCCTGGGTCGCGATGTCCTCGGGCAGGACCTCGGGAAGTTCGATGGCGCTGGAAGTGGCCTCGCTCGGCACGGCGCGCGGCGCACGCACCCCGCGCATCCACGGCCACCAGTGCCTGGCGCTGGCCAGGACGAAGATCACCACCAGCGCCAGCAGGATCCACAGCCCCCATTCGCCGATGAAGGCCAGCACGCCCTGCAGGCCCCGCAGCCAGGACAGGTCCGGCGCATCGCGCTGGATCGGCTCGGGCGCGTCCTGCGGCCGGCGCTGCCAGTACCGGTCGGTGCGGTGGCGGTCGATCAGCGGGTCGTCATACGCGGTGTCCACCGCCTTGCGGAAGGCGTGGTCGTCCACACGCGCCTGACCGAACACCTGCTCGACGCCGGGCGACGGCGCCTGTCCGGGCGCCGGTGCCTGCGCGCGCGACGGCCCGGCGAGCCCCGCAAGGCATAGCACGAGCACGAAGCCGGTCGAGGCGGCCTGCAGGCGCTGGCGCAGGCGGCGGAAGGCGATCTCCACGTCCCAGGCCTCGATCTGCGTGCGTCGGTTGAGGTACAGCCCAAACCCGGCGCCGACGAAGAACGGCTCGATCGAGCCCACGCCGATCCAGAAGGCAGTGTTGAGCCCCAACTGCGCCCACAGCGGCGGATCGCGCAGCAGGGCCAGGCCTGCGCGTGCGGCCTCGGGCATGTAGTCGACCGGCACGAACAGGAACACCAGCGCCACGCAGGCCAGTGCCACCGCCAGCTGGAAGGCCAGGCACACCAGGGCCAGCACCATCGCGTTGCCGTAGACGGTGGCGCCCAGCACCGCGCGCCGCTGGCGCAGGCGCGGACCGCGCTCGCCTTCCAGCAGTTCGATGGGCAGGTACAGCGCACGCGCCGGGCTGAAGCGGCGCCAGGTGAGATAGCCCAGCATCGGTCCCCAGCCCCAGCGCAGCTGGGCGGCCAGGGTCTGGCGCGTGGTCGGCGTCTGTCCAAACACCCCGCGCGAGATCACGAACAGCGGCACGCGGTCCAGCAGCGGCTTGATCCACCACAGCGCCAGGCACGAGGCCAGCGGCATGGACAGCGCCCAGGCGGCCGCGTTGACCAGCACGAAGACCGGCACGGCCACCCACAGCCACGACGCCCAGACCGCGCGGGCGTGGCGCCGGACCAACGCGGTGCCCAGTTCCACCGCTTCCCACGGCGAACGCGCGCGCAGCTCGATGGTCAGATGCTCAGCGCGCATCGGCCTGCCCCGCATCCAGCCCGCGCCCGCCGCGCCACAGCCAGGTCAGCACCCCGGTCCACAGCACCGCGGCCACCGCGTATTTGACCGGGTACGGGACGCTGGCAATCGAGGACCAGAAGGCCTCGATGAAGGCCGCAACCAGCAGCATGAAGACCACGCCCAGGCACAGCCGCGCGCCCTTGAGCCCGGCTTGGACCAACGCCTGCCCGCGGCTGCGCCGGCCCGGCGCCAGCCAGTGCAGTCCCATCTGCAGCCCGGCGCCGCCGGCGATCACGATGGCGGTCAGCTCGAAGGCGCCATGCCCGCACACGAAACTCCAGAACGGTCCGCCCGAGCCGATCCGGGTCAGATGCCCGGCCACCGCCCCAATGGTCAGCCCGTTGCTGATCAGCACCACGATGCTGCCCACGCCCACCAGCAGGCCGCTGGCGAAGGTCTGCAGGCCGATCCCGGTGTTGTGCATGATGTAGTAACCGAACATCGTCCAGTCGCTGCCGCTGTCGCGGCCGATGCGGGCGTTGGACGGGTCGTACATCCGCTCCATCTGCGCCAGCTGGCGTGGGTCGATCAGCGCGTGGATCAGTTCGGGCCGGACCTGCAGCAGCACCGCGATGCCCACCAGCGGCAGCGCGAACAACGCCAGCGAGGCCCACATGCAGGCGGCCTCGCTGCGCACCAGTCGAGGAAACCCCGCCAGCAGGAATTCCAGCGCCGCGCGCCAACGCACCGGCGGGGTCCGGTAAAGCACCTGGTGGCCCTGTTCCATCAAGGCCTGCAGGCGGGCGGTCACCTGCGGGCTGTAGCCACGGCGGCGCGCCAGCGACAGCTGCTGGGCGATGCGCCGGTAACGCTGCGGGATCGCCTCGTCGCCCAGCGCATCGGTGTTGCGTGTGTCCTGGGCACGGCGCGCGTCGGCGCGGGTACGCAGCCAGTGCTCCAGTTCCACCCATTCGTGCTGGTGGCGGGCGATGAACTGCTCCTGCTTCATCGCCGACCCAGCAACCAGTTGGCCATGCCGAACAGCCGCAGCACGCCCGGTGCGCCACGCGCGCCGGTGAGTGGTTCCACCAGGTCGGCCAGTTCGGCCTGGCGCTCGGGGGTGAGACCCGGCGCGCGCTCACCGAAGGCGACGATGGCGGCCTGTTCGGCCGGTCGCAGGGCGACCTGCGGCACGTAGAGGGCATTGACCGGTGCCCGCGTGCCGGCCTCGGTGTATTCGGCGTGCACCACCACCGTCCCGGCGGCCAAGTCACCCAGGCGGCGTGCGGACGGGTCGATCAGGCTCACCACCAGCCCGGTGGCGTAAGCGAAGGGCAGCATGTCCACCACGCGCAACAGGTTGCGGGTGATCGAGGCCAGCCAGCCGATCGGAGCGCCGTTGGCCTGAACCACGCGCAGGCGCATCGCCCGCTTGCCCAGGGTCTGGCCATGCCACAGGGCTTCCAGCACGATCATGTAGGCCCACTGGATCAGGAAGCTGGCGATGGCGGTCAGCCCGGCGCCCAGCTTGCCCAGCAGGGCCAGCAGCAGCGAGACCACCAGCATCAGGGCCACGCGCACCACCAGGTCCACGCCCCAGGCGATCGCGCGCGGCACCGGCCCGGCGGTCGGCAACTGCAGGGCCACGCCTTCGGGCGTGACCACTTCGCGATAGGTGTCCAGGACCGGCACCTGCGTGGCGGCCTGCGGCACTGCGCTCATCCCCTTCCCCGTCTCACTCGCCTCGCGCTGCATCGTCCCTGCTTGCCTGATATCCATCCATGGTGCCGGCCGACTGTAACGGCCCCGGCCACGCTTGCCCATCCCGCGTGGCGACGCGGCCACGCACTAGACTGGCGTCATGTCCGGATCCGACCTGCCCTGCCGTATCGGCTGCGCGGCCTGCTGCACCGCCCCGTCGATCAGCTCACCCATCCCGGGCATGCCGCAGGGCAAGCCTGCGGGCGTGCCGTGCGTGCAGCTGGATGCCGACCTGCGCTGCATGATTTTCGGGCGGCCCGAGCGGCCGGCGGTCTGCGCCCGCCTGCGTCCACAGGCGGCGATGTGCGGCGCCTCGCGCGGCGAGGCGATGGCCTACCTCACCGCGCTGGAAGCCGCCACCCGACCCTAGCGCACCGTGGCCGATGCCCGGTCCTTGCGCGAGGAGAAGAACTTCTTGATCGCCGCGCCTGCGGCGATCAAGCCGAAGATCAGCAGCTTGCCCAGCTTGGCCAGGATCAACCCGAGCTTGGCCAGCAGGCCGGTCTTGGCGGCCAGGCCGCCACCGATCAACGCCGCCACCCCGTAGGCGGCGACCTTGTCGGTGGAAGCGTTGTGGTCGGCGTAGCGCGCGCCGGGGTCGAACTCGGTCATCGGCAGCAGCTGCTGCATCCCGGCCTGCACCTGCGGCAGCTCGTCCATCCCCGAAACCGCGTTGAGGCTGAGGTAGCCATGGCGCCCGAGCACGCGGATGTCGTAGTTGAGCGTATGGGTCGACTCACCGTTGAACGCCAGTTCCTTGGCCCAGTAGAGCTTCTTGCTGGACGCGTCGTAGCGCGGGGGCACCGCCCAGCCGACCAGGTCGACCCGGCCGTAGCCGGCCTTCTCGCGTTCGGCATTGGCCTCGCGCGTGCCGTCCTGCATGTCCTTGAGCAGGGCGTCGTAGTCGATCTTGGAGGCGTCCTCGTCGGAGACATAGCCCTCATCGTCATAGGTGACGACCACGGCCCAGCTGCCTGCTTCGTCCAGCGCCGGCCGGATCGGCACGACCATGCCCAGCACGCTGTCGTCTTCCGGGTTGCCCCACAGCTGTTCGAGCACCTTGCGCGTGTCGGCCTTGTCCAGGTAGCGGAACTGGTCGCCCAGGTTGAAGTGCACCGCGGCCTGGTCCACCGCGATCTCGCCGCTGCGGAAGTGCAGCCCGTCCACGAGCTGCCGCACCGTATCGTCCGGTGTTTGCTGTGCCAGCGCCGGAACGGCAAGCGCCATCATCCACGTGGCCACCAGGCCACGGAGCTTGGTCTGCGTCATCTCTTCCCCTTTCGTCCTTGCAGGCATCCCCATGCCCAGGCGCCGAGTGTCGCCCGACGCGGGCGCAGCTGACAAGGCGGTCAGTCGTCGTCCTGGGCCAGGTACTGGTCCTTGAGCCGCACGTAGTGCTGGGCCGAGTACAGCAGGCCTTCGAGGTCCTGGTCCGAAAGCCTGCGCGCCAGTCGTGCCGGGTTGCCGACCCACAGTTCGCCGCTCCCGACCTGCTTGCCCGGCCCGACCACCGCGCCGGCCGCGATGAAGGCGTTGGGCGCGATCACCGCCCCGTCCAGGATGCAGGCACCCATGCCGATCAGGCAGGCATCGCCAATGGTGCAGGCATGGATGATGGTGCCGTGGCCGAGGGTCACATCCGCGCCGATCAGCGTGGGATAGCCGCCCTTGTTGTAGGGACTGGCGTGACTGACGTGGATGATCGTCCCGTCCTGCACGTTGGTCCGCGCGCCGATGCGCACCTGATTGACGTCACCGCGAATCACCGTGCCCGGCCACACCGACACGTCGTCGCCCAGTTCCACGTCGCCAATGACGGTGCAGGCCGGATCCACATACACGCGCTGGCCCAGCACGGGCCGCTTGTCGAGATAGGGGCGCAGGGTCTTCATCGGGCCAGTGTACCGATGGGCTCGATGTCGGTGGGTTAGGCTGTGCCGCCCTCGCCGCCGCCCCGCGCACCGCCATGAAGATCGCCAGCTGGAACGTCAACTCGCTCAACGTGCGCCTGCCGCATCTGGAACAGTGGCTGCGCGACTTCGCACCCGATGTGGTCGGCCTGCAGGAAACCAAGCTGGAGGACCACAAGTTTCCCGACGCGGCCTTGGTCGCGGCCGGCTATCGCAGCGTGTTTTCCGGGCAGAAGACCTACAACGGCGTGGCCCTGCTGGCGCGCGGCCAGATCCAGGACGTGCAGGTGGGCATTCCCGGCTTCGAGGACGAACAGAAGCGCGTGATCGCCGGCACCATCGATGGCGTTCGCGTGATCAACCTCTATGTGGTCAACGGCCAGGACGTGGGCACCGACAAGTACGGTTACAAGCTGCGCTGGCTGGAAGCGGTGCGCGAATGGATCAAGGCCGAGCTGGCCGTGCATCCGCAGCTGGTGGTGATGGGCGACTTCAACATCGCCCCGGACGCGCGAGACGTGCATGACCCGGCGGTGTGGAACGAAGACCATATCCTCACCTCCGCCGCCGAGCGCGGCGCGCTGCAGTCCCTGCTGGATCTGGGCCTGCACGATGCCTTCCGCCTGCACAGCGAGCAGGCCGGGATCTTCAGCTGGTGGGATTACCGGATGGCCGGCTTCCGCCGCAACCTGGGCTTGCGCATCGATTTGACTCTGGTCTCCGACGCCCTCAAGGCGCGTGCGAGCGCTGCTGGCATCGACCGCGAACCACGCACCTGGGAGCGTCCCAGCGACCATGCGCCGGCCTGGGTCGAGCTGGCTTGAGCCTGTGGGCTGCGCAAAAGAAAAGCCCGGGCAAAACCCGGGCTTTTCCACCTCGTCGAACTGCGTCGCGCGTTTAACGCACGCTCTTGCGGGTGAACAGGTTGACGATGGCCAGCAGGATCACCGCGCCAAGCAGCGACCACAGGAAGGTCCCCACGGTGATGCCGGCATTGATGCTGCCGCCGCCCAGGAAGCCAGCAATGGCCGCACCGACGATGCCGACGACGATATTCAGGATGATGCCCTGCTGGGCGTCACGACGCATGATGATGCTGGCCAGCCAGCCCACGATGCCGCCCACGATCAGCCAAATAATGATGCCCATTGCCGTTCTCCTCGTTTGATGGGTTTCGATGCCCCGCGCTGTGGGGTGCGGGACGATTTGGCCGCCGCCGGCGTGAAACCGTCGTATACGACACGGGTTCAGAGATGATCAAAACCCCTCTAAAACAGGCGTTTGCGGCGACTCAGCTGTTGCGGCCTTCACATGCCCGACGCTTACATGCCGGGACTTTCGCAAGCCGTCGGGCGACGCATGCACATCCCTGAACCAGATGAGGATACGGGCCGCCGCTGGTCGATCGGCCCGCTGCAGGTGTGGTGGAGCGCCTATCCGATGCGCGGATCGGGCGAACCATTGGCACGTCCGCTGCTCGAGAACTGGTTCGCCTTGCCCGCAGGAACCCTCCCGCTGGCCCGCGATGCCCGGGGCCGGCCACGCCTGCACGGCCCATTGGCGGGGCACGACGTCGGCTGGAGCCACAGCGGCCAGGGACTGCTGCTGGCGACCGCGCCAGGGGTGGAGCTGGGCACGGATCTGGAGCGGCTGCGTCCGCGTCCCAACGCCTTGGCGCTGGCCGAACGCTATTTCGCGCCGGCCGAAGCCCAGGCGTTGGCGGCGGTGCCCGAGGCGGTCCGCGAGGTCGCCTTCCTGCGCCTGTGGTGCGCCAAGGAAGCCGTGCTCAAGGCGCATGGTCACGGCATTTCCTTTGGTCTGGAGCGCCTGGCCTTCGCCCCGATGGACACGGCCACGCTGGATGCCGGCCCCCTGCGACTGGTTGCGTGCGACGCGGCGCTGGGCGCGCCCGATGACTGGAGCCTGCATCAGTGGCAGCCCCGCCCCGAGTATCTGGCGGCCGTGGCCTGGCGCAGGCGGCCTGGCGATTGAGCGCTCCGCCGGCACGCCGCCCTGCGATAATCGGCGGCGATGACTCCTGATTCCCTGCCCCCTGGCCTGGATGCGCGGCTGCGCGACGGGCTGGCCGACCTCGGCCTGTCCACCGATCTGGCGCCCCCGCTGCTGGCCTACCTGGCCCTGCTGGTGCGCTGGAACGGCACCTACAACCTCACCGCCGTGCGCGACCCGCGGCAGATGGTGACCCGCCACCTGCTCGACTCGCTGGCCATGCATCGCTTCGTGTCTCACGGCACCCTGGCCGACCTGGGCACCGGCCCCGGCCTGCCCGGCATTCCGCTGGCCATCGCCCACCCGGATCTGCAGGTCACCCTGGTGGAGAGCAACGGCAAGAAGGCCCGCTTCCTGCGCGAGGCCGTGCGCCAGCTCAAGCTGGGCAACGCCCGCGTGGCCGAATCGCGCGCCGAGGCGGTGGACGAACCGGCCGCCTACGACCATCTCACCGCCCGCGCCCTGGACACCCTGGCCGGGATCATCGAGGTGGGCGGACACCTGCTCAAACCCGGCGGCACGCTGCTGGCGATGAAGGGCGTGATGCCCCACGAGGAAATCGCGGCGCTGCCCGCCGGCTGGGCGCTGGTCGGCACCGAGCCGCTGTCCGTGCCGGGCCAGGAGGGCGAACGCCACCTGGTCACGGTGGGACGCGCCGGGGTGAAACCCGCATAATCCCTGACCCGCCCCCTTCCCGAGGAACGCCGCCGCATGGCCAGGATCATCGCCATCGCCAACCAGAAGGGTGGCGTGGGCAAGACCACCACCGCCGTCAACCTGGCCGCCGGACTGGCACATACCCCGCAGCGGGTGCTGCTGGTCGACCTGGATGCCCAGGGCAACGCGACCATGGGCAGCGGCGTGGACAAGCGCGAGATCGAGGCCTCGACCTTCGAGGTGCTGCTGCAGGAAGCGCCGGCGCGCGACGCGATCGTGCGCACCGGCGAGGACTTCGACCTGATCCCGGCCAACATCGACCTGACCGCCGCCGAGATCCAGCTGATGGATGCCGAAGGCCGCGAGCAGCGCCTGAAGACCGCACTGGAGCCGCTGCGGGCCGACTACGACTGGATCATCATCGACTGCCCGCCCGCGCTGTCGCTGATGACCCTCAACGCCTTGACCGCCGCCGACTCGGTCCTGGTCCCGATGCAGTGCGAGTACTACGCGCTGGAAGGCCTGAGTGCGCTGATGGATACCATCGCCGCCATCCGTGGCCGGCTCAACCCCAGGCTGGAGATCGAGGGCGTGCTGCGCACCATGTTCGACGTGCGCAACAACCTGGCCAACGCCGTGTCGGCCGAACTGACCGAGCATTTCGGCGACCAGGTCTTCCGCACCATCGTCCCGCGCAACGTGCGCGTGGCCGAAGCCCCCAGCCACGGCCAGAGCATCGTCGGCTACGACCGCGCCTCGCGCGGTGGCGTGGCCTACCTCGGCCTGGCCGGGGAGATCATCCGACGCCAGCAGGAGCGGTTGCGACCCGCTCCGCCGCCCATGGAGAGCTATTGATGTCCGCCCCGAAGAAGCGCGGCCTGGGCCGCGGCCTGGAAGCGCTGCTTGGCCCCAAGGGGGCCGAGACGCCACCGACCGAGGTCCAGCCCGGCGAAACCCTGCGCACGGTCCCCGTGGGCGAGCTGCAGCCCGGCCGCTACCAGCCGCGCCAGGCGATGGACCCGGCCAAGCTGGACGAGCTGGCCGATTCGATCCGCGCCCAGGGCGTGATCCAGCCGATCGTGGCGCGCGCGGTGGACACCGGCGGTTACGAGATCGTCGCCGGCGAGCGCCGCTGGCGCGCCTCGCAGCTGGCCGGCCTGGCCGAAGTGCCGGTGGTGGTGCGCGAGCTGGACGACCGCACGGTCATCGCCATGGCGCTGATCGAGAACATCCAGCGCGAGGACCTCAACCCGCTGGAAGAGGCGCAGTCGCTGCAACGGCTGATCAACGAATTCTCGCTGACCCATGGCCAGGCGGCCGAGGCGGTCGGGCGTTCGCGCGCGGCGGTGTCCAACCTGCTGCGCCTGCTGGAACTGCCGCCGGCCATCCGCCATCTGCTGGAGGCACGCCGCCTGGAGATGGGCCACGCCCGCGCCCTGCTGACGCTCTCGCCCGAGCTGGCCAGCAAGCTGGCCGCCGAGGCCGCCGACCAAGGCTGGTCGGTGCGCGAAGTCGAACATCGCGCCTCGCAGTTCGCCGCCGGCCGGGTCCCGGCCAACGGCAAGAAGAAGCCGGCCAAGCTCGCCCCGCAGGCCGACATCGCCTCGTTGCAGAACGAGCTGTCCGAGACCCTGGGCACCTCGGTGGTCATCGCCCACGGCCGCAATGGCAAGGGCAAGCTGATGATCCACTACACCGATTTGGACACGCTGGAAGGGGTGCTGGAGCGGTTGCGGGGGAAGCGGGAATAAGCCGCTGCTGAGGGGTGGCGCGATGTGCGCGCTAACGCTAGCGGACCTGTTTGTCTTGGACTCCCGGTTTCGCCGGGAGCTCCCATCTTTTCCTCTGAAGGCAAAGGCTTTTGCGCCTAACGGCGCGACTTCCTTTTGTCTTGTCAAAAGGAAGCAAGACCGCTTCTCGCCGGGACACTCGCCGCCGCGACGCGGCGGTCCCCCGCGCTTCTCGAAGAAGACGGTATGTCGCCCAAACTCGCTGCGCTCAAACGGGGCGACGCTGCGGCCGTCTTCTTCTCTGATGGTCGGCTCGCTTTACGGCTCACACATACGGAGCAAAGTGCAACAGCAACAACAGCCGGAGCAGAAGCAAGGGCAAAACCGCTTTACTTTGTCTCCGCTCCGAACCCCTCTGTAACGCACGGCGAAAGGACGAGGTTAAGACCCATGAGGGCGCCACGCGTGGAGGCGCGGCGTGTTACGTGGGCAGTGATTGTTCGCTCAGCATTCTTTGCGGGCGCGAAGAATACGGGCTGCTCGCGGCAGAAAGCGTCTGCCCAAAAAGCCGATTCCAAAAAATCGTCAAGTCGCAATGGTCGGCCTCGCGATCAGTGCGAGGCAGAAGCCGCCTGGCCATCGCGCACCCGCTTGCGCTCGTTGATCTTCTCGCGTGCGGCGTGCTCGCGGGCGCCGACGACCATTTCGGTCAACCACTTCACCAGCACCGCGGTGTAGGTGCGCTGCACCGGCTTTTCGGAGAAGCCGTGGTCCGCGCCGGCGATCACGCGCGAGGTGCGCGAGCGAGCGCGGGTGAAGGCGGACATGTAGTTTTCGATCACCTGATGCGGAATGATCTGGTCCAGCTCGGCCTCGACGATCAGCGCGTCGCCACGAAACTCTGCGCAGGCGCGCAGTGCGCGATTGTCCTTCCATGGCACCTGACGGTGACGGAAGGGAATCAGATCCGGATCCTGATGTAACTGGCGCTTGGGCAGCTCCCAGCCTTCGTCCTTGTAGAGAGCGGGCGTGCGCAGCGCCAGCCAGCGCACCGGGCGCAGCGAAGACAGGATCGCCCCTAGGTAGGCGCCGTAGCTGATCCCCACCACGGTGATCGCATCGGGATCGACATTGGGTTGCTTGACGAACCAGTCGTACGCCGCCAGCAGGTCGTCGAGGTTCTGCTGCCGGGTGACCCGCTCGAGCATCTGTGCATCGCCGTCGTGACCCCGCAGGTCGAAGGTCATGCAGACCACGCCCAGGCCTGCGGCCTCGCGCGCACGCGCCAGATCATGGTCCTGGCTGCCGCCCCAGCCATGGACGAACAACACGCCGGGCAAGGCCCGGGCCGGTGCCAGCAGGGTCCCGGCGAGCCGGTCGTGCTCTACATCAAAGCCGATGTGCTCAAGGGTCACGTCCATCGCGCACGACCCTAGCGTATTTGGTCAGGGTCCCGAGTGAAGCCACTTCACCCCGGAAATAGACCTCCGCGTCGGCCGGTGCCGGGACATCGTCCCAGACCTCGCAGGTCATCGCGTCCAGCCATGGCACCTCTGGCTGGGTCACCAATGTCTCCAATGCCAGGATCTCGGCCGGACTCGCCCCCCCGAAGCGCCAGGACTGCTCGAGCACGCCGCAGTGCTCCCAACCGTCGCCATCGCGCCCATGGACCACGTCGTAGTTGCGGCGCGAGGCGAAGAAGCCTGGATAGGCCTCGGACACCTGGGCTTCGTAGTGCTGCACCTTGGCGATGGCGTCGGCGGCCTGCGGCGGCAACGGCACGTGCTGCAACTGGTCCAGTCCGCCGCGGGCCACGCGCAGCGTCGAGCCGCCATAGACCGTCTCGCCGCGTGGGTTCTCCACGGTGCACTGGGTACCGAAATAGGCGATGCAATGCCCGCCCACTTCCACCTGGCCAATGCTGAAGGTCTGCGCCTGCTCCAGGTTGAGCTCGGCGACCACGCCCTCGGCGATGTGTCCGAGCGGCACGGCAGCCAGCCACGCATCCAGCGCCTGCAGCGAATCCACCACCTGTTGCCCATTGCCGCCGCGTGCGTGGGCCAGCTTGCAGCGCACACGTCCCATCGGAAGCAGGCGGGAGACCGCCTGGACCAGGTCGTCCTGGGTAAACGCGGCGAAACCGGGCAGGACCGCGCTACCTAGCGCACTGCCCAGCCCAGGCGCCCAACCCTCCGGCACGTCTCCCGGCGCTTCGACCAGGCCATGGCTGATCACCTTGGTGGCCACGAAGGCATGCGGCACCACGCCACCGAAGATGTGTTCACCGCTGGTGATGCCGCGCATGGCGGCCTGTTCGCGGGTGAGGGTCTCCATGGGAATGAAATAGCCCGGCAGTCCCGGCAGCGCGCGCAGCCGGAAGTCGCGGCCCATCAGTCCCGCCAGGCGACGGCCGAAATACTCCACGCTGGCGCGCTCGTGCGGCGCGCGCGCTTGATCGATGAATAACGGCGTGACCGCCGGAGCCTGCATCGACAGGCCCGCGCGGTCGAGCGCGGGTGCGGTACGGAAATCTAGAATCGCGTTCATGACAGCTCCCTGGGCCTGCGTTTGGGGGAACGCGACCTCCGGCGGCGCACGGCGACCGGGGGATCGCGGGAAGCGTGATGCGCTTGCAGGTAGTTGCCGGATCGGCCGGCACGGGAAGAGCGGTTACTTCTTCATTCGCGAAGCCTGACGCATCCGGCACCGCATTCTGGATGTGGCCGGGGCAGCACCGAGGCACGGACGCGCGTCGGTACGTCGTACGTGAGCGTGAACTTGGCCCGAGTCTTGGTAGAGCGACGTGAATCGTGTGCGAAATCCCCGCTTACATTTCGCTCACGACTGCAGAACGCTCCGGACGGCATCTTCGCGATGGATCCCGGAGCCCCTCCATAGAAACGCGCTTTGGTCGTTTGACCATCCGACCCAGCGCAGCGTTCCGGGACCAATCCACACCGGCGCGCTGCAGTACGCACGGACAACACCGGTTCCATGCCCGGAGATGCAACCAATGACCTGGGAAGACCTCAGCCAGCGGCTTGATGCCCTGCACGAAACGATCGCCACGCATGGGCCGGCTCCGTTGGAGCAGACGTTCTTCGATGCCTGCGCCGCCGAGGCGACCGCCATCCTCGAACAGGCGGAGGACGCCAAGCAGGCACAACAGGCGATCGAGCGGATCACCGCGATCTTCGACGAGATCGGCGTGGATGCCCAACGCCTGCTCTCGGCTGGTCAGCGGCGACCGCTGGCCGTGGATTGAAACGACCGCAGGGACTATTCGCTCTGCAGCTCCGCCACGAAATCGTAGGCATCGCCGCGATAGAACGAACGGGTGAATTCCACTACACGGCCGTCGGCGAGAAAGGCGCGGCGCTCGACCAGCAGGCCGGGGGCACCGGCGTCGAGCTGGAGCAGCTGTGCGGGCTCGGCATCCAGCGCGACGGCGCGCAGGCGCTGCAGTGCGCGGCGGGGGCGGTGGCCGTAGGTATCCAGCGCCTCGTACAGCGAGGCGCCGATGCGTTGCGGATCGGGCAACAGGGCGTGCGGCACCAACGTGCGTTCGGCGGCGATGGGCGCGCCATCCACGTGGCGCAGTCGGTACAGGCGCACCACGCCACTGCCGGGCGAGAGATTCAGCGCCATGGCTTCTTCGGGGGTCACCTCTCCCAGGCTTCGCTCCAAGAAGGTGACCTGCGGATTGAGCCCACGTTCGCGCAGGTCGTCGGTGAAGCTGGTCAGCCGCGAGAAGCTGCGCACGATGCGTTCAGACACGAAGGTCCCGGCGCCCTGGCGCTGGCTGAGCAGTCCTTGGTCGATCAGCCCCGACAGCGCCTTGCGCACCGTCACGCGCGACAGTTGCAGGCCGGTGGCCAGGTCGCGCTCGCTGGGCAGGCCATGGCCGGGACCGAGCACCCCGGTGTCGATGAGATGCTGCAAGGCGCGGCGCAGGCGCAGGTAGGCCAGCGTGCGGCTGGTTTCGGCCGACTGCAGGCGCTCGTATTCGGTGGCAATGGCGGAAAGCATGCCTCAATAGTACCAATGCGATACCAAGGCTTCAATGCAGGGCGAATCGACCAGTCCAACAGCGCCAGGACTGGGAGGCGTGGTAGCGCGGTGGTATCGTCTTGCGCGTTTTCTTCCTTCATTGACAAGGCCGTGCCGTGACCGCCAAGACCGTACCCGTGGACAGCTTTGACCTGGTGATCTTCGGAGGCACCGGCGATCTGGCGTTGCGCAAGCTGCTGCCGGGTCTGCTGCGCCGCTACGCCGATGGTCAGATCCCGCAGGACAGCCGCATCATCGGCGTGGCGCGCGATCCGCAGGATGGCAGCGAATACCGCGCCAAGGTCGGCGAGGCGCTGGAGAAAATCGCCGAGGGCGACACGCTGCTGCGCGCGCGCCTGCCGGCCTTCCTGCAGCTGCTGGACTACCGCCCCCTGGATGCGACCAAGGACGAGGGCTGGGAGGAGTTCGCGACCCTGCTCAAGCAGTCCGGCGAAGACCGCATCCGCGTGTTCTATCTGTCCACCAGTCCGAGCCTGTTCGTCGACCTGTGCTCGCGCCTGCGCGACGCCGGCCTCAACAGCGGCAATGCGCGCGTAGTCCTGGAAAAGCCCATCGGCAAGGACTCGCGCAGCGCCGCGGGCATCAACGACGCCGTTGGCGCGGTCTTCAGCGAGGCGCAGACCTTCCGCATCGACCACTACCTGGGCAAGGAGACGGTGCAGAACCTGCTGGCGCTGCGCTTTGCCAACATCCTGTTCGAACCGCTGTGGAACGCCAACCGCATCGACCACGTGCAGATCACCGTGGCCGAGACCGTTGGTCTGGAAAAGCGCGCGGGCTATTACGACACCTCCGGCGCGCTGCGCGACATGGTCCAGAACCACCTGCTGCAGCTGCTGTGCATGGTCGCCATGGAGCCGCCGGCCACGCTGGAGGCCAACGCACTGCGTGACGAGAAGCTCAAGGTGCTGCGCTCGCTCAAGCCGATCACCTCCAACGAGGTCAGCCATGTCACCGTGCGCGGCCAGTATCGCGCCGGCGCCTCTGGCGGCCAGGCCGTGCCCGGCTACCTGGACGAGCTGGGGCGCACCGACTCGCGCACCGAGACCTTCGTGGCGATCAAGGCCGAGGTTTCCAACTGGCGCTGGGCCGGCGTGCCGTTCTATCTGCGCACCGGCAAACGCCTGCCCGAGCGTGTCTCGGAGATCGTGGTGGCCTTCCGGCCGGTGCCGCACTCGTTGTTCGACGCCGGCGCCGGCACCGCACAGCCCAATCGCCTGGTGTTGCGCCTGCAGCCGGACGAAGGGGTCAAGCTGTGGCTGATGATCAAGGACCCTGGCCCGGGCGGCCTGCGCATGAAATACGTCCCGCTGGACATGAGCTTTGCCGAGGCGTTCGGCGTGCGTCAGCCCGAGGCCTACGAGCGCCTGCTGATGGACGTGGTGCGCGGCAACCAGTCGCTGTTCATGCGCCGCGACGAGGTCGAGGCCGCGTGGGCGTGGATCGATCCAATCCTGGAGGCCTGGGAACAACTGCCGGAAGCACCCAAGTCGTATACGGCCGGCTCCTGGGGCCCCAACGCGGCGGTGGCGCTGATCGAGCGCGACGGTCGCACCTGGCACGAGGACGCCGGCACATGAGTCTGACCCTCCCTGCCTCGCTGGCCCAGGTCCACGCCTGTGCCGACCACGAAGCCCTGGCCCAGGCACTGGCCGCCTCGGTCGCCGACCAGCTGCGCGCGGCCCTGGCCGAACGCGGTCGTGCGGTCCTGGCCCTGTCCGGCGGGACCACGCCGGTGCGCTTCTTTCAGGCCCTGGCCGAACAGCCGCTGCCATGGAAGCAGGTTGCCATCACCCTGGTGGACGAGCGTTGGGTGGACGAAACCCAGCCCCGTTCCAATGCCGCCTTGGTCCGTGAGCACCTGATGTACGGCGCGGCCGCGGTGGCCAGCTTCCTGCCGCTGTACCGCAACTACGGCGAGGATCCGGCGCAGGCCCTGCCCGAGCTGGAAACCGAGCTGGCGCAGCTACCGCTGCCGCTGGACGTGGCCGTGCTGGGCATGGGCACCGATGGCCACACCGCCTCGTTCTTCCCCGACGGGGACTACCTGGCCCAAGCCCTGGACCCGACCGGGATCGCCAAGGTGCTGCCGATGCACGCGCCGGGCGCGGGCGAGCCGCGCATCACCCTGACCCTGCCGGTGCTGGTGGCCGCCCGCCACCTCTACCTGCACATCGAAGGCCAGGAGAAGGCCCAGGTCATCGAAGCGGCCGTGGCCGCCGAGCCGGGTCCGCCGATCGCCGCGGTGCTGCGCGCGGCCTCCGCGCCGGTCCAGGCCTACTGGTGTCCTTGAGGGGCGGGCCACAGGCCTGCTTATAATGCGGGCCGTCGCTGCCTGACCGGCGGCGACACCCGGGCGCCCCCACGACCGGAACATTCGCTGGATGATCGAGTGTTTTCAGCCACGCCGGTGACGGCGCTGCCAAAGGTGGACTGTGCGCAACTATGACCTGGAGTTCCTCAAGCGCTTCTCGATGGTGATCGGGATCCTGGCGGTGGTGACCGTCGGATTGATCATCGGGGCGTATTTCCTGTCCAAGACCATCCCGGCGGAGGTCTCGCCGGTGGCGGCCAAGCAGACCCAAAGCCGCATCGCGCCGGTGGGCGCGGTCTATGCCGGCGCCACCGGAGCCGCGGCCCAGGCAGCCGCCGCGGCCGCCGCGACGGCCGCCGCCGCCGCACAGGGCGCCTACGGCGGCACGCTGGACGGCAAGGAAATCTTCAACCAGCTGTGCACGGCCTGCCACACCGCCGGCGTGGGCGGGGCGCCCAAACTGGATGCGTCCGGCTTCGGCGCGCGCGCCTCTAAGGGCAAGGACACCTTGTACAAGCACGCCATCGAGGGCTACACCGGTCCGGACGGCGGGGTGATGCCGCCCAAGGGCGGCAACCCGGGCCTGAGCGAGGCGCAGATCCACGCCACGGTCGACTGGATGCTGGAGCAGTCGAAGTAACGCGCGTCATCTGACGCAGGCACAATCGGGGGTTCCGACGCCGCCTTCGGGCGGCGTTCTCGTGTCTGCCTTGGCCTTGTGGAACCCGTATGCCCCCGATCCGCCCGCTGTTGCTGTCCGCCTGCCTGAGCGCGCTCTGCGCCGTCGCCGCCCCCGGCCTGGCCGACGCCCCGTTGAACATCGGACAGCTGCCCGGCGCGGTTGACGCCAGCGCGGTCACCGTGCGCGGCGTGCTCACCGCCGACCTGCGCACCGGGCTGGGCGGCCTGTTCGTGCAGTCGCCCGGCACGGGCGACGGCGATCCACACACGCCCGAAGGCCTGTTCGTGCAGGTCCCGGCGGACATGGCCCTGCCGGCCCTGAAGGCCGGCCAGACGCTGGAGCTGCAGGGCAGCCTGCACGCTGTCTCTGGCGCCAGGACGCTGGCACTGGCGCATCTGCGCGTTCTGCCCGGCAAGGCGACGGCACCGGCGATCACCACGCTGACCGCACCGCCGGTCGACTGGTCCGCGCTGGACGGCATGCGCGTGCGCATCGACGCGCCGCTGACCCTGGATGGCACCGACACCCGGTATGGCCAGACCATCGCCAGCTTCGGCGGGCGCCTGTGGACCCCCGCGGAGCAGGCCGTCGCCGGGACCCCGGCCTTCGCCGCGGTCAACGCCGACAACGCGCGGCGCCGCATCGTGCTGGACGATGCGAGCGACGCGCGCGATCCCGCCACGCTGCCCTACCTGCCAGCCGGGCCGGTGCGCACCGGATCGGTCGCCACCGGCGTGGAGGGCATCGTCGACTATCGCCATGACGCCTGGCGCCTGCAGGTCACCCAGCCGCTACACGTGCAGGCGGCGGCGCGCCCATCGGCGCCCACGGTCCCGGGCAACCTGAGGATCGCGGTGTTCAACCTGGAGAATCTGTTCAACGGCGATGGCGCCGGTGGCGGCTTCCCGACCCTGCGCGGGGCCAAGACCGAGGCGCAGTGGCATGCGCAGGTCGCCAAGCTGATCGCCACCCTGACGCCGCTGCATGCCGACATCGCCGCACTGATGGAACTGGAGAACGACGGCTACGGCCCCCGCTCGTCATTGGCCCAGTTCGTCGATGCCCTCAATGCCGGTGGCGGCGACTGGACTTACGTGGATGCCGGCAGCGGACCCGGCGACAACCCGATCCGCGTGGGCCTGATCTACCGCGCCTCGAAGGTCACTCCGGTCGGCAAGCCGGTAGTGCTCGAAGGTGGCCCGTTCGCCGAGCACAGCCGGGTGCCGTTGGCCCAGGCGTTCCGGCGTGGCGATGGCCCGGTGTTCGTGGTGGCCGCCAACCACTTCAAGTCCAAGGGCTGCCGCGACGCCAGCGGCGCCGATGCCGACCAGCACGACGGCGCCAGCTGCTGGAACGCCACGCGTACCGACTCGGCGCGCCGCGTCGACGCCTGGCTCAAGTCCGATCCCACCGGCCAGGGCGCCACACGCAGCCTGATCGTCGGTGACCTCAACGCCTACGCGCAGGAGGCCCCGCTGCGGACCCTGCGCGCCGCTGGCTGGGCCGACGCCTTCGCCCTGGCCAAGGTCGAGGCTCCTTACAGCTACGTCTACGACGGCCAGAGCGGGCGCCTGGACCACGCATTGCTGTCCCCGGACCTGGCGGCGCACCTGAAAGGCGCGGCCGAATGGCACGTCAACGCAGACGAGCCCTTCGACGTCGGCTACGAGGGCCTGGACGCGGCCGGTCCGTGGCGCAGCTCCGACCACGACCCGATGCTGCTGGGCTTCGATCTATAGCCGACGGTGGACGAGGGATGGACCTGACCACGCGCAGCGATGCCGAGATCCTGGCCGTCGTCGAACCGATCATGGATCGGCTGATGGCCGCGTCCACCGCCATCGACTATGCAGGCCACGTGCGTGACTTCACCCCGCGCCTGCTGGCGCAGTTGCCGCCGGAGCGCTTCCAGACGCTGTGCTATGCGTACCAGACCGAGCGCGGGACGTTCGCCGGGCGCGAAGTGGTCGCGGTGTTCCGTCGACCCGCGTCCATCGCCGTGATCTGGCGCCAGGGGTTCAACGGGGTCGCAGGCGAGTTCGTCGCCGAGCTGGTCCTGGTCGAGCAGGATGGCCAATATCTGGTCGATCACGTCATGGTGTTCTGACCGCGGCTGCCCTCAGCCGTTGGCGCAGGTCGCATGCGGCCGGCGGCGCCAGTTCCAGACATGCGCGCTGGCCAGCAGCAGGCTGCCGGTCACGGTGAGCGGCGTCTCCAAGGCATGCAGCACGGCCCCGGCCACCAGGCCGGTCAGGCCCAGCAGCGCCAAGGCCACCAGCACCGGCGGCAGGGGGCGGTGCCGGTGCGCGCGCCACAACGCGGTGCCGGCCAGCGGCGCGGCGATGGCCGCGAACACCGGATGGACCCATTCGGCCTGTGCCCAGGTCCCCAGGGCCGGCAACAGCGCGGCCAGGACGGGTAAAAGCAGGCAGTGGGCCAGGCACAGCATCGACAGACCGATGGCGGAAGCGTCGCAGGCCGCATGCGCGGCCGAGGAAGTTTTCATGGGGGACGATCCTGATTTCGTTACACTGTAACGATACAGGAGGCGTCAAGCCCCCCCCGACGTCACCCCATGCCCCGGCTGATCAGGGCGATGGCCAGCACCGCCAGGGGAATCGCCAGTCGATTGAGCCGGCCCAGACGCTCACCGAAGCCCGCCACGCCCACGACGGTCCCCACCAGCACGACGCCGATGTTCATCGCCGCGAACACCGTGGCCGGCGCATGCGGCAACGCGCGATGCGCGGCCAGGTAGAACCCGATGTTGGCGAAGTTGAGCGCGCCCAGTCCCAGCCCGGCCACCAGGCTGCGCAGTCGCAGCGGCGTACCCTGTGCGTGGCGCCATAGCTGCCAGGCCAGCATCGGCACGAAGGCGATGGCGAAGGTCGCCAGCAGCGAGGCCGACAGCGGTGCGCCGTCGGCGGCAATGCGCTTGAACAGCACGTCGGTCGTCGCCCAGCCCACCAGGACCACCAGCGGCAGGCCCCACGCCGGCGCTTCCAGGCTCGCGTCGCCGCGCGGCCGCGCCAGCAGGCAGGGGATCGCCACCAGGCCCAGGACCAGCCCCGCCACCTGCCAGGCACCGGCACGCTGCCCGAACAGGGTGAAGGCGGCGATCAGCGACAGCAGCAGCGACAGACGCTGGGCGATATCGGTGCGCACCACGCCGGCGCGCCGGATCGACGCGGCCAGCACCAGGAACAGGCCCGGCAGCAGCAAGCCCAGCGGCAGCCACCAGCGCCACGGCGCGCCCTCGCCACGCAAGGCCTCCAGCGGCGGGTGCAACAGGGCCAGTGCCAGCACCGTGCCGGCCAGGTAGTTCCAGGTCACCGCCTGTGGCACGTCCACCTGCCAGCGTGGCGCCAACCGGAACAACACCGACACCGCCACGCTGCACAGCACGGCCAGCAACACGAACCACATCGCCACACCACCAAGAACGCCTTGAGAAGGCGCGCATTATCGCCGCCGGCCACACAGGCCGTATGCCTGCCTATTGCGGCGGGGCGGCCAGTTCGCGGGCATCCAGGTACCCGTCGTGGTTGCGGTCCTGGCGGCCAAACCGGGCACGCAGTTGCTCGACCAGCACCGCACGCGAGACCGGCTTGCCGCGGCTGCCGGGCAACTCGGCCCCTTCCAGCACGCCATTGTGGTCCGCATCGCGCGCATCGAAGGCGTAGGTCATCCAGGCCACGTACTCGTCGACGCTGACCCGGTCGTCATGGTCGGTGTCCAGGCGCGCCAGATAGTCCGAGGTGCGATCCGGCACCTGGGCCAGGGCCGCAGGCACGCAACAGGTCAAGGCGATCAGGAGGGGCAGGCGCATGGCCGCCAGTGTCGCAGGAGCCGGGCCGGAAACGACACGCCCCGGACAGGCCGGGGCGTGTGCAAGCCGGGCAAACCGACCGATTCAATGCGCCAGGGCGTAGCCCTTGAGCCGGCGCGAATAGGCCTGCAAGGAGGCGATGCCACTTTCCTCGGCCTCCTTGCACCACTGCTGCAGCTGGCGCAGGCGTTCGGCGGCATCGTTAGAACGTGCCTCCAGGACGGCGGCCAGACGCTTGCGATGCTCCACCAGCGCCTGCATGCGCGGCCGCTGCGAGACCCAGGAATGAAGGGCATCACGCGCATCGGGCTTGAGCCAGCGACCGTCGTCGACCAGACCGCGGCGCATCCGGCTCGGCAGCAGCTGGCGTAGCTTCTGCCCGGCGTTGGCGGCTTCCTCGGCCAGCACCGGCTTGAACACATTGCGCTGGTAGTCGGTCATGGCCTGGAAACGATGCGACAGCAGCGCCTTGAGGGTGTCCGCATCCGGCACGGCGATATTGGGGCGAATGTCCAGGCGTGGGGCCACGCGCAGCACCTTGGCCAGACGCAGTGCTTCCAGGCCCTTGATCGCGGCCCAGCCGATGTCGAACTCGAAGCGACGCATCGCAAAGCGCGCCGAGCTGGGGAAGGCGTGGTGGTTGTTGTGCAGTTCCTCGCCGCCGATCCAGAACGCCCATGGCGTCAGGTTGGTCGAGGTGTCGGCCGATTCGAAGTTGCGATAGCCCCACCAGTGCCCCAGCCCGTTGACCACGCCGGCGGCCCAGAACGGGATCCACGCCATCTGGATCGCCCACACCGCCACGCCCGGCAGGCCGAACAGCGTGGCCTGCACCAGCAGCAACAACACCGGCCCCCAGTTGGCACGCGGGGTGTAGAGGTGACGCTCGATCCAGTCTTCCGGCGCACCGCGCCCGTACTGCTCGATATCGGCACGCTGGCCGCGCGCTTCGCGGTACAGCTCCACGCCTTCCCAGAACACCTTGCCGATGCCCTTGGCTTGCGGGCTGTGCGGATCCTCGTCGGTTTCGACCTTGGCGTGGTGCTTGCGATGGATCGCCACCCACTCCTTGGTGATCATCGAGGTGGTCAGCCAGGTCCAGAAACGGAAGCCGTGGTTGAGCACGGGATGGAAATCCACGCCGCGATGGGCTTGGCTGCGATGCAGGTACAGGGTGACCGAGAAGATGGTCAGCTGGGCGCACACCAACAGCACCAGCAACAGCTCCCACCACGTGAACTGCAACAGCCCGCCGGTCAGCAGGTCGATCAGGGTTGCGTGCATGTGTTCCCCCTCCAGGGACGAAGCGCCGGCAGCACGCGCGACGCAGGACTCCATAATGGAGCCTCCCACCGCAAACTTCACCCGTCGCGGACGTATGGCGTTCAGCCCCGTGCACGGCGTCCCCAGGAAATCATGCCGTCCGTCACTGAGTCATCTTCCCCCAATGCCCTGATCGAGCTGGACAACGCCACCGTCGTGCGAGGCGAATCGCCAGTGCTGCATGGGCTGGACCTGCGCATCGTGCTGGGCCAGCACACCGCCCTGCTGGGCCCCAACGGCTGCGGCAAGTCGACCTTCATCAAGCTGATCAACCGCGAGCTCTATCCACTGGCGCGCGAGGGCCAGGCCCCGGTGCGGGTGTTCGGCCAGGACCGCTGGAACGTGACCCAGCTGCGTACGCGCCTGGGCGTGGTCACCAGCGATGCCACCCGCGACCTGCAGGAGATGTACCAGCTGCGGGTTGAGGACGCGATCGTCACCGGCTTCTTTGCCAGCTGCGTCCTGCCCATCGATCAGGAGGTCACCGCCGAGATGCGCGCGCGGGCGGCCGAAGCGCTGGCCCGGGTGGGCGGGCAGGCGCTGTCCGGGCGCCTGGTCGCCGAGTTGTCCACCGGCCAGATGCGCCGGGTTCTGATCGCCCGCGCCCTGGTTCACCAGCCGCAGGCCCTGTTGCTGGACGAACCCACCGCCGGGCTGGACGTGATCGCCCAGCAGCAGTTCTGCACCTTGATGGGCGAACTGGCTGCCCAGGGGATCACCTTGGTGCTGGTCACCCACCACCTGGAGGAAATCGTGCCGGCGATCGACCGCGTGGTGCTCATGCAAGACGGTCGCATCGTCGCCGATGGTTCCCGCGCCCAGACCCTGACCGCCCCCCTGCTCTCCCAGGTCTACGGAGGGCCGCTGGACGTGCGCTGCGAGCGTGGCATCTACCGGGCCTGCGCCGCCTGAGCCGCACAGTGGCCTTGGACGCCGCCCGGCACGGCCCCACCTGTGTGGATCCGGCCGGTTCCTGCGACCGCGGTGATTCCAGGACCTCTGCCCATGCCCGAACTGCCCGAAGTCGAAACCACCCGCCGCGGTCTGGCCCCGCATTTGGAAGGGGCGATCGTGCGCGCGGTCCTGCAGCGGCGCGACGATCTGCGCTGGCCGATTCCCACCGAGGTCCGCGCCCACCTGCCGGGGGCGCGCATCGACGCGGTCCGCCGCCGCGCCAAGTACCTGCTGCTGGACACCCAGGCCGGCAGCGCCCTGCTCCACCTGGGCATGAGCGGCAGCCTGCGGGTGCTGCCCGCGGCCACGCCGGTGCGCGCGCACGACCACGTCGACCTGGCGCTCGACAGCGGCCAGGTCCTGCGCTTCAACGACCCACGCCGGTTCGGCTGCCTGCTCTGGCAGGCGCCGGGCACGGTGCATCCGTTACTGCGTGACCTGGGGCCCGAGCCGCTCTCGGACACTTTCGACGGGGCCTATCTGTTTGCCCGCAGCCGTGGACGCAGCGCCCCGGTGAAGACCTTCCTGATGGACCAGCGCATCGTCGTGGGCGTGGGCAACATCTACGCGGCCGAGAGCCTGTTCAGCGCGGGCATCCACCCGCTGCGGCCGGCAGGCAAGGTGTCCCGGGCGCGCTACGACGCGCTGGCCGACGCGGCGCGGGCCATCCTGGCCCACGCGATCCAACGCGGCGGCACCACCTTGCGCGACTTCATCAGCCCGGACGGCGCGCCGGGCTACTTCGAACAGGAGCTATGGGTGTATGGCCGCGGTGGGCAGCCCTGCAAACGCTGCGGCAGCGCACTCAAGGCCGAGCAGATCGGCCAGCGCACCAGCGTGTGGTGCCCGCGCTGCCAGCGCTGAACGAAGACGCGGTTACGGCACCGGGCCGGTGCCAGGGCGCTATGATTCACGCGGGGAGCCGAGGGACGTGCAGATATGGAACGCGGGGCCGACATCACTTCGTGGCTGGATTCTGCGCGTGCGGGCGACCGTGCGGCGCTGGATCGCGTGCTCTCCACGCTCTACCAGGAACTGCACACCATGGCCCGCCGGCAGCTGGCCGGCCACCAGGGCCATACCCTGGACGCGACGGCGCTGGTCCACGAGTCCTATCTCAAGCTGCTGGGCGCGCAGGGCGCGGCGCAGTTCGATGATCGGGCACATTTCTTCGCCTACGCCGCCTCCTCGATGCGTTCGGTGGTGGTCGACTACGCGCGCAGCCGGCTGGCGCGCAAGCGTGGCGGCGACCTCAAGCGCGTGGCCGAGATCCCCGAGGACGTGGAAAGCAACCTGCTTCGGTTGGATGAAACCACCCTGGCCCTCAACAGCGCGCTGGACAAGCTATCCGATGCCGATCCGCGCCTGGCCAAGGTGGTGGAGATGCGCTATTTCGCCGGCCTGTCCGAACTGGAGATCGCCGAGCTGATGCAGCGCTCCGAGCGCAGCGTCCGCCGCGACTGGCAGAAGGCCCGCCTGTTCCTGCTGGCCGCGATGCAGGACGAGTAACCGGGCCTGGGACGCGCGATGGACCCTGCCCGCTGGAAGCGCGTCTCCCCGCTGCTGGACCTGCTGTTGGACATGAATCCAGAGCAGCGCGCGCACCAGCTGGAACGGGTGGCGCAGGACGACCCGGACCTTGCCCAGGACGTCGCTGGCCTGCTGGCGCTGGAGGAAGACAGCGAAGAGGCCTGGCCGCCGCCCCTGCACGAGCCGCAGCCAACCCTGCGCGCCGGTGCCCGCATCGGGCCCTACCGCCTGGAATGCGTGCTGGGCGAAGGCGGCATGGGCATGGTCTGGCGCGCCGCGCGTGCCGATGGCAGCTACCAACGCCGGGTCGCGCTCAAGCTGCTCCGCCCCGGGTTCGCGGACCACCGCCTGCGCCTGCGCTTCTCGCGCGAGCGCGACATCCTGGCCCGGCTGGAACATCCGCATATCGGCCGCCTGCTCGACGCCGGTGTCGGCGAGCAGGGCCAGCCCTATCTGGCGCTGGAATACGTCGAAGGCCTGCCCATCACCGAGTACTGCCAGCAGCACGCGCTGGGCCTGGAAGCGCGCCTGGCCCTGTTCCGTCAGGTCTGCCAGGCGGTCAGCCACGCCCACGCCAACCTGATCGTCCATCGCGACCTGAAGCCTTCCAACATCCTGGTCACCGCCGAAGGCGACACCCGGCTGCTGGACTTCGGCATCGCCAAGCTGCTCGACTCGCCCGAGGGTGGTGGCGCGCGCACCGAGCTGCGGGCCTTCACTCCGCACTATGCCGCGCCCGAGCAGATCCGCGGCGAGCCGGTCACCACGCGCACCGATGTGTACGCCCTGGGCGTTGTCCTCTACGAGCTGCTGGCGGGCACCAAGCCCTACCGGCTGACCGGCGAATCGTCCCTGGAATGGGAACGGGCGATCATCGGGACCGAGCCTCCCCGGCCGTCGCAGGCCGTGCTGGGCATGGACGCGCCAAAGGAAATGCGGGGCGAGCTGCACCGCCAGGCCCGCCGCCTGCGTGGTGATCTGGACCGCATCGTGCTCAAGGCGCTGCTCAAGAAGCCCGAGCACCGCTACCCCTCGGTCGAGGCGCTGTCCTCGGACCTCGGGCGTCACCTTGAAGGGCTCCCGGTACAGGCGCGCCGGCAGAGCATCGGGTACCGCCTGGGCAAGTACGTCCTGCGTCAACGCTGGTGGCTGCTGGCGGGTAGCCTGGCCTCGCTGATCCTGCTGGGTGCTGCCGCCATCAGCCTGCGCCAGGCCAGCCAGGCCGTGCGCGAAGCCCAGCGGGCCCAGGCGATGCAGGATTTTGTGATCGGGCTGTTCGACAGCGCCGGCGCCGCCCCACGCGGCGACGCCTTCGATACCCGCAAGCTGCTGGAGCTCGGGGTGGCGCGTGGCGAGCGCGAGCTGGCCCAGCAACCCCTGGCCCACGCCGAACTGCTGGCGGTGGTGGCCCGGCTGCGGATCGGCCTGGGCGACTATGAGCAGGCGCTGGCGCTGCTCGAACGTGCCCAGGCACTGCTCCCTCCCGACCGGCAGGCGCCCGCCAATCTGCAGTTGCAGATCGCCGCCCAGGAAGGCCGCGCGCTGCGACTGCTCGATCGCGGCGACGCCTGCGCACACAAGCTCGCCCCGCTGGTGCCCTTGACCCACAAGCCCCTGACCGACGATGCGGAGGTCGCGGACTTCCTGTCCCAATACGCCCGCTGCCTGCGCCCCCGTGGCGACCTGGAGCTGGCGCGACAGCTGCTGGACCGCTCGCTGGCACGGCGCCGGAATCAGGGCGACGAGGTCGGCGTGGCCGAAAACATGCTGGACCTGGCCATGCTCGATACCGACCTGGCCCGCGAACAACAGGCGCTGGAGGGCTACCAGGCCGCGCTGGCGCACCTGGACCAGCATTCCGGACGCGAGCATCCGCTGGCCGTGGAAATCCTGCGGGCATTGGGTGCGGCCTGGCGGTTCCGCGGCGAGACCGCACGCGCGCAAAGCACCTACCAACAGGCGCTGGAGCTCTCCAATCGCCTCAACGGCACCGATCACCCGGTCACCCTGAGCCTGCAGCGCCAGATCGTCGCCCTGCAGGTGGACATGGGGCAGATCAGCGCCGCGGCTGCGCGCATGCGCATCTTGCTGCCCGAGACCGAGCAGGTGCTTGGGCCGCACCACCGGGAAACCGGCCTAGCCTGGAATACGATGGGGATCATCGCCTGGGAGCAGAACGACCTGGAGGCCGCCCAGCGCGACATCGCCCACGCGGTGGAAATCTGGCGCACGCCGGAGGGCGCCGGACAGCTGGCGGGCGGACTGTTCAACTACGGACGGGTCCTGCACGCCGCTGGCCACGACGGCCAGGCCCTGGAGGCCCTGCGCGAGGCGCGCACCCTGCGCATCCAGAACTACGGCGCCAACCACCCCCTGGTCGGTGACACGGACCGCATGATCGGGCAGATCCTTGCCGACGGCGGCGCGCCGGAGAAGGCCGAATCCTGGTTCGAAAATGGGGCATCACTGATCCGCAAGGGTTACCCCGCCGACCATCCACGCCGCCTGGAGGCCGAGTTGGCCGTGGCCCGCAACCAGGCGCGCCTGGGCCAACTGGAACCGGGACTGTCCCGCATGGACGCCCTGGCCCGACGCGCCGGAACCGGCAGCGAGGCCATCCGCCTGCGCTGGAGTGCGAGCGCCTACGCGGCCGAGGCCCGCTGCAGGATCAACGCCTCCAGCGTCCCGCTCAAGCAGTTGGATGCCTTGCTGGAACAGATCGGCCAAGCGCGCCCCGATGGCGGCACCCTGACCCGTGAGATCCAGCAGATCCGCGTTCGCTGCGCGACCCAGCGACTGGCCCAGCGCTGAAGCGATCGCGGGCGTGCCGTCGATCGGGAATTGACGAAGCGCCCTAGAGCGGCAACGTGGCCTGCAGCGGCGGGGCCATCGCCGATTCGCCGCGAGTGATCTTCTTGTACTCGGCGCGGCTGACCGACACGTAGGCCTCGTTGCCGCCGATCTCCACCTGCGGACCGTCCTGCACCACCCGTCCCTGACCATCGACGCGCACGGTCATGGTCGCCTTGGCGCCGGTGTGGCAGATGGTCTTGATCTCGCTGAGCTCGTCGGCCCAGGCCAACAGGTACTGGCTGCCTTCGAACAACTCGCCGCGGAAATCGGTCCGCAGTCCGTAGCACAGCACCGGGATGCGCCGCTGGTCGACCACCTCGCTCAGCTGCCAGACCTGGGAACGTGTGAGGAACTGCGACTCGTCCACCAGCACGCAATGCAGTGCCCCGTGCGCGGCGATATCGGCATCGACCACGCCCAGCAGGTCATCGTCGGCACCGAAGGCGGTCCCGTCGGCACGCAGTCCGATGCGCGAGGCCACCACGCCGGAGCCGGCGCGGTGATCCAGGCGCGGGGTCAGGATCAGCACGCGCATGCCGCGCTCCTGGTAGTTATGCGCCGACTGCAGCAGGGTCGTGGTCTTGCCGGCGTTCATCGCCGAATAATAGAAATAGAGCTTGGCCATGGCCGTAATTCTAGCGGCCGGCTCCACCACACCGCAGGCGGACGACAAGCGCTCGGCGCACGGTCTGCGATCCGCTCAGGGCTGCGCGAACGCCTTCTCCTTCTTCTGGACTGGGCGGTGAACCATGCCGTATCGCGGCGACTCCACTCCGGGCGCAGGCGGGCTTTTCTATAAACTGATGGCCTATCGCGAAACCTCTGGTTCATGGACTTCCTCAACCCCCCACAGCGCGCGGCGGTGCTGCACGTGCATGGTCCGCTGCTGGTGCTGGCCGGCGCCGGCAGCGGCAAGACGCGCGTGATCATCGAGAAGATCGCGCACCTGATCGCGTCCAAACGCATGCCGGCCAAGCGCATCGCGGCCATCACCTTCACCAACAAGTCGGCCAAGGAGATGCGCGAGCGCCTGGCCAAGCGCATCAAGGGCGATGCGGCCGAAGGCCTGACCATCTGCACCTTCCACGCACTGGGACTGAAGTTCCTGCAGATCGAGCACGCTGCGGCCGGGTTGAAGCGCAATTTCTCCATCTTCGACGCCGACGATGCCAACGCGCAGTTCAAGGACCTGATGCCCGGCGCCAAGCCCGACGCGGTCGAGCAGATGAAATCGCTGGTCTCGCGGGCCAAGAATGCCGGGCTGTCGCCCGAGCAGACCGCCGAGCTGGCCCGCAGCCCGCGCGAGGTGGAGGCCGCCGCGCTGTACGCGCGCTACCAGGCGCGGCTGACCAGCTTCAACGCGGTGGACTTCGACGATCTGATCCGCCTGCCGGTGCAGATCCTGGAGGGCAACGCGGAGATCACCGCCGCCTGGCGCGAGCGCATCGGCTACCTGCTGGTGGACGAATCGCAGGACACCAACGACGCCCAGTACCGCCTGCTCAAGGCCCTGGCCGGCCCGCGCGCCGACTTCACCTGCGTGGGCGATGACGATCAGTCGATCTACTCCTGGCGCGGTGCCAACCCCGAGAACCTGATGCTCATGGCACGCGACTATCCGCAGCTGGAGGTCATCAAGCTCGAACAGAACTATCGCTGTTCCAACCGCGTCCTGCGCGCGGCCAACGCGCTCATCGCCAACAACCCGCACGAGCACCTCAAGCAGCTGTGGTCCGACCAGGCCGACGGCGAGCGCATCCGGGTGTGGGAATGCCGCGACAACGAGCACGAGGCCGAGAAGGTCGCCGCGGAGATCGCCTTCCTGCAGAGCGCCAAGCAGGTGCCGTGGAACGAGTTCTGCATCCTGTTCCGCGGCAACTTCCAGTCAAGGGTGATTGAAAAGGCGCTGCAGCTGCTGCGTATCCCCTACCACCTGACCGGCGGCACCGCGTTCCTGGAGCGACAGGAGGTCAAGGACGCGCTGAGCTGGCTGCGCCTGGTGGCCAATCCGGATGACGATGCGGCCTTCCTGCGCGCGGTGCAGGCGCCCAAGCGCGAGGTCGGCGCGACCTCGCTGGCGCGCCTGGCCGAGCTGGCCCAGGCCCGGCATCTGCCGATGGCGCGCACGGCCGAGATCAGTGGCGCCCTGCAGGCCCTGCCGCCACGCGCGGCCAATGGCCTGGCCGCGTTCAACGATGCCCTGCGCGACCTGCGCAGCCAAGCCCCCAAGCTGCCGGCGGCCGAACTGGTCCTGCTGCTGGCCGAGCGCTCGGGCCTGCTGGCCGACCTGCGCGTGCAGTCCAAGGACGAAGCCTCCTTCCAGCGCCGCAAGGCCAACCTGGAGGAACTGGCCGATTGGTTCGGTGGCGGTCCGCGCGGCGCCAGCGCGGGCGACCTGGCCGCGCAGCTGGCGCTGCTGTCGCGCAACGACAAGGACGATGGCGGCAACCAGGTGCGGATGATGACCCTGCACGCGGCCAAGGGCCTGGAATTCCGCTATGTGTTCATCGTCGGCTGCGAGGACGGCGTGCTGCCGCACGAGGCGGCGCTGGAGGAAGGCTCGCTGGAGGAAGAGCGCCGCCTGATGTACGTGGGCATCACCCGCGCCAAGCAGGGCCTGTACCTCAGCCACAGCCGCACCACGCGCAAGTTCCGCGAGCTGATGCGTCTGCAGCCCAGCCGCTTCATCGACGAGCTGCCGCAGGGCGAGCTGCAGCGCGACGGCGCCGACCCGGTGCTGGACGCAGCCAGCAAGCAGGAACGGGCCAAGGCCGGCCTGGCGGCGATCCAGGCACTGTTCGACGACTGAGCGGGCGGCGCTTACCGCCTACGGGGCGTCATTGGATCCCGATGGCGGGGTCGAGATGTCGGAAGCAGGCGCGGCGCTCTGCTGGGCCCTCGCCTGCGCGGCGGCGGCCTCGGCCGCGGCGACCTGGGCCAGCACCTGGCGGACCAGGGCATCGGTGGCCTCGGCGGCGGTCATCCGCGACCGCGCGCGCGTTGTGGTGCGTGCAGGCGTGGCCGGGGTCGAGCGCGAGGCGCCCGACGCGGCCTCCCGGACCAAGGCGTCGGTGGCCTGCGCGGCCGCCCGCGGCGCTGGCGTGCGCGCAACGGACGCTACCGGTGGCACCGGGGTCCCGGACGCCTGGGACGCGGCCTGTGCCACCAACGTCCCGGTCGCGCGCGCCGCCGGCGTGGAGGACCGGGGCGGGGCGGGCGCCGGCTCGGCCGTGCGTCTCGCGGCGCGTGCCGCGGGCTGCGCTGCCAGCGTCTCGGTGGTCGTTGTGGCGGCGCGCGGCGCCTGCGCCCGCGGCGGAGTCGAGACCGGAGGCGGGAGGTTGTCGGGCTGCGCGGCGACACGCGCCGAGGCCTGGCTCGCCAATGCGTCGTTGGCACGCGCGGCCTTGCTGGGACTGCCGCTGGGCGCAAGCGCCTGCGGGGCGGGCGTTTCGACGGGGGCCCTGGCGGTAGCGGCACTGGCGTTTGCCGTCGACGTGGCCTTGGCCGGCGCCGGGGCCCGTGCGGATGCGGCTTGCGGGGCGGGCTTGGCGGCGGGGGTGGCCGCCACAGCCGGGGGAACGGGCAAACGCGTCGGGCGCGCCAACGGCTGGGCCGGGGCGGGCGTCGCCGGCGCAGGTGTCGCTTCTTCGACCACGGGGCGCTTGGGCGTGACGACGGCGGGCACCTCGGCGGCGGGGGTTGCCGCAGCGGCAAGGTCCGTCTTCTTTGTCACCACCGGGGGCGCGGCGGCGACCGCGCGATTCACCGTGGGCCCCGGCGCAGGCTGCCGCTCCGGGGGCGTTGCCGGGACGGGCGGGGGTACCTGGGCGATAGAAGCCGGTTCCGGTGGCGCTGCCGGCGTCGGGGCCTCGACCGGCGCCGACGCTTGCTCCGATGCCGGCTCAGGCACGGTGGTCGTTGCTGCTGCCGTTGCCGTGGCGGGTTCGGTCGCCGTCGGATCGGCATCGGGCAACGCAGCGGGAGGCGGCGCGAGGGCCTTGACCAGCAGATCGGACGTCGCCGACGCCGACGGCAACGCGCAGGCCAGGTTGCGGCCGTACAGGTCGGCGGCGACCTGCCCATGCAGCAGGACGAAATCCACCCCGGTGCGCTTGTAGCGCAGGCCAACCGGCGAGGGTTGCACGAACACCACCGCGTGCTGGCTTCCGTAATCCAGCACCGCGAATGACGGCTTGATGGTGTCGTAGAACTGGGCCTGCAGCGCCGTGCCGGTCCCGCGACAGCCGAAGGACAGGGTGAAGCGCGGCCGGGTGGCCGGGTCCTGCAGGACCAGTTCGGCCAGGCGCGTGCGGCTGGATTCGGCCACGCAGTCGCGCGGGTCGGCCGCCTTCAGGCAGGTCTCACGGTCGGTCTCCCACTGCTGCTGGGCATGCGACATGGCCGCGCGGTTCACGCCGCCGCGCAGGCGCGCGGCGACATACGCGTCGTGCACCTGGTGGTCGAGCATGGCCAGCTCGACCTCGTCGCAGATCAGCTTTTGCAGATCGGTCAGCGGCTCGGCCAACGGCAGCATCGGCTCGCCCTCGACCGGGCGCGAGGGGCATTGGAAGGAGGCCTTGATGGTGCGCGGCGGCGCCGGCGGCAGCGTCTCGGGGATGGCGTTGAGCGCAGGCTCGGGCGCGCTCGACACCGCCTCCCGGGGCGGTGCGGGCGGCTGCGGTTTGCAGGCTGCCAGCAGCAGCGCCAGCGACAGCAGCGCTGCGGCAGTCAGGGTCAAACGCATGGAGCACCGGTCATGAGGGGAGGTTCTTGCGGTTTCACGCGCGCAGCGGGTCATTCAGGACAGCTGGGCACCCGAGCCCGGCGCGGGATCGCCGCCTCCGTGATCCCCCAGCCGCGCCTCCAGTTCGGCGACGCGCGCTTCCAGCGCAGCCAGGCGGTGTTCCAGCTCGCCGGCAGCCGCGGGGACCGCCCCTGTGGTGCGCGCCTGAACCGCCTCCACGTCCACCGGGCCAGCCAACAGGTGCATCCAGCGATCCTCGCGCTGGCCGGGTCCGCGTGGAATCTGCACCACCAGCGCGGGACTGCGATGGGCCAGCCGGTCGAGATGATGGCGCGCATCCTCGGGGTCGGCCAGAGTGGTAAGCCGCTCGGCACGGGCCAACAGTTCGTTGACCGTCTGCGGCCCACGCAGCAGCAGCAGGCCCAGCAGCGCGACCTGCTGATTGGGCAGACCGAAGGCCTTGCCGGTCAGGTGCTCGTAGCGCTCGGCGCGGGAGGAGAACTGCTGGCGCGCCAGGCCCAGCGACTCCAGGGCGCGCAGCGCGTGCTGCACGGCGCCGGCCTGCAGGCTCATCAGCGGATCGCGCGCGGTCTTCTGGTTGGCGGCCGAGACCGCGGCGTTGACGGTCAGGGGGTAGACGTCCGGCGTGGTGGCCTCCTTCTCGATCAGACAGCCGAGCAGGCGCGCCTGGGCGACATCAAGCACGGGCAGTTCGATGGTCTCGGTCATGGGGCACCTGTTGAAGCGGAAGCGGGGCGCAAGGATAGCTGCCGCGTGCAGATGGCTGGGTGCAGGGCAGATCGGCGGCCATGCGCCGCGGCCCACCTCGGACGTCTTCGATTCCCGCAGCCTGCGCCGGGAGCCGGGCTACAGCGGGAATTCCCCGGTCCTGCTCGGCGCTAGGCGACCGCGTGGCATCGCACATTCTGGATCAGCCGCTGGCGTGCGTGGGTCTCCCGCGAATTGGGCTGCCCCGCCGCGGGTGGTCAGGCGCACGCCTGCGCGCTGACTCGCGCGCCGGGCCACCCTGCTGACTTACTGGAGTCGAGGCCATCGGGCCGTCCGGACAGCAGGCGCAGCACGGTGGTCATGGTCAGCCGTTAAACTCGCGCATCCTTCAAGCCTCCCCCTTCGTCTCGTGACCCGACTCCGCACCTTGCTCCTGAGCGCCGGCACCGTGCTGGCGCTGGCCGCCTGCAAACCGGCCCCCGCCCCGGACACCACGGCGACGACGCCCCAGTCCTCCGCCCAGGCCAACGTCGATCCGGCCCCGGCCACCACCGAGGTGCTGGCCGACGACAACCTCAACGCCGTGCTCTGGGTGCAGCGCTCGGCCGAATACAAGGCCATCGCTGAGCAGACCTATCGCGCCGCCGCCGACCACCTCGATGCCGCGCTCAAAGACAAGACCTGGGACGCCCTGCCCGAGGATGAACGCGGCGGCGCGGTCGGCGATCTCAAGCCGGCGGTGATCCTGGACGTGGACGAGACGGTGCTGGACAACTCGCCCTACCAGGCGCGCCTGATCCGCGACAACGCCGAATACGACGAAGTCAGCTGGGACCAGTGGGTCGCCGAGAAGAAGGCCAAGCCGGTCCCGGGCGTGGTCGAATTTGCCAAGGCCGCCAAGGCCCGCGGCATCACCCTGCTGTACATCTCCAACCGCGCCGTGCATCTCAAGGACGCCACCCTGGCCAACCTGCACAGCGCCGGGCTGCCGGTGGCCGATGACGGTGTGTTCCTGGGCCTGGGCACCGTGCTCAAGGGCTGCGAGCAGAACGGCACCGAGAAGACCTGCCGGCGCAAGCTGGCCGGGCAGCAGTACCGGGTGCTGATGCAGTTCGGCGACCAGCTCGGCGATTTCGCCCAGGTCATCGCCAATACCGAGGACGGCCGCGCCGGGCTGCTGGACAAGTACGACGCCTGGTTCGGCCAGCGCTGGTGGATGCTGCCCGGTCCGACCTACGGGTCGTGGGAACCGGCGCTGTTCAACAACGACTGGCAGCAGCCGCGCGGGGTCCGCCGGGCCGCCAAGCGCGCGCAGCTGGATTTCGCCCAGTGAGCGCGCTGACCCTGGGCCCGCGCGAACGCCTGATCGTCGCCCTGGACGAACCGACCGGCGCGCAGGCGCTGGAATGGGTCGACCGCCTGGGCGATGCGGTGCAGTTCTACAAGATCGGCATGGAGCTGCTGGCCTCTGGCGACTACTTCACCGTGCTCGACGCGCTGGCCAAGCGCGACAAGAAGATCTTCGTGGACCTGAAGTTCTTCGACATCCCCGCCACCATCGCCGGCGTCATCGGCGGGCTCTCACGCTGGCCGGTGACCTTCGCCACGCTGCACGGCTGGCACGCACCGATGATGGAGGCCGCCGCCAACGCGCGCAGCGGCCAGCTACGCCTGCTGGCGGTCACGGTCCTGACCTCCATGGACCGCACGGACCTGGGCGCGATGGGGATCCAGGCCGAGCCACAGGCGGTGGTGGTCCAGCGCGCACTGGCCGCCCAGGCCGCCGGCCTGGACGGGGTGATCTGTTCCGGGCAGGAGGCCGGCCCCGTGCGCGCGGCGACCGGCGCCGGCTTCGACGTCGTCTGCCCCGGCATCCGTCCGGCCGGCAGCGCGACAGGCGACCAGAAGCGGGTGATGGGCGTGGCCGAGGCGTTCGCCGCCGGCGCCAGCGCCATCGTGGTCGGCCGGCCGATCCGTCAGGCGCCCGATCCACGCGCCGCCGCGGAAGCGATGCAGGCGGAGATCGCCAAATCAATCATTTGAAATCAACAACTTGCATCAATTAACTTAAAGTATTGCCTTGGATTCATTCAGGCGCTAGGCTGTGCGCCGTCCGGTTTCGACCGGGTCGTTGCCACAACCAAGTCCGCCGGGATGTTTCCCGGATTTACCAGGCCCGCGCGTCGTGATCGACCGGGCCTGTTTTTTTGCCCCGCGACGGGGTTTCTTGCCCACGCCACGGCGCTGCGGCCAAGATGAGGCTCCACAGGGGGTTACGCATGCGACTGGCCAAGCGCTCCATTGCTGTCCTTGCCTGTGCGCTGCTCGCGCTGGGCGCCTGCAAACCGGACACCGCGCCGCAGGCGCAGGTACCCGGGCCGCCCGACGGCCCGGCCGCCACTGTGATCCATCTGGCCCAGCGACTGGGCCAGGACGATCTGGCCGGATTCGCCCGCGACGCGGTGCCGGCGGCGGACTACGCCACCTTGGCCCGCGCCTGGTCACAGGACCTGAGCCGCTGGCCACTGAGCGAACTCCCCCTGCCCGAACGCATCGTGCCGATGCTGGCCACGTTGTCGGCCAACGATGCCGAGCGCCAGTTGGGCATGGACTACGACCGCCAGCTGGCGGGCCAGACCCAGGACCTGCGCAACGCCGCCCAGACGCTGGGTCTGTTCGCCACCCAGTACGTGCGCAACCAGGGTGATTTCACCCCGGCCCAGCGCAAGCATCTGGCCCAGGTCATCCCCGCGCTGTCGTCCTGGGCCCAGGACGCCCCGCTGGCCGACGCGCCGCGCGCCCACACCGCCCTGCGCGAGCTGGTGGCGGCTGCCCGGGCCACCGGGATCGACAGCGACCTGGACCTGCGCGAGGCGGGGATGGAAGCCTCGCTGCGCAGACTCGATCCCTTCCTGGCCACCTTCGTCAAGGTCCTGGACGACTACGGCCTGTCCCTGCACGAGAGCCTGGCCCAGCTGGTGACCGGGGCGGTCACCATCGAAGGCGATGTGGCCACCGTCCAGGTGCGCTACCCGCTGGCCGGCAAGCCGATCACCCTCACCGTCACCCTGCGGCGCCAGGCCGGACACTGGTATGTGGCCGACTACATGGACCGCGCCGAGGCCCTGCGCAAGCGGATGGAACAGACGCCATCGGCGCCGGACCCGGACCAGACACCCGCCGAACCGGCCCCGGCCGAAGACAAGGTCGCCCTGCTCCTGCGGGCGGTCGCGCGCGGGCATTGGGCATAATGCCGCCGATGCCCGAACAGACTCCCCTCCCCCTCCCGGACGACAACGGTCCGCAGCCGCCGCGCGCGGGCCAGCCCGAGACCGCCGAGCACGCCGCCGCGGCCAGCGCACCGGTGGACGGCGAACACGCGCATCTGCCGGTGCCGGTGTCCGCGCCGATCGGCCGCAGCGGCAAGGCGCCCCTGTGGGCGCGCCTGATGCACCGCCTGGTCGACCCGTGGGTGAACCTGGACATCGAACCGGAAGCCCCCGGAGCGATGATCGACAACCGGCCGGTCTGCTATGTGCTGGAAGACTATGGGCTGTCCAACGCCCTGATCCTGGACCGCGCCTGTCACGCCGCCGGCCTGCCCTCGCCGCTGCAGCCGATCCCGGGCGACCCGATCCGGCGCAAGCGCGCCTACCTGGCGCTGTCGCGGCGCAGTTCGCCCACGCTGATCCCCGAAGCGGGCAGCGCCAAGACCCATTCGGACTCGCTGGCCCGGCTGCTGCAGGCACACCGCAACAACCTGGCCCTGGACGTGCAGCTGGTCCCGGTGTCGATCTTCGTGGGGCGTGCGCCGGACAAGCAGAGCGGCTGGTTCGCGGTGCTGTTCTCGGAGAACTGGGCCCTGGTGGGCCGCTTCCGCCGGCTGCTGGCCATCCTGCTCAACGGACGCAACACCATCGTGCGGTTTTCGCCGCCGGTGTCGGTCCGCGATACCGTCGCCGAACAGCTCCCCCCCGAACGCACGGTGCGCAAGCTCTCGCGCGTGCTGCGCACGCACTTCCACCGCATCCGCGAATCGGTGATCGGCCCGGACCTGTCGACCCGGCGTCTGCTGGTGGACCAGGTGCTGGCGGCCGAGTCGGTCAAGCAGGCCATCGCCGACCAGGCCCGCCGCGACAACACCAAGCCGGAGGATGCCTGGAAGAAGGCCCACGCCATGGCCTGGGAGATCGCCGCGGACTATTCCAACCCGGTGGTGCGCTCGGCCAGCTTCCTGCTGTCGCACGTGTGGAACCGCATCTACGCCGGCGTGCTGGTGCACCACCTGGACAAGTTCAAGGACGCCGCGCCCGGGCACGAGATCGTCTACGTGCCCAGCCACCGCAGCCACATGGACTACCTGCTGCTGAGCTACCTGCTGTACGAGCGCGGCATCGTGCCGCCGCACATCTTCGCCGGCATCAACCTCAACCTGCCGGTGGTCGGCACCCTGCTGCGCAAGGGCGGGGCGTTCTTCGCCCGGCGCTCGTTCCGCGGCAATCCGCTGTATTCGGCGGTGTTCTCCGAATACATGGCGCAGCTGGTCGCCGGCGGCTATTCCATCGAGTACTTCGTGGAAGGCGGACGTTCGCGTACCGGGCGGCTGCTGCCGCCCAAGGGCGGGGTGATCTCGATGACCGTGCGCGCCTACCTGCGCCAGCCGCGCAAGCCGGTGCTGTTCCAGCCGGTCTACATCGGCTACGAGAAGCTGATGGAGGGCAAGAGCTACCTGGACGAACTTTCCGGCCGGCCCAAGCAGAAGGAATCGATCTGGGGCCTGCTGTGGAACATCCCCAAGGTGCTGCGCTCCAACTTCGGCCAGGTGGTGGTGAACTTCGGCGAGCCGATCGAACTGAACGCGGTGCTGGCCGAGCACGCGCCGGAATGGGACGGCACGCCCCTGCCCGACGAGGAAAAGCCGCGCTGGCTGTCCGATACGGTCGATGCGCTGGCCCAGACCATCAATGTGCGGGTCAATGCGGCCGCCGACGTCAACCCGATCAACCTGCTGGCGCTGGCCCTGCTGTCCACGCCCAAGCACGCCATGGCCGAGGGCGACCTGATCGCCCAGATCGAGCTGTCTAAGGCTCTGCTCAAGGAACTGCCGTATTCGGACCGGGTGACCGTCTCCCCGCACAGCCCCGAGCGCATCATCGCCCACGGCCTGGACATCAACGTCCTGCGCCGCATCTCCCACCCGCTGGGCGATGTGCTGGACGTGGTCGACGAAGACACCGCGGTGCTGCTGAGCTATTACCGCAACAACGTCCTGCACCTGTTCACCGCGGCCTCGTGGATCGCCTGCTGCTTCCAGAACAACCGGCGCATGTCGCGCCAGCGCCTGGTCGGGCTGGGCGTGCAGCTGTATCCATTCCTGCAGGCCGAGCTGTTCCTGCCGTGGACGCCGGAGCAGTTCAGCGCGCGCATCGAGCGCACCATCGACGTGTTCATCCAGGCGCGCCTGCTCGAACAGGTCGGCGATGACGATGGCGGCATCCTGGCCCGCAACGCCGGCCAGACCGACGAGGTGTTCCGCCTGCGGGCGATCGGCCACTCGCTGCAGCAGGCCTTCGAGCGCTATTACATCGCCATCTCGGTGCTAGTGAAGAACGGCCCCGGCACCCTGGGCTCGGCCGAGCTGGAGAGCCTGTGCCAGCAGGCCGCCCAGCGCCTGAGCCTGCTCTATGCGCCGGCCGCCCCGGAATTCTTCGACCGCACCCTGTTCCGCGGTTTCATCCAGAAACTGCGCGAACTCAAGCTGGTCTGGCCCGACGAAAACAGCAAGCTGCTGTTCGACGAGCGCCTGGACGCCTGGGCGCGCGATGCCAAGATCATCCTCGGCCGCGAGCTGCGCCACACCATCGAGCGGGTCAGCCCCGAAGCGGCGCGCCCGCAGGACACCGCCCCGGAACCGTCCGAATAGGCCAAACCGGGCCCGCCCGGCTCAGCCCAGCATCGGAAAGGCCTGGGCCAGCCAGGCGTGGGCCGAGGCCCCGATCTCCGGCTGCTGCACCAGCTCCAGCAGGGGCGAGCCGGTGGCGCGGAAGTCGGCGGCGTGCTCGCAGACCATCACCATGCGCAGCACCGCGCTGCCGCCGGGCAGGATCGCCGGCGGCAGGTATTCCTGGAAACCGTAGAAAGCGAACAGCGCATGTAGCTCCGGCGGGCACATGATCAGGCCGAAGCGCACCCCGGAATCGCGCGACAGCTGGTAGGCCTCACGGACCAGCGCATCGATCACCGGCCGCACGCGATGCTCGGCCAGCACCGCCAGGCGCGAGCCGACCACCAGGCTGGCGGCCGGCCAGGTCCCGGCAAAGCGCTCCAGGCGCAGCAGACCGGCCATCTCCTGGCGCAACTGCGGGGTGTCGGCCGCATGCAGCCGCAGCGCGGCCACCGGCTCCTGCCCTTGCAGGACGACCACCTGGGTGGCGCTCATTTCCAGGGCATCGTCCTGCAGCCAGTGGTCCTCGCCCTGCTCGTCGAGCAGCCGCGTGCGCAGACGGCGCAGCATGGCGCCCCCCTGGCCGGGCCCCAGGCGCACGGCGTGCAGACGCCCCTGCCCCGACGACGGGCCATGGCTGGAACTGGCGGAGGAAGCAGCGGCTTGCATGGAGCGGGTACCGGCTGGCCCGAAGACGCGGGTCGATAAGGGTGCCCAAGCAAACATCGCGCCAACGGCCGGACCCCGCCATCGCCTTGCCGTGCAGGGTCTCGCGCGGGGCGCGCAGGGTCCGGGGTGACGTGACGGGTCACAAGCGGCCCGATCCGGCTAGCGCAAGGTCAGGCCGGCTCGTCGGGGATCAGGGCGCTCTCCAGCCGCGCGATGCAGTCCTTCAGCCACAGCTTGCGCTTCTTCAGACGCTTGACGGACAGTTCGTCGGCCTGGATGCCCGCGAGCAGGCGCAGGATCTCTTCGTCCAGATCGCGGTGTTCCCGCCGCAGGCGGGTCAGCCGGGAGACCACCTCTTCGGTCGCGCCGTTGTCCATGGGCGCAGCATACCCCGCGCACGTGTCGGCGGTGAGACCCGCGCCACGGGCCGGTAAAATGCCCGGCATGAGCACGCCCTTGCCCCTGCAGCTGCTGGACGCTCCAGCCCCCCGCCCGGCCGACCGACACGGCCGCGCCTACCGCGAGCAGACCAAACTGGCCAAGCGCCTGCGTCGCCAGGTCGGCCAGGCCATTGCCGACTACGGGATGATCGAGGCCGGCGACAAGGTCATGGTCTGCCTGTCCGGCGGCAAGGACAGCTACACGATGCTCGACGTGCTGCTGCAGTTGCAGAAGAAGGCCCCGGTGGACTTCGAACTGGTGGCGGTCAACCTGGACCAGAAGCAGCCCGGCTTCCCCGAGCACGTGCTGCCGGCTTATCTGGAATCCTTGGGCGTGCCGTACCACATCATCGAGCAGGACACATACTCGGTGGTCAGCCGGGTGATCCCCGAAGGCAAGACGATGTGCTCGCTGTGCTCGCGCATGCGCCGCGGCGCGCTGTACAGCTACGCCGCCGAGCACGGCTTCACCAAGATCGCCCTGGGTCACCACCGCGACGACATGGTGGCCACCTTCTTCATGAACCTGTTCCACCACGCCAAGCTGTCGGGCATGCCGCCCAAGCTGCTGTCCGACGATGGCCGCCACGTGGTGATCCGGCCGCTGGCCTACGTGCGCGAAGCGGACATCGTCGACTACGCGCAGGCCAAGGCGTTCCCGATCATTCCCTGCAACCTGTGCGGCAGCCAGGAAAACCTGCAGCGGCGCCAGGTCGGCCACATGCTCAAGGCCTGGGAGAAGGAATCGCCGGGGCGGATCGAGCAGATCGCCCGGGCGATGGGCGACATCCGGCCCTCGCAGCTGGCCGATCCGAAGCTGTTCGATTTCCTTGCCTTGGGCGCGCGCGGGGCCGGCGCGCCGCCCGATGCGCGCGCCTGGCTGGGCGGTGGCCAGGACGAGCACCAGGACTGAGGCCGCCCCGGCCTGATTCCGGGCGCCCTGCGGCGACCGCCTGTCAAGGGTGTCGGCCGCGGCGCCAGCAGCGATAATCGCCGGTCCATTCTTTCGCGCCGGACGCTTTGCCAGCGCCGCGCCCCCATCTGGTCCCTCGCATGTTCTTTCGCAACCTGACCCTGTTCCGCTTCCCCACCTCGCTGGATTTCTCCGAACTGGACAGCCAGCTGCAGCAGGCCCCGCTCAAGCCGGTCGGCCCGCTGGAGATGAGCTCGCGCGGCTTCATCTCCCCGTTCGGCCGCAACGAGGAAGTCGCCAGCCACCGCGCCGACGAGGCCATCTGGGTCAGCGTTGGCGGCGAGGACAAGATCCTGCCCGGCACGGTGGTCAACGACCTGCTGGCGCGCAAACTCGACGAGATCGAGGAAAAGGAAGGCCGCCGCCCCGGTGGCAAGACCCGCAAGCGCCTCAAGGACGACCTGCTCCACGAGCTGCTGCCGCGCGCCTTCGTCAAGCCCTCGCGCATCGATGCCATGCTGGACCTGAAGTCCGGTTTCATCGCCGTGGACGCCTCCTCGCGCAAGAGCGCCGAGAACGTGGTCTCCGAACTGCGCGGGGCGATGGGCAGCTTCCCGGCCGTGCCGGTCAACGCCGAGGTCGCCCCGCAGTCCATCCTCACCGCCTGGATCGCTGGCGAGCCTTTACCCGAGGGGCTGAGCCTGGGCGAGGAATGCGAGATGAAGGACCCCATCGACGGTGGGGCCGTGGTCAAGTGCCAGCATCAGGAATTGCGCTGCGAGGAGATCGACAAGCACCTGGAAGCCGGCAAGCAGGTCACCAAGCTGGCCCTGGTGCTGGACGACCACGTGTCCTTCGTCCTGGGCGATGACCTGATCATCCGCAAGCTCAAGTTCCTCGATGGCGTGGTCGACCAGCTGGAATCGACCGGCAGCGACGACCTGCGCGCCGAGCTGGACACGCGCTTTGCGCTGATGAGCGCCGAAGTACGGCGCCTGTTCACCATCCTGGAAGGCGCGCTCAAGTTCAGCCGCATGGAATGAGGGCGCGCGGCCCTGGCCTGATTATTCGCGTTCATCTTCGGTAGGTTGCGACGGTTCGCCCCAGTGAACCGTACTGTCTTGTGAGGAGCGCGAACCAGATGGTGCTTTGCTGCCATCCGCCGGTGCGACCTCACTGCAGCTCATGCAACGTCAGATTCAGCCCATGCCAAGGAGGCAACCGATGCGCAGCTTGATTCCGGCTTTCCTGTTCGTTTTCTGCACGACCGCTCTGGCGCAACCGCCGGAGCAGAAGGACACCACGCTCCATGTCCCGGGGGTCGTGACATCATCGGGCAAGGCCTTCGTTGCCCAATGTGATGACAACGCCTTTTCAGCCTCAGAGGCACCCGAGGCTCTGGCCACTCGGTGCGCACGACTGCTTGGCAAATGGAGAGCAGAGGCCCGGCTCACGGTCGTCCGTCGCCACAATCCGCTGGCACAGGGCGCTTATCCTGTCGCGGATCACCGGGGTGCGGAGCTGCCTTTCGATACGGTCGCGACGTTGCGTGAAGCACCACTCACTGCGAGCTACGGAGTGGGTTCGCGCTGAAGGGCCGGCCTGACCGTATCGTTTCCGTGTCGTTCCGGCGTCGCATGGGTCCGCCTAGAATGGCCCCATGCTGCTGCGCCGGCTCACCGCCAAACCACCCCGCAGCGTCGAGCGCGACACCATTGTCGTGCCGGCGCGTGCCGGTGCGCCCCCCATCGAGGTCCAGCGTGTGCGCGACCCGCGCGCGCGTCGCATCCGCCTGAGCGTGGATGAGCGCGGCGCGCGCCTGACCCTGCCCTCGCGGGCCAGCCTGCTGGCCGGCGAGCGCTTCCTGGAAGAACACCACCAGTGGCTGTGCGAGCAGCTGGCCCGCAGCGCCGTGCCCGAGACGGTGCAGCCGCTGCGCCCGCACGTGACCCCCAGCCTGCCGCTACGGGGACAGGACATCGCCCTGCACTGGCGCAGCGGCCGCTATACGCGGCTGGACCTGCGCGAGGATGGCCTGCACCTGCAATGGCCCGAGCGCGCCAGCCAGGCGACCCTGTTCCGTACCCTGCGCAGCTTCTACGAAACCCAGGCCATGGCCGATGTGCAGGCCTGGACCCCGCGCCATCTGCCCGGCCTGCCGCGCGCGCCGGGCCGGGTGCGCTTCAAGATCATGTCCTCGCAATGGGGCTCGCTCAGTCCGGACGGGTCGATGGCACTGGACCTGTCCCTGGTCCTGGCCCGGCCGTCGGCCTTCGAGTACGTGCTGGTCCACGAGCTATGCCACCTGGCCCAGGCCAACCACTCGCCGGCGTTCTGGGCCGAGGTGCAGGCGCGCCTTCCCGACTGGCGCGCCGAACGCGCCTACTTCCACGAACACGGCCGTATCCTCAAGGCGCAGCTGCGCACCCTGCTGCAGGGCTGACCACCTCGCTTGGTAGGAGCTGCCATTGTGGGAGCCGCCATGGCGGCGATGAGGCGTTACCGTTCAAGCCCCTCGCCGCCATGGCGGCTCCCACGGCGGTCGATCCGTGCAGCGGTCGGCTCCCTCAGCGTTAGATCGGTGCAGCGGTCGGCTCAGGCCTCGCCGAGGAAGCCGCCAATGACCCCGGCCACGGCCGGCGCGTCATCCATGTGAACGTGATGATGGCCGGGCAGGACCGTGACCTGGCCATGGCGCAGGCGCGCGGCGCGCTGGCTGCGCAGGGGTTCGGGGAAATAGTGCTGCGCCGGGGTCGCCAGGATCACCTGGGCCGGGCAGTCGATGGATGCCACCAGCGCATCGACCTGGTCGTGCGTGGCGCGGTACAGCGAGGGCAGCATCAGGCGCGGGTCGCTGCTCCAGACCCAGCCATCGTCGACCCCGCGCACGCCGCGTTCGACCAGCAGCCGTGCGCTGGCCTCGCTCAGGCCGTTGGCCTGCATGCGCGCGCGGATCGGGGCCGCGAGCGCGTTGAAGACCCGCAGCGGGCGGCGCGAAGGCAGACGCGCCTGCGCAATGGCATCGCGCATCCGCGCCGGGGCCTGGTCCGCCGCCTCGCCCAGGCCACCCAGGGCCTCGATGCACACCAGCCGCCGCACGCGCTGCGGACAGGCCGCCGCGATCAGGCTGGAGATGCCCGCGCCCATCGAATGGCCCAGCAGGGCGAAGCGCTCCCAGCCCAGGGCATCGGCCGCATCGAGCACCGCGTTGATCGCCACGAACGGCGAATACTCCGTGCCCGGCGGCAGATGCACGCTGCGCCCATGCCCGGGCAGGTCCAGCGCCAGCACGTCCAGCGGCTGCGGCAACAGGTCCAGCAGCGGAATCCAGCTGGCCGCGTTGTCCAGCCACCCGTGCAGGGCGATGACCTTGGGCCCTTCCGGATCACCGCCACGCAGGGCGTGCAGCGCGCCGACGCTGGCCGGCAGCACGCATTCGACCAGGTTCATGCGCGCATCGGCCCCAGCTGGCGCTCCAGCATGGCCAGCAGGGCCTGGGCGTGTTCGGGCGAATCGTTGAGGCAGGGGATGTAGCGCAGAGTGCCACCGGCCTCGGCGAACCCCTCGGCAAACTGCATGCCGACCTCCTCCAGCGTCTCCAGGCAGTCCACCGCGAAGCCGGGACAGACCACGTCCACCTGGCGCACGCCGCGCGCGGCCAGCGCGGCCAGCTCGGTATCGGTGGCCGGCTCAAGCCAGCGCTCCTTGCCGAAGCGCGACTGGTAGGTCAGCGTCCAGTCGCCTTCGGCCAGGCCCAGCGCCTGGGCGATCAGCGCGGCGCTGCGCTCGCACCGCTGCGGGTAAGGGTCGCCGTTGTTGGCCACGCGCTGGGGCAGGCCATGGAAGGAGAACAGCAGGTGTTCTCCGGTGCCGTTGGCCTGGCGCCAGCGCGCGATGGAGGCCACCACCGCCGCGATCCAGTCCGGATCGTCCGAGTAGTCGTCCACCCAGCCCAGCTGTCCGGAGCCTGAGCTGGGCAGCACTGCATCGACCACGTCGCGCACCGAGGCGGTGGTGGTGGTCGAGTACTGCGGATACAGCGGCAACACCCGCAGTGGCGTGCCCTCGCCCTTGAGCCGTTCCAACAGCGCGCGCAGCGCCGGCTGGCCGTAGCGCATGGCCGGCACGACCCGCCAATCGGGCAGCAGCGCCTGCATCCGCGCGGCCAGGCCGGTGGTGTACACGGCCAGCGGCGAGCCACCGTCCAGCCACACCTTGGCGTACTTCTCAGCGGACTTGGGACCGCGCAGCGGCAGGATCAGGCCACGCAGCAGCGGCTGCCACAGCAAGGGCGGGATGGCGACCACGCGCCGGTCACTGAGGAATTCGGCCAGGTAGCGGCGCACCGCCGGCGCGGTCGGCGCCTCGGGAGTGCCCAGGTTGACCAGCACCAGGGTGCCGGTGGCCGGCAGTGGCACGGGGCCGGCGGCATCAAGGGAGGTCGTTTGCATGGGCACATGATGACAGACCGGCGGTGCGGGCCTGGCTCAACTCATGGCCGATTCACCCGTCCGTGACTAGGCTCGCGCCGGTGCATGGCGGGTCATGTCACCCGCGCACAGATCGGTTACAACGCCATTTCCTCGCTCGGAGTCGCCCCGCATGTTCCTCTCCCGTCTTTCTCCGCGCCCCCTGGCCCGATTCGGCGTGCTGATGCTGGCCGCCCTGGTCAGTACCCAAGCCATGGCCGGGACCGAGCAGGACGAGCGCGCGATCAATGCCACCCGCGTGCTGACCGACATCCAGCGCATCCCGGAGGAGTCCATCCCCGACAAGCTGCTCGACGAGGGCAAGGCGATCATCGTCATTCCCGACTCGCTCAAGGTCGGGCTGGTGTTCGGCGGGCGCAGTGGCCACGGCCTGATGTCGGTGAAGAACCCCGACGGCACCTGGTCCCAGCCGGTGTTCGTCAAGCTCACCGGCGGCAGCATCGGCTTCCAGGCCGGCGTGCAGTCCTCGGACATCATCCTGGTGTTCCGCAACGAGCGCTCGCTCAACAACATCGTCAACGGCAAGTTCACTCTGGGCGCCGATGCCTCGGTCGCTGCCGGCCCGGTCGGGCGCAATGCCTCGGCCGCCACCGACGGTCAGCTCAAGGCCGAAATCTGGTCCTGGTCGCGCGCGCGCGGCCTGTTCGTCGGTGTCGCGCTCGATGGTGCGGTGCTGTCCATCGACAACGACGACAACGTCGCCGCCTACGGCCCCACCGCCACGCCGCGCGCGATCTTCGAGAACCGCGCAGGCCACCCGTCCTCGCAGATCGTCAGTTTCCGCGACGAACTGGAGGAAGCCACCGCCGCGGCACGCGCCAACCGCGGCACCGATGCCCGCCCGGTGGTGACCACCGGCACGCCCTACGCACCGCCCGCCCCCGCCCAGCCGGCGCAGGCCGCCCCGCAGGTACAGACCGCCCCGGTCGGCACCCAGCCGGCCACGACCGAGCCGGCGCCCCAGCAGGGCTTCCAGCCGGTGGAGGAAGGCGAGATCCGGACCGAACAGCTGAACTGATCGGTCAAAGCAGCGCGATCACTCGGTCCCCAGCCACATCGGCGGACACTTTGCCGATGCGGCTGCGGTATCCTGATCGTCCACTTTCCCCAGCGAGTCGGTCATGGGCAGTCTCAGCATCTGGCATTGGTTGGTCGTGTTGGCCATCGTCCTGTTGGTCTTCGGCACCAAGCGACTGACCAGCGGCGCCAAGGACCTCGGCAGCGCGGTGAAGGAATTCAAGAAGGGCATGCGCGACGAGGACAAGCCGGCTGCACGCCTGTCCGACGAAGCGCGCGGCGCCGACGAGGCCGCCGCCAAGGAGCGCGAGCGCGAACGCAGCGGCGAGGACCGCTGATCGCCACCGCTGACGTGCCAACCCTCCGAACGCCCGCCTGACGGGCGTCAGTCGCCATGTTCGACATCGGCTTTCCCGAACTCATCGTCATCGCCATCGTGGCCCTGGTGGTGCTTGGTCCCGAGCGCCTGCCCAAGGCCGCGCGCTTCGCCGGACTGTGGGTGCGCCGGGCGCGCAACCAGTGGGACTCGGTGAAGAGCGAACTGGAACGCGAACTGGCCGCCGACGAACTCAAGCGCAACCTGCACGAAGCCCAGGAAGCCCTGCGCCGCACCGACCAGTCCATGCGCCGTGGCCAGGACGACCTGCAGCGCGAGTTCGACCGCGTGGGCGAGGAAGTCCGCTCGACCGGCGCGGAGACCGAGACCGCACGCGATGTCGCGGCGGCGTCCGCACCGGAGGCCGCCGCGCCTGCGGCACCCGCGCAGGGTCACAAGGAGGGCGGCGATGAACGCCCCAACCCCTGACCACGAGGCCGAAAGCAGCCTGATGGAGCACCTGATCGAGCTGCGCACGCGGCTGATTCGGGGCATGGCGGGGGTGGCGGTCGCGCTGGCGGTCGCGCTGCCCTTCGCCAAGCGCATCTTCGAGCACCTGGCCATGCCGCTGCTCTCGCAGTTGCCGGTGGAGCAGGCCTCCAAGATGATCGCGGCCGACCCGACCTCCGGTTTCTTCGCGCCGATCAAGCTGGCCCTGTATCTGGCGATCTTTGTGTCCTCGCCGTGGCTGATCTACCAGGCCTGGTGCTTCGTCGCGCCCGGCCTGTACAAGCACGAGAAGCGCCTGGCCGTGCCGCTGCTGGTGTCCTCCATCGCGCTGTTCTTCGCCGGCTGCGCGTTCGCCTATTTCGTGGTGCTGCCGGCGGTGTTCCACGCGCTGACCCTGTTCACTCCGGACGTGGTGACCCTGGCGCCGGATCCGGGCAAATACCTGGATTTCGTCGTGGTGATCTTCCTGGCCTTCGGCGTCAGCTTCGAGCTGCCCGTGGCGATGGTCATCCTGGTCGCCCTGGGCCTGGTCACCCCGGCCCAGCTCAAGCATTCGCGCGGCTACGCGGTGGTCGGCGTGTTCGTGGTGGCCGCGGTGATCACCCCACCGGACGTGGTGTCCCAGCTGTTGCTGGCCCTGCCGATGTGCCTGCTCTATGAACTGGGCATCCTGGCCTGTCGCTGGGTGGTGCCGCGGAGCCTGGCGCGCGGCTAGTCGGACAGGCGCCACGCTTTATAAAAAAGCCCGCCATTCGGCGGGCTTTTGCGTTCCTGTGCAGCGCGCGTGCGGCTCAGGCCTCGAAGGTGGAGCTGGACACCGGCGCCGCAGGCGGCATCGCCGGGGCGCCCGCCGCCCCACCCAGGAGCTGGCGCCAGGCGCTGGCCACGCAGCCGGCGATCAGGGGCAGCATCACGCCCATCAACAGCACGTTGGTGACCAGCACACCCAGCAGCTGGCCACCGACCATCGTCATCGCCAGACCCAGCAACTGGACCATGATCATCAGCGGCACCAGGACGATGAACAGCAGCACGTAGAACAGGATCACCGCCGGCAGGTTGTGCAGGCAGGCGCGCAGGCTGTTGAACATCGCCTCGCCCCCGCGTCGATCGCCGAACACCACGTCCGGCACCGCGACGAACACCAGCAGGCTGGCCACCAGCGCGCCGGCCACCAGCAGCGCCAGCCACAGCAGCAGGCGACCGGCCGGCAGCTGGGACACCAGCGCCGGGTCGGGCTGACCGCCTGTGGCGGCCTGCTCCTCCAGATGGGCGATCACCTCCTGCAGCTGCTGCACGCCCTGGCTGCCCAGCAGCGCCATCAGCAGCAGGCCGGCCGCCAGGGCCAGCAGCACCTGCGGCAGCAGCGTGGCCACCAGGCTGGGCACATGCCCGGTGCGGAAGCCTCCGAACAGGTCGCCCGGCACCACCGCCTGTCCGGTCTGCGCCTTTCGCACCGCGCCCAGCACCCCGGCGAACAGCACCGGCGAGGCCAGCCCCAGCAGCAGTTGCAAAAACAGCCCGGGGACCGTGGCCAGCGCCATCACCTGGGCGGCCAGCAGCGACAGCAGCGCCCACAGCGCGCCCAGCAGGCCCAGCTGCAGGGGCGCCCGGCGCAGGGTGGCCAGGCCGTCCAGCAGCCATTGCGCACCGGCGCTGGCCGGCACCTTGTTGATCATCGACATCGGGACTTCCGAAAAAACGGGATTGTGCAGGGCGACAGTCTACGCAAGCCGCACGCCGCCGGCTCAGCGCCCGCGGACCTGCCGGGCGTGGCGCACGAACCGCCGCAGCAGTGCGCGTGCCTGCGGCGCGGCGCTGACCTCGCGGCTGATCCGCAGCGGGCATTGCCCGCTGCTGCGCAGGTGCTCGGCGCGCGCGGCCACGTAGCCGCGCATGTGGTGGGTGGCGAACTCCGGGTGGAACTGCACGCCCCAGGCGCGATCGCCCCAGCGGAAGGCCTGGCAGCCGTCGCGCTGCGAGCGGGCCAGCACCGTGGCCCCGTCCGGTGCGCGCAGCACGGTCTGCACGTGGCTGGTATGGGCCATGAAGCCGGTCGGCGCATGGGCGAAGAGCGGATCCTCGGCCGCCGGCGGATGCAGGTCGATGCGCACCGTGCCCGATTCGCGCCCGGCCGGGTTGTCGGCCACCTCGCCGCCCAGCGCATGGGCCAGCAGCTGGTGGCCGTAGCAGATGCCCAGCAGCGGCTGACCGTCGTGGGCCGCCTCGCGCAGCCACGCGGCGGCGCGTTCGCTCCAGTCGGCGCGATCGGTGACCATGGCCGAGGACCCGGACACGATGATCCCCGCGAAATCGCCACTGTCCGGGAGCGCATCGCCGCGTTCGACATTGGCCACGACCGACGCGCCGGCTTCCAGCCCGGCGGCGACACGGATCCAGTGGGCGAAGCCGCCGTGGCGTTTGAGCGTGCGCAGCGGCTGGCCGGTTTCGACAATCAGGAAAGGCGCGTTCATTCCCGTGGGGGCAGGACCGAGACAACTTCCTCGATTGTCGTCAGACCACGCGCCACCATGTCAAGGCCGGCGTCGCGCAGGGTGCGCATGCCCTGCAGGCGCGCGGCGCGGGTGAACGCGGCCAGATCCATGTCGGCGCGAATCATGTTGCGCAGCTGCGGGGTCAGCGGCATCAGCTCGTACAGGCCGACGCGGCCCATGTAGCCGGTGCGGCGGCATTCCAGGCAGCCCACCGGCGCGTTGGGCGCGGCGTCGTCCGGCACCTGGCGCCCGGTTTCCAGCAGCGCATCCCAGGCATGAGCCGGCAGCGTGGTGGGCTGGCGGCAGTGCGGGCACAGGGTGCGCACCAGGCGCTGGGCCAGCACGCCGCTCAGGGTCGAGGCGACCAGATAATGGGCCACGCCCAGGTCCAGCAGGCGGGTGATGGCCGAGGGCGCGTCGTTGGTGTGCAGCGTGCTCAGCACCAGGTGGCCGGTGAGCGAGGCCTGGACCGCCATCTGCGCGGTTTCCAGGTCGCGGATCTCGCCGATCATGATGATGTCCGGGTCTTGGCGCAGCAGGGTGCGCACGCCGGCGGCGAAGTCCAGGTCGATGTTGTGCTGAACCTGCATCTGGTTGAACTCGGCCGAGATCATCTCGATCGGGTCTTCCACCGTGCACACGTTCACATCGCTGGTGGCCAGCTTGCGCAGGGTCGAATACAGCGTGGTGGTCTTGCCCGAGCCGGTCGGACCGGTGACCAGCACGATGCCGTGCGGCTGCTCGACCAGCCCGTTCCAGCCGGCGGCCTCGGTCGGGCTGAAGCCCAGCTCGGCGATCGGCTTGAACGCGGTATCCGGATCGAAGATGCGCATCACGCACTTCTCGCCGAAGGCGGTGGGCATGGTCGACAGGCGCATCTCCACTTCGCGCCCGCCAGGCGAGCGGGTCTTGATGCGCCCATCCTGCGGGCGGCGCCGCTCTGCCAGGTCCATGCGGCCGAGCACCTTGATGCGCGAAATGACCGCGGTCATCACCGGCGGCGGCAGGTCGAAGACCTTGTGCAGCACCCCGTCGATGCGGAAGCGGATGCGGCCCATCTCGCGGCGCGGCTCCAGGTGGATGTCCGAGGCACGCTGCTCGTAGGCGTACTGCAGCATCCAGTCCACGATCTGCACCACGTGGTGGTCGTCGGCGCCGACCTCCCCACTCTGGCCCAGGTCCACCAGCTGCTCGAAGCTGGGCATGGCGGTGCTCTGCTCGCGATCGCGCAGGTCCTTGGCGCCGCGCACCGAGCGGGTCACGCCGAAGAACTCCATCGTGTAGCGGTGCAGGTCCAGCGGATTGACCAGCGCGATCTCGATGCTGCGCCGGGTCAGATGCGACAGGTCGCCCTTCCAGGCGATGTCCAGCGGCTCGCTGGTGGCGATCAACACCCGGTCCGGACGCACCGCCAGGGGCAGGATGCGGTGGCGGCGCGCGTAGGCCTGGCTGACCACGGCGGTGACCTCGGCCACGTCCACCCGGGTCGGGTCCACGCGCAGGTAGCGCACGTCCACGCGCTTGGCCAGCCATTCGGTCAGGCGCTCCAGGCTCAGCTCGCCGCCGGCGGCGGCGGCCAGCTTGAGGTTGGCCAGCAGCACCAGCGGATGCACCTCGCTGGCGCTGCGCGCACCGGCGGCGGACATCTGGATGCGGCCGGTGTCGGCCTCGGCCACCAGGCCATCGGCCAGCAGCGCGCGGGTGACCTGGGCGAAGTCCAGCCGGCCGGATCCCAGCACGGTGGATTCGGGCGAAAAATCGGCCCTGCGCTGCTGCTCCATCGACACGTCCGGCTCCCGGCACATCGCGTGCGGCCAGGGCGGCCGCACCACGCTGCGTATACTAGCCCACCCCTTTTTCCAGCCCTTTGCCGCATGACTGTCCAGACGGCCACCCCCATCACCTTCCAGGGCCTGATCCAGACCCTCAACCAGTACTGGGCGAGCCAAGGCTGCGTGCTGATCCAGCCGCTGGACCTGGAAGTCGGCGCCGGCACCTTCCACCCGGCCACCTTCCTGCGCGCGCTGGGCCCGGAGCCGTGGAACGCGGCCTATGTGCAGCCCTCGCGCCGTCCCACCGACGGCCGCTACGGCGAGAATCCCAACCGCCTGCAGCGCTACTACCAGTACCAGGTGGCGATGAAGCCCAACCCGGACAACATCCAGCAGCTGTACCTGGATTCGCTCAAGGCCCTGGGGATCGATCCGCGCGTGCACGACCTGCGCTTTGTCGAGGACAACTGGGAATCGCCCACGCTTGGTGCCTGGGGCCTGGGCTGGGAAGTCTGGCTCAACGGCATGGAAGTCACCCAGTTCACCTACTTCCAGCAGGCCGGCGGCCTGGAGTGCAGGCCGGTGCTGGGCGAGATCACCTACGGACTGGAGCGCCTGTGCATGTACCTGCAGGACTGCGACAACGTCTACGACCTGATCTGGACCTACGGGCCGGACGGCACGCCGGTGACCTACGGCGATGTCTACCACCAGAACGAAGTCGAGCAGAGCACCTACAACTTCGAATACGCCGACGTGGACGAGCTGTTCCACCGCTTCGACGCCTGCGAGCGCGAGGCGGTCAAGCTGGTCGAGGCCGGCCTGCCGCTGCCGGCCTATGAGCAGGTGATGAAGGCCAGCCACACCTTCAACCTGCTCGACGCGCGCCGCGCGATCAGCGTGACCGAACGCCAGCGCTACATCCTGCGCGTGCGCACACTGTCCCAGGCCGTGGCCAAGGCCTACTACGCCCAGCGCGAAAAGCTCGGTTTCCCGGGCATCAAGCGCGCGGCGAGCGAGGCCGCGGCGTGATCCTGATCGGCATGTTCGATTCGCCGTTCGTGCGCCGCGTCGTGGTGAGCATGACGGTGCTCGGCATGCCGTTCGAGCACCGCAACTGGTCGACCGGGCGCGATGCGGCGTTGATCCGCGCCTACAACCCGCTGGGCCGCGTGCCCACCCTGGTGCGCGACGATCAGGAGGTGCTGTTCGAATCGGCCGCCGTGCTCGACGCGCTGGACCAGGACGCCGGTCCGGAGCGCGCCCTGTTGCCGGCCGGCGGCCCCGAGCGTCGCCAGGCCCTGCAGCTGATCGCCCTGGCCACCGGCGCGGCCGACAAGGCCGTGGCCATGGTCTACGAGCGCGTGTACCGCCCCGAAGACAAGCGCCACGGCCCGTGGCTGGAGCGCTGCGCGGCCCAGGTCCACGGCGCGCTGGCCGCGCTGGAGGCGCACTGCGTGGACCGTGCAGACCAGGAGTGGCTGATCGGCGCGCGCATGACCCAGGCCGACATCACCCTGGCCTGCTGCTGCACCTTCACCGCCGAGGCGGTGCCGTTCGATCTGGCGCCCTACCCGGCCCTGGCCGCGCGCGTGGCGCGCTACGAGGCCCTGCCGGTGTTCCAGCAATTCCACGTGGCCTTCGACGCCCCTGCGCCGACGGCAGCGACCTCCAACTGAGCGCGTCAGGACACGCCCATGAACGCCCAGATAGTGCACGCCTTTGCAACCGGTCTGATGCTGTTCTACAGCGCACCGATGGCGTTTGGCCTGTTCTGCGCGTGGTGGGCACAGCAGCATGGGCGCAACGCCTGGGCTTGGTTCTTTTTCGGCCTGCTGCTGATGCCGGTGGCGGGCATCTGGCTGCTGGCCATCAACGGCGACCTCCGAGACGCCGCCCGCACAACACGCAGCTCCGCGACCGTACCCCGGCACGATCTGCTCTCCACCCGTAAGGACGTTCCATGAGCAACACGCTTCCCCTCCTGATCGAACTGGGCACCGAGGAGCTGCCGGTCAAGGCCCTGCCCGGCCTGGCCGATGCGCTGTTCGACGGCATCAAGGCCGGCCTGGAAAAGCGCGGCGTGGCCGTGGACGCCACCGATGCGCGGCCGCTGTTCACCCCGCGCCGGCTGGCGGTGCTGCTGCCGGGCGTGTCGGCCGAGCAGCCCGAGCAGGCCAGCGAAGTGTTCGGCCCGTACGTGAACATCGCCCTGGACGCGGACGGCCAGCCGACCAAGGCCCTGAGCGGATTCGCGGCCAAGGCCGGCGTGGAATGGACCGAACTGGCGCGCACCACCGACGCCAAGGGCGAGCGCTTCGTGCATCGCGCGGTCAAGCCGGGCGCGCGGACCGCCGCGCTGCTGCCGGAGGTGATCGCCGAGGCCATCGCCGCCATGCCCATCCCCAAGCCGATGCGCTGGGGCGACCACGACTACGCCTTCGCCCGCCCGGTGCAGTGGCTGGTGGTGCTGCTGGGCAGCGAGGTGGTGGAAATGCCGCTGATGGGCATCAAGTCCGACCGCATGAGCCGTGGCCACCGCTTCGAGCACGACAAGCCGGTGTGGATCGGCGCGCCGGGCGACTACGTCGAGGCGCTGGCCGCCGCGCGCGTGCTGGTCGACCCGCAGCAGCGCCGCGCACGCATCATCGAGCAGGTCCAGGCCGCCGCGCGCGGCGTGGGCGGCGATGCGCGCATCACCGACGACAACCTGGAGCAGGTGGTGTGCCTGACCGAGTGGCCGGGCGCGGTGGCGTGCAGCTTCGAGCCGGCGTTCCTGGCCGTGCCGCAGGAAGCGCTGATCGAGACGATGGAGATCAACCAGAAGTTCTTCCCGGTGCTGCGCGATGGCACGCTGACCGAGCACTTCATCGGCATCGCCAACATCGAGTCGCGCGACCCGGCGCAGGTGCGCGCCGGCTATGAGCGCGTGATCCGCCCGCGCTTTGCCGATGCCAAGTTCTTCTTCGACGAGGACCTCAAGCAGGGCCTGGTGTCGATGGGCGAGGGCCTTGCGACCGTCACCTACCAGGCCAAGCTGGGCACGGTGGCCGACAAGGTCGCGCGCGTGGCCGCGCTGGCTGAGGTCATCGCGCCGCAGGTCGGCGCCGATGCCGCCGCCGCGCGTCGCGCTGCGGAACTGGCCAAGAACGACCTGCAGTCGCGCATGGTCGGTGAGTTCCCCGAGCTGCAGGGCATTGCCGGGCGCCATTACGCGCTGGCCGCCGGCGAGCCGTCCGAGATCGCCCTGGCCATCGACGAAAGCTACCAGCCGCGCTTTGCCGGTGACGACATCGCCCTGTCGCCGCTGGGCAAGGTGTTGGCCATTGCAGAGCGATTGGACACGCTGACGGGCGGTTTTGCTGCAGGTCTCAAGCCGACTGGCAACAAGGACCCGTTTGCGCTGCGCCGAAACGCGCTGGGTCTTGCACGAAGCATTATTGAGAGTGGCTTCGAACTTGATATCAAGTATTGGATCGTCTTCAGCTACATCCTTTCGAGTCGTGCGTACGGCGAACTTGGCTTCGATGGACAACTTGAAAAGCTCAAAGCAGAAGTCACGGCCGCCAGCGCTCAGGAGATGGTTGATCGCCCAACTGAGAGCAATAATCTGAGGTCGATCTACGACTTCATTCTCGACCGCCTGCGCGGCTACTACGCCGACAAGGGCGTGACCACCACCCAGTTCAACGCCGTGGCCGAACTCAGGCCCGCCTCGCTCTACGACTTCGACCGCCGCATCGACGCCATCGGCACCTTCGCCGCGCTGCCCCAGTCCGCGACCCTGGCCGCGGCCAACAAGCGCATCGCCAACATCCTCAGGAAGGCCCAGGCCGAGGACTTCCACATCCCCGACCACATCAACCGGGGCCTGATCGAACACCCGGCCGAGGCCGCGCTGGCCGAGGCGGTGGAAGCGGCCATCGGCGACACCGACGCGGCGCTGCACCAGCACGACTACGTGCAGGTGCTCTCGCGCCTGGCCCTGCTGCGCGAGCACGTCGATGCGTTCTTCGAGGGGGTGATGGTCAACGCGGAAGACCAGGCCGTGCGTGCCAACCGCCTGGCCCTGCTGCAGCGCCTGTCCCAGCGGTTCGGCGCCGTAGCCGACATCGCCCAGCTGTCTGCGTGATCGATCCGACGGGGCGCGCCGGCGCGCGCCCTCATGACGCCTTAACCCGGCCGATGCGAGGCGCCGGGTATGCTCCGCCCATGCGCTTTTTCCCCCCGTTTGCCATTGCCGCCGTGTTGTTGCTGCTGCCCACGGCCTCACTGGCGGCGGTCATCGTCGACAAGGTCCAGATCAAGGGCCTGAACGAGGACAACGACACCGAACGCGCGATGGCCGAGAACATCCGCGTCTCGCTGACCTTCAACGATGCCCTGGGCAAGCGCCTGGGCGAGGCGCGCCTGGAATACCTGATGGACCAGACCAAGGCCGAAGCGGCCAAGGCGCTGGAGCCGTTTGGGTACTACACGCCCACCATCGAGGTCAGCTCGCAGCGCCAGGAGGCCGCGGCCGCCGCCACGGCACTGCCGGAGCGCGATGCCGCCAGCCCGCAGGACGGGAAGGCGCAGGCGGACGAGGACAACGACCAGGACGAAACCGAGGGTCCCGACGACGCCACGTCGAGCGAGCCGAAAGGCCGGATCGAGCGCGACAGCGGCGATGCCGACGGCCAGGTGACCACCGCCATTGCCCCGGCCGAGGCCCAGGGCGACAGCGCCGCGACGGCCGCCCCCGCGCAGGCGGACCAAACCCAGGCACCGGACGGGGCACGCCGCCCACGCCGGCCGGCCGACCACATGACCATCACCGTGACCGTGACCCCGGGCGAGCCGGTGCGGGTCCGCGATGCCGACATCCGCATCGAAGGCCAGGGCGGCAACGACCGCTACCTGGCCGAGGACCTGGCCGCCTTCACCCCGCGCGTGGGCGACATCTTCGACCACCAGACCTACGAGGCCAGCAAGCTCAAGATCGTGCGGCGCCTGGCCGAGCGCGGCTACCTGGATGCGGACTTCCTGGACCGCAAGGTGGAGGTCACCCGGGCCGAGCACGCCGCCGACATCGACCTGTCCTGGATCAGCGGCATCCGCTACGACATGGGGCCCACGCGTTTCCATCAGGACTACTTTCGCCCCGGCCTGCTGGACAAGCTGGTGTACTGGAAGGAAGGCAGCTATTACCACCAGGGCAAGCTGGACCGCCTGCGCCAGTCGCTGGTGCAGCTGGACTACTTCAGCGGGATCGACATCCAGGCCAATCCGGAAGAGGCGGTCGACGGCCGCGTGCCGATCGACGTCAACCTCAAGCTGGCCCCGCGCAACATCTACACCGCCGGCGTGAGCTACGGCACCGAGTACGGCGCGGGTTTCCTGGCTGGCGTCGAGCGGCGCTATGTCAATTCGCGTGGACACAAGCTCAAGACGCTGCTGGACTACACCCAGAACCGCAAGTCGCTGACCACCACCTACCGCATCCCGGCGTTCAAGTGGCTCGACGGCTGGTATGCGGCCACCGCGCAGGTCTACGACGAGCAGACCGACTACATCGACACACGCCGGGTCGAATTGATCGGCAGCCGCAGCGGCGAGCTCAACGATCAGTGGACGCTGACCGCCTCGGTGCATGCGCTGCGCGAGCGCTGGCTGTTCCAGATCGCCGACGATGGCGACGGCGCGCTGGCCAGCCGCCCGTACCGCTATGCCACCTACGTCTACCCGCAGGTGGAGGCGCAGTACGTCAACGTCGATGACCGCCTGTTCCCGCGCAGCGGCTATGTCGGCAAGGCCACCCTGCGCGGCGGCCTGGAGGGCGCCGGCTCGGACACCAACTTCGCCCAGATCCAGCTCGGCGCCACGTGGTATCGCGGCCTGGGCGACAACGACCGCCTGATCGTGCGCGGCGAACTGGGCCAGACCACCTCTGGCTCACAGGACGCGCTGCCGCCCAGCCTGCGCTTCTACGCCGGCGGCGACCACAGCATCCGCGGCTACCAGTACCGCGAGGTGGGCCCGCGGGTGGAGACCGACGGCGGCGAGTATTCGGTGGGCGGCAGCAAGCTGGTCACCGGCAGCGTCGAATACGAGCACTATTACAAGGGTGGTCCATTCGGCGGCGCGATCTTCGTCGACAGCGGCAGCGCCTACGACGACTCGCCTGACTTCAAGACCGGTGTCGGTATCGGGGTGCGCTACAAGTCGCCGATCGGGCCGATCCGGGTGGACATCGCCCACGGCCTGGATGACCCCGACTCGGTGGTGCAGCTGTACCTGAGCATCGGGGCGACGCTGTGAAGCGGCGCATCGATCCCAACCTGAGCCCGGAAGAGCGCGAGGCGCGCATCGCCGAGTTGCGCGCGCGGCGGCGGCGCCGCATGCGCACGCTGGCCATCCGCAGCGCCATCGGCACCGGCGTGCTGGTGGTCGTGTTGGCCGTGGCCCTGTACTGGCTGTTGCAGACCGTCGCCGGGCGCGACGTGCTGTTGGCCCAGGTCAAGGCACGCCTGCCGGCCGGAGCCACGCTGAGTTACGACGGCGCCGAAGGGCCCTTGGCCGGTCCGCTGACACTGACCAACGTGCACTTCGTCTACGACACGATCGACTTCACCGCCAAACGGATCACCCTGGACCCGGACCTGCGCCCACTGCTGGGCCGGCGCCTGCGCCTGGACAGCCTGCAGATCACCGATGCGCACCTGGAGATGGCGCCCAGCCCGGATGAGCCCTTCGAGCTGCCGCGCTGGCCGGAGGTGATGCCGCAGATCGAACTCCCCCTGGACCTGCAGGCCGACCAGCTGGTGGTGAATCGATTTGTCTACACCTCCGGCGGCGAACAGGTGATGGACATCAGCAGCCTGCGCGGCGGCATCGACATGGGCGATGGCTACGTCGAGGCGACCGCGATCAAGGCCCGCACCAACCTGGGCAATTTCAGTGTGGACGGCTACTACCGGCCCGGCGACCGTTACGACACCGATCTGACGGTGTCGGCCGGCTTCCCCGCGCCGCGTGGCAAGACCCCGGCACGCCTGGGCCTGGTGGCGCGCGGCGATGTCCGCCACATGGAGGTCGCCATCGGCGGCAACGCGCCGGCGCCGGTGCGCGTGCACCTGGACGTGCGTGGCGCCAGCAAGCCGGACTGGGCGCTGCGCGCGCGCAGCAAGCAGCTGGACTTGGCGCTGTTCGGGGTGGGCGCCGCCGATGCACCGCCATTGGCCTTCGACCTGCGCGCCAGCGGGACCGACGGCGGCGCGGCGGTCAGCGGCACGGCGACCCAGGGCGAGAACACCGTGGTGATCGAGCCTTCGCACGTGCGCATCGCCGACACCACCCTGACTGTCGAACCGCTGGCGGTGCAGCTGCTCGGGGGCCGGGTGACGCTGCGCGGCCATGCCGATTTCGCCGACACCGCCGATCCGACCTTCAAGTTCGCGGTCAACGCGCGCGACCTGCAATGGGGCACGGGCGAGCAGCACATCAGCGCCGACGCCGACCTGGGCGTGGCCGGGCGCAAGGCGCGCTGGGTGGCGATCGGCAAGGCCGACCTGGCCCGCGGCCAGGACACGGCCAAGGTCGACTTCGACGGGCGTGGCGACCTGGAGAAGGTCCTGCTCAAGACGCTCAAGGCGACCACGCCGGCCGGCGCGCTGGACGTCACCGGCCAGGTCGGCTGGGCACCGCAGCTGTCCTGGGACGTCAAGGCGACCCTGGACGGCTTCGACCCGGGTTACTTCGCCGCCGGCTGGGATGGCGCGGTCACCGGCACACTGGCCAGCCAGGGCGCCCAGCGCGATCCGGCGGCCGGCAAGGGCAGCGGCTTCGATGCCAGCCTGGACATCCCCAGGCTCGGGGGCCGGCTGCGCGATCGCAAGCTGTCCGGCAGCGGCAATTTCACCGTGCATGGCAATGATGGCGACGGCAAGCTGGACCTGACCCTGGGCAGCAGCCACCTGCGCGCGCAGGGCTCGGTCGCCGACACGCTGGACATCGATGCCGATCTTTCGCCCCTGCAGCTGGCCGACCTGCTGCCGGGCGCCACCGGCCGCCTGTCCGGCACGCTCAAGCTGAGCGGCGCACGCACTGCACCGACGCTGGACGCCGACCTGTCCGGCAACGCCCTCAAACTCGACAGCTACGCGGCGGACACCTTCAGCCTGCGCGGCCGCCTGCCGTGGAAGGGCAGCGGTGGCGATCTGGCCTTGCGCGGCACCGGCGTGCAGGCCGGCCTGCTGCTGGACACCCTGGCCGTGGACGCGCGCGGCGCGGTGCAGGACCTGGAACTGGCCGTGCGGGCCGACAACCCCACCGTCTCTCTGACCCTCGGCGGCCAGGCGCGGCAGGCCCAGGACGGCAGCTGGTCCGGCGCCCTGGAGACCCTGCGCATCGTGCCGTCCAAGGGCGATGCCTGGGCGCTGACCGACCCGGCGCGTTTCACCCAGTCCGGCAATGCCTTCACCCTGTCCGACAGCTGCCTGTCCGGTGCCGACGATGGCAGCCTGTGCCTGTCGGCGGACTGGCCGCGCAACGGCCTGAGCGTGCATTCGGACAAGCTGCCGCTGACCCTCATCCAGCCGTGGCTCGCGCCCAGCGACGGACGCCCGCTCACCCTGCGCGGCGAGATGACTTTGGACGCCAACCTCAAGCCGCAGGGCAACGCCTGGCAGGGCCAGATCCACCTGGCCTCGATGGACGGCGGATTGAAGATGGGCCGCAATACGCGCGGCGAGATCGTGCACTACGACCACTTCAGCATCGACGTGGACATGACCCCGCAGCACATCCACGGCCGCCTGGGCACCGGCTTTGCCGGCAATGGCTACGTGGACGCCACCTTCGACACCGGCTGGGACGACTTCGCCCCGCTCAGCGGCGACATCTACCTCTACAACGATCGCCTGTTCTGGCTGGAGCTGTTTTCGCCGGACCTGGTCCGGCCCAGGGGCAAGCTCAAGGGCCACGTCGGCCTGGCCGGCACCCGCGGCACACCGCTGCTGAGCGGCGAGGCGGACCTGAGCGAGTTCACCGGCGACCTGCCGGCGTTGGGCATCACCCTGGTCGATGGCGCCGCGCAGCTGACCGCGCTGTCCGACGGCTCGGCCAAGATCACCGGCAGCATGAAATCGCAGTCGGCCACCGGCGGCGGCGATACCGGCGGCACCCTGTCCATCGACGGCTCGCTCGGCTGGCAGGGCGGCGACGAACCCCTGCTGTTCAAGGTCCGCGGCGAGAACTTCCTGGCCTCGGACACCACTGAGTTGCGTGCGGTGGTCGCCCCGGACATGACCATCGCCCTGCAGGACAACGTGCTGGGCGTGGGCGGCAAGGTCACCGTGCCCTCGGCCACCATCAACCTGGAAAAACTCAGCGAGGGCGTGTCCACCTCCGAGGACGTGGTGGTGCTGGACCCGGCCGATCCGGAAGCAGGCGGCAGCTCGCTGCTCAAGCTCGACCTGGCCATCAGCCTGGGCAATGCGGTCAAGCTCAATGGCTTCGGCCTGGACGGCACGCTGCAGGGCGACATGAGCGTGCACTCGCGCGCCGGCCGCGCGATGTCGGCCACCGGCCAGCTCAACGTGGACGGGCGCTACACCGCCTACGGGCAGAAGCTCTCCATCACCCGTGGCGAGCTGAGCTGGAGCAACGACGACGTCTCCGATCCCAACATCAACATCCGCGCCGAGCGCGAAGTGGTCAGCGCCGGGGTCACCGCTGGCATCGACGTCACCGGCCGCGCCAGTGCGCCGCATGCCAGCGTGTGGTCCAACCCGGAAACCTCCGAGTCCGACGCGCTGGCCTACCTGGTGCTGGGCCGTCCGCTGAGCAACGCCAACAGCCAGGAGAGCGCGCAAGTCAGCGCCGCCTCCTCGGCCCTGTCCGCCGGCGCTGGCCTGGTCGCCTCGCAGCTGGGCGCCAAGATCGGCCTGGACGATGCCGGCGTGCTGGAGTCGCGCACGATGGGCGCCTCGGTGTTCGGCGTGGGCAAGTACCTCTCGCCCAAGCTCTACGTCAGCTATGGCGTGTCGATGGTCGGCTCCGGCTCGGTCGTCACGTTGAAATACCTCCTGCGCAAGGGCTTCAACGCCGAGATCGAATCCTCCACCGTGGAGACGCGTGGCTCGCTCAACTGGCGCAAGGAAAAGTAGCCGGCGGCTCGCCTGATCCACCGCGCCGTGTCGATCAGGCCGCTTCAGAATCCCCGCCGGCCGCCGCTATCAGTGCCTCAAAATCACGATGAGGCCAGAATGGAACTCCTGCCCAAGCTTTTTCTGCTGACCGCGCTCTTTGCTGCCGCTTCTTCGGCAGCCGCCCTCCCCCTCGGCGACGATGACGAAGACGAGGATCAGCGCCAAGTCAATCCCGACAACCAGGCCCGCATCCGCTTTTTCGGACAAGCCGTGATCGGCCTGGAGTTCTACCGACGTCCCCCCGATTTTGAGTAGCACGCAGGTTTGGAGTCCAATCCCCCAACCCAAGGAGATTGGACGTGAAGAAGCGTTTCAGCGAAGAACAGATCATCGGCTTCCTGCGGGAGGCCGAAGCGG